>BNJS01000410.1_pt1 | contig 613791 bp, 659 predicted proteins | sample 8540461 | NCBI WGS metagenome assembly BNJS01 (sample SAMD00202454, study PRJDB9452) | human saliva metagenome | isolation source: human saliva | place: Japan
TACTATTGATTTTTGGGAGAAAAACTTTTTATAGTTATGGATGCTTTTTCTGTAGGATATTTTCACTTCTGGACAAGAAAAAACAGTAAACCTTTTTGATTTACTGTTTCTGTGTTTAGCTTTTTATTAAAAATTGTTTTTACAAAAGCTAGGATTTTTAGTTATCTCGATAATGGAATAATCAATTGAAATATAAATGCAACTATAACGGATATTCCTAATTCTAAAAACAAATTCTTTTGGCTTTCTATACAAGATTAGAACACCTATTATCCATGTTATAACCTCCATAAGGTCATACATATAAAAAGCCTTGTAGGGATTAAGATTGAAAGCCTGAGCAAATCAACACTCCAATAATTGTTCCAGAAAGAACAGTTGCAAAAACCCTCTTTCCTTTTTGCATACCAGCACATGTATGCATAAAGGATACACAAGCAATCACTACCCATATCATCATATAAGTTTTCGGCAGAAAATCTAAAACATAATTGCAATATAAATAATACCCCATCAAAGCATACTAATCAAGAACGAAAATGTGTTAATAGATGCTCTCAAAGGAGATTTAGAATAAACTGATATTATTGTTCCAGCAAAATCCACTATAGATAATCTGCCAAAATAATTTACAACATTAAGTTGTTGAAAAATCATTGGGAAATAATTGCTTGCTGTACCATCAATCCATTTCTGAAATACTCCAGAGTGCAAACCCAAATAACATGAACCCTACTGTTGCCAATATATATTTTGAAGTAACACCTTTTTGAGGTATTCTTATTTTTCAAAATACTTTCATTTTTCATTCTCCACCAAATTCAAATTTTTGTTTATATTAAATCTTTATAGCATTTTTCACTTAGTATTATAGTTCTAACTCGTTTTTCTTTACCCTGTGATAGTCGCTTTTTCTGTTCCTGTAACTGCTCCTATACAAGTCTTAACTTTTTCTGCTTGTTCTACTTCTTCTCGGTATCTTTTAAGGCTCATGTAGTCTTATAATTCTTATCTCGTAAATCGGTAATGATATCTTTTAATTGATTGATACTTGTAATGCTTTTTCTCTTTGAGTAATTGGTAACTTCCATATATTTCTCTAAGTCTGCATTATTGTTATCTGCGTTTTTATGGATAAGATTTTCAAAGATTGACAACAAGTTTTCTTTGGGTAGGAGGGTGGACTTTGTATTTTCGTTTTCTGTTTTTTCTTCTTTGCCAATTCCTCTTATCCAATTTAACAAGGCTTTTTATTCTTCTTGAGATTTCTTTTAAAATCATATTTTGATGTTTGATTTCTCGGTTGATATTCCCTCTATCTGTAGCTATGCCTTTCTTCTCCATTTGGGTTGCTGACACTCCTAAATGAATGGTCGGTATTTGTTCTATGCCTTGTCTTTGATAAGAACGATGATCCACTTTGTCCTGTATGCCGTTTTCATCAAGGATATATTCCTTTTTTGATTTTGCTCTCCATGTTGTATCTTCGTTTAGTGGTCGCATAGTAAGTAAGATATGGCAATGTGGGTTTCCATCATTTTTATCATGTAGAGCAATATCAGCACACATTGGAAATTCGTGTGACAGAACTTAAAGCTCTGATTGCTACCGAAAAGGAAAGCAGTACCAATGTGGACGGTTTTCTCTCAATCGTAAGGAAATACACGGATATTAAGGAGCTTACCCCGGAACTTATCAGGGAATTCGTAGAGAAGGTCTATGTGTACAAAACTGAACGTGTGGACGGCTTTAAGATACAGCGCATCCGGATAGTGTGGAACTGCATCGGAGAGGTTGTACTTCCCCATAAGGAAAAATCCCTTAGTAGCACCGGCTTTGGCTCTGCTTTTTTTGTTCGATTTTTTCTTGCGCCGATTCTTTCTTTGTTCACTTCTTTTTCATAAAATAGAGATAGTATGGCTTGACTATATTGTATGAAGGAAGAAGTATCATTAGAATGATAGGAACAGATAGAACCAAATGCATAAGAAGTTGTACAGCATACCCGTTGCTTACAGAGTATAGGTAGAATTATAAAGTAAATAGATTTATAAAAGTGTAAGTAAAATAGAAAAAAGTGTAAGTAAAATAGAAAAGAGGAAAAGATTGAGTAAACAGGTATATAGCGGAATAGGCGGTCAGGCTGTAATAGAAGGCATCATGATGAAAAACGGAGAGAAATACTCCGTTGCGGTTCGGAAGCCAAGCGGAGAAATCGACGTTATGGAAAGCAGTACCTTTCCCTTACGGATCAAAATATCCTTTTTGAAGCTCCCATTTTTAAGAGGAATCATTTCTTTTTACGACTCCATGGCTTTAGGAATGAAATGCTTAAGTCACAGTGCAAGTTTTTATGAGGATGATGAAGGCTCTGAGCCGGGAGCCATTGAAAAAGCAATGGGTAAAATCTTTGGCGATAAGCTTGAGCAGGTCTTATCGGCTCTTGTGATGGTCTTCTCCTTTGCTGCTGCAATTTTTATTTTTGTAGCACTCCCGACCATATTGTTGAATTTCTTAAAGACAGTCCTCCCGATTGCACCGATGCTCGCCTTTTTTGAGGGACTGCTTCGTATCCTCATATTTATTATTTATATCAAGTTGATTTCAGGGCGAAGGATATCCGAGGACTTTCGAGTACTATGGGGCGGAGCACAAGTGTATAAACTGTGTGGAGCATGGACTGGATCTTACAGTGGAAAATGTTCTTCTCTCCTCCAAGGAGCATAAGCGCTGTGGAACGAGCTTCATCGTCTATGTGATGATGATTTCCATTTTCCTCTTTATGTTCTTGCAATTTGACAGTCTGTGGATGAAAGTTTTTGGCGCGTCTTCTTCTTATTCCCGTGATTGCCGGCATCAGCTATGAAGTACTTCGCCTTGTGGGTATGGTGGACAATGCCTTAACTCGCATTTTGTTTATCCCCGGAATGTGGATGCAGGGCCTGACGACGAAAGAGCCTGATGCCGAAGAGGTGGAAGTAGCCATTGCTGCTGTGGAAAAGGTCTTTGATTGGAGGGCATTTCAGAGGGAACATTTTTCGGAAAAGCCATAAAGGAAAGGCAAGTTTTTGATGATAAAAGTGGATGAAACTTGATAAAAGTAGGTGAAAAATATCGGGTTTGGGCAATACTCGATACAGAAATTGCCGGAGAGAAGGACAGAGTTTGAGAGAAGACGGGAAAGAAAAAAATTGGAAAGAAAAAAAGATGGCAAATAGTCTGAAAGAAGAGTTTTTAAGGAGTCAAGATGAGAAAGGACTAAGCACCGCCTTTTCTTTTCTTGATTTGGAAAAATACGCTCTTCCGCTCCTGAAAGAAGCCGGTGTAGAAGAGGCAGAGTTGGACATAAGACTTCTTTTACAGGAAGCCTTTTCTTTGGACACAAAGGACTATCTTTTAGGAAAAAGAGAGGCGGTTTTTACCCCATATAGGAAAAAGAGCAGAAGAGAAGCCGGCACTTTCGTCTTCGCGAGTTAGCGGAGATTTAGCGCTTTCTTCTTCTGCTGATGAAGAGCCGGATTCCGCTCTTAACCGTTTTTTTACCTTTTTGGAAAAACGTCTCTGGCGTATTCCTCTTTCTCAAATTCTTGGCAGGCAGGAGTTCTTCGGCCTTTCTTTCTTGGTCAATGAAAATGTGCTTAGCCCAAGGCAAGATACGGAGTGCATTGTGGAGCGCATTTTGAGGAAGAAGAAAATGGAAAAAGTCTCGGAGAGCAAGATAAGAGAAGTGGTAAGAAAAAGAATTAACAGACGAAAGTGTAGGGGTTGCCGGATGCGAAGCACTTAGTATCCTGGATCTTTGCACCGGCTCGGGCTGTATCGGCCTCACTCTGGCAAAAAATCTGCACTGTAAAACTGTACTGCTTCTCGATAAGTCGGATAAAGCGCTGGAAGTCGCAAAAGAAAACTACAGGAGTCTTTTTTTAGAACAGGAAAGTGCCAAAGAAGAATGGAAATGCTCCGTGCTTTCCAGCGGAAGAGAACCGATCCTAATCGAATACGAGAGCAAGTGCTTAATCCTTCCGTGCATTTTCTGGAATCGGACCTTTTTGATGCGCTTCCTTCTTTTATGGAAGAAAAAGGTATTTCCGCTTTTGACATTTTGGTTTCCAATCCACCCTATATAAGGCGTGATGTAATAGAAACACTCGATGCGGAAGTTGCTCTTCATGAGCCCGCCTTAGCTCTGGACGGAGGGGAGGACGGCCTTGATTTTTATAGAAGAATTGCAAAGGAGGGGAAGCGTTTTCTTTTTCCGGGAGGAAGAGTCTATGTGGAAATCGGCTATGACCAAGGGACTAGCGTGAAAGACATTTTCCAAAAAGAAGGTTTTTTCGATGTGGAAGTTTTTCAAGACTATGAAGGGCGAGACAGAGGTGTTCGAGGAACTTTTCTGTAGGCATTCGAGGAACTTTTCTGTAGGCATTCGGGGAACTTGCCTATAGGGTCCGAGGTGGTTTTTTGCAGGATCCGAGGTGGTTTTTCCGCCTTGACACAAATTAGTCAATCCATTACTATTAGAAAGGTTATTTTTATGATGTAGGAGAACATTTTCACTACATGATAAGTTTACAAGTTTTAAGGTGCATATCGCCTTGAAATAAAAGGAAAAATGTGGTTTATGCGAAGGATTTGCATAAGAAAGAGAGGGTATAATGAGCTACTTAGAGATTGAGAAGGTCATTGGAAGAGAGATTATTGACTCCAGAGGAAATCCTACCGTTGAGGCAGAAGTTACCTTAACTGACGGAACGATTGGAAGAGGTACTGCACCGTCAGGCGCTTCCACAGGTGAGTTCGAGGCACTGGAGCTTCGTGACGGCGATAAGTCCCGTTACGGCGGAAAGGGTGTTTCCAAGGCTGTTAAAAATATTAATACCATTATTAACGATATTTTACTTGGCATGGATCCGATGGATATCTATGCGGTGAGACCGTGCTAGTGATTGAAGCCGACGGAACAAAGGATAAGTCCAAGCTCGGTGCTAATGCTATCCTTGCTGTTTCTATCGCAACCCTGCAAGGCTGCAGCCAATGCTTTAGATATTCCCCTTATCGTTTCTTAGGCGGTGCAAACGGAAAACCGTCTTCCTGTTCCGATGATGAACATCTTAAACGGTGGAGCACACGCTACCAACTCCGTTGATACACAGGAATTTATGATTATGCCGGCAGGCGCTCCTTCCTTCCGTGAGGGTCTTCGTTGGTGACAGAGGGTATTCCACGCTCTTCAGAAGATCTTAAAGGATGAGGGAAATACCACTGCAGTAGGTGACGAGGGTGGTTTCGCACCGAACTTGGCTTCCGATGAAGATACGATTGAGCACATCTTAAAGGCAATCAGGCAGCAGGGTACGAGCCGGGTAAGGACTTCGTTCTGGCTATGGATGCAGCCTCCTCCGAGTGGAAGAGCGAAAAGGGCAAGGGGATTCTATCATCAGCCGAAGTCCGGAAAGGATTTTACTTCTGATGAGCTCATTGCTCACTGGAAGTCCCTAGTAGAGAAGTACCCTGATTTACTCTATCGAGGATGGACTCTGATGAGGAAGACTGGGAAGGCTGGGAGAAGATGACGAAGGAGCTTGGAGATAAGGTTCAGCTCGTTGGGGATGACCTTTTCGTAACTAATACAGAGCGTCTTTCCAAAGGAATCAAGCTTTGATGCGGGAAATTCCATTCTCATTAAGCTAAACCAGATCGGTTCCGTTTCCGAGACTTTAGAGGCGATCAAGATGGCTCACAAGGCAGGATACACCGCTATTTCTTCTCACCGTTCCGGAGAGACGGAGGATACCACCATTGCTGACCTTGCAGTAGCATTAAATACCTGTCAGATCAAGACCGGTGCTCCTTCCCGTTCCGAGAGAGTGGCAAAGTACAACCAGCTTCTTCGTATCGAAGAGGAGCTTGGCGAAGCTGCTTGCTATCCCGGTTTCGGTGCTTTCAATAGAAAGTAATAATTAGGAATATGCGATGCTCATTTTGCGAGTACAAATAGAGAGACTATGCTGTTGCAATGTTTATCTGTGACAGTTATACAGGTATAAAGGACCCGAGAGGAATCGGAATGGATTCCTCTCGGGCTTTTTATATTGTTTTCTGTCGAGAAAAATTCAAAGGAGCAGGAAGTTTCTGTTTTAATGATTTTTTAATAATGATAAAAATACTCATATTAATTTGAATTTTAAGAAAATAAATGTTAGAATGAAGGAGTATTTGTAGAAGTTACGGTAGGAGGTGCCTATGGGATTTTTTGATGAACTTGGAAAGAAGATTTCCGGTGCAAGTCAGGAAGTAGTGCAAAAAGGAAAGGAAATGGCAGATACTGCTAAGTTCAACTCCATGATTCATGATGAAGAAAGGAAGATTTCTGCTGTTTACGGGAAGATCGGTAAGAAGTATTTTGAAGATTTTCAGAATGCGCCTACAGAAGGGTTTAAAGACTTCGTAGACGAGATTCATGCTGCTCAGGCTAAGATTGCTGAAATCCGTGAAAAGCTGAAGGCTTTGAAGGCTGACGTGACAGAAAAGGTAGAGAATGTTGCTGAGAAGGCAAAGGATGCTGCTGAGAAGGCAAAGGATGTTGCAAGCAGTACTGTGGAGCAGGTGGCGGAAGACGCAAAATCCGTAGGGATAGAGGGTGCAGCCAAGGTAGAAGAAGTGGCAGCCAAAGTAGAAGATGCTGCAAGTGATGCGGCAGACGCTCTTTCTAAGGAATAGTTTTTTGGAGAAATAAATTAAAAAAGGAATAATGTATAGGGTGTTTATATATTGAGTGGTGCGGGGATTCCGCACCATTTTTGTATACCGAAGAGATGTTCATCTCCCAAAGGGAATGCTTCTTAAGCCTATATCTTTTCTCTTAAATCAAGAAAAGACAAAACAGAAAGACTTTTTATTAGGTAAGCCTTTCTTTGGCTATAAGATTGACTTTAGATAAATCGGGAAAGATTGACTAACGAAAAATCTATGCTAGACTAGAATCGTTATTTTTTCGCTTACCATTAAAGAAGAAAAGAATGGGGCGGAGCAGTTGAAAAGGGAAGAAAAAAGGAGAGTCCATGGAAAGAAAACCATACTACATTACCACGGCGATTGCTTATGCATCCGGAAAACCGCATATCGGAAATACCTATGAAATTATCCTTGCGGATGCGATGGCACGTTTTAAGCGCTACGAGGGATATGATGTGTTTTTTATGACCGGAACCGATGAGCATGGACAGAAGATAGAGGGAAAGGCGAAGGACGCCGGAAAGACACCGAAAGAGTTTGTCGATGAAGTTGTAGGAGAGATTCAGAGTATTTTTGATTTGATGAATACTTCCTACGATAAATTCATGCGTACAACGGAGCCATATCACGAGAAGCAAGTTCAGAGGATGTTCCGGAAGATGTATGAAAAAGGGGATATTTACAAGGGTAAATATGAGGGTTGGTATTGTACTCCCTGCGAATCCTTCTGGACAGATTCCCAGCTTGTGAGACGGAAAATGCCCCTGACTGCGGCCGTCCTGTGGAAAAAGGCGAGTGAGGATGCCTATTTCTTTAAGATGTCTCAAAGTATGCGGATCGTTTAATGGAGCATATCGAGTCTCACCCCTGAGTTTATACAGCCTGTTTCCCGTAAAATGAGATGGTGAACAACTTCTTAAAACCGGGATTACAGGATCTTTGTGTTTCCCGTTCTTCCTTTACATGGGGCATCCCTGTAGATTTCGATGAGAAAAATGTAGTTTATGTGTGGCTTGATGCGCTTACAAACTATATTACCGGTATCGGCTATGACACGGAAGGTGCACACGGTGAGAACTACAAAAAATATTGGCCGGCAGACTTACATCTCATCGGAAAGGATATTGTTCGTTTCCATACGATTTACTGGCCTATTTTCCTGATGAGCTTGGACGTTCCTCTACCCAAACAGGTATTCTGGACACCCATGGCTTCTTACTGCGGCAGGAAAGGCGGAAGAAGGCACAAAGATGTCCAAGTCCAGAGGCAATGTAATCTATGCGGACGACCTCGTTCGGCTCTTTGGTGTAGATGCGGTTCGTTTCTTTGTTCTGCATGAGATGCCTTTTGAGAATGATGGCGTAATCTCTTGGGAGCTCATGCGTAGAGCGCTACATTCTCAGCTTGCGAACATTTTAGGAAACCTTGTAGAAGCGTACCATTGCGATGAGCAATAAGTATTTTGAGGAGTTGTAGAAAAACCTCTGCAGTAGATCCGGTGGATGAAGATTTAAAGAATACAGTGCTTTCTCAAGCGAGGGTGGCTACCGAAAAGATGGAAGAGCACAGGGTTGCCGACGCGCTACTGCTATTTTCGAGATATTTAGACGTTCCAACAAATATATTGATGAGACAGAACCATGGGTTTTGGCATGAGAAGAGGAGCTTGCTCCACGCCTTAAGACTGTGCTTTTACAATTTGACGGAGTCTATTGTAATCGGAGCATCTCTTTTGGAAAGCTTTTGATGCTTGGATACGGCAAAGACGATTTTAGAAGAGCTCGCTACGGGAAAAGAGAGCCTTTGAACAGCTTAGCGAGTTTGGTCTTTATCCGTCCGGAACAAAGGTTTCGAGAATCCTTCTACCTTATTTGACAGAAAAGATTGGAAGGAAATCGAAAAAGGAAGTAGAGAAGATTACCGAAGAGCAGATTCGTAAGGCTTCTTTGGAAGAGGAGAAGCAGGAAGGAAAGAGCGGCGCTAAAGAGGAACGGAAGAACCTGCTAGCGGAAGGCGACGCAGCTAAGGATGCAAAGTCCTGTAGTGCTTCCTTATAAAGACGAAGTAAGCTATGAGGACTTTGAAAAAGCTGGATTTCCGTATCGGCAAGATTCTTCATGCGGAAGAGGTGAAGAAATCCAAGAAACTTCTACTCTTCAAGGTACAAATTGAGAAGAAGTTCGGCAGATTCTTTCCGGAATCAAGTCGGCCTACCATCCGGAGGATTTGGTTGGAAAGAAGGTAATGGTTCTTGTGAACTTAAAACCCAGAATGATTGCCGGCTATGAGTCTCAGGGTATGCTTCTGTCTGCAGCGTTTGAGCAGGACGGAGAAGAGATTTTATCACTTATGACCTCTTTGCGGGATATGCCTGCAGGAGCGGATATCGCATAATATGACTGCATTTGACTGCACTGGACACAAAGAGGGGAGGGGTTTCAGCGGATTTGCTGGAAGCTTCTTGCCCTTGTTTCCATGACCATAGATCATTATGCTGCTATCGTGATTTACAATGGGAATCTCTATGGCTTTTCTACAGAGTATCATGAAATGGCAATTGCTACAGCGGAAGGAAAACACTTGATGCAGCTGTATCATATTTTCCGGACCATCGGAAGGCTGGCTTTTCCGATTTTTGCCTTCCTCTTAACAGAGGGCTTTATTCATACAAAAGATAGGAAGAAATATTTCTTCCGTGTACTTCTTATGGCTATTTTCTCAGAAGTCCCTTTGATCTTTTGTCTTTATAATCAATGGTATAATTTTTCCGCACAAAATATCGGTTTTACCTTATCTTTGGGAATTGCTGCAATGTATTTTATGAAGAAATTTCGGAGAAAGTCTATTTTGAAATGGACTTCGGTACTCATCTGTGCCGCTTTGGCAGAGCTACTACGATGCGATTACGGAGCTTTAGGAATTTTTCTTATTGCTTCTTTGTATAATTTTCGAAAGGAAAAGGCACTTCGTATAGCCTCTGGCATGTTTTTCTCCATATCACTGTCCTTGGCTAATTTTGGAGCGGCAGCCCTCAGTTTTATTCCTATCTTTTTCTACAATGGAGAAAAAGGGCGTATTCCCTTGGGAAGACTCTTTTATTTTTACTATCCTTTGCATTTAACTTTGTTTTATCTTTTGATTTATTTCGGTGCCAAAATCACAGCGTAGAATTTCGTGATAAATGCTATTTAAAAATTTTCTTTTAGTCGAAATATATTTTGCAATAGGAATCAGGCGGTGTAACTGCGATGGTAGAGAAAAAGTAGTAGGGAGAAGATGATGATATTTGACACGCACTGTCATTACAATGACGAATCTTTTGATTCGGATAGAGATGACTTAATAAAAGGGCTTCCGGGAGAAGGAGTGGACCGAATTTGTGAAATCGGCTACAATTTGGAAAGCTCGGAGAAAGCCGTACATTTAGCCGAAGAATATCGGGGAACAGGCCTTTCGATCTATAGCGCTGTGGGCTTTCACCCGCAAAATGCCAATGAATTCAATCCTGATTCTTTCCAAAAGCTGGAAGAGCTGAGTTATTCCGAGAGTGTAGTTGCAATCGGAGAGATTGGTTTGGATTACTATAGATTGGATAAGCGAAGTCCTATCGAAAAAGAGCAGGATGAGGAGAAAGAGAGAGGGAAGAAGTTTTTGAGGACTTTGACCCGGAGCCCCGCAATCTGAAGGAATGCTTCATTTCCATGATTGAGCTTGCGAAAAAGAGAAATCTTCCGATTGTGATTCATTCGCGAGATGCGGCCTTGGATAGTTTTCGCATTGTAAGGGATCATAAGGCCTATAAAAACGGAGGCATTGTGCATTGTTTCTCTATCCTTTAGAAGTAGCTAAGGACTTTGTATCGCTTGGTATGATGATTGGGATTGGCGGTGTATTGACTTTTACCAATGCAAAAAGCTGAAGCAGGTGGCGGAGGAGATTCCTTGGAGCATATTGTGCTTTGAAACGGACTGTCCTTATATGGCTCCTGTGCCGGTAAGAGGTACGAGAAAATTATTCGGAAATCTTCGTTATGTAGTGGATTTTCTTGCTGATTTAAAAGGAATTTCTGCTGAGGAAGTGATTCGTGTAACAGCAGAGAATGGGAAAAAGTGTATAGGATACAATAGACGAGTTTTTGAAAATAAAAACTTCAGGGAACTCCACTCTAGGATGACCCACGGCACATGAAAGGTTTACCTTAGTGCTGCTATGTTCCCCATCCTGACACGGTTCGGTATCTCCCATTGCGTAGGGGCCCCAAGCTTCATTGCCCCCTGAAACAGTAGAAGTATAACGGATTTTCCAAGGCTTTTGCAAAGTCTATGCAGTTTTGCCGCACTCTCTCAATTTAGGACATAAAAAGCTTGAATAGGAAAAGGGTATTAGGGTCATAGAAATGGAAAGTCAAAGATGAATGAGACATCAAGTAGAGAAATGATTTAATCAAGAGTAAGAAGGGACTATGCAATTTTCGAAATGATATTTGTGAGGCATTTCTTCCCCTGTTTCTATCTTTTATAAGTAAAGAGTATTAGAGGAAAAATTTGGTTTTTCTCTTCTTTCGATTGTTTTTTGCTTTTTCAGGGTTGCTTTCTCTGAGTGTTTTGTTGTTACTTAGTTTGTTCAGCTTTTTATGCCGCAAAGCGCTTAAAGACGGAGAAAAAGTATTTCTTTCCTTTAGCATTGTTCTCCTTTTACTACCGCTTCTCTTTTTAAGTACAGTGTATTTTTCGTTTTCTTCCGCAATGGATAAGAGGGCTTATGCCCTTTGAATTTCTTTTTACAGTTTTCGTCTGATTTCTTATCTTGCGGACTGTAAGGAAGGGTATGGAGCGGAGGAGAATTTCTTCCATTTTGCAATTTATGCTTTTGCTTTTTCCTGTTATTTCCCAAGGACCGATTCTTCGTTATAAAGAGATGAGAGGGGAGATTGTATCGAGAGAGAGTAATTTCACCAACCTTTCTCAGGGCTTGTTCTGCTTTTCGTTCGGATTATGGAAAAATGATTTTGCGGATGAGCTGGGGAAAGCTTTCCACTTCCTTTCTTCCTATGGAGAGACTGACAGGTCTGGCAGTCCAGAAAGCAATGCACCTTCTGGCGGTCTTTCAAGTCTTGCATTTTATGCTACAGATTTATCTTGATTTTTCCGCCTATACGGATATGGCAGTCGGTATAGGTGAAATGGTCGGATTCAGTATTCCGGAGAACTTCCATTATCCTTACGAAGCAAAGAGCATCCGGGATTTCTGGCGTCGCTGGCATATTTCCCTTTCTTGCTTTTTTAAGGATTATATCTATATCCCTTAGGCGGGAATCGTCTCTCCTTTGGGAGAAGAGTAATCAATCTTCTTGTGATCTGGATTCTTACGGAATGTGGCATGGAGCAACAGCAAACTTCATTCTTTGGGGCTTATATTATTTTATGATTATCGTTATGGAGTTGCTTATGAAGCATATAATCCATAGATTTCCGATTCATCTTCCTGCTCGGAAAAAGGATGAGGCAAATATAAATGAGCCGGCTTTACATGAAAAAGAAATAGAGAAAAAATGCAAATGGAACATTTTTAATCCGGCTTATGGTAAGACGGTAGTACTGCATATCTACACTCTTGTTGTTGTTTTTATTTCTTGGATTTTTTTCCGCTATTCGGATTTTGCTGTTTTGAAAAATGTTTTAAAGAGCCTTTTTCTCTTGAGCGGAAATGCATTTTCGGATGGAAGAAGTCTGATTTTATTTCGAAATCATATTTTCCTTTTTCTTTTAGCTGTCCTTTTTTCAACGAGTCTTTTTCAAAAGCTGGATGCTTTTTGCGAGGATTTAATGCTTCGCGGACGTATCCGGAAAGAGAAGAAAAGGAGAGAGAAGAGGAAGGCTTCTACGTGTATGGAGGAGGAAGCCGATATGGAAGAGATAAAAGATAGAGGCGCAATAGATGTCGGTACAATAGATGTCGGTACAATAGATGAAGATACAATAGATGAAGATACAATAGATGAAGATACAATAGATGAAGATGCAAGACCTAAGTTTGGTGTGGAAACTGAAGAAGATATCAAAGAAGATATCAAAGAAGATATTAAAGAGGCAATGCAGGAAGAATCCGGTCTTTCGGAGGAAGGCTGAAAACGACATATATAGCTTTAAAGAAGATTCAAAGAAAGACGAAGTGGACTATTTTCTTCTTGGATCATGGAGAGAAGATGTATTACTTTGTGAAAATATTACTTGCTTTACTGGCTTTATGCATTTCTTTTGCAGCAATGGCGGGACAAAGTTATACCCCTGTTTTTATACAATCAATTTTAATTAAAATTGTAGTTTGAAGTAAAAAGATTGAGTGACTACAAAAGTCATTTCAGGAAAAAGACCTTCTTAGTAGGGAGTGACAGAAAAGCAGAAAAGATAGAAATAGCAGAAAAAGACAGAAATAGCAGAAAAGATAGCTGTGGGAAGAAAAGAGAGCCGTGGCGGAGTAAAGAAGTAAAGAGGGTAGGGGATGAATTGGAATAAAGAGAAGGAACAATATATGAAGCGCTTGCAGTTTCTGTTATATTGCTCTTTTCCTGTGCAGTTTTTAGTTCTCGGAATAGCTCTTCCTTTACGAAAAAGCTATTCCGATGAGGAAAAGGGAGCTGAAACATTTCCCTGCGTTCTCCGTTTACGCAGTATTAAACGGGCAATATTTTAAAAGACATTTCCAGCTGGTACAGGGACAGCTATCCGGGCAAAGAGGAGTGGTCTCTGTCCGGAAAGGTACAAAATCTTTATGGTTTTCAGGGAGATGTTTTGTATGGCGAAGGGGAAAAATGTAGTGGAGAGCATTCCGGAAACAGGGAGATGGCAGAAACCTTTGCTATAGAAAACATAGAAGAGACCAGTCCTGTTTCAAAACGAGGGAAAGAATACGGAAAGGGAAGTAGAGACTGCTTCCGATTCGGAATCGTCGGATAATGGTTCTTCCTCGGAGAACAAGAAAGAACAAAATTTTGAAACGGATGCGGAAGGAAATCTTGAAATTCAAAAGGCGGATGCGGATGTTGCCTTACAGGGTGAAACGGTGGGGAGCCTGTATTTGAGTGGAAAGGAAGCCTTTTGAGCTTTTATTATTTCAGTGAAAAAGGAGTCAGAAGCTATGCTTCCCTTTTAAATACAGTAGAAAGCTTATAGCCGAATCTCGAAATCAGCACCCTGATTGCACCGAATTCTTTCGGCATCCTCCTGGACCCGCAAATACAAGAAAAGTTGGCATCTTCCGGCATGGATCAGGCGATTTCCTATACCTACAGTTTGATGAATCCGAAAATCCATAGTATTGATGTGTTCAGTTCTCTTATGCGGCATAAAACGGAGTATATTTATTTTCGGACAGACCATCACTGGACACAGCTCGGGGCTTACTATGCCTACGCGGAGTTTTGTAAGGAGAGGGGACTTGCTGCAAAATCGCTGGAGAGCTTTACAAAGGCGGAGTATAAGGATTTTTACGGTACATTTTATTTTTATATGAATCGTCCTGAGGCTATGAAAGGAAATCCGGATACGGTCATTGCGTATACCGGAGAAGTAAATGATATGCGATTTTTGGATGCCTCCGGGAAGGAGTATTCCGGCAATCTTATCAATGATGCGGAAAAGATGCTTCCGGGAAATAAATATAATTGCTTTATGTTGGGGATCATCCTTATGCGGAAATTCACAATGAAAACGGAGAGAAGAATCTTATTGTCATTAAGGACTCCTATGGAAATGCAATCATCCCCTTTTTGGCCCAAAACTATAAAAATATTTATGTCATAGATTATAGGTATTATGATAAGAAATTACCGGAGCTTATAGAAGAGAAGGAATTAATGAGATTTTATTCGTGAACAACGTGATGGGAGTGGGAGAAAGTCTGTCTGCTAAAATGATGACCTTGTTCCGCTAATGTCGTTGACACATGTTTTCTGATACCTTAAAATAGATACGTTATATTGATGAATAAATATGGAATCCGTAAATTTCGCAAGAAAATATTTGCCTCATATTTGTACATTAACAAAGGAATATTGAAGGAGGTAGTAACAGTGAACCAGCCATTGGCAATCGCCATTACCGTGATCGTGGCAGCTGTGGTAGGGGTCATCATGTTTATCCTCGGACAAAAATAAAGAGCGGTCTATTTATGCAAAAACGGTGAGGGAGTGCCGAGGAAAAGTCCAGAGAGATTATTGATGATGCCATCAGAACAGCAGAGAATAAAAAGAGAGAAGCCTTACTGGAAGCAAAAGAAGAAGCTTTGAAGGCGAAGAATGATCTGGATAAGGAACTGAAAGACAGAAGAAAAGAAGTTACTGAGTTAGAGAGAAGAATTTTAAAAAGGGAGGAAAGCTCCGAGAAGAAGGCGGCAAGTTTAGAACGAAAGGAAGCAGAACTTTTAAGAAAAGAGGAAGGACTGCAGTCTAAAGAGGGAGAACTTGAGCAATTACATAATCAAAAATTGGTAGAGTTGGAAAGAGTATCCGGATTGACCAGAGATCAGGCCAAGCAGGAGCTTTTGGCGTCCGTGGAAGACAGTATCAAGCATGATACCGCTTTAATTATCAGAGAATATGATGCCAGAGCAAAGGAAGAGGCGGAAAAGACGGCAAGAGAATATATCGTGGAGGCTATCCAACGATGTGCGGCTGACCAGGTAACGGAATCTACCGTTTCCGTTGTGCAACTTCCTAATGATGAAATGAAGGGACGAATCATCGGACGTGAAGGAAGAAACATTCGCACCTTGGAACAGCTTACAGGAGTAGAGCTGATTGTAGATGATACACCGGAAGCGGTTGTACTTTCCGGTTTTGATCCGGTACGTAGAGAAGTGGCAAGAATCGCTCTGGAAAAGTTAATTGTGGACGGTCGTATTCATCCTGCCAGAATTGAAGAAGTGGTTGAGAAGAGTAGAAAAGAAGTAAATGATACCATAAAGGAAGAGGGAGAGTCCGCTACTTTGGAGCTGGGGCTTCACGGAATTCATCCGGAGCTTATTTTCCTTTTGGGAAGAATGAAGTTCCGTACTTCCTTCGGACAGAATGCGTTGCAGCATTCCATGGAGGTTGCACAGATATCCGGACTTTTGGCGCAGGAGTTGGGACTGGATACACGTCTTGCAAAGCGTGCAGGTCTGCTTCATGATATTGGAAAGGCGATTGACCATGAGGTGGAAGGAAGCCATGTTGACTTGGGAATCGAACTTTGTCAAAAGTATCATGAGCCGGAAGTAGTTATCAATGCGGTGGCATCTCACCATGGCGGAACAGAGCCGACATCCATGATTTCCTTTTATTGTGGCAGCGGCAGATGCGATCTCTGCAGCAAGACCCGGTGCAAGAAGAAAGTCCTTAGAGACCTATACCAATCGTTTGAAGGAGCTGGAAGAGATTGCCAACTCTTATCAGGGTGTAGAAAAGTCCTTTGCTGTTCAGGCAGGTCGAAGTGCGAGATCATGGTTGTTCCGGAAGAGGTCAGCGATGATGATATGACTATTATGGCAAGAAACATTTCTCAGCAGATTCAGGATCAGATGCAGTATCCGTGTGATTAAAGTCAATATTATTAGAGAGTCAAGAGCGGTAGATTATGCGAAGTAAGAGCTTTTGGGCTTTCCTACATTATGGCTTAAGTAGAGCGGCACAAAGTCTTTAAAGGGCTTTGTGCTGAATTGTAATTCTTAAGGAGTATTACTCGCGAAGTGTGCAGTATCTTGTTTGTGGCAAGTATTGTTTGCAAAATCTGTGGTTTCTTTTGCATAAGCTATGTTGTGTGAAACTTGTGTGGAATTAGAACATGAGGTAAGAAATGGAAGAAAAGAGTAGAAAAGGGTGAAAGAGAGGAACAAAAACGTTCCCTGCTTGGATTTTTGTAAAAATTTTTTTCTTATCCATAGCAGCTATACTGACAGTTCTTTCCGTTGTAGGGATTTGTTTTCTTTATCCAACCGGAATTGAGTCGCCTTCGCGGAATTGCGTATGAAAAGCTTGCAGGGAGCAATTTAAAGGATTTAACAAAACGCTCGGATACCGTGGTTTTGGATTATGAAGGGAAAACGCTGGGAACCATCAATGCCGGACATTTTGTCTACGTTACGATTGATCAGATTTCTCCCAATCTTCAACGTGCGTATATTGCACAGGAAGATAGAAAGTTCTTAAGCCACAATGGTGTGGATTACAAGGCTACATTAAGGGCTTTTGTGCAGCTGGTAAAAAATAAGGGAAAGATTACCCAAGGCGGATCCACTATTACGCAGCAGGTGGTAAAGAATACATATCTGACGGCGGAGCGGACCTATACTCGAAAAATTGTAGAAATCATCTTGGCACAGGAATTGGAAAAGCGTTACTCCAAGGCAGACATCATGGAGATTTATTGCAATACGAACTTCTATGGCAATAACTGCTATGGTGTAGAGGCTGCCAGTCAGTTTTATTTGATAAAGCGGCAAAAGACCTGAGTATAGAAGAGGCGGCAACCTTGGCGGGAATATCGAATGCCCCCACTCGTTACGATCCTTTGCGTCATCCTGATAGGGCGGTTAAGAAGCGAAATCAGGTATTGAAATCAATGGAAACGGTGGGCTACCTTTCCGAAGAAGAGTATGAGAAAGCGATTTCTACTGAATTTACCATTTCAAAAAACACACAGAAGTCGACGGATGAAGATTATCTTAGTGCCTATGCTTTATACGCTGCAACGATTCGTATGATGGAGGTAAATCAGTTTCCCTTTACCTATCATTTTAAAGATCAGACGGAGAAGGAAAATTATCAGGAGCAGTACGAGGAAAGCTATGCATATTACAATAGGGAGCTTCGGGCGGGCGGATATACGATTTATACCTCTTTGAATCCGGAGATTCAAGCGCAGGCACAGGAAATTCTCGATCAAAGCCTTTCCAAATTCCAGGAAGTACAGGAAAATGGCAAGTTCTCCATGCAGGGAGCGGCTGTTATCATAGATAATAAAAGTGGATATGTGGTAGCAACAATCGGAGGTAGAGGAACGGAGGATAAGTACAATCGTGCTTATCTGAGTTTCAGGCAGCCGGGTTCTGCTATTAAGCCTTTACTGGATTATGCGCCGGCGCTGGATCTTGGGGTATTTCGTGCTGCAAGTTTGATTGATGACCATAAGTGGGAGGACGGTCCGTCCAATTCAGGCGGAAACTACCACGGGGAGGTCACACTCAGAGAAGCAACCAATCGCTCTTTAAATACAGTAGCTTGGCAGGTCTTGGAGGCTGTAGGAATCAAGAACGGATTAGAATATCTGGAAAAATGCAATTTCCTTGGAGATCAGTCTCAGAGATTATGATGCAATGGCGGTTTTCCATAGGAGGCTTCACAAATGGTCTTCGTATTGTTGACATGGCAAAGGGGTATTCCACTCTTGCAAATGGCGGAGTTTATGATGGAAAGACCTGTATTTTAAAAATAGAGTCGGAGAAGAACGGTGTTGTAGCGGATGAGAACAGTCTTCAAAGCACGCGGGTATATAGTGAGGATACAGCGTTTATTATGACCGATATCCTGAAAGGAACTATAAATACGGAGTATGGAACCGGACGTGGACTTCAGTTGAAGAATAAGATGCCCGCAGCGGGTAAGACGGGGACCAGTAACGGCTCAAAGGACACCTGGTTCTGCGGCTACACCAAGTATTACAGTATGGCGGTCTGGGTAGGACACGATATGCCCGTGGAAATGCCGGGAATATACGGCGCAACTTATGCAGGAAAGATATGGAAAAATGTGATGGATACCATCCATGAAGGCCTTCCTGCGGAGGATTGGGTGCAACCCGATACAGTAGAAAAAGTTACGGATGAACAAAGCGGAATAATGGATTACGTTTCTTTAAGTGCGAAGAAAAAGGGAGAAGAAAGTCAAAAGAAGAAGGAAGAAAAGGATAATAAACAGACTGTAATGAGAGACTTGGAAAGATATGAAAATCTTAAGATTGCAAGTATCGAGGATATTTTTACAGCGAGAGCCCTTTTTTCTGAAATTCGGGAGCTCTTAAATGAGATTTCCGATGAAAAGTTTAAAGCAGAGTATCAGGAAAAGCTTTTTGCTAAGCAGAAGGAATTTCTAAAAATTGAGGAAGACCGGAAAGAGGAAATTGAAGAATACTTAAAAAAGCAGGAAGAAGAGTCCAGTCGTAATGAGTCGATGGAAGAGAGTAAAGTAAAAGAGTCAGAGGATAAGACTTCCCGTAATATAAAGAGAGAGGCCTTTCTTTCTTCTCTTACCGCCTTGCAAAGCCTGGAATATCAGGATGGAGATACGGAAGCTCTTATTGCCGATGCAATAGAGCGCCTGAAAGACTTAAATGGTACGGAGGATTTTGCATCGCTTAGCCAGCAACTGGAAAAAGCTATCAATCGAGTTCGAAAGCTTCCGACAAGAAGTTCGGACAGCGGTAGTTCAGGTGGAGGCTCGCCCTTTTATAACGGACCCGGAGAAGGGAATTTTCCCGGAGAGGCGGATAGTGAAAATGGACCCGGAGTAAGTCCGTAATATTGAGACGGAAGAAGGAGAGAGATGGAAGTATATAGGCTGGAAGCTGCGTGTAAGGATTACCTTTGGGGGGGAGAAAAATTAAAGAGCGAATATCATATTCCTTACTCAGGGACAGCACTTGCAGAAGCATGGATGCTTTCCTGTCATAAAGATGGGGAAAGTCGGATTTTACCGGCAGAAGCACCGTCTATTGATGCGTCACCGGCAGAGGGAAAGGAGAGGCTTTCTCTGTTTTTAGAGAGATACCCGGAAGCATTAGGGACAATAGCCGGACAATTTGCATTCTTTCCGATACTGATCAAACTGATAGATGCAAAGCTTCCTCTTTCTGTACAGGTCCATCCGGATGATGAGTATGCGCTTAAGTATGAGGGACAGCTGGGAAAGACGGAAATGTGGATCATCCTGGAAAGAGAAGAAGGCGCATTTCTTTATCTGGATTTTAAAGAGGACTACAGTAAAGAAGAAATTCAGAAGGCAATTCAAGAAAACTATCTTACTGACTTACTCAAAAAAATCCCGGTAGAAAAGGGAGATGTATTCCTCATTGAGGCAGGAACAGTACATGCTATCGGTGCAGGAATTCTACTTGCGGAAGTACAGGAAAATTCAAACTTAACTTACCGCGTTTATGATTATGGACGGAAGGATAAGTATGGAAAAGAAAGAGAATTACACATTGAGAAAGCACTAAAGGTATTGCATACCGGAAGACTTGCAAAAATGCCTGCTCGGTCTACTTCGGAGAATATAGGAAACTGTGCATCTTCTGAAGGAATGAAAAAGCAGGAGAAACCTAGGCTGTCTTATATTGAACGTCTAGGATCTTGCAAATATTTTACGGTGGAACAGTTAAAAGACCGCTTCGGAAGAAGTTTATAGGCGAAAAAAGTAAACGAAGATAGTTTTTATTTGCAATGCTGGTGGATGGCAAGGCTGAGTTAAGTTGTAGGAGAGCCGGAATCACAAAAATCCTATCCATTCTATAAAAAGTAGAAAAAGGAAACGGATTTTTATTCCGGCAGGAAGAGGAGAGTTGTTTTTCCGGAGAAGGAGGTGGATACTCAGCTTTTTAGAACTATAGATAGAGACATCAAGGAGAGACTTTTTATGAAATTTGAGATCAAGGAATTACTCGTACTAGCTTTTAATGACGGCAGTTATGGCAGTGCTGTCACCAATATCCATACCTGTCGGTCCTGTGCCGATTTCACTTGGTACATTTGCGGTTTGTTTAACGGTTGCGGTATTGGGGAGAAAAATGGGAACGATATCCTATTTGATCTACTTGCTTCTCGGCTTAATCAGGGCTTCCGGTGTTTTACCAATTACGGAGCAGGGACTTGGAAAGCTCTTGGGGCCTACAGGAGGCTATCTTTTCGGAATGCTGTTTTTGAGCATTGTAGGAGGATTCGGTCTGGATCATTTCCCCGGTTCTTTTGTTGTACAATACATCTTTTTCCTAATCGGAATAGCGCTTTGTTACGTATTTGGAACTTTTATGGCTTGCCAAGGTTCTTTCACTGGATACGGCAAAGGCAGTATCCCTTGGAGTGCTACCCTTTATTGTTCCGGATTGCATCAAAGTTTTTATTGCATTGAAGCTGGGTAAAAAATTGCGCTCTGCAGTAAGGCTATGGAAAAATATATAGCACAATGTATAGAAATATATAGCGAATCCTATATATTACAATGCGTGATGAAGTGTGTATAAAGTAGATATAGCAATCCATATAGTAGTGCATAGACGATAGCACGGATATAAATTATTGAAGGCTGAGTTTTCTTGAGAAACAAAGAGTAGGATAGAATGGAGTAAGGATGGCGGAACGCTTCGAAAGAACAGAGCTTTTGTTGGGTCGAGAAGCTATGGAAAAACTGAAAAAAATCCAAGGTAATTGTTTTTGGTGTTGGAGGTGTAGGAGGCTATGCCGTGGAGGCCATGGCAAGAAGTGGAATAGGAAGAATTGATTTGGTAGACAATGATTTTGTCAGCCTAAGCAATATCAACAGACAGATTATTGCAACGGATTTAACAGTGGGAAAAAGTAAGGTAGAAGTGGTGGCGGAGAGAATCCGGAGCATCAATCCTGACTGTGAAGTGCATTGTTTTCCGTGCTTTTATCTGCCGGAAAATAAAGATGAATTCTGTCTTTCCGACTATAATTATGTAATTGATGCGGTGGATACGGTAACGGCAAAGCTTGGCCTGATTATGGAAGCACATCGTCTGGGAGTTCCCGTTATCAGCGCTATGGGAGCGGGAAACAAACTGGATCCGACCGCTTTTAAGGTTTCGGATATCTATAAAACCAAAGTCTGCCCTTTGGCAAAAGTTATGCGAAGAGAGTGCAAGAAACGCGGCATAGAGTCTTTGAAAGTGGTTTATTCAGAAGAAGAGCCTACTCGTCCTCTGAACAGAGAGGAAGAGAAGCAGAGAATGGGCTCTTCTTCCCGCCTTGAAGAAGGGAGGACGTCGGTGTCTAGACGAGATACTCCCGGCTCGATAGCTTTTGTCCCTCCGATTTGCGGGTTTATATTAGGGGGAGAAGTTATAAAAGATTTACTGGGGAAAAAATAGTTCTGAAATTGTTGTGTCAGTAAGATATCTCCTTATTATCTTCCTTTAATTCGACGAAATTCTATTGTACGTAGTATAGAATTTGGGGAGTAGTGATGGAGCGAGTTCATAACGATGGACGGGATAAGAAAGGAATCCGCAGTTATACGCACTCCAAGAAGGAGAAGAGAAACCTTGCCCGTTTAGAGCTGGAAAAAGCATATTGAATCTCATATCGAAGAAGCTATTGCAGAAAAAAACAGGTAAAAGTGTACTTGCAGCCCAATGTGCGTGGCTTAACACAGAGAGTGTGCGGAGCGGAGGCACTCTCCCGTTGGATTGACTCCCAAATACGGGATGATTTATCCCGGTGACTTTATTTCCGTACTCGAAAAAAACTTTAAAAAAATACATTTGTTGGATCTCTATGTTTTCCGTGAAATCTGTAAAAATCTGGGAGAAAGATTAGAACGAAAGGAAACGGTATTTCCGATTTCTTTAAATTTTTCACGTTTGGATTTTAATATTGGCGATTTTTTGGATCAGCTGGAATCAATAGTAGAGCAATACCATGTACCAAAAAACTTACTGCATATTGAAGTGACTGAATCCGTGGTAATGCACAATGAAGGCTATATGAAGTATGTGGTGAAGAAATTACATGAGCTGGGCTATCAGGTTTGGATGGATGATTTCGGCTCAGGCTATTCTTCCCTAAATTTATTGAAAGAATTTGAATTTGATACTTTTAAGATAGATATGCGTTTCTTAAGTGATATGGGAAAGAAATCACTGATTATTATCTATTCCATTTTATATATGGCGAAGGAGATCGGCATACATACTGTTGCGGAAGGAGTGGAAACCGAGGAGCAATTTCGCTTTTTAAAGCATGCAGGCTGTGAGCGTATGCAGGGATATTATTTTGGAAGGCCGGAACCGATGGAAAACTGGCTTTCTGATTTGATTGAGAAAAATGGGGTAGAAAGTAGAAAGGAAGACTATCTATTTGATCAAGTCGGACTGGTCAATATTATAAGTCCGACTCCGTTTGTATTGGATCGTTTGGATGATTCTCCAAATATTTACGGATTTGAAACAGTTATTCCTATAGCGGTTTGTTCTGAGACCGGGGGAAAGATATGCCATTTGAATTTCACTGAACCTTATCGAGATAATCTTTTGGACCTGGGCTATGCCGGAACTCATGACTTTCAGGATGCCTTAAACAACAGAAAAGTTTTGCTTGCGGAGAAAATACGAGATATTATGATGCTCGCAAGAGATTCCATGGAAGTGGAATCGATGGACTTCATTTCTTCTGGAAAGCATTGTCATCTGCAGGCAAGACTTGTGACCAGTATGGATGAATGCTTTATCTATCTGATTAGGATTGATGTTCTGACAAATAATCGTGTGTTCCGAAAGATTAAAGATATGAATGATACTATTCGTACACTGTATTCAGTTTATGATATGGTCATTCTATTGAACCTAAGAAGCGATACTTTACTGCCGGTGTATATGTGTGAATTGTTTGATAGAATTGAAGAGAGTGACAATCTTTCCGCTGAAATCAATAAGTATGTCTATAAAAACGTACATCCTGAGGATAAGGAACATTGTAGGGCCTTTTTAAATCCTCAAGATATGTGGGAAAGACTGAAGGATTCGGAAGAAGGATTTTTATTATCGTATTTTAGAAGTAGAAACAAATACGGTAAATTTGTATGGAAACGTTTTGTTTTGGTTCGCTCTTATGATATAGGGGATGAAGAAAAAGTAGTACTGGGTGTCCATGCCTTAAGTATGGATAAGTTGTCTATACTTTTACAGGAAAGTAAGTCCTTCTTTTCTGAGGATTTCAATGAGGAATCGGAAGGAGCACTGGACTTCTTTAAGTAGAGAATAGCTTAGGAAGGCTTTGTTGTCCTCGTGCCCTTTGAAGAGATAAATAGAGCCAGAAAGTCCAGCGAAGCATAGAGAAAAATCGCTGTTTCAATCAATATGAGGAAGGGAAGATAGTCGTGTAATATAGAACTGCCTTTCCATAGATAAAGTAAAATCGGGAAAGCAATCATTAGGATAAGACCGAGCAGGACTTTTCTGAGTTCCTTTTTTGTACTATTCTTTTTTTTCACTTGTTTTTGTTCTTTAGATTCATAACGTATATTATCTATAGAGCGCAGTTTATCTTCTTTTTCTTTATTTTTGAAAAGATTTTTTAAGCCGAAGAGTAATTTGTTTTTTTTCTCTTCTTCTTTTTCTTTTCCTTTCTCTGTTTCTATATTACACTCACCTTCTACCGGCTGTGAAAGGGACATAAATTCAGAATTGTCCGGAGTAGTGGTAGTTGCATTTCCATCTATGTTTTTCATATAGTCTGCATATTTATAATCGGATAGATCCAGTTCCTGAAATGGAAGCGGATTTTGAGAGACTTATTTTTCAAAGGACTTATTTTCAAAGGAATTATTTAGGAGATTTCTTCATGGCATTCCCAAAGAAGTTTTTTCGAGATTATTGAAGCGTTTTTTTCTTTGTATTGCTTTGCCTTATCTTTTTGCGAATACAGAAGTTGTAAGATGGATTTAATTTGCAATGTTTCTGTTTTCTTTTTGGTGGAGCAGGTAGGCGGAAAGAATTGCTTGTTCATCCTTTTTCATCAATATTATCAAAGATAAAGTCAATCAAATCTTTGATTTCTTCATCCGGATTTCCGGAAGCAGAGGAATTAAAGGGAATAGAAAGCGGTTATTTTTTCAGCATCAAAGAATATTTCCTCTTTTTCAATCCTAAGATTTCCGGAGAAAGAAGATATTCTTCCATCTGTAATAAAGTGCTGTGAATGGATTCAAACAGCGCAATAATATGTTTTAAATTCATCGGTTTTTTTCCATGAAATAATCAACTATTTTTTTCATAGGGGTAGAAATTATATTGAAAAATAGTTTCGTTTCCTCTTGAATCAGGCGAAAGGGAAGAGTTCCCGGAATGAGGCATTGTTGAATGATTTTTGTTCATGACTTTTTCTTTCCACTCCATCCCGTGAAGATAGAGGTAGCTGTGTGTGAGATTTTTCAATTCTCAGAAAATTTCGAGGCATAGCTTTTTCCTTTCTTGATGTAAAGTTTAAGAGGGGCTAGATTCTGTCTTACTTTTATCACTTTCCGTCTTTTTGCGGAGCAGTAAATCTTCCGCTACGGAGAAAAAACGAGTATAGAGTTCTACTTTAAAGAAGTCTTTATCTTTGTCCAAAGTATGACTGTTTAATTCTCGGGTAAATTCTTTTTCGCTTCTTTCCTTTATGGTTGTATGAAGAACAATGGTACTTTGGAGAAGCAAAACGATACAGACAAAGCTGATAAAAAGAACAAGACTGGTTTCAATACTGTGCATAATATTCCTTTCATTCGATGGAGCAGGAGAGTGGTGAGTGGTGTAAGTGGCGACGTATTGATTTTTTGAACAGCTGATTAGGAGGAGCTTTTTCTTTCGCTCTCACATTCATGCAGAGAATATTTGAATAAACAGGTATAATGCTCCGGGTATAAAACAGGGAATGAAGGGAAAGGAGAGTTCGTTCATCCTTTTCTTCTTTTTTCTATTGAGTAAAAAGAGCAGAATAGAAACAATAGCGGAGGAGAGCAAGGCGGAGAGAAAGAAGAAGAAAAAACTCATATAATTCATATATAGCGAAGAGCAGAGCAGGAAGTAAGCATCTCCCTCTCCCAGGGCGCCCTTAGACCACTTTGTAAAAAGCTAGCATGAAGATTGAAAAATAGGGATAAAAGCTGTATAGAAAGGGGAGCGTGAAAGAAAAAGGAGCTTCTAAAAAAATAGTGCCATTCACTAAAAAGAAAGAAGGGAACTCCTACTATAAAAAAATATCTGTATAAGATAGCGGGGCAAAAGATTTGTTCCGAAAAATCGTATACTACGGCGAGAAGAAAGAACAGAAAAAAACATAAGGACTTAAAAAACAGGAAAAAGAAAATATCTTGCATGGATACCTCCTGATGGAGAAAGTGAGTTGGAAGGACTTGGGGAAATAATTAGCCTCCACAGCGCGGACAGGCGTGTCTTCCTTCGGAAATTGCCTGCGATAGAGGGATTTCATGGACGGAAGAGCGCATTGCCGGACAATCGGTGCTACTGTGATACCTTCTTCCGGCCCTCAGTATAATAAACTACGGCACTGTTTTTTTGGACGGTTTACAGGCTTTGCAAGGAGAGAATTTTCCTCCGTATTTTGCCTCACTTCCATCTAGAGCCACTGCACTACTGCGTATAAATTCGTTTGAGATGTAGGTACAGTCTCGGCTTTTATGGTAGACTTTAGAGGGACCGTCGATGACATACACTGTTTCCTCCTCTTCTTTTTCTTCTTCGGCATCTTTCTCCCACCTTGCTCCTTTTACTCCAATCCATGCTCTTCTATGTGCGATGATTTCCTGATAAATGGATTTTTTGTCGATAATGGAAAGGGGAATTAATTCTTCATATTCAAGGTCCAATAGAATTTCTTCTTTTGTAATTCGCGATTTCCAACTGCGAATGTTTTGCATTCCTTCCATATTCACTTCATTTGGAAGAATAAGATCTTCTAAGGCAGTTTCTCCAACGGCAAGTATTCCTTCAATGTTAGGAATATCCTGTACAGCAGTTTTCATGATGCCATAATGTTCTAAGTATTTATACATACTGATAGAGCGGGCATTTTTTTTTCCAAAATGGTAGAGATTTTAATGCTACGGTTTAGGATTAAAAGAGGCGTCATCAACATAACCATGGCTAGAATGAAAAGGCTTAGAGACAGAGAAGCTTCAATGGTCATGGAAGCGGAATAGGATTTCATAGAGACTCCTTTAGTGACTGAGATTTTTATATTTATAATCCGAGTGCAGGGTGAAGCGATATCTGCTATCACCGGGATTTACACCTATCATGTCTAAAAATCCTCTATGATAGAGACTGTGCCTAGACTCTATTCCGGCATCGGTAGAAAGATAATATAAGCATTGCTTCATTTGAAAGGAAGCTTCTTTTTCTGAAACCGTAGTACGAATATTTTTCTCCATACAGTAGAGCATGGCATTGTTGATTTTGTCCTGATGAAGTAAGCCTTTAGTAAAGAGAAAAGCCCGAAGATAATCGGTATAGGAAAAACCGCGTCTTTCCTTTTTTTCACTTTCGCCGGATAATAGGGAAGAAAAATCCAAGAGCTTACTAAGACCAAGGTCCCAGGAATCTTCTCCATGCATTAGAGGTACTCTTTCGTCATTTAAAAGATGCTTGATATCCAATAAAGCTTGAGCAAAGGCCCATATTCCGATAACAAAGATACTAAAGACGGCTATCACGATAGGATTCGCTGTTGCTGCGAGAAAGCCGGTGACAAAGTTTTCCACTTCCTGCCGTTTCTCCGTATCACAGACGATATGGATAAAATTCATGGATTCTCTTACTGCTAGAAGAGCGGTGACCTGTGCTGCGAGGTTCTCATAGTCGCTCTTTTTTCCGTGCAGTAAGTATTCCACCTCCAGTCCCTCTGCATTACTGAAAGGAATGGTGTTTCCATTATCCTCCTTGTGATAGGAGTGAAAGTAACGTAGGGAATATTCTCCCAATAATCCGACCTGCAAGGGGTTGGCGACGGATCCTGCCGTAAAAGGGGAGTCTGTGTAGCACTCTGTGGTACTGGGGCATTCCCTTCCTTTGGGAAGGAGTAATTCCAGGAGCTTCTTTTTTCCCAATTCTTGGATACTTTCGAGTATTTTTTTGTTTTTCTTATTGATTTTTGTGACGGAACCTCCGTATACAGGCATTTTGAGGCTTTGCCATTCTCCTGCAATACTTCGGTAAAAAGCATCGATTTCTGCTTGCAAGTCATCTTCATCTTCCTCCTCATCATCGTCTTCGTTTCTTCTTCTTTCGCGCTCTTCGCTAATATAGTCCTCAAAAATTTTTGGACGGTTTCTTCAATGTTTTGAATACTGTTACCGAGACTGTCACATTCTGCGGGGAAGAGGTCAATCGTTTGGCAAACCTTTTCCTCCTTCATTGACATATTCATCATAGCTTTGTAATTCCGATTCAATTGCGCGGATTCCGTCTTCTTCTAAATTGACTTTTTCCAACTCGAAATCTTGTCGTAATTCCGCTATCTTTTCCTTAAGAATCTCTGCACGTGCATCATAACGCTGCACGGTGCTCTTTAATTACTCTAAAGTGGAACGGAGAAGAAGAATGCCAAAAAGAAACCGGAGGCATCCTTGCTATGGAGATCGGACAGGGGCTTGAGAATGAAGAGTGCTGCTGTTTTTACAACACTGATCAATGTCATTGATACAGTCTTCAAGATATTCCACATCATAGTGGTTTTAAAATATATTTCTTCCGTAGACGTTGTATACTGTCCGCTTCCTTTTCTTTTTACTGACTTCTTCTAAAAGAGAGGAATATCTGTCCCTTTGTTTTTGTCCTATAAATTCCAAAGCATCTTTTTGTGAGCAGTGCAGGGATATATTCTAAAACTTCTTCTTCGAAGTGATTTTTGTTCTACGAGACTGCCCTTCCGGAGAAGGAAAAATCATCTTTCACAACCTTTGCCGGAAAAAAAGATTTTTGTGCCTCGGAATAGGGTTTAATAAATGTTTCCAATTCTTCCTGTAACAAGGCGTCATCTCAGTATTCCAGAGCATAGATACGGTAGTTTTCCCAAAGAGGCCTGTGAAATTCAGAAAAGAGGGATTCCATGGCACTGTTTAAAGCAGTTTGCATATAATATCTTTGTGCGATTGTTCTTGCAGACTCCGTAATCGTCAGAATCAATGCGGCAATCAACACGAAGCTAAGGAAAGAAATACCGTAATGGAGGCGGAAGACTTTCTTTTTATCATGATTTTTCCTTTCCATAAGAGAGGGGGGGTTAGACGGATTTTGCGTTACTTTCGATTTTCTTTAAGATGTCATTAAGAACATTCTTAATTCTATCTCGGAAGATAACAACGAGGGATATAAGGACTACGATAATGAGAACCAACTCAATTGTTCCCAGTGCTTCATTTCCCTTGATTAAGTTCCGTCTCTTTTTCTTACATTGTTCCATGTGGGAAAAAAGCCAAGCGTCAAAGGCATATTGAGCCTTGACTAAGTTTTGTAACTGCATAATAACCTCCTTTTAGAAATGGCAAAATTGCCGGATAGTTTGCAACATGCAAGGCATGCTGTATATTACAAAAGCAAAGAAGAGATTGCTGTTTGACAAGTTCTACTTTTGCAGTAATATTGAATTAATATTTTTATCCCATAGATTGCATGGCAGGATAAATAATAATGAGCATGATGATAAAGAGCTGCATGAAGAGGGAAGCAGGAGTTTGGTGCTTGCCTCTTCTCCGAGTCTTTTGGCTGTGGACTTTCGCATTTCGAAGGCTTCTTGCATTTCCACCTGTAATTGCAAACGAAGATGTTTACTTCCGTTTTTTCGGTTTTGTTCAATCACGCTGATAAGCTTGTTATAAGGACGTAGTGCAATCCTTTTGGAAAAATCAAGGTACGCTTTCCCTTCTCCCACATTGCTTTTTAATTGATTTAGCAAGGTGTGCAGTTCTTCGTATAAGGGATGGTTTTCCAGCCCGCATTGATTAACTAAGAAGCTGTATTGTTTACTGATTTCGGAAAAGGCATTTCGCAGAGCAAGTCCTGCACCAAGGTAGACAACCAGTTTGGATACCAGCTCGGAATAGTCAAGATTTAGGGAGTTTTCTCTCTCCTTTTGTTTTTCTTTTTTTTCTTCTCTTTCCTTTAGAGGGAGAAGAAGCGCAAGAAGAAGGCCAAGAAGGGGAATGAAGAGATAACGTCGAGATTGTTCTTCAGTAAAAATGATTTTCTTTCCTTCAATTTCCCGTGGTAGTTCCAGCTTGTCGCTTCCTCTACCCTCGGAGTTTTGGGATGCTATTTTCTTTTCCAGGAGACTTCGTAAGCTTTCTAAAGAAGTTTTTTCTTCAGGATAGATTCGTATGGGAAAGAGATAGGTCGGAGAAGAGTAGAGATAGTCTTCCGAAGTTCGAAAATAATTTTCCAGCTCTGCATCATCAGGTCCTTCTTTGGGGGAGAGAATGTTGGTGCTGAATTTTATTTCGAGTATTCCCTCTAAAATTTGATCTTGTTCCAAGAGCTCATGGTATATCTTTCCCTTATCTCCTAAGATGGAACGATAGTTCAGAATCAGCTCTAAATTATCGTCTTCCGTGATTTTTTTATCTCCATTGATTAAGGCTGTAGGAGTAAAACTCCAGCTCATTTTCACGTTTTCTTCAGGAAAATAATTTGTTAAATGAAGAGAAGTTTTTATCTCGTCAAAGCTTTCGTCCTCGGATAAAAGCAGGCTTTCGGCTTTTTCATGCAGGGAGGAGAAAACTTGATCCGCTTCTTCCTTGGTATAAATTCTGGGAGAGACTTTGATATTCACATTTTCCTTTTTTTCGGGATTTATTCCCTCTACCTGAAGAGGGAGATTGTATTCGTTTCCGCCGATTCCTTCACGCTCCAAGATGTAACCGGATTGGATATGACCATCCTTTTGACTTTCCAAAAAGAGAAGAGAAGAAAGTATAAGAGAAACAATAAGGATGCCTGCCTGTTTTTTTATCATTGCTTCATCTTGGGAAGTGAAGAAGCGGAGTAGCTTATGAATGTAGGGAGCGATTATTTTCATTTTTTCACCGTGTATGAATTTGCAGAATTATATCGGAATCGAGATGATTTTTTGAGAAAGATAAATGGCAAAGAGATAAATGAGGAGAGCCACAGTCATGATAATCCTTCCCATAATGGAGCTGTATAAAATGGAAAAGAAATCCGGAGAAGAAGTATTGAGATAAAAGATGATAAAAAAGGGTATGCCGTTCATGATTTTTTGCTCAAAGCGCTTTGCGGCACTTAAGGTTAGGATTTCCTCTCGTATCGTTAGTTTGTCATGAATAATGGAACTGCTGTGTTGAATGATTTCACACAGCTCTCCTCCGGACCGTTTTGCTACCAGAAAAATTTCTGAAAAATTATGAATGTCATCGAGTCCTGAACGAAAGGCAAACTGAGAGAGCGGTTCTTCTAGGGGACGATTCATGGAAAGGGCGTGTTTTATCAGTTTTAGTTCCTCCACCATATAGCTGTTTTTCCCCTATTAGTGCGGAAAGGTCGGGAATAGTGGCAATAAAAGCATTTTTCAATGGAATAGCCTGCACTAAGAAAGGAGCTTAGAATGGAAATCATCTCTTTAAATTGAAGCAGAAGTTGGTTTTGTCTTTTTTTTCGAAGACCTGATCGAAGGAAAAAAGGAATAAGTAGAGAAAAAGGAATCAAAAAGAGAAAGAGCAGAAAGGAACGATAGAAGGTATAGCTGATGACAAGAAGCAGCAGTAAGGATTTTCCCAAGTGCCAAAGATATTCTCCTAAACTGATTTCATATTCCCTATAGTCTATGGAGGAGCTTTTCTTCGTGAGACAAATCCGACAGCTTTTTCCAGAACTTTCCCATTGTACTGATACAGTTTTTTGAGTTTGACTTCTCCATTTTCCACTCCTACTACTTCACTGATTTCCAAAACTCTTCTTTTGTGATCCTTCGTTCTTCCAAGATGCACCATGATTTCTATTGCGGAGGCGATCATGTTTCGAATGGAACTCAAGGAAGTTCCGCTCCTGCAGGACCATAGTTTCCATTCTGCGCAGCATATCCTGACTGCTGTTTCCATGTCCGGTGGAAATGCTTCCATCGTGCCCGGTGTTCATGGCATTTAACATATCCAGACATTCCTTACCACGGACTTCTCCAACGATGATGCGGTTGGGACTCATTCGGAGAGAAGCCTTAATCAGATCGGAAATTGTGACAGCTCCCTCGCCTTCCGCATTCGCATTTCGGGTTTCCAAAGAAACCAAATTCTCTACGTCCTGAATCTGTAATTCCGCACTGTCTTCGATAGTGATGATTCGCTCACTTTTTGGAATGAATTGGGAAAGGGCATTTAAGAAAGTTGTCTTTCCGCTGTTCGTTCCGCCTGAAATGAAGATGTTGTAAGAACTTTTTACCAGACTCTTTAAAAAATCTGCGGCTTCTTCGCTAAGGCTTTCGAGCTGGATTAATTTTTCGATGGTAATGGGTTCCGGGAACTTTCGAATCGTGACGGTCGGTCCTTTTAGAGCAATAGGAGGAAGAACAACATGAACACGTGAACCGTCTTCCAGTCTGGCATCTACAATGGGACTTTTTGGTATTGACTGCACGATTAATACGGGAGACAATCTGTTGAATCAAGTCGGAAAGCTGCTCTTCGTTTTGAAAAGAACGTTCCCAGCGCTCCATGTGCCCCTTCTTTTCTACAAAGATTTCTCGAGGACCGTTAATCATGATTTCCGTGACATTTTGATCGTCCAAGAGCTCGGATAGCAGATCCAGTCTACGGAAGCTGTCGAAGACTGCGGTTCGAAGATAAAGTTTTTTTCTCTTAATGCGATATCTTTTTCGACTTAGTAAAGCGCTGTCGATTTCCTGATAGAGGTGAGAATCGGAGATTTGTCTCTCTTCCAGATCGGTAAGGAGTTCTTTTTTTATTTCCTGTTTAATGTTGTCTAAAGCTAACATAGTTCCTCCTAAAGCACCATTTTTCTATATTGTTCTCTTTCTTTATCCTCCTCTTCGTAGATGTAGTGTAAGAGTAAAGGATTCCGCATATTCTTTAAGACTTGCGTAGGGGCAGTCACTTATACTTGCCTTACTGATAGCGGGAGATTTCCCCCGGTTTTTTGTAGAGGTTTCTATTTCGTTTGATGTAGTTTCCTCCTCCAATGGAAGACTGCATTGAACAAATTTTTCCTGGGTTTCCGGAGAAATATTTTTTTTCAGATAGTCTTCGAAAAATGCCAACTTATCCTTGGAGACTTTATCGGAAAGCACAGGCATAAAAAAATCTTTTTTTGCTTGATGAAAGCAATCTAGATAGCGACTCATGGAACTGTCGGTATCAATAATCAGGGCGCTGACTCCGGCATCTTCCGCAATTTTATCGAGAAGAAGAGACAGTTCTCTTGAACTTAGGCTATTGATGTCTTCGGGACTCCGTACAGGTAAAATGGTAGAGTAACTCTCTCTTTCATAGGAAAGAGCGCGAAGAATCATAGGATTCAGATTCTTTTCTTTAAAATGGTATAAGACTTCCGTTAAACATTCCCGTTCTATGGGAAGATGTTTTTTTGCTCCGGCTGATTCGGAAAGAGATAGATAGAGTGTCTTTCGATTTTTTCCTAAAAGCTTTGCTATCTCAAAAGACAGGGAGGTTTTACCGGAGCGACCGAGAGGGCTATAGACCATGAAGATATCCGCTTTTTTTGTTGTCTTCCGTCTTCTAAGAGCTCGATTTCTCCATATTGAAGAAGGATTTCACGCATGATCTGGTCTGCAGACTGATATTTATAGATGTGATTTTTCTTTCTTCTTTTCAGATAGAAGGCTTTCATCGCTTAAATAGAGAACTCTTCCGCTTTTAGAGGAAAGAGGAAGCTTTTTACATTCTTTTTCGGATATAAGAAGGAGGTCGCTTTCTTTCTTTTTTTAGAAAAATTGAGCAAAACTTTCCGGATCGCTTATAGGATAAATCTGGAAGGGGAGCTTTGTATTTTGGCGGAGGTAAAAGGGAAAGACGTTTTGCATAGAGGCTGTCTTCATCGTAAATAGTTAGTATTTTTTCCATGTCGGATCCTTTCAAAAACGGGTTGGAGTAATTTTATATATAATGAAAATATTTGCTGATATCAGGAGAAAAAGACTTAAGAGGGGGACTGCAGAAAGAAAGAGAAAAATGCAAAGGAATATCTTCTTCAAGAATATAAAAAGGAGAAGGGAAAAGGGGGTTGAGAGAAAAAGAAGAAAAATGCTTTTATCGAAGGGGAGAACGGAAAGAATCAGGGAAAAGAGCTTCCAGTCCGCTCCCCCGCTTCCGGTAAAATAAAAGAGGGGATAGCTTAGTATAAGAATGAGAATGAGCTTTGAGGGAAAAAGAATGAGATCTGTGAACGAGGTACCGCACTGGATAAAACCGAAATACAGAAAAAAGAAAAGGAAGGAGCATAGAAAAAATAAATTCGAAATCTTTCTTTTTTGCAGGTCTTTTATTGCGGCGTAGAATAGAAAAACTAAGAGGATTTCATAGTTGGAATGAAGCATATCCACCTCCGTATCGGAAAGTGCAAGCTGCACTTGTATTCCGTGAGCTCAGTATAGAGGGAGAGAAAAGAATCTCCTATACTTCATATTCGGATAATATCCATTTATAGATATTATCCGAATATCTATAATACGAAAAAGAATATTTTTTTCGCTTCCATGACATAATAATCCGCTTTCAAAAACAGAGGTATGTAGGAAAAACAAAAATGCTTGTGCTATTTTCACAAAAAAATAAAAATGAGTTTTTGTGCAGTAATTCCCGGAAAGACAGTGCTATAATACTTATTTATCTTAAAAAGGGATTTGGTCTGTGTTTCGGATGGATAGCTGTATCTGCTATTGCAGAAGCTTCCGACGATACCCGGGGAGAATGAGAGAGCATGAATATTCGTTTGGCGAAAGAGGAAGATATTCGAGAAATCTGTCAAATCTATGACTTGGCAAGAGCCTATATGCGAAAAGAGGGGAACTTTGCGCAATGGAAGACCTACCCAAATGAGAACGATGCGAGACAGGACTTAATAAAGAGCGAGCTCTATGTAGTGGAAGAGGAAGAGATTTTGGCTGTATTTACCTTCTTTATCGGGGAAGAGAAAAATTATAAAGAAATAGATGGTGCATGGAGAAGGGAAGATAGCTACGGTGTTATTCATAGAATTGCGTCATCCGGGAAAAAAGCAGGGATTACGAGGACTTGCTTTTCCTTCTGCTTGGATAAGATTCCCTATCTTCGAATCGATACCCACGAAAAAAACCGTTCTATGCAGGAAGCATTGAAGCATTTCGGATTTCAGTATTGCGGGATAGTGCATGTGGAGGACGGGAGTCCCCGCTTGGCCTTTGATTATATAAGGGAGTAGTATGTTCGTTTTAAACAGTGTTTTACTGGGAGTAGGACTTGCGATGGATGCGGTGGCTGTTTCTATGGCGGAGGGGATGCAGGAGCCGAAAATGAAGTCGGAGAGAAGTCTTATGCTCTCCGGAACATTCGGATTCTTTCAGTTCATCATGCCGGTGCTTGGATTTGCCCTTGTCGGTACAGTCTTTGGTTTTGCAAAGGTGCTTATGAAGTATGTTTCCGCTATTTCCACAATATTACTTCTCTATCTTTCTATAAAAAAATGTTTTTACAGTGCATACTTGAAGTTTAGGAATAAGGAAACGGAGGAATGGCAGGGGAACCTGATGTTTCAGGCCATCAGGGACATCAGTAGATGCTCTGTCTTTTGGGATTTACCTTCTCTCATTATTCTTTAGGAAGAGTATTTTTGGCTTCGTTCATCATAGGAATTGTGACCTTTTTTTCTTTGCCAAACCGGTATTTTTTTATCGGAAAGAAATTCGGTACGCTGTTCTCCGGGGAAGCGGATTTACTGGGAGGCGTAATCTTATTGCTTGTGATTTTTCCTATTTTTAACGGATCTATTTTAGAGGAAACATAAATTGGAGAATAAGTGTTCATCTGGTATGTAAGGCATAATGAAGAGTATGGAGTCTTCATTAAAAAGAGTTTCGGGAGGGAATAAAAAAATAGACAGTTTTGCAAAGAGGCTTTTTAAGCTGGTTTAGGGAAAATGGAAGAGAGCTTCCAGCGCGGAAAGAAAAAAATGCCTATTATACTTGGCTTTCAGAAATTATGTTGCAGCAAACAAGAGTAGAGGCGGTAAAGGCTATTTTTCATCGCTTTTATTGCGCGTTTTCCGGATATAGAAAGTCTTGCTATAGCGAAAGAAGAAGAAGTTCTAAAACTCTGGGAGGGTCTGGGCTACTATTCTCGTGCAAGGAATCTTCATAAGGGTGCGAAGCAGATTGTAGAAAAATTCGGGGGAGAAATGCCGAAAAAGTATGAAGATATTCGTTCCCTTCCCGGGATAGGGGAATATACGGCGGCGGCTATTTCCTCTATTGTTTTTTCGGAGAAAATACCGGCAGTAGACGGCAATCTTCTCCGTATTTTTGCCCGCTGCAATCAGTATGATAAAGATATTCAGTCGAAAGAAGCGAAACTCTCTGCTTTCCGGTATTTTAAGGAGCGCATGACGGAGGAAGCGGCGGGAGACTTTAACGAAGCGCTCATGGATTTAGGGGCAGCAGTTTGTATTCCCAAAGGAAATATTGCCTGTGAAGCCTGTCCCCTTTCCTTATTTTGTAAAAGTGCAAAGGAGGGCAATCCGGAAAACTATCCTGTAAAGAAGGAAAAGAAGGGTAGAACAGTCGAGCAGTACAGCATTTTCCTGATTCGACAGGGAGGGAGGCTGGTCTTGACAAAACGTCCGAAGAAAGGAGTTCTTGCCGGTCTCTACAGCTTTTACCAAAGGGAGGGGCATCTGAGTAAAAAGGAAGCACTGGAAGAGGTGGAGCGTCTGGGCTTTACTCCTCTAAAGCTAAAAAGAGCTCGAAGTGCGAGGCATATTTTTTTACCCATAAGGAATGGGAAATGATCGGATATGAGGTGGAGTGCGGAGAGTTTCCGCTTCCCTTAGGAGTTAGAGAAGGGTTAGAATTATACACAAAGGAAGAGATAGAATCGAAGCTTAGTGTTCCGTCCGCCTATTCCTATTACAAGGCTTTTGTTTAAGTTATAGGGACTGGCAGAGCGAAATATATAACATAATGATTTTTTTCGGAAATATAGAGAAGAGTAGATTAAAGAAATATGAATTCAGAAAGATAGTTAGGGAAAAAAACACAGCCAAAGAAAAAAATTGCTTAAGAAGAATAAAAAGGAGCGGTTTCGGAGGAAGGAGGGAAAATGCCGGGGCAGTTCAAATACATTGATTTATATCAGACTCTCCGAAAGGACATTGTTGAAGGGCGCTATCGTTTTTAGGGAAAAATGCCTTCCCAAGCGTCTCTTGGCTTCTACCATGGGGATGTCCTTACTCACAGTGGAGCACAGCTATGCTCTTTTTAGAGGAAGAGGGCTATATTGAGGGGAGGGAACGAAGCGGCTATTTTTGTCTCTTATCAAGACGGGCTTCTTTTTCCTGTTGAGGAGCAGCAAGAGCAGAACTTATCTTTAATGTATTTTTCAAAGCGGAGATAAGGAGGAATGGCTTACTCGGCGATTGCGAAAACGGTCCGAAAAGGTGCTTTCCAAATACGGAGAAGAGATTTTAAGTCCCTCGGAGAACCAGGGGAAAATATTTTTTTACGAAGAGCGTTGAAGGATTATTTACGAAGGGCAAGGGGCATCTTTGTAGAGGAAGAGCAGATTTTGATTGGTTCCGGTGCAGAGCAGCTTTATGCTCTGCTTGTGCAGATTCTGGGAAGAGAGCAGAGTTTTGCGGTAGAGTATCCGTCCTATGAGAAGATGCAAAAAGATTTACAAGGCAAAATGGAATTACTCTCGAGTTTTTTTGGGAATGGGGAAAAAAATGGAATTCACAGTTCTGCATTGCAAAAGGCAAAGAGCAAGGTCTTACACGTTACTCCTTTTCATAGCTTTCCAACCGGAATTACAGCAACGGCCGGAAAAAGAAGAGAGTATCTGGACTTTGTAAGGAGAAAAAAAGCAATCATTATAGAAGACGACTACGACTCGGAGTTTTCCGCTCTGGGAAAACCCGAGGACAGCCTTTTCAGTATGGATGAAAGTAATTCCGTATATTACATTAACAGTTTTTCAAAAACTATAGGTCCTGCTTTTCGTATGGCATACCTGCTGCTTCCTAAGGAAAGGACGAAGGAGGATCTTAAGAAAATTGCATTTTACAGTTGTTCCGTTCCTGTTTTGGAACAATGTATACTGACAGAACTTTTACAAAGTGGGGAGTTTGAACGACATATTAATCGGGTGAAGAGAAGGAGAAGAAGTGATGCGTAGTAGAATAAAATTTTTTTGGTTTTTGCCCAAGGGATTTTTCTGTCTGCTTCTTGTAGCGGCAGGAATCTTTGCGCTGGATCGAGTTTTGAAAGAGAAAATCAATTGTGCAAAGGATGAGGATTTTTCCCAAAAAAAGCTGAAAGGTAGCAGAGGACTTGTGGAAATCCGAAGAGCGTTTAATCCCGGTTTTTTTCCATGGGACGCTTGGGCCGTCATCCGAAGCTCGTTAAGGCCTTGTCTGTTTTGGCAACCATTTTTTTCTTGCTTTTTGCCCTTCCCTATATGAGTTATACAATGGGAGACGCTTTTCTTTTACAAAAGTACGGGATGGCGATGGTTTTGGGCGGTGCGATGTCCAACACTTACGATAGGGTACGCTATGGAAAAGTAACGGATTATCTTTATATCCGAATCGGCGTTTTAAAAAGATGATTATCAATATTGGAGATATTGCTCTATACTTTGGCGGAATTCTTTATGCTTTTAGGTTCTCTTATGGCTCGGATTAAGAATAGATAAATGAGAAAATCACATTATTTATTTTAAAAAAAATTTCTTTTTTAAAATAAATAGTAGAAAAATGTCTATTCCTTTGTTATGATTATCTGACAAACACGAATAGAAATCGTGTTGCTTTTCTTTAAGGGGGAAAACGAAATGGATAGTTTATTTTTTGCCGTACCTGTTTTGGGTGTCTTAGGGCTTCTGTTCGCTTTATTCCAGGGACAGAAGATTCTGAAAGAGGATTCCGGAAATGAGAGAATGAAGGAAATTGCGAAGGCGATTGCAGAAGGCGCGGAAGCATTTCTTTTTGCAGAGTATCGGATTCTTCTTTTTTTTTTGTTTGCAGCTTATTTTTATGTATCGGTTTTGGAACAAAAAGCTGGCTTAGTGCTGTAGCCTTTATCTTTGGTGCATTGTTATCGACTCTTGCAGGATATTTCGGTATGCGCTCCGCAACATCGGCAAATGTACGAACTGCAGAGGCTGCAAGACAGTATGGAATGAAGAAGGCACTTTCCATTGCCTTTTCCGGCGGTTCCGTTATGGGCATGTGTGTGGCTGGATTCGGTATCTTCGGAATCGGACTTTTCTATATGCTGACAAAGGATGTGGGCGTTCTTTCCGGATTTTCTTTGGGGGCATCCAGTATTGCTCTTTTTGCCCGTGTGGGCGGTGGAATCTATACGAAAGCGGCAGACGTGGGTGCTGACCTTGTAGGTAAGGTGGAAGCGGGAATTCCTGAAGATGATCCCAGAAATCCTGCGGTAATTGCGGACAATGTAGGAGACAATGTCGGCGACGTGGCAGGAATGGGTGCAGACCTTTTTGAGTCCTATGTGGGGGCTTTGGTTTCTGCGATGACACTCGGCTTCCTTTTGGAAGGGAAGTCGATAGAGGGTGTTGCGTTCCCCTTATTACTGGCAGGACTTTCTTTGCTTGCATGCGTTCTCGGAAGTATTTTGGTACTGACTCTCGGAGGAGATAATCCGAGTAAAGTCTTAAAGATGGCGAGCTATTCCTCCGCTGCTGCGGTTCTGATATTTGCCTTTGCCCTGTCTCAGTATTTCTTCCGGGATTTACATGCAGCTTTTGCCGTTACGGCAGGGCTCATTGCAGGGCTTGCTATCGGCGCAGTTACAGAGTACTACACTTCTTCCTCCTATAATCCTGTAAAAGAAATTGCAAAGCAGTCCGAAACCGGTCCGGCTACCAATATTATTTCCGGTATGGCCATCGGAATGCGCTCAACGGCAGTTCCCATCGTATTGATTTCCGTTGCGATTTTTATTTCTTATAGTGTTCTTGGACTTTATGGAATTGCACTCGCAGCAGTAGGTATGCTATCCACAACAGCTATTACAGTTGCGGTAGATGCGTATGGTCCTATTGCGGACAATGCGGGCGGTATTGCAGAAATGTCCGGCCTTCCGGAAGAAGTAAGATGTATTACTGATCAGCTCGACGCGGTTGGAAATACCACTGCTGCCATGGGGAAGGGCTTTGCGATCGGTTCCGCTGCCTTAACTGCTCTGGCACTTTTTGCATCGTATGCACAAGCGGTAGGCTTAAACAATATCAATGTTTTGGACAGCCGTGTTTGCATCGGGCTTTTCATTGGAGCTATGCTTCCGTTCCTTTTCTCCGCCTTTACGATGAGTTCCGTAAGTAAGGCAGCCTTTTCTATGATTTCCGAGGTAAGAAGGCAGTTTAGAGAGAAGCCGGGCATCATGGAAGGAACAGAAAAGCCGGATTATAAAACCTGTGTCAGTATTTCCACAAAGGCGGCCTTGCGTGAGATGATTGTTCCCGGTGTATTGGCTGTTCTTGCTCCTTTGGGAATCGGATTATTGCTCGGTGCGGAGTCTCTTGGCGGTTTACTTGCCGGAGCCCTCGTTTCCGGTGTAATGATGGCTATCTTTATGTCCAACTCCGGTGGAGCATGGGACAATGCGAAAAAGTATGTTGAGGAAGGACACAATGGCGGAAAAGGCTCGGATACGCATAAGGCGGCTGTTGTAGGAGATACAGTAGGAGATCCGTTTAAGGATACTTCAGGACCATCCATCAATATTCTGATTAAGCTGATGACTGTTATCGCTTTGGTTTTCGCTCCGCTTATTGTAGCTGTAGGTGGGATTTTATAAAAAACACTTGAAGCTGTAAAAAACACAATTATATATAACTTTTATGCAGTATAGGTCTGAAATGGGGGAATAGGAGCCCACCGGTACTTGCGAAAAACAAAGGTAATGCGGTTTTTCGCTTAGTGTCCGTTGCGTGGCGAGGTTAGCGAGAGAGCGCTCCCCTTTCAGACCTATATTGTATATAAAGAAATATTTTATTTTTTGTACCTTTTCTTTATATTTATCAAGAATATAGCAGATTGTATTCTTGATGCATTTGATTTATATTTTTATTCGGTTCATATGGCATAGACAAAATAATTCTTTGTTTTTTTAGAAATTATAGATAGAGAGTTGAAAGGAAAGGAAATGAACGTTTTTAATATCATTGGTCCCATTATGATCGGTCCGAGCAGTTCACACACTGCAGGAGCTGTACGGCTTGGGAGAGTAGTTAATAAAGTGGCGGGCAGCTCGGATTTTAAAGAGCTGGATATTGAGCTTTCCGGATCCTTTGCAAGAACCTATAGAGGGCATGGAACAGATAGAGCTTTACTTGCGGGGATTATGGGCTACCACAGTTACTCGGAAGAAATCAGGGATGCCCTGGAGATAGCAAAGGATAGAGGAATTGATTATCGTTTCATAGAGAATGATATTCCCGGGGCACATCCCAATACGGCAAGGATTCACTATACCTTGGCCGGTGGCGAAAAGGGGATAGTAGAAGGTGCCAGTATCGGCGGAGGAAATATCAGGGTGGATTCCATCAACGGAATGAGAGTGGACTTTACCGGGGACAATAATACAATTCTGGTACTTCACAAGGATAAACCCGGTGTGATTGCGGAAGTTACACATATTATGTATGAAAAATATAAGGATTTGAATATCGGAAACTTTCGTCTCAGCCGTCCGGAAAAGGGCGGAACGGCTCTTATGACGATAGAAATCGATCAAATCCCCCCTCAAGAGTTAATGGAGGATATAAACCAGCTTGAAAATGTGGAGCATGCTTTGCTGATTCGGGCAATTTAAAAAGAAAACAAGAGGAAAAAATGATTAAATATACCAGTATAAAAGAGCTCTGCGATGCTGCAACAAAGCAGGGCATAAAAAAATCAGTGAACTTTGTCTGGAGGATCAGGCAGAAGAGATGCAGCTTCCTAAGGAAGAGCTTTACGCCATGATGGAGAAAAACTTTGATGTCATGGTGGAATCGGTTAAGAAAGGAAATGATCCGAATCTTCTTTCGACCTCGGGGTTGACAGGCGGTGAGGGTGCAAAGATGCTGCAGTATTCTGATAGGACGGGTGGAGGACTCTCCGGTAGCTTTATGACAAGAGCAATTGGACGGGCAATGTGTGTTTCCAATTGTAATGCGGCCATGGGGCGTATTGTGGCAACACCTACTGCAGGTTCCTGCGGCATTCTCCCGGGTTGTCTTGTCTCCATGTATGAGGATAAGGGATTTTCGAAGAGAGATGTTGTGATGTCTATCTTTACTGCCGGTGCCTTCGGAATGGTCATTGCGCAGATGGCGTCGATTTCAGGAGCAGAAGGCGGTTGCCAAGCGGAGTGCGGTTCGGCATCCGGGATGGCAGCGGCAGCTTTGGTTGAACTTATGGGAGGGAGCCCTGCTTCATGCGGTGATGCCTTAGGGATGTCTATCATAAATCAGATGGGTCTGGTCTGTGATCCGGTAGCCGGTCTTGTGGAGATTCCCTGCATTAAGAGAAATGTTTCCGGAGTAGTGATTGCACTTTCCAGTGCGGATATGGCTCTAGCTGGAATTGACTTAAATACCGGTTGATGAATGCATTGCTGCGATGAAGTCGGTTGGAGACAGTATGTCGGTAAATTTAAAAGAAACTGCACAGGGCGGTTTGGCGGACACTCCAACAGCAAGAGCTTTAAGAAAGAAAGTCTTCGGTGAGTAATATAGGAGTACAGTTTCACTATTCTGACTACTCAAGAGAGTGAAGTCGATGTAAAATAGATGGACTACTTTTTTTGGAGGAGAAGATGAGAAAATTTAAAATCGTATTTACTGTGTTGCTGTTTATTCTCTTATTACCCACATACGTTTATGCCTTGGATCGTTTTGTGACGGGAACCTATGGTAATGGAATACCTCTTTCCGGAAAAACGCTTGAAGAAGCAAAAGCATATTTGGAGGGAGAATATAGCCGGGATTATATCCTTTATATAAAAGGAAAAGACAAGACAGAACAGATTAAGGGTTCAGATATCGGATATCATCTTCAGGCTCCGACTAATTTGGCGCAGATTTTGCAAGACGAGACCGCGAAGGCTGTAACGGGAAATCCCGATGCCCGCTATGAGTATTCCTTGGAGGGAAGTTCTGCAACTTATGATGAAGGAAAACTGAATGAGAAGCTTAGTCAGTTATCCTTCCTAAAGAACAGCAAGAAAACAAGCAATGCCTATATTAAGAAGGATGGAAGCTTCAGTATCGTTCCGGAGCAGGAGGGAAATTCTCTGGACGAAGCGAAGTTTTTGCCAATGTTCGTTCTGCCTTACAGCGTGGAGAGAACACCATAGACTTGAGCCAAAGAGGAATTTATGAAGAGCTCACTGTTCGAAAAGGGGACTTGGAAGCAAAGCTTGATGCGTTAAATCGTCTTCATTCCGTGGAGATTGTGACAGATGTATTGGGAAACAAAGAAAAGTTATCCGGAGACAGTCTTTATGAAATGGTTACGGGGATGAATGCTTCCGGTGTACAGTTTGATGAAGAAAAAGTACTGGCCTATGCAAACTATCTGGAAGGCAAGTATGGCAATCCGGGAAATACCGTTTCTTTCACTTCTGCCAGCGGAAAAGAAATTGCGATGCTTACACCCTACGCTCTTCACATCAATGTTGCGGCAGAAAAAGAAGCCTTAAAGCAGGCGATTTCTTCTTTCCAAAGTATGGAAAGAGAGCCTGTTTATGCCTATAAGCCTGCACAGTATGCACAACCTCAATTTGGAAATACCTTTTTAGAGGTGGATTTAACTTTACAGCATGTTTATTACTATGAAAACGGAAGTTTGGTTTGGGAGAGTCCGACGGTTACCGGTATGGTGGCAGCCGGCAGAGAGACCCCTTCCGGAGTATTTTTCTTAAGAGGAAAGGAAACCAATCGTATCCTTCGGGGTAGGTTAATTAACGGGAAGCCGGAATACGAAGCGCATGTGGACTACTGGATGCCGTTTAATGGCGGAATCGGATTACATGATGCTTCTTGGCGTTCTAAGTTCGGAGGGGATATTTATGTTAGGGGCGGTTCTCATGGCTGCATCAATCTTCCGAAGAACAAGGCTGCAGAGTTATACAATCGGATTCAGAAGGGCTGCCCGGTTGTTGTGCATCCGTAAAAAGGAGAAGAGAGAGTAGAGGGGCATATGAAGGAAAAGAATATTTTGCTGAGAAGGTACGTCGGTATGATTCTCGGTGTGCTCATTATTTCTGTGGGAATTGCCTTATTTAAGGAATCTCATTTGGGAAATGATCCGATTTCCGCATTAAATATGCGACTTGCGGAAATTTTTGGGATTTCCTTGGGGCTACAGAATCTGTATGCAAATATTATTTTCCTCATTATTCAGATTTTTTTTGGAAGAAAATACATTGGTGCCGGAACCTTTGCGAATGGCATACTTGTAGGCTATGCAGTAAGTTTCATTTATGGAATTCTTGTGAAAAACTTTGGTTATGCAGAGCAATACGGCATTATTGTGCAGATAGCATGGGCTCTGATTGCCGTTGTTGTGACTTCTTTAGGTGTATCTCTTTATCAAACCGCAGATCTTGGAGTTGCGCCTTATGACTATTTATCTTTAGGCCTTCGAGATAAGACGAAAAAGCATTATTACGGTTGCAGGATGTTTACAGACGGTATTGCGGCCCTTGCCACCTACTTATTGGGCGGTCTGGTAGGACTGGGAACATTACTTTCCGCTCTTTGCTTAGGACCGGTTATTCATTTCTTTGATGTCCATATTTCGGAGAAATTCATCGGATATACTCCGCAAAGTGAAAAAAAGAGGAAGAACAAAGAGATAGTTCAAAAATAATTATATAAAATAGACTGAATGTCAGAAAATTGTAAAAAAACATGGTATGAAATCGATAGAACTAGGCTTTCTTCGTAAGAATGTGTCAGTGAATCTTCATACTGTGTTTTTATTTTGGTCATATCTTCTCCCTAAGATTTAAACTCGTATCAGGTTATTCAGCTTTTCTTTTTTATAATTTGTAGAAGTATACGATATTTTGTTGCGACGGGGTGTTCGATTACTGCATTGGAAACAAGATGCAGTTTGGAGATAAGAAGTCAAAATTACAAAAGAAGAAAAGCACTCAAGACTGTTTAGTTATTTAAAAAAATAGACTCGAGGAAGCAAAAAGGAGATTTTATGCAAAAAGTAAATGCTAGTTTTCGAACAACAGGGGCAGACCCCAAAAAGCTTGGAGAAAAGAAGGGATTTACTTCCTTCATTCATAATACAAAAAAAGGAGTACTGACTTTGGGAATCAGTGTTTTTGCACTTTCGGCGATTCCCGCATTTTCTTCCGCTGCAGCACCGAATGCGGCTGAAGAAGATATATTGGTTTTCAGTGATGAAGGAGAAATTGTTTCGCAGAATGATCAGACTGTAGAATTATTTACTTCTGATGTTTTAAGCGGAGATACGCAAAGCAGAAGTCAGCAGGTTGTGGATTATGCTATGCAGTTTCTCGGACGTCCGTATAAATACGGTGGAGTAAGCTTACTGAACGGTTCCGATTGTTCCGGTTTCCTGATGGGGATTTTCGGACATTTCGGTGTCTCCCTTCCTCATTCTTCTGCAGAAATTCGCTCTGTGGGGGCAAATGTAGGTGGATTGGAAAATGCAATTCCGGGTGATGTTTTGGCCTATTCCGGTCATGTTGGAATTTATCTTGGGAATGGGTTGATGCTTTCAGCGTTGAATTCTCGATCCGGTGTAACCATTCAGTCTGCTACATATAAGCCTATAAAATCCATTAGAAGGCTTGTATAAAAAACATTTTATTAAAATTTAATAGAAATAATTAATAAAGTAGGCTTTTTACTCCGACATATGGTATAAATAGAATGCAATTCCCTAGTAGTAGGAACTTGTGTGATAGAAGGAGTTACTGCAAGAGCAGAACTTAAAAAATGCGACAAAAAGCCCCGGGATCCTGATATATCAGAACTCCGGGGCTTTTTGTCTTTTGTAAAGTCCTTACTCTTTTCTGAATATCTCTTACAGTTCTCCCCTTACTCTTGCCATTTTTCCTTCCTCCCGCTACTCTAGGAGAGTAGAAAATTGGAGGTGAGGATGAGTTTGCCAGAAAGAAAAAACAGGTTAATTCCTGCGCTACAAAAAAAGAGTAAGAAGCTTTGCTTGCTTGCTATTTCAGCAGTGCTTTTTATGAACTTAAGTGTAAGACCGATATTTGCGGTTGGCCCGGGAGATGCTCTTGGAAGTGCATCCAAGAGTACGGCAAATACAGGGAATATGGATTACTCCGGATGGTATGGCTATACAAATCAGGACGGATCGGATCTTCTTTACCTTGAAAAAGGAACGGAGGTTTCCAAATTCCAAAATGAAACAGGAGATATTGATTGGAATGCGGCAAAACAAGATGGTTTAGACTTTGTTATGGTGCGCCTTGCTTATGGAACAAAAGAGGATGCTTATTTTGATGTGAATGTAAAAGGTGCGCAAAAAGCAGGAATAAAGGTTGGTGTTTATCTTTGTTCCACGGCGAAAAATATGAACGATGCCATGGCGGAGGCGGAACTGACTTTAAAAAAGCTAAAGCCCTACAAGCTGGAATATCCGGTGGCCTATGATCTTGAAGTAGCATCCATGCTTTCCGATGGGCTTAGTAAGGAAGACTTGACCGCTATGGTGAATGCCTACTGTAAGAAGGTGCAAAATGCAGGCTTTATTCCTATGGTTTATGCAAACCGTACTTGGCTGACCAAGTATATGAATCTGTCAAAGATTCCTTATGATATTTGGTTTGCGGCATACCCTGAAAATCAGATTTATGTTCCGGTAGAAGGCAGTAAGACCACAATCTGGCAGTCCAGCGAAAAGGGCGTAGTAAAGGGAATTAAAGGAAAGGTCACGACGGAATTTTCCTGGAAGGTATACGGCGGGGGTAATCCGTCCCAGAAGAATGCAGGAAAGCAGATTGGTGGAAATAATTCCGGCTTGAATGGAACTGCGAATTCTTCATCCTCTAATCCTGTATCCAATCCGTCTTCCGCCTCATCGAGTCCATCCGGAAAGTCTGCAAATAGCACGGATGGAACTATTGTTTCCAGTGAGGGACCGGGAAGAACTGCAACTACGGTAGAAAACGGCTGGGTACAAGGAGTGCCCGGACAATGGAAATATATTGAGAACGGAAAAGCGAGCACAGGTTGGAAATTGGTGAACGGCGTTTGGTATTTTATGGATGAACAAGGCATCATGAAGACCGGTTGGCTCTTAAATAACAATGTCTGGTATTATCTTAAGGACTCCGGGGCTATGGCTACGAATTGGCAGTATATTAACGGAAAATGGTACTGGTTAAACCAAGACGGTGCGATGCGTACAGGATGGAAATACATCAACAATGTATGGTATTATATGGAGGACTCCGGTGCGATGCTGGAGAACACCGTGAGAAACATCGACGGGATAGATTATCGTTTTGATGTATCCGGTGCTTGGTTACCTTAATACGAATTAAAGTAAGAATTCTTCTTCAATATAAGCTGTAATACTTAGTCTTTTGAACGAGAAAAAGCAGGATTTAACAGGCTTATAGAAAGAGAGGCGGGATACGAAATTCTATATTTTGATGGAAGTAGTCGAAATATATAGAAGAGAAACATACAATGCGGTGTCAAAAAGAACACCCTTTAAAATCAAAGGAGCGTTATGATGAAAAAGAGAATCCTATTTTTGACTGCAGTGCTATCCGGATTGTTAGCTTTCCCTGTTTTTGCAGAACAGATGGTAGGAAGGGTACAGATTGATATCAGTCCGAGTGAGGATGTAGAGCTCGCATCGGGAGAAACATATTTTAAGCCGGAAGCGGTTGCACTGGACAGTGGTTATGAAGTCAGCGGATTTTCTGTGGACGGAAAACAGAACAGTGTCAAAAAACCCTATACCTATACTATTTCTGTAAAGCCGGAAAGTGGACACAGCTTTGATTCTTCTACAGTTGTGGAAGTACGCGGTGCTTATGAGATGGCAGTTGTGGAGAAAAGTAAGAACAGCATCAAGATTAAGGCAAATGCCTATCCCTTCTATGTTTTGAAGGAGCCGGCTAATTTTAGTACCAATGAAACGACTTACAGTTGGGACAGGGTACAGTATGCAACAGGCTATGACATCTTGGTATACTACAACAATAAAAATGGAGATGAAAAGATTGCAAAGAAGCATAGTAATTCTCCAAAGATCAATATCAATTCTTTTAACCAGAGCGGAAAGGAATTCGATCATATTGCCGTTCGTGCCGTTTATGATAAGAATGACAATATGAAGCAATATTTTGCGAGCTCTTTGTATGTGGATTCCAGCGGAAGTCCCGAGAGTCCGGACGGAGAAGATGACGAATATATTTTCAACCTGATTACCCTGAAGGCAAGCGGAATCTCCAAGGGAAGCTTTAAGGAGTACAGTGCAAAGGGAAAGAAGAAAAATAAGAATCAGAAGCAAAATGACAATAAAAAGAGAGCATCCGATCTGCACAACGGAAATCAGGCGGATCCAAATGCAAAGGGTCCCGGAGAAGGTGTTGTTGGCTGGCGCCAAAATGGTGCGGACTGGTATTATGAGATAAATGGAAGGCTCGCACAGGGCTGGCAGCAGGTGAACAATTACTGGTTCTATTTTGATAATCAGGGAAAGATGCAGACCAACTGGATGAAGCTGGGAGATAGCTGGTACTTCCTAAACGGAGATGGTGTGATGCTGACCGGCTGGCAGGAAATTAACGGAAAATGGTACTACTTTGACACGGATGGAGATGCTGCCGGAAAGATGGCAAGCGCTTGGAGGCTCTTAAATGAGCAGTGGTATTATTTCGATCTCCAAAACGGAGAGATGAAAACCGGTTGGCAAAATATTGCGGACAAATGGTATTTCTTTAATCTCAATGACACGGGATTCCCGGTCGGTGCAATGGAAAAGAATACTGTGAAAGACGGATATAGCATTGATGCCAACGGAGTAATGCAGTAGTAAAAGAAAGTATATAAAAGTAATTGTTTATAATATAGAGAGAATGAATTATTGATAATCAGAAAATGCATTATTGGTAATAAAGTAAATGCATTATTAGTAATAAAGTAAATGCATTATTGATAATCAAAAGGAATCTAGATAAGGAGTTTTAATGAAGAAAAGATTTGGCAGTATGGCGATTGCCATCGGGCTTTGCTTTGCTTTGGCAATTCCTGCGTTTGCAGATGAGAATAGTACAGGCACTTTATATGCAAATGCGAATACGGCGGCAAATGTAAGCCAAGATAAGATTAGTAGTGGGAATGCACCGATTTATGTTCGAAACGGAGAGAGCACACCGACTTATACCGATTCTACGATTGGACTTGGCGGTGCGAAAATCATCATGTTTAAAGGAAATGAAAGTGGTCAGCAGATTAGTATTGTAATTGAAAGCAATGACGGTCAGCTGATTGTTGTGGACGGAGGTTTAAAGACCAATGCTCCCTATCTTTCCAAGTATATCAAGAGTAAGGGCGGAAAGGTTGCAGCATGGCTTCTCACACATCCGCATGAGGATCACGTCGGGGCACTTTCCGTTATTCTGGAGCAGCAGAAGGTGGCTGGACATCCGGATTTTTATGATATTGATCCGGGGCAGATTTACTTCAGTTTCGCACCCTATTCCTACTATGAACAATATGAGCAAGGCTACAGACTGCCGATGATTAAGGAAGTTATGGAGGATCTTGCTGCGTATCCTGCAGAAAAGAAGCATGAGAATTCCGAAAGAGGAACAACCTTTTCCTATGGAAATGTATCGGTGGAAATCTTAAACACAGCGTATTCCATTCCAATTGATACCGGAAATAACAGTTCTATATGCTATATGATTACAATAAACGGGAAGAAGCTTTTGATTACAGGAGACCTTCCCTATGAAGCGGCAGGAAAGCTCTTAGAGGAGCTTCCACCGGAGAAGCTGAAGGCGGATATTGTGCAAATGGCACATCACGGCCAGCATGGAGGCAGCTTCGCTTTCTACAGTACAGTTGCTCCCAAGTATGCGCTTTGGCCAAGCTCCAAGGAACTTTGGGACAAGCGGAAGGATGCTTTCACAGAGGATCAGGAGACCTATACTATCGCATTGACTAAGTTCTGGACCAATAAGCTTGGTGTAGAAAAGAATTTTGTTATGGCGGACGGAAACTGGATTTTGGAGTAAGTTCTATCGTGTTTTACGAGTCGGATTTTTCGTTGCATTTTCAGGAAAAGACCGATATACTGATTTCGATATCTGCAGCTAAAAGGGCAGTGGAGAAGGCTTCACTCCGTTTTTATGAAAGGAAAAAGCTATGGATCAGTGGAATATAGAGAATTTAAAGGATAGGGCAAGAAGGCTTACAGAAGAAGCAAAAAGTATCAGCACCGACTTACAGTATGCTCTTAAGCTGAAGGATAAGCGGAAAGAAGATGATGTGACAAAAAAGATTTGTATCGCATGCGCCATCATTAGTGGAATTATTCTGTTTTGTGGATTGGCTTACTGCGTTTATCGTTTCTTGGCTCCGGATTATCTGGAAGATTATGATGACTATGAGGATGAAGAAGACGAAGACATTGCTGACGAGGACTGACTTTTTAAAAAGCGAATCCTTAGTCTGAAGTATAATGAAGAGTAGTACCGTTTTTAAGCTTTAAGAGTAGCAAAGGAGGCAGGCTTGCCTCCTTTTCTTAAGTAAAAGGAGGCAAGCCATGAACTGGTGTAGTAATCAAGAGCGTTGCGGGGGATGTTATTATCAGGAAATTCCCTACGAAGAAGAGCTAAAGATAAAAGAAGAAGAAATCCGTTCTCTCTTTGCACCGCTTGTTATGGGAGATTTTCCCTTTGAGGGGATTATTTCTTCCCCTAAAAAAGAAGCTTACCGCAATAAAATGGAGTTTTCCTTCGGGGACCAGGAGAAAGACGGTCCTCTTTGCCTGGGGCTGCATCAGAAGCGGAGCTTTTTTAACATTTTAAATACGGAAGACTGTCGGCTTCCTCATCCGGATATGGGAAAAATACTACTTGCCACAAGAGAGTATTTTTTGGATAAGGGAGTAGGATATTTTCACAAGAAAAGACATGAGGGGTATCTGAGACATTTACTCATTCGAAGAGGAGAGAAAACCGGAGAGATTCTGGTTTCTTTGGTGCATAATTTATTTGCTGAAAAGTCATTTTCAGAGCAAGACATTTTGAAAAGTTTAGCTGTAAAGAATGTAAGACAGGAGAGCGAGGAAAACTGTGTCACCGAGACAGGTGGGGAAGCAGGGAGTATACAGGATAAGAAGACTTTTATTTCTGAAGAAGCTCTTTTAAAAGGCTGGTGTGAAAGTCTTCTTTCTTTAGAAAAAGAAGGAAAACTGGAAGGGCATTTTGCGGGAATACTTCATACAAAAAACGAGAGTTTGGCGGATGCAGTAGTAAATCAAGGAACGGAGATTCTTTATGGGAAGGACTATTTTTATGAGGAGCTTCTAGGTTTGAATTTTTAAAAATCACTCCCTTTTCCTTTTTTCAGACCAATAGCCTTGGCGCGGAAAAGCTGTATGAGAAGATTCGAGAATATGCGGATTTATCGAATACAGCAGTTGAAAAACCGCTTATATTTGACCTCTATTCGGGCACTGGGACGATTACGCAGCTTATGAGCGAGGTTGCGAAAGAGGCCTACGGTGTGGAAATTATAGAGGAAGCAGTAGAGTCTGCCAAAGAGAATGCGAAGGAAAACGGAATTGAAAACTGTCGCTTTATTGCGGGAGATGTATTAAAGGTTTTAGAGCAAAATAAGGCCGCTATGAATCAGAGTGGGGATATAGCGGAGGGGAATAGCGCAGATAAAGAAGAAAACGGGAATATACTTCCCCGGCCGGATTTTATCGTTGTGGACCCGCCAAGAGACGGAATGCACAAGAAGGCTTTGGAATTGATTATTCGTTATGGAGTTAACAGACTTATTTACGTGGCTTGTAAGCCGAAGAGTTTAGCAAGAGATTTAGAGCCTTTGCAGGCTGCAGGATATAGGGTAAAAAGGCTTTGTGCAGTGGATATGTTCCCAAGAACCAATAATGTGGAGGCTGTATGCTTACTGGAAAAGCAACTGTGATTCTCAAATTAATTAAATAAAGGAATATTATAAAGGATAGAGAGAGGAGTAAAATGGAAGAAATACATAATGAAGAGAGAGGCGAGAGAAGAAATTCGAATCGATCCTATAAAAGGAAGAAGCAAAGTATTGTTCATTATCTGATTCCTACTGCGCTATTTATTTCCATGCTTGTATTCGGCGGTCTGTTTCTGCGCGACTTCTTAGAGTATAAGGCTGCAAATGATGAGTATGCACAACTGGAAGAACATATTGTTGTGGAAGAAGAGCCGAAAGAGGATAATAAGGGAAATGCAACGCAGGAGTCGGAAGCGGCAAAAGAGCAGGTTGATTTTTCTCATCCGAAGTTTCAAATTGACTATGATGCTTTGACAAAGATTAACAGTGATTTTTCCGCCGTGATTTATATTCCTGCACTGGGCATTAATTATCCTGTAGTACGCAGTAAGGATAATGAGGATTATCTTCACAAAACTTTTGAAGGAAAGAGCAATTTTGCCGGTGCCATTTTCTTGGATTACAACGCTAACGGCAACTATGACCAGAGTAATACCTTCATCTTCGGTCACAATATGAAAAATGGATCGATGTTCGGTAAGCTGAAGTATTTCCTGAAGGAAGAAGGTTTGGTAAATACAAATCCCTATATCTTCTTGTGCAGACCGGACGGCATTTATCGTTATCGTATCTTCACTTACTATTTAACCACAACCTCGAGCGAAATTTACAATGACTTCGAGGGAGATGACGGCTATGACAGCTATATCCACTTGGTAAAGAGACTCTCTTCTTATAAGGATTATCAAGAAGGAATTGTAGACTTCTCGACGCGTCCCAAGCTTTTGACACTTTCAACCTGCTCAGGACCGGCCGGTGGACAGCAGCGTTTTATAGTACAGGGTGCTTTGGAAGAAATTTACTAATTTTTGTATTGGTATAAATGATAATATAAATATTACTTATTTTTAGTAGATTTCTTAAATCTTCTTATTTGCTTTATTTTCAGGGAAATTTACAAATAAAGAAAAGGTCCATTTTTAAAGAAGTGATTTTTAAAAGAATGTTTAAATTTATAGAAAGATAAATGGATATAGAATAAAACTATAACAAGGCATATAGAAAAAGGAATTAGACAGGCTTTAAAAAGACAGTTATAATCCCCCAATATTCACAGTAGTTCCGAGTGTACTAAGAGACTGTGAGTAGAGAGGGATTTTTTTTGGGGAGTGTTATGGTCTTTATAAGAGGAAGACGCTTTTAAAGGAAGATGAAAAAAAGACCGGACAGGAAGACAGGATAGATAGAGCCGGAGGAAAATATGGCTATTATTGAATTAAAGAATATCGTAAAAACCTTTCCTTCGGAGAAAGTCGGGGAGGGTGTTCACGCAGTAAGGGATGTCAGCTTGGCGATTGAGGAGGGAGATATCTTCGGTATTATCGGATACTCCGGCGCGGGTAAATCCACCTTGGTTCGTTGCATAAACCTCTTGGAAAAACCGACAAGCGGAGAGGTTATCGTAGAAGGGAAAAACATTACCGGCTATTCGGAAGTAGAGCTCAGAGCTGTACGACGAAGAATGGGTATGATTTTCCAGCATTTCAACCTTTTAAATTCTGCGAATGTGTTTGAAAATGTAGCAGCACCGCTTAAAAATCAAAGAAGATTCAGTAAAGAAGAAATAGAGGAAAAGATAGCAGAACTGAAAAAAGATTCTTCTCTTTCTCAAAAAGAAATCAAAGAGAAGGAAAACGTCCTACTTAAAAGCAATAAGAAACTTTCCGGAAAAGAAATAAAGGAAAGAGTGGAGGAAATGCTTCGACTAACAGGCTTGGAAGACAAGGAAAAGGCCTATCCCTCACAGCTATCCGGCGGACAAAGCAAAGAGTGGCCATTGCAAGAGCCTTGGTGGGAAGACCTAAGATTCTTCTTTGTGATGAGGCGACTTCGGCACTCGACCCGAATACCACAACGCAGATTATCGAACTGCTTCGTTCCTTACAGGAAAAGCTGAAGCTCACGGTAGTGATGATTACGCACCAAATGGAAGTGGTAAAGAGCATTTGCAATAAAGTAGCCGTGATGGAGGAAGGAACGATAGTAGAGGAAGGAAGCCTTGTTGAAGTATTTTCCGAACCGAAGTCCAGTATCACGAAGGAGTTTCGCGAGAAAACACTATACCGAAAGGAAGCGATTGCCCTTGCGGAGAAGAACAAGAGAAATCTCTATGAACTTACCTTTATCGGAGAGAAGGCCAATGACCCGGCTATCATGGATCTGGTTCGAAACTACCCCGTAGAAGTATCCATCCTCTTCGGCAATATCGAAATTCTTTCGGGTGTCCCCTTTGGAACTCTTACGATCGATATGAAGGGAGAGGGAAAGGATATTTTGGACGCGGTAGCCTATCTAAAGAGCAGAGAAATCAAGGTAGAAGAGCTTGGCGGGCAAAAGCTTGCGGGGCAAAAGTTTGATGGAGAACACCCTTTGCAAGGGGAGAGACCTGTTAGTAGGCAGAGTCCGGATAACGCTCTAAAGCCGGAGGAGGAAAATAAGGAGAGAAAGGAGGACAAAATATGGAATGGCTAAACAGTATATGTCCGAATGTAGCAAAGCTTTGGCCCTATATTGTGAAATCCTTGAATGAGACGCTTATTATGGTCAGCATTTCCGGTGTCTTTGCGGCATTGCTCGGTGTTCCCTTGGGCATCGTCCTTGCGGTAACAAAGAAGGGAGAGCTTTTATCCTTTCCGCCACTTTACTCCATTCTTTCCAAGATTGTGAATACGGTGCGTTCTATTCCCTTCGTCATCTTGATTGCATCCATTCCCTGGCTTGTTCGTGCCATTGTGGGAACGACAATAGGAATGAAGGGAGCCATTGTTCCCCTGATTATTGCCTGCATTCCCTTTATGGCGAAGCAGACGGAGCTCGCGCTCCAGAGCATTGACAAGGGAGTGATTGAGGCATACCGCGCAATGGGATTTTCGGAAATCGCTATCATTTTCAAAGTCATGCTGAAGGAAGGATTTTCCGCCATCATTCAGGCGGTGACCATTATGCTGGTCGGTCTTATTAGCTATTCGGCGGTAGCCGGATCGGTAGGTGGAGGCGGACTCGGAGACTTTGCCATTCGTTACGGCTATGGGCAAAATAAAACCGATGTTATGTTTTTAACGATAGTCATCATGCTTGTCATGGTGTTCTTTGTACAATGGGTGGGGGACAGCTTAAGTAAGCTGGTAAGCCATCGATAATGTAGTTATTCGGCATCTTCGATAGGAAAAAATTTGTTGGAAGCATGCTGTTTCAAAGATAGAGACAGGTTTATGCAGAGTAGTAAAAGCCTATCATGGATGAGGATATAGAATTTTAGAGGAGAGAGAATTATGAAAAAGAGAATTTTAGCATTAGGACTTACCGTAGCACTTGCTGCAGCATCTTTAGCGGCATGCGGCGGTGCAAGCACAAAGACTACAGAGAAGGCAACGGAGGCAGGAACAGAACAGGGCAGTGAGAAGGCAACAGAAGCTGCAAAGGAAGAAAAGGCGGATTCCGGGGAGCTTCGCACCTATAAGCTCGGTGTAAACGGTTCCGACCACGAGGAGTGGGAGAAGGCAAATGAGCTTCTTGCAAAAGACAATATTAAGCTCGAGATGGTAGAGTTCAGCGATTATGTTAAACCGAATGAAGCTTTGGAGGATGGCGAGATTGATTTAAATGCTTTCCAGACCGAGATTTATTTCAACAATTTCGTGAAGGAAAGAGGTTACACGGATTTAGGAATTCTTGCTTATACGCAGGTTGCACCGATGGGCATTTACTCTTCCAAATATAAGAGCTTGGACGAGGCAACAGGACACTTAATCATTGCTATTCCGAACGATGTAACTAACGGCGGAAGAGCACTGAAGTTCCTCGAGAAGAACGGCTTCCTGACCTTGAAGAAGGAAGCGGGACTGACTCCGACCGTAATGGATATCGAAAGTATAACAAGGATGTGGAGATTGTGGAAATGGTAGCTACCCAGATTCCGGCTTCTCTTCCCGACTTATCCTTTGCCTGCATTAACAACGGTGTAGCGAAGGACGCGGGCTTAACTCTTAAGAACGATGCCATCGTTTATGAGGATTATAAAGAGCCGGATATGAAGAATTACTGGAATATCATTGCAGCTAAGAAGGACCGTATCGAGAGTGAAGACTTCCAGAAGATTAAGAAGGCTTACAACTCCGACGAAGTAAAGCAGGTTATCTTAGAGCACTACGATGGACAGTCTATCCCGGTTTGGGATTAAGAAAATCTTTGTATAGAGTATTTGGTTTAGAGGGTTCGATGAAACCCGAGGAGGAGCTTTGCTCCTCCTATTTTTCATAACAAGTATCGTGGGAAAAGGGGCTTGCGGCTTATTAAAATCGAGCTTATGTAGAAATAGGGAAAGCGGATTTTAAAGAAAAAGTGTAAGTGAGAAGGCATGGTTGAGAATATAAAAAGAAATCAAAAAAAGTTCAAGATAGAGAGGAAAAAGATATGGGAAAGAAAGGAATAGAAGAAGTGCGGCTTTCGGATAGGGAAGAAAAAATTGCAAAAAAAGTAGAGAAAGAAGGGAAGCTTTTTCAGGACTTGGCACTGGCTATTCACAAAAAACCGGAGGTTAGTAACTATGAGTTTTTTGCGTCGGAAGAGTTGTCGAAGACGCTTTCCTCCTTCGGCTTTTCTGTGGAGATGCCTGCAGCAGGACACCGGACCGGATTTGCGGCAAGCTATAAGAGTAAGAAAAAAGGACCGGTTGTAGTCTTCCTTGCGGAATATGATGCCTTAGAGGGGCTGGGACACGGTTGCGGACACAATCTTTTCGGAACGACTGCCTCTCTTTCTGCTGTAGCCTTAAAGGAAGTGATTGATGAAGTGGGCGGTGAAATCCGTGTTTACGGGACACCGGGAGAAGAAGGAGGAGAGGAAGGCTCTGCAAAGGGTTCCTTCGTTCGCGAGGGATATTTTAAGGATGTAGACTTTGCGCTTTGCGCACACCCTGCTGATGAGCACAAGAGGACCGGAAGAAACCTGGGCTGTGTTCCGGTGAACATCGAGTTTTGGGGAAAGTCTGCCCATGCAGCAGGAGAGCCGGAAGAGGGAATCAATGCCTTGGACGCGCTTATTCAGACCTATAATTCCATCAATGCATTAAGACAGCATTTGACCGATGATACCCGAATTCACGGGGTGATTCTCTCCGGCGGCACCGCTCCGAATGTCGTTCCGGACTATGCCCATGCGAAGTTTTATCTTCGTACCAGCGCAAAACCGAGTCTCGAAGCTTTATATAAGAAGGTGGAAAATGTTGTGGCCGGCTCCGCCCTTTCTATGGGAGCGAAGGGAAGGATGAAGGCTTATCAGAATTGGGTGGAAAATATAGTGCCGACGCCCTCCTTTGATGATTTATATGAAAAGCATTTGAATCGCTTCGGAGAACAGTTTACCCCCTGTGATTGGAAGGCACTGCAAATGGGATCTTCCGATGTGGGAAATGTTTCGCAGGTGGTGCCGACCATCCAGCCGAGCATTTGCATCAGCAAAAAGAAAATTCCGGCACACAGCCCCGAATTTGTGAAGGCATCCTGCTCGAGCCTTGGTCTTGCATCTATTTTGCTCGGTGCCAAGGTCTTGGCCTTTACGGCTCTTGAGCTTCTGGAACAGCCGGAGACCTTGAAGAAAATCAAGGCGGAACACAAGGAACAGGTAAAGAGACAGCTGGAGTTTTAGGAAACTTAGGATATTTATCACGCTATTTTCCTAAAAAGAGATGCTAAAGAGATACTACAAAGATACTACAGCCTAACGATTCTTCTCTTAGAAAGAGAGCCTTTTATCTAAAAACACTGTACAATCCCAATAAACAGGGAAGTACAGTGTTTTTTACGCGTAATCTGAGCGAAGCACATAACATCTTATTCTGTATGCGTAATGGGAATACTGCCTACGATGTCTTATTTGCAACAGGTAAAATACGAAAAGATTATATTCTTTTTTTCAACTTATTGTCTTCACTTAAATTAACTGAAACTCTTTTAAGAGAGATTTTCTATAGGATTTATCTTCTGAAGCTTTGGCAAGATCGTCAATACGACCTTCTTTAACCAGTATACCCATCAGTTTAGCCATGATATCTTCGCTTTTTTCGAGTCCTTCCGCCATTCCCTTAGCCATTCCCTTAGCCATTCCTTCCTCTGTTCCTTCTTTTTTCCATTGTCTCTTTAAACGATCATAGTATGTAGTCATGGCTTTTTCGTCTCCTTTCTCTAAGTTCTCTGCAATTTTTAGCTTTGAAACCCTCTTGGCAAGTATTTTCGAATGCATTTTTTTAGGATCCGCAGTATAAAAATCTTCTATCAACTTACCTAGTTCGTTACTGCTACTTTTACTGGTATTCACATAGATAATATTTGCTTGGTCCGGAAAAACTGCTCCGGATTCTTTTATGATTCGGGAAATGTGATAGATTTGTTTATCCCCTTTCAAAATATCTCGACTACAAATAAATATAACATAGCTTTCCGGTAAATAATCAAAAGATTTTCCTTTTTTTGAAATATTCATGTCTATAAGTCCGGAATGATAGCGTGCTCGTTTTGGGCTGGCACCTAGAGAGTCATTTTGCAGTTCAATATTGTAAATATTTCCCTCCTTATCCGTACAAAGGCAATCAAGAACCAAAGAGCGTCCTTCCAAATTCTTTAAATCGCTTTGAATACTTTGGCTTTTCACCCTGAGTTCCGGTTTTTCCAAAATGGTTTGGAGAATAAATTCCGTGCATTTTACATCCTTTAAAACGACTCGCATAAAAATATCATCCATAAGAATAAGTTCGGCTAAGAACCTTCGCTTTAAATCCAGTTCTGTAGAGAATTTTAAATCGTTACTCTTTTTAGACATAGAGTGACTCCTTTCAAAAAGGATAGAATAAGAATGATGGTAGAGAAAATAGAATGGTATAGAGCTATAGAATTCTTGGTATTCATTATACCAAGAACGTTAGTAATCTCCTATACTCCATATTTGGATATGGTTTTGAACGAAGAGGTGGGGATCGACGGAAAAAACAATGAAGAGGCTCTTTACTTCTTCTTGTTTAAATTGTAAAAAGTGCTATAATCCCGTCTTTGAATCTTGATAAACTGTCGAAATCAAAATTACATCTCACCTAGTACCACTTTACAACATCAACTTACAAAAACCCATCTTTCTCGAATCAGTCTATTTTCGTTATAAACTCTGAATGCCATGGAGAAATTTGTTCTGAGTATGCTGGGTGATTTGCATTCTTATTCTTAACGAGTATCGCTCGCATAGCGTGTGGTATCTCGTTTGTGAAAAAGATAGATATTAGAATAGAGTAAAGATTTTGTCAGTTGATAAAGAAATAAAAAGAGAGTAATCATTAATCCTTTGATACAATGGTTTCGACTAAAAAACTATGCAAAGGAGACTACTCTCGTGGATATTGTAGCACTATTAGAAGATTTGGTAAAAGGGTTACTTGATGCAGAGAAGAAATTTTTTGACAATCCTAAGGACTTTAGTTCTCTGGAGAGGTCTGTGAAAAGCTCTACAGAGTCTTTTTCTGCTTCTTTCTTGGGCGAAGTCCTTTCAAGAATGAATTCAATGCTTAGTGAGTGTGGAGTTAGAAAAGAACGTTTCAACATCCAGAGAGTCGATAAGCGTACGCTGATTACCTCTGTTGGGGATGTTGTGTTTGATTGTACGTATTTCAAGAGGAAAGCAGAGCAAGGAGGTCATTCTTACTTGCTAGAAGAACTAATAGGTTTGGATTCCCATGAGAGGTTTAGTGAAGAAGCTGAGGTAATGCTACTCACGGAGGCATTAAAAAAACAAGCTATTGTGAGGCAACAAAGATACTACCATCCAAACAAAGAATTAGCAAAAACTACAGTGATGAATAAAATACATAGTCTATCAGATAGCATTACCCTTGAGGATCTTTCCGGCAAGAAGCAAGTGGAGTATCTTTTTATCGAAGCAGATGAAGATCACATTGCGGAACAGCATGGCAAGGTGTCCAAGGATAATAAGAGCTTTATTTCTAAACTGATTTACGTACATGAAGGAAAGTTTGAATCCGGCTGTAAAGGAAGAAAAAGAACTCAAAAAAATAGCTTTTTATTTTGCCGGACTTTATCCCGGAAAAGAAGGAAATGCATGTCTTTGGACTAAGGTTTCTGACTACATTGAAAAGACATATGATAAAGAGACCTTAAAGAAAGTATTTATTAGTGGTGATGGAGCCCAGTGGATAAAGAATGGGGCGGAGTTCATTGAAAAAAATCAGTCTTTTGTGCAGATAAATTTCACTTGATGAAATATATTAATCAGGCTGCAGCGCAGATGTTAGATGAAAAGGATATCGCCAAAGAAGAATTATGGCATTTACTATACTCTAAGCATTCCACTAAGGCTTCATTCTCAAAAATATATAGATTGTATGGCGGCATCAGGGAGAAATATGAGAGAATAGAAAGCTTACGGACGTATGTGCTAGAGAATTGGGCAGCTATCAGGAGAACGCTAAGAAACAAGCTTGTACAAGGCTGTAGTGCAGAGAGTCATGTAAGTCATGTGTTATCTGATCGCTTAAGTTCAAGACCTTTATCATGGAGCCAAAAAGGTGCTGACAAGATGAGTAAGCTAAGGTGTTATGAGAGAAACTATGGAAGAGAGAAACTTCTTCAGTTGGTGAGGATAGGTCGAGAAGAAAGGAAGCTGGGGGCGACCGGAACAGAAGGGATAAGCGTAAAAGAAATAAGGCTTAGAGATGTGTTGAAAGAGCACTATGATGCGTCAAAGAAATATATAGATGGGCTCCATGCATCAATTCCGGGAGAAACGGTTAAGAAGACTTTCTCCATACGGAACCACCTCCGTTTATTATAAAATTTTGACATGAAATAAAAATGATAATAAGATAATTGAAAAGTTGAAGACCTTTATCAAGGTGTATTTTTGAAGCTCGTTAACTGACAGTAAGTTTACTCCATCAGATATTAGTAGCAGTATTATATTCAAGAAGTTTTGATGGTATACTATACAGATAGTAGTAAAAAGTGATATTCGAGTTGTTTATCAAGGAGGAGCATATGACGAAAACGGAAGTAAAACAGGAAGTGGAAAAGTTACTTAAGGCCAACAGTCTTTGTCCTGAGGGTAGAGAAGCGGTACAAACCTATCTGGAGGCCTACGGGACTGCGGACGAAAAGAGCAAAGCAGAAGCACTTTTACAGGAATTGGAAGAGGACATCACAAGTATTGATGATTTGATTACTTTTGCAGGAAGCGAGCATGGAAGGCAGATATTTGGTGAAGAGAAGGCCGCAGCCATTTTGAAGGCTGCCAAGGAAGCAAAGGAAAAGGGCGAGGAGACTTGCATTTGCGAGGCATGTCAAATCGCTAAGGTAATTTTAGCTAATAAGACTGCGTTGCTTTCCTAAATAAAACTTTGAAACCCCGATGCCTGTTGAAAAATGCGGCATCGGGGTTTGTTATAAAAAATTGTAGTTTTTTCTATATAAAAAGTCCTTGAGAAAAATACAAATCCTTGCTATATTGTGTTGGTGCCAATTAACGGACACAAGATTTGTATTTTAGGGGGATTCCTTCCGTATTAAAAAGACACCCTTTTACAGCCCTGTTTACTGCTTAAAGCTGTATTTTTTTTGCCATTCTACCCGATTTTAGAAGATATTTTTTCAAAAAAACTGCTCGGTCTGTTGAAGCAGAATAAGTATTTTTAAAGTAATTGGGAGAGGGCGAAAAAATAATGCAAGGAATACTGCGCAAAGGCTCATCACTGGAAAATCGTAGGTCAGCTTACGGAATGTTTTACAAAATCGAGTGTACATCAGATAAAGGAAACGGTTCAAATGAAAACAATCATTAAGAGGGGACTCGGAGAAGAGGATTACAGAGGAGAGAAGATTGAAAAAGCTATGGAGAAGGCCTTTCTCTCGGAGGGAATTGAAGTAGAGGCGGAGAAGCTCCACTTTCTTTTGGGAAAGGTGGAGGAGGCTCTGGAGGATAAGTTCCGTGTTTCCGTGGAGGAAATTCAAAACGCAGTAGAGGAATCCCTCATGCAAAACGGGGACTACCGTGTAGCAAGAGCCTATATCCTCTATAGAGAGAAGCGGACTCTGCTTCGCCATTTAAGGCAGAGAATCAAGGAAGAAATCGGAGAAGAAGGCATTGAGGAAGTTTTAAAGAAGATCCAGAAGGATTTTCCGGATTATGACCTCTCCCGTCTTTCCGCAAAGTATCTTTCCTTAAGTAAGGGAGAACAGGAGATTCCGAAGCGCCTCGCCCTTCTTACAAGAGCGGCGGCAGAGCTTACCACACAAGAAGAGCCGAACTGGGAGAAAATTGCGGGGAGACTTCTTTCCTACCATTTCCATAAGGAATTGAAGAGGACGGAAGAGAGTCGTGCCCTTCACGGCTTCTATGAGAAGCTTTGCTATTTAACTGAGCAGGGACTTTACGGAAGCTATATTTTGGAGGCTTATACGAAGGAAGAAGTGGAAGAGCTGGCAAAGGTGATTGACGAGGGAAGAAATGACCTCTTCACCTACTCCGGACTGGACTTACTTCTTTCCCGTTATGTCATTCGAGACAGACAGCATATCGCGCTCGAGTCTCCGCAGGAGATGTACCTCGGCATTGCCATGCACCTTGCAATGAAGGAGGAAAGAACCGCGCCTTCTATGTCAAGGAATTTTACGATATTATGAGCTTGCATCAGGTAACCATGGCGACGCCGACGCAGTCCAATGCCAGAAAGCCTTACCATCAGCTTAGCTCCTGCTTTATTGATACGGTTGCGGACTCTTTGGACGGCATTTACCAGAGTATTTCCCGCTTTGCCGATGTATCGAAGTACGGTGGCGGTATGGGGATGTATTTCGGAAAGGTGCGCTCCCGCGGCGGAAAGATTCGCGGCTTTGAGGGGGCAAGCGGCGGTGTGATTCGTTGGATTCGTGTTGTCAATGACACCGCGGTTGCGGTAGACCAGCTGGGAATGAGGCAGGGTGCCGTGGCAGTCTATCTTGACGCATGGCATAAGGATTTGCCGGAATTTTTACAGCTTCGTACCAATAACGGCGATGACCGTATGAAAGCACATGATGTTTTTCCGGCGGTTTGTTACCCGGACCTTTTCTGGAAGAAGGTAAAGGAAGACTTAAATCAGGAATGGTATCTGATGGATCCGCACGACATTTTCCTGATTAAGGGCTACTGCTTAGAGGACTTCTACGGGGAAGAATGGGAAAGTCGTTACGAAGACTGTGTACGTGATAACCGGATCAGCAAGAGAGTTTACGTGTTAAAGGATATTGTGCGACTGATTTTAAAGTCCGCGGTAGAGACCGGCACACCGTTTGCCTTTTATAGAGACACGGTAAACCGCATGAATCCGAATAAGCATAAGGGTATCATTTATTGCTCCAACCTCTGCACGGAAATTGCGCAGAATATGAAGGAAGCGGAGATTTTGGAGCGGAAGGTCATTACGGAAGAGGGTGATGAGGTTATTGTCAGCACCGTAAAGCCCGGCGATTTTGTAGTTTGTAATTTGGCATCTCTCTGCCTTGGAAATATTGATGTCGAAAATAAGGAAGAGCTGCAGAAAATCACGAAGACCGTGGTTCGTGCCCTCGACAATGTCATTGACCTAAACTTCTATCCGGTTAAGGAAGCGGAGCTGACCAATAAGAAGTATCGTGCCATCGGGCTCGGTGTTTCCGGCTATCACCACATGCTTGCCAAGCATCATATTGCGTGGGAGTCCGAGGAGCATTTGCGCTTTGTGGATACCGTATTTGAAAATATTAACTTTGCGGCGATTAAGGCGAGTGCAGAGCTTGCCAAGGAGCGCGGAAGCTATAGAGAATTTGCCGGCTCCGAGTGGGAAAGCGGAGAGTATTTCCGTAGAAGAGACTATAGTTCTTCCGAATGGAAGGCGCTTGAAAAGGAAGTGCATGAAGGAATCCGAAATGCCTGGATCTTGGCAACAGCACCGACCAGTTCCACCTCTATTCTGATTGGTACAACAGCGGGACTGGATCCGATTATGAACCGTTTCTTCTTAGAGGAGAAGAAGGGGAGCAATCTTACCGAGAGTTGCTCCGGAGCTTTCCATGGAGAGCTACTGGTACTATAAGTCGGCGCACCAGATTGACCAGACCTGGTCGGTACGGGCTGCGGGACTTCGCCAGAGACATATTGATCAGGCGCAGAGCGTAAACCTTTGGATTACCAACGATTACAAGATGAGTGAGCTTTTGAACCTCTATACTTTGGCATGGGAGTCCGGTGTGAAGACGATTTACTATGTACGTTCTAAAGCATTGGATCCGGATGAATGTGAGTCTTGCTCCGCATAAGGGAGTAATCGATTCATATCAATTAAGATATCTGAAACCGGCGCATAACCTCTCTTTAAAAGGCGCTCTCGCTCGACTCAGACGTAGCGGCACTAAGCATCAAACTTCGCTAAGGCTCGTTTTCTGCAAGTGCCGACGTCTTTATACGCTTTTTCAGAGAGGCTATAGGTGCCGTTTCTATATATTCATTATGGATATTGAATGAAAAATCCCTTATGTAGAGGGCTTTTCAAGGTATGTGTATTATAAAGCGTAATAAGCTACTCCTTTGTACGAAGAACAGTTCGGGTGACCTTAAGTAATTCGGATTGAACGAGTCGCCTCTTATGAGAGAAAGTATTGATAGGCAGATTGTGTAATAAATTTTGGAGCACTTAGGCTTCCCGTCTACACGAGGAGAATTTAGCAGATAATTGTGATATAGTTTTTAGGGACTGAAAGAGAGAATCGACGGAGCTACTGCTTTAATGCGGTAGGAAAGGAAAGTTACAATGGAAGAGATTAAGCGTAAGCCTTTATTTAACCCGGAAGGGGATATTGATGTTCGGAATCGTAGGATGATCAATTTCAACACGACAAACATCAATGATTTTAACAATATGAAGTACGAGTGGGTTTCGGACTGGTATCGGCAGGCGATGAACAATTTCTGGGTACCGGAGGAAATCAACTTAAATCAGGATAAGAGTGATTATCCGAATCTTACTGCTCCGGAGCGGACGGCTTATGACAAGATTTTAAGCTTCCTTGTATATCTGGATTCTTTACAGTCCGCGAATCTGCCGAATATTTCGCAGTATGTTACGGCAAATGAGGTCAACCTCTGCCTTTCTATTCAGACTTTTCAGGAGTGCATCCACAGCCAGAGCTACAGCTATATGCTGGACACCATTTGCAATCCGACCGAGAGAAATGACATTCTTTACCAGTGGAAGACGGATGAGCACTTGCTTCGCAGAAATGAATTTATCGGAAACCTCTACAATGAGTTTGTAGAAACGCAAACGAAGGAGAGCTTCCTCCGCGTCTGCATTGCAAACTTCATCTTAGAGGGAATCTACTTCTACTCCGGATTTATGTTCTTCTATAACCTCGGAAGAAACGGAAAGATGCCGGGTTCCGTGCAGGAAATCCGTTATATTAACCGTGATGAAAATACGCACCTTTGGCTATTCCGAAACATTCTGCTGGAGCTGAAAAAGGAAGAGCCGGAGCTCTTTGATGAAAAGCATATTGAAGAAATCACCGCCATGGTAAAAGAAGGCGTAGAGCAGGAAATTGCCTCGGGACAGTATGTCATCGGAGAAGCCATACCCGGCTTGAACGGAAAAATGGTGGAGGACTATATCAAGTATCTGGGAAATCTACGCTATAGCTCCTTAGGCTTCGGAACCCTTTACCCGGGCTATGAGAAAGAGCCGGAGTCCATGAAGTGGGTATCCCAGTATGCCGATGCCAATATGGTAAAAACGGACTTCTTCGAAGCACGCTCCACCGCTTACGCAAAAAGCACCGCAATAGAGGATGATTTGTAAAACAAGGATTAAGACAAAAAAAATCTGCTGCAAGCTAGCTTGTAAGCAGATTTTTTTTGTCTTAATCCGCAAATGCATGAGCAACGAGCGAAGCGAGTTGCGAATGCAGTTTGCAGGACGCAGTCCATGTTTTACAAATTGGCAATCCCTTATACAATCCGGGAATTCAGACGATAAAAATTTAGCTACATTTTTATCGTGAGAAAGGATGGTTTTTATTGACTTCATTTTTGTAAAAAGGAAGAAAAAATGCAGGCAAGTTCAGGAAACAAAAGAGAAGAAAAGATATTTATCCATAAAGATAAAATCAAGGTAGGTATGCAACTTGGTCAAAGCATTAAAGACTCCATGGGAAGAGTAATGATTGAAAATGGAGTATTTTTGGATGATTATCAAATTCGTTATATCAAAGAAAAGATGTATCCGGGGATTTATACATACAGAGATATAGATAACAGTAGGATCCCCATTCCGGAAGCAACCAAAAAAATTATTCGAAAGAACAGGAAGCCGGATAGAGCAAAGATATGGCTTTCTACAGAGGTAAAGCGCCAACTGGAAACCAGAATGGAACATATCTTCGGCCATACGGAAGACGCAGACTTTACCTCGAGCTCTTTGGATATTTTTAAGGAGCTGGAAGCTGCTATTTTTAAAAATGATGCAGTGGCGATTGATGTGAATTTGATAAAAGTCAGTGATGAGTATACCTTTAAACATAGTGTGGATGTTGCGGCCATTGCCATGATGATTGGAAGAGAGTACGGATTATCCAGAGATGGAATCCATCAGCTGGGTATTGCGGGCTTACTTCATGATGTTGGAAAGCCAAGATTCCGAATGAAATACTAAATAAGCCGGGAAAACTGACAGACGAAGAATTTGAAATCATTAAAAATCACAGTCTTTATGGCTTTGAAATACTAAAAGAAAAAAATTGCTTTTCTCCCCTCATTTTGGACGGTGTTTTGCATCATCATGAAAAAATGAATGGAACCGGTTATCCGGATTGTTTGAAAGATGAACAGATTTCTCTTTTTTCAAAAATCCTGTCGGTTGCGGATATCTATGATGCCTTGGTAACAAAACGTCCTTACAAAGGACCAATCAGTGGAAGACAGGCTTTGGAAATGGTACTGGCTCTTGGAGAAGAGTTGGATAATAAGGTGATTCAAAGCTTTGTGGAAAGTGTCATTTTGTATCCTGTGGACTCCATCGTGGAACTATCCAACGGAGAGATGGCTAAAGTTGTGGAAAATAACAAGCGTTATCCGATGCGTCCGAAGGTTGTAGAGATTCAGACAGGAAAAATTTATGATCTTTGCAATGACCATCGTTATAACAACATTGTTGTTTTATAAAACTTAAAAAACAAGGAGGAACAAAGAGTATGAAGAACAGAATTTTGACATTTGTGGGAGCTGTATGTATTTTAAGCACTCTCATGATCGGAACGGCATTTGCCGGCGGTTGGAGACTGGGAAGTAAGGGCTGGTGGTATGACCTTGATAACGGTCAGTACTATGCTGACGGCTGGTATTGGATTGATGGAGATCAGGACGGTATCGCAGAGCGGTATTATTTTGATCACTATGGATGGATGTACCAGAACAGAAGTACCCCTGACGGATATATCGTTGATGACCGCGGTGCATGGACTATGCATGGGGAAGAAGTGACAAAGGGCATTGAGGAAATCTATGAAGTGGAAGAAGTAATTCAGCCACAAGCCTAAAACAGCAGATTTCTTTGTATTAAAGAAGCAGGAAAATGGGAAGCAGGCTCGACCTTTGCAGAAGATAGAAATCTATTTTCGCCTTCCGTAAGAGCGGGAAGCGGGAATAGATTTCTTGTATTTTTAACGAATATAGCTCGCAGAATGAAGTATCTCGTTTATGCATTGGGAATTGTAGTAAGATATAGAGAAAGGAATTGCAATGTACAGCAGGACAGTAACCGAGTATTTGAATCAAACTGTGGAAAAGTATCCGGATAAAATAGCAGTGCAGGACAGTAAACGGAGTTTAAGTTTTAGAGAAGTACAAAAAGAGGCTATGCAGACGGCAACGCTGATTTCTCAATATGGCTTATTCAAACGACCTATTGCAATTTTACTGGATAAAAGTACGGAGTGCTTTACTTCTCTTTTTGGAATTGCCTATAGTGGAAATTATTATACCATTATTGATGTAAAAATGCCGGCGGAACGGATTCAAAGAATTTTGAACATTCTGTCCCCCGAGATGATTATCACGGATGAGGCGCATAAAAAACTGCTGGATTCCTTTACGGGGAGTTTTAAGACTGTTGCGATAGAAGAAATTCATGCTACGGAAGCGAAATTTGAAAAAATAAAGGAAATAGAAAAGCATATTATTGATACGGATATCCTGTATGTTCTTTTTACTTCCGGTTCCACAGGGGATCCCAAAGGAGTTATCATTTCTCATCGAAATGTCATTTGCTATATGGAATGGAGTAAGAAGGCTTTCCACTTTGACCAAAATACGGTTTTTGGAAACCAAACACCATTTTATTTCAGTATGTCGGTTTTGGATATTTTTCAAACGGTTTGCGTCGGCGCCCGCTTGGTTTTAATACCGCCTCAGAAGTTTATTATGCCGGGAGAACTTTTAAATCTGATTGAAAAAAAGAACAGATTAATACTCTTTATTGGGTTCCTTCTGCCCTTTGTCTTCTGGCAAATCTCGGTGCCTTAGATAAGGATAAGCTGAAAAAGTATAGAGAAGGTTCTTTTTGCGGGAGAAGTTATGCCGGCAAAAACAGCTCAATATGTGGAGAAGGGCTCTCCCGAATGTGATGTATGCCAATCTTTACGGACCGACGGAAGCGACGGATATCTGTACCTATTATATTATTGATCGAGAGATAGAGGACGATGAAACAATCCCTATTGGAAGGTCTGCAGAAAATATGGATTCCTTCATTGTTAAGGATGATGGAACTATAGCAGAGGGAATGGAAGAAGGAGAACTTTTGGTTCGAGGCTCATCTTTGGCTTATGGCTATTATAATAATCCAAAGAAAACGGAAGAAGCTTTTGTGCAGAATCCGCTCCAATCTGCTTACCGGGAAATCGTCTACCGTACCGGAGATTTGGTACACTATAATGAACGTGGGGAATTGATTTTTATTTCCAGAAAAGACTTCCAGATTAAATTCATGGGATATCGCATCGAGCTGGGAGAAATCGAAGCAGCAGCTTCCTCTCTGATACAAGTTGACAGAGTCTGCTGTGTGTATGATACGGAGAAGTCAGAAATTGTTCTTTTTTATACAGGAAAGATGGAAGGCAGTCAAGTAGAAGGGGCTTTACGGAATAAGCTTCCAAATTATATGTTGCCGAGACGTTATATTAAGCTGGTGAGTATGCCTCTGAATTTAAATGGGAAAATAGATCGTAAGCAACTAAAACAACAGCTGTACATGCGTTCTTCCGGATAAAAGATTTCGTAGGAAAAATGATAAGAGTTTTTGTATGTTTTGCACAGGATACTCATAAAGAAAAAGCACTTGGGCAAATGTACCGACCCCCAAAAGTTAGACCTAAAATTCTAACAATTGGAGGTCGGTATTTTTATGGCTAAATACAGCTATGAGCTTAAGAAAAAGATTGTTGATGCTTATCTAAATGGTAAAGGCGGCTATAGATATCTTTCGTCTATCTATGGTCCCAATAGAAGCGACATACAAAAATGGGTTGCTAATTACCAAGCCTTGGGAGATAAAGGATTATTTCGTTCTAGACAGCATGAAAAATATTCTTTCGAAAAGAAACTTTCTGTAGTAGAGTTTTATCTATCAAGTGAGATTTCATATCGGGAGCTGGCAATTCAAGAAGGCATAACGAATTCTAGTATGATTGTTGCATGGGTTAGCCGTTTTCGTTCTGCCGGTCCTGAAGCTTTGAGACCTCACAAGAAAGGTCGGAAGAAAACTTTGGACAAAAATAAAACAAAAAATCAGAAACAAGAAATTAAAGAAAAAGTTGTTGATACCAGTGCTGAACATGTCAAAGAATTAGAAGAGGAACTCCTTAAACTAAGAATTGAGAATGCATTTTTAAAAGAACTGAGGAGGTTGCGTTTAGAAGACGAGGTAAAAATGAGAGAACGGCGCTCGTCATCAACAGCCTCCGAGGAGAGTTTAAGCTAAAAGACCTTCTCTCTTATACAGGCATACCTAAAGCCACATACATGTATTGGCAAAAACGTCTTGATAGAGAAGACCCTGACAAAGAAATCGAAGAAAAGATTCTTTTCATACGAGTGACTAATAAGGATTATGGTTATCGTCGTGTATTAGCCGAACTAAGAAATCAGGGATATGTTGTAAACAAGAAAAAAAGTGCAGCGTATAATGCAGAAGCTTGGGCTGCAAGTTACTTCTTTCACACGTAAGAGCCGCAAATACAGTTCATACAAGGGCCAAGTAGGCACAGTAGCTCCTAATCGCATAAGAAGACGTTTTAAAACTCATATTCCTCATCAGAAGATTACCACAGATACTACAGAGTTTAAGTATTATGAAATCGATGCTAAAGGCCATATGACAATGCGCAAACTATACTTGGATCCATTTATGGATATGTGTAATGGTGAGATTATCAGTTACGGGATAGCAAAACAACCATCTGCCCAAAATATAATGAATGCATTGGAACAAGCGGTAAAGGTAACATCTGATTGCCCATATCGCAGAACATTCCATTCGGATCAAGGATGGGCATATCAGATGAAAGCTTATTCTCATCGACTTAGGGAAGAAAGAATCTTTCAAAGTATGTCCAGAAAAGGGAACTGTCATGATAATTCAGTTATGGAGAACTTTTTCGGTTTGCTTAAACAAGAAATCTATTATGGCATTGTCTATTATAGTTATGAAGAATTAAAGTCAGAAATAGAACGATATATAAGGTACTATAACGAACATAGAATCAAGGAGAAACTAGGATGGCTAAGTCCTGTTCAATACAGGCTTCGCCTCTTGGCTGCATAAAAATAGCGTAGCAGCCATAAAACTGCTACGCTTAAAAAGTCTAACTTTTTGGGGTCACATCAAAAATCGTTCCGAGTGCTTTTTTTGAATCTGTTCTTTTTATTTTGTAATATAAAGGTATTCTATTCCATCTACAACATTGTTAGTCGTAAAAATATTTAACTCGGAATTTCCGAGACTGTAGATATATACTCCCTTGTTCTCCTTACAATCTTTCCCGTATATCCTTAGCACATCCTCTTTACTGGATCCGATACTGATTCCCTCAGGAGTGGAGACAGTCTTGTCCAGAATATAGACGGAAGAAATAATATCTGTACCCTTATCCTGGATAGTGGAAACTTCAAAACCTTTATAACTATAGGTTTTCAACTTTCCCTGACAGGCACAGCTATTTACTCTGATTCTTTTTTTCCGCCTTTCCAAGTGCAGTAAGAATATCTTTTGCGGCAGCCCCCATGTTTACAGCCGTATTTCCGCTTTTGAAGCTGTACTCTTTCGGTTTACTTTCTTCTTGAGCAAGTTTTTTTGCCTGCGGCTGTTGCTTCCCTGCGTAAGCCGCGATAGACATACTGAAGATACTGATACCCAGTACCAAAGCCATTGTTAGCATCCTGCTAATTTTTTTCATGAATAAAGCCTCCTTATGGTTCATCTGAAAATTGTTTGAGATACCCATATTCCGAAAATTCCCGTTCCTGCTCATCGCGAGCCTTTTCGTAATACTCTACTTTTTCTGCCCAGATTTTCTGTAACACTTCCTCTCCTCTGTGATCCGGAAGAGCATAATTTTTTATCAAATCCTTGCCCAGAAAATCGGATAACTTTTCTGCTCCATATACATTCATATGGAGCCCTCCGTCGTAACTGTCATGCTGAAAATCGAGACCTATCTCCGGAATACAATCAATGGCATTCAGATAATGGAGCCTATGCTTTAAGGCATAGTTTCGAATTTGTAAATCCCGCTCCTCATACCAGCTCGGATAAAGAGAAGGCGCTTTCATCAGCATAAGGGAAATGCCTTTTTCTTCACACAGTTTTCGTATTTTATCCAAGTACTCCATGCAGACGGGGTCAAAGTTATAATCGATTATCCTCCGTTCTCTGGGAAACTCCATTAAAGGACGCACATCTGCACGAAGATAGTATCCGTTATGAGAAACTCTCTTTTTTTTTGAAAAAAATAACGAAAATCGTCCGCTTCCAGTTCCTTCCAACGGGAATGAAAACGGAACAAGGGAAAAAGGTAGTCGAGGAAATGTTCTCCTTCCATTGCACTTGCGCGGTAGGCCATTATTTTATCCATGCTCCATCGCATTCCGTCTAAAACCATTCGGTTATAGCTTTCATTTGTCTGCGCAGGGTATTGCATGGCTGCAATGCTTAAAATCACCAGCTTGGGAGTTTCCGTCTTTAAGCTGTCACGGAGAAGATAGTAGGACTGTGAAAGCAGTTGGGATGCATTTCCGCGAATGTAGCTTGTGATTCCGTAGTTTTTCCATAGCGTAATCGGGGAAATGTTTTCATAGGCTTCGCAGTCCCCAAGAATCAGTACATCATGAGGACTGATTTCCTGATAATATTCTTCCGTAAAATTTCCTTCTACAACCCTCCCCATATACTTCGGCACAAATAGCCTTTGCAAGAAGTAGAGAATCAAAAAAAATATCACAGGGTATATAAGATAGGAAATGTATTTTTTACGCTTTATCTTTTCTCCCCCCATGTTTTCCACACTCATGTTCTCCCCCTTTTTTAAAATTGATTGTAAATAAAGCTGCCGGCATCATAGCCCTGTCCATATATTCCTAAAAGAAGTACGGAAAGGAAGAGTAAAAAATACAAAGTAAAACGAAGCGCTTCGGGCTTTTTGGAAAGCCTTTCCCTGACGCTTCCCTTTCTTTGCAAAAGACTGATATAGAGCATCAAGAGTACTCCAAGGAATACCACAATCCAATCGGATAGACTTAAGCCTAAAGTGCTAAAACGTTCATCATATAAGTCCTGTATATGAAAGTTTGTCAGCATATTGAAAGACATACGGAAAACATTTACAAAAGAGTAGTATTCAAACATTTCGATAAAAGAGAACAAAAGGAAGGTTCGAATCACTTGAAAAGCATCATAAACTCTTCCTCTGCACTTGGGAAAATGTTTGTGAAAGACTCTATAGAGCGGTGTCATTTCCTGAGAAAGCAAAATGACAAAGCAGTTTACCAGCCCCCAGGCAATGTATTTCCAAGACGCTCCATGCCATAAGCCGGTAATAAACCACACGGAAATGGAGGCGACATATATCGGAAAACGCGAAGCTATAGCAGGGAGATTTTTAGAGGAGAAAAAGTTCATCCCGGAAATACAGAAGCGACTTCCGGAAAGCGGGTAGAAAATATAATCTCTAAACCACTGCATAAGCGTCATATGCCATCTTCTCCAAAATTCCGCCAGAGATTTGGAGAAGAAAGGACGGTTGAAATTTTCGGGTAGACGGATTCCGAGGAGCTCTGCTGTACCCAGTATGATATCCATTCCACCTGAAAAATCGGCATACATTTGGAGAGTGAATCCTATCATGCCAATCAGTACATAGATACCGTTAAAGGTTTCCGGATCAGAAATAATCAAGGAGACGGCGATGGAGAGCCTGTCTGCTATGACCAGCTTTTTGAAAAAGCCCCAGAGTATGCGAGATGCTCCAAAACGAATATTTTTAAATTGAAAAGAATGCCCCGTAAACAATTCCGGGCTGAGATCGCTATAACGACTGATTGGACCGAAAACGAGTTGCGGAAAAAAACACAAAAAAAGAGCAAAACGGGGAAGACTTTTTTCTGCAGAGCTTTTTCCTCTGTAGAGGTCTATCAGATATCCCATTGCCTGAAAGGTATAGTAGGAGATTCCCAAGGGGAAAATCCAGTTCATCATAGAAAATTGCTGCTCGTTCCCACTGTGATAGAGAAGAGCATTTACGTTTTCGATTACAAATTGGTATATTTTAGGATAGCTAAAATGCCAAAATTAAAGAAGAGCCCTATAAGAAGGATTCGACTTTGTTTTTTCTTTAATTCCTTTTTTAGGCGTTTTTTTTCTTCTTTCTCCAAGACTTCTGTATGAAGCTTGTATTTTGTCTTTTCCGCCACGCAATCAATCCATTTTCCTAAGAAAAAAGTACTGAGTGTTGTCAGTAAAATAAAGACAATATAAAAGGAAGTTCCGCTAAACAGATAAAATACAAAACTTGCAAAAAGCAGAACTTTCCAGCGAGAAGCTTCCGCTGTGAAATAATACAGCGGAAGCAACAATGCCAAAAATATAAAATAATGCTGAGAAACAATAGACATATTATTCTTCGTCTTCCAGTTTTTGAATTAAACGATACATAGCTTTAGCAGAGTTGAAATTTTCCGGAACCATTTCCTCCGGCGGTATAGACAGGTCGAATTTTTGCATAATCTGTGTCATAATCATGACCATATCCATAGAATCGAGGGTGCCATTACCGATTAAATCCTCACAATGCTCAAAGTCCACATTGGGACGAACACTTTTTAAAATTTCTAAAAGCTCTTCCATCGCTCTCCTCCTTATGGTGTTCTGGGATAAAGAGACGCATCAAAATGGAAACAGCCCTTATGCCAGTTTGAAAATGCATTCATCTGTGCATCAGTCCAAAGGCAATAATATCCGCCTACGGAACGCGGAGTAGTATCAAAGTGATACCAGTTTCCGTCTACCCTAACCAGATTCCAATAATGATCTGCATCTGTACTGCGAATCACTTCTATACTGGGGATTCCCGCCCGAGAAAGAAGCGCATTGGCTGCGGAATAAAAAGAAAAGCAGTCTCCATGATGACTTCTTAGGCTTCTATAGGCTTCACTGGGCCAGTCACGGCTCGCGGAATGACCTGCGTAGCGGAAGTTTCCGCGTACCCATGCATAAATGGCTTCCGCCTTTTGTCTCTCCGACATGGCTGCGTTTGTAATTCTGGACAAATGTCGTCAGCAATGGCATCTACCTGACGATGAATATCCGATTTTTCTTCTTCCGGAATTATGTTGTTGGGCTGCTTTACGCCCTCCGGTAAGTCAAAGACCTGTACTTCAGTCAGACACTGTCCGTCGTCGGAAAATTGGTAGTCTCTTCCTTCAATGGTAAGACTTGTATTTTTAGCCATGGCGCCGCTTTCGTTTAGATAGTAGCGGGCTCCATTATCGTTTATCCATCCGGTTTGCATATAGCCGCGGTCGTCGAAATGATACCATTCTCCTCCGACCTGCTTCCATTCGTTCTGCGCATATCCGCCATTTGGCTGTGGCATCCACCATCCGACTTCATCCTGCTTCCAGCGTTCAACTCCCGGACCGCTTGTAGCGTCAGAATTTTCTTCCCCGTAAGCGGTGAAGGGAAGAGAAAAAAAGAGCAATACTGCTATTGAAAAAATCCATCTGTTTTGTTTCAACTCCTTTGCCTCCTTGCACTTTTCCTATTTCCTTATATAAACAGAGTAAAACTTCATCTTTTTGTTTATCGACTTGTAAGAATGAGAATATAACTTAAAAGGATAAAAATTCTTATTTTGAGTCATGAGAACGTAGAAAATAGAAGGAATACAAAAACCTTGGAATCCCTTCTGTGAGAATCCCTTTTCTCTTGTTATGCATCTCTATCTATTGTAAAATGTTGCAAGAGCAAATTACGGATAGTTTATCCTGTCCGTGATGAGTGACATGCGTATATTCCGGGATATTTTTTTATCATAGAGAGTAAGAGTATAGTGTAAATCAATGGGTTTAGAGAGCAGGAGTGTGCTTTGGAAAATATTGTTGTAAAAGATGTGTCTTATCAATACACGAGGCGAAATGAAAATGATGAGGTGATTGAAACCTTGTCTGCTCTTTCCGCACTCAATTTTTCTATAGAGGAAGGGAGTTTCGTCTGTATTCTGGGGCATAACGGTTCAGGAAAATCGACTTTGGCGAAGCTTTTCAATGCCTTGCAGCTTCCGACGGAAGGTACGATTCTGGTTTCCGGAATGGACAGTCGGGAGGAGAAGAACATTTTCTCGATAAGAAGAGAAGTGGGGATGGTCTTTCAGAATCCGGATAATCAGATTATTGCGTCCGTTGTGGAAGAGGATGTCGGCTTCGGGCCGGAAAATATCGGGCTTCCCACCGATGTAATCTGGCAGAGGGTAAACAACGCCCTCTCCGCAGTGCATATGGAGGCCTACAGATTAAAGTCTCCGAACCACTTGTCAGGCGGACAGAAGCAGCGTGTAGCGATTGCAGGAACTCTTGCCATGGAGCCCAAAACCATTGTGCTTGATGAACCGACTGCCATGCTCGATCCGAGCGGAAGAAAAGAGGTTTTGGAATCGGTTTTAGAGCTGAAGCGGAAGAAAGGCATCAGCATTATTTTGATTACGCACTATATGGAGGAAGCGGTCGATGCGGACCGGATTCTCCTTATGGACAGCGGAAAGCTTGTGATGGACGGAAGTCCTAGAGAGGTTTTCCAAAATGTGGAGCGCTTAAAGGAATATCGCATGGATGTGCCGATTATTACGGAGCTTGCGCATAAATTACAAAAAAAAGGTTTCCCAATTGAGAAGACCATTCTAAAAAAAGAGGAGCTGGAGGAAGAGCTCTTTAAGCTGGATAAAGAAGGCTTTGTCTTGAAAGAGGAATTCCTTAAGCCGGATAAAGAAGGGACTGTCCCGAGTGAAGAGGATGCAGAGAAGGAGAAGATGGCTACAGAAGTGCTTTCTAAGGAAGAGGAAAATCCTTTATCGAAAGGTCGAAATATAAAGTTAGATAGGGCTACGAGCCAAGGGGAAGACGAGGTAGGCCCGGCGCAGAATGAAAATGTAGCTCTTTGCGATTATATTGTCGAAGTCAATCATCTTTCTGCGATTTTTCAGGCAGGCACGGCTATGGAAAGCTTTGCCCTAAAGGATTTAAGCATGAAAATACGGCGGGGAAGTCTCACCGCGGTAATCGGGCACACCGGCTCGGGAAAAGTCTACGCTGGTGCAGCACTTAAACGGGCTCATTAAGGCGAAGTCGGGAGAGATTTTCGTTTCCTTCCGAGAGAATCCGCCCCTCGTGAAGAGTGGGAAATCCTTCCTCTTTTTCAAGGGGAAGAAGACGGTTATAGAAAAAAAGGGAAGACTTTCTCTTTCGGAAGAAGGCTTTGATTATCGTGCGCTCCGCTTTAAGGTGGGGCTTGTTTTCCAGTATCCGGAGTATCAGCTTTTCGAGGAAACAGTCTTAGCTGATGTTATGTTTGGCCCCTTAAATCAGGGAAAGAAGAGGGAAGATGCAGAAGTTCTTGCGAAAGGTGCCTTGGCAAGTCTTGGAATCGGGGAAGAGCTCTATGCAAAGTCTCCCTTTGAGCTTTCCGGAGGGCAGAAGCGGAAGGTTGCGATTGCGGGTGTACTTGCTATGGGGCCGGAGCTTCTTATCTTGGACGAGCCGACAGCCGGGCTCGACCCTGCCGGAAGAGATGAACTTTTTGAAGAGATAGCAGGTCTTCGGAAAAACTATGCGATGACCATTCTTCTCGTCTCCCACTCCATGGATGATGTGGCGCGTTACGCGGATGAGGTCTTGGTTTTGCATCAGGGAGAGCTGAAACTGGAAGGAACTGTGGAAAATGTATTTTCCAAAAAGGAAGAACTGGAAGCTATGGGGCTTGGTCTTCCGCAGATTCGCGCGCTTCTTTTTGACCTAAAGCGGAATGGCATGAATTTGCAACTTGGAAATACCGTGTCGGAGGCAGTATTTGCCCTTTCCCACTATTTTATAGAAGAAAAGAGGAAGGGGGTAAGCCATGCTTAGAGAAATAACCTTAGGGCAGTATTATCCCGTAGACTCCTTTATTCATAGACTCGATCCGAGAGTGAAGCTCGCAGGAACCTTTTTGTTTCTGATTGCCCTTTTTGTGGTGAATTCCTGGACGGCGTATGGCTTGTTGGCTCTCATTCTTTGGGGATTTATTCTACTTTCCAAGGTGCCTTTCTCCTTTATGGTGAGAGGCTTAAAAAGCGTAGTTTTCTTACTGTTACTTTCCGTAAGTTTTAATCTCTTTCTTACACCGGGAGAAGAATTGTTTCGGATTTTTTTCTTGAAAATGACAAAGGAAGGTTTGCGAATTGCAAGCATGATGGCCTTTCGTCTTGTGATGCTGGTGCTTTCCAGCTCCATTTTAACCCTGACGACTACGCCGAATTCTCTCACGGACGGTATGGAAAAGGGGATGGGAATTTTCAAGGTTTTTCATTTTCCGGTACATGAAATTGCGATGATGATGTCTATTGCTCTTCGTTTTATCCCGATTTTAGTGGAAGAGACGGATAAGATTATGAAAGCGCAGATGGCAAGAGGCGCAGACTTTGAAAGCGGAAGCATTTTCGATAGAGCAAAGGCCATGGTGCCTATCCTTGTACCCCTTTTTGTCTCCGCCTTCCGAAGAGCCTATGACCTTGCGATGGCTATGGAGGCGCGCTGCTATCAGGGAGGAGAGGGAAGGACCAAGATGAAGCCCCTTCGCTATACCGGGGCGGACTATCTGTCCTACCTTGTATTGTTCCTCATTTTGGGACTGGCTATCGGAAGTCGATTTATCAGTCTTCCCTAAGTGGGATGCGATGAGATAGAGTTATGATTGGAGTAAACGATCTGTTAGGGATAAACATAATCAATAGATCATAAGAAAGAGGTGCATCTTGCATCGTTTTGTATTGAAACTGGCCTATGAGGGCACAAATTATCATGGATTTCAAAGGCAGGAGGAGCTTCGAACGGTCTCGGGAGAGGTAGAGGAAGTGCTTTCGCGTATTTTCCCGGGGGAATGCCAAAACTTTATCGGGGCGAGCCGGACAGACCAAGGAGTCCATGCTTTGGGGAATATTCTTTCCTTCGATACAGAAGCGGAGCGAAATCCGGAAAACTATGAGAGAGCTTTAAACAGTTATCTTCCGGAAGATATTCGCGTTCTTTCCGCTTGGAAAAAGACGGAGGACTTTCACCCTCGTTTTACAAGACATACGAAGGAATATCGCTACAGTATAGATAGGGCGAGAGTGGAAAATCCGCTTTATCAAAGGCTGTACTATCATTACACCTTTCCTCTTGATTTGGAGATGATTCGAGAGGGAATCGAAATTTTAAAAGGAGAGCACGACTTCACTTCCTTTGCAAACCCTAAGGCGCAGACCCTCTTACAGGGAGGCTCCGCGGTGCGCTGTATCACGGATTTTCACCTTGAAGAAGAGGGGGAGTATCTGCATTTTACGGTAAAGGGAAACGGTTTTCTCTATCACATGATTCGTATCCTTTGCGGGACACTCTTGGAAGTCGGAAGAGAAAGGATTTCGCCTTCTGCACTTTCTGAAATTCTTGCCGGAAAAGACAGGCGCCTTGCCGGCCCGACAGCTCCTGCAAAAGGGCTTTGCCTACTGCATTTAGACTATGGCGATGCTTTGTAAGAGAAAAAGCTAAATTTTATGAAAATGATATCTTTCTTTTATTTTAGATATCATTTTCATAAATATCCCTCCTATGCCCTATTCCCAATACTAAAACAATAACTTTGTCCTCCTGAATTTCTGCAATGATTCTATAATCCCCTACTCTATATCTCCATTGTCCGCTTCTATTGGCTGTTAATCCCTTTCCATGCTTTCTGGGATCTTCACAGCCTTCTAAGTTTTTTCTTAGCCAGGCAATGATAAGAGAAGCTGTGTACTTGTCCAGCTTTTTCATCTGCTTTAATGCTTTATCGGAAAATACAATTCTAAAACTCATTGTAAGCCCAGTTCTTTCTCTACCTCATCAAGAGTATAGGTAATAGGATTTTCCTTATATTCCGCTAAAGCTTTTTCATAGGCCTGCAAATCATATTCCTCTTCAATATGTTCAAGAACTGAGCGTCTAACCAATTCTGAAATACTAATTCCATTCATTTCCGCATATTTTTTGAAAAGCACAGAGTCTGTTTCACTTAATCTAAAAGAAATCGTCATCCTATCCCTCCTTTCATGTGCAATATATTGTATTACATATTGTATAATGCGTCAATTTCCTCTGCTATCCTAAATGAAGCCACTATAAAAAGTAGGCCATTCTGTTCCAGTCTGAAGTTGTAGCAGTTTGTAATGATGTACCTTCTGAGAGAGGATTCCAGATTGCAAAGGATAGGCATGGCATTTCATTGCCTTTTCACCCGCTAAGGGATATACTGACAAGGATTTATTGTATATTTCTTTAGGAGAAAATTTTTGAATACTATAGGGATAAAAGATTGCATTTACAAATACATACGAAGGAATGAAAATGATGAGGTAGTGGAGAAACTTTCCGCTATTTCTCCTTGGGGTTCCATGATGGAATAGGGAAGCTTTGTCTGTGTGCCGGGCCATGATGGTTCCGGATAATCCGCTCGGACAAGGCTTTTTATTGCTTTATAGAGTAAGAGTAAAATAGGAAAAGATTAGGAGGAAGTAGTAGATGAAGAAAAGACTAGCGGACTACATTGCGGAAAAACTGGTGGAAGCGGGGATTTGCCGCTCCTTCTCCGTCGTAGGCGGAGGCGCAATGCACTTAAATGATGCGCTTGGACACAACAAAGGATTCAAACTCTCTACCAGCATCATGAGCAGGCCTGTGCTATGGCGGCTGAAAAGCTATGCCAGAATCCACAATGTCCGGCCCTCCTTTGTGTGACCTCCGGTCCCGGCGGAACGAATACGATTACCGGTGTCTTGGGAGCATACCTGGACTCTCTCCCCATGATTGTTTTATCCGGACAGGTGCGGCATGACAATACTGCCCGCTGGTCGGGAAGAGCGCTCCGTGCCATGGGAGATCAGGAGTTTGACATTCTTCAGTCTGTATCCTGTATGTGCAAATACAGCGAGATGCTGATTGACCCGTATCGTGTGCGCTATGCAATCGAAAAGGCGATTTACCTAAGTCAGACCGGTCGTCCCGGCCCCTGCTGGCTGGATATTCCTGTGGATGTGCAGGGCTGCATGATTGAAACCGAGGATTTACTGGGCTTTGATGTTTCCGATTTTGAGAATGGAGGAGACGGCTGGGAAAAGAGAGAAGTGGAGAACAAGCATCCGGAGTTTGCGACAGCGTGTCGAAAGTTCTTTGCCGATGAGGAAGAGAAGAAAGCCCTCCATGAGCTGTATGAAAAGAGAGAGAATCCGCATGTCTTGGGAGAGGATTTAGGAAGACAGGAAGACCACGGCTTTACGCACTGGGAGGACTTCCTTCCGCTTGCCAAGCAGGTTTTAGAGAAAATCAGAGAAAGTAAGCGTCCTATTTTCTATACCGGAAACGGGGTTCGCATTGCCGGAGCGGAGACGATGTTCTTAGAACTTTCCGAGAAACTCGGCATCCCTGTGGTTCTCGGCTGGAATGCACCGGACATTTTCCCGACCAAGCACCCCTTAAATGCGGGACGCCCCGGAGGACGAGGTGATAGACCGGGAAACCTTGCCGTACAAAATGCGGACTGCATCTTAAGTATCGGATCGAGACTGAATATCCGTCAGGTTGGCTATGCCTTCCGTGACTGGGCGCCGGAAGCCTATGTGATGCAGAACGATATTGATAAGGAAGAGATTGCAAAGCCCTCCGTGCACTGCGATTTACAGCTTCACGGCGACGCCAAGGCTTTGATTCGTGCATTGCTTGAGCTTTTAAAGGAAGAAAAGAGTCTTCCCCTCTTTAAGGGCGGAGAGGGCATTGTGCGTGCGGAAGCCCGGAAGTTCATTCGGGAAAAGGCGGCAGAGGCCGTATTGGAAGAGGATAAGAGCGAGCGTCTCACTTGGCTTGATACCGTGCGCTTCTATCAGGCAAACTATCCCACGATTCTTCCCGAATACCGTTCGGAAGAGACTGCGGAGTGCAATGTCTATGCTTTAGTGGAGAGGCTTTCGGAAAGAGCGGAGGAAGACCAGATTACCGTTGTAGGAAACGGTTCTCCCTGCGTTGCCGGCGGACAGAGCTATATCATAAAAAAAGGAACCCGCTTCATCAGTCAGGACGGTGTTGCATCCATGGGATACGGACTTCCTGCCGGAATCGGTGCTTACTATGCGGCAATTGATTTCACAAAGGCTGAGGAGGAAAAATTAAAGCAGACTCCGTACTGGCAGGGGAAGGAAGAAAGCTATCCGCCTTACCGGGAAAAGGATATTATCGTTTTAACCGGAGACGGCTCCATTCAGATGAATCTGCAGGAGTTACAGACTATTATTCATCACAAGATGCCTTTAAAGATTTTTGTGGTAAATAACGGTGGCTATCATTCCATTCGTCAGACCCAGAACAGCTTCTTCGGAAAGCCTTTGGTGGGAATCGGTGTGGACTCCGGTATGGACGGAGAGGGAACGGATCTTTCCTTCCCAAGCCTAGAGAAGCTCGCCCATGCCTACGGCTACCCCTATATTTCCATTCACAGCAATAAGGAGCTTTCCGAGGGAATCGAGAAGACCTTATCGCAGGATGGCCCGGTACTTTGCGAAGTCTTTGTAAGCCTTACACAGCAGTTCCTGCCGAAGTCCAGCGCAAAGCGGGACAAGGACGGTAATCTCTTTAGTCCGCCTCTTCAGGATATGGATCCTTTCCTTCCGGAAGAGGAAATGGAAATGCTTATGCTTTTAAAAAAGAGGCAGTAAATGCGGATACTGATTAGCGGGATTACAAGCTTTCTAGGAATTAATACAGGAAAAGCGCTTTTAAAAAAGGGATATGAAGTCTACGGGATTTTGCGTCCGGAGAGTCGGAATAAAGAAAGACTTAAGGGAGAGAAGGGAATGCAACTTCTCTCCTTAACATGGAAAAGCTTTCTTCTTTGGGAGAAAGAAAATGGAATAGAAGCGGAATATACCAACAGTACTACGGAAGGTGGCATCACTACAGAAAGTAACAGTACTACGGAAAGAGGCATCACTACAGAAAATAATAGTACTATGGATAGACATGCTATTGATAATAGCCTTAGTCTGCCTTCCCTAGCGAGGCTCCACTTTGATGTCGTTTTGCATTTTGCACCGACGGTGTAGGCTCTCTCGGGCGTTCGGATAGTCGCGACGCAGGAAAAATCTTGCCATGAGCAAGGCTTTTTCCTCGGGCTAAGGCACATGGCGTAAAACGCTTTTTCTTTGCGGGATCACAGGCGGAAATGGGGAGAGGAACAAGAGAAGAGCCTCTTCCGGCAAGCCCCTACGGAGAGAAGAAGCTCGCCTTTTCCGAATATGGCCTAAAAAACCACGGGGACATGGAATTTATCGACCTTCGAATTTATTCTATCTACGGAAAAGGGGATCATGAAAGAAGCCTTGTAAAGACGCTTTTCAGAGAAACACCTTAAGAGGTACGGAAACGGAGCTTGGAAGCGGAAATAAGATTTGGAATTTTATGGCGGAGGAAGATTTCGGGCGTGCACTGGCCTTTCTTACGGATTTGGTCGTTCCGACGAGGAAGGGAGAAAGCAGAAGTCAGAGAAGTAGTAAATCGGAGGGCGAAAACCTAGAAAGAGAGAATAATGAGAAGCAGCTTGACTTAGCTTCGTACGGACAGAATAAAGAATGCGGTAGCTTTACGATAGACATCTGCAGTAGAGAAAGTCGTCTTCTTTCCGACTATATTAAAGAAATCGAGCAAATAGGCTTCTCCTTCCTTAAGAAAAAGGGGCTTAGATATAGCGAAGCAAGTCTCCTGCGCTTTGGTCTTCGTCCGCCCAATGTGGAGGGCGATTATGACTTTACAGCGCATACAAAAGAGCTTCCTGCTTTGGGCTTTGAAGAGAAAATTAGCTTTTCTTCCGGAATAGAAGAGTTATATGAATTTATTTATGAAGAGGAATTCCTGAAAGCGTAAAGCTACTGTTTCTCCGGAAAACAACAGGATAGATCGGCAAAGTAAACCTCAGGAAGAAGTTAAATTTTTTTAAATAAATTAAGCTATATCAATCAAGCTATATCAAAATATTTAAAGAATAAGAAAGGGGAAATCGATGGCAAACTGTATCGTCTGCGGAGAGAAGCTTTCCGAGCTTGCCGTTTTTCATAATATGCCTGCTTCTGCGCAGGATTTTCCGAGAAAAGAGGATTTAGAGCGGGAAAAGCCGGTGGATTTACCGCTTTGCCAATGCCTGCACTGTGGTCTGGTACAGTTTGATACCGAGCCTGTCCCCTATTATAAGGATGTGATTCGTGCAGGAGGCGGAACAACAACCATGCGCCGTCTTCGAGAGGAAGAATACAGAAAGCTTCTTTCCTATTTGCATAATAAAGGACAGAGGGAGCCCGTGATCTTGGAGCTTGGAAGCGGGCAGGGAGAGTTCCTTAAGATGTGGGAAGGTGTGGAATGCGGAGCTTTGACTCCCTACACCTTGGGGATAGAGCACAAGAAGAGTCTTGTGGAAAAGGGGAGGGCTGCAGGTCTTCCTCTCTATGAAGGCTTCCCGAAAGAAGACTTTTCCTTAAAGGGATTTACAGCTCTTTCTCCGGACGGAAAACAGGAAAAGGAAGTCGGAGAAGAAGTCGATGCCATGGTGCAGTTTAACTTCCTCGAGCACCAGAAGGACCCGAAGGGGATGCTGGACTACGCCTATACGCATCTTCGGGCGGGCGGCATTTTCCTCCTCACGGTGCCGAGTTTTCATTATATTTTGGAAAACAAGAGCTACTATGAGCTGCTCCGTGACCATATCAGTAATTTTACGGAAGAGAGCCTGCAATATCTTTCTCAGGAAGCCGGTTTTTCTCTTCTCGAGAGTCGCGTAATCAATCGGGATACCATTGAGTTTGTTTTGCAAAAGGAAGCGAAGGAGAACTTAAGCATTTTCCGCTACAGCGGGCAGAAAATTGACATTTCTCCTCTTCTTGAAAATGAAAAGGAGATTCAAGAGGATATAGAGGCTCATATCGCAAAGCTAAAGGAAAAGGGAGAGAGGATAGCTATCTGGGGTGCGAGCCATCAGGGGCTTACCCTGCTTTCCACAACGGCGCTAAAGGATGTAGTTTCCTATATCATTGACTCTGCACCCTTTAAGCAGGGACTGTACAGTCCGGCTTCCCATGTCTTGATTGTGCAGCCCGAGCATTTTCAGGAGGAGCCGGTGGACGAAATTCTCATCGTGGCACCGGGCTATACGGACGAGATAGCCGGGATTATCAAGCGGGATTTTCAGCCCTGTCCGCGGATTTTGGCACTTAGGGGCGAAAGGATAACGGAGCTTTAGGGGTGAAGGGAATCGCCTGTAGGAAAGCAATAATCTGGCAAAGTGCGAAGTTGTTTGCTACGAGGGTAGAATAGAGGCTAAGACCTTTATAGAATGATAATCAATCATAATCCGGTGAGTTGCAAAGTATTTTACGAAAAAGGAAAGGGAGTCGCTGTGCGAGCATTTGTCTTAGAGGGAAGAGGAAAAGTGAAATGGATGGAGAAGGAGAAGCCAAGAATTCTTTCGGAACACGGTGTGCTCATCATGCCCCTTCTTCTTGCGCCTTGCACAAGCGATGTGCATACGATTTGGCAGGGCTCTCCAAAGAGAGAAAGTCTCACTCTGGGGCATGAGTGCGTGGGGAAGATTATAGAGAAAGGCAGTGCGGTAAAGGATTTTTCCGTGGGTGAAATTGTGGCGATTTCCGCCATTACCCCGAACTGGGACAGTGAAGAAGTTACGGAAAATGAGTCCCATGCAGACTATCCCTTTTCCGCCCATTCCCTTGGAAAGTCCATAGACGGGGCTTTTCAGGAATGCTTTTATTTACCTCATGCGGATAAAAACTGCGGAAAAATTCCGGAGGGGCTTTCCTTAGAAGATGCGCTTCTCTGCACGGATGTTCTGCAAACCGGCTTTACTGCTGCAGAAGAAGGAAGAGTGGAGAGGGGAAATACGGTTTGTGTACTGGGGATCGGGGCTATCGGCCTTGCGGCGATTTTTGCCGCGCAGTATTTCGGCGCAAGTCGTATTTTTGCCGTGGGAAGTCGGGAAGAGAGCAAAAGACTGGCGCTTAGTATGGGAACAAAGGATTGCCCGGTGGAGGTTTTGGATTATAGAGAGCTTAGAACTCCCCTACCGGAAGGGAAGCATCCTCTGGCAAATTCCACAAATTCTCCCATTGTCAATGAAATCTGGAATCGGACGGGCGGAAAAGGCGTGGATCGTGTTCTCCTTTGCGGAGGAGACGAATATGCCCTTTGCGAAGCCTCCGACATGGTAAAAATACAGGGGGCGGCGTGGTCAGCAATGTGGCCTATTTCAGGGGCGGATGAGGACATTGTTACGGAAGAGCTTTCCGGAAGACCGTTCCGCTATCTTATTGATGGGGAAGAGAGAGAAAAGAAGGCGGTAGACGCCCTCTTTTTGCCAAAATTTTCCTTAGGAAAGGGTATGGCGGGAAAGAGTTTCGTCTTCTCTCTTTCTAAGGGCGGAAGAGCACATCTTGAGAAAATTATGAATATTGTCCGGGAAAAGGATTTTCACCCGAGTGCATTTTTTACGAAAAGCTACTGCGGTATGGAAAATATAGAAGCGGCACTGTATGATATGAAGAACAGAGAGGCTGTAAAAGTCTTGGTATATACGGATTTAGAAAGATAAAAAGCCGTAAAAGTCTTGGTATATACAGATTTAGAAGGATAAAAAGCCGTAAAAATTTTACTATGTACCGATTTAGAAGGATAGAAAAGAGGTTGGAATTTGAAGAAGACCATCAGTATCGTTATCCCCTGTTATAACGAGGAGGAAAATGTTATTCCCCTTGCGAATGCACTTAGGACTTGTTTTCAGGAGAAGCTTAAGAATTATCATTATGAGCTTCTCTTTATTGACAATGACTCACAGGATAAGACGCGGGAGAACTTAAGAGCGCTTTGCCGGGAAGATAAGGGCATCAAGGCGATTTTTAATGCGAAGAATTTCGGACAGTTCAACTCTCCCTACTACGGGATGCTGAACAGCACGGGAGATGCGACCATTCTTATGGCGGCGGACTTTCAGGATCCGGTCGAAATGATTCCGAAGTTTGTGGAAGCCTGGGAGGAGGGCTACCGCATTGTAATCGGTGTGAAGACAGAGAGTAACGAGTCGAAGCTTATGTACGCGCTTCGTGGCATTTACTATAAGCTTATCCGGAAAATGTCCTCGGTGGATCAAATCAGCCAGTTTACGGGCTTTGGCCTATACGACAAAGGCTTTATTTCGGTAATGCAATCTCTGGACGATCCCACTCCCTTTCTGCGCGGTATTGTGGCGGAGCTTGGTTACAGAAGAAAGGATATCCCCTATACGCAGCCGAAGCGTCGGGCGGGCGTGACACACAACAACTTCTATACCCTTTATGATGCGGCTATGCTGAGCTTTACCAGCTATACCAAGGTGGGACTTCGCTTGGCGGTATTTTTGGGCGGTATTTTTGCGGGAATCAGCATGCTGGTCGGCCTCCTATATCTCATTATGAAACTGATCTGGTGGGACCGTTTTCCCGCAGGTATGGCTCCTATGCTGATAGGAATGCTTTTCCTGGGCTCTGTGCAAATCTTTTTTATCGGACTTTTGGGAGAGTATATCCTTTCCATTAACCAAAGGGTCATGAAGAGACCGCTCGTGGTGGAGGAAGAGAGACTGAATTTTTCGGGGCAGGCAAGCGGTGAAAGCGATTCTCCGGAACAAACAATAAGTAAAGACAGTTCTTCGAAACAGCCGAGGCAGGATGTCTGTGAAAGCAGTTCTTTAGAACAGCCTGCACAGAATGACAGTTCTTCGGAAGAGGTGTAAAGAGAAAATGAGAGCAAAGATTGATATTGCCTTAGTAAGAGAAGGAAAACTGCATATTCAGGGCTGGGCCTTCGGAAGAGATCCGAAGACTCCTGTGAAACTGTCCGTTCAGGGAAGACAGGGAGAAAAAAGAGAGTTTTCCTATGAGGAAGTGGAGCGGGAAACCGTAAATGAAGCTTATTTTCCGAAGTACGAGGAGGAAAACGGGAAGAAAATCAAGAGGAAGTTGGGATTTTCCTTGGACACCCCTTACGAACTGGGAAAGGGCGAAAGGGTGGAGCTTTTTGCTTCAGGTGGATCAGCAGATTCGTCGTTTTAGTTTTTGATGATAAAAAAATAGAGTCCTTTAACTCCCACGCCCACAAGAAGATGGAGAAGTTCTTGGCTCTTTTCCAATGGGAAACCGTGGAGGCAGTGAAGGATACTTTGAAAAAGGGTGGACTTTCCACTCTTTGGCATAAGAGTGTGCGAAAGCTAAAGAGCATTGAAGAGGACTACGACTATAATGAGTGGTACAAAAAAGAGAAGACTGGAGCAGAAGAACTTTCACGGCAAAGGGCGGAAGTTTGGGAGAATCCCCTGCTTTTTTCCATTGTGATTCCGGTATACCGTCCCAAGGAAGCATTCCTACGAAGACTTTTAGACAGCATTTTATCCCAGACCTATCCCCATTTTGAAATTTGCCTTGCAGATGCTTCCGAGCTTTCCGGGGATACTTTGGAAAATGGAGAAAAGTCCCCGGTTTCGGTTTTACAGGAGTATCAGGAGAAGGACAGCAGGGTGCGTTTTACCGCCCTTCCCAAGAATCTGGGTATTTCCGGAAATACCAATGCCGCTATTGCCATGGCCAAGGGGGATTTTATTATTTTTTCCGACCATGATGATGAGCTCACGGAAGATGCCTTATATACCATTGCAAAAACCATTAAGGAGCATCCTAAGGCGGAGCTTCTCTATAGCGATGAGGACAAGATTGACTTTGCTTCCGCCTATTACTTTGAGCCCCACTTTAAGCCGGACTACAGCCCGGAGCTTCTCCGCAGTGTAAATTATTTCTGCCATCTTCTGATTGCGAAGCGTTCTTTGCTGGACGCGGTAGCGAAGGAGGGAGAAGAGGGAGAGAAGATTTACGAGCAGAAGGAATATGACGGTGCGCAGGATTATGACCTGATTTTACGTCTATGCGAAGAGGCGGAAAGAAGAGAAAAGGCGGCAGGCCTTAGCGAGGAAGAGCAAAAGGAACAGGAAGAGGCGCTCTTTACCTCTTCCACCATTATCCATATCAGGAAGGTGCTCTATCATTGGCGCTCTCACCAGCTTTCCACGGCCCAGAATCCGGAGGCAAAGCTCTATGCTTTCACTGCCGGAGAGTGGGCGGTTTTCGACCATGCAAAGCGCCTGGGACTTCCCATTGAAAAGGTGGAGCGAGGCATTACCTACGGCTATTATCATTGCCACTATGCCTTGGAGAAAAAGGATGGGGAGCTTCCTCTTATTTCCGTGATTATCCCGAGTAAAGACCATAGTGAGGATTTGGATCTGGCCATTCGCTCTCTCTTTGCCGGAAGTTATCCCTATTTGGAAGTGATTGTGGTGGAGAACAATTCCGTAGAGGAAAAGACATTTTCCTACTATGAAAAGATTCAGGAGGAATTCCCGGCAAGATACGGAGAATTCCATACCAAGGCGGTACGGGTGGTGCGCTGGGAGAGAGAGTTCAACTACTCCGCGATCAACAACTTCGGAGTGGGATTTTCCACGGAGAGTACCTGCTCTTTATGAACAATGACATTGAGTGCCTAAAGAAAGATTCCTTGGAGGAAATGCTTCAGTTTGTGCAGCAGGAGGAAGTGGGCATCTGCGGTGCAAGACTCCTGTATCCGGATAAAATGATTCAGCACGCCGGTGTGGTGATGGGCTTTGGCGGCATTGCCGGAGCGAGCTTTTATCGGTACCCACGAAACGGAAAACAGCTATATGCATAGGGCGGCCTGCATTCAAAAACTATACAGCGGTTACCGCTGCCGTTTTAATGACCAAGAAATCCCTCTTTGATCAGATGGGCGGTTTCGAGAAGAGCTTGCGGTAGCTTTTTAATGATGTGGATTTTTGCTTGAAGATTCGCGCCCTTGGTAAGCGGGTGGTTTATACCCCTTATGCCCTTTTACCCACTATGAGTCCAAGTCCAGAGGACTGGAGGATAATCGGAGAAGATAAAAGCGTTTCAATGGAGAGATTGTGTGCCTCGCAAAGCATTGGCCGGAGATTTTGAGAAAGGAGATCCCTACTATAACCCGGCACTGACGCTTAGGAAGTCAAACTTTACGCTAAGAGACCTTTCCGTGAGAAGGTGGGAGAGCCGTTTCCTTTGGAGATACTGAAGGATATTGTGTAGATGAGGATACGATGCTTCAGCCATCTCCTCTTTCAAAAAAGACGCTCTCGCTCGATTCGCCTGACTGAGCAGTGGTTTTGTGAACCACCGCTCACTTTGCTTCGCAAAGCAAATTCCTTCGGAAGCTGGTCTTGTACAGGACAACTTTTCTGATGAAAAGTTTGTCCTTACGTAGCGGATACTAAGCAGAAAACTTCGCTGTGCTTGTTTTCTGCAAGTACCGACGTCTCCATACGCTTTTCGTAAGAGGGGGTAGCCTAAGCATCTGTATAATGGTATTTTTTTCGATTCCAAAGCACGAACCGATTAAGAAGGTATATGTAGAAATGGTGCGGCAGATTGTAGAAAGTGAGGCGAAAAATGATGAAGACGCTGAATGATTATTTGGCAATGTCTTATCGTATGGAAATTGTAGAAGATAAGGATGAAGGCGGATTCGTAGTTTCCTTTCCGGATTTACCCGGTTGTATTAGCTGTGGTGAGACAGTAGAAAGTGCAGTAGCGAATGCGATGGATGCAAAAAAAGAATGGCTTGCAGCAGCATTGGAAGAAGGTGTGAAGATTCATGAGCCGGATAGTCTGGAAGACTATTCCGGACAGTTTAAATTGAGAATTCCCCGGAGCTTGCATCGATCCTTAGCGGCGCATTCAGAGAGAGAAGGAATTAGCATGAACCAGTATTGTGTATATCTTCTTTCCAAAAATGACGCCTAGTACAAAAGATGAATGGATATAGAAGGAAAGGAAAATGAATTATGAAGCTGAGTGAATTCCCTTATGAGAGGGTGGATTTTACAAAAATGGAAAAGGAGCTTTCGGATTTAACGAAGGCCTTGGATAAGGCAAAGTCCGCAGAGGAGGTCTTTGCCATTCATAAGAAGTATTACAAGATGCAGGACGATGTGATGACGGCCATGGTGCTTGCAAATTTTCGGAACAACATCGATATGACCGATGAGTTCTATGAGAAGGAAAAGGACTATTATGATGAAAAGATGCCGGGCTTTTGGAATGCGATGGTGGATTACCAGAAGAAGCTCTATCATTCTCCTTTAAAAAAAGAGATGGAAGAGAAAATCGGGCATGTTGCCTTTAAGAATATTGAACTTGCGATAAAGGGGATGGACGAGAAGCTCATTCCCCTTATGCAGAAGGAAAATGAGCTTACGACCGCCTATGGAAAGCTTCTCGGTACGGCAACGATTGAATGGGAGGGAGAGGAATTAAACCTTTCTCTTATGCGCCCCTATATGACAAGCGTGGACCGTTCTGTCCGGGAAAGAGCTTGGGAGAAGTACAGTGCTTTTTTTGAGGAGCACAGGGAGGAACTGAATTCCCTCTATGATGAGTTGGTAAAGAACCGAACTGAGCAAGGACGCCTGCTTGGCTATCCTGATTTTACCGAACTCGGCTATGCACGGATGAATCGTAATTGCTACGGTGAGAAGGAAATTGAAAGCTTCCGAAATCAGGTGAAGTGTGACCTTGTTCCCTTCGTGGAAAAGCTGCATGAAAAGAGAAGAAAGAGACTGGGACTCGACCATCTCTACTATTATGATGAAGATGTTTTCTTCCCGGAGGGAAACCCTGCTCCGACCGGAACCCCGGAAGAAATCATGGCGGCCGGAGAGAAGATGTACGATGAACTTTCCCCCGAGACCTCTACTTTCATGCGAAAAATGCGGGAAATGGAACTCTTTGATGTCCTTGGCAGGAAAAATAAGAGTACCGGCGGCTACATGGATATGCTTCCGAACTACAAGATGCCTCTTGTTTTTGCAAACTTTAACGGAACTGCAGGAGATATCGATGTGATTACCCATGAGTGCGGTCATGCCTTTCAGGGCTATTTGACTGCGCATCTTCCGATTAGAGAGCATAATGACTTAACTTCCGAAACAGCTGAAACCCATTCCATGTCTATGGAATTTTTTACCGAGCCATGGATGGAGCTGTTCTTTGGGGATAGAGCAGAGGACTACAGGGAAATGCATTTTGAAGATACGCTGATGTTTATTCCCTACGGCACCATGGTCGATGAATTCCAAAATATCGTCTACAAACATCCGGAAATGACTCCGGAAGAGCGAAACGAGCTTTGGAAGAAACTCGAGAAGGAATACAGACCGCACCTTGATTATAAGGACAATCCATTCTTAAATGAGGGAAGACTTTGGCAGAAGCAGAGCCATATCTATGAAAACCCCTATTACTACATTGATTACTGTCTTGCTGCGGTAAATGCTTTGCAGTACAAGGCTTTCATGAAGCGGGATTTCAAAGAAGCCTGGAAGAGCTATATGGAGTTTTCTCATCTTTCCGCATCCCTTTTCTTTACCGAACTCGAGAAGAAGGCAGGACTTATGAGTCCCTTTGAGGAAGGAAGTATTAGAAAACTCGTTGAAGGACTTGAAGACTAAGGTCACGGAGAGGAAAGACCGGAAGACAAAAGCCTCTTAAGAGAGGCGAAAACATAAAGAAAGAGTGGTGTATTTAGGGGAGGGTAAAACATGAATCCATTTTTATTGGTGGCTATTAAGCTCTTAATCGGGTTTCTGGCCTTGGTATTGATTATCAACATCACAGGGAAAGGCAACTTGGCACCGTCATCTGCCAGTGACCAAGTTGTGAATTATGTACTCGGTGGAATTGTCGGAGGAGTGATTTATAACAATAGTATTAAAATCTATGAATTTATTGTCATTCTGGGAATATGGTGTCTTCTTGTGCTTGGTCTGAAATGGGTTAAGAATCATAATGTAAAGGCGAAGCAGCTAATCGATGGTAAGGCACATATCATCATTGATGACGGTAAGATTCTTATTGAAAATTGCAAGAAAGCCGGCTTATGCGCTCATGATGTGGCCTTTAAACTGCGTACCAACGGCATTTTTTTCCTCCGATGATGTGAAAAAGAGCTATAGTGGAGCAAAATGGACAACTGATTATCATTCGCTCCGGTGAAGAAAATCCAAAGTTCCCTATTATTACGGATGGTCAAGTACAGCATGATATTCTTAAAGTAATCGGAAAGGACGAGGAATGGCTTCTTGAGGAGCTGAAAAAGCAGGGAATTGAAAAGTATAGCGATGTATTTTTAGGCGAGTATGTTAATAAGCAATTGAAATTAACGACTTATTAGGGTGGAGATTAAGATGGTATATCCTCGTAGAAATCTTATGCTTTTACCGATTGTTTAGATTGTCATTTATGAATTGGAGGAAAGCTTTATGAGAGAAGAAGGGAGCGCCTTGGATGGATTTATTCTTCGGTACGCGGGCAAAGGACTACCTTTCTATGCATTTTGAAGAGTTCCTGATGTTTATCCCCTACGGCACCATGGTGGATGAGTTCCAAAACATTGTGTATAAGAATCCGAAAATGACTCCTAAGGAGAGAAAGCTGCTTTGGAGAACCTTGGAGCAGGAGTATAAGCCACACTTAGATTATGCGGACAATGCCTTTATGGAAGAGGGCGGTTTCTGGCAGAAGCAGCACCATATTTATTCTACTTTATTCTATCACCGCTTTTGGCTTATGTCCTGCTACCAAAGCTTAGTTTTCTTTTTTTACGAGTTCCAAATATCTATACATACTGGCGGGGGAGCAGGACAGTCTGCTCCCTACTGTTTTAACAGAACCCTTCATAGAGAAGATGCCTTTTTGATAAAGCTGTCGTATGATATCAAGCTTTTCGGAATGGTTCAGTTTACTAAAGGGAAGAGACTTGTTTATTCTATGTAATATTTCATCTATTGTATTGGAAATATTTTCCGAAAAGATTGTCTGTTCATCATTTCCTTTTATTTCTATGGAAATATTTTTGGATACATAATGATCCGGATGGCATAGAGAAAAAATAAGATTGGACAGCTCTTTGTAGCGGTTGTCATCAAAGTTTATATTCAGCCCGCCTAGGGCTTTACCGCTTTCGTCCTTTATAAAAAGGGTAGAGCACCTTAGAATCTTTCCATTGGCGGAAAGCGCTCTATAATTTGCCTGCCATTTTTCTTTAGCGGACTCCTCGCTTTGTAAAATGCTTTTCATGGTGGGACTGAGCGGATCTCCATTTTTTCTGCCACTGATATCACCGTTAAGGATATATAGAATCTGCTTTAGATCATATACTATAATTTCGTAATCAGGACCCAATACTGAGCCTAAAAAATCAGAAAGATCCCTGTATCGTTTTAAATCTTGTTCATTCATAATCCCTCCAAATTCTATTGGTATCCTCTCAGCACACAAAAATTTTAGGAAATCAATCTAATGTATTATAGCAAAACTTCATGCTCTTAAAATCGGCATTTAAGCAAAATCACCAAAATAACAATTTATGGCCTTAGAGGTAGATAGAAAAAAGTTGAGAAAAAATTCTCAGATAAATTCTCAAATTTTATTTGTCTTAAAGAGATGTAGGAAAACAAAGGATTTTTACTACACATTAGTGTGAGTATTATGTGTAAGGGCAAAGAAAACTCCCATTAAATTTATCAAAGAGCAATTTCTTTGTTTTTAATATTTTATCGCAGAATACGGGATTTGTACAAAAATGCACACTTTTTGCACTAAATTCTTGCTTTAAATACACATTAAAATTAATGATATTGACGGGGTGCTAAAAGGATGATAAATTATTCTCACATCAATATGCATATAACAATACATTTTTTATATATAATTTTAGAAATTAAGAGCATGTTGGCGCAATCTGTAGAAGAGTATTTATATTTTGTTTAAAGGGAGCACAATACTGTCCGCCAGTCGTTTCTTACGATGACCGGGTATCAAAATATATTTTTATATATGGAGGTATGAAAATGGAGTACGAGAAAATGTTAGGCGTAGAGGCACCAAAGTCATGGACTCATGTAGTGAGAGAAGTTCCCACAGTTACCCAGGAGCAGAGAAGAAAGGCTCTGGAAATGACGCATTATAATGAGTTTGCTTTTCCGGCAGGTCTTTTATACATTGACTGTCTTTCCGACTCCGGAACTACATCTATGACAGACACACAGTGGTCTGCAATGTTCCTGGCAGATGAATCTTACGGAAGAAATAAGGGATACTATGTTCTTTTGGATGCATTCAGAGATGTATGGGAAAGAGGAGACAATCAGAAGAGACTCATCAACTACATCAAGGAAGGTGTAGACAAGGATGATGTTGAAAAGATGATGAATGAAGTCTATCTGGTGGACTATGAGGGCGGATTTATCAATGGCGGTAAGTACCAGCTTTCCAGACCCAATACCTTTATCGTTCCCCAGGGACGCTGCGCAGAGGCACTTTTGTTTGATGTATTAAAACCCTTATTTGCAAAGAGATGGCCGGGTAAAGTCTTCACCATTCCTTCCAATGCTCACTTTGATACTACAGAAGGCAATATCAAGCAGATGGGTAACGTACCCAGAAACCTCTTCCATAAAGAAATCTTATTTGAGGTACCAAAGAGCGGAAAATATGAGAAGAATCCTTTCAAGGGAGATATGGACATTGATAAGCTCAACCAGCTTATTGAGGCTGTAGGCGTAGAGAATGTTCCGCTGATTTATTCTACAGTTACCAATAACTCTGTATGCGGACAGGCTGTTTCCATGAAGAACATCAGAGAGGTTTCCCAGATTGCCCATAAGTACAATATTCCCTTTGTTATGGACGGTGCAAGATGGGCAGAGAACTGCTACTTCATTAAGATGAATGAAGAAGGCTATAGGGACAAGTCCATCTGTGAAATCGCAAAGGAGATGTTCTCCTACTTTGATGTGGTTTCCGCATCCCTTAAGAAAAACGGACATGCCAATATGGGTGGCATTTTGGCCTTCCGTGACAAGGGATTATTCTGGCAGAAGTTCTCGGAGTTCAATGAGGACGGCAGCGTAAAGACAGATATCGGACACCTTTTGAAGGTTCGCCAGATCTCCGCTTACGGCAATGACTCTTACGGCGGAATGTCCGGACATGATATCATGGCGCTTTGCCAGGGTATGTATGAAGAGGCAAGATTTGACTATCAGGACGAAAGAGTAAGACAGTGTCAGTATCTGGCAGACGGCCTTACGGCAAATGGTGTTCCTGTAGTACAGCCTGCAGGAGGACATGGAATTTATATTGATGTGGATAAGTTCTTTAACTATAAGAGAGGCCATGAGAGCTTTGCGGGACAGGCCCTTTCTTTAGAGATGATTCATCGTTACGGTATCCGTTGTTCAGAGCTTGGGGATTTCTCTATGGAATATGATCTGAAAACTCCTGAGCAGCAGAAGGAAGTATGTAATGTGGTTCGTCTGGCCATCAACAGAAGTCAGTTCAGTAAGCAACACATGGACTATATTATTGCAGCCTTGACACAGCTTTATAAAGACAGAGATACGGTTCCCAATCTAAAGATTACCTTCGGACATACTTTGCCAATGAGACATTTCCATGCATGGGCAGAGCCCTACGCTCCATCTAAGGAAGAAATGTGTGAGGAAGGAAATTACAAATATTGGGAAAAATAAATGAGATATCGTAGGATATGCCGGCGATACTTGTAAAAAAATAAAATATCTTGGCGTCCGGTCTTGTAAAGACCGGACTGCTATCCACAAAGGGACTTACACTTTTTAGTAAGATGGAGGAAGCTTATGGGTTCAGATAGTACCGCTGTAAAGCAGGATGGATTTAACTCACAAATAGGTTTTATTATAGCCTGTGTAGGTTCGGCTGTAGGTATGGGAAACCTGTGGAGATTTCCGGTGCTTGTATCAGCCTGGGGAGGCATGACTTTTTTGATTCCCTACTTCTTATTTGTTATCTTGATCGGTAGCACAGGGAGTGGTGGAGGAAATTGCACTGGGAAGAAGTACGGGAAAGGTCCTATAGGAGCATTCGGTGCTGCTATGGAACATGCCGGAAAAAGCAGAAAACTTGGTGAGAGCATAGGAATTATACCTACAATCGGTTCTTTGGCTCTCGCAATAGGGTATTCCTGCGTAGTAGGTTGGATCTTTAAATATGTTGTCATGGCCTTTACAGGTCAGCTTTTTGGAATGGGTAGCAACATGGATCTTATTGGCAGTACTTTCGGATCCACAGCTATTGCATTCGGTAACAATGCCTGGATTATTATCGCCCTCGTTGTAAACTTTGCTATCATGGCCTTTGGTGTTGCAGACGGCATAGAAAAAGCCAATAAGTTTATGATGCCGCTACTTTTTGTTATGATGATCGGACTTGCTTTTTATATAGGGCATACAGCCGGGGGCAGTGAACGGATACAAATATATCTTTACGGTTAATCCTGAAGGACTAAAGGATGTAAGACTTTGGATATTTGCATTCGGACAGGCATTTTTCTCCCTTTCTATTGCAGGAAACGGTACGGTTATTTACGGTTCCTATCTGAGTAAGAAAGAGGATATTCCCTTCTCTGCAATGAATATCGCCATATTTGATACTCTTGCGGCACTTCTTGCAGCATTGGTGATTATCCCTGCTATGGCGACATCCGGTGCGGAGCTTAGTGAAGGCGGCCCGGGACTCATGTTTATTTACCTTGTCAATATCATGAATCAAATGCCCGGTGGCATGCTTGTAGGAATTATATTCTTCGTATGTGTTACCTTTGCAGGGCTCAGCTCCCTTGTGAACCTGTATGAGGCGCCGGTAGCTACATTGCAGCAGCAGTTTAAACTCAGCAGAGTACAGTCGGTAGGAATTATCGGAGTCATTGGTGTAGTGGTTGCAGTATTGATACAGGGAATTGTAGGCAACTGGATGGATGCGGTATCTATCTATATTTGCCCTATTGGTGCGGTACTTGCTTCGGTAATGTTGTTCTTCGTATTTGGCAAGCAGTATACCATGGAGGCTGTAAATGCCGGTGCAAAGAAGCCTAAGGGAGATACTTGGTTCTTCTTGGCAAAGTATGTTTATACAGGCCTTGCCTTACTTGCTCTTATTGCAGGTGCATTCTATGGCGGAATCGGATAATCGAACTATAGCAGAATAAGAAAGCCTTTTCATACAAAAAAGTCCCTTTCCTAGAGAATCATTGCTAAGGAAGGGAGATCGTGCATTCAAAGAGAATGCAATATGCAAATGAAAAAATGTCCGAACCCTGCGGCTCGGACATTTTTGTGATTCTTAACAAGTATTGTTTGCAAAGCACGTGCTGTTTAAGCTCTCTTTTTCTTTTCCTCTAAAGCCCGGAATAGAAGTCCTGTAGCACTTAGCCCAAAGAGGGAAAGCGCGAATGGATTTGCTTGATCGGCTGTATGGACAGAGCCTCTTCTTGTTGCACCAAGAACTGTAGGAGCATTTTCCCTTACAGCCCCTAAAACCTCCGGTTCTGCAGGAGAAGGATCATTATCTCTACTTGCAGAAAGAACTGTGGGAGTTTCTCCTTCGTTCACAATCGGAGTACGGGGGCCTCCGTTTCCGCCTCCGCCATTCCCTCCACCACCATTTCCACTGCCGGGATTAACAGGGTTTACCGGATTTACAGGATTAGTCGGATTGTTCGGTGTTTCAGGCTTTTCAGGATTAGTAGGATTGTTCGGTGTTTCAGGCTTTTCAGGATAAATCACCTCTCCCCCCGCAAAGGTGGGCGCTTTCCAATCTATAAATTGGAAGGTGGTCTCCGTAATCAGGTTCCGGCTCAAGCTTTCCGGTAACGTAAACGGATATCTCTCTAGTAGTCCCGTCAGCAAAGTGAAGTGTGGCTTTTACATATTTATCTGCACCGTCATCCAAAGAAACTTCATTTGGAAGATCTACAGATTGTAAAGTGTCTCCCAGTTGTGTACGTAGAACTTTCTCGATATCCTTCTTATCTTCTTCCGTAATAAGAATTCGGGGTAATTCATCTTCTGTTACAGTTTCATCATAGTGGATATGATTTAAATGAATATACATATGGTAGTGCTGCTCTTCAGACATTTTATCATTGAGATTAATCTTCAGGGTCCGCACTACGACTTCATCTTTAAGGACAGGATAGAGGATTTCTTTGTTATATCTCTCGTTGTCTCTTTCTCTTATCTTTAATTCCGGATTACCGAGACGTTCTCCGCTGTTAAGCAAAGAATTAAGATGGGTTTTGAGGGATTCTCCACTGCCATTTCTATCGTTAAAGACGAATTTCTTGTCTTTTGAAAGAGAGAGCTGTTCTAAATCGGCTTCTTCCACAGGGAGAACGGAGTTTACACTTAATTCTTTTGCAAATGTCACCGGAACAACAATTTCCATATCCCCATGCTTTTCGGTCTTTACCGTCAAGCGTACTCCATAATCGCTGCTTTCTCCATGTCCAAAATCGAAGATGGGTCCCTCTATCGGATGAACAATTTCCCGATTCACATCCACATCCAAGATGCCGGTTAAAACATTGTTTTTTATGCGGGAAAACAGAGCCTTGATATCGGCTACTTCTTTATCCGTTAAAGTAGTATTTTCATCAAAACGTCCTTCTTTAAAAGGGAAAATAATGTTTTTGCCGATGAAAAGTGTAAGTTCAGGCTCCATCCCTGTAATATCCTGATCACTCATTACATAGACCTTGGTTTTTACGGATTCTCCAAGTTCAGTGGTGTATTCTACATTATAATAATAGCGCTTTGCAGTATCCTCTCCTTCGGAGTGTACATTTCTGTCCGTAAATTGAAGCTCTTTTACTTCCGGATGATATTTTTTTAAGAAGCTAATGATTTCCCCCATATTGTGGTCGCAAATAGCTTTATTTCGCGGGAGATTGAATAAATTGACATTTCCGTTCACAAAGAAGCTGAAAGTTAGGATAGCAGTTCCTTTTAAGGGGATTAAGACTTTGGGACCTTCGCCATTAAGCTGCATACGACATAGGCCAGCTTTTCCCCATTGTCAAATTTCTTAAAGCGGATACCGACGGGAGTCATATCGCCTCCGGCCTCTCTAAAAGGTAGAATACCGCCATAAGCTTCTTCATCCGAAATGTTACTTCTATCTGGGTTTTTTCTGAGGGCTTGGGCAATGATATTCAGAATCTGTCTACTGGGATTCTGCGGATTCAGTCCGTAAACAGCAGGATTATCTGCTCTATAATATTTTTCCTCACCCAAATATTCCGGAACTTTCACGGGATCAAGGATTTCGTCAAAATAGGCATAAAACTCATCTTCGTTTTGGATACCTTCAAACGCGAAAAGCGCATCCAGAGAAGGATAAAGACCGTCTTCCTCCTGTGCATCCTCTCCGGAAAAATGGTCTTCCGCAGCTCTCATTGTGCTTATATCAGCGGATTCCTCTGCTTCGGGATTGTTTATAAGAGAAGCTTCATTTTCTGATGTGAAATCCTCGGATAAGGATAAGGATGAGGATGAGGTAGAGACTTCACTTACGCTTTCTTCTTGAGTCGGAGCGGCAAAACCAAGGACAGAACTGCTTAAAGAGACCGCCAGAAGCAATGGAATAAATCGTTTCTTTTTCATACATTTTCTCCTTTATTACTCTAATTTTTTACATACAAAAATGCTTTCGAAAAGGAAAGCATTTTGCATGGAATAATCTATATTTAGTCTGCTCCGAAGAATCCCATAATTACGATGCCGATAACCGCCAGGGCAACTGCAAAGTACTGCTGTTTACTGAGTCTTTCCTTCAGGAAAATATGTGCCCAAAGTGCGGAGAAGATGCAATAGCTGGAAATAAGAGGCGCGGAAGCCACGGCATTTGCGGCAAGGGCCACAATGTATGCAGCTTGTCCTGCGGTCTCACTCATGGCACCAAGAAGCTTTGCTCCATCATAGCCCGGGAAGAACTTGGTCTTCTTTACGAAAATTAAGTAAATAAGAGTAATGATACCCACTACGAGGAAGGTGTATTCATAGGCTACATTTGCGGAATCTTCGGAAAGACGATGCACGAAGATGGAATCCATAAGGGTTCTTTCTGCAGGATTATCCGATATCGGGGACAAAACCACTGCATCCATAAAAAGTGCCGAGCCCATCAATAATGCAGTAAGCGATAGAGAAGAAGATAGCGAGGAAGCTGTTCATATGCTTCATGCCGGGCTCTTCACCGGATTCTTTCAGCTCCGCTTCTTCTTTTTTCTTCTGAAAATAGGAAAGAAGAACAATCGCAACAATAACAAGAACAGTTGCGATAAGTTGCGGGAAGCTTAAAGTCTGCTTTAAGAAAAGGAATGACAGAAAAGCAGCTACCGCTCCGGATGTGTTACAAATCGGAGAAGTAATGGAAAGCTCTATATAGCGAAGTCCGATATAACCAAGGAGCATGGAGCTAATATAGAGAAAGGATACAGGAGATAAATCCAAACTGTTTGCAGGGTTGAAAGTCACTCCTTTACAAGAACCTGATAGGTTGCGTGAGTTCCCATTACAAGACCTACGGCAACAATCATCTTAAGATGGCTGTTCTTATCTTTTTGCGGAGAGCCGAGTTTGGAAAAAAAGTCGGATCCGGACCAGAAAAAGACAGAAACCAAAGAAAGTACAAACCACATAATAACCCCTTCTAAAATAATAAATGGAATTGTTACAAAATGATTCTCTACAGTGTATATAAGATGAAATATTCTTAGAGTCGAAAAGCCGTCCTTTAAGGGAATCGGATATAAGACGAACGGAAAAATTCAAAAATTAATACAAAATTAAGTCTTCCATAAAAAAATCACGCATAATATAACATGAACAATTTATATTTGACAAGCAAGATATTTTGAAATTGGGAGAATACGGTATAAAGCCACTAAAAGCAAGGGATTTTAAAAGAGAACTTTGGGAATGGCATCTTTAAGAATTTTATCCAAAGAAGGGGAAAATGCTGCATTGGAGACAATGCAGGATAATTTATCAAAATCCGAAGTCTTAAAAAAGCCTACCGCATTTTCTTTTGTGGTATCACAGAGGAGTATGGTTTTGTCCGCATTTTCCATCATGGACTTTTTGACCAGTCCTTGGGAATCGTCACCTTCAAATACTCCATTTTCCCGAATCGCCTTACAGGAAAGAATGGCAAGTTCCGCATGGAAGTTTTTGATAAACTCGGAGGTGAATTCCCCGACGATGGAAAGACTTTGGTGCTTCAGTACTCCCGGACAGAGAAAGCAAGTCAGGTTTTGGGCATGAGAAAGCTCGTTGGCAATATTGATGCCATTTGTGATAACGGTAATATTTTGCTTTGTCTTTAGAATAGGAGCAAGCTGACAAACTGTGGAAGAAGAATCCAAAAAGAGCACCATACCGTCTTTGATTAAGCTATCCGTCTTTCTGGCAATGCTTTGCTTCTTATCTAAATTCTCAATTTGTCGCATACCGATCGGGCTTTCCTTAGCGGATTTTACATTTAGAGAAACATAGCCGTGCGATCTTTTCAGAATGCCGTCTTCTTCCAGGGAAAGCAAATCTCTTCTTATAGTAGAGCGGGAGGCATAGAGCTTCTTGCAAAGATAGTTCATGCTTGCAATACCATTATGCTGGTTCAACTGTTCTACAATTTCCCTTTTCCTCTCGTGGATATCCATCGTGTATCTCCTTTAAGTCATAATCGTTGTGTTGTCAGAGCCTCTGGCCTCTACGTTTACAGGAATATCCTTTCCTGTAAAACATTTGAAATTTGGACAAAAATGTTCAAGCATGAACAGTATAACACGAAATAGGGAATTAATTTCAATCATTTGTTCAAAGATACAATTTATTTAGTTAATATGCTATATTTTTCATTGTTAAAAAAACGTGGAGATAGGCAATATGAAGAAAGTTCTAGCTTTTGACATGGGTGCAACTTCCATAAGAGGGATAGTTGGCTATGTAGAGAATGGGCAATTCTGCACAAAGGAAGTTATGCGGATGTCCCACAAGATTCAAAATAAAAAAATGGAAGACTTTATTGGGACTGGGAGAGTATCACAAAAAGATTGAAGAAACGATTTTAGAGAACCCCGATGTCTCTACGATTGGAATCGATACCGGGGTGTGGACTTCGGTGTAATCGATAAAGACGGAAATCTTTTACAGGCGCCCCATTCCTATAGGGATGAGAAATTTTTCCGAAGGAAGAGAAGAAAGCAAAGGCATTACTGGACGAATTTGAACTTTTTCAAAACAGCGGAAAACCAGATTATGACCATCAATACGGTTTATCAGCTTCTTGCCTTAAAGAAATTTGACAAAGAAATTTATGATAGAGCGGATAAAGCTTCTTATGATACCGGATCTCCTTTTTCTACCTCTAACCGGAGAAAAAAATCGGAGAAGAGAGCATTTGGTCCACAACAGGGCTGTATGACTTATCAAAAAACAAGTTTCAGAGCATTTGTTCGAGAAACTAAAAGCTCAATAAGGAACTGGTTCCACGGATTGTGCGAGCAGGAGAGTGCAAGGGAAATACAAAGAATTCGAGATTGGAAAGCTTAAGAGCCTTATCTATCGACGTCATTCCGGTTTTTGGGACATGATACGGCAAGTGCACTTCTCATGATTGAAGATACAAAGATTCGCTTTTCTTAAGTTGCGGTACACGGTCCTTAATCGGTACCTCTGTACCGGAAGCGAAGGTGGGTAGAGAAGTTTATGAGGAAGAACCTTACGAATGAACTTAGCTACAAGTCCGAGACGCTGTTCTTTAAAAAAACATCACCGGTCTCTACCTATTAGAAAAGTATAAGGCAGAGTTGGAGGAAAGACTCGGAAGAAAAAAATAGCCTTCCAGGGAAATAACCGACTTTGTAAAGAAAGACAAAGAAGCCGGATTCCTCCTTGACATGGATGCGGAGGTTTTTCGGAAGAGAGGAATAGAGGTAAAGAAAGAAATCGATGCCTTTATCCTTTCCCGCGGTGGAACAGTACCGAAAGAGGTTTTTCCTACTTCACCCTGATTTACGAGAGTATGGTGGAGAAATACAGAGAGGTAAAAGAGGATATTGAAAATATCTTGGGAAGAAACTTCACGAAGCTCCACATGATAGGGGGAAGCGCAAGGTCAGAGGTTCTCGCGGAAAATATTGCGAAGAAGCTGAAGGTTCAGGTCAAAGGCCGGTCCCTATGAGAGTTCCGCACTGGGAAACATTCTCCTCTGTCTCCTTCATGAAAAAGGAAATCGAGAGTATTGAAGAGGGAAGGAAGCTTATTTATGCGGCTTCGGAAGTAAAGGACTACTCCTAAAAGCGGAAGAGTTCAATAAAGGAAATTCCTTCATAATAGAAGGCTTTCAAGAAACGGAAAAATCGTTTTAGCTGGCAGTTTCCAAGCATTTTGCTTGAAAATCAAAAAATATATTGGGGTTTATGTAGATAAAGGAGGAAGTATGAATCATCCAAGAATTGGTATCAGACCGACAATCGACGGAAGATGGGGAGGAGTAAGAGAGTCATTAGAAGAGCAGACCATGAATATGGCGAAAAAGTGCTGCAAAAGCTCATTTCGGAGAATCTTCGTTATCCTGACGGAGAGCCTGTAGAGGGTTGTGATTTCTCCGACAACCATCGGCGGTGGCGGAGAAGCGGCTATCTGCGAAGAGTATTTTTCCAAGGAAAATGTAGTAGGAACTCTTACCGTTACTCCTTGCTGGTGCTACGGCACAGAGACCATGGACTTAAATCCGAATACCATTAAGGCGGTTTGGGGCTTTAACGGAACAGAGAGACCGGGTGCAGTGTATCTTGCAGCGGTTATGGCGGCTTATGCAGAGAGGCCTTCCTGCTTTCTCCATCTATGGAACAGAGGTACAGGATAAGGACAGAAACCAGCATTACGGAAGACGTGCAGAAGAAGATTTTTGGACTTTGCGAGAGCTGCAGTCGGTGTAGGAATCATGAAGAATAAGTCCCTATGTAAACATCGGTGCAGTTTCCATGGGTATTGCGGGTAGTGTGGTGAATGTAGATTTTCCTCCAGAAGTATCTCGGTATGAGAACCGAGTGGGTAGATATGACAGAGGTTCTCCGCAGAATCAATCTGGGAATCTATGATCCGGTAGAGTATGAGAAGGCTTTGGCTTGGGTAAAGGAGTATTGCAAGGAAGGCATGGACATCAATGCCGGAAAGAACTTCCCCGAGGTTATCACAAAGTCCAGATTTGTTCCGGATGACAAGCAATGGGAGTTCTGCGTAAAGCACGCTATCATCGTAAAAGATATTCTCTACGGAAATCCGAAGTTAAATGAACTTGGCTGGCACGAAGAGGCGCTTGGAAGAAATGCCATTGCCGGCGGATTCGAGGGCAGAGAATGTGGACAGACTGGCTTCCGAACGCAGACTTCACAGAAGCAATTATGGCTTCCGGTTTTTAACTGGAATGGAAAAAGATGCCGACTCCCTTTGCAACGGAGAATGACACCTTTAAACGGTGTAGCAATGATGTTCGGATGGCTGTCTACAGGAAAGGCTCCCTATCTTCTCCGATGTAAGAACCTACTGGTCTCCGGATGCAGTAAAGAGAGTCAGCGGAAAAAGAGCTTAGCGGATACGCAAAGAATGGTATTATCCACCTGATTAACTCCGGGGGCAAGCTGTCTGGATGCCAGCGCTGCGGCAAAAGGATGAAAAGGGCAACGGCACCATGAAGGAGTGGTGGAATCTGACAGAGGCTGACATTAAGGCTTGCTGTGAGGCTACCGACTGGTGCAGAGCGGACTATGAGTACTTTAGAGGCGGCGGATTCTCCTCCCACTTTAAGACAGCGGCAGAAATGCCTGTGACCATGATTCGTGTGAATATGGTAGAGGGAGTTGGACCGACCTTACAGGTTATCGAAGGACACACCTGTGTACTTGACGAAGATGTACATAGAATCTTAGATGAAAGAACCAGTAAGACCTGGCCGACTACCTGGTTTGCACCGAAGATCGGCGTAGGTGCTGCAGATTCCGTTTACAATGTGATGGCAAAGTGGGGAGCAAACCACGGTGCAACGGTAGAAGGACATGTAGGAGACAGACTCCTTACCTTGGCTTCCATGCTGAGAATTCCGGTAGCTTTCCATAATGTAGAGGAAGAGAGAATCTTTCAGACCTCACTCCTTTAACGGCTTCGGCACAGCGGACTTAGAGGGACAGGACTACAGAGCTTGTGCGTACTACGGACCTTTATATAAGTAAATTTAATTAAGCGGGAGGCTCCCGAGCGAAAGGCGAGGGAGCTCCACCTTATAGAGAAAAATGAAGTGATATGTCTATAGAGAAATGGATTTTTAGAGTTTTGTAGAGCAAGTGGAAATCCTTCTCATGTATTTCAGTAGGAAAAGAGGAAGACTTATGTTAATGGAAAAGGAAAGACTGCTTCTTATCGAGTACGGAAAGAAACTGGTAACAGCAGGACTTACCAAAGGGTACAGGAGAAACTTAAGTATTTTTGACCGGGCACATGGCCACGTAGCCATCACTCCTTCCGGAATCGATTTTTTTGAGATTCAGCCGGAAGACATCGTAATCATTGACCTGGACGGAAAAAGTGGTAGAGGAAATCGTGTTCCTTCTTCCGAGTGGGCAATGCATATCATGCCTTATAAGTACAGGGATGACATTGATGCAGTCGTTCACGCTCACACCATGTATGCTACTGTTTTGTCCTGCTTAAGAGAGGATCTGCCCGCTACACATTATATGATTGCGGTAGCCGGACCGACCGTCAGAGTGGCAAAGTATGCGACATACGGCAGCAAGGAGCTTGCGGAAAATGCCTTTGAAGCCATGAAGGACAGAAAGGCTGTAATTCTTGCAAACCACGGTATTCTTGCAGGAGCGAAAGGATATTCTCAACGCTTTCAATATCGTTGAAGAGATCGAGTATTGCTCTGAGGTTTATACCAAGGCAAAAAGCCATCGGAGAGCCGGTCATTCTTCCGAAAGAAGAAATGGAACTTATGGCGGAGAAATTCAAGACCTACGGGCAGAGAGTGAGCACGAAAAAAGACTAGGGGGAAGATTATGGAAGCTTTATTATCAATGAAAAATATAAAGAAATCTTTCTCCGGAGTAGCAGCACTGAAAAATGCCGAGTTGGACTTATATAAAGGGAGAGGTAGTGGCTCTCATGGGAGAGAACGGTGCCGGAAAATCCACCCTTATGAAGATTCTGACAGGAATATATTCAAAGGATGAAGGAACAATTCACTTTGAAGGGAAAGAAGTAGAATATAAAAATGTTTCCGAGTCGGAAGCGGCAGGAATCGCCATTGTCCATCAGGAATTAAATATGATGAATGATTTGACGGTGGCACAGAATCTTTTTATCGGACAGGAACGCATGAACGGCTTTTTCATCGATGATAAGAAGATGGAAAAGGATGCGGAAGAGCTCTTTAAAAAGCTGAATGTAGATATTAAGCCCGGTGCAAAAATCGGGGAGCTTACCGTAGGAAAGCAGCAGATGGTTGAGATTGCAAAGGCGATATCTACCAATGCGAAGGTGATTGTTTTTGACGAGCCGACAGCGGCCTTAAGTGCTTCCGAAATTGAAGAATTATTCAAGGTTATCCGTGATTTACGGGAAAAGGGAGCAGGAATCATTTACATCTCACACAGAATGGATGAAATCAATGTTATTTCCGATAGAGTTACGGTGATGCGTGACGGTGAGTATGTAGGAACCCTGATTACAAAAGACTGCACGAAGGACGATATCATTAAGCTCATGGTTGGAAGAACCGTATTTATGGAGCCAAAGACACAGTCTGCGGTTCCTAAAGACGCGGAAGTGGTTCTAAAATGTGAGAATTTGAGTCGAGGAAAGGCTGTTAAGGATGTTTCCTTTGAACTTAAGAAGGGAGAAATCTTAGGCTTCTCCGGCCTTATGGGAGCGGGAAGAACCGAGGTGGCAAGACTGCTGTTTGGAGCGGACAAGAGGGATTCCGGAAAGATTTATATTCACGGCAAAGAAGTGGATATCCAAACTACGGAAGATGCGGTAAAGGCAGGAATCGGCTATCTTTCCGAGGATAGAAAGCGTTACGGACTCCTGGTTGATAAGTCCGTAGAGGAAAATACCTGTCTCGCATCTCTGGAAAAATTTCCCAAAGGATTTTTTATTGACCAGAAGAAATGTAAAGAGGTTAGTGAAAAGTATGTAGAGGAATTAAAGACCAAGACTCCCGGTGTTTCTCAGGTTATCAAGAAGCTCTCCGGCGGAAACCAGCAGAAAGTGGTTATTGCGAAGTGGCTCTTAAAGGATTCGGATATCTTGATCTTTGATGAACCGACAAGAGGAATCGACGTAGGAGCAAAGAGCGAAATCTATGAGCTAATGGAGAAACTGGTATCGGAAGGAAAATCCATAATCATGATTTCTTCGGAATTACCTGAAATTTTAAGAATGAGTGACCGAATCATCGTTATGTGTGAAGGAAGAGTGACAGGTTGCTTGGATATTGCAGAAGTCAATCAGGAGACCATTATGACTTGTGCAACAGATAGACAGGGGGACTAAAGGTGAAGATTAAGAAGATTTTTTCAAACCAGCAGGCAGTAGTTATTGCTGCACTCATCGTAATATGCGTGGTTTTCTCGCTACTGACAGACAAGTTTTTACAGGGCACCACCTTTACCAACATTTCCAAGTCTGCCTATTATGTAGCATTTATGGCAATCGGTGTAACTTTCGTTATTTCTACAGGAGGAATTGATTTATCCATCGGTACTGTAGCAATCTGCTGTGCCCTGATTGGCGGAACACTCATGGAGGGGGGCTTAGCTATGCCTCTTGTACTCCTCGTGATTCTCTTATGCGGTTCCTTATTTGGCTTAATTAACGGAATCCTGGTATCTCGCTTGGAGCTTCCCGCGTTTATTGCGACCCTCGGAACCATGATGGTATCCAGAGGTTTGGGTTCCATCGTTTCAAAAACAAAGACCATTTCCTTTCCGCAGGGAACGGCAGAGGGTGCTTGGTTCAGAGAGATTTTTATGGTTACAAAGGAAGGGGGACTCTTCCCGAAGAACTTCCCGACAGGTTTCCTGCTTCTTGCTATCTGTGCGGCAGTCATGGCAGTGGTTTTAAATAAGACCAAGACGGGAAGATACATCTTATCCATCGGTTCCAATAAGGAAGCAACAAGGCTTTCCGGAATCAATGTAAAGAAGTATGAAACTCTGGCTTATGTATTCTCCGGATTTTTTGCGGCACTGGCAGGTATCGCGTATGTGGCAGTATTCTCCACAGCGCAGCCCAATACCGGAAACGGATTTGAGCTTGATGCTATCGCCGGCGTGGTAATCGGTGGAACATCTCTTTCCGGAGGTGTAGGTTCCATCTTGGGAACCATCATCGGTGTTTTCATCATGACAGTTTTGAAAATCGGCTTCCCCTACATCGGGGTACAGTCACACTACCAGCTCTTTATCACAGGAATCATCTTGGTGTTTGCTGTGTATATGGATATCCTAAATAGGAAAAGAAAGGTTTAAAGGAGGAAAAAAGATGAAAAAAAGAATTATGGCAGTTGCACTGGCGGGCGTAATGGCTCTGTCTCTCGCAGCATGTGGAGGTTCCGCAGCTAAGACTGAGGGAACAACAGCGGCAGGAACAACCGCTGCCGCTCAGGAAGAGAAGGAGACAGAGGCTGCTGAGCAGCAGGCTGATGGCGAAGCAATGAAGATCAATGTTATCGCTAAGGGCTTCCAGCATCAGTTCTGGAAGGCAGTTGAGAAGGGTGCAATGCAGGCGGGAAAGGAACTGAATGCAGAAGTTTCCTTCCAGGGACCGGATAACGAGTCTGCTATCGCACAGCAGGTTGAGTATCTTGATGCAGCTATCGCACAGAAGCCGACAGCAATCTGTCTTGCAGCGCTCGATACCAAGGCTTGTATCGGTTCTATCCAGAATGCTATGGATAAGAATATTCCTATCATTGGATTCGACTCCGGTGTTCCTGATGCTCCGGAAGGCGCTATTAAGGCAAACGCTTCCACCAACAACTATGAGGCAGGAAAGCTTGCTGCAAAAGAAACTTATGCTTTAATTAAGGATAAGGTTGAAGGTGCAACAGACGTTGTAAGAATCGGTGTAGTGGCACAGGAGTCCAACTCTCAGTCTATCGTGGAGAGAACAAAGGGATTTGTTGAGGCTATGACAGAACTCATCGGTGCTGATAAGGTATCCGTAGAGGGACATGACAGCTTAAAGAATGAGAAGTCCGGTGCGAAGGTGATCATCGATGTAGGTATCCCTGCAGAGGTTAAGGATGCAGACGGAGCAGCAGTTGCTTCCGCTATCTTGGAGAAGTCTGACCTTATCGCTATCTACGGTTCCAACGAGTTCGCAGCAAACGCTATTATCACAGCTAACGAAGGTCTGGACAAGATCGGCGAGGGCAAGGTTGTAGCAGTTGGTTTCGACGCAGGAAGCAAGCAGTTACAGGCTATTAGAGACGGTTTATTCGCAGGTTCCGTTACACAGGATCCCGTACAGATTGGCTACAAGGCAGTTGAGCTTGCAGTTAAGGCAGCAAAGGGTGAGTCCGTATCCGATGTAGATACAGGCGCTCTTTGGTACAACAAGGACAATATGGCAGACGAGAAGATTGCTCCATGTCTTTACGAGTAAACAAGCTGTCTCAGGCTTCGACTGTGCTTCTTGTTAAGAACGAGATAACGTGCGTTTTACGAGTAATGCTCGTTATAAATGAAATATCGCGTACGTATCACACGATATTTGAATAAGAGTACTTTCCAAACGAGGTATTACATTTCCGTGATACCTCGTTTGTCAAAGGAAAAAAAGGAGATTATAAAATGTTAAAAGGGATACCTGCTATTCTTTCTCCGGAATTGCTGAAGCGCTTATGTGAAATGGGGCATTCCGATAAGCTTCTCATTGCTGATGGGAATTTTCCGACGCATACAGTAGGTGCTGACTCCCACATAGTAAGAATGGACGGCCATGGTGTATGTGAAATTTTAGATGCTGTACTGCAGCTTTTCCCGCTGGATACTTACACAGAGCGTCCGGTGAGCATTATGGAGAAGGTACCGGGAGATACGGTGGAGACACCAATCTGGGATGAATTTAAATCTATTGTGGCAAAGCATGATTCCAGAGAAAATGTAATCGGAAGCATTGAACGCTTTGCTTTTTATGAGGAAGCGAAGAAGTCCTACCTGATTATTGCAACTTCGGAAAAAGCACTTTATGGCAACATTATGTTGCAAAAGGGTGTTGTATAAGATTAAAAAAGGAAGATATATCGGCTCTCACCCGAGCAGATTGTGATGGACCGATTTAAAACAAGAGAACTTAAGGAAGTTTTTATTTATAATGACTGTCGTTGTCTAGCAAGCGACAGCCCTATACAAGGAGGTAAGTATGGCTAATAGAATCGTGTTGAATGAAGTATCTTATCATGGAAAAGGGGCAATCTTAAGTGTCACAGAGGAGGCAAAGGGTCGTGGTTTCCATAAGGCTTTTGTTTGTTCCGATCCGGATTTAATCAAGTTTAATGTAACGAAGAAAGTAACCGATTTACTGGATAAGGAAGGCCTTCCTTATGAGATTTACTCCGATATCAGGCTAACCCAACCATTGAAAATGTGCAGAACGGTGTAGCAGCATTCAAGAAGTCAGGAGCGGATTATATCATCGCAATCGGCGGAGGATCCTCTATGGATACCTCCAAGGCTATCGGTATCATCATTGCAAACCCGGAGTTTGAGGATGTAAGAAGCTTAGAGGGACTTTCTGCAACAAAGAAGCCGTCTGTTCCAATCTTCGCTATTCCGACAACAGCAGGAACCGCTGCAGAGGTTACCATTAACTATGTTATTACTGACGTAGAGAAGAAGAGAAAGTTCGTTTGTGTGGATACTCACGATATTCCTGTTGTGGCTTTCGTAGATCCCGATATGATGTCCAGTATGCCTAAAGGCCTTACCGCATCTACCGGTATGGATGCGCTTACCCATGCTATCGAGGGATATACCACAAAGGGTGCAAATACCATCACCGATATGTTCAACTTAAAGGCGATTGAACTCATTGCGAAGTCCCTGCGCGATGCAGTGGATAATACTCCGGAAGGTAGAGAAGGAATGGCACTTGGACAGTACCTTACCGGTATGGGCTTCTCCAACTGCGGACTCGGCATTGTGCACTCCATGGCACACGGCTTAGGTGCTCTTTACGATACACCGCACGGTGTAGCTAATGCTATCATTCTTCCTACTGTTATGGAATACAATAAGGAAGCTGTAGGAGAGAAGTTAAGAGAAGTAGCCAAGGCTATGGGTGTTTCCGGTACGGAGAAAATGAGCAAGGAAGAGTATCAGAAGGCGGCAATCGATGCGGTTAAAGCTTGCTGAGGATGTAGGAATTCCCAAGGATTTAAAGAATATCGTAAAGCCGGAGGATGTAGATTTCTTATCTCAGTCCGCTATGGATGATGCTTGCAGACCCGGAAACCCGAGAGATCCGAAGTTTGAGGAAATAAAAGAGCTCTTCCTAAGTTTACTGTAAAGCGGAACAGGAGTAAGGCGTAAGAGCCGGAAAGTACAGCTTATTGACCTTGTTCTTTATAGCGAATGAGACAGGGAAGTTTGCGAAATTCACTTATAAAAGATAGAAATGCAAAGAGAAGTCGTATGGTTTTCTATGGCTTCTCTTTTTGGATTTCACATATACAAAATTGAAAAAATTATGATAAACTAGATTGTAAATATTTACTGCATTGCATTGAAATAATGTGGAGGGCAAATGAAGAATTATGATGTAGCCATTGTCGGTGCGGGACCCGGAGGAATTTATGCGGCTTATGAGCTGATGAAGAAGGACCCCGCTCTTTCTGTTGTGGTTTTAGAGGCAGGACACAGTCTGGAAAAAAGGCATTGTCCGATTGATGGAAAGAAGATTAAGACCTGTATTTCCTGTAAGAGTTGCTCGATTATGAGCGGATTCGGCGGAGCAGGTGCATTTTCCGATGGAAAATACAATATAACAAACGACTTCGGCGGCACCTTATATGAATATATTGGAAAAGAGGAAGCTCTTGACCTGATGAAATACGTTGATGAAATCAATATGGAAAACGGAGGAGAAGGCACAAGGCTTTTCTCCACAGCGGGAACTAAGTTTAAGAAGCTATGTATGCAGAATCGTTTAAAGCTTCTGGATGCTTCCGTTCGACACCTGGGCACGGATATCAATTATGTAGTTTTGAAAAATCTCTATGCAAAACTGAAAGAGCAGGTAGAGTTCCATTTCGATACTCCGGTGGAGAAGATAGAAATTGTAGGAAGGCGAGAAGCATTCGAGGAAAAATCAGGGGAGAAAAAATCTGTTAAAACGGACTGTGACGGCTTTATTTTGCATACAAAACAGGAAGATTTTTCTGCAAAAAAATGTATCGTTTCCGTAGGACGCTCCGGCAGTAAATGGATGGAGTCGGTTTGTGATGAGCTGGGAATTCCCACCAAGTCAAATCGTGTGGATCTTGGTGTAAGAGTGGAGCTTCCGGCTGTGATTTTCCTCTCATTTAACAGATGAGTTGTATGAGAGTAAGATTGTTTATAGAACGGCACTTTTTGAAGATAATGTGCGTACTTTCTGTATGAACCCGAACGGGATTGTGGTAAATGAAAATACGAACGGGATTGTAACCGTAAACGGCCATAGCTACGAGGGAGAAGAGAAGCATACGGAAAATACCAACTTTGCGCTCCTTGTGGCAAAGCATTTTTCCGAGCCTTTCAAGGACAGTAACGGTTACGGAGAAAGCATTGCCCGCCTTTCCAATATGCTTGGCGGCGGTGTGATTGTGCAGCGATTCGGAGACCTCGTAAGAGGAAGAAGAAGTAATCATAAGCGTATCGAAGAAGGGATGGTACAGCCGACATTACAGGCTACACCGGGAGACTTGAGCCTGGTACTTCCGAAGAGAATTCTGGATGGCATTATGGAAATGATTTATGCCTTGGATAAGATTGCTCCGGGTACAGCCAATGAAGATACCTTGCTCTATGGAGTAGAAGTCAAGTTCTACAATATGGAAGTAGAACTGGATGAACATCTGGAGTCAGGATGTAAGGGACTTTATGTAATCGGAGACGGATCCGGTGTAACTCATTCTCTTTCCCATGCTTCGGCTTCCGGCATCTTTGTAGCAAGAGAAATTGCACATGGAGTAAAGTGATAACGAACAGGGGAGTAAAAAAACCATTAAAGGTATAGAAAAAGCAAAGGCACAGAAAAAGCAAAGGCACAGAAAAAGCAAAGGCACAGAAAAGTAAAATAACAGAAGTGCAAATGGCAATGGAAACAATAGAAATAATAAAAACAACGGAAAGGAGGAGAGGGGATTGTGCGGATTTATATAGCCAGACATGGGGAAACGGACTGGAATGTGGAACGACGTATTCAGGGCAGTACGGATATTCCGCTAAATGAAAATGGAATCCGACAGGCGTATTCGTTAAGCAAATATTTGGAAAGGCAGCTCAGCCTTGAAGAGCGCTCCCTCTCCTCTATCTTTACCAGCCCGCTTAAAAGAGCAAAAGAGACGGCGGAGATAGTGGGAAAGCAGCTACATCTCCCTGTAAAAGAAATTTCCGGCTTGGAAGAAATGAGCTTCGGAGTTTGTGAAGGGAAAAGCTGGTTGGAGGCAAAAAAAGAATACTCGAGAGAGCTGGAGGAATGGGAAGAAAATAAACGATTCAGAAGAATTCCGGGAGGCGAATCCTATCAAGAGGTTTTAAACCGTTTTTTTTCTGCCTATTCTTTAATACAGAAGAAACTTGCGGAAGAAAAGCCGGATGTAAAGAAAGAGAAAGATATCCTGATTATTACACACGGCGCAGTCATCATGTTGCTTCTTTCTTTAAAGGAAGGACATTCATTTCAAGACAGCTTTGTTCGCGTAAGGGTGGAAAATGCCCGTGCCTATTTCTTTGAGGAGGATGAATTAGAAGCTATACGTGCGAAAGCCCTAGTCTGATAGGGAGTAGTCGGTAATATATTTGATACTGGATTTGCGAGTGGATGGAAGTGATGGGCTTGGATGAGAAATCCGAGATTGCAAAAAAGCATTCTAAATTGAAAGAGACATGGAATAGAAAGAAAATTCGAAATTGACGGAGAAGCTCGAAATCGAAAGAGGAAAAGAAAATGAGTAAGAAAAAAATCATGGAAGAAATTTTGCAGGAAAATCGACAGGCGAACCGCAATTTGATTCATTTAGGAAATATGACCGGTCTTCTTCTCTTTATGGAAGGGATGAAAGAGGCAAAGAAAAACAAAGACAAGGGTGCAATCTTCCTTGCTAAGTGCGGACTTCTTATTGTTGCAATCATAGAAATTTTTCTGACTGCAGTCAATGTCTCCGAACTGCTGGAAAAAAAGGAAAGAAGAAAAAAAGCGGAAAGAGAAGAAGAGGAAGAATAATGATTTCGGGTATGGATATTTCGGTAGGAGGCTTATATTTTATTGTAATCAATCTCCTTACTTTTCTTCTCTACGGTCTGGATAAATATAAAGCGATTCGCCAGGAATGGAGGATTCCGGAACGAGCCTTACTGCTCATGGCATTTGTGGGAGGGGCTTTTGGAGCGCTTTCCGCGATGAGGATTTTTTTCGACATAAGACCGTGAAGGAAGATTCAGGCTGATGATTCCCCTTTTTGTCTTCTCTGGGGATATATCATTGTGCACAAAGTACTGGAGATAGCTTAAAGCGTGTTCTCCGGCTTTTTTATTCTTGAAAATTCTCTTTTTTAACACGATAAAAAAGAAGTTTTGCATAAAATGCACAAAAATTAATTTTTAATAATCCCAAAACTCTATAAAATTGCATTAATAAAAAATCTTGATTTTGAAATAACATTACAATATACTGGATTTGTTTTCTGGTTTTTTACAAGGATTCGGCAAAGATGAATAAGTTGTTAGAAAAGGTGATTTTGAGGAGGAGGGGCACTTGAGTGTAGCAATTTCTATTAAAAATGCAGTGAAGAAATATGGGGATAGTACGATTATTCCCGATTTGAGTCTGGATATCCGAGAGGGAGAGTTCTTTACTTTACTGGGTCCCTCGGGCTGTGGAAAGACCACACTTCTTCGAATGATTGCCGGCTTTAATTCCATTGAAGGAGGAGATTTTTACTTCAATGATAAGAGAATCAATGATTTGGATCCGGCGAAAAGAAATATCGGAATGGTATTTCAAAACTATGCCATTTTCCCGCATTACACAGTAAGACAGAATGTGGAATTCGGTTTAAAGAATCGCGGTGTTCCAGCACAGGAACGTAGAGCGAAGAGTGAAGAGTTTTTGCGTTTGATGCAGATTGAGAATCTTGCAGACAGAAAGCCGGACAGAATGTCCGGAGGACAGCAACAGCGTGTGGCTTTAGCCAGAGCCTTGGTCATCCAGCCGGATGTACTTTTGATGGATGAGCCCTTGTCAAACCTTGATGCAAAGCTTCGTGTGGACATGCGTAGTGCAATCAGAAGAACACAGCATCAGGTAGGGATTACTACGGTGTATGTGACACATGATCAGGAAGAGGCAATGGCTATCTCCGATCGTATTGCGGTTATGAAGGGCGGCGTTTTACAGCAGGTTGGAACACCGAAGAGTATTTATCAGAGACCTTCAAATCTCTTTTGTAAGCAGTTTTATCGGTCGATCCAATGTAGTGGAAGCGGAGCTTGTTGTAGAAGGCGGAGAGACATTCCTTTCTTTTTCTAATGGAAAGAGAGCGGAAATCAAGAATATTGAGGAATCCTTCAAGAAGAATCAAAAAAAGTGAAGTTAAGCGTTCGTCCCGAAGAGTTTATTCTTTGTGAAAAGGAAGAAGAGCTGATTCATGCCCGCATTACGGAAAGCATTTTTCCCGGGACTCAATACCCATTATACCGTAGAGCTGGAGACGGGAGACCGCGCTGAAATCATTCAGGAATCCACCATCAGCAATATTTTTAAATGTCGGTGAAGAAATTTCCTTAAAGATGAATATGGAAAAAAAGTCAATGTATTCACGGAAGACGGAGAAAAGAATATTCTTGCGGACGCATGCAATGCAAAAGGAGTTTAGGGATGATGAAAAGAAAATTGGAGATATGGACTTTTTTCACCTTCGCCCTGCTGGCACTCTTTTTGGTGTTTTTGATTTATCCGCTCTTCGGTATTCTGCAGCAATCGGTGATTGATGATAACGGACGTTTTACCTTGGAGCAATTTCATAAGTTCTTTACGAACCCGTACTATAGCAGTACTATTTTGAATAGCTTTTCGGTAACCATTGCCATTACCTTAAGCACCTTGGTTTTGGGCATTCCCTTCGCCTATTTTTATTCCTTTTACCAGTTAAAGGGTGCAAAATTCCTCTTTGTTGTTAGTATTCTTTGCTGTATGTCCGCTCCCTTTATAGGGGCATACGCATGGATTATGCTTTTGGGACGCTCCGGCGTGATCACACAGGGACTGGCTAAAATAGGCATCAATATAGGCAGTATATACGGCTTTAAGGGGATCCTTTTTGTGCAGGCTTTAAAGCTTTATCCGTTGGTGTTTATCTATATGAACGGAGCATTTAAGAACATTGACAATTCCCTTATTGAGGCATCGACCAGCCTTGGCTGTAAAGGAATCAATCGTTTCTTTAAGATTATTCTGAGCCTTTCCATGCCGACTATTCTAGCGGCATCTTTGTTGGTATTCATGCGTTCCTTTGCAGACTTCGGAACGCCTTTGATTATCGGAGAGGGCTTCCGTACCTTCCCGGTGGAAATCTATAAGCAGTATATCGGAGAAAATGGAACAAATCATGCCTTTGCCGCAACAATTTCCGTGGTGGCAATTCTGGTTACCGCATTGGTTTTCCTGATTCAAAAGTGGGCGGGAAAGAAGTTTACCTTCTCTATCAATGCCCTGCATCCGGTAGAAAAGCAGCGACCGAAGGGAATCATGGGCATCTTGATTTATCTCTTTACCTACGGATTAAGCGGAATCGCGATTTTGCCGAATGTTTATATCATTTATCTGTCCTTTAGGAACTGCGACAGATCGGTGTTTAAGCCGGGGTATTCTTTGATTAATTATACGCAAGCGGCAAAAAAGCTCCTTGTACGTTCCATACAGAATACCTTCCTATTGGGATTTTTTTGTCTCTGGCATTGATTATTTTTGATTTCCATCATCATAGCTTATCTTGTAGTGCGTAGAGGCAATTTCTTAAACAATGCAATCGATACTCTTTCCATGCTCCCTTATATTATTCCGGGATCGGTAATCGGTATCGCGCTTGCGGTGTCTTTCTCAAAGCCGCCTATCGTGCTTGTAGGAAGCCTTTGGATTATGGTGCTTTCCTTGGTTATTCGGCGAATGCCCTATACCATACGTTCTGCAACCGCAACTTTGGTGCAGATCCCCTACTCTATAGAGGAAGCGGCACTGAGCTTAGGCTCATCTAAGCTGAAGACCTTTACAAAGGTAACGGTCCCGATGATGGCAAACGGAATTCTATCCGGTGCAATTTTGAGCTGGGTGGCCATTGTTACAGAGCTTTCCAGTGCCATAATCCTGTACAACAATAAGACAATTACTCTGACGATGTCGGCGTATGTGGCAATTTCCAGAGGAAACTACGGTATTGCAGCAGCCTTTTCTGCGGTGCTTACCATTTTGACCACGATTTCTCTGATTATTTATCTCTTTGTAAGTAAGTCTGAGGATGTTAAGGTTTAATTAAATAATAGATTGACACCCCCCCTATGGACTAGTAATCCTTTTGGGAATATAGTCATAGCTATGAAAGTTTTTGTGCATAAAACAGAAATGTTTTAGCGATAGATTAAGGAGGAAAAAAATGAAGAAAAATCTAATGAAGTGGCTTGGTTTAGGCCTTCTCACAGTGAGCCTTGCGGCTTGTGGCGGTGCGAAGAGCGGCGGAGACGATGCAAAGCAGGAAAGCACTGCTCAGACAGGGGCAGAGAAGGAAGAAAGCAAGGCGGAAGCGGAGAACACAGAGGATCTCGGGGATAGTCTTACTCTCTACTGCTCTATGACAGATGATGATGTTGATACCGTATTGGAAGGCTTTAACGAGTTGTATCCGGATATTACGGTAGAGGTTGTAAACGGTTCTGCGGGAGAGCTTTTTGCAAGACTCAAGGCAGAGTCGGCCAATCCGCAGGGAGATGTTATGCTTGGCGGCATGAACCAGGCTGACGGAGACAAGAATAAGGATATTTTTGAGCCCTTTATATCCGTTCATGAAGATGAGCTTCCGGAAAAGTACAAGAGCAACAACGGATTCTACAACTATGATCACCTTTCTTCCGTAGTATTCTGTGTGAATACCGATTTGGAGAAGGAACTTGGTTTGGATATTAAAGATTACAAAGATCTTTTGGATCCGAAGCTGGAAGGAAAGATTGTATTCTCCGATCCGAACGAGTCTTCCGCAGCTTGGAACAATATCTCCAATATTATGGCTGTTTATGGAAATGACAGTGATGAGGCATGGAGTATGATTGAAGGCCTGATGAAGAATAAGATGGTTATCCAGGGTAGCTCTTCCGCTTGTTTTAAGAACGTGGCCGATGGTGAATATGTAGTAGGTCTTACCTATGAAGACGGTGCTTCTACTCTCTTAAAGAGTGGTGCAGAGAACATTAAGCTGGTATATCCTGCATCCGGAAGTTCCAACTTTGCTTTCGGTTGTGCAGTGGTAAAGGGTGCTCCGCATATGGCTGCTGCGAAGGCTATGGTAAACTTCCTTATGTCTGCAGAGAGCCAGACTGCAAGAGGAAACGCTCTCGGAACTATCCGCCTGACCAATCCGAACGCAAAGATTGACTACAAGTACATTCCGAAGGATGATGAAGTAAAGTGGGTAGATAGAGACATAGAGTGGTTGATTAATAACAAGGACCAGGTATTAGAGCACTGGAACAAGCTCTACACCGAGTACTACAAATAAGATAAATCTGAAAATCGATTTAAGCTTATAAAATAAAAAGAGAAAATGTAGAAAAAGGAATCTTCAGATGAATTATTCATGGAGATTCCTTTTTTGAAAACTATGAAAAAGGGGGCGTGACAAACGAATGCTGGAAGCTTTAAAGGAAGAAGTTTCAGGCGAATCTGGAATTAAAAAGACAAAATGTGGTGATTTATACTTGGGGAAATGTAAGCGGCATTACGGAAGACAGAAAATATATGGTTATTAAGCCCTCCGGCATTGCCTATGAAAAGTTGCAGGCAGAAGATATGGTTGTGTTGGAGGTAGAGAACGGAAAGAAGGTGGAGGGAGAGTGGAATCCTTCCTCCGATACGGAGACCCATCTTGTTTTGTATCGTCGTTTTCCGAAGCTATTCGGCATTGTTCACACCCATTCCACTTATGCTGTGTCCTTTGCGCAGGCAGGAAAAGCCATTCGGGCTTTGGGAACCACGCATGCGGATTATTTTTATGGAGATATTCCCTGCACAAGAGCCCTGAGAGAAGAGGAAGTACTGGATTCTTATGAGAAGAATACAGGAAAGGTGATTGCGGAATGTATGGAAGAGCTTCGGCTTGATCCCCTGGATATCCCGGGAATTCTAGTGAAGAACCATGGTCCGTTTACTTATGGAACTTCCCCTAAGAAGGCCGTGGAAAATGCGGTAGTTCTTGAAAAAATAGCGGAAATGGCTTTTCGTACCTTACTTTTAAATCCCGAGTCTTCTATGGAAAGCTATATTTTGGATAAGCATTATTTTAGGAAGCACGGTAAAAATGCTTATTATGGACAAAAGAAGTAAAATGACTTATATATCCTCTCTTCCTTGTCGAAAGAATAAATAGCTGGAAGTATCGAGGGAGCATGATGAAAAACATGATAAAAACCATGGTGGGAATAACTCATCTTTGAGTTGTTTTTTCATATATAGTCATTTTTACCTCTGAACAAGAAGAGCCATCAGGCGGTTTTATCCGTCGATGGCTCTTCTTGTGTTTTTTAAAGATAGGTATTTATACAAAAATAATAGTCAAATATCGATGTCAGATATACTAATCCAGTTCGGAATAGCAGATTTTATAGCCTTTTTCCGACAATCTCCACAACCTGTTCGATTTCCCCGTCGGGATTTGTAATATGGAAGGAATTGGAACTTCCCTTATCGTCCTGGAAGAAATGCACTGCTGTTCCGCAGGAAGAGCTTTAGGTCTCTGGGAACCGGCTGCAATTGAGCATTGTTCCCTTCCTTTAATTTTTGCTTTCTGAAAACGCATAGCCCCGAAATGGCTGTGAAAAGTGGCAATATATTCTCTTATCATTTTAATCCTTTTTTTCAGAGTTACTAAAAAAACTCTTCGTCATTTTCCTTTTTGAATGTTGCTGAATAGCCTGCAGACTTCGCAAAGCGGGAAACATTTTCCACACAGGCCATATTGTCGGTTAAAAGAGTATACTCCGCTTCATGGCTCTTATCTACTGCGTTTTTGATGAGAATAACCGGCTGCGGGCAGGAAAGTCCTCTTGCATCAATCATCTTTAGCTCCTCTCTGTCCCTGTGGACTCTTTTTTGGAAAATGTATTTACTGCAGCGATGATGAATAAAACGACTAGCCCGATGATTACCGCAACTTTGCCGTTCGGAGTCGGACCTTTTCCGGATGCGGCAAGGCCAAAGTTATGGCAAAATGCTGCACCGACCAATAGACCGAGGTAAGTGATTGCGGAGTCCGTATTTCCTTCTCCTGCCATAACCATCTGGCGAAGAGGGCAACCCCCGAGAAGACAGCAACCGAAGCCTGCAAGAAGCATGCCGAGGAAATTCCATAAAGCATCATTATGGGCAACCGGCTGCTCTGTAAAACCGAGATTGAACTTTCCTAAAACAAGGTTTCCGATGAGGGCGGTAACAAAAATCATACAGAAACCGATTAAGAGCTTCGGCTCGCGGAATAGAATCATGTCTCGGAATCCGCCGACCATACAAAGTCTTGTGTACTGTGCCAAAGCACCTACGATGAGTCCGCCTGCAAGAGAAATGATGATAGCGGCGTGCTTTGCTCCGGGACCTTCTGCAGTAAAGAAGATAAAAGCGGGAGCGGCAACTACAAGAATAAGAAGTGCAATTTGTACTACAGGGAGTAAGATTCCTTCGCCCTGTCCCTGCTTATAGGTTCTCTTTAAAGAGTAGCCTCTCTTTAAGAAGAAAATGCCGACTACGATGCCGGCAACAAATCCGACAAGGCCTACAACGGCATTGAGATCTCCGCCTGCAAGACGAAGAACCATACGGAAGGGGCAACCTAAGAACATCAGGCAACCGATCATAACAAAAAATCCGAGGAAAAACCGAGTTACGGGAGAGGAACCTCCGCGAGGGGAGAATTCTCCTCTTGCCATGGATAGTCCCATAGCACCGAGAATGAGTCCAATGATTTCCGGACGGATATACTGCACAGCCTCCGCTCTATGTAAGCCTAAGCCTCCTGCTGTGTCTCTTATAAAACAAGCCAGACAGAACCCCATATTTGCGGGATTTCCCATGAGCACAAGTGCTACGGAAATAATCCCGATGATTCCTCCGGCGATGGCGATGTTGATACGCTCCGCTTTAAAGTTCATACTTCCTCCTTCTTCCGTATCTTTACGAAGATTATATTATTCTTAAATCTTTTGATATTATAGCATGGAAAATTGTGCATAATTATTGTGAAATCAGAATAAAGGAAAGACTTATAGAGAAAAGTGAATAAATAAAAGTGAATAAATAAAAGTGAATAGATAAAAGTGAATAGATAAAAGTGAATAGATAAAAGTGAATAGATAAAAGATATATATCTATTTAACACGATCAAAAAAAGGAGATGTTGCAGATTGCTTCTGTAACATCTCCTTATCTCAGCTTTTGATTAATCTTGGTTTGGTTTCCTTTACCAGACAGAGTCCTCTTGGAGTAATGCGAATCTCCGGGATTACCGGAAGAGCCATAAAGGAAAGAGTGATAAAGGGGTCGATGCCAATAGGAACTCCCATTTCATGCAGTTTTTTCTTCATCTTTCGAAGGCGCTTGCCCGCTTCTTCATAGCCGCAATCGGTCATGAGCCCCATAATGGGAAGAGGAAGGGTTTCAAAGACCTTTCCCTGTGAAACTACAGTGTAACCGCCCTGAGAGCGAATCAGCTCATTTACCGCAATACTCATGTCCGAGTCGGAATCTCCCACAACGATAATATTATGAGAATCATGGGAAACGGAGCTGGCCACTGCACCTTGGTGGATATTGTAGCCATGACAGATTGCCACAGCCATCTTTCCACTGCCAAGATGCCGTTCGATTGCCGCAATTTTTGGTATTCCGGGTATTCCGTAGGGTCAAAATTGGAAGTGCGACGGAAGGAAACCTGTAAACGCTCGGTTGTAATCTGTCCTTCCATGATTCCGATGACATTGCTGATTCTTCGGAGCACCGGAAGATGAAAGTCTTCCGGCTTCGTAGGACTGCAATGAACGGTTTTTTTCAGCTCTTTCGGACAGCGTGGAATAAATATTTTTTCTTCTTTTTCTATGCGCTTTCCCTTGTGGTAGACGGAAAGAATGTCCACCTTTTTCGGGTCGGAAATCAGAACAAGGTCAGCCTGTTTTCCGAGACTGACAGCACCCAGGTGCTCTAAATGATAGCAGTTTGCGGTATTGATACTTGCCATTTGATAGGCATCTTTTACGGGTAGACCCAAGGAAATGGCTTTTCTGATGGAGTGGCTTATGTGTCCTTCTTCCAGTATATCTTCAATATGCTTGTCATCCGTACAGAAGGAAAAACTGCGTGTATCAATCTGTTCTTTGAGGATGCCTTTTACAATCGCTTCCAGATTTCTCGCTGCGGAACCTTCCCGCACATGAACATGCATGCCGCATCGAACCTGCTCTAAGGCGTAGGGGAAATCAACCGCTTCGTGATCTGTTCGGATGCCGGAGAGAGCATAAGCCTGCAGTGCCTCCTTTTCCAAAAAAGGGGCATGACCGTCAAGTGCTTTTCCGCTTAGACTCTCCAATTTATCCCACATTTCCGGATTTATGCGGAGAACACTTTGCGCATCCATCACTTCTCCTAAACCTAAAATCCTGGGATTTTCCAAGTAAGAGTGCATATCCTTTGCGAGGAAGCTTGCTCCGTTATCATCAATAACCGTGGAAGGAACACAGGATGGGAGCATCACATAAACATTTGCAGGACTCTTTTCGCTTTGCTGTAAAATATAATCAATGCCGGCAGCTCCTGCGACGTTGCAGGCTTCGTGCGGATCCACGATAAAACTTGTTGTGCCGCAAAGTGCGGCAGTGCTGATGAGTTCATTCGGGGAGACCATAGTGGATTCCAAGTGTAGGTGTGCGTCAATGAACCCGGGGAATAGATACTTCCCTTTGCAATGCACAGTTTCGTTTCCTGTGAAGCCTTGTCCGATTCCGACGATATAGCCTTGTTTGACAGCGACGTCTCCTCTGTAGAAGCTGCCTGTGTAAACATCGAAAATATTCGCATCCTTAAAAACAAGATCTGCGGGGCTTTCTTTTAAGCAAACTTTAGACAACTTGCTGTAGAGATTCCTGTTCATGGTATTCTACCTCATAATATTTCACAAAAATGTTGACTGTCTGATAAATTACCATATATTATTACACAAAAGACTCCTTTTATCCAGCAATCTATACTTAAATATATATAATGTATGATTGAAAAGAAAATAGAATTTTGGAGAAAAAGTTAAATTTAAAAAAGCATAACAAGTATTCATTCAAAAATGAAATTGATACAAAAAAAGAATAGCCTTTTTTTCTCTTTGATGTAAAATAGCCATGTTATTCGTTCTATACGAATACGGTAAATTTCAGTTTGAGAGCAACTGTGGACAATGTAGGAACTATATAAATCTCATTGAATCCCGGCAGGAACAAGTCGTGAAGTCTATGTCGGTTTTCATATACTGTCTATTTACTTTTTAGGGGGACGACAAATGGAAAAATTTTTCAAACTCAAGGAACATCAGACTGATGTGAAGACCGAGTGCATAGCGGGTATTACCAGCTTTATGACGATGGCCTACATCCTCGCAGTGAATCCGAGAATTCTTTCTGCAGCCGGAATGGATGCAGGATCCGTATTCACCGCAACAGCAGTAGCTTCTGCGATTGCCAGTATCATGATGGCGCTTCTGGCAAACCTACCTTTCGTTCTTTCAGCAGGAATGGGCTTAAATGCTTATTTTGCCTATACGGTAGTCCTGAACATGGGATACAGTTGGCAGATGGCTTTGGCAGCCGTTTTTGTAGAAGGTATCATTTTTATCGTTCTGTCTCTTACGAATGTTCGTGAGGCAATCTTTAATGCGATTCCGCCTACTTTAAAGTTAGGTGTTTCTGTAGGATTCGGTCTTTTCATTACTTTTATCGGATTACAAAATGCGCATGTTGTAGTAGACGGTGCAACGCTTGTGACCTTATTCTCCTTCAAGAGTTCTTTGGTAAACGGAACTTTTAATTCGGAGGGGATTACTGTAGTTTTGGCCATTCTCGGTGTGTTGATTACGGCTGTCTTGGTTATCAAAAATGTAAAAGGAAACATTCTTTTCGGTATCGTGATTACTTGGTTACTCGGTATTCTCTGTCAGCTTGTCGGTCTCTATCAGCCCAATCCCGAGGCGGGATTTTACAGCCTGATTCCAAGCGGCATCATTGCTATGCCTGCATCCGTTGCGCCGACCTTTATGCAGTTGGATCTTTCAAAAGTAGCGAGCCTGGAGTTCTTGGTTGTTGTTTTTGCCTTCCTTTTCGTGGACGTATTTGATACCTTGGGAACCTTAATCGGTTGTGCTTCCAAGGCGGATATGCTGGATGAAGAAGGAAAGCTTCCCGGGATTAAGGGGGCACTGCTTGCGGATGCTATCGGAACAACTGTGGGCGCCATTCTTGGAACCTCCACGATTACGACTTTCGGAGAGTCTGCATCCGGTATTGCAGAAGGAGGAAAGACAGGTCTTACCTCCATTGTTGTGGCAGGATTTTTCCTTCTTGCACTTTTCTTCTCTCCGTTATTCCTTGCAATTCCATCCTTTGCAACTGCACCGGCACTCATCGTTGTAGGCTTCTTCATGATGCAGCAGGTGGCAAAGCTGGATTGGAATGATATGCTTACTGCAATTCCGGCATTTATCTGTATCATTGCCATGGCATTTACCTATTCCATTTCTGAAGGGATTTCTTTCGGTATCATGAGCCACAGCATTATCCATCTGGCAACAGGAAACGGCAAGAAGGTCAGTGCTCTGATGTATGTTCTGACTATAGTATTTATTTTAAAGTATATCCTGATTTAAACTTTTACTTGGATATTAGAGACGGTCGTAACGATAGGTTTCAGGGGAAAAAACTTTGCACTACGGAATAAAAATAGACTAAAATATACTTAGGTTTCGGATGAATTTTCGATGCTGCGGTAATGTCTTAGTTTTAAAGAAATGTCGCAGGAGAAACCTGCGACATTTCTTCTATAGGAGGGAAAATGGAATATTTAGTTCGTGGAGACCTCTGCTTCAGTATTGATGCAGCACATATTGAGACCAAAGAAGATGCATATCTTCATGTAAAGGACGGGAAATGTATTGCTACTTATAAGAATGTTTCTGCAGAGCTTTCTTCTTTGGAAATAAAAGATTACAGAGGAAATCTGATTCTTCCGGGCATGGTGGACTTACATCTTCATGCTCCGCAGTATGCTTACCGGGGAACAAAGATGGATTTACCGCTTTTAGACTGGTTAAACATCAACACTTTCCCCGAGGAAGCAAAATACGAGAATGTAGACTATGCTAAGGCGGCCTATGAGAACTTTGTGGAGGACTTAAAGGAAAGCCCCACTACAAGAGCTGTAATCTTTGCGACTCTGCATAAAGATGCCACACTTTGTCTTATGGACTTACTGGAGAAGACGGGGCTTAATACCATGGTGGGCAAGGTCAATATGGACCGGAATTCTCCGGATTATCTGACGGAGCATAGTGCGGAAGAATCCTTAAAGAACACCGTAAACTGGTTAGAGGAGATTCCACAGGATTACCAACACTGTCATCCCATTCTTACTCCGCGTTTTACGCCAACCTGCTCGGATACTCTCATGGAAGGTCTGGGAAAACTGATGAGAGAGAGGAATCTGCCTTTACAGTCCCACCTTTCTGAGAATAAAGCGGAAATCGAATGGGTAAAGGAACTGTGCCCTGATGCGAAAAACTATGGAGACAGTTATGATCGCTATGGTCTTTTGAATCGTACCGTTATGGCGCATTGCGTTCATACAGAGGAAGAGGAATTGGAACTTTTAATGCAGAGGGGTACCTTTATCTGTCATTGTCCGCAGTCCAACACCAATCTGCAATCCGGCGTTTCTCCGGTAAAACACTTTCTAAAGAGAGGTGCAAAGCTTGGCCTCGGAACAGATGTGGCAGGCGGGGCAAACCTATCCATGTTCCGTGCAATGACCGATGCGATACAGGCTTCCAAGCTGAGAAGCTGTCTTCTGGAAGAAAAGGATTCCGCTTTAAATCTGGAAGAAGCCTTTTATATGGCTACCCTCTCCGGCGGACAGTTTTTCGGAAAAGTAGGCTCTTTCCTTCCGGGGTATGATGCGGATATTCTTGTATTTGAACGAAAAAGAAAGGGCGTGAGAAAGGAAACGCTCCTGGAACGTTTGGAGATGCTTCTTTATACGGAAAAAGAGCTGTTTGACTTAAAGGCCAAGTTTGTTCAGGGGAGACGGATTTTATAGCACATTTAATGCACAAAGCGGATATTTACGGATATGCTTTGGAAAGCGTATAAATGAACTATAGCGAATGAAAATCCGGATAAAAGAGTAGAAGATAGAGGGATAAAAAATGGAAGAGAAGAGAAGAAAGAAGAGGATGACTTTGGGCTTTGTGGTTATGGCATCCGGCTATAGTCGACGCTTTGGGAGAAATAAACTTCTTGAACCGATTGCAGGAAAAGCAATGATTACTTACTGTTTTCGAAATCTTTCCGCGCTTCTCTATGAAATGAGTGCTGTCGGTTCCCTTTCAGAAACCATTCAAGAAAGCGGAAATAAGGAAAAGAAACTGAGCCTGACTTTGGCACAGCCCTTAGTTGTAACTCGTTATCCCAAGATACAGGAGTTGACAATAAGCTATCAGTTTCGGAGCATCATGCATAACGAAGAGGAGCAAAGTGATACTGTGCGGATTGCTTTATCGGCACCGGAGGCAAGAAACTGGCAGGGTTGTATGTTTTTAACGGGAGATCAGCCCTTGCTTTCTAAGGACAGTCTTTGCCGAATGGTGAAGGAGTTTGCAAATCATCCGGAAAATGTCATTCGCTTAAGCTATCAGGAAGAGGGGGGGAATCCTGTCATTTTTCCCAGAAAGTATTTTGATGCTTTGAAAAATCTGACCGGAGACCATGGAGGAGGTTTTCTTCTTAAGAATGGTGTAGTACCTTTGTCGGAAATTATTAAGCTTCCCGCAGAGAGAGAATTTGAATTATGGGATGTGGATAGTGAAGAATCTTTAGCAAAAGTAGAACAACTTATGCACTTGTCTTAGGACAGGTGTATAAGTTGTTTTTACCCTACAACTATAAGTGAAGTGGAAAAGCTTTTACAAACTGCTTTAATACAAAATCAATCCTGCGATGCTCTTGCCCAGCTTTTCGCAACGTCTTTTCATGTTTAGGATGGCACGAAGTTCACTTTTTCCTTTTGCCACAAAGACAATATTTTGCGCGGCACCGAGTCTTTCTATACTCTCTTCATTTTTGAAAATGTTATAGGCATAACTGCAATTAAAGTGAGAATGATCACTTGCCATGAAGTCCTCCGTTTTTTCACAGAGCTGCTTGTCCTCCCCGACAAAAAGGATATCTGTTCCTGTCTGTTTCTCTCTTAAAAGAAGGGAGAGATTGGTTTTAGCCAGGGAAAGGAGGTTCTCGTCATCCTTTTCACGCTCCTTGTCTCCGGAGAGCTTTTCGGAAAGAGAAGGAAGAATGCCTTTTCTGCCATAGCGCTTTTTGCTTCCGAGGACGGTAAAGCCGTAAAGGCTTTCCAGATCTTCTTCTTTTGGAAGCTTTGCTTCCAGTAAGTACTGTAGCGTGAATAGGAAAACGGAGAGAAATCCGCCAAGGAAGAGACCTAAGATGGCCTGCTTCAGAATTCTTTTTTTGGAGGATTGTGCAGCGTTGTTCACTGCCTTCGGAAGTTCCTTCTTCGCCTTCTCCAAATCTGAAATGGTTTATACGAGTATTGATACTGTCTTTTTTTTCATTCTGTCGGAGAAGGATACTGCTTTCCATAGAGTCTGTTAATTCATCTTCCTTTATAAGTGCATTACGGTTTACAGAATGTGTGGTCATTCCTAAAGTGGTTTTATCATTTACCAGATGAAGATCATGCATTGCTACATTTTCCTGCATGCCATTTTCTGCATTTAACCAATATTCTGCTGCGGCATCTCCCATCTTTTGTACATCTTCTTCCCTTGCCCCGGTAAAGCAGAGACTTAAGGTTCCTGATTCATCATTTGAACGGAAAAAGAGAATATCCGCTACGTCACTTGCTTTCATACTGCCCTGTGCGACTGCAATCGATTCATAAAAGCTACCCGACTGAAAAAGAGAACTGTAATTCTCTGTTAAGGCTGCCCGCTCCGCATTTTCCGCACGATCTCCGATTTTTTCTCCGGAGTCTTCCGTAAAAGGGATATTACCGGAATCAAGAACCTTCACATAGAGGTCAATCTGTCTTTCGTATACCTTGTCCGGATCTAAAGTAAAAAGATAAGAATTCTCCCAGTTGTCTTGTTCCCAGAGCAGTCTTTCCTTTTCTTTTTTTATTTGGGCGGTATAATAACGCTCGTTTGCAGTCAATCCTTTTTCTTCCAGTACTTTTTCTTCCTCGAGATCTTTATCTTGTAGAGTGGCTTCCTCTACATTTCCGCCTTTTTTTGAAGTTTCCTCTTCGGGCATTGCTCTAAATTTTACAAAGGCTCCCGCAAAAAGCAGACTGATGCCGATAATCCAAACCCCTTTCGTAAATACAGTGCAATAAGCTCGGGTAAGTCTATTACTATTTCTTCTTGCATTTCTCTTTCCATGTTTTCTTCTCCTTTTTCAGTCTCGTCGATGCTGTCTTACTTTAAATCCCAGCTGGAAAAATGAAGTAAGGCTTCTAAAACTCCGCCACCGATGGCTCTCGCCTTATCTGATATATTTTCATATTCCACCGCTTCGCCTCTTGGATCTACATCTCCGACCTTCATGCCGGAATACACGGAGATGCCTTCTTGCAACATCCCTCTTAATCGTCCGGAAATACAGGTCATTACCGCTTCCCCGCTGACTCTTGCGCAGACATCGCCTTTTTCCACAAGACTTCCCAGAGGAAGCGTTTCTTCTATGATTCCGTCACAGGGCGCACGAAGAACCCGTTCTATCCCGTATCCTTCTATAACTCCCGGAACACCGGTGTTTGGAATTGCAGATCCATGGAGAATCACTCTACCCAGATTGTGTCCTCTCTTGGTTTCGACCACCGCATGACAGTCTTTGCCGGCTGTGAAGCCGGGGCCTACGCCGATGACGACCTTTGCATCCGTGATTTCCGTCCCCAGATTGTGCTTCGCTAAAATCGCATCCACTACCGCATCAGGCTTTAAACGCTTTAGCATCTCCTTTCCGGAATCAATGACTACGGGAATTTTCTTTTCTTTTATGGCTGCCCAAACCTCTTCCGGAGTTCGTGCCAAGACTGCGTTGATTCCTTCCACCTCCGTTTTTCCTAAGCGGACTGCTTCGGAAAAAGCAACATTTCTTCGAACGGCAGTAGGAATCGCCAACTCACTGTGACAAATCTGTATTCCTGCACGATAGAGACGTGCAGAGATTCCTGTTGCGAGATCTCCGGCACCACGGATAAATACAAACATTTTAGTTCCAACTTTCTTTTTAAATTCATAGATAGATTTACTTAACATCACAATGAAGGTATTGTACCATAGAGAGAAAAAAGAGTCGCTTTTTTCTTTTCTTTTTTGAAAAGAAAAAGAAGATAAATTGAATGAAATATTAAATTAAGGAAGTAGAGAATGAAAAAAATAATATTCAATATAAAAAAATCTATCACAACAGGATATTGCAGACTCTCAATGTGATGTTTGCAGTACGATAAATCAGCTCTGTAAAGGGGATGAAGAAACCGGGCAGGCTCTTTTGTTTCTGCTGGAACGCATTTCAAGGGGGGTGCTTTCCGTTATTGGAAGCGGCGGAAAAACTTCTTTGATTCAGGCGCTTTCTTTACTTTTATCAAAAAAAGGGAGTGTTTTGATCACGACGACGACCCATATCTTCCCCTTTTCCCATTGTGAAAATATCCTTGTAGAGGAGACGGATTCCGAGGAAGCTATTCTTAGCTTGGTGGATGAGGGCTTTCGGAGGCATCCAATTTTATGTGTCGGTGTAAAGGGAAATGATGGAAAACTTACCAAGGCGCCGATTCTTTTTTCTGCATTGGAAAAGCATTGTGATTATATCTTGGTGGAGGCGGACGGCTCGAAACACTTACCTGCGAAAGCGCATAATGAAAGAGAACCGCAACTTCCCAAAGAAACAAAGTTGTCTGTTTTAGTGTTTGGGCTTTCTGCTTTGCATAAGCCGATAGAGGATGTTGTACATCGGGTTGAACTGTTCCAAGGCCTGTTCACACCGCCCCTTAAGAAGGGAACCGTTCTTTCCAAAGAGCTCTTGGCGGAAGCATTGCAAAAAGAAAATCTTGGAGACCTCCTTTTTCTTAACCAAGCGGATTGCATAGAAGAAAAAGAGCGGGAAGAACTCCGCTCTTTTTTGGAAAAATATTTGCATAAACCGGTTATATTGGCTTCTTTACTTAGTTTGCATTCTGGTGCTCTCTGTTAAAGTCGGAAGCATTTACTTCGCCGGCCTTTGGTTTTACACCATTTCCCTGAATTGCTCTCGGCTTGTAATTCTTCATTACGCCATTCTTCTTCTCGGGAACGACAACCTTCGGCTTTTTCTTATCGATAGCTTCCTGCTCTGCCTTCTCGAGCTTTACTTCTACTTCCATTTCTTTAACACCGTTATCCGGATCGCCAACATACCATGCACCGTCAGCATTTACCGTGTAACCGTCAGGAGTAGTGGTGTCCATTAAGGCCCAACCTGCATCATCAAAATAGTAGCACTCGGCAACTCCGTTTCTGTCTCCGTCAAGCCAAACCCATCCGGATTTTGCATAACTTCCGTCTTCGTATCCATACCACCAACGTCCGTCATTTTCCCCCTGACCTTTATTCCAGTTTGCCATAGCGGGGATAGATGCCACAACACTCATAGCCAATGCAAGAGTGCAGAACAGTTTCATTTTCTTCATAATTTTAACCTCAACTCATACATGATTTCACTCAAAAAAAATATAAACTGGGTTTATTTTACTAGAGAAGAAATAATACAATAAAGAAAATCTTAAGGATAAGTTGTTTTTCCTTACTTCTGTAAACTTTTTGAAGGGGAATATTCCATAGAGTAAAGATTTTGTCAGTTGATAAAAAATAAAAAGAGAGCAATCGGAATATTCTTTGCAACTTTACCTATCTTGGAAGAAATAGTATAATCATGAGGACTTTCTTTATAGGAAGAAACAGAGTATGGGAAGAAGTATTTTACAGGTTTTACATCTTCCGTCGACTTATTGTTTGAACTAAACAGCCGATCCGGCATAAAGGAATTGCTTTGCCTGATCCTATTTTTTAACTTAACTTTATCATTGACGAACAGATCGATTTTTACAAAAATCAACGAAAGAGGAATCATGAAAAAAAGAAATATAATGCCGGGGATTATCGATCTCTATCTTCGAGCTCCCCTCTACTTATCTCTATTATGGCTTCCGATTCTGTTTTTGGCTTTCTTTTTAGAATTGAAGTTTATGCTTATTCTTCTTTTCTGTGCTATTGTATACCTTTCTTTTGCAGTATCTTTGTACCGAAGTCGAAGAACCCGATTGATGTCGGCTCTTTTAGACTTTTCCCTGCGGGCAAATGAAAATAAAGCCAGACTTTTTGAGGAAATGCCGACAGCGTATTGTATTGTCGGAGAAAACGGAGAGCTTTTATGGGAGAATAAGGCCTTTCATAAAATCCTGCAAAGGGATGAAAAGGTCGAGCGGAATATCTTCAATATTTTCCCGAATATGCAAAAGGAAATGTTAAAGGAGAAGGAAGCAGTACTGGAGTTGCACTCCTCCTTTATGGAAAGAAAATATTGTATAGACCTGATTCGTCTGGAAGCGCTGGAGGATGAAGGAACGGAAACGCTGCGCGGTCTTTCGGAGGAAGAGGAGCTTGTTGCGGTTTATCTTCGAGATGAGACCGAGGAAGTAGAGTTACAGCAAAAGCTTGATGAGGAACGGGTTGTTTTGGGACTCGCCTACATTGATAATTACGAGGATGTTATGGAGCAGATCGAAGAGGTGCGACGCTCTTTACTTATGGCTCTTATCGACCGAAAAATCAACCGCTATATCAGCTCTTCAAACGGTGTGATTAAAAAAATTGAAAAGGATAAGTACTTCTTTCTTTTAAAGCAGAACGCTTTAGAGAAAATGATGGAAGACCGCTTCTCTATCTTGGAAGAGGTCAAGGAAGTGGACATGGGGAATGAGCTTGCGGTGACACTCAGCTTGGGGATTGGATACGGAGCAGGAGATTATACCCAAAACTATGAGTATGCCAGAACGGCTATGGATATGGCACTAGGACGAGGAGGCGATCAGGCCATCGTAAAGAATCCGGAAAGCTGAACTTTTACGGCGGTAAGAGCCAGAGCACGGAGAGAGTAACCCGTGTAAAAGCGCGTGTAAAGGCACAAGCCTTTCAGGAGCTCATTGAGTCGAAGGACAGGGTTCTCATCATGGGACACCGCAATGCAGATATGGACTGTCTGGGATCCTCCGTTGGTGTATATCGTATGGTTACGGCCATGGATAAGAGAGCCTATATCGTGCAGAACAATGTCACCTCGACTATCCTGCCTCTAAAGGAGCGCTTTTTAAATAATTCCGACTATCCGGAAGATATGTTTATTGACGGAGAAACGGCGAAGGGACTGGTGGACAGCACGACCATGCTGGTTGTAGTGGACTGTGACAGACCCTCTATCATAGATGAGCCTGAACTTCTCAACATGGTGAAGACCAAGGTTGTATTCGACCATCACAGACAAAGCTCGGAAACGATTCAAGGGGCAGTTTTAAGCTATTGTGAACCTTATGCATCCTCCGCTTCGGAGCTCATCGCCGAGATGATGCAGTACATTCAGGACGGAGTGAAGGCAAGACCGCTGGAAGCGGATTGTATGTACGGCGGAGTTGTGATTGATACCAGAGAGTTTACGAACCAGACCGGTGTACGAACCTTTGAAGTGGCGGCATACTTAAGACGCTGCGGTGCGGATATTACTCGAATCCGGAAGGTCTTCCGGGAGGATTTCAGCGACTATCAGGCTAAAGCGGATGCAATCGGCAGAGCAGACATTTATAGGGACTTTTATGCAATCAGCACCTTGGGAAAGAAGGGAGAAGACAGTCCTACCGTGCTTTGTGCCAAGGCTGCTAATGAGCTTTTGAATATTCGAGGCATTAAAGCGAGCGTGGTTATGACCAAGGTGGAAGATACCGTATTTATCTCTGCCCGTTCTATTGACGAAATGAATGTACAGGTACTTATGGAAAAGCTGGGAGGAGGTGGACATCGCACTGTTGCCGGTGCGCAGATGCAAGGTATGGAAGTGGAAGAATGCATCAAGAAGGTTAAGGAAGCTATTGATGAAATGATTATAGAAGGAGAAGTAGCGTAATGAAGGTGATTTTGTTGAAAGATGTAAAGAGTTTAGGAAAAAAAGGGGGAGATTGTCGAGGTTAGCGAGGGCTACGGAAGAAATTTCATCATTCCTACCAAGGTTGGCGTTTTAGCGGATGCCAAAAACTTAAATACATTGAAGTTGCAGTTGCAAAATGCGGAGAAAATAGCGGAAGAGAAGCTGGAAGAAGCGCAGGAATTAAAGAAAAAAGTGGAAGAAGTAAAGCTTGTTTTCCACATGAAAGCGGGTAAAGACGGAAGAGCTTTCGGCTCTATTTCCACAAAGGAAGTACAGGAAGAGCTGAAGAAGCAGTACGATATTTCGATTGATAAGAAGAAAATGGAACTGGATGTGCCCATGAAGAATTTCGGGGGCTATGATATCAAGGTAAAGCTGCATAAGGATGTGGAGGCTTGCCTTCATGTTAGTGTGCAGCCGGAGTAGAGCATGGCAGAACAGGATGAGAGGCTGCTTTTACGCACCGTCCCCCACTCTAAGGAGGCGGAATCCAGCGTAATCGGCGCCATGATAAGGGATGGAGATGCCGTGCTCGTAGCACTGGAGATACTCAGACCGGAAGATTTTTACAGCAGGCAGTATCAACTGCTCTTTGCCACAATGAAAGAAATGGCAAGAGACGGTATCGCCATTGATTTTGTGAGTTTACAGGATAAATTAAAGGGGAAAAAAGATATTCCCGCAGAGTTTGTATCCTTGGAGACCTTAAAGAACCTGGCAATGGATGTGCCCAGTGTGGCCAATATTCGCATATACGCTGAAATGGTTCGTTCCAAGTCTGTTCTTCGTGCCATGATTCGTACGAACGAAGAAATCGCCGATATGTGCTATAAAGGCGAAGATGAGCTGGAAACTATATTGGAATCGGCAGAAAAGAAGATTTTTAATCTGCTTTTGGAGCGAAACAGCAGAGAGTTTGTTCCAATATCGGAAGTCGCTATGAATGTACTTCGTAAAGTAGAAGAGGCTTCCAGGCAGAAAAACGCCATTACCGGTATTGCATCGGGCTTCTTGGATCTGGACTATCGAACTGCGGGATTTCAGAAATCCGACCTGATTTTGATTGCGGCAAGACCATCTATGGGTAAGACGGCTTTTGTATTGAACATTCTGGACTATGTAGGAGTGAAGAAACACGAACCGGTTATGATTTTCTCCTTGGAAATGTCCAAGGAACAGCTTGCTAACCGTGTTCTTTCCCTTGAAACGCAGATTGAAGCGGATAAGCTTAGAAAAGGAACCCTTACGGATGAAGAGTGGGGAGATCTGATTGAAGGGGTAGACAGGCTGTCCAAAGCCAATGTTTTCATTGATGATACACCGGGAATTACGGTCAGCGAGCTTCGAGGAAAGTGTCGAAAAAGAAAGCTGGAGTCAGGGCTCTCTCTTGTGATGATTGATTACTTGCAGCTAATGAGTGGCGAGAAGGGAAAGCGCTCCTCCGAGAACAGACAGCAGGAAATTTCCGAAATTTCCCGTTCCCTAAAAGCCTTGGCAAGAGAGCTGGACTGCCCTGTGATTGCTCTATCTCAGTTGTCTCGTGCAGTGGAGCAAAGACCGGATCACCGTCCCATGCTTTCCGACCTTCGTGAGTCGGGAGCGATTGAACAGGATGCGGATATTGTGATGTTTCTATACAGAGATGACTACTATAACAAGGATACGGAGCATCCGAATGAGGCGGAGGTCATCATCGCTAAGCAAAGAAACGGTCCTATAGGAACGGTGAAACTACTCTGGCAGCCGCAGTATACTCGCTTTAAAAATGCGGAAAAAGAACGATAAAGTCTTAAATAAATCAATATTCTAATTCATAACGAGTATCGCTCGCAAAGCGTGCGATATCTCGTTTATTTTATCTCATACCGGTCTGAAAGAAGGGGGCTCAGAGTCTGTCCTGATTTCAGGCCTATATTGTGTGAGGGAAGGATTTTTAATCTAAGCATCTTTTTTTCTTAATTTTGATGAAGAAATGAAAAGCCTTTTGTATAAAAAAATTATTTCTTTTAAAAAAAGCTTTATTCGTCTTTCACAAGAAAAAAACACAATTTAGTTTATGGATGTGAAAAAAATACATAAAAAAATTTATAGAAATATATATAAAAAGCCTTTATATAAAATATCATCTAAAAATTATTATAAAAATCCGCATAAGAAATTGCAAATTACACGATAAAATAGTATGATGATTCAATCAATAAATCTTTTTTGTAAGGGAGAAAAGGCTTATTGATAAAGGAGGAGCCATGAAAATCGAGAAAATTGATGACAACTCCATCAAGTGCACATTATCCAGCTTAGATTTATCTTCCAGAAATTTAAACCTAAGGGATATGACCTATGGCTCTCAAGCTGCTAAAAGGCTTTTTAATGAAATGATGCAAAAGGCGAAGGAAGAAGTGGGATTTTCTATCGAAAACACACCGCTTATGATAGAAGCAGTTCCTTTGCAAGGTGGTGCGGTACAACTCATTGTTTCTAAGGTGGATGACCCGGAAGAGTTAGATACACGCTTTTCCAAGTTTTCTGCGGCCGGCAGTGGACAGAACGGCTGGATTTCCGAACTTGCAACTCAAATACTAGAGGGTGCACAGGGCTTGATGAAGCAGTTGAAAGACGAAGAAGACACAGAAGCTGTTGAAGAAGAATCGAAAAAAGACAAGAAGGAAGAAGGGATTCGCTTATATCGCTTTCAGAGTTTGGATCGCGTCATCGACGCAGCCAAAGCTGTTGGCGACTATGATTTAGGTGCGAACAGTCTCTATAAAGATGGAGGAAGTAAGGGATATTACCTAAGCTTGCATAGTAAGAATAAGGACATGGATACCTTGAATCGCGTTGCGAATCTTTTGATGGAATACGGAGAGAGAGTAAACGGCGATTCTGCAAGCGAAGCCCACTACAAAGAGCATATGGAACATTTAGTTCCTAAGAATGCATTACAAAAACTGAAAACCGTATAATGATAAAGTAAAAGATTGAAGGATTCCCTTACAAAGACTAAGCTAGAGACTGGATAAGGAGGAAACTATGGCTGACGTTACAAAAGACATGAAGATAAGCGATATTCTGGCATTAAATGAATTGATTGCCCCGTTTCTTATGCAAAATGGAATGGGATGTGTGTCTTGTGCAGCCTCCCAAGCCGAGTCTTTGGAAGAAGCATGTGAGGCGCACGGTATCGATGTGGACGATTTGACTGAAGATTTGAACGATGTTTTACGAGAGTATAGAGAGATTCAAGAAGCATCTCAGAATGCATAAATCTTCACGAGACAAAAACAAATCAGCAGCGAGGCGGAGAAGAGATCCTTCTCCGCTTCTTGATTTTTATCCAATACTTTTCGTGAGAAAAGTTTTACTTTGCTCAGCTTGTACGAAAAGAAAAGTTTTTATAAGAAAATGCTCAAGCGAAGTATTCAGAAAATCCTATGAAAATCAATGGATAATCGTATCCGAAAAATATTTTCAAAAAAATAAAAAAAAATCGTTGACAATAAAAAGAAGTTAGTGTAATATAACCACAGTTAGATAAAACTAACCGGTTTGAATATTGATTCTTCAGAATTCATAACCAAAAGCTTTGTCGTGTCCTCCTGACCATAAACACGGCGAAGTCAAAAATCTCCTGAAATAAATAGACTCAACTTAAGTGTTCACTCGAAAGGGTGAGAAAAAAACAGAAGCTTGCTCGGCTTCTGTTTTTTTGCTTCTTCATAATAAGTATTGCTCGCGTAGCGTGCAGTATCTCGTTTGTACCTTATCCGTTTTGGGTTTATTTCTATTTTAGATTTATTTGCATTTCTATTTTAGATTAATTTGCATTTCTATTTTAGAATTATTTATCTTCTATACTCTTAAAATAAACTTATTTTTTTGTCGAAATATAGTATGATAAGTATGAGTTTGTTTTTTTCTTTTCTTTTGACTGAAAAAACTATTTTTAGGGATTGTTCATCAAATCAATACAAATTTATACGAGTTGAATATAAAGAATTCGAGGATATTTCCGAGTCTACAATATAAGGACGGAGGCATTTATGAAACGAACATTTTCCTTATTTCTAGCTTTACTCATTGTATTTCAAAGTATCATCGCTGTAGGTGAGGAGCAGATTCCTGCGCTGAAAAGCAAAAAAGAAAATCAAAGTTTTACGCTCTCCACTCTTACAGGAGAAGAGAAAAGCGGAGAGACTTTTGTGGGGGAGAGTGGAAACGGAGGAAGTGTGTTTTCTTTTGACGGGAACGGGAGTGTTTCCGGAGCAGGCGGAGAATCTTTTATACAAGAGCTGTATCAGGGAATAGATTGCGAAGCAGAAAGGCAGGAAGAGAATGCAGAACTGCAGTCCTCCGCTTCGGAAATGGAACCCGCAAGTCCTTCTTATTTTGAAGTCAATAAAAAGAAAGTATTTAGCTATGCAGACGAAGAAGTTTCGGTCAAGGCCACACTTTCTATTCCGGAAAGCCTTCCCAAGGGCATAGTCTTTTTGGTGCGTCCGATAAGAGAAGAGGAAAGACCGGAGCAGTATAGTGCTTATACGGAAGCATTAAAAGAGCATAAGGAAAAAGAAATATCGGAAACGGAAGACCTTGGAGAGGAATCTGATTCCGAGGAGGAGCAGAATGCATTTTCTCCGAAGGAACTTCGACTATATGATATAGGTTTCTTCCTAGAAGAAGAAAAAAGTGGGGAATATCAGGAAATCGAGCCGAATAAGGGGACTGTAGAGATAGAATTTACCTTAAAACAGCCATTGGAGGGAGACGGGGAACTACAGGCAGCCCATCTTCCCATAAAGGAAGAGAAAAGAGAAGACGGAATCAGTACTTTAGATATTCTGGATGTTACAAAGGAGGATGTTGAAGTAGAGGAGCTTCTTGTTAAAGAGAGAAAAAAACACTTTGGAAGTAAACGAGAAAGCTTGGAATTCAGTTTGGACAGCTTTTCTCCACTGGCAATCTGGAAGGGGAAGATGAGCGGATCGGATCGGATTAAGGCGGAGGTCGATTTCTCTCTGGGAGAACTCAAGGGCGGATTTTTCGGGGGCAGCGGATATGAGGCTTTTACACCGACACTTTCCGCAGATGGTAAAGAGAAGAAGTGGGAGTTAAATGGGGGATCTTATTCTCCTTTGGATCTGGAAAAGCTCAGAATGAGCTTTGGCATGAAATTTAAGGATTGGCCCAGAACATGTAAAAAGGGAGATAAGATTGTCTTTACATTTCCGGAACCCTTTATAGCTGTTGGAAATGATTTTTCAACAGCAAATCTTCCGGAAAAGAAGGATAGCTATCTGGACGATATAAGAACGGATGAAAATAAACTTCTTTGGAAATCTGCATTTCGAAATAATGCGGAAGGCAGAGCGGAGCTGGAACTTGAATTTGGAAAAGGAATAGAAGATCCGGATCTGGATGTGGATGAAGCGATTGCCAATATTTTCCTGCATTTCAAGATGGATCATAGTAAATGGAATGAGGAGAGCGACGGTTTTTCTTCTGAAATTGAACTGCCTAAGATGAAGCACATCTTGCATTTCCCAAGGCTTCCGGAGTTAATTTCCGGAGTGAAGAAGACCGCTATTCCGCATTTAGATCGTGGAAAAATTGAGTGGAAGATTGAAGTAGGAACGGAAAGCAAGGGAGTCAGATTAAACGGACTTACGATAACGGATTCCTTTAATGAAGCGGAACAGAAGCTCATATCCGCAAGTGGAACAGTACTTCAGTTTTGGATATTAAAAATGAATTGGTCAGGACGGAATCGGGAGGAAGAACTCACTATTCCTATACCTTTCCGCCTGCATCGGATAGTATTATTCGAGCACCGCAAACCCTGACTTTTACTACGGGTTTAAAGAGAGCGGTATTTGAGGACCCTTATCCTTCCCATATCCAAAATACGGTTCGTTTAAGCCATGAAGATCCTACGAAGCTTGATCCGGATCCCTTAAAGACTTCTTCGACAGCAGAGCAAATCGTGGAAAAGGTGATCCTGAAAAAGGAAGGCCAGCAAATCAGCGGAAACCGCGTCAGATGGAAAATAAATTTTAATAAAAATAATGCCCGTGTTTACAAGGCAACAGTGGTGGATGAACTGAGCAGCGGGCTTACTCTGGATGAAGTTAAAGGTATAACGATAGAAAATCTTGGAGATGGAATTGAAGAAAAAGTGAATCTCAAAGCCTCCAATCCTTCCGGAAGTTTCACGCAATTAGAAGGAGGAGGTGCACAGACCGTTAGCTATGAAGTGGAAAATACCGCTTCCGGTTCCAATATAAAGATTCATTTTGCAGAAGACTTCCAACAGGCTTATCAGATTAGTTTTGAGACAAAGGTGGATAAGTCAAGTCCCTTAGTTCCGGTAGGAGGAGGATCTCCGAAAAAGGGCGTGAAAAATACGGCAAGAGTCAAGGTCTCCTATCCCACTGCGGAGGGAGACGGTCCTTCGGAGGTTCCGGTGCCTCCTTCCGTAACGACCGTTCCTTTTGAGACGGCATTCTTAGAGAAAAAGACCTATGGTGTAAATAAAAAGAAGGCTCTACTTTCTTGGGTGTTGGAATCATCGACGAAGGGGGAGGATTACGAAAAAGCAATCATTGAAGATACGATTGCATCCGACAGCAATTTGCATGACCTTTATATAAAGTATGGCAATACGGAGGTTTTTTCAGGAAGAAAAAATGCCCCGTTTTTTGCAACAATGCAGACAGAAACCATTCTAGGAGAGGATCATCAGCCTATGGCGGACATCGGCGTCCAATATTTTCCCAATGCCTCAACGGATGGAGGAAAGCTGCGTATCCGGATTATCCGACGTCATGACAGTGACGAGGACTTAAAGCTGTCTAATTTGCATATTGACTATCAAACCAAGGCGGAATATTACATAGGACACAATGAAAATCATAACTATGTCAATTCCGCAACAATAAAATTATACGAGCATGAGACGGATCTCGATACTCATCCCTTGCATGAAAAAACAGTTTCAAAAGTGCAATCTCTGCAAAACAAGCTCCTGAAAAAAGAAGTAAAGAGCTTTTATAGAGATGGGGATAAGAGGGCATTTTTCCATTTCAAAATTACGGCAAATGAAGATCAATACGACAGCTTGGCAAACGTGAAGCTGGAGGATGACTTAAACGGAATCTTCTTCTATAAAGAGGGAGATGTCATTAAACCCTTGGATTCCCGATATTTTACCATTACGGACGGCAGCGATCCGGATCATCCTACAGGAGCTTTGATTAAGGGAGCAACAGAGACAGCTGTTCCGCCTTCTGAAATGACTATTGATAACACGCATCACAAGGTGAAGGTAGAGCTTGGAAGCAGTTTAAAGGATGTTTTGGAATTGAATATTTATGCCTATTTAAATGAAGATGGGCAGGAATTGCTTTTCAAAAAACCGATTACCAGTGTAGATGATCTGGAGTCGGTAGAGATATTCGTAAAGAACAAAGCGACGCTGGACTCCACGACTTTCCCGCAATCGCAGGTTCCTCCATTAACGAATACCACGGTGGAAGTGACTAAAGAAGGCTCCGGGACAGCGGAGAATTTACGAAATGAAATTCTGAAAAAGAGCGGAAAACAGGGTGAAGGAGATGAGGCGAACAGCATTGAGTGGTCGGTACTCATTAACCCGATGGGAGCAAAACTGAAGGACAGAGTGGTTTTAGCGGATGTCATTCCGGATGGTCTGCACTTGGATTATTCCTCCGTTAAACTATATAAAACGACGCATAAGCCGGGAAGTACGGAACTTTATGAAATGCTTCCGACCCCGGTGTTGTTGAACTGCCTCAGTCTCCGGAAACGGATATTACCGGCTGGTATAAAGAGCGACTAAGGAATTTCATTCCGGATACGCTTCACCCCGGAGAACCCGATAAGCTGCAAACTACGCTGAAAGTTACGCTTCCCAAAGATACTACCGATACCTATCTTTTAAAATACACCACGGTTCTTAGAGTGAACAACCGAGCGGAAATGAAGGAGACCAAAAATGCGATTTCCGTAGAAGCCGGAAAGAGCAGCAGCAGCTATATTGTAAAGGTAGAAGATTTTGAATTTACTTCTGCAGGAAGTCGTGTTCGCTTCAATATGAAAAAAGCGGATGCCTTGTCCAGAAATGTGGTGCTTTCGGGTGCCAGATATGGACTCTTTTTGGCGAGCGATAAAAATAAATTAACAGAGACAGCGACCGTGGAACAATTGCAAGGTCTGGCTGAAGACCTCCAGATCAGTAATTCCAAGGGAAATATTCGTTTTATGGGGAAGCGAAATGAAAACTACTATGTTATGGAAATTTTACCTCCTAAAGGCTATGCCCGAGATACTACGGTTTATGGGCCATATTCCATAAAGGGAAGTGAAAGCGGAACCAAAAATATTGTGCCCATGGTCGGTGAAACAAAGAAGGCGGATATCTTTATCGATGTCAGAGAGCAAAAAGGATATAAGGTCGGTACTGTAAAAGTGAAAAAAACCTTTGAGTCGGCAAATAGTGATTTGCCAAATCCCTACCAAAAAGGCGTGAGTGCAGGAAATAGAGATGGATTAAAAGCGGAATTTAAACTTTCCATTTACCCCGAGGGAGTTATAGATGATAAGAAGGCCGTACAAGTTAAACTGAAATCAGGACTTACAGAGGGGGAATATATTTATGACGGTAAAGTAGAAACGGAAGCGGATAAGAAAAATGTCTCTACTACAGCTTCTGCTCTGGGTATAGCAGGATTGCAGTTCTCGGAACTGCCATGGGGCTTATATAAACTGGAGGAAACAGCTACTGCGGATGGCTACTTTGTTATGAAGCCCTCATCGATTACATTTGAAGTAAAAAAAGAGAAAGACACAAGCGGAACGGGAAGTCCGGCGGATATCCTATATACCGGGGTAAGAGATGGAGATAAGCTTGTTTTAAGCAATAAGCCGACAATTTTCCAATTCCAAAAGAAGATAGATGCTGCAGATAGCCTTAGCGGAAGTAAATTCCGTCTATATGGAAAGAAGGGAGATTTCTTAGGGGATACGGTAAAGGGTGCTTTTCTGGGAAATGGCATTTCCTATGGCTTGACAGAAGATGGAGAAGAAGCCTATATCCCGATTAGCGGGGAAGTACTGGAATCGACTACCGGCTTTAGCCTGGAGGGCGTGTTAAAGTCGGGCTACGAATACAAACTTATAGAAGAAAATGCTCCCAAAGGCTATCAGATTGGTGTAAAGCAGGGAGGCATATTCAGAATAAAGAAAGATGGAAGCGGACTGGAATTTGTCGGTGCAGGCGGAAATGAGGACGGTATTTTTGAAATAAAGCTGATTGGAAATGTCGGTACTCTTGTTTTAAAGAATAATCCCACAAAGTTTACATTTACGGAAGTGGATCAGTATGAAAATACGGTTTTGCATTCCGAGTTTAAGCTGTATGAGGCAAACAGTGACGGAGACAAATTAAGTGCTACAGCCCTTGCGACCTGGACAAATTCAGGAAGTAACACGCATGAGCTTTCGAAGCTTCATGCAGATGCATACTATAGATTGGAAAGAACAAATCAGTCCGTTCTCTATGAAAAAAATCATCCGACAAACGACTATTATCTTTTCCAAATCAGTCACGACGGAAAAGAGATGAAGGAAGTTTCAGGAATCAGCGGCAAGAAAAATATTTCCGGAGAAATTACAAAGGAAGGCGAAAAGAAGGGAACGGAACTAAAGATTAAAGCAGTTCGTATCCTGGCGCACGCTACTTTGATTAAGCAAGATAGAGAACCGAAGACAGTCGGCGGAACGGACTATGCGAAGCTAAAAGGAGCAAAGTTTAAGCTGTATCAGGTAAAGGATTCCGGGAAATATGATAAGGCAAAGGCCTTGGATGTGCATGCGAATAAACTGAAGGATTCTGCTGCACCGGACTATGATTATACTGCGCTGGACGGCAGATTGGAGACGGATGATATTTTCCTGGCAGAACTTACAAGCGATGAAAACGGTGTTATTTCTACAAAAACTCTTGCGGCAGTTCTGACTCATAAGACCTATAGCGAGGCGGGAAATCAAGAAGAAAAAGACAAGGAAAACCGAAAAGTTTCTATCCGGGACGGTTTACCGCTAGGCGTGTATTACTTTATGGAAGAAACTCCTCCTACAGGCTATACTGTCGAGCAGGAAACAATCGCCGGTGTAAAGAAAAACAAGAAATATGTCTTTGTCATAACTAAGGATGATTTGGCCGGTGCCGGAGAGAAGAAGACGGTAAAAGCCTGCTCCTTTACAGAGAAAATAGCAGAAGAAAATGGAAGCAGTCCGGGAGCAAGCGGAGATGAGGTAGGGATTGCAAAAAATAGCCGTATTCCGGGGAAACTGAAGATTCTAAAGGTAGATGACTTTGATCATAGCATCAAGCTAAATGGTGCAAAGTTTGGACTATATAAGGATAATGCGGCAACGATTCCTGTGGAAAAGGCCGGTACTGCAGTAGTCGGTATTACCGGGGACGGAGGAAATCAAGGTGAATTGATATTTGACGGACTGGACTGGTATCAGGACTACTATATCAAGGAGCTGATAGAGCCTCACGGATATTTGTTGGACTTAAATGATGACGGTACGCCAAGCGTTTACGGACCTTTCCGCTTCTTGGCAGAGAAAACGGAAATTCAGGAAACACGTACCAATACCGTAAATGGTGTTCAGATATTACATTCTGCTATTGACCCCTTACTTTCTTATAGTGAAGAAGATAAGAAAAAAGAGCATTGGGAGAATAGAGAAAAGCTTGGCGGACAGGAGTTCAGTATAAGCGGTGTATTTAACGGAACAACGACGGAGAGCACAAGAGCTTATACGGCAGATTCTGATGGAAAGAAATTGATTTCCGGAGAATTTCTTGCAGGAAAGGTTTATACCATAAAGGAAGGCACCAATCTTCCGAAATCGCTCCGTCCCATGAAGGAACTGAAGTTTAAGATTAATAATAAGAACCAGATTACTATTCTTTCTCCTGTGGATGAACAAAGCATTTATAAGGTAAGCGGAAACAATTTGGAACTTGCAAGAGAAAGGACTGCCTTGCAGTTCTCCGTTCGAGCGGAGCATCAGGAACGGACAGGAAAGAAGGAGACTCTTCCACTCTACGGAATGTCTTATCTGATTTCTACGGATCCGGACGGATTGCATCCGATTTCTGCAGGAACGAAGCTTACCGTAAATGGAGAGAGGGTTCCTGCGCCGACGCACTGGACAAGCTATAAGGTAGATTCCTTTGTGAATGCGGGAAGCATACGCGCTAAAAATAAACGGATATCGACCTTATTATGAGGGAGATATCAGCGTGTTCGGCTTGGAGAGAGAAAAGACGTACTATCTTCATGCCACAGGATTTACAGAGGATCAGGAACTGAGAAAGAATCTGGAACTTTCACCGAGTCAGCTGGGAGTCTACAAGATTACCGTGGCATCCGACAGCAACATTACAATGACAAAGGAAGTTTCCGGAGTGATAGAAGATTTCCGTTCCGGAGCACATCCTACATTTACTTACCGACTGAAAACGGGAGCACTTTCTTTCCATACTACAGATTTTGAAACAAGGAAGAAGGACATAAGCGGGCAGAAATATGCTCTTTATGTGAAGAAAAACTGGCGTTTATCGGAACTTCTTAAGGGAGAAACGAGAGAGGATGACAGCATAGAGCAGGCGTCGGAATACCCTGAAAGAAACGCAAAGGAGATCCTGAACTATCACGGGGAGGAATATCTTTTACAGGAGATTTTTGAAAATGACAGTGACGGAAATCTGGATATAGATAAGTTAACCCTTTCGCAGGATTATCTTCTTCTGAACATCACGGAGGAGAGAGAATATAATAATCCGAAAAACGAGATGGCTTTTAGACCGGTGGAAGAGACGGATGGAACGTGGAAAATTCGTGTACTGTCTTATGGAAGAGATGCAAGGAATTCTTCTCGTCCGAGATACCAGACTGCATTTTTAAAGGGAGAGGACTTGTATATCCGGAGGCCAAATGCGGATGAACCTTTGAAAACTTACCGTCCTATGAATAAGGATGGTATTTTGGGAGAGGGAGAAGAATTTACGGAGCTTCCCGTACTGCAATGGCTCCTTTATCCAAGAGAATCTTCGGGCGGTATCGGTATCGGTCTTGGAGGAAAAAGGAAGGGTATCATCCCGGGTGGCGGTTCCGGAATCGGTCCCGGAATCCCCATTTTATCCGGGGGAGAAACAGGCGGATCGGGAGACGGAGCGCCGGCAGCACCCTCGATAGGAATTGACAAGGCGAGAAACCCCATTCGCATTGACAAAGCAAAACTTCCTCCGGAAATAGTAAAGTATATTGAACGTTATGGTGTTCCGAAATTGTATTCCAAAGGAGAGAAGAAAGAAACTTTGGAGAGGATTCTAAAGAAGGGAAAGCAAGTAGGCGGCTATACAAAGAAGGAGCTGGAAGCGCGTCTTGCAGAGCTGCTCGGTGAGAATCGGGAACTAAGCAAGGAAGATTTTGAAGAACTCAAGCTGATTGGAGAAATGCTGGGAGCAATGCGAAAAGGAAAGATGGATATCTACGGCAGAGTTATCCCGACAGGAGACAATAGCCACATGCCAAGAAATCTGATTCTCTGTATTCTAAGTGCAGCTCTTTTGGGAGAGTATTTAAGAAGAGAGAAGAAGAGATATAGGAGATAGATAAAAGGGTGACGGTCGTCACCCTTTTATCATTTTATAGACATCTCGTTTTCCCATGCCTCTGTCTTTTGCAACTTGTTTTAAAGCATCCTTTTCGTTCAGGCCTTCTTTGATGTAGTGCTCAAAAATGCTCTTCCGGCGTGAGTGTTTCCCATTTTGCTTGTTCTTCCAGAAGCTTTTTTTCTCGAGAAGTTCCTGCAAGAACCAAAACATATTCGCCTCTTGGCTCTTCTTTCTGGTACTTCTCAATCGCCCTCGTCCAAAGTAAAGTATAGAACCTCCTCATGTTTTTTTGTCAGCTCTCTTGCGAGGCTCAAGGCTCGATTTTCCTGAAAAGTCTCTCGAAGATCCTCCAAGGTTTTCTTCAGATGATGCGGTGCTTCGTACAGGATAATGGTTCTTTCCTCTTTAGAAAGGCTTTCCAAGATTGCTTTACGCTCTTTTTTGTTGCTTTTCTCTGTAGGGAGAAAGGCATCAAAGACAAAGCGTCTTGTATTTAAGGCGGAAAGAGTCAGAGCGGTAACAAAGGCGGCAGGACCGGGAAGGCTTTCCACGCGAATACCGGCATCAATCGCCTGTCTCACCAGTTCTTCTCCGGGATCGCTGATACAGGGAGTACCTGCATCGGTAATGAGCGCAATATTTTCTCCTTTTAAAAGACGCGTCACAAGCTCTCTTGCTTTTTCTACCTTGTTAAATTCGTGGTAGGCGGTCATCGGTGTTTTTATTTCGAAATGGTTTAAGAGCTTGATGGAGTTTCTCGTATCCTCTGCTGCAATGCAGTCCGCCTCCTTCAGAGTGCGGAGCACACGGAAACTGATGTCTTCCAGATTTCCTATGGGAGTTGCACAAAGGCTTAATTTTCCGCTTTCCATGGATAGAGAGCTCCTTTCCGTGCGAAGGGGATTGCCTAAAGTTTCAGAATAAATAGTACTACAGTTCAGGGCGATTGCCCAGTCCTATACGATGGAAAATGGAGTTCTCGCGAACTTCTTTCTTTAAATAGCATTCATGTAAGAAAAAAATCCCCCGTTGGTTTCCCAACGAGGCATCAAAGATTATAATGTTTTAATTTGAGAACTATTATTCTCCACAAAACTAAATGCTTCAGGCGTTTTTGTCATCCACAATCGTGCATAATCCAGCTTATGACGCTCAAGCATGGAACGACAATCTTTTATTTTCATCTTACAAAAGTCCGTCTTGAAATTTTTAACGCTTCCACTTTTGGTCAGTTCCATCGCAGTTCGCACATCTGTACATCGAACTAACTCATCCTCCAAATTCAGAACTTGTGGAAGAAAAATGATTTTCAGCTTTCCGCAGTACCTGGTGAGAAGTTCCAAGTTCTTTTTTAGGTTTGATGTCTGTGGCACATCAGTATCAAATACCAAAACGACAGTCGTTCCCGCCTGAATAGACAACATCTGTGATTTTGGAATCAAATTCTGCACCATATTGAAGACCTTTATCTTCCCCGGAATCAGTCTTTCCGGTGCTTCTTTTAAGGCCGCAATCAGTTGTTGTTCACAGGGGCCTTCTACATAATAGATGCACTTATTGTTCATCTTCCCACCCCATTTCCAACTCGTCCAAAAGGGAATCCTGCGGAAGTGAAGCAAACACATCATTCTCGACCGCACAGCGTATAGAGTCTGTATTTCGTTTCAGTACATCCGATGCAGAAACAGCAGAAACCTGATATACATCTTCCTCCAGATGCTTACGCAAAAACACATAACTATGTTTCGGCAGGTTCAAATCCAGCATATCTGTATTATGCGTTGTAAATCAACTGTTCATCGTCTCCGATACGATCCAGCATAATACCGAAAATCCGTTTTTCAATATCGCTCTGAATATAAGAAAAATGTTCATCACAATAATAGAAACTGCTTTCTTTTGTCGCCATTGCAGCAAGGAACATTGCGACATCTATTCCTTCTGCTGTACCACTGGACAGTATCTCCCGATTCAGCAGTTTACCTTCCTGAATGATGATTTCCGTTCCACCGCGCCGAATAATAAAGGTATCTTTCAAATCTTTTGATAAACTAACGTCCTGCAATGTAGGATCAAGCGTTCCAATAACAGCACGCAGTGTCTTCAACAAAATGATTTTATTTGCACCTGTAAGTTTCAAAGATTTTTCTATTTCAGGATATGCAAAACGATATCGAACAGCACCTACCAGCTTCTTAAGTGCTGTAGCGGTTCTGGTTGCCTCTATTGTTTGATCTTTCAGCTTCTTTACACATTTTTCATACGAATCCATCGTATCAATGTCTGCGGTCTGATACTGAATGTCAATCTCCTGATTAGAAGCATCAATCTGAGCTGACAACCGCTGCAGGCGGTAATCACCATTTACAAAATCAATACTGAAATATCCCTTATCGCCTGAAACCATCTCATACAGCGGTGTTGGATTTCCATCAGTCATATATCCGAAAATACGAAGCAAAGCCTTTCCAAGGCTGGTCTTTCCTGTAGCATTTGCACCCATAAGAATTACAGCCTTCTTATAGCGAAACCGCTCTCTTCCTTTCAGATATTCCTGATCGATAATCGAATTGACAATTTTTTTGGGATAACTGAAATTGATATGAAAATCATTGAATCCATAAATTCCCTTTAGCTCAAAGTCTAATACGATCATGCAGAGTCTCCTTTTCGTTATTTCGCTTTATACGAACTAATGATATCCTATTTAAAAGAGCATTTCAAGGACAATAGTCACTTATCAAAACTCTTGACACATGATAAATATTGCTTATAATTAAATTGCAAGCAATTAAAAAGTTGCTGTTTGCTTTATACCCCATCTTGTATATCGGGTAGGGGAGAGTGGAGGCAAGTGTGCATGGCAAATATTTTTAAACAAAAACAGTACAGAGTAGTAAGGATCAAAAAGGAGGAAGACATGAATATTTATGATTTTTCAGTACCGATGGTAGGAGGCGGAGAGCTTTCTTTGGCGGAGAACAAGGGCAAGGTAATGCTCATTGTTAACACGGCAACTGGCTGCGGTTTTACCCCGCAGTATGAAGACTTGGCAAAGCTCTATGAGGAGTATCATGAGAAGGGATTGGAAATCATTGATATCCCTTGCAATCAGTTTGCCGGACAGACTCCGGGAACCGATGAAGAGATTCATGAATTCTGTACATTAACCTACAATACCAAATTTCCGCAGATGAAGAAGTCGGATGTAAACGGAGACAATGCACTGCCTCTCTATGCTTTCTTAAAGGAGCAGAAGGGATTTGAAGGTTTTGGCCACAGTCCGAAGGGGCTTGCCATGGCGGCTATGTGCCTTACAAGAGATGTGAATTATAAGAAGAATCCGGATATTAAATGGAATTTTACTAAGTTCCTTGTAGACAGAGATGGAAATGTTGTAGAACGCTTCGAGCCGACTGCGGACATGCAGGATGTGGCGAAGAAAGTTGCAGAGCTGATTTAAGAATTTCTTTCAAGGGAGCGATGACCAATCTTCGGAAGAAGCGGCGATAAATCTTTCGAGAGAGCCCCGATTCTATAGATAAAAGCATTTTCCTATGTTAATATAGGGGCTGTAAAAAATCAAAATATTTTTCTAAGCAATATAGGTCTGAACTTGGGGCACGCTCTCGCTAGCTTCGCCACGTAACGGATACTAAGCGAAAAACTGCGTTTCTCTTGTTTTTCGCAAGTACCGACGGGCTCAGACTACCCCGCATTCAGACCTATATTGCAAAGAATTTCTTTATTATTTTGATTTTCTACTGCCCCTTTTTTAAGCGAGAAGAAAATAGATTCCATTGCATTGCTCCGACGAGCATGCTTTCTTATAAAAGAGTGTGTTTTGAAAAGGATTCCGAGTACGAAATATCTTGTGCTTTAGCTAAACGGAAGGGGGAAGGAATGAAAGAAGAGAATAGATCCGGTCTTTCTGATTTGCATTTTCCCGTTTTGTTTAGCAGCGTCAGCGGAAAAAGAGAAAGACTTGCTGTGGAAGCCGAGTGGCATGACTATGATGAACTGATTTATTTTCAAGAGGGCGAGTTTCAGCTCTATCTGAATCTGAAGGAGAAGCTGATTAAAGAGGAGTGTCTTTACTTTATTCCTAAAGGCTGTTTTCATCGAATTTATGCAACCTCGGATAAGGCTGTAGAGCATTCTCTCTGCTTTAATTTGAAAGATTTTCGTTTTTTGGAAAATGACTTTGTAGAGCAGAAGTTTTTTGCTCCCTTACGGGAAGAGAAGCATTTTTTTCCGGAGGAAATCAGTCTAAATGATATGGGCTTTATTGATGCAGTGCAAAGTTTTTCCCGTATGGTGCAATATTTTCATAAACACGCCATAAAAGAGGACAGCATCGAGTCCTGCAAAAAATACAGTCTTCGTGGCCTGGCGGACCACATGCATATGCGGGCAGAGATGTTGCATCTTTTTGCAACAATGGAAGGTATGGGTTTGATTCGGGAGAAGTGTTCGACAGAGGAGGGAAACAAGGCGGAGCTTCTAAAAGAGTGCATCTTATACATGGAAGAGCATTATAAGGAAAAATTGTATATTCATAATCTTTCTTCTCTTTGCCGGTTAAATGAGCAATACTTTACTCGGTTTTTTGGAAATCATGTGGGGCTTCCCCCTTTGGAGTACCTCAATCGCTATCGCGTGAAAAAGGCAACGGATCTGATGATTAAGACCGAGGAAAAGATAGTGGATATCGCAAAGAATACAGGTTTCCATAATCAAGGTAACTTTATTAAGACCTTTAAAACCATTATGGGAGAAACGCCAAACCAATATAGAAAGAGAATGTTGGGATAACTGTAAAACGAATCAAGCACTTATCTTTGTATTTGAAAAAGGAATGTATAGAAAGAAGGACAATAAAAATGACTTATTATTATCCGGCAATTATCCGGAAAAAAGACGAAGGCTATAGAGTGGATGTGATTGATTTAGAAGGTTGCTTCGGAGAAGGAAAAAACAAGCAGGATGCTTTGGAGGAAGCAAGACATGCAGGGGTAAACTGGCTCCTTGTGGAGTCCGAGGACAGCATGAACTTCCCCAAGCAGACCCACTTAGACGATATAAAGCTGGAAGAAGGAGAAGAGAAGACCATGCTTGCCTTCCTCATGCCAAAAGAAGGGTGGGATGAATAGGGAAAGACTTTTCTTCAGAAAAGTCGTCCCGTACCGACCACAGCCCGAAGGGGTGTGCTTTGCGAAGCAAAGTTTGTTTCAGCTCTCCTTTGCTGAAACAAAGTCCCATTTTCCCCCTTGCCACCCCCTTTATTTTTTGCTATACTCTTGCAGACATTTGGGCAGGATAGGAGGACAAGGTGAGTAAGGTACTTCTGAAAAATGGCTATGTGTATACGAATGAAGGAATCGGGAAAGCGGATGTACTGCTTTCCGCAGATAGACTTTTTCTTGATTTTTCTGAAAATGATTTAGAGAATACTACTGTTTACAATTTAGAGGGGAAATTAATTGTTCCGGGCTTTGTAGATGTTCATGTACATCTCAGAGAGCCCGGTTTTTTGTATAAGGAAACGGTGGAGAGCGGAACGAGGGCGGCGGCGCACGGAGGCTATACCGCCATCTGCGCTATGCCGAACTTAAATCCGCCGCCATCGACTAAGGAAAATCTCTCCTTAGAGCTTCAGGCAATAGAGAGGGATGCGCTCATCAAGGTCTACCCTTACGGCGCAATTACCCGGGAGCAAAAGGGACGGGGGATGCTTTCCGATATGGCGGAAATCGCGGCCGATGTGCTTGCTTTTTCCGATGACGGAAAGGGAATGCAGGAAGAGGCATTGATGAAGGAGGCCATGCAGAAAGCGCATGCACTCGGAAAGGCCATTGTTGCACACTGTGAGGATGAAAGCGAATTAAAGGCGGGCGGATGCATCCATGACGGAGACTTTGCAAAAGCCCACGGCTATATCGGAATTAACTCGGCTTCGGAATGGAAGCAGGTGGAAAGAGACCTTCGGCTTTCTGAGGAAACCGGCGCACAGTATCATATCTGCCACATTTCCACAAAAGAATCCGTAGAGCTTCTTCGGAAAGCGAAGGAAAGAGGCGTGCGGGCGACAGGGGAGACCGGACCGCATTACCTCATGTTTACGGACATGGATTTGGAAGAGAACGGAAGTTGGAAGATGAATCCCCCCAATTCGTTCGGCAGCGGACAGAGAAGCTTTAATTCGGGGAATACAGGACGGCACGATTGACTGCTTAATTACGGACCATGCACCCCACAGTGCGGAAGAAAAGAGTAAGGGTCTGTCTGAATCCTCCTTTGGTATCGTAGGACTGGAAACCGCTTTTCCGACTATGCTCCACAATATGGTTCTCCGGAACCCCCTAGACCGGGAAGAAGAACGCGTAGATAGACGAGAGGCAAAGGCGAAAGCTTCGGAGATTCTCGCCAAGGGAGGAAAGACAGTGTATGGCGCGATTTCCCTCTATAGACTATTGGAACTGATGTGTACAAAACCGAGAGAAATCTTTCCGATTCGCGGACCGAAGTATATCGAAAACGGCGTGGAAGCGGATATTGCGGTTTTAGACCTTGACAGTGTGTACAAGGTCGATCCGGAGCGCTTCTATACGAAAGGCAGAAGCACGCTCTTTGCAGCGCAGGAGGTACAGGGCAGGGTGCTGAAGACCTTTTATCAAGGAAGAGAAGTTTACGACAGCGAAAAAGGGATTTTGCAGGTTTAGGAAGACTAAGTCATCGAGGAGAAAAGGCAGACCAGGGAAGAACTGTGTTTTCTGAAAACGGTTTACTTTTGGAAAAAACTTTATTATGGGGAAAGAGTTGAGTAAGAGTAAGGAGAGGAGAAAAACTGCATGCAAGAATGCGAGTTTAAGATACTGGAAAACAAAATGATTGCAAAAGAGGTATTTCTCATGAAGCTGGACGGGGACTGCTCGGAATTTACAGCGCCGGGACAGTTTTGCGAGATTAAGATTCCCGGGAAGTATTTAAGAAGACCGATTTCCGTCTGTGATGTTTCGGAAAATACTTTAAGCCTCATTTATAAGGTTTTGGGAGAGGGTACGGAAGAGCTGTCCTGCATGGAAGAGGGGGGAATACCTCTCTATTCTAACCGGGCTTGGAAACGGATACAGCGTGAAAGACGCTCCGACAAATCCTGTACTCTGCGGCGGCGGAGTCGGTGTTCCGCCTCTCTACTATCTCTGTAAAAAGCTGGTAGAAGCCGGAAAACACCCTTATGTTGCTTTGGGCTTTCGAGCAAAAGAAGATGTTTTCTTTGAAGAAGAGTTCCGCGCACTGGGCGTTCCCGTGAATGTGGCGACAGAGGACGGCAGTCACGGACAGAAGGGCTTTGTAACCTCTCTTCTCGGAAATCACAACTATGCCATGGTCTGCGGGCCGGAGCCGATGCTTCGCGCCGTGCATGAGAAGGTAGAGGGCGGACAGTTCAGTTTTGAAGAACGTATGGGTTGCGGTTTCGGAGCTTGTATGGGGTGCAGCAGGAAAATGAAGTCCGGCATGAAGCGCATCTGCAAGGACGGACCGGTATTTACATGGGAGGAAATCGAATGGTAAGCATCAAAACAAGGCTTTCGGGAATCGAGCTGGACAATCCGATTATTCCCGCCTCCGGCACCTTTGCTTTCGGAGAAGAGTTCAAGAGTCTCTACGACTTAAATATCCTCGGCTCCATTTCCTTTAAGGGAACGACGGTGGAGGAGCGTCCGGGAAATGCCCTACCCAGAATTTCGGAGTGTCCGGGCGGTATGCTGAATTCCGTGGGACTGCAAAATCCCGGTGTGAAAAAGGTGGTGGAAGAGGAGCTTCCAAGACTTGGAAAGTTCTTCAAAAAGCCCTTGGTAGCAAACATCTCTGGTTTTTCTCTGGAGGACTTCGCCATCCTCTCTGAAGAGATGGATAAGGTGGAAAATGTCGGCATTTTAGAAGTGAATATCTCCTGCCCGAATGTATCCCACGGGGGGATGGCCTTCGGAACGGATGCAAAGTCCGTGGAAGCGGTTTGCAGAGTAGTAAAGGAGAAGACGAAGAAGCCGGTTTACATGAAGTTAAGTCCGAATGTGACCGATATTACGGAAATGGCGAGAGCCGCAGAGAGCGGAGGGGCAGACGGTCTTTCGCTCATCAACACGGTGCTCGGCATGCGAATCGATATTAAGAGAAGAAAGCCGGTACTGGCAAACAAGGTCGGAGGCTATTCCGGACCGGGCATTTCCCGATTGCCGTCCGTGCCGTCTATGCGGTACATCAGGCAGTGAAGCTTCCGCTTATCGGGATGGGTGGAATCAGCCGTGCGGAGGATGTCTTGGAAATGATGATGGCGGGTGCAAGTGCGGTGGAAGTCGGGGCAGAGAACCTTGTGAATCCGAGGGTTTGCGAAGAAATCATCACGGAACTTCCAATACTTTGCGAGAGACTGGGGATTGAGGATATACAGGATATTATCGGAATTGTTTAGTTAAAAGCAGTTTAGTTATATAGAAGAGATAAACTGAATTCGAAAACATAGAAGGCACAAAGTCGAATTCAAGATAAATCAACGAAAATAGATAGATAAAAATGGGAAGGAGCCAAAATGGGAAAGGATGTTATGGTAGCGCTGGATTTTCCGAGCGGTGAGAAGGCCTTGGCGTTTTTAGACTTATTTGCAAAGGAAGAAAGAAAGCCCTATGTAAAGGTGGGAATGGAGCTTTTTTACAGTGAGGGACCGGAGATTGTTAGGAAAATAAAGGAGAGAGGACATCAGATTTTTCTGGATTTAAAGCTTCATGATATTCCGAATACCGTAAAGGGCGGAATGCGCTCCTTACGAGACCTCGGTGTGGATATGACGAACCTGCACGCGTCCGGAGGTGTGGAAATGATGCGACAGGCACTTCGCGGTCTTTCCTTCGAGGATGGAGAGAATGAGGCTTCTTCTTGCAAGGCGGAAAAGGAAAGCTCGGGCTCTACGAATCAAAAAAATCGTCCGCTTCTTATTGCGGTAACGCAGCTTACCTCCACGGACCAAAGGTGTATGGAGGAGGAACTTCTCATTAAGGAAGAGCTGAAAAAGGTTGTGCTCCACTACGGACAAAATGCAAAAACGGCAGGGCTCGACGGTGTGGTTTGCTCTCCTTGGGAAGCAAGAGAAATCCATGAAAAGCTGGGAAAGGATTTCTTAACGATCACTCCGGGTGTTCGCTTTAAGGGCGGTGACGTAGGAGATCAAAAGAGAGTTATGAGTCCGGCAGACGCGAAGGAAGCTGGCTCGGACTACATCGTAATGGGACGCCCCATTACGCAGGCGGAAAATCCGGTAGAGGCCTATAGAGAAGCGGTAAGACAGTTCTGCGACTAAACTTCCTTTCTAAGATAATGGGAAGGCTGAGTTTTATGAAAAAAAGTAGAGTTTTGTGAAAAGCCGGAATACAGCAGCACAGCAAGGATTGTCTAATACAGTACAAAATTAGTTCAATAAGTCCATTTAGCAGGAGGGAAAAGATGAGAAAAGAAGAAATTGCAGAAGGTTTATTATCCATTCAGGCGGTATTTTTAAGACCGAAGGACCCCTTTACCTGGGCATCGGGAATTCATTCCCCCATTTATTGTGATAACCGCTTAACCCTCTCTTTTCCGGAGGTCAGAAGAAAGATTGAGGCGGGGCTTGCCGAGCTTGTGAAGGAGCATTTCCGGAGGCAAAGGCACTTTTCGGGACGTCTACGGCTGGCATTGCACATGCCGCTTTAACCGCAGAAATCCTGGACCTTCCCATGGGCTATGTGAGAGGCTCTGCAAAGGATCACGGAAGACAAAACCAGATTGAAGGAAAGCTCACTCCGGGTGAACCCGTTGTCGTGGTGGAGGATCTCATTTCTACAGGCGGTTCCGTCATCGACTGCGTGAAGGTCTTAGAGGAAAATGGGGCCAAGGTACTCGGCGTGGTGAGCATTTTCACTTATGGAATGGAGAAGGGCAAGAAGAGACTGAGCGAGGCCAATGTGATAAATCATTCTCTCTGCGACCTGGACTCTCTCTTACCGGTAGCTGTTGCAAAGGGCTATATCGAAAAGGAAGAGGAGGCAAAGCTTCTGCACTTTAGAGACAACCCCTCCGATGAGTCGTGGATGACGAAGTAGTGCCGGATAGCAGGGCGTTTCCGGTGAAGGAAGAAGCAAGTGTTTGTAGAACAGATATTATGCATAAGAGCAATTCCTGAAAAGGATTCTCTATAGATGATGTTTAAATATAAGAAAGGGTAAAAGGATGGAGAAAAATCGTAGTATCATTAACATTTTGGATCTGAGTGTTGAGGAAATTAATGAGCTGATGGCTTTAGCGGATAAGATCGAAGCGAAGCCCGAAGACTACTGGGAGCGATGCAAACATAAGAAGCTGGCGACTCTGTTCTTTGAACCGTCCACAAGAACCAGACTTTCTTTTGAGGCGGCTATGCTGGAGCTTGGCGGTTCCGTCCTCGGTTTCGCAGGAGCTTCGAGCTCTTCCGCTGCAAAGGGAGAGAGTGTAGCCGATACGATTGAGACTGTTTCCAACTATGCGGATATCATTACCATGAGACATCCGAAGGAGGGGGCACCGGTTGTGGCTGCGGATCATACAACGGTTCCGTTCATCAATGCCGGAGACGGAGGACATTTTCATCCGACACAGACCTTGGCGGACCTTCTGACCATTCATAGAACCTACGGAAGAGTTGACAACTTATGCATCGGCGTTTGCGGAGACTTAAAGTTCGGTCGTACCGTACACTCCTTAATCGACGCCATGCTTCGCTACCCGAATAACCGCTATATTTTGATTTCCCCCGAAGAGCTTCGTCTTCCGGAGTATGAGATTGAGAAATTAAAGGAAGCCGGTGCGGAGTTCAGAGAGACGACGGACCTGGAAGGCTCCATCCCGGAGCTCGATATCCTCTATATGACGAGAGTGCAGAGAGAGCGTTTTTTTAACGAGGAAGACTACCTCCGCTTAAAGGACATCTATGTGCTGACTCCCGAAAAGCTGAAAAATGCGAAAGAAACGATGGGTATTCTTCATCCGCTTCCCCGTGTAAACGAGATTTCCGTTCAAGTAGATAAGGATAAGCGTGCAAAGTATTTCTATCAGACACTTTGCGGAAAGCAGATGAGAATGGCACTGATTTTGAAGCTTCTCGGATTGGATAAGTAAAAAAGGGATTTATCAATAAAAAATACTTATTCCGTCCTTTTTCCTAAAGGCGCTCTCGCTCGATTCCGACAGAGCGGACACTAAGCCTCGAGCTTCGCTGCGCTTGCTCTCAGCAAGTGCCGGCGTCTCCATACGCTTTAGGAAAAAGAACGAAATAGTATTTTCTGGTAGTATAGAAAAATCCATTTTACTGTAAGATAAACTGTTAAACAAGGAAAGGAAATCATTATGAATATAGATGGAATTGAGAACGGTATTGTTTTAGATCACATTAAGGCAGGCAAGAGCATGCTGGTGTATCAGTATCTGGGACTCCAGAACCTGAACAGTCCGGTGGCGCTTATCCAGAACTGCTCTTCCGGAAAGATGGGAAAGAAGGACATCGTAAAGATTGCGGAGAATATTGACCTTGACTTAAATGTGCTTGGTTACATCGATCCGGGCATCACCGTAAACTACATTCGGGACGGAAAAAGAGTGGATAAGGCTTGCCTATCCTTACCGGAGACGCTGAAAAATGTCCTGCACTGCAAGAATCCGCGTTGCATTACATCTACGGAGCAGGAGCTTCCACAGGTATTTAAGAAGATTGAGGGAAAAAAGAGGCAGTATCGTTGCATTTATTGTGATACAATTGCGAAGAACGATGAATTTGAATAAACTATGCTTTTAGAGGAAAGGTATTCATAGCGAAAAAGGCTATGGAAATGCTGAAATCGTATTCGCTTAAATCCACTTCTGAAACCGTAGTTTTGGAAGTGGATTTTTTATGTGAGGAAAAGGATATGAGTAGTTTTCTTTTAGAACGGAGAAGGGCAGGGATTTTGATGCCTCTGTTCTCCTTACCGGGAAAATACGGAATAGGAAGTTTTTCAAAGGAAGCAAGAGAGTTTGTTCGTTTTTTGAAGGAGGCAGGGCAGAGCTATTGGCAGATTCTACCCATGGGACCGACAGGCTACGGAGATTCTCCTTACCAGAGCTTTTCGACCTTTGCGGGAAACCCCTATTTTATTGACCTCAGTACCTTAGTGGAAGAGGGGCTGCTTTTGGAAGAAGAGCTTTCCGACCTTTCTTTTTCCGACTCGGAAGAGCGCGTAGATTACGGAAAGCTCTACAAGCTTCGTTTTCCGGTACTGGATAAAGCGGTAAAGCGCTTTTTGGCAAGAATGGAAGCGGAAAGGGAATCCGAAAGGAAAGATAAAGCGGAAGCGGAAATGGAGGGAGAAACGGAGCTTAAACCGTTCGCAAAAACCGATGCGGAGTGTTTTTCGTTCAAGGCGGAGAAAGAGGCATATTTGACATTCCTTTCCGAAAATGCGCATTGGCTTCCGAGTTATGCTGCTTTTATGGAAAAAAAGATGCCGTATTCCGCCGACTTTCATAAGGTTTGCCAGTATTTTTTTATCAAACAGTGGAAGAGCCTGAAAGACTATGCAAATAGTGAAGGAATTCAGATTATTGGGGATATTCCCATCTATGTTTCCTTGGATTCTTCCGATATCTTGGATCACCCCTCTCTCTTTCAATTAACGGAAAACGGAGAGCCCTCCGCGGTCGCCGGTTGCCCTCCCGATGCCTTTGCGGAAAATGGACAGCTTTGGGGAAACCCGCTCTACGCTTGGGAGAAGCACGAGGAAGAAGGCTACAGCTGGTGGATTTCAAGAATGAAGCATTGCTTTTCTCTTTATGACATTGTGCGTGTTGACCATTTCCGTGGCTTTGACGAGTATTTTTCCATTCCCTACGGGGATGAAAATGCAAAGCGCGGACATTGGGAAAAGGGGCCGGGTATGAAGCTTTTCAAAGCAATGGAGCAGGCTCTTGGAAAGAAAGAGGTTATCGCGGAAGACTTAGGCTATGTCACGGAGTCCGTGAAGAAGCTCGTTAAAGACAGTGGCTTCCCGGGGATGAAGCTTCTGGAATTTGCCTTTGACTCGAGGGAGAGCGGAGATTACCGTCCGAATACCTGGACCAAGAACACGGTCTGCTATACGGGAACGCATGACAATCAGGTCTTAAAGGACTGGTTTTTGGAAATCCTTCCGGAAGACCGGGAAATGGCGGCGGACTACAGTGGTAAAAGTGTGGAAGAGCTTCTTAAGACAGATTATGTTGACTTCTTTATCAAAATGACTTTGGACTCCGTTTCCAATACGGCGATTATTCCCATGCAGGACTATTTGCATAAGGGAAAGGAAGCAAGGATTAATACGCCCTCCAAGCTTGGCAATAACTGGAGCTATCGCTTTACAAAGAAAGATTTTTCAAAGGATATGGCGGAAAAGATCCGGAAAATGACGGAAGAAAGCGGAAGACTTAGCTAGAATGGCGTTTTAGGAAAATGCGTTTTTGCGTAGCCGTATGTTTTCAGAGGATAAGCAATAGAGAGCTTACAGAAAAAAGGTTTAACGATGTTTAAAAATGCTTTGTATTATCAAGAGGAAAAGGAGAGCTATAAGGCAAAGGTTCTGTCCTGTCTGCCCTTATACGGAAAAGAAAAGGAAGCATGGGAGAAGAGAGTGGGAAAAAGCTTTCCTGCTCTTTTTCTTCTGCGCCTTTCCGAAGAGCCCTTCTATCCGGAGGGAGGCGGACAGGCACCGGACAAGGGAACGATTGACGGCGCGGAGCTTCTCTTTGCGGAAAATATGGAGGACGAGTATATCGTGCATCTTCTTGCAAAGGAGATTCCGGAAGGAACGGAGGTGCTTTGCAAGGTAGACTATGCCTATCGAAGAAGACAGTCGGAAAATCACAGCGGAGAACATATTTTCGCAGGGCTCATCAGCAGTCGCTTCGGCTACAGCAATGTCGGCTTTCACATGGAGCTTCTCGGGGACAATCCGCATGTTACTGTGGACTTTAACGGAGAGCTTTCGGAGGAGGCACTTTCCGAGCTGGAATTGGCAGTGAATGCCGTGATTCGGAAGAATCTACCGGTAGAGGAGAAATATGTAGAAGAACAAGAATCTAAAGAACAAGAATCTAAAGAACAAGAATCTAAAGAACAAGAATCCGGAGGGTCGAATTCGGAGAAAAGTTCGGAAAGCTGACGGGAGAAGAACTGCCAATCGGAAGCCTTGAACAAGGAAAGAAGACGATAGAATTCCGTCAAAAGAAAGCTCTTTCCGGTGCGATTCGCGTAGTCAGTATACCCGGAGTGGACAGCTGCGCCTGCTGTGGAACGCATGTGAAGAGGACAGGAGAAATCGGGCTCTTTAAAGTTTTATCTTTTGAAAAACATCGTGGCGGAACAAGAGTTTTCCTGCTTTCCGGAAAGCTTGCTTTTTTGGACACGCAGAAAAAAGAAAAGCTGCTTTTCAAGGTATCCCGTAAGTTGAGTAGCGACTATCAAAGTCTTTCCGAACGGGTGGATAAGCTGAAGGAACAGACGGAAGAGGAAAGAGGAAGACGAATCGCACTTTCCCTGCAGGCGGTAGAACTGCTTGGAAACAACTATAAGAAAGAACAGTTTATACAAAAAAGAGCTGTTTTCACAGGAAAACCTCTCCTTGGCGAAGCTTTAGAATACTACGGAAACAAAAATCTGGTAGTCTTCCATTTTCCGGACTTTGAGATGATCCTTCTCAATAAAGCCTGTGAGAGCTTAAAATCCTATGTGGATACGGATTTCTTTTGCTTTTCAAGACGAGGAGAGCAGGAGTGGCAGTTTGCGGGAGCCGGACAGGCAGGATTTTTGGAACGGTTTAAGAAATGGAAAGAGGAGAGGCACTTTTCCGGAGGGGGAAAGGAAGAGATGCTGCAGGGACGCTTCCGGGGGAGCAGAGAAGAACTGAAAGATTGGATAGACAGTGCAGAATAATCTGCACTGTCTTATTTTTTATTAAAAATAGACGATATAAATCACAATAAGATGTATTTTTAATAAAAATACATAAAAGTGAATGGTGAAAACACCAAAAATGGAGTTCTGGAAAAGTTTTAAAGATTGTACAAAAGGGTAAGGAAGCAGGCGGAGAAATACACAAAGCTGTATAGGAAGACAGACGCCTAAGTCAGCTCGTGAAGGGCGAACAGTAAGTATGATGATAGTGTTACTATCGTCAATAAGGAGGATGAAAGACAGTATGAAAGAAGAAAAGGCTAAAGCGTCGAAGAACGTTGTCATTCAGGAAAAAGGAATAAAGAAGAGAAAAAGAAGAAGCCTGAGTCGGAGAATCTCTATCCAGCTTTTTTTAATTATGGCTATCCTGTTTGCCTTAATGAATGGTGCCGTATTTTATATTTCAGGAAAGGCTTTTGGGAAGATTAGACATGATTCCCTCTATGCTCTAACAACTTTAAACGCAAAGAAAGTAAATCAAATTGCGGACACCACAAATCATTTGGCCAATGCCTTGCTTCACAGCATGGAAAGATACGACAGTATGAGAGCGGAAACTACAGTACGGGAAAAGCAAAGTCGAGTTCCGAAGGTCGGGCAACTTAGTGAATCGGAATACGATGAAGAAAACTTTGCCATAGATACAATTCAAGATGCTTTATCCGCGAATCCCGGTATCGCCGGTGCAGGTCTTTTCTTTGAACCGAATGGCTTTTCTTCCTCAATAAAGGACTATGCCTTTTTCGTACAGAGAAAAAAGGGGGAGACTGAAAAATACGAGATTTTAAATGTGGATTATAAAATCTATGGCGGCGGAGTTATGGAATATTACAGTAAAATAGAAGAGACAAAGGCTCCTTTTACAAGTCTTCCTTTTGACAGTGATTTTTCCGATGAAAATGTTTTTGTTGTGGCGAAACCGATTTTTTTAGAAGACCGTTTTATCGGTGCGGTAGTCATTGACCTGAAAACGGAGGTCTTTAACGAACTGGATATGAGCGATTTAGGAGAAGACCACTCATTCTTTGATGTCATTGCCCAAAACGGAGACTTTGTATTCAGTAATAATCCGGAAGCCGCCGGAAAGAATCTGAGCGACTTGGATCCGAACGCAAAACATCTGATTGAACTGATGTCAAAAGAACAGACATTCTTTGATCGGGATTACCGTCTTGTTCGTACTTTTATTCCTCTTCACTTTGACGGAGCAAAGTGGTGGGTACAGATTGCCATGCAGGCGAAGGACTATGAATCACAGATGCGGAATCTGCAATATATGATGGTAATAGCGGAGTTCATATTGTTCCTTGCGGTACTTTTTGTCATTACCATTAGTATCAAATTATCCTTAAAACCTTTGTCAAGCATTGCGGAAAGCGGCAGAAGACTTGCAAAAGGTAATTTTGATGTGGAAATCCAATATTCTCATAATGATGAAATCGGAGAAATTGCCGGAACGCTTTCGGCTATTGTAGAGAGCCTGCGGAAAATCATCTTTGATTTGCAGGAGAAGCTGAATGCTATTTCAGAAGGAGATTTCCGGCGTAACAGCAGTAATATTGAAGCCTATGTGGGAAATTATGCACCCTTGGCAAGCAGTATCGCGAAAATTCAAGATTCCTTATCGGAAACTATAGAAGGAGTGAAGAGCTGTTCCACAGAGGTAAGAAACGGAGTGACGCAGCTGGCTGAAAGTGCAAGCACACTTTCGCAGGGGGCAACGGAACAGTCCCAGGCGGTAGATACCCTCTCTGTCCGTATGGGAGAAATTTCGAAAGGCGTGGAAGAGAATGCGGAAATGGCTGAGCATGCCAACAGTCTGCAGGGAGAAACCCGGGAGGCTGTATTACGCAGCAATGAGAAAATGCACGATATGCAGGGAGCAATGGCGGAAATTACACATAAGTCCAATGAAATCAGTAAGATTATTAAGACGATAGATGACATTGCTTTCCAAACCAATATCCTTTCCCTAAATGCGGCTATAGAGGCGGCAAGAGCGGGTTCGGCAGGAAAGGGCTTTGCTGTAGTTGCAGATGAAGTAGGAGAGCTTGCCCAGAAGTCTGCGAAGGCCGCACAAAGCACCGGTGTACTGATAGAAGAGACCATTGATGCGGTGGAAAGGGGCGCGTATCACGGGTGAAACGGCAGAAGCGCTTTCTATCGTTGAAAAAAGCAGTGAAAAGGTAAATGAGTTAATTGCGAAAATATCCGGTTCCTCCGAGCTGGAGGCCGATGCAATCCTGGATATCAAAGACAGCATCAATGAAATATTGAATGTAGTAGCTAAGAATACTGCAACAGCGGAAGAATCCGCAGCCTGCTCGGAAGAACTGTCCGCACAGGTTCATACCTTAAATGACTTAATGGATAAATTTAAGGTATAGCGCAACAATGAGTAAGAATAAGCGAAAGGCAGGAATAGATAAAAAGTGGCTGTAAAAAATAAAAACTTCTTTATGCTGTGGAGGGCCATAGCACTAAAAGCGTCGTTTTTGATTTTTTACAGCCACTTTAAGCTGACTCATCTTTTATTTTAGCTACATCAATTTAGCCTACATAGATCATGCCTTCAAAGAGCTCTTCGGCATCGATACCATTTACTTTTGTGGTCCAGCTTTCTCTGTCTCTTTCAATTTGAATCCGATAGCAGTTTCCGTCATATTGGAACTGGCTGAAATCGTTAAGGTAATAGCTGTTGCCATATTCGCCACCGCCAACTTTATCAACATATTTTTCATCAATGATTCGCATTTCCATAGTGGTTTCATTATCGCTGTACATCAGTAAAAGATAGGAACCGGCAGGGATAGTCCCGTCTTGCAAGACCTTCCCGTTTTGGTCCACTTCTTGTGCGGAAATGTCCTGAAGGGCCCGTAAGACACGATTGCTGGTCACCCTGTAGCGGTTTCCGGCAGGCTTCGGATAGGCATTCTCGTCAATAAGCCAATCTATTTCCACGGTATTGGTGCTAAGAATCTCATTCCCTTCCAATCCGCAAAATCCTGCGGCATCCGTAAAGCTCTCTTGAAGAGAATGTTCTTTATCTACATTGTCGACAGTTTTCCAGTAGTACTCCTTGTTGGAGAGGTCAACAAACCAATGCTCATCGGGATTTAATTCCACAGTAGAGAGGTCAATTCGATAGAGGAAAGTTACGCCGTCGTCTTCATCTTTAAAAAGGTAGAGATAGTATTTTCCGGATTTTTTGAGAATATAAGTCCATCCGTCCAGTCCTTCTACGATGCCGCTTTCCCTACCATTTGCCACAACCGACATATTCATATAAAAGTTACCGTCTGCTTCCTGCCTCTTTAAGTAAACAGGCTCTCTCTTTCCGTCCCCGTCCAGATCGATATCCAGATGCTGCCTTTCTAATAAAGGTAGAACATAGTCTTCCTCCGTTTTCATATATTTTTCGTTAAAAAGATTCTCCGCCTCGTCAAAATACACGGTAAGCACCATGGGATCTTTCAGGGATTGACCGGATGAGTTGAGGTCATAATAGACGGAAACACCCTCTGCATTGACTGTCCAGCATAGGTTTTCTCCCTGTTCTTTTACTTTTGAAAGGAAATCTACGGGAAATGCCGTATCCATACCTGCAGACTCTTTTGCTCTGCTTTCCGCAAGGGTAAAGAAGGTTTCTGAATCCAGAACAACATCGGAAAGGCGAGTCTCTTTCCGCTTTCCGAGTCGAAATTCACAGCACTGTGAACATAGCTTGTTTCGTTTCCGGTATAATTCACAGACTTGGTCTGAAGGACACTTACGATACTCTTATCCGCTCGAATAATAAAGCTGTTGCTGTCCACTTCGGGAGTGTTGCCGGTAAAGTTTGCTATATTTCTTTTCGCTTCTTCCGAAGAGCTGCTGATATTCACCAATTCTGCAAAATCTTTTTGGTATGCTTCCTCCACTTCTTTGTTGTATTCCGACAAGGCATCTCTTAGTGCCGTGAATTCACTTCCTTCTTCTTTTAAGAGCAGCTTGCTGTATCCTCCCCGGTAAAAATAGTGGTAGTCGGAATCTCTATGGGTTTCTCCATTTTTTTCAATCAGTAAATGGGGAAGTCCCGGGAGTTCCGCGTTTTCTGCCTTTTTCTCTTCACCCGTTTCCTCTCCCGACTTTTCCGTCTCGGCATTTCCTCTGCCGCTCTGTTCTTCTGTGCCTTTATTCTCCGTCTTTCCGCAAGACAGCAGAATAAAAGCAAGCAGAAGGAACATTGTTAAAACCCTGTTCTTTTTGCCTTTCATCTTTTCCTCCTTCAATCGGTTTTTAATAGAATTATTCTTATCAATCAATGCTTCTATAGACTGCTCATGAATTAAATAATAATTTACACTATCTTATCAGTTTTTACTCCTATTTAAAACAGGGATTGGCAGTGCCAATCCCTGAAATGATGTGATTTTAGAAAATCCAAACCGATTTGCAAAGACTCAATTTGTAAAGACTTGGCATGATTAGCCTATGATTTCGGAAAGCTTACCTTTCTGTCTTCCATTCTGGATTTTGTGCAGGCATCAGCCGTGGCAATTGCGGCTCTTGCGGCTTCTCCAGTAAGAAGCGGTTTATACTCCTCACTTACTTCCTTTCCGTGCATGATGCCATTTAGGAAAGCCATTTCTTTCTTCATAATACCCTGTAACCAAAGTGGCGGCTTTCTGCCGGGCTTACCGTACTGAATGGCACCGTCCATCTCCGTACCGTGGTAAATGCGTGTTCTGTCATCATCTTCTTCTTTGCTTTCATGAAGAAGAAAATGACTTTCTTTTCCATCCACTTTCAGTGTGCAGCCTGCATCGAACATATCCAGTTTGATGGCACCTTTAGTACCCTGAATAAGCAGATAATGCTCCGGCCAGTGGAAGGCGGAACCCCACTCCAAAACGGCATAACGTCCATCATGAAAACGAGCGGTAATGAAAATCATATCGTCCTCATCACCGAAAGCCTCGCCCTGATGCGCTACATTTCCGGCTTCCATGGTAACTTCTTCCGGCATGCCTCCCATGATAAACTGAACACAATCCAGTTCGTGAATGTGGTGGTAGAGGTGTCCTCCCGATTTTTCCCGGATTTTTTTCCAGGAAACGGATTCCTGCACGTCCTCCCAACCGTTTCTGGCCGAATGACAGTAGAGAACCTTTCCGATTTTTCCTGCATTAATCAGTTCTTTTGCGTGATGCACACCATTAAAGAAATTCATGATGTGTCCCGCCATGAAAATTACATGATTTTCTTCACAGGCTTTTACCATCTCATCACAGTCCGCGTAGGAGAGGGCGATAGGCTTTTCACAAAAAACATTCTTTCCGTGCTTCGCTGCCAAAATCACAGGCTCTTTATGTAAATAATTCGGTGTGGCAACAATGACACATTGCACATCCGGTCTGGATACTAAAGCTTCTAAGCTTTGTTCTGCATCGCAGGACAGTTCCTTTGCAATCGTTTCTCCGTTTTCCGGGTCATATATAGCAACAACCTGTGCATCTTCTTGCTCTTTCATTATACGGGCCAATTCCGCACCGAAATAGCCCACACCCACTACGGCATAATTTATCATGATTTACTCCTAACTTTTGCACGATTTAAAAATCAGTTTATCTTTATTGCTTGTTATTTTTCGAACAACATTCTTTTGCTATGCAAATAGCATCTTTTTCACTAAATCTTACTTTACGGCACCCTCTGACAACCCTCCCGCAATCTTATTCTGAATCAGGCAGAAGAAGAGGATGGAAGGAATGACTACCAAGGTGGAAGCCGCCATCATATCTCCCCAGTCCAAAATCTCCGAACCGTTCAGAGAACGAAGCGCAACGGCAACCGTCATCTTGGCTGTATCATTGATGAGGATTAAGGAATATAAAAACTCATTCCAAACATTGATGAAGGTATAGATGGCGGTGGCTACGATTCCCGGTGCTACCAAAGGAATTACCACTTGCAGAAATACCTGAATTTTATTGGCTCCGTCTATTTTTGCCGCTTCCTCTATTCCGATTGGAACTGTTTTGAAAAATCCGACCAAAAGCCATACAGCATACGGAATACTGAAGGAAAGATAAACTAAAACCAATCCGATTCTTGTGTTGGTCAGTCCAAGCTTTGCCATGACGATAGAATAGGGAATGGCTAAAAGGATGGGCGGGAAAATATAAGTGGTAACCAAAACTTTAGACAGTATGTTTCCGATTTTTGGAAAAAAGCGTACGATACCATAGGCGGCGAGAGCGGAAATCGTGATGGCAATCGCTGTTGTAGCTATAGAAATAATGACGCTGTTTCGGATATTAACGATAAATCCCAGATCAAAAATGACATGGCGGTAATACTCTAAAGTCACTACCTTGGGAAGAAAGGCGGTAGGATTCCCTGTTAATTCGCCTTTCCCTTTGATAGAGGAAATGATAATCCAAAGCAGCGGGAAAATAGCGAAGAAACAAAGGAGCAGAAGATAGATATGGCTGATGAAGCTCGCAAAATATTTCTTTCTCATTTATTTTCCTCTCTTTCCCAACAATTCATGATGGTGAAATAGATAATGCAGACACTCATCAGGAAAATAAACAGCAGAACGGTTACAGCAGAAGATTTTCCCAGTAATTTGGTTCCCCATCCCATTTCATAGGCATAGAGAGGAACGGTTTGCGTACTTCCTGCAGGGCCTCCTCCGGTAATCAGGTAGATTAGGTCAAAGTTGTTGAAAATCCACACCGTTCTTAAAACCACCAGAAGTCCCATAACCAGCTTAATATGGGGAAGTGTAATATGTTTAAAAGACTGGAAAGTACTGGCCCCGTCTATCTTTGCCGCTTCATATTGGTCTTGCGGCACGGTTTGTAAGGCAGATAAGACATTGACCATAATCATCGGTGCTCCAAACCAGATATTAATGAGTACCAGTACGATAAAAGCCAGATTCTTTTCAGTAAGAAACTGTGGAGCGCTTTCACATATTTTCCATTTCACTAAGAGATTCGGTAATATTCCGTATACTCCGTTTAAAATCCAAGTCCAAGAGAAGGCAATAACGATAGAGGGAAAAGCCCAAGGGATAATCAGCAAAGTTTTATACATGCCCTTGAAAAGATTCACTCTATTTAAGGCCAGTGCAGCGGTAAATCCCACCAGTATCTGTCCCAACAAAGAAAATACGGTCCACTTTAAAGAGTTGAAAAAAGCTGCCCAAAATTTAGGATCGCTAAGGATATCCATGTAGTTTTTCAGTCCCACAAAGTTATATCTGGGTCTAATCAGATTCTTTGTGGTCATACTGTAAAAAAGACTGGAAAAGATGGGATAGATAAAAAGAGCGGCTACGACAATGACGGCAGGAAGAACAAATAACCATTTCGTATAAGATCTTGTCTTCATTTTCCGACCTACCTTTCTATTTTGGAGAAGCTGTAAGAAGGGAAGTTCTTACAGACTTCTCCGGGAAAAACAATTATTGTGTAGCAGCTTCCATTAAGCTGTTTAATTTATCTTCAGCAGCTTTTGCGGCCGTTTTTACATCTGTTCCGTTCGTGATGATATCTTGGAACATTTCTTCAATAACGTGCTGGTTGGTAAGGATACCTGCCTGTACGCTTGGACCATGCTCAAATCCGATAGCGGTTCCGCCGGGAATCTGGGAAGAAATCACTTCTTCCGCATGGGCAAATTTCTGAATAGTCGGATCATCTTTATACGCTTCGGAATCCTCGATGCCCTTGATTGCCGGAAGCATTCCGACAGGAACGGAATGGAGGAATTTCACATAGGTGTCTTCGTCATATAAGGTCTTGATAAAGGCTTCACAAATTTCAGGATGCTTGGAATTCTTCCAAATGACCAAAGGCTGGTTAGAAGTGGTAATTCCCTTTTGCTCTGTACCCTTAATCGTCGGAATAGGATAGCAGTCTACGTAATCCAGTAAATCGGGGGGAGTTTGCCGCTACACCGGAGATTTGGAATCCGGAGTTAAAGTCAAAGGCGGTTTTTCCCTGATAGTAGAGGGTAGCCTGATCCAGTACATTGTAGTTGATGGAATCCTTTGGAGAGCAATCCTTATAGACTTTAAGCCAATAGTTGATTCCTTCTATAGCTAAATCGCTGGTAAGATTCGCTTTTAAGTCATCCGTCAGTAAGCTTCCTCCGGCACCCTTAACATAGAAGTTCAGGAAATTGGTAGCTTGGAAGTCTGTGGAACCGCAGGGGAAGGACAGACCGTAAACACCGTCTTTTGTCAAAGTCTTGGCTTCTTCATAAAGCTCATCCCATGTCTTTGGCACCTCTAAGTTATTTTTTTCCAGTAAATCCTTGCGAACCCACATCACCATGGCGTGTGAATAGAGAGGAACCGCATAGTTGTTACCATCTACGGAAAGTTCATTTAACGCATTTTCATAGAACTTATCTCGTCCGATATCGTCAATTAATCCGTTTAGCGGAATGATTGCGTCGGAATTAATCATTTCGGAAACCTGCCCTACCAGAGCGGTGCTCATATCCGGCACATTCCCGGAAGCAAGTCCTGTTGTCCACTTGGTGTAAAAGTCATTCCAGGAAAAGGTTTCGATTTTAATATTAACCTTCGGATGCTCCTGCATGAACTTATCTGCAGCTTCCTGAATGGTTTCCAATCTGGGACCTTGCGTGAAGGAATGCCAGAAAGTAATGTCTCCTTCCAGTTCGGTATCCGCTTCCGCCTTTTCCTCGCTACCCTTTTCTTCGCTACTGTTTTGCTCCGGAGCCTTACTTTCTTCCTTTGCAGCGCTTCCGCCACATCCGCTCAGAGCGGTGCAAAGCATTGCAAGACTCAGCATAGCGCTTAAAATCTTTTTTCTCATAAATCATCCTCCTCTTATTTTACAAGCCTTTCTGCTATAAAAATAATCTTTAATTTATTTTTTTATGCCAGAAGAATTACGAGCTTGTTTGTGTAGATTGCTAATTAATTTGTATAATATAGTAAAAAAATATACGAATCCATAGAGAAGAGACAAAAAAATAGCATTTTACGCTTGAAAAACAAGTATATCAATGCTAATAAGATATATTTTTCTGTTTTAGTAAAAATAAAAAATATCTTTTATTCCCTAGCAATTTGACGATACTGACGAGGAGTACAGCCAAAAGCGCGTTTAAATTCACGAATAAAATAATTACTGTCTTCATACCCTAATTCATAGGCGATATCATTAATGTGCAGATTGGAAACCAACAGTCTTCTGGCTGCAGTGGTCAGTTTCAGTTCCTTAATATAAGTCATGGGAGATTTTCCAAGTTGGGTACGGAATAAACTGCTTAGCCTTTGCTTACTTAATCCCGCCATATCGGCAAGGCGTTGAGGAGAATAACTTTCACTTGGATGCAGTAGAACATAGTCCACTACACCTTGAATTCGATAGTCTATTTCTGATGAGTTTTTTTGAATTTTGTCTCTAATTTGCGTAGAACTTTCTCCTTCCGAAGGAGAGACAGGTTTACGAGAAGCGGAGGAGATATTGGAATCATTCGGTTTCATATTGGTATTATTCTGTAGATAAAACTCTCCTACACTTTTGCTTTGATTTACTTTGGCAATCAGAGAGGCAATTAAGAGCTCCAGATACCCTCTTACAAAAAACATTTTTGCTGGACTTTCTTTTTTGACCCAATTATACATTTCATCAAAATAAAGAAATTCGCCTTTTCCTTCCATGATTTTAGGCAAATGATAATACTCTTCGAGAAGATCTCCTCCCTCAAAAAAAACAGAGGTAGTAAATCGAATACTTGTAAAGGAAAAATGACTGCTGGTGGAATAACAGGATAGCAGGCTCCCCTTTGGAATGTAGATAATCTGATCTTTGTCTATGGAGTATTCTTTATTATTTATATGGAATATGGCTGTTCCCGATTCAATATACCGTAACATACTATAGGGAGTATTTGTTTCAGGAAAAATCCAATTTTTTCCAAAGGAGTAGCGGTCAATGTATAAAAAATGGAAATGGATATTGTCAATCGCGCTGTACATTATAAAGCCTTCTTTCGTTTTAGATAAATTATATACTATCATTTCCCATTTGATTTTGTGAAAATGGAAGAAAAAAATTCTTTTGCAGAAGAATTTCAAAGAGCCGTATAAAGAATTTCGTCTTGCAAATTAAAAAAATTATAAATATAATGAAACACAGTAAATGAGAGTGAAAATAAATTTCGTTTTTCTTTGAAAAAAGAGATTTTTACTTTGGTATTTTTTATTCTCAAGGAGAGTTAAAAATAAATAGGAGAAGGAGTACTCCATGAATGATCGAGTAAAAAGATTACATGGAAAGTTGATTGTTTCGTGCCAAGCCCTTCCGGAAGAGCCTCTGCACTCTTCCTTTATCATGGGAAGGATGGCAAGGGCGGCCAAGATGGCCGGTGCCGGAGGGATTCGGGCGAACACGAAGGAAGATATCACAGAGATTCAGAAAGAAGTGGATCTTCCGATTATCGGAATCGTAAAGAGGGATTATCCGGATTCCAAGGTTTACATCACCCCCACGATGAAAGAAGTGGATGAGCTTACGAGTACGGGGGTAGACATCATCGCGATGGATGCCACCATTTCGGATCGCCCGGGCGGAAAAACTTTGGAAGCGTTCTTTACGGAAGTGAAAGCGAAATATCCGAATCAACTCTTTATGGCGGACTGTTCCACAGTGGAGGAAGCCTTGGAAGCTGACAGACTGGGCTTTGATTTTATCGGCTCCACCATGGTCGGCTATACCGAGCAGTCCAAGGGAGACCGCATTGAAGCGGAAGATTTTTTGATTCTTCGGAAGATGATTGAGGGGGTTAAGCACCCGGTTATCGCCGAAGGAAACATCAACACACCGGAAAAAGCGAAAAGGGTGATGGAGCTCGGTGCATTTTCCGTGGTGGTCGGATCTATTATTACAAGGCCGCAGCTTATCGCTGTACCTTTTGTAAAAGCATTAAAAGAATGGGAGGAACACAAATGAAAAAAAGACAGATTGCCTTAGGCATGGCTGCCGTACTTCTGGCATCCGGCCTGGCTGCTTGCGGTGGCGCTAAGAAAGCGGAGACTACCGGAGCGGCTGAAGAGACAACAAAGGCGGCAGAGGAGAGCAAGGAAAATGCCGATGCGAAAGGAGAGGCGAATGAAAGCCTTGAGGCAGACCTTAAGCTTTTCACCTATCCTATCGGAAAATGGGGCGACAGCGCATCCGTTGACGGTTTACTTGAGAACTTCAACAAGAAGTACCCGAACATCCATGTAACGGTAGAGTATCTGGATTACACGAACGGTGATGATCAGGTCAATACCGCTATCGAAGGAAATGCGGCTCCGGATCTTATTATGGAAGGACCGGAAAGACTCGTTGCAAACTGGGGCGCTAAGGGACTTATGGTTGACCTTGCAGACCTGTTTGAGGATGAGGATTCCAAGGATATTTATGAAAATGTAACGGCTGCCTGCAAGTCTGCCGACGGAAAATACTATGAGTATCCGCTTGCTATGATTGCACATTGTATGGCGATCAACAAGACCGTATTCGAGAAGGCTGACGCTCTTCAGTATATCGATGAAGATACCCATACCTGGACAACAGAGAACTTCTTCAAGGCTGTAGAAGCGATTGAGAAGAACGGTCAGGAAAATGTTCTCGCTGTTTACTGCGGCGGACAGGGTGGAGACCAGGGTACACGTGCACTGGTAAACAACCTCTACAGCGGAACCTATACCAATAAGGAGCACACCGAGTATACCGGTGCGGAAGAGCAGAATGTAAAGGCTCTTGAGGCTCTTAAAGCGGCAAAGGGTGTGAAATTTGATCCGGCTTTAGTTGGAGGAGATGAGATTACTTTATTTAGAAATGGAACTTTAGCAATGTCTCTTTGCTGGAACTCTGCACAGCAGAACAACAAGGATAACGGCGAGGCCGGAAAGACCAACAACGGTGATGAAATCATCCCGATGCTTTTCCCGACAGATGACGGAAAGACAGAGCTTTGCGGCGGTATCTGGGGATTCGGTATCTTCGATAACGGCGATGAGAATAAGGTTAAGGCAGCTAAGGCTTTCATCCGTTTTATGGCTAACGATCCGGAACAGGCAAAGATTTCCGTACAGACAACCGGATTCTTCCCTGTACACGAGAAGCTGACCGGCGTATATGACGGAACAGACAATGCGGAAACCATGAAGATGTTCACAGAGAAGTTTATGCCTTCTTTCGGAGACTACTATCAGGTAACTCCGGGCTGGGCACAGGCAAGAACCGAGTGGTGGAATATGTTGCAGAGAGTCGGACAGGGCGGCGATGTCAAGACAGAGCTTGAGACCTTCCAGAACAATGCTAACGCAGCAGCTAAGTCCTAATATTTTCGCTCCGGAAGAAGCAAAAAGCTCATTCCGGAGCTTTTTTTGTAAAAACTGCCATATATAAGCTTGCTGCAGCTTGATTTAGACATGATCGGTCCCTGTTTTAGACTGTAGAAGAATAGGACGATTCATTTTAAAGAATAGCAGCGTATTACTACTCGTTTTAACTAGAACGAAGGAGAACTTTATGGATACCACTCAAACGAGCAGAAGTAAGATTCTTGTGCAGAGGGAAACGCGATCTGCCTATTTGTTTCTGCTTCCCAGCTTGGTTTTTTTCTTGGGATTTGTTATTTTTCCCATGATTTTGTGCGTTTACACCAGCTTTTTTGATGCTACTATGGGAAAGAATGTAGCGGATAAATTTATCGGTGCACAGAACTATCTTGAGCTGTTTTCGGACGGCATTTTTCTAAAGGCATTGAAGAATACCCTGATTATCGTACTGGTTTCCGTACCTGCGGTAGCAATCTTCTCTTTATGGGTGTCTTCTCTGATTTACAAAATGAAGGGGCCGGTGCTTTCCGCCTTCCGTTGCATCTTCTACCTTCCTGTAGTTACAGGATCGGTTGCAGTAACGGTAGTCTGGAAGTGGATGTTCCATAATTACTATGGTTTATTTAACTATGTGGGAACCCACACGGGAATGATGGAACAGAATATCAACTGGCTCGGGGATGCAAGATTTGCCTTACCCTGTATTATCCTGATTTTATTTACGACCTCTGTAGGACAGCCTATCGTGCTTTATGTTTCCGCACTAGGAAATGTTGACGATTCTCTTGTAGAAGCGGCAAAGGTAGACGGCGCTACGGACTTACAGCTTTTCTGGAAAATTAAGTGGCCGCAGATCATGCCTACCACTTTATATATTTTGGTTATCACCACAATCAACAGTTTCCAGTGCTTCGCACTGATTCAGCTCTTAACCTCCGGTGGACCGAACCACAGTACCGATACCGTAATGTATTACATTTATTACACTGCTTTTAAGCTGTATCGTTATGGTTACGGAAATGCCATGGGTGTAATATTAGCCGTGATTATTGCCTTGCTCTCCGCTTTGCAATTCCAGTTGGCGAAGGAAAAGTAGGAGGAAAAGTATGAAAACGAATAATAAATCAGTTTACAGCATCATCAGTGTCATCATTCTTCTTATTTTGGCATTTTTCTTCCTTTTCCCTCTGTATTGGATTATCACAGGCTCCTTTAAAACGGCACAGTCCATTAACGGCACCAGCCCCGACTGGTTTCCAAAGGAATGGGTAATGACCAACTATCAGAAGCTTTTTCCCGACAGCCGACAGCTTTATTCAGCTTCACGCTACCCGGTATGGGGAAGGCTGCGATTTCCTTCGGCCCGAAAGTGCCCGGTGCGGTTCGCTGGCTCTTTAATACGGTTGTGATGTCTCTTTCCGCCATGGTTTTAACCTGTGTTACAGCATCCATGGCCGGTTATGCACTGGCAAAGAAACGCTTCAGAGGAAGAACTCTTTTATTTACCTTGATTGTTTGCGCTATGGCGCTTCCGAAGCAGGTTATTCTGATTCCGTTAATCAGGGAAATGTCTTTCTTAAAACTCTATAATACGCTTTTGGCCGTTATTTTCCCGACCGTCGGCTGGCCCTTCGGTGTATTCCTCATGAAGCAGTTCTCCGAGGGTGTTCCCGGAGAAATGCTGGAGGCATCCCGCATTGACGGCGCCTCCGAGGCAAGAATCTTTTCGCAAATCGTGCTCCCTATGGTGAAACCGGGAATCGGAGCACTTGCCATTTTTACCTTCATAAACAGCTGGAACGATTACTTCATGCAGTTGATTATGTTAAGCAGTACCGAAAAACTGACTATTTCCCTCGGTATTGCGAAACTCCAGGCGGAAAACGCCACGGACTTCGGAATCATCATGGCGGGAGCAGCCGTAGCGGCAGTCCCCATCCTCATCGTATTCCTCATCTTCCAGAGATACTTTACACAAGGCATCGCCATGGGTGCTGTCAAGGGATAACTTTTCATAAAGAAAAGTTATCCCTGTAATCAGACCACAGCCCCTTAGGGGGTGTGCTTTGCGAAGCAAAGTGAGCAGGCGAGCTACAAGCTCGCGCTCAGTCAAGGGTTAGAAAGGACCACTATGAAAAACACAGAAAAATACGCAGGCATAACCCCTGCATTTTACGCTTGTTACGATGAAAAGGGAGAGGTTTCTCCCGAGAGAGTGCGTGCACTCACAAGATATTTTCTTGCTGCCGGTGTGCAGGGACTCTATGTAAATGGCTCCTCCGGAGAGTGCATCTATCTTTCCAAAGAGGAAAGAAAGTGCATTTTGGAAAATGTTTGTGCGGAGGCGGAGGGAAAGCTCAGAATTATTGCCCATGTAGCCTGCAATAATACTCGAGATTCCGAGGAACTCGCAGCCCACGCGGAGAGCTTAAAGGTAGATGCGATTGCTTCCATTCCACCCATTTATTTCCATCTTCCGGCATACAGCATTGCCGAGTACTGGAATAGAATCAGTGCAGCTGCGCCGAATACCGATTTTGTTATTTACAATATTCCGCAACTTGCCGGGGTTAGCCTAACACAGGACCTTTGCAAGGAAATGCTGAAGAATCCGAGGGTTATCGGCGTGAAGAATTCCTCTATGCCGGTACAGGATATCCAGACTTTTAAGGCTCTTGGCGGAGAAGACTTCGTTGTATTTAACGGCCCGGATGAGCAGTTTGTGGGCGGAAGAGCCATGGGAGCTGTCGGCGGTATCGGCGGAACCTACGGCGCGATGCCGGAGCTTTTTGTGAAAATGAATAAGCTCTTTCTGGAAAATAAAATTATGGAAGCAAGAGAAATCCAGATTAAGGTAAACGAGATTATTGCTCTGCTTTGCAGCGGACACGGCAATATGTATGCCATGATTAAGGAAGTGCTTCGTCTTCGTAAGGGACTGGAAATCGGTTCTGTCAGAAGTCCATTGACTCCGCTTACGGCAGAAGACAAGAAGATTGCAGAGAAGACGGCTAAGGTCATCGACGACGCGGTTGCTCATTTTTGCTAAATGAAAAATGGAACTTAAGAAGATACTGCATGCTTTATGCGAGTACTTGTTAAGAATAGAAAGAATGCCCCGCTTAAGAGAGATTGTATAAGGCGGGGCATTCGGCTATCAGTTTACACGGAAAGAACTATATTTTTCATAGAAGTCTTATAGGTGTAAATGATATTTTGCTTAGTTCATAATATTATATTTTAGAATGGATCAGTAGCGGATTTATTTTCTGTTTCGTTTTTGGAAAAGATTGAGGAGGGGAAATAGGATATGGAAGAGGAGAAAATCATAGTTTGTTTTGGAGATTCCAATACACATGGATACAATAATAAAACGGGGGGACGCTTTGACAAGAACACGCGCTGGCCGATGGTCTTGCAAAGCCTTCTTGGAGAAGAATATTTGATTCGCGAGGAAGGTCTTTCCGGAAGAACTACGGTTTTTGATGATCCGCTTCACGAGTCGCTCTCCGGCGTGGATGTCATTCGTCCGATTCTTCTTACCCATGAACCGGTTTCGCTCCTTATCATTATGCTTGGGACAAATGATGTAAAGGAGCGCTTTCTGCGACTCCGGAAAATATTTCCCGCGGTCTCGACAGACTGATTAAGAAGGCGCAGGATGCGGAAGAAGCCTTTTTCAAATCCAAGCCGAATATCCTCGTGATTGCACCATATCCGATTGATGACGAATACCGAGATACTGCCATTGGAAATGACATGGGAGAGGGATGCGCAGAGAAGTCTCGGAAACTTCCGGAGCTATACAAAGCGATTGCCGAGCAGAATCATTGCCATTTTCTTTCGGCAACGGAGATTCCCGGGATGGAAAATTATCCCTATGACTATATGCATTTAAGCCCTAAAGCGCATCGAGCACTTGCCGAAGCTTTGGCGGAAAGAATGAAAGACTATCTTTCTTAGATGCATAGTGGGAAATAGATAAAGTGATGATTGGAAAATATTAAATCACTTAGAAATATAGATAGAAATATAGAATCACATAGAAATATAGAATTAATAAGGAATATAAAGAAAACAGGCAGCTGTTGCTACGGCTTAAAAAAGGGAGGGAAAATTGGAGAAACGATTTTTGGCCATAGACATTGGAGGCACGACAACGAAATTTGCACTCCTTACTGCTGAAGGAGAGATTCTTTCGCAGGGGGAAAGGGATACGGAGGCAGAACAGGGCGGCCCGCATATCGTAGATAGAATAAAATCGCTGATCAAAGAGCAGGAGCTTCCTTTGGATGGAATATGCATTTCTACCGCAGGGATTGTGGATGAGGAAGCAGGAGAAATCATCCACGCCGGACCGCAGATTCCGAACTATAAGGGAACAAAGTGGAAGAAGCTGATAGAAGAGGAGTTCTCCATTCCCTGTGAGGTAGAAAATGATGTAAACTGTGCCGGTCTTGGAGAAGCGTATTTCGGTGCTGCAAAAGGCAAGAAATCCGTCTTGCTCCTTACTATAGGAACGGGAATAGGAGGTTGCTTCTTACAAAATGGAGAAATTCAGCACGGTATTTCTCATGCTGCTATGGAAGTGGGGTATATGCAGATTCCGGGAGGAGAATTCCAAAATCTTGCCGCAACTTCCGCTTTGGTTCGCAGAGTGGCAAGGCGAAAGAAGGAAGCTGTGGAAGAGTGGAACGGAAAAAAAAATTCTCTTAAGTGTAGAAGAGGGAGACAGAATCTGTATCGAAGAGCTGGATCGATTTTGCGATACCCTGTCTCTCGGTATGAGTAATCTTTGTTATGCCTTTAATCCGGAGATTTTCATTCTGGGTGGAGGCATCATGGTACGAAAGGATATTTTACTTCCGAAGATAAGAGAGCACTTGCAAGAACATCTAATTCCCTTGATATATGATCACACGGAATTGGATTGCGCTACGATGGGCAATCAGGCAGGTTTCCTTGGAGCATTTGTACATTTTCAGAAGAAGCAGGCAGAGAGGAAAATCGATGAAAAAATATAAGATTTTTGCGGAAGATAAAAAGTTTTACCTCGGAACAATCTCTTCAGAGGAGGGACAATTTTCTGCCGTTCATTTAGAACAGGAGCTTTCGGAAGAGGAGGCCTTTTCAAGAGAAGAGGAGTTTTTGATTCCGGGCTTAATCGATATACATTTTCATGGCTGTCTTGGACAGGATTTTTGCGACAGAAAAAGAGAGGCGATAGAATGCCTTGCGAAGTATGAGATAGAGCACGGCGTAACAGGGATTTGCCCGGCCACCCTTACTTTAGCACTGGAGGATTTGGATACAGTCCTGTCTCTTGCAAAAGACTATGCGGAAGAAGGTGAAAAGCCGGGAGAGGCAAGACTTCTCGGCATCAATATGGAAGGCCCTTTTATCAGCCATGTGAAAAAAGGTGCGCAGAATGAGAAGTATATTTTGAAGTGTGACGAGAAGATTCTTACCCGTTTTATCGAAAAATCAGGCGGACTTGTTAAGTTTGTGGGCCTTGCTCCGGAGGAGAATCCCGGTTTTGAAGACTTTATCAAAAAAGCAAAGGGAAGAGTCAAGATTTCTCTTGCACATACCAATGCGGATTTTCAGACTGCACTCTTGGCCTATCGCGCGGGAGCAAGTCATGCGGTGCACCTTTTTAATGCCATGACGGGACTTGACCATAGAAATCCGGGTGTAGTCGGAGCTACCGTGGAAAGTAAAGAGGTCTATGCGGAGCTGATTACCGATGGAATCCATGTGCATCCCGTTATGGTGCGGGCGGCATTTGCACTTCTCGGAGAAGACAGGGTGGTGCTGATTAGCGACAGCCTCCGTTCTACCGGAATGCCGGACGGAATTTACGACCTCGGGGGACAGAAGGTACAGAAGGAAGGAAAACGTTGTACCCTTGTGGAAGGAGGAAACCTTGCCGGCTCCGTTTCCAATGTATTTGACTGCATGAAGACAGCTGTGCAACTGATGAAGATTCCATTCCGCTCGGCAATTCTCGCTTCGACTATCAATCCTGCAAAGGCTCTTGGGGTAGAGAAGACAGTCGGGAGCATTTCCGTAGGAAAAAGGCGGATTATCTGCTTTTAGACAATGAGCTGAACCTCAAGGCGGTGTACCAATCCGGAAAAGAAATGGAATGAGTACATTTTACAAAATTTTATTTCGAAAAATGTATTGCAAAATATCCTCCTTTCGACTAGAGTATCAAAGGCAAAAGAGAAGACATGGTAAGGGAAAAGATTTCCGATTGCACAGAGCAGCGTTTTACTGTGTCTTGAGTAATCTGAATGAAGAAAAGGAGTATATGTATGAAGGGATTTTTAAAGGAGTTTAAAGAGTTCGCTTTAAAGGGAAACATGATTGATTTGGCGGTAGGTATGATTATCGGTTCCGCTTTTACCGCATTGGTAAACAAGCTGGTCAGTGACCTTGTTATGCCGCTTATTTCTCTTGTTACCGGAAAGATTGATTTTGAAAATATGTTTATTCCTCTTGCCGGACAGACTACGAAGGTATATAGCGAGGCAGTAGAGCAGGGCGCTGTATTTGCTTACGGTTCCTTTATTACCGCTGTAATTAACTTCCTGATCATGGCATTGGTAGTTTTTGTTTTTGTAAAGCAGATGAACAAGCTGAAGAAGGAAGCTCCGGTTGAAGATACCGAGAAGGAGTGCCCATATTGCAAGACGATGATTCCTATCGAGGCAACTCGTTGTCCTCACTGTACATCCAAGCTTGCAGGATACGCAGAGGCAGTTTAATCAAAATTGTATTGGAATAATCCATCAGGAATGGATGGAGAAATTTCATCAAGAAGGATAGTGAAGCTTTCTCGTGATGATAAGGCGTTTTCACAGCTTCTTATGAAAAAAGAATAGAAATGAGAATCGTGGGTATTGGAAGGAAGACCTTTTTGGTTTATAACGATAGTCGGATAGGAAGACTGTTGTTTGTACCTTCTCCATATCCACGATTCTGTTTTTTATTCATAACGAGTATTGCTCGCAAAGCATGCAACATCTTGTTGATGCTGGATATTGTACTTAAGTAGATGACGATTCATTCATAATGGGTATCGTGCATAAAATGTGCATGATTATTTATTTACAGTCAGGATGCGGAGGAAATATGGAAGAAAGAGAACGTGAGAGAATTGCAACAAGAGCCGCCATTATCGGCATACTGGCAAATCTTTTTTTGTTTATTGTAAAATATGCTCTTTCCTTTTTACTTCATTCTTTAAGTATCGGTGCGGATGCCTGGAACAACTTGTCAGATATGGGAAATTCTCTTATCAGTCTTTTTGCAGGGAAAATATCCGGAAAAAAAGCGGACAGAGAGCATCCCTTCGGCCATGGAAGAATCGAGTATCTGGCGGCTTTTTTAGTCAGTACTCTGATTATTCAGCTGGGCTTTCAGACGATTCGATCAGCTCTATTTTCTATGGGGAAGAAAGAGGAACTTTCCTTTTTTGCTCCTGCCCTTTGGATTCTTACTTTATCCGTTTTGGTTAAGGTTCTTCTCTTTTTCTATTTTCGCTTTGTGGGAAAGAAACTGTCTTCCACCCTTTTTAAAGTAACGGCAATGGATGCTCTTTTGGATTCTTTGATGACGCTTTCTACTTTATTTTCTACTCTCCTGTACTATAAGAGCGGTTACAATATAGACGCAATACTCGGCCTTCTTTTGGGAGCAATTATTCTTTTTAACGGGGCGAAGATGGCGAAGGAGACCATTACGGAGATTCTGGGAAAACCGATTGAAGAAGAGCTCTATGAAAAGATTCGCAAAACGATTCTTACGGAAAAAGAATTTCTGGAAGTTCACGACTTTCTTTATCATCCTTACGGCGCACAAAATGCTATGGGAAGTATTCATGTGCAGTGTGACGGCGGAAAAACGATTGCCTTTATTCATGAAAAAGTAGATGATATGGAAAGAAGAATAAAAAAGGAATTCGGTTTTTCCTTATTGATTCACGTAGATCCTGTTGTGTCAAAGAAGCTGGAAGGCTGGCTTTCCACTGTGGTGGAAGAGGTGCTTACAAAGCATGATGCGGAGGGAAGCTTCCATGATGTACAGTTTAAAAGGGAAAGAGAAGAAAAATCACTGTACTTTGATCTTCTTTTGCCCTATTCTGTAACGGATGAGAAAGCTTCTGTAGTGATGGAAGAAATTAAGGCTTTAGTGAAAGAAGAGAAGGGAATGAACTGCATCATTGAGCTGGACCGCCCTGTAGTTGATACGGTAAGGGAAGACGAGATTTCTCTATAAGGATTCTCAGTATTTAAAGAATAGGTAAGGAAAAGACACTGTAAAGTCATAAGAGAAAAGACAAAGAGAGGGAAGGGCAATGTACGAAATGAAGGAACGCGTGCGTTACTCCGAAGTGCGCGAGAATGGGAAAATGGATCTTTTGGGAGTAGTGAACCTCTTGCAGGACTGTTCTACCTTTCATTCCCATGATGTGGGAATGTCTATCGAAAAAGTACTGGAATTAAAAAGGGCTTGGCTTTTAAGCGCCTGGAATATAGAACTCTATGCGCTTCCGGCACTTTATGAGAAGATTACGGTCGGTACTTCTCCCCACCTATTTCGCGGAATCTTTGCCTACCGCAATTTCTGGATTAAGAATCAGAGTGGGGATTATCTTGTTAAGGCTGACAGCGAGTGGTTCTGTATTGATACGGAGAAGGGAAGACCGAAAAAGATTACAGATGAATTGGTAGCGCCCTTCGGAGAGCCGAAGGATGAGCTGCATTTGCCGCCTTTACAACGAAAAATCAGTTTTCCGGAGGAGTGGATAGAGGGGGAAGACTTTCTTGTTCCGAGAGAATATCTGGATACGAACCACCACATGAACAACGCCCGCTATATTGCACTTTCCGAGGAAATTCTTTATCAAAGTAGCGGGGAGCCGGCGTTTTCCTTTACGGATTCCGGCTGGGAGAAGGAAAACGGAAAGAACTTGGAACAAGGAAATGAGAAGGAAGAAAAGAAGCTGTCTATCGGGATTCGTGCAGAATATCTGAAGGCATATACCTATGGGGATCGCATTTTCCCGAGAGTCGCACTGGAAAGCGAACGGAAATGCGTTGCCTTCTACAATCAGAATAAGGAGCTGTGCTGCCATGTTGAAATTAGGAAAAACCCAGAACTGTAAGATTCTTAGAGAGAAGGATTTTGGTGTGTTTGTGGGAAATGAGGGGGAAGAAGGGATTCTTCTGCCGATTCGTCAGGTCCCGAAGGGGAAGGGGGTCGGAGATGAAATCTCCGTTTTTGTGTATAAAGACTCGAAGGATAGATTGATTGCCACAACAAGAAAGCCCTATATCGAGGTGGGAGAGGTTGCAAAGCTGAGAGTCAGTGATGTGAACAATATCGGTGCCTTTATGGATATAGGACTGGAAAAGGACATACTTCTCCCACACAGAGAGATGCGCTATGCCTTAAAGAAGGATATGGAGGTCGAGGTTTATCTCTATATTGACAAGACGGAGCGTCTTGCGGCGACCATGTATACCAAGAAGAGAGAAGATGCAAAGCATATCAGTCAGGAAGAGGTCAATACCTCCCGCTACGAAAAGTGCGGGGAGCAGATAGAGCATATTTTAGAAGAAAAATTCGATGGACATATTCCCTATACCGATAAAACAGTGGATCCTGAACAGGTGAAGAAGGATTTTGGGGTGTCGAAGGCTGCTTTTAAGCGCGCAATCGGTAAATTATTAAAGGAAAATAAGATAAATCACGAAAACAGCTATATTTAAAATATATAAAGAGGACGAATAAAAAACATTTAAAATTAAGACTTAAGCAATCTTGTCGTTTTCCACTGAATTGTATGGGTATAATCAGGAAAATATTTAGTTAAATTGTCTATTAAATATCAAAGACCTTATAACTTGTACAAAATTCACCCTTGATTTTCGGAACTACGTCAATAGTCAGAAAAAAAGAAAAACTATAGAATAGCGGTAGTCTTCGGAAAGGGAGACTGGTATTTCTATTATTTATACTGAATAAGAAAAGCATAAATTAATTTTATTCAGTTAGAAAAGGAGAATGAGCATGGCTAGTGTTCAGCTTAAAAATGTAGTCAAGAAGTATCCCAACGGATTCGTTGCCGTAAAGGACTTCAACTTGGAAATTGAAGATAAGGAATTCATCATCTTTGTAGGTCCTTCAGGATGCGGAAAGTCTACAACTCTTCGTATGGTTGCAGGATTGGAAGACATTAGCTCCGGCGATTTGTTTATTGACGGAAAAAGAATGAATGATGTGGAGCCGAAGGATAGAGATATTGCCATGGTTTTCCAGAACTATGCTTTGTATCCGCACATGACTGTATATGATAACATGGCTTTCGGCTTGAAGCTTCGTAAGGTTCCCAAGGATGAGATTGACAAGAAGGTGCATGAGGCTGCAAGAATCTTGGATCTTGAGCATTTACTGGATCGTAAGCCAAAGGCTCTTTCCGGAGGACAGAGACAGCGTGTGGCTATGGGACGTGCTATCGTTCGTCGTCCGAAAGTATTCCTTATGGACGAGCCTCTTTCCAACTTGGATGCAAAGTTAAGGGCGCAGATGCGTGTAGAGATTGCAAAGCTTCATAAGTCCTTAGAGACAACGATTATCTACGTTACACACGACCAGACCGAGGCTATGACACTCGGAACCAGAATCGTTGTATTGAAGGATGGCTATATTCAGCAGGTGGATACACCGGAGAACCTCTACGATACACCGTGCAACAAGTTCGTTGCAGGCTTCATCGGCTCTCCGCAGATGAACATGATTGATGCGGAGTGCACAGAGGAGGGTGGTGCTGTAAAGTTAAGCTTTGCAGGAAATACCATTACCTTGAATGAGAAGAAGGCAGCTGCGTTAAAGGACAAGGGATATATCGGAAAGACAGTGACTCTTGGAATTCGTCCGGAAGACCTGCATGATGAGGAAGAGTATCTTGCAAACCATGCTCAGTCCGTGATTTCCGCTGAGATTCGTGTATATGAGATGCTCGGTGCAGAGACACTGCTTTACTTTGATATTGCGGATGCGTCTTGGACAGCAAGAGTGAATCCGAAGACCAAGGCAAGAACAGGAGATACCGTTCGTTTCGCACTGGACGAGAATAAGATTCACATTTGATAAAGAGACAGAGCTTACCATTACCAACTAAAATGGAACTTTGTGGATAATTCATAAAAGCGAAAAAACGTTTTGGAGAAAAAGACAGGAAAGAAGCGATTTCTTTTCCTGTCTTTTTTAAAAATGCTTGAAAAGGGATAAAAAACTGATTATAGTAAGCTAAAGAGAGGGTATTATGCAATATTTAGAAAATAAATGTGCATGGTTAAGGGCGTAGAGGACATATAAAGTAAGACTGAGGAGATTTCTTGCCCTTCCGAAGAGATTTAGTTGATGAAAAGGATGGAGTAGAGATGATTTCAAATCAGGTTTTACAAAGTACCATTGATTCCTTAAAGGGAATCGCAAGGCTGGATATAGCCATTGCCGATATTGACGGAAAAGTTCTTGCGACTACGTTTTTAGAGGATAAAGATTTATCCGATATGGTGGTTTCCTTTGCGGCATCTCAGGCCGATTCTCAGGCTGCCGGCGGGTATCAGTTCTTTAAGATTTTTGATGAACATCAACTGGAATTTGTCCTGATTGCCCATGGAGATACGGATGATGTCTATATGGTAGGAAAGCTTGCCGTATTGCAGATTCAGACCCTTTTGGTAGCGTACAGAGAGAAATTCGATAAGGACAATTTTATCAAGAATCTTCTTTTGGATAATTTGCTTCTTGTAGACATTTATAACAGAGCGAAGAAGCTGCACATCGAAGTCGGTGTACGGAGAGTGGTATTCCCCTGGTTGAGTCTCATGAAAATATGGACGGTACGGTGCAGGAAGCCCTGAAGGAATTCTTCTCCGCAGAGGGCAATGACTTTGTTACTGCCGTGGATGAGAAGAATATTATTGTAGTGAAGGAGCTTGCTTCGGATGACGGCTACGAGCAGGTACAGAAGATTGCCGAGAGTATGCTGGATATGCTTTCCTCCGAGGTGATGCTTTCTACCAGAGTTTCTTACGGTACCATTGTCAATGAAATCAAAGAAGTTTCCCGTTCCTATAAGGAAGCGAAGATGGCTTTGGAAGTAGGAAAGATTTTCTTTGTGGAAAGACATATCGTGGCGTACAATGCTCTTGGAATCGGAAGATTGATTTACCAGCTTCCCATCCCGCTTTGTAAGATGTTTATCAAGGAAATCTTTGCGGATGTTTCCCCTGATGATTTTGATGAAGAGACCTTGGAAACAATTGCCAAGTTCTTCGAGAATAACTTGAACGTTTCCGAGACTTCAAGACAGCTCTTTATTCATAGAAATACCTTGGTATATCGTTTGGATAAGCTGGATAGGGCAACAGGACTGGATCTTAGAGTATTTGATGATGCCATTACCTTCCAGATTGCTCTGATGGTTGTGAAATATATGAAATATATGGAAAGTCTGGATTTCTAAAAAGTAATTTTTCAATGAAAGAAAAGGCGGAGGCGAGAGTTTCCGCCTTTTCCATTCTTTTATAAGAGGAAGTATAGACCTTGGTTCTTACGCGATGAAGAATGAGGCAAGAGAGTTTTCGAGAAGATAGAGAGGACAAATACAGTTATGGGAGTAGAAGAGAAGGAATATCCTGTGGAAGAGGAAAAGCAATCCTTTTCCGCAGCGGAGCATCAGGATTCTCCGAAAGAGAGCACAGAGTATACAGCAGAAGAAGAAAAACGGTATAAAGAAGGAAGTGAAAAAGAGTATCCTTCCGAGATGGAAAAGGATAAGAGGAGAGCAGGATTACGAAATTACAGCGTGGAGCGGAGTCGGCAAAATGGAAAGATAGCTCTCTTTGTTCTCTGCATTTTTGCGATGCTCTTTTCCTTTGTTCTTGGAGGAGCGGCCGTTTATCTTTATTACTTCAGTACTCCCGCCGTATTTTCTTTACAGAATACGGAAAAAGAGACAGGTAAGGAAGAAATTAATCTTTTTCGTGTGAGCACGAAGCTGAAAGACTTACAGGAGCTGATTAAGGAAAATTATCTTTATACGGAAAATGCGGAAAAAGCGGAAGACGGAATCTACAAGGGCTTTTTAAATAGTCTTTTGGATGAAGACCCGTATGCGGCATACTATACAAAAGAAGAGATTGAAGAATCTCAGAATCAGCAAAAGGGAATATACCAAGGTATCGGTGCGGAAGTCACGGAAACGGATGAAGGAATCAGAATAGGGTATGTCTATCCGGACTCCCCTGCGGAAAAAGGCGGGCTGAAGGCGGGAGACATTATCCTTCGAGTAGACGGGATTTCCGTGAGGGACTTGAGTCTGCAGTATATCGTACAAAATCTGATACAAGGAGTAGAAGGAAGCTCTTTGGAGATGATTGTGCTTCGAGAGAATGAGGAAGTCACTCTGCGATTAACGCGCGGAGAAATCGTGATTCCTCCGGTGGAGAGCGGAGATGCGGCGACAATGCTGAAAGACAGTACGGTCCCGGAAGGAGAAATCGGCTACCTTTCTTTGCGAGGCTTTTACGAGGAAGCAGTAGAAGAGTTTATTTCTCAATATGAGAAGGAAATCGAAGGAAAGAAGAGCGGGCTTATCATTGATCTCCGAGGGAATCCCGGGGGAGATGTGGATGCCGCTACCCGGCTTTTAGACTATTTTCTTCCGGATGATCTTCCAAAGCCCGTGAAAGCGACAGCAGAAGCTTCCGGAGCAATCCAATCCATAACGGATAGAGAATTTTTGGAAGGAGAAACCTTACTACTGTATACCGAAGACAAACATGGAAACGGAAAGGAATGGTATGCCGATGACGGGCACGAAGTGGATATGCCTATCGTGATTCTGGTCAATCAAAATTCCGCCTCTGCATCGGAACTTTTTTCCGGTGCAATGCAGGACTATGGAAGAGCCATTGTTGTGGGAACACAGTCTTACGGAAAGGGCATTGTGCAAACCATTCGTTCCTTTACAGACGGTTCCGCAGTGGAGTTCACCACTCACTACTACTTCACTCCCGCAGGACGAAATATCCATAAAAAAGGAATTACCCCGGATGTGAAGGTGGAGATACCGGAAGAAGATGGACAGAGCTACGTTCAGGATAGAACGAAGGACAGCCAGTTAAGAAAAGGAGCAGAGACTCTTTATACTAATTTTATACATGGCTAAAAGGCACTATGTTATACTTCGGTATAGAACTTATTCATTATGAATTGAATAAAACAGTTGACGGAAATCATCATTAGTATACATTTCGGAGTGCCTCATGCTTTTTTTTATTATTAATCCTTTGGCCGGTAGAGGTCATGGCTTAACAGTTTGGAAGAAAATAGAAGAAGACAGTCGAACTTTCCTGGAAAGCGAGGGCTTTCGGATTTTCTTTACAGAGGGTCGCGGAAACGCGAAAACCATTGCCCGAAAGATTACGGAAGATTCGCGGGGAGAAAAAAAGATTGTTATAATTGGCGGCACCGGTACCTTGAATGAGGTGGTAGACGGAGTGAAGCTGGACGGGGACAGAGTTTCTCTTGCTTTCCTTCCGGTTTGCAAGGAAAATGACTTTGTGCGCGGTTTGGATAAGAGTTATAAGGCTCCGATGAATATCCAGAAGTTATTAGAGAATAAAGAAAGAAAAGTGGACTACGGGATTGTAGAGGGCAGCACGAGGCATCGCCGCTTCGTGGTAGGAGCCGGTATGGGATTTGATGCGGCTGTCATGAATGAACTTTTGGCTGTGCGCTCCGACATTTGCCCGAAGGAAAAAGCTGTGGGTGTTAAAGGAAAGAAAAGCGTATTCCAATTCCTCTTTAACCGATCGGGAACCTTGGCCTATATCTATGCTTTTTTGAAAGGGCTTAGAAGAGCGAAGCAATGTAAGGGGACCATCCTTTTAGATGGGGAGGAAAGGTTGGAATTTAGCCATATCCTGTTTTTGTCCATCCATAACCACCCTTATGAAGGGCGCTATGTTCTTGGCAAGGGTGCCTCCGCGGAAGACGGATACTTGGATTTATGTCTGGTAAGCACAAAGCATAAGTTACGTCTTCTTCGTATTATGCTGGCTTCCCTTTTCGGTGTTCACCAATATCTTCCGGGAGTGCATTGCTACCGCTTTAAGAGGGCGGAGATACACATGGAAGAGCCGTTACCTCTTCATATTGACGGGGAAAATGTCGGAAGGCAGAAGGATATCAGTATTTCCTGCCGTCCGAGAAGACTCAGGATTCAGATTTAATTGTTAATGGTATCGCTCTAAAGCAAGCTGTATCCCATTTATGGTATCGCTCTAAAGCAAGCGATATTCTCTTTATAGTCATTGTTGGAAACTGGTATTTTGGCAGAGCTTTATAGTTAGCGGGCGTTGTCGGGAAAGAAATAAGGAGCAATTATGCGGGTAGGCTTAGGCTACGATGTACATAAATTGGTAGAAGGAAGAGATTTGATTCTCGGAGGGGTGAAGATTCCCCACGATAAGGGACTCTTAGGACATTCCGATGCGGATGTCCTCTTGCATGCACTGACGGATGCCCTGCTTGGGGCAGCGGCAATGGGAGATATAGGGAGACATTTCCGGATACGGATGAAAGGTATCGGGGGATTTCCTCCCTTATTTTGTTGGAAAAAGCCTATGCTTTAATTCGGGATCAGGGCTACTTTCTAGGAAATGCGGATATGGTTCTTCTTATGCAGAAACCCAAGGTGAAAGATTTTATTCCTGCTATGGAGGAAAATATTGCGAAGGCGCTTTCCTGTGAGAAAGGCAGGATTTCCGTGAAAGCCACCACAGAGGAGGGGCTTGGGTTTACCGGAAGAGAAGAAGGGATTGCCGCGAAGGCCATCGTGCTTTTAGAGAAGAAAGCCGATTAAAAAAACAGCGTTAATTTTTGATAAGTCACAAAGTTGACACAAAAATTTTATACCATTTGCCCGAAGGAAAGGGGAGGTATCATGAAACGAATAATTGGAGTGATTTTTTCCGCTCTGCTCTTTGGACTGATTGCAGGCGGGATGATGGTTGGCGTGAATTATATTGCACAGGAAAGAAATATTTATTCTATCGCGGAGGAAGGGCAGCCAAAGCAGGAAGAAAAGAAGGAGAGCAGTCCTTCGGAAATCAAGGAGCAGGAGAAGAGTACCGCTCCTTCCGATACGGTCATCGCTTCTACGGGAAACGGCAAGACGGTTACGGAGGTGGCAAAGGACGCTATGCCGTCTGTCGTTGCCATTACAAATATGATGCGCTATCAGGAAAACGGATTCTCTATCTTTGGTGAAATTCAGAGAGAAACAGAGCTTCCTGCCAGCGGTTCCGGTGTGATTGTGGGACAGAACGATACGGAGCTTCTCATTGCAACAAACAATCATGTGATTCAGGACTCCAACTCCCTTACAGTAAGTTTTATTGATGATAGTACGGCTACAGCACAGGTGAAGGGAACCGATGTTACGGTTGACTTAGCCTTGGTTTCTGTCAAGCTTTCCGATATATCTCCGGAAACGAGAGAGAAGATTAAGGCGGTACAGATTGGTTCTTCCGATGAAATGGAGGTTGGAGATCAGGTTGTGGCAATTGGAAATGCCCTAGGCTATGGACAGTCCGTTACAACCGGTATCATTTCTGCAAAGAATAGAGATGTACAGACCAAGGATGGCGTTTCCAAGGGGCTTATCCAGACCGATGCGGCAATCAATCCCGGAAACTCGGGTGGTGCACTCCTCAATATGAAGGGGGAGCTGATAGGAATCAATGTGGCTAAGTATGCGGATACCGATGTAGAGGGTATGGGCTATTCCATTCCGTCCTCTGCGGCAGAGACCATCCTTTCTTCCTTATCCACACTGACCACCAGAGATAAGGTGCCCGAGGCGGAGCAAGGTGTGCTGGGCATTCAGGTAAAGGATATTGATGCGCAGACAGCAGAGAGCTTTGCCATGCCGAAGGGAATCTATATCTTTAAAGTATTGGATGACACCGGTGCGGATAACAGCCAGATTCAGGAAAGAGATATTATCACAAAACTGGATGGGCAGGGAGTCTATACTACCGCGAATCTAAAAGCACTGCTTTCCAAGTATAGAGCAGGAGAAGAGGTAAAAGCTTACACTGATGCGCCAGGACGGTACCGGAAAGTACAATGAAGTAGAAGCGACGGTTACTCTAGGTAAATCTCCGGCGCCTAATGGAAACGGGGGATGCAGGAAACAGCGGAGACGCTCCTTCTGAAAAACAATACAGAGGAATCACAGGAAGGCGCATCGAATGACGGAAATCCTGAGTATAGGAATAAGAACGGGAATGAGAGCAATGAAAAAGAACGGAGAGGATAATCCGTTTAAGAGCTTCCAGGACTTCTTTAATGAATATAAGAGGTAAAAAGCTCGGCGAAGCATTTTAGGGGATAGAAATGAGAGGACCTTATAAAAGAAAGAAGGCCGTTAAAGCTCCCAAAGAAATTTATAAGCTAAGCGACGAAGAAGAGCTTCCGAAGGATTTTCCTTCGGGGGCTTTTCCATTTCTTGACTAAAATAGGGCGAAGATATAAACTACAAAGAACGCTAAAGCTTAAGAAAAGAGGAATTTATGAAGATTTATAATACCATGTCAAAGGAGAAGGAAGAGTTCGTTCCGATTGAGGAAGGAAAGATCAGAATGTATGTCTGCGGGCCGACCGTTTATAACCTCATTCATATCGGAAATGCGCGTCCTATGATTGTATTTGATACCTTTCGCCGTTTTATGGAGTACAAGGGTTATCAGGTAAAATATGTTTCGAACTACACCGATGTAGACGATAAAATCATCAAGGCTGCGGTAGAGGAAGGCGTAGACTGCCAGACTGTCACCGAGCGTTATATTGCCGAAGTTGAAAAAGACATGGCGGATCTCAATATCGAAGAGGCCTCAGCTCACCCGAAAGCAACCGAAGAGATTGACGGCATGGTGAATCTGATTGATAAATTGGAAAAGAAGGGCTTTGCTTATGCCGTAAACGGTACGGTTTATTATGATACAACAGCGTTTAAGCCCTATGGAAAGCTTTCCCATAAAAATATGGAGGACCTCCAGTCGGGACTTCGTGAACTCAAGGTTTCCGGCGAGGAAGAGAAGAAGAATCCGACCGACTTCGTGCTTTGGAAGCCGAAGAAGATGGGAGAGCCGTATTGGAAGTCTCCCTGGAGCGAGGGAAGACCGGGCTGGCACACGGAGTGCTGCGTTATGGCACCGAAGTACTGCGGAGGAGCCTTAGACATTCATGCGGGCGGAGAGGACCTCATTTTCCCGCATCATGAAAATGAAATTGCCCAGTATGAGGCGGCACACGGAGAGCAGTTTGCCCGCTATTGGATGCACAATGCCTTTATTAACATTGACAACAAGAAGATGTCGAAGTCGCTCGGGAACTTCTTTACCGTGCGGGATGTAACATCCCAGTTTGATCCGATGGTTCTTCGCTTCTATATGCTTTCCGCTCACTACAGAAGTCCGCTGAATTTCTCTAAGGAGCTGATGCAGTCCGCGAAGGCCTCTCTCGACAGAATCTTAAGCTGTATCTGGAGACTGGAAGACTTGCTTCCCCGCCTTTCCGAGAAAGGTATTTCTTCGGAAGAAGAGGAAGTATTAAAGAAGGTAGAGGAGTACACTGCCCTTTTCTGTGAGAAGATGGAGGATGACTTAAATACGGCGGATGCCATTACGCAGATATTTGAACTGGTGCGCCTTGCAAACTCTACGGTAAATGAAGAGTCCTCCAAAGACTTCGGCTCGATCATGAAAGAGTCGATTGCCGTCCTCGTACATGTACTCGGTATCCGTACGGATAAGAAGGAAGAAAGCTGGACGAGGGACTGGAAGAGAAGGTTAACGCTCTTATTGCAAAGCGTCAGGAAGCCAAGAAGAATAAAGACTTTACCGAGGCGGATCGGATTCGTGACGAGCTCCTCAGTATGGGTATTTCCTTAAAGGATACCAGAAACGGAGTAGAATGGCAGAAGATCTAAGGGAAAGCCTTGCGATGCAAATCCCCCCCCTAAGCCTAGCTTATGTGGGGGATTCTATTTATGATTTCTTTATTCGGGACAGACTGATTCGGGACTTTTCCGGTTCTTTAAACAAGATTAACAGCAAGAAAAAGGACTTGGTTTGTGCGAAGGCGCAGTCGGACATTATGGGGTTTTATCTGGAAAAAGAGCTCCTTACGGAAGAGGAGCTTTCCGTATACAGGAGGGCAAGAAACCATAAGTCGCAGAGTCGTTCGAAGAATTCCGATATCGGAGACTACCGCCGTGCAACGGGCTTTGAGGCGGTACTTGGCTATTTGCATTATCAAAATGAGGGAGAAAGACTGCAAAGGCTTATGGAAGCGGGACTTTCCTTCCTTTTGGAAAGAGAAGAGGGAAAATGAGAGAAGAGGGATACACCTTAGTAGGAAGAAATCCGGTCATGGAAGCCTTTCGTGCAAAGAAAACCATTGATCGTTTATTTGTTCAGGACGGCCTGAAGGACGGGCCGATATTAAGCATCCTCAGAGAGGCAAAAAAGCAGGATACGGTGGTTGATTTTGTAAAGAAATCAAGACTCGATGAAATCAGCGGGGGAGAGGTACACCAGGGAGTGATTGCCTATCTTGCGGCATTTTTCTATGCAGAGCTTCCGGAGCTCCTTTCTGTTGCCAAGGAAAAGGGAGAGGCGCCCTTCTTCTTTTTGCTGGACGGAATTGAAGACCCGCACAACCTTGGAGCGATGATTCGTACGGCAAATTTGTGCGGTGCGCACGGAGTCATTATCCCAAAGAGGAGAGCAGTGGGGCTTACTGCTACGGTCGCAAGAAGCAGTGCCGGAGCCTTGAATTACACGAAGGTATGTAAGGTGACGAATCTCGTGCAGACCATGGAAGAGCTGAAGAAAGAGGGGATGTGGTTCGTCTGCGCCGATATGGCAGGCGAAAGCATGTATAAGTTGAATCTCAAAGGCCCTATCGGTCTTGTGATGGGCAGTGAGGGAGACGGCGTTTCCCGTCTTGTGAAGGATAACTGTGATATGCAGGCCTCTATCCCGATGAAAGGCGATATCGACTCCTTAAATGTATCCGTAGCCTGTGGGGTACTTGCGTATGAGATTGTAAGACAGAGAATGATGGGGTGAAAAGCGAAGGCTTAGGAAAGCGAGATGGGAGTGTACTAAGCTATTAAGCAAGTTAAGATAGAAAGCAAGTTAAGATAGAAAGCAAGTAAGATATAGAGTAAGTAAGATATAGAGCAAGTAAGATATAGAGTAAGTAAGATATAGAGTAAGTTAAGGTCTAGGGAAAGGAGAACGCTTTGAAGTCGGAAGGAAATTACCGAGTTGTGGAAAAACTGTGGTTTTTTGCACTCCTCATGTTTGCCGGCGGCTTCTACGGAGGTTACACCTTTAGCCTTCGAGGAAAGGTTTTTGCGAATGCACAGACGGCAAATCTTGTCATGATGATGCTTTCCTTTGGAAACGGAGAGTGGAAGAAGGGCTTCTATGCTTTTGTTCCCTTAACGGCCTATATTTTAGGTGTATGTATGGCGGAGTTCATTTCCGGGAAAATGAACCAAAAGAACAAGGGGCTTTTTGAGGAAAAGCTTCTTCTTTTTGAAGCCTTAGTTTCCTTTGCAATTGGACTGATGCCCTCTTCGGTACCGGATCATGTTCCGCAGGTGGCACTCAGCTTTATCTGTGCGATGCAGTTCACCGCCTTTAGACAGGCGGAGGGAGTTAATATGGCAACGACCTTCTGCACGGCACACGTCCGACAGCTCGGGGTAAATCTTGTAAAGGCGGTTAGGGATAAAAATGAAAATGCGGCCGTTTTGTTCAGAGGACATGCCATCATGCTCCTCTCCTTCTGTGCCGGTGCTTTTATGGCGGTCTTTTTAAGCCATATTTTTAGCTTTTATTGTATTTGGCTGGTGTCTATTCTGCATTTATTTTTGTTCTATCATACGAGAAAAGAGAATAGGGAGTGGAATGGATAGTATTATATGAAAGATACTCCGGAAGTAAATAAAGGGTGAAGCTAAACAAAAGAATGAATAAAGAAGAGTGAATAAAGAAGAGTGAATAAAGAAGAGTGAATACAGAAGGGAGAGGAAGAATGAATCAATGGGAAATTGACGGAAAAACAAGACTCTACGGTCTGCTCGGTAATCCTGTTTCACATAGCCTTTCTCCCTTTATTCATAATGAGGGATTTCGGCGACTCTCCCTGAATGCTCGTTATCTTGCCTTTTCTGTGAAAGAGGAGGATCTGGAAAACACTTTATTCGCTCTTCGGAAAATGGGCGTGGGAGGGCTTAACTTAACGATGCCTCTGAAAGAGGCGGTACTTTCGCTTTGTGACAGCCTGTCTAAAGAGGCGAGGCTCTCTTCCTCTGTCAATACTCTTGTTTTTTCGGAAAATGGCAAAATGACAGGTTGCAGTACGGACGGAATCGGTTTCTTCCGTGCTTTGGAAGCGGAGAATGGCGTCGTGAATGGAAAGAAGCTCTGTCTTATGGGACTTGGCGGTGCAGGAAAAGCAATCCTCTCCCGAGCAGTCTATACCGAAATTTCGGAAATTCGGCTTTTGCAAAGAGCTTCGTCCATCGAAAAAAACAGAGCATTTATTGAAAAAGTAGAAAGAGAAACAGGAAAACAAATTCTGCTCGGATCCTATGAAGAAAATCTCGCGGAATTTCCGGAGGAAAGCGATATCCTTGTCAATTCTACAAATGTGGGAATGGGGGCGGAGGCTTCTCTTATTCCCGAAGTGAAGCTCCTTCATAAAGGACTTTTTGTGGCAGACTGTATTTATCATCCCTTTGAAACGAAGTTGCTTTCCCAAGCAAGGGAAGCAGGACTTCGCTACATGAACGGCCTCCCTATGCTCTTTTATCAGGCTGCGGAAGCTTTTAGGCTCTGGACGGGAAAGGATTATCCGGAAGAGGAAGTATTGGAAAAATTAAAAAGGAGGGTGAAAGGTTAACGAAGTGAGTGGTATTTCGTTGATTGATCTTAGCTTTGAAAAAGAATTTTAAACAAAATCTGTCATAAAAAAACCGACACTCACAATAGACTTAATGATGCTACGATATATGCTAAAAAAGAAAAGGAAAATCGGAGCAGCTTCATTTTCGGAATTTCTTGAATTTATGTCTAAAAAAAATAAGTAGTAGTAAAAAATGGATACTTATTTGTGAATCAGCATTTCCTTTATTTAAGCAGCGACGAAGTATCGTTTATTAGCCAAAGTCTAAATTTCATTTATTCAAAAAATTCTCAAAGGGAGTAAAAGTCTAACTAAAATATTTACTAAACTTATCGACTCGTTACTGGTAAAATGACAACCTACTTTATAGTAAAGGAAAGCCGGCGCCTAAAGGCGCCGGCATGGTATCTCACTTTAGTATCTCAACATGGAAGCATAACTATAAATAGTTTAGCATAGTTTTTTCCCAGCACTGTTGGATAAAGGAGAAGGTATCCTTCGCATCCTTCATCATATAATTTTGGAATGAGCTATCCGTACTTCCATTTGTGGAAAAAGAAAGATAGCTCTCTTTTAACGACTGAAGAAAGTTAAAAGAATTTGAAGTTTTTCCAATGTTTTGGAATATTTTTATGATTTCTTGTCTATATGATTCATAATTTTCTGCTTTTTTGCCGGAAAATAACTCTTTTCTTAAATCTTCCAGTTTTGCTTTTTCTGATTTTATTGGAGTTCCAAAAGTATCTCCGCTTCTTCGGCATAGCATTCCAACACCTCTTGCCATTGAGTCGATAGGGTTTCGATACCCGGTATCCATAAGTTCTTCATTATGGCTTTTATACTGCTCAATGAGTTTATAGAATCCTTCTTTTATATTTTGGGGAAGCATTTTATCTGCTATTCGATACAATGCCTGCGAAGATGACTCAATAGCTAAAATTCCTTCTGCTTTATTTTTCCACATAGAATAAGCATCGGGCGTTCCAGTTTCAGTATATAAATAAAGATTTCCGGCCTTGCTTACTCCCTTTGTGACATCACGAAGAAGATTTTCGAAATCCTTCACTTCACTGTCACTCATACTGTCATAAAAACCATTTTTATCCAAATAGGAGGTGAAGGTTAACCACTGTTCTCCGTTATGCTCCCAAAAGGGATTATTTTTTACTTTATCTGCAACAAAATCATCCCAATCATCATCCTGTGTACGGCAAGAAAAGTTCTCTTCGGAAAACTGATATAAGGTTCCGTCCTTAAGTGCTATTATTCTTCCTTCATCCAGCATTTTTTGAAAACTATGATTTTCGTCTTCAGATCTGCTTGCGAGCCATTTTTTTCCTTCTTCAGATAAAAGAAATTGGTCTATCTGCTTTTTGGATTCATCGGCTAGCCTTTTTACATCAAATTTTGATGCGTTTTTTTCTAACTTCTTATTTTGTGAAGACATCCGCTTTTGATAAATTCCTTGGAAGCGTGTATTTCCACAACAGTATTTGATTTCAATTATTTTCATGATAGAATACTCCTCTTAATGAATTACAATACCAAAATTTAATGGATTTTACTCATATTCATGGACTACTGGGGTATCCTCATACCCAAAACCATAATATTCGTTCAGTTGACTATAAAAGTCTATTAATTTTCCGGTATGTAAGTCGAGCACTACTACATGTGATTGTCCATCTTCAAAATCTTTTTCGTCTAAAGACCTTGGTGTTTTCCGACCATAAGCATCCATAAAGGATTGTTCATAAAAGTGATCTGGACCGGATTGATATTTAGAGTGAAAATAAAGGAAATTTGTTCCAACATCACAATAGAGCAAAATAGCTAAGTCCGAAGATGCATAGGAAGAGCTATAGGAGACTAATCTAGAGCGTCCTTTAATTTTTACTTCTGATACTTTATGTGTTCGTTGTTCATATCCACTACCCCAGTTAACTTCATTTTTTCTTTCCCAAGACAAATCATTTCCGATTCCTGTTTTCTGGTTATAAATAAACTTTCCATTAGAATATATATCTCCTGATGTATATTCGACTATAACCTTTGTTACATCATGCCCGCCATCTGTAGCTTTAGAATATATAATTCCGTCAAAATCGGCAGAGGGATTAGATGCATTAATATCGAAAATGAAACTTTCTCCAGACTTTCCTGATTTTGAATACACAGCAAACGCGTAATCTCCTTGAGGAATAGACTTAACTCTGATTTCATTTCCACTTCCACATGATACGTTAGTAGGTGTAAGTTTTCCACTTTCCTTATCAAACCGGCATAATAATGCATCAAAATCTTTATTTTCAGAGAGCATTCTGGCCATTAAAATTCTATCTTGCTCTTTGATAGAGAAAACATAAAAAATAGCTGTGGTTTGAACTGTTAATTTTTCGGAGAGACTGATACATGGATTATCTTCTAATTGAAATGCCTTTTGTGTATTCTCTTGTTCTGAATTACTGGCTATTTCAGCATCTGTTTCTGTATGGAATATACTTTCCTTAATTGTAAATCCTGCTAATGATTCGTCCAAGTAAGAATCATTAATGGAAAAATTTTCCACATCTCTAATGTCATCGTCTATTCTGTTAGCTGCAATTAAATAATTTGAAAAGATAAAGCAAAAAAAGATTGTAAGTAAAAAAAATTTCAGATTTTTTTGGACTTCATTTTGGTCTCCTTTCTTTGATAGAAAATATTAGTTTTTTTCAAAATCACATAGTTTGATTGGTAGGCGGAAAAAATTCAATATGCATGTCAGAATCTTCCTAATTAACAGGTGTATCGTCAAATTTTATAAAAATATTATTTTTTCAAAAAGGAAGAATGGTAAAATTTCCATACAAAAATACCGACCTATTGGCCGGTACAGAATATTTTTGTGTTTTTTTAATCTTATCGCCCCGCACATTCTCCGGAAAGCTTTTTCTTGCAGACTGCGCAGGGGCTTGTTTCAGGAATAAGATGTGCGTAGGGGGCCTCTGCAAAGGGATTATCGGGAGAGTGGAATTCGGTCTTTGCCATACAGAGCATTTCTCCGGAGTCGGAAAAGAGAGCATATGAAAGAATGGTAGAAAGCTCCTCCACTTCTTCGCTAAAGACCCGAAGAGAGTAGGACTTCCCATTCAGTTTCAAATTATAAGTATATGGAAATCCGCTTCCATTATCCTGCTTTTCCATTGTGCAGAATCTTGCTTCCAGCCCGGCTTTTTCCATACATGCTTTTTTTACTAAGTCTGAAGAAACGGAAAGCATCGCATTTACCCTGAAATCTTCAGGATTTCCAAAAGTAAAATCCAAGTCAGTCCATAGTAGCTGACTACACCGACCAAATCGTTAATGGTGGTAATCAAGGGGCCGGAAGCCGCTGCCGGGTCCACTCCGACCTTCTTAAAGAAGATAGGCGTAACGGTGCCGACCAAGGAGGAAATCACCATGGAGAGCATTAGGGAAAATCCGATACAGGAAGAAATAGCAATGGCAATATGCAGTGGCTGGTGCTTAAAGAAATATAGGTATGCACCGATACCGACTAAGGAAAACAAGCCGATTACAAGACCGTTTAATCCGCCTACTCCCATTTCCTTTCCGACTAAAGTCATCTTCTGCTTTGCGGTGAGACGCTCGTCCATCAGAACACGGATGGTGACCGCAAGAGACTGGGTACCGACATTTCCGGACATATCAAGAATCAGCGACTGGAAAGCCATGATAATGGTAAGCTGTGCCACCACGGTTTCAAAGACCCACTACGGTGGAAACAACAAGACCGAGGAAAAGCAGAATCACAAGCCAAGGAAGGCGTTTTTTCACACTTTCCAGAAGCGGTTCATTTAAATCCTCTTCCGCAGTAAGACCTCCCAAACGAGCATAATCTTCACCCATCTCATCATCATAAACTTCCAATACATCTTGGGCGGTGATTACACCTAAGATGATATTGTTTTCTCCTAAAACGGGAATGGAGTTCTCGGCATAGCCTTTGATACGCTCCAAACAGTCCTCAATCTTTTCATCCGCATAGACAAAAGGATAACCGGTTTCCGTGATATCGTCGAGCTTCGTATCTCTTCTTGCGATAATCAATTCTTTTAAATCTACTGCACCATAGTAGGAGCCGTCTTCGTGTACGACATAGACCTTGGAAATGTTGTCATGCTCGGCAGCCTGTTCAATCAGAGAGCGCATGGCGTCCCGGATATTTAAATCCTTTGTCAAGAAGACGAAGTTTGTCGTCATACGAGAACCGATGAAGGCTTCATCATAGGCTGCAAGAATCTGTAACTCATTTCGATCCTTCAGGCTCATCTTGGAAAGCCAGATGGTCTTCTTTTCTGGATCGGCTTCTTTCAGTAAGTCTACGGCATCATCCGGCTCCATCTCGGAAAGGACGATTCCGGCCCTGCTTGGACTTATCTCTTCCAGATATTCGTAGCCGTGCTCGGCATACTCCATAACCTCACTGAGGCGCTCATTATCTAAAAGACTGTACAAAAACTTACGCTCTTCCTCTTCTAAAAGGGGAAGGGCGGACGCAATGTCATTCGCATGGTATTCTTCCAGATTCTCCCGGATTTGCTCTTCCGTTTCGCCACTGCGAATGAGATCTATAATTTCTTGAACGTAGTCTTGTTGAATTCTTTCATTTTCGTTCATTTTTCTCTCCTTTCCAAAACTTCATGGACACAGGGAAAAAGAACTTATGAGTTTAGATTATAGGGAAGGAGGAATCATTCTTCGGATCTTCCGCTACAAAAGTAAAATCATAGGCTCCCGGATCCGTGCCATCACTGCTTTTCATCAATCTTTCCTCCTTTTTTAGAATTTATGACGAGAAGAAAGGGCTTTCCATTTTCTCATCTAAGGGCTTTCGACATAGAAGCCAAATCAGTCTAAATGTTTTACTTAATTTGTCTATATTTTATCACTGCATTTAACTGAAAACCCGACTAAGTGTATCACTAAAGTAAAGGGAATAGCAATGCTTTTATGAAGTTTTTTGAAAATGAAAAAAATGAATTTAAAATAGGCAAAGAGTAGAAGAGAAAAAGGAAAAATACGGATTTTCTTGACAGTATTCCCTACATTCTTTAGAGTCGGATACAGAGCAGGAAGGATGAAATAAGAATGTAATACGCTATGCATAAAATGATGCCCTAGGGTCGAACTAAGGCTTGAACTAGGATTCGGGCTAAGCTGTGAAGTAAGGGAAAACAAGCTTGAGAAGGAGTCGGTATGCAGATTTGGTAGTCGAAGATGAAGTATTGCTTGCAAAATCTTTGAGAGAAATATTGGAAGAAAGCGAACACGGCGTTTCTTTGGCTTATGACGGGGAAGAAGGCTTGGAGCTTGCGCGTAATGCGCATTTTGATTTATTGATTTTGGACTTGATGCTTCCGAAGCTGAACGGCTTTCAGGTCGCAAGGACTCTTCGTAAAGAGAAAAACGGACTTCCGATTCTGATGCTGACTGCGAAGTCGGACATCTTGGACAGGGTGGAGGGACTTGACTCCGGTGCGGATTATTATCTGACAAAGCCCTTTGATAAGAGAGAGCTGCTTGCCTGTATCAATGCACTTCTTCGGAGACAAGGAAAAGAGGTCAATCAAATCAGCTTCGGAAATACCTCCCTCGACTTGGACTCCTCGGAGCTTGTTTCCGGGGAAAATGCGCTTCGTCTTTCCTTGAAGGAGTTTCAGATGATGAAACTGCTTTTAAGCGAAGGCAAGAACAATATCACGAAAAATACCTTTTTGGAAAAAATCTGGGGCTTTGACAGCGATGCAACGGAAAACAATGTCGAGGTCTATATCGGTTTTTTACGGAAGAAATTGAAGGCTCTTTCCTCGGATATTGCAATCGTGGCAAGCCGCGGACTAGGCTATCACCTGGAGGAAGAAACGCATGATTGAACAATTACAAAAAAGACTGACCATGCTACTTTCCGCGGTCAGCATTTTTCTACTGCTCTTTTTGCTGCTTTTTCTTTTCTACTTTAATAGAAACAGCCTGTATTCCGGAGTGAAAAATGCACTTTCATCGTCTGTGCAAGGTCCGATGAACCATTCCGTTTCGGAAAATTATCCCATATACCAAATCTTTATTTCAGACAATGGAGAAGTCATGGAAAGTTTCGGAGAGGATTATTTTCTGGAAACGGACACGGAGGAAAAGCTGGTACAGGATGCCCTGTCTAAGATAAAAGGGGGAAAGGAATCCTTTTACTCTTCCATGGGAGGGGGGAAGCTACAGTATTACTGTGAAAAGGATAATTCTCCTGAAGGTTTTAATTCTCCTGAAGACTTTAAGCCGGAAAATGGAGAAAATACAAAAACGGAAAGAACGAAGCCTTCCTATCGTATTGCTGTAACGGATTTTAGCAAAGAAATAAAGAGTATCAAGAGACTTTCGATAGTCCTGATTGCTTTATTCTTTCTCCTCTCTACTCTCATTATCATCTTATCCCGCTTTTTTGTACGGAAAAGCGTAAGACCGGTAAAAGAAGCGATGCTTAGTCAGAGGCAGTTTATTTCCGATGCCTCTCATGAGCTGAAAACACCGCTTACGGTGATTATAAACAATGTCGGAAATCTGCAAAAAAATATGGAGAAACTGTTCTTTCAATCCGGAGAAAGACTTTTGGCATCAGAGGAGTTCTTGCGTCAAAATATCGAAAACAATATTGCGGGTATCGAGGAAATGAGTACTCGGATGAAGCATTTGACAGAGTCACTACTGGATTTAAGCCGATTGGAAAATCTGCAGGATAGAAAAGAGCAGTTTGAAAAGTTGTCTTTATCCCATATTGCGGAGCAAGAGTGTATGTACTTTGAACCCTTGTTTTTTGATAAGGGGAGAAGTCTGGAATATACAATCGAAGAAGAGCTATATGTCTTGGGAAATGAAGAGAAGCTAAAAGAGCTCCTTTCCATTCTTTTGGAAAATGCCTTGAAGTACTCTGTTCCGAATACAGCCACGGAATTATCTTTAGTGAAAAAGAAAAAATTGCTTGTGCTCGGTATATCCAATGTTATAGAAAAGGAGCTTTCAGAGCAGGAAAGAAATAATTTATTTAAACGCTTCTTTAGACTCGATGAGTCTCATTCCGGAGGAAAGGGTTATGGGCTCGGCCTTTCCATTGCCAAGGAAATTGTCACGATGCATAAAGGGGAGATAAAGGTCGAGAGTGAGAAGAAGCACATCCATTTCATTGTGTTTTTGCCATGGATTCGTTAAAAATTTTAAACTTCAATTTTTATTTTTTAAAATAAATAGGCATCTTTATGACGGCACAGAAAAGGAAAGCAGAGGAGTGCAATGAACACTGTTGGGTATATCCAAAGACTCTTCTATTGGGCGAACGCGGACACCAGAACAACAGATATGGTGCTTTTTGATGTTTTGGGAGAGGACGAGAATGGTAAGGACGGATGATAGCTCTAAGATGCTGTATTATGCAGCTGCATTTATCTTAAGTATTCTCGGACTTGCCTTCTACGGCATTTACGGAAGAAAGAAGAAATAAAAAAGAAGCTCGAGGAACAGTTCCTCGGGCTTCTTTTTTACGCGGAAAATCCTACAGAAAAACATTGGATGATTTAAGGAAAATCTTGACGAATAAATCTGTTTTTATAAAAAATTGATAAAAAAATGGATCGAAAACGGATAAAAATCTATTATATTGTCGATAAACAGTTAAGGGTACTTGTGCATATAGGAAAGTTGCAGAAGTATATATCATACACGAAATTAAGAAAGCCGAGGTATATGATGAAAAAACTGGGGAGCGAGAAGGATATCCATTTCGAGAGTGGCTTATTTAAGCCGAAATTATGGTCAAGGCAGATCTTCAAAAAAGGAATGGCGTATTTCCTGTGCTTTGTTTTACTTGTAGGAAGTATGCAGGGAATAAGCTGTGCAGAGGGAAATTTGGAAGAGATAGCCGAACGGATTGAGTCGGAAGAACAGCAGAGTGTAAGCCATGATAGCGAAAATGAGCAGAGTGTCTCTTCAGAAGAGGGGATTTCATCCGTTAATGAAGAGGAAGCCGGCAATCAGGCTGAAAATGGAGAAAATATTGCAAAAGACCGCCCGGAGGAGATAGGTGCTGAGGATGGCTCCGAAGAAAATTCTGAAGCGGGAGAGTCCGGACTTTCCGAAGAAGAAGCACAGAAGAAAAAGGCGGAATATATGGACGCCGGTTCTTTTAGTGAGCAGGCAGACCATGACCTTACGGTAACGGCTATTTTTGGAGATAAAACCTTTTTTGAAGGAACCAAGATGAAGGTAGAAGTACTGGAAGAAGAATCCATTATCGAGGAAGCAAAGGCAGCTTTGGAAGCGCAATATCGTAAGGAGGATGCGAAGAAAGAAGCGAAGGCAGAATCAACGGAAGAAGCAAATGAAGATAAAATAGAATTAAAGAAGAAAAAGGTGAATCAGAAGAAGAAAAAGAAGTAGAAGAATCAAAAGGAGAATCAGAAGAAGAATCGGAGATAGAGATTCTGGAAGTGGTGGATATTTCCTTTTACCGGGAAATTGACGGGGTAGAAAAGGAAGTCCAGCCGAAGAATGGGAAAAAAGTTGAAATCCGTCTGGAAAAGACGGAAAAAATAAAGGAAGTCCTTGAAGAAGATGGGAAAGAAGAGCTTATAGGGGAAGATGCAGAAGACTCGAATACGCAGGAAGAAGCTTCAGAGACAAGAGAAGCTCAAAGCAAGGCAGAGGAAGCAGAAGGAAAGAACGAAGGCAAGAAAGTAGAAGAGAAAGTAACGGATTCCGAACTTGCAAAAAAATTCGAAGAACATCTAGAAAAAAATGAAGAAATAGAAAAAGAAGTAGATAAAATTAAAAAAGCGGAGAAGGAAGAGAAAAAGACTAAAGCAGAGAGTGAAAATAAAACGGAAAAAGAAGCCAAAACGGAGAAAGAAGCCAAAACGGAGAAAGAAGCCAAAACGGAGAAAGAAACTAAAGCGGAGAAAGATGAGATAGAAGCAGAGGATGAACTTCGCATTGTGCATCTTTCCGAAGGACGTCCGACAGAGATTCTTCCGGTTAAGGAAGAGGAGGAAAGTCTTGTTTTCTCCACAAAACATTTCAGTCCCTTCGTACTGGCGAGATTGATGGGAGCCCCGGGGATTGTTACGCATGAATTGCGGGCGTATTGGAAGGAACCGGCGGATCCTCATGCCGGAACAGTGGCGGCAAGGACCGGGCATAGTTATAAGGATGGCAGTAATGGAGATATACGAAAACAGGAAAAACTAAGTATTGTTCCGCCTGAATATTATTCCAATGCAGTGAATACGACAACACTTGCGGTAGAGATGACCCTAAGAGGAGATAAAAATACAAAATACGATCCCGGATCTGTAAAACTCTATATCCCTGCCCGTATCTTTAAGGGCTGGGATGATGCTGCTTGGAATCAAAATAAAATCACTGTGTCTACCAATAGGGAAAACTGGGTATATAAGGTGGAGCCTTCTGTTAGGCACGGAATTCCCATGGCCCCGGATACCAACGACCAGAGTAGCTTCAACTATACCTTGGAAGAAAAGGACGGGGAGCCCTTCTTGTGCTTACAGAACTATAACATATTAAGTGGCGGAATCACCTTTAAGGCGGACTTTGCTTACGACCTCACTCCCAGCATGTTGAAGGTGCGACATGATAATGCACTGAATAAAGGTGTCTACGATTATGAGTTTCCTATTCAATTAAAGATTGAAAACAGCGGAATCTTAAATGGAGAGTCCGAGAAAAGGATGTCGGTTCATGTAGAAACCAAAGTCAATCCGACGAAGGTCACTTTAAAGCCGGGTACTGCCGATGTAAATGGAGGTGTATTCTTTAAATGGGATACTTCTTGGGGGCCGGTGCCCGCCGACGCAAATGACTACTTTTATGCCGTATGGTATGTAAGAGTAGACAGAGCAAGGGGAAGTTCACAGCCCTTTAAATATCAGCTTAATATACCGTCTGATCTCAACAAAAGGGATGGAGGTGAGCTTGTCGGCGCGAAAAAGATGCCTATGGATAGTAGATCAGACTACTTTTTGTACAATCTGGACGGGCAGGATAATATCGAAGTGTATGCACGAGACGGATATAGAAATATTACCAAGAATATGAATCTTCCGCCTACTGCCCCTCTCCCGGCAGGAAATGAACGATACCTTGTAAATCCTATTGGAAGAGATCAGGTTGGTATATCCCAAGACCCCAGCCGTTACAGATTACCGGATAATGAACCGTATCTAACGGAACACAATTACTCTCCCTATGCGAAATACAATTCTCAGCTCTATGCCCTTTTATTTAAGTATCCCTATTCAAAATTGAAAGCGGCATTGGATGATCCTACACAAAATGTAGCGGAGAATGGATTACAAATAAAAAATGAGATTCAATTTACGGAAATCTGGGCGGACGGACATAAGAGGGAGAATTTATCTGTCCCGCAGAGCGAGATTATGAGAATCTTCCCCGCGCCAAAGGGTGGCGGGATGTTTTCCTATAAAAAATATGCTGTTGAGGAAAGACAGAACTTTCTGGATATCTTTGGCTTACAGAGTATCTATAAGGAAGGAAAAAGCGCTCCCTTACGACACGGAACGCGGACCAAGAGCTTTAGCCTTTCTGCGGTGTACAAAGCGGATGCCGAAAATATAGCTTTTTCCGGAGCGAACTATTCTACTTCAAATGGAAGCGCGGATCCGAATGGTTCCGGAGTTACGATCACTGACGGAAAGTACTATCTCTTTACTTCCAAGATTCGCTACCCGAGTCCTTTGAACGGACAACCCGTTAGCACGGACCTTGCAAAGGATGATCTGTATGGGCTCGAACTTGATAAGGGAAACGCAAACGACTTTCATCGGGGGGGGGGAAGACCCTATGAACTTAAGGAGAATGACTACCATTATAGCAGTATCTATCTGGATTGGATGAAGGTTTATGATGTGGAGCAGGTAACGAATTCCCTGGTTCCCGGCGTTAAGTTTAATGAAAAGCCCAACATGCGGCCGAGGCATGAAAACTATCCTCCGGTAGAAGTCTGGTTGAGAAAAAAAGGTGAACCAAACTACTTTAAGTATGGAGCATTTTCCTATGATAGCCAAGGAAAACCGGTGTTTACTGCGGAGCCGGGGCAGACGCCACCGGTCTATACCGCGAATTCCGGAGCGGCTATTGGTGTAAACAATCAGATTAGCCTGGAGCATGTTGTCCCGGGCGATAAAAATGCGATAGTAGGATTACAATTGAGGCAAAACTCCCCCTACTATAGGAATGAGTTTGAATGTAGCTATACCATTGACATTACCCCCACTCCGGATATGCAGAATACCATATCAGCCACTATGGAGAGAACGGATGACTATAATGTCAATTTTCTTGCAGGAGCCGCAATTGCAGAAGGCAGACAATATAGCAAAGCTCCCGTAGGAACACGTATTGGGCATTACTGGCCGCAGATAGGCTATGTTCTGACCCCCTTAAACATCATTTCCAGACTTACCAAGGTCAATAAAAACTTTGAGGATCATCCTGAAACCGGCACACAAACCATCGATGTCTGTGTTCAAGGAACGAATTCAGGATCATTACCCGCCAGTCTTCAAGGGGATGAATATACCAAAACCTATCAAGTTAACCAAGGCATCATCTATGATTTATTGCCCGCCGGAACGGAGGTTATCGACAGTTCCATTGATATCGGAACATGGCTTGACGGTTGGGCGGTTACGCCTTCCTTGCGATATCAGAGGGGACATGATTATACGGTTCAAATCTCCAAAAACTGGGAAGGTTCGGGGCAGGATATGATGATCATTAGCTTTTACCGCACCGAACGATCCCGTTCACCGTCTTTGGAATAAGCGTTTTAACATAAGTGGCTGGAAGCTGACTTATACCCTAAGTAACCCCTACTTCAATATTGTTGACAGAGGAAGAAATGTGGTGAATACCGTGGGCTATGTCAACACGGACCCGAACACGGTCTGGTTTGGGAACTATATATCCGATGAACGGGGGAAATTTCCTGTTCTGGAAAAAGATTCGCTATTATAAGAATATTCGACATGATGCAGCTGAATTGAATTCTCGCTTTACCACTTCGGTTTTCCAAAGACCGATGGTCTTTGGACCGGTCACGGTTCTGGAAGCGGGCTTTACGAATACTGTATCAACAGAGATTAATTCGAATTATCTGACGGACAATATCAGCTATATGGGAGACCCTTATAAATATCGTATACTTTATCAGGCGGCTGGGACAACCAGAACCACGGATATGGTACTTTTTCGATCTTTTAGGAGATAAGAACGGGGAATTTGACGGCGTAGATATTGAGACCATGCTTACAAAGAGAACCTATGATCCTGCCAATTCGGCTTCTTTGGATACTTTAAAACCCCGAGTATTCGTTTCCTACAGCGTTCCGACCGAGGCACAAAAAGACCTTGGTAAAGCACTGTATGATCCGGGCTATGCAACGGATGGAAATCCGAATAATCCTAAGAATACCGGCACAAGCATTTGGAAAGAATGGAACTATGAAAATGAGAGTGCGAATACCGGTATAGATAAGAAGCAGATTCAGGCTATCGCCTTTGACCTTCGTACTACAGCGGCCGGAAAGAAATTCACCTTGGACCAGCAAGGTTTACTGATTGCCAATCTGAAAATGAAGGCAACGACAGATCAGGCGAAAGTCAGCGTGAAAAATGTCAATACGGCGCAGATGAAGTGTATTCAGTTTAAGGGAACACAGCCGCCTTCTACTGCGATTGTGGAAACCTTGCAGTCGTTTGCAAAACATAAACTGGTAAAGCCGTATATTTTTGACCTTCCTGTAAAGAAGGTTCTGGAAATACAGGGGGGAACGCATCCGGGATCGATTGCGCACAAATTCACTTACACTATGGAAGATGTTACCGGTGCACCGGTAGAGAATAAAGACGGGAATCCTCTACCTTCTATAAAGAATCCCGATCCCGACGGAGGTACGGCAAGCTTTACCGATATCCGCCTGCTTCGTCCCGGAACCTATAAGTATAAGATTAAAGAAGAAGGCTTACATGATAACGGATTTCAAAAACTGGATATGGGAGAAAAGTTTGTTACCATTACCGTGACGGATCCGGACCATAGACAGCTGACCTCGAATTTGACCTATAATACGGATAATCCCCTTATCTTCCACAATGCTTATACGGCTTCATCTTATGAGACGGAATTTAAGGTGCAAAAATTCCTTACAGCAGCGCCCGGACTTAGGACACCGAATATCAGTCACCACTTTAACTTTATCTTAAAGAGAAAGACTCCGTCCTGTCCTATGCCTGCCGCTGCCGGAACGGGAGACAGTCTGACCCTTGAAAACCCGGATGCAGATGGCGGAGAGGTGGATTTTGGAAAGATTGTATTCTCGACGTCAGGAGTGTATGAGTACACGATTACGGAAAGTGGAGATTATCCCGGAGTGGAAAATGACCAAATCCGATAAGAAATATAAAGGTTTCGGTAAATGAATTTGGTGTTGGTAAGTTCTTTGGTTTGGTAACGGGAGATGATTTGGAGTTCACGAACACTTTTAAGCCTTATTCCACAGAGGGAAGAATAGAACTGGATAAGATTGTTTCCGGTACCCCTCCCGCATCTGCCGCCAATTTCGAATTTAATCTGAAAGCGGAGGCCCCGGGTACAGGACAGCCTATGCCGGATGGCAGCTTCTCGGATAGTGAAATCGTGATGCTTGTGGGAGAGGGGCACACAGCCTTTGAGCCGATACATTTTACAGAACCGGGAACTTTCAACTATACCTTAGAAGAAGTGAATAATGGAATACATGGATATACCTATGATCCCTCCGTCTATACCATCAGCTTTACGGTAAGCAAAGTGAAGACAGCTTATATGATTTGATTGTAGAAAAGAAGATTTATAAGGATGGAGAAGAAGTAACGGAGATTGTTTTTGACAATCAATATACGCGAAGCAGTAGTGGAGGCGGCATAGGCGGTGGAGGTGGACGTAAACCGATACCGATTCCCGTTGTGCCGCCGACTCCGGGCGGACCGGGAGAGCCGGAAATCATTCCCCCTGTTCCGGATGGGGGCACTCCGGAGGCTGAAAAGCCGGAGGAGAAGTGGAATAGCAATCCGAAAGTTCCGAGAACGGCGAGAGAAATAGAAAAGCGGATAGATGAGCTTCTTGCCATAAGCAGAAAGCGAGCCTTATCAGGAGAAGAATTGGCAGAATTAAGACGTCTTAAAAAGCTTTTAAGCACTCTGCGAAAAGCGGGGCTTGGAAAGGTAAAAACAGCGGACAGCTCAAAGATGCTCTACTATGCTTTTGCCTTTGTCATGAGTTCACTTTGTATCGCTCTGTACTATCTTCTGTATAAGAGGAAAAAATAAAAAATAGCCTGTAAAACTTGAAAAGGGGCTGTAAAAAATCAAAATAATTAAGATATTCTTTGCAATATAGGTCTGAATGCGGGGTAGTCTGAGCCCGATACTTGCGAAAAACAAGAGAAACGCAGTTTTTCGCTTAGTATCCGTTACGTAAGGACAAACTTTTCATCAGAAAAGTTGTTCTGTACGAGACCAACTTCCGAAGGAAGTTGCTTTGCGAAGCAAAGTGAGCAGTGGTTAACAAAACCACTGCTCAGTCAGGCGAAGCTAGCGAGAGCGTGCCCCAAGTTCAGACCTATATTGCTTAGAAAATCATTTTGATTTTTACTTAGAGAGAATAGAGTAAAGATTTTGTCAGTTGATAAAGAAATAAAAAGAGAGTAATCATTAATCCTTTGATACAATGGTTTCGACTAAAAAACTATGCAAAGGAGACTACTCTCGTGGATATTGTAGCACTATTAGAAGATTTGGTAAAAGGGTTACTTGATGCAGAGAAGAAATTTTTTGACAATCCTAAGGACTTTAGTTCTCTGGAGAGGTCTGTGAAAAGCTCTACAGAGTCTTTTTCTGCTTCTTTCTTGGGCGAAGTCCTTTCAAGAATGAATTCAATGCTTAGTGAGTGTGGAGTTAGAAAAGAACGTTTCAACATCCAGAGAGTCGATAAGCGTACGCTGATTACCTCTGTTGGGGATGTTGTGTTTGATTGTACGTATTTCAAGAGGAAAGCAGAGCAAGGAGGTCATTCTTACTTGCTAGAAGAACTAATAGGTTTGGATTCCCATGAGAGGTTTAGTGAAGAAGCTGAGGTAATGCTACTCACGGAGGCATTAAAAACAAGCTATTGTGAGGCAACAAAGATACTACCATCCAAACAAAGAATTAGCAAAACTACAGTGATGAATAAAATACATAGTCTATCAGATAGCATTACCCTTGAGGATCTTTCCGGCAAGAAGCAAGTGGAGTATCTTTTTATCGAAGCAGATGAAGATCACATTGCGGAACAGCATGGCAAGGTGTCCAAGGATAATAAGAGCTTTATTTCTAAACTGATTTACGTACATGAAGGAAAGTTTGAATCCGGCTGTAAAGGAAGAAAAGAACTCAAAAAAATAGCTTTTATTTTGCCGGACTTTATCCCGGAAAAGAAGGAAATGCATGTCTTTGGACTAAGGTTTCTGACTACATTGAAAAGACATATGATAAAGAGACCTTAAAGAAAGTATTTATTAGTGGTGATGGAGCCCAGTGGATAAAGAATGGGGCGGAGTTCATTGAAAAAAATCAGTCTTTTGTGCAGATAAATTTCACTTGATGAAATATATTAATCAGGCTGCAGCGCAGATGTTAGATGAAAAGGATATCGCCAAAGAAGAATTATGGCATTTACTATACTCTAAGCATTCCACTAAGGCTTCATTCTCAAAATATATAGATTGTATGGCGGCATCAGGGAGAAATATAGAGAGAATAGAAAGCTTACGGACGTATGTGCTAGAGAATTGGGCAGCTATCAGGAGAACGCTAAGAAACAAGCTTGTACAAGGCTGTAGTGCAGAGAGTCATGTAAGTCATGTGTTATCTGATCGCTTAAGTTCAAGACCTTTATCATGGAGCCAAAAAGGTGCTGACAAGATGAGTAAGCTAAGGTGTTATGAGAGAAACTATGGAAGAGAGAAACTTCTTCAGTTGGTGAGGATAGGTCGAGAAGAAAGGAAGCTGGGGGCGACCGGAACAGAAGGGATAAGCGTAAAAGAAATAAGGCTTAGAGATGTGTTGAAAGAGCACTATGATGCGTCAAAGAAATATATAGATGGGCTCCATGCATCAATTCCGGGAGAAACGGTTAAGAAGACTTTCTCCATACGGAACCACCTCCGTTTATTATAAAATTTTGACATGAAATAAAAATGATAATAAGATAATTGAAAAGTTGAAGACCTTTATCAAGGTGTATTTTTGAAGCTCGTTAACTGACAGTAAGTTTACTCCATCCTTAGAGAGGCATTTGATTGTGTAAGTAAAAATAATGCTTTAAAATTTTACTTACAGCAAGTATACTTTATTCTAAGTAAAATAGATTTTACTTAGGGGGATGATATTTTGAAATTAGAAAATAATAGAGCAGGACAATTAAAGAAAATGCAAAGTGATTATCAATGCTTTGTTCCCCATAATCTAAAAGATATAAAGTTAAATATTGACAGCGAAATAAATGCTTTAGTCAATAAAGCATATTTACTATAAGGAAATATGACGAATTTGGTTTTTCCCTTGGGTTCTAAAATACTCTCCCTGCTTGTTCTGGTAGGAGCCGGGGTAGTACTGGTTAAAACGAAACTGTTAAAAAAGGAAGACAGCGTTGCTTTATCGAAGATTTCGGTCTTTCTCCTGTCTCCCTGTGTTATCGTGAGTTCCTTTTCCATGAAAGTAGACGGAAAGGCGGGGCAAAGTCTTCTTCTCTGCTTTTTTTATGCCATTTTGGCAAACTTCCTTTTTCTCTTTCTCGGCACCTTACTCAGAAAGCCGCTGCATTTAAGCCCTGTAGAGGAAATGTCTCTAGAATACACGAACTGCGGAAATTTTGTTCTTCCCATTGTTGCCAGTGTCCTAGGAGAGGAGTATCTGCTTTATGTATCGGCGTACATCACCGTGTATAATCTCTTAGTCTGGACGCACGGGATTCATTTGTTTCAGGGAAAGGCGGGGCAACACAAAGAAGAACAATGTAAAGAGAAACAATCTGAAGAGAAACAATCCGAAGAAGAACAGTCTAGAGGAGGACAGAAACAAAACGCCTTTCTTAAAATCCTGTTTAACCCCAACATCCTAGCCATTCTTTTTGGTGTCTTTTTGTTCTTCACGAAGGTTTCGCTCCCGGCACCGATTTCCCTTGCCATCTCGGATTTAGGGAAAATGATCGGGCCGATCAGTATGTTGATTACCGGTATCGTTTTGGGCAGTATGTCTTTCAAAAAGATAGTATCCTATCGAAGAATCTATATGGTTACGGCTTTCCGACTGCTTTTCTTCCCTTTTATCTACCTTTTGCTGATTTCTGTGCTCAGCAGGATAGACGGCTTTCTGGACAATCCTGTCCTTTTCCTCGTGACCTTTTTAAGTGCCATGGCTCCGGCGGCTGCGAATGTTTCCCAGTTTGCCATCCTCTATGGAAAAGAAGAGGAGTATGCGAGCTGTATCAACATTTTCACGACCCTCTGTACTATCATTTCCATGCCGATTCTGGTGTATCTTAGCGGGGTGATTCTGAAGTAGGAGGGAATCTGAAATTTCCCGTCAAGGAATCGATTTCCACCACCTCATCCGCCACTTCCTGTAAAAAGGCATAGTCGTGAGACACAAGGAAGAAGATTCGATCCTCTCGAATAGCGGACTTTAAGAGACGAGCGATGCGAAGCATATTCTTCTGATCCATGCCGCTGGTGGGCTCATCAAAGAAGAAAAGCTTTGCCTCCTGATAGAGGGTTGCAGCAAGGGCAAGACGTTGCTTTGTCCGCCGGAAAGACTCATGGGATGACGGTCTTTTAGCTCGGATAGTCCTAGCGCATTGAGGAGTTCTTCTTTTGTCGTATTATGTGGCTTTGTCTTATTTTGTTCGTTTTCTTGCCCGTCTATTATCCCCTTGCATCTCTCTTTCAGACTTCGTTTTTGTCCTGTCTTCCCCAGTTCCATCTCTTCTTCTACGGAGTCTCCAAACAATTGCTGATTCACGTCTTGCATAACCATGGCGGAAAGTGCAAGCCGCTGTCTTTTTCTGAGTTCTTTTCCGAAAAGAGAAAAATGGCTTCCTTTTTCGTTCTCTAAACCGCTGAGCTTACGAAGAAAGGTGGACTTTCCGATTCCGTTTTCTCCCACAATACCGTAAATCTTTCCAAAGGAAAAAGAGACAAAGCAATCTTCCTTTTGATACTTCAGTGCTCCCTCATTTTTCCATTCCGGAAGAGAGAGGTTCGGCTTGCTTCTTGCGCGAAGTCCCATGGCTTTGATGCTTTCCTCCGGAAGAGCCAAAAAATCATCCCGGGAAAAGAACTTACAGAGTCTTCCCTTTTCTAAAAAAGCCACCCGGTCAACTAAGTCCATCAGATAATAAAGGCGGTGTTCGGCAATAAGAATCGTAATTCCTTTTTCTTTCAGAGTGTGGAGCATGGTTTTTAGAACGGCAATGGAGCCTTCGTCCAGATTGGAAGAGGGCTCGTCCAAAACAAGAAAGGGGCAGCCGGAGAGATAGGCGGAAGCAAGGGCAAGAATCTGTTTTTCTCCGCCGGATAAGGCGAAGATATTTCGTCCAAGCAGTTTTTCGATAGGGAAAATGGAGAGAAGCTCTTCCATTCGCCTGTCCATTTCAGCCCGGTCCAGTCCCATATTTTCCATGGTGAAAAGCAATTCTCTTGTGGTGTTAATATTAAAAAAATGGGTTTTCGGATTTTGGAAAACGGTGGCAATCCGTAGGGCAATTTTGTAAATGGGAAGGGAAGACAAGTCTTCCCCCTGAAAAAGGAGTTTCCCCCTGCTTTTTCCGTTGTAGTACTGATAAGCCAGTCCATTTACGGCATGAATCAGGGAGGATTTCCCGCTGCCGCTTTCTCCCGTAAGAAGGAGACACTCTCCCTCTTTCATCGAGAGGGTTATGTCCTGTAGCACCGGGGCATTCTCCCCGTAGGATAAAGAAAAATTTTCGAAAGAAAGCATAAAAACTCCTTTTTATCACTTTTTTACTGTTTTTTTCATTAGAAGTTCAGCCCCAATCTAAGCGGGATAAGGAAGGGGATGGATCTTCCTCTTCGTTCCTTGATTGCACCGGGAAGAAATAGCGTAGTCACCGAATTCCCAAATAGTGCAGTCACCGAATTTCCAAATAGTGTAGTCACCGAATTCCCAAATAGTGTAGTCAGCGAACTCCAAAATAGCTTAGCCCCAGTATCAGCAGGATACAAAATAGAAAAACAGCGTCCACGATTTGCAGACGAACCGTATTGTAGCGCGTCTTTTTGACGGGATTCTCGATGCATTTGCATTCCGCCGCCTTCGCGATATCCTCCGCAATATTCGAAGAAATGATGAGGAGGGGAATGGAAACATAGAGCAGGTTTTGGATGGGATTCCGGGTCTGAATCCCCCGAATCTTCATGGCTCGCTCAATAGCTTTTTTCTCCTCCGTGAAGGCAGGGAAAAAACGGAACATCACGGCAACAGGGATAGAAATACATTGAGGGATATGGAGAAAATCCATGGAGCTTAAGATTGAACCCACATCTGAAGTCCTCATGAAAAAGCTTCCTGCAAGATAAGGTAAAAAAAGTAGGCGAAAAATATAGAGAAAGGAAAACAGAATGCGTAAGGGGACCGGCATAAAATACTGGGCGGAATACCCGGGAATAAAGCAGAGTGCGGCAAAAACAAGAGGGGCGAACAGTGCAGTTCTTCGGAAGCCATTCAGAAAGAAGAAGACAGAGAAGAGAAGCACCACTGCCCATTCGCTGTAAAAGGGGAGATAGTGCATGATTGTGAAGCCTAAAAACAGTAAAACGAGAAGCTTCGTTATCGGGTTCGGATTAAAGGGATTCCGTTTTTCTGCCCAAGGTTTTTCTTTGATGCTACGCTCTAAATTACTTATATTTTGCATTATTTTACTCCGTACTGTTCTATTTCGTACTATTCTATTCCATATTATTCTATTCCGTATTGTTTAGCTCCGTGTTGCTCTGCTCTGCCTTGTTCTACTCGTATTGCTCTGCTCCGTGTTTCTATACAATTCCCGCTTTTTCAAAATGCTTCTTCAATAGCTTTCTTCCGAGAAAGGCACCGAGTAAACCGAAAAGGAAGGTGCAGACATAAACGATAGCCATATTTTGCACGCTGAGCAGTTTTTCAATGGCATTGCCGTAGTTTTCTCCCATCTCTTTGATAACCATCTCCATATAGCGCTCTTTCAGAAGAAGCATTTGTAGAAGGGAATTGCAGGGCCAGAGACTAAACACCGCATAACTTAGCATCGTGGCAGAGCCGGATTGATAGTTCCCCATCCGCCGGATTCCTTCTGCAAGGAGGCAGAAGAGAAGGGAGAGGAGAGGCACCACAAAAGTATGTCCAAAGAGGAACATGATACAGGGGGTAATCATGCCGAAAATGAGAAGCCCGAAGGGTTTATTTACCTTTGCCATAAAGAGCATGACGATAGGCCCGCCGATAAGCGCATAGGCAGCAGGGTAGACAAGATACAAAATCGGAACGACGCCCATCATTCCCACAGCAAACATAGAGATAAAGTAAATCACGGCAAAAACACCGATAGACACAAGGTCTTTAATGGTCAGTTTTTTTCTATTCATAAAGCAAGTCTCCTTTTCGTAAAACGGCTTTAATAGCTGAATTCTTCTGCAAGCCGGCTCTTTTCTACCAGATTCCGATAGACTTTGGAGTGATTCAGCAGTTCTTCGTGGGTGCCCACGGCGTCCACCTCTCCGGAGGACAGCACTAAGATACGGTCTGCTTTCTCGACGGACTTCAAACGATGGGAAATGAGAACCACGGTTCGGTTTTCCCCGCGGATTAAGCTGCTGAGGCTTTCCTGAATTTTTCTTTCATTATCAATATCCAGATTTGCGGCAATTTCATCTAAGAGGAGTATGGGAGCATCCTTTAAGAAGGCTCTGGCAATGGAAAGCCGCTGCCTTTCTCCGCCGGAGAGTTCCGCGCCGTTTTCTCCGATTCTGGTTTGGAAGCCCTCGGGAAGCTTTTCAATAAAGTCCAGACAGTTCGCAAGACGTGCCGCTTCCCTGACTTCCTCGTCCGTGGCATCCGATCTTCCCAGACGGATATTTTCAAGGATAGTGGTATTAAAGAGGTTCACTTCCTGAAAGACCATGGCGATTTTTTGGAAAATGGAGTCGGTGGCCGTGTTTTGTAAATCCTTGCCTCCGATGAGAATCTTTCCGGCATCTGCGTCATAGAGTCTGGACAGTAGGCGTAAAATGGTGGTTTTTCCGCAGCCGGAGGGGCCCACTAAAGCGAAAAGTTCTCCTTCCTTTACCGACATGGAGACGTCTTTCAGAATCGCCCTGTCTTCATTGTAGGAGAAGGACACATCCTGAAAGTCAATGGAGAAGTCGGAAAGCGCTGTACTCTCTCCTTCCTGCTTCTTTGCGGCCTTGATTTCGGAGATACGCTGCACCGCCGGTGCGATATAGAAGATTTCCATCAAGCTCTCCTTGGAAATGTCGAAGATTTCCTTTAGCTTCATGGAGGCGATGATAAAGCCCAAGAAGTAGAGGAGGGAAAGGCTGCCATTTTGATAGAGCGGGAAACCGACGAAAATCACCGTAGCCACACTCAGGAAAGCAAAAATGGATGAGCATCCCATGACGATAAAGGAGCCCATTTCCGTCTTCAAGTGGAGCTTTTCTTGTGCATCCATTTTTTGAAATAAGGCTTCTCGAACCTCCCTGTCCGGGAGAAAACTGCTGATTTCCTGATGCAGGTCGATATGCTCTTGGAAAGCTTCCGCATTTTCCCGCAAAAGATGATAGTACTTCTGATTGTTTTTCAGCACGAGCTTTCTCGATAAGGGAATCAAAAGAAAGCTGAAAATCGTGGGGAGAAGGGTGGCAAGGGACAGCTTCCAGTTCGAGAAGCACATGAGGATTCCCATAATCGGGAAGAAGAAAAACATCGCCACGATTTTGGGGACGGAATGGCTTAGAGCGTGTTCAATCCTCTCCACGTCAGACATAATGCTTTCCGACAAATCACTTAAGTCATGCTTGGAAAAATAGGCAATGGGAAGGTCTGCTAGGGTTTCTGCAATGTTCTTTCTTAAGTTCGCCGATTCTTTGTAGGTTGCGTTATAGAGGCAGACATATTCCTTGGAAAGCAGGAGGTAGAGGACGAGCAGGATACCGAGCGCCGGAACAATCAGCTCCCATGGTGAAAAGGCCGTCCTATCCGCATTTTCCAGAAGGAGCTTTGCGAGATAGAGTAAGAGCATAACAGGCCCCATGTTGATGCAATAGGTAAGAAAGCAGTAGAGGCTGGCTTTTTGCAGGTTTTTTGCGCCCTGATCCGTAAGGGAGAACTGTTTTTTGAACCAATTCTTCATCTGTTTATCCTCCAATCTTCCGTAGTCTGGTAAAGTTCCCAGAGTTTTTTGTAGCGACTGTCTTTTTGGAGAAGCGCTTTACTGCTTCCTCGCTCCACAATCTTTCCCTCTTCCAAAACCAGTATTTCGTGGAGTCCCTGAATACTGGACAGGCGGTGGGCAATCATAATCACGGTTTTTCCCTGAATCAGGTTCTTAAAAGCATTTTGCAGGGCATACTCCTGATCCGCATCGATGGAGGCGCTGGCTTCGTCCAGAATCACGATGGGAGCATCCTTTAAGATGGCTCTGGCAATGGCAATTCTTTGTTTTTCTCCGCCGGAGAGGTAAATGCCTTTTGCCCCGATTAAGGTATTTTCCTTCTCGGGAAAACGTTCCAGAATTTCTCTGCAACCTGCCAGATCCAAAGCGTGATGGACTTCTTCCGGAGTAGCATCGGGTTTTCCTAGCAGAACATTTTCATAAATCGTCTTATGGAAGAGCTTGCTGTCCTGAAAAACGAAGGAGATGGCCTTACATAGGGCATCCTTACTGTAGCTTTCAATAGGGAGGTCCCCGATTCGAATCTGTCCTTTATCTACTTTGTAGAAGCCGGAGAAAAGCTTTGCGATGGTGGACTTTCCCGAACCGGAGTGCCCCACAAGGGCATAGCTTTTTCCCTCTTCCAAGCGGAAGGAAAGCCCTTCCAAAACTTTCTTGTCTCCGTAGGAAAAATCCACATCTTGGAACTCCATGCTGTAATTGGGGAAATTTTCTTCCTTGCCGTATTGTAGGCTGTCTTCCTGCATTGCCTTGTAGAGCTTTTCCATTTCCTCGATGGCGAAGCTAGCGTTAAAAATGTACATGCCGGACCACATGATTTTCATGAAAGCCACCATGATGACCCCGTCCAGAAAGAAGATCATAATCAAATCGATTATGATTTTTTCCGGATGGGGTTCTTTTACGAGGAGAAAGGATAGGGGAATCGACAGAATCGGAATTAAGCCTAGGAAAATCCATTGGTAGAGAACATAGGGAGTTTTACAGCTTAAACTGTATTCATAGGCGTACTTTGCATAGTTTTCAATGGCTTCTTTCATGGCTTTGAAGCTTTGCAAGCGGTTTCCGAAGAGCTTTACGACCTGAATGCCTCGAACATACTCCACGGTTTCTGCACTGAGATGGTTTAAGGATTCCTGATAAAACTTCATAAATTGGCTGCCGCCCATCATTTTCTGGAGAAAGAAGCCGCTAACGAGAACAAGAAGCAGGAGAATTACCCCCACCCGAAGACTCACAAAGAAGCCGAGGGCTAGGCTTAGAAGAGGCACAAGAAAGGCCTGAGCACTGTCCGGAATCATGTGGGCCACTGCCTGATGGGTTTTCTCTGCATTGCTGTCAATGGTTTTTCGAATATAGCCGGAAGAATGCAGGTCGTAAAAGCGAAATGAAGCGGATGCTAAGCCCTCAATCCCTTTCTTCCGGAGATTTGTCTCCAGGCGGAAGGCAAAGATGTGGGATAAGACACCGGAAAAGAGATAGCAAAGTCCTGCCAGAGTAAGGGCAAGTACAATTTTCAGACTCATGGCGTAGCTCTGTCCTTCGTCTTGGAAAAGAATTAAGTTTTCCAAAAAGAAGTAGAGGAGCATATAGGCGTAGACCAGAATCACTCCGGAAAGAAGGGAAGTCAGGATTGAAAGGATTCCCGGCACGATTTTTTCCGGAACGTAGTGAAATACTTTTTTATAAACGTTCATGGAGGCCTCCTAAGAATTGTTAGTAACAACTATCTAAAATAGTGAATAGATAAGCATGATATTAATAAATATCATATAATAGTTAGTTGTATATAACAATAGAGGGGCAAGTATTTTTCTAATCGTTCTATATAAATAGTTTATTTTCAAGGATAAATTTTTGAAATAGAAAAAATGGAATGGGGACAAGGATATTCATTTTTCAATAGTTGATAGTATGGGAAAAAGTTTTTTTCTATGCTATAGTTTTCTGACTGTTTCAGCTTATGAAATGAGGAAGGATGGAAGGTTCAATGGAAGAAGAATTCAGAAAAATGCGTCGATTTAAGCAAGAAATTACGGAGGAGGAATGTAGAAAGGTACTGAAAGAAGCCCCGAGAGGAGTACTTGCTCTTCACGGAGAAAACGGTTATCCCTATGCTATTCCCTTAAATCAATTCTATAACGAAGAAGACGGAAAGCTTTATTTTCACGGAGCGTTGCAGGGACTGAAACTGGATCTCATTACAAAGAACAACAAAGTTTGCTTTACAGTGCTGGACGAAGGATTTAAGAAAGAAGGAGAGTGGCCTTGGCATTTTCGTTCCGTTGTTTGCCTCGGAAGAATGGAAATCGTAGAGAATCGGGATAAGGTGCTTTCCATTTGCAGAAAGCTTGCAGAACGTTTCTATCCTACAAAAGAGTCCATTGAAGAGGAAATCAGAAAAGCGGGGAGCAGGGTAAATGTGCTTGTGATGACGATTGACCGAATGAGCGGAAAACTCGTAAAAGAAGCATAGAAGTAAAACTTATCAAAGGGGCTGTGAAAATTCAAAATGTTTTTCTACGCAATATAGGTCTGAACTTGGGGCACGCTCTCGCTAGCTTCGCCTGACTGAGCAGTAGTCTTGTTGACTACTGCTCACTTTGCTTTGCAAAGCAACTTCCTTCGGAAGTTGGTCTGTTACAGAACAACTTTTCTGATGAAAAGTTTGTCCTTACATAACGGATACTAAGCGAAAAACTGCGTTTCTCTTGTTTTTCGCAAGTACCGACGGGCTCAGACTACCCCTCATTCAGACCTATATTGCAAAGAATCCCTTTATTAATTTGATTTTTACAGCCCCTTCAAGTATGACAGTCTTTTGTATTACAAAATTCTTCGCTTTATCCCATTACTTCCACGCTGTCAGGAAGAAGCTCCGCATTCACGATGGAGTTTCCGCTCATTTTCACTCTCTTTAAGTTCGGAAGATTCCGAAGAACGGAGATGTCGGTGATATAGTTATTCGAGAAATCCACCTCTTCCAGTGTAGTCAGGCCGTCCAGGCAATCCAGGCTTTGCAGTTTATTGTTACTGATGTCGAGACTCTTTAAGGCCTTGTAATGAGAAAGGAAAGGTTTAATATTGGCGGAAAAATCTTCCGACTCGTTATCCACATTCCTAAGAATAGCCTGTGTGAGGGTCAGGCTCTCCACCGTGTTGTCATCCGCCATGCGGCTTAGGGAAACGGGAAGGACAGGATCACTACTTGCTACTTGGCTTTTGTTCGGAGTGAAAAGAAGTTCTTTTACCCCGGTATTTGTAAACGTCTCTGTATAATCCTTATAACGGCTGAAGGGGGAATCCTGAAATTCCAGCCTTGAAAGAGAGGGAAGTGCCCGAAGGACAGACCCGAGGTCCGGCTCTACCTCATCGGTAATGCCGTTTCCTATAATGGTAAGGTTCGTTAAAGCATTCATTCCCTGCAAAAAATCGGCGCTGTATTCACTACCATAGTTATCGATGGTGAGATTCTTTATGGAAGGCATGTGGGAAATGGAATCTCGGTCCATGGAATAACACTTCACATTTTCCAGCGCGCTTAACCCATGTAAGTCGGGAACATCATACGTGTGATAGCTGATGGAAAGTGTCTGTAAAGAACTGAGGGTGCTGAGCGCATTGACATTTTCCAGAGAAGAGCAGTCAATGGAGAGGCTATTTAAGGAAAGATGTCCCGATAAACCGTCCAGATTCAAAATCGAAAGATCTTCCAAGTTCAAGGACTTTAATTTCGGCATGTTCTGCACGAAGTTTAAGTCCTTCACATCCTTTAAATTCCGTAAGGAAAGCTGTTCCAGCTGCGGCATACCGGAAAGTACCCCGAGATTTTCCACGGTAGAATCATTCGTTCCCAGTAGGTCCAGCTTACTCAGGCTACTTAAAGAAGAAAGAGGGGAAAGGTCCGTGGGCTTGTCTCCATAAAACCCCAGAGCAAGCGTCTTTAGCTTCGGAAAGTTTCGAAGGAACAGAAGCCCCTTCGTATAGTCATCATCAATATGAACGGTGAGCTCTTCCAGAGAAGAAAATGCCTTAAAAGGAGCGTCCGGGTCTTCCCCTTCCGTATTCTCGTCGGAGTAGGAATCACCGGTAGCATCATCGTCCAGCATAATGTTGTAGAGACCGAGAATCTGCTCGGGGTGTGCGAAAAGTTTCGAGACAGTTTGAAAATCCTCATTTTGTCCGGAAAAATAGCGGAGATTGGTCAGATTCTTCAAGGTCTTCGCATCGGAGTCGGCATCATAGTTGAAATGCACCTGATATCCAAGGGTGAGCGTGGTGAGCCCCGTAAAAACCTGCATATCCGCTTCATCGATGGTATCTGTAGCGGGAAGATAAATGGTTTCCGGGTCCTTCGCTGTGCCGTCCTCATTCACAGACTTTGCAAAGTCAAACTGCCATTGCTCATTATTATCGGAATCGGCGCTGTTCACTTTTTGGATAGACAGGGCAGCGATGGAGCTATAATCCTCCGTTGTGATATCCTTAAGTTGCTTTCCGAAAGCCTTTTCTACGAAGCTCTTTACGGATTCATCCTCCGGCACGCTTCGGAACGTTGCCGTCGTACGGGAAGTGTTTGTATAAGACGTACGAGGTGTACGGAAAATGTTGCTGAGGATGAGCATCAAGAAAATAAAAACAATTCCGCCAATGATGGCTACCGCCTGCAGTACACCGAAATCCTGCTGTACCGGAGCGCTTCTTTGCCCCATATTGACATTATCGATATGAATGTTCTGTGTAATGTTCGGCTTATTCGGCTCGATATAGACCTTTGTCTTGCAATAGGCACAGGTCACGAAACCTTCCTTCATTCCATCCGGAATCGTGAGTTCTCCGTGGCAGTTCGGGCATTCCATTTTTGTAAGATTCATATTTTTCTTTCCTCTTTTCTGTCTCGTGTGTAGTAAAGATATTGTCACAATGCATATTGGAGACAGGTTCCATACTATTTTCTTTCGCTTTTGCGAACTTTTTAAGTATAGCACAGAGACAGGATTTTTTGACGGTGGAATTTTGCTTTTTTTGCTTTTTTAGCTAGTAACAAAATCATAAATATTTTATTGACGTTAGTCAGGACTAATGATAAGTTAGCGATGGCAAAATAAATAGCAATCCAAAATGAATTAATTTAAGTAAGAAAACATTTTAAAATAAACTTTTAATGGTTTGGGGACAGCAATATTTTCCTTATACAATGCGAAGTTTAAAAAATGTCATTTTTAATTGGTTTTGGTGCAAAAGGGAAAGAGAAAGGAAAAGGAATCTATGGTAAAACGTGGGTTTAGAACGCTTGCCGTTGTTGCGGCGATGTCGATGATGTTGAATCCGGCAATGACCGTTTTTGCGGAGACAAACAGAGTAGGTACGGAAGGGGTCTGGAAGGTAGAAGGGAATAAGTGGATATTCACAGACGGACAAGCACAGAAGGTAAAAGGATGGGTAGTTTATAAGAAGAATTGGTACTACTTGAGTCCCGAAGACGGAAGCTTAAAGACCGGCTGGTTAACACTGAATGGGAAGTCCTATTTCTTAAGTACGGAATCGAGGCAGTTCACGGGAAGACTTCTTAGCGGTTGGCAGTGGATTGACGGCTATTGCTATTATTTTATTGCGGAAGATAATGCCCAATATGGGGAACTTTTTACCGGCGGAACAACTCCGGACGGGTATACGGTAGACAGCGCCGGACGCTGGACAAAAGACGGTACTCCTGTGTATGAAAACGGAAAGGGACTCTCTTCTTCGGAAAATGCACAGCAGGTAGCCGGTGCGGACAGATTGATTCCTTCCGGCGGAACGGGAAGTTCCGGCGGACGTAGCGGCAGTGGAAGCAGCCTTGGCGGAAGTTCTCGAGGCAGTGGACAAAGTAGCGGCTCCGGGGGAACACAGCAGAATGCGAGTCAGGGTAAGCAGAAGGAGGATTCCGGAAATAAGGGTAGCGCTACAAAAGAAGACGATACCAAGAAAGAGGATCCGAAGCAGGAAGAACCAAAGAAAGAAGAACAAGAGGAGAGCAAGACAGCCAGTCTCGTAGCGACTGCACAGACCAAACTGGTGCATACCGAGCTCGGAAATTTCCTCTCTCTTGCTTTTTTAGACGGTACGAAAGAGGACTATACCGTTACAGTGGACGGAACGGACATTTCCTCCGCTCTCACGAATGTGGACGATTCCGGGCAGATTGCGAAGTGGAGAGCTACGGTTGCCCATCCGAAGAAACTTGTGATTAGTAGAAAATCGGACGGGAAGAAGCAGGAAATTAAGCTGGAAGAAGGAAAAGCCCAAGCGGAAGAGTCCAAGGTAGAAGTCACGGCGGGCGACCCGCAGGATCATCCGAAGTACCTTCTTGCACAGGGAACGGCGACGGTATTTGACCGTCTTCTTCCGAATAACGGGAAGGACGGAAAAGAAAGATTTACGCCGAAGAAGAGCACCTTTACTCTTTTTGAAAAGAAGAACGAGGATCCGGATGCCATTCAGGCGGAATTTTATGTGAAACCCGTCGTTATTGATGCGGAAGGAAACGGCGTCGGCGGAAAAGGAATCAAGGCGGAATTCAGCCTGGGAACGGATAAGGAGAAAGACTGGTTTAACGGCATTGATCAGATTTCCCTTCTTCGTTATGAGGACAATACTGTCCTGAATCGGAATTTAAACTTCAAGAAGACGGATCCGGTATCCGGAAAGCATGGCTTTGTAGGCACATTGCAGGTGCCGGTCGGACAGGACAATATGCGTTCTCGCGGACTCTATATTTTGGCGATTCACTCCAAGAAGACGGAGGAAGTCATCACTCTTCCGATTGAGTTGCAGAGCAACACGAGATTCCAGGTGGACATCGCGCAGGAGACCATGGCACCGAAGACCGGAGATAGAGTCAAGTTCCGGATTAACGGCGAGAATGGAGAGAGCTTCGGAAATGAAATCAAAGTCGATGATATGCAGGTGACTTTGGAGAAACCGAGCGGAAAGAAGGAGAAGCTTTCCTATATCGATGATTACTTCAACTTCGGCGGCAATTTCATCCTCTATGGCACGAGTTCCAATAAAGAGAAGACGGTCAATACCGATGAAGCCGGCATGTATACCATTAAGATTAAATATTCCGGCTATCCTGCACTCAGTAAACAGTTTATCGTTTACAAGGGAGAAGGACAGAATACGGAAGACAAGCAGGAAGACGCGGCAAGAAGCAGTGCGAGAGCTGCCCACAGCGGAAAGAAGGCGGATGCGGTTTCTGCGGCAACAAGCGGAAAAACTTCCACCCATGCGGGAAAGAAGGAATCCGGGAAGAAGGGGGAAGGAATCCGTGTATGACGGGGTGTCCTCCGCAACCGCAACCGGAACCGTGAATACCCTTGTGAATGTGGTATTTGACTATGATCTCCTTGAAAATGCCCTGGTTTTAAATGAAATTACAGCCCTAAACGAAGATGCCCGGAATGTCCTTGTTTGGTACTACGGCATGAACTTTGACCGCTTCGGTTACCTTTTTGATGAGGGAGCAAAAAACTACTACAGTGTAGAAAAGTATATGAATGCGCTGAAGGAGGACGAGACGAAAGGCGGAAAGATTCGCTCCTATAGCGAGTATCGGAAAGAGGCTGACGCAGCCGATTTTAACGGGGTATCGGAAGTACAATTTGTTCTGGAAGACGGAACGCTCGGAAGTCTGAGCGATTTCAAGAAGTACAAGGGAGAGGATACACCGAGCTTTAGCGGAACGACCATCAAGAAGGGGGAAGAAATTGTTCTCCGCACGGACAACAAAAATATCTTTCGAAGATACAGGGTGTATATACCGATGGCAGCAGTGAAAATCAGATGAATTATAATTATCCGAAGAGAGTCACGATTGATTCGGAGAAGGGCACCATTACCCTGCATCGTTATGCCTTTAATTTCCTGAATCCGTTGACTCCCGAAGTCGGAAAGCATACGATTACGCTTGATGCGGGAGCGGACTACAAGAAGGTGGATATTACTCTTACGATTACGCAGGAAGAAATCACCGTGAAGCCGACTCTGGTAGGAGAAGCCGCAGTTGGAAAGGACCTGACACTCTCCCTTCCGAGAAACGCGATACTACGCTTTGCAGGGGTTTCTTTACAGAAAGGGGACGGCAAAGTAAAGACTCTTCTGGATGCGTCTGCAGGCGGAACTTCCGGAAACGATTACTACGTTTTGGATAAAGAGAATGACCAACTGATCATCAAAGCCGGACGCTTCAAGGAGGCAGGCGAGTACACCGTTTATGTGAAAGTGAAAGAGCAGAACGGAACGCTGAACACGACCTTCCAAGTGAAAGAAAAGTCTGATACGCCGGAAGAGCCGAAGGAAGAAGAGGACAAAGGACTGGAGGTACCGGAAGTTAAGTACTTTGAGGAAGACCGGAAAGGATATAACAATCGAAATGTGCTTTCTTTTGTGCCGGAGAAGTCGTATCCGAAAAAGGATGTTACCAATTACCTGGAGAAAGTCAACAAAGTGGTGGTAAACGGGGTGGAATATAAGAAAGCACCTTACCACACGGAGGTGAATCGGAAGGACGCGACATACGCGTTACACTTTAACAACGGCGGCGGAAATTATAGCATTATCTGTCTTTCTCCCTCTGCTTTCGAAGAAGGGGAAAATGTGATTGAAGTCTATGCGGAAGGCTATAAGAAACTGCAGTATCAGGTCACTTTGAAAGGAAAAGAAGAAGCCGATAGCTTAGCGGTGCCTGAAGGGGCTGAAGTGAAGAAGGGAAGTGTTAGAGGGGTTTATTATATTTCTTTCGACAACAATCAGAAGAGTGATGAGGTTACCGAATACATAGCAAAAGTGAAGTCTATTACTGTAAATGGTACAGTGTATAATAAAATCAATTATGCAGGAAATGTTTACTATAAGGAAGACAGCTTCGCAACTCTGGATATCAAGGGAAATAATGGCAAGGAGAATGCGATTTCCATTTCCGATTCGAAAATGACCGGCAAAAAGACCAGGTCATTGTACAAGCGGAAGGCTATAATGATTTAGTGCTTTCTTATTCAAGTACTGCGAGCAGAGTGAGACGTTCTCTCTTGGAAGATCCGTTTTTAGAAGAGAGTTCAGTTAGCGAAGAAAAGAGCGAAGAAAGTACGGAAGGTACTGAAACTACAGAAAGCGCTGTAACTATGGAAAGCACTGAAACTACAGAAAACGCTGAAAATACAGCCGAATAAACGATTCTGCTTAATAAGACGATTTCATAAAAGTTTCATAAAAGCAAATTGCAAAAAAACGAGTATTCCGCTTCTGTGCAGGATACTCGTTTTTTGTATATAAAAAGAAGGAGCTGTAAAAAATTAAAATAATTTTCTAAGCAATATAGGTCTGAACTTGGGGCACGCTCTCGCTAGCTTCGCCACGTAGCGGATACTAAGCGAAAAACTACGTTTCTCTTGTTTTTCGCAAGTACCGACGGGCTCAGACTACCCCGCATTCAGGCCTATATTGCAGAATCTCTTTATTATTTTAATTTTTTACAGCCCGAAGAGCGTGCGATATCTCGTTTAGAAAGTACCGCGCTAAACTATCCTACGTTCAGGATATAGTGTCCGGTAACCAGAGAATAGATTCCCATTACGACGATGGCGATGCATGCAATCAATCTGATGGGGTGAATGGTTGTCGGTGTGTCGACCTGCTTTGCATAGCGGATGTTTTGAATCTCTGCGAAGCTGATAGCGGCACAAACAAGGGTAACAACGATGGTCATAATCTGCTTTTGTGACATAATAATCTCCTTTTTCTTCTTTATAAAATATAGGAAAGCACTTACGGTATCATCCTCCTTCTAGGAGGAAATATCGTGAAATGTATTTTCTGTAGCTTCTGTAGGACCGGAGTTGATTTTATCTTATACCGGATTAGTTGGCATGAGTGCCGGTGTTGTCATCTCCGGATCCGCTTGTGTATTCATTACTGCTGTTTGCATATTCACTGAGATTGGAAAGACCGCTCAAATCAGGAGAGGCGGTATAGCTTCCTGCCAGAGGAACACTATGGCTTTCGTTCAGAATCGGATAGGACGGCAGCGCCTTCTTATCGGAGAAGTAGGTTGTAATGGTGGCGAGAGCGCCGGTTCCCATGGTGAATGCCCAAAGCTGATAAAGGTTTCTGTGATAGCTTGCGGCAACCTGCGGATCATTTGCATCAAAAATATCCTGCATATATTGGAAACAATCGATAACGTGGGAAAAATCCTCATGGATAGCATTGGATAAAAGGAAGGCAAAGTCGAGCCGGTTTGCTAAATAGGACATTCCCGCCATGAATACAAGACAGACAGGGATACCGATCAGTCCGAAACGACCGGCAAAAATCTTGTATCCCAGAACCGTTGTAAAGCCCATGATGACACCGCCGTAAAGCGATACATAGCCCAGTCTTGCGATAAAGAAGACGAAGATGGCACCGACAAAGGCACCGACGAGAGCACCGAAGATGCCGAGGATGATACCGGGCACGCCGCGGCTTTCCTCCTTCTGCCGTTTTTCGTCCGCATCCATTCTTAAGCTATCGAACTGTGCTCTGGTATAGACATGGCTTCTTCCGCTCAGACAATAGAGGGAGATATCTTCTTCCTCCCCATCTATTTCACTACAGTTCACTAAGCCGTTTTCAGCAAAGTGGGAAACGAGCTCGGCAATGCCGTCAACCATGTTTTGGATAGTCCCTTTATTGGTAAACCCGTTTTTAATGATTGCGCTGGTAAGGTAGCCGGACAGATTGATGGTGCTTACCGCTTTAATGTCTTTAGAAATTAACTTCATTAAGTCTTTGCTGGGATGATTCCCCATCTGCGACAGGGAAAAGCAGCATTCATGATATTTACCGGTGTAACGGATGGAAAGGTAATACCCGTTAAAAATACCGGCGGCTTCTCCGATGTCCTCGAGGTATTTCAGCCCTAGAGCCTCCGCAACCGCCATAATGGTCTTGCTTTTCATTTTCTTTTTATTCTCCTCCTTGTTGTGAAAAAACTTCTTTAATTAAAGATTTCCATTCAATTATAAAAATTAACCTTGGACATTATATATTCTATACTTGCTTATAGCAACGTAAATAGAATAAAATAAAGAAAAAAGGCAGATTGAAAAGGGACGCAGAGTTTTTTCCAAAAAGAATTGACAGACTGCGGTGTCTTATGCTATTTTCTTAATGTTCTGAGTATGCTGATGTAGCACAGTCGGTAGTGCGTCGCATTGGTAGTGCGGAGGTCACGGGTCCGATTCCCGTCATCAGCTCTATATCGCAGCGGAAGCTTCATTAGATAAGCTTCCGCTTATTTTTAACAGAATAGCTTTGAAAAAGGCTTGTGTTTATAGCTAAGTTCCATGATTTTCTGTAGAGTGATTTATGTCGATAATTATAGAAGGGAAAATGGGAAGGAGGTTCCGAATGAAGGAAGGTATTAAAGTGGAATACCCCGTGATTGATGTTTATGCAACGGGAAAGAATATCGAACGCCTTAGAAAAGAAAAGGGCTTGAGAGTGAAAGATATCTCTTCTTATATGGGATTTTTAGAACCTCAGGCAGTTTATAAGTGGCAGCAGGGGAAAGCACTCCCCAGTTTGGACAATATGTTCGCACTCAGCGTTTTGTTTCAGGTCCCTATGGAGAATATCTTGGTAAGACAGACTACAGAGATGGAAAAGGGAAAACATCTCGCTGCTTAAGCTTATTTCTTCGGTATTTTCATGAAAAGTACTCGATATTTTTTGAAAAATATGTATAATGGATAGGCTTAGCAATGATATGTTTGCGAGAATCATGGATCATGTTTCGAAACGCGCAAAGAAAAACAGCGATGGATGATGTTATAGAGTTGAAGAACAGCATTTGCCTGCTGTAATAAAGTATAAGGATAGGATGGAGAACGTATGAAACCAGTATTAGAAGTAGAAGAGCTTATAGAAGAACAGGGTTATGGCCGTTTTGTATGTACTTCTCTGGCAAAGGGAGAAGCTACCGTACTAGGGAACTCTCTTCGGAGAATCCTTCTTTCTTCTATGCCCGGTGCTGCAGTCAGTGAGGTAAAGATTGACAGTGTTTATCATGAGTTTTCCTCCATTCCGGGAGTTAAAGAGGATGTTTCCGAGATTGTCATGAATCTGAAGAAGCTGGCTATCCGCTACAGCGGAAGTTCGGAAGACCCGGTTATGGCTTATGTGGATTACATGGGAGAGGGAGTTGTTCGTGCTTCCGATATCAAGGTAAGCTCCGAAGTGGAGATTATGAATCCGGATTTGGTGCTTGCAACGCTTTCCGGGGAGGATGCCAAACTCTATATGGAATTGATTATCACAAAGGGACGCGGCTATGACGGGGCAAATACCCGAGACCACAGTGATTCCGCTATCGGTGTGATTGCGATCGATGCCATTTATTCTCCTGTGAAGAAGGTAAATGTCTTTGTGGAAGAACAGGGTGAAGAAGAGGAAAAGCTCATTTTGGATGTCAACACGGATAAGACGATGCATCCGGAAGAGGCGGTTTCCCTTGCAGCAAGAGTTTTACAGACACACTTAAAGCTTTTCATGGATATGGAGGGCAATGTTCGGAATCTTGCAGGAAGCGGCAGCAGTACGCAGGATATGGAGAGTGATGAATTAAACAAGAGCATTGATGAGCTGGAGCTTAGCGTGCGTTCCTATAATTGCTTAAAAAGAGCAGGTATCAATACGGTGGAAGATCTTTGTGCAAAATCCATGGATGACCTGATGAAGGTGAGAAATATGGGAAGAAAGTCTTTGGACGAGATATTAAACAAATTAGAGAGTATGGGACTGCATTTGGCAACAAAGTCGGAGTAGTTTTGAGACAGGGAATCGTTTTTACGGTGCCCTGTTTTTTCAAATGTATAGTCAGTAATACTGAGAATTCTGCTACGCTGTAGAGGGTAGAATGGAGAAAAAGAGGAGATTTTGGACTGAGCGAAGGAAGAGAGAGTATATCCGGAATGTAGAAGATAATCTCTTTATCATCGCAGGGCCCGGAACGGGGAAGACCACCCTACTTTCGAGGAGAATATTGAATCAGATTATGGGTGGAGAGAGACTATCCCACTTTCTTTTGATTGCCTTTACCGAGGAAGCGGTACAGGAATTTAAGCAGAAAATTAAAAAACATCTCTATAGAGAGATGGCTATCAATAAGGAAGCCGCACACAAACTCAAGAAAAAGATACATGGCATAGACGGCATGCATATTATGACCTTTCATGATTTTTGCCTGTGGATCTTGGAGAAGGAGAAAAGCTTTTGCTGTGAAAATATTCATAAAGACTCAAAAAATATAAATACTGAGCAGAATAAAGAAGATAAAGTATCGTGCGGGGAAGAGGGGGATATTCCGCTGGAAGAGCGCTGTTATAGGATCTTACAGAAGAACAAGGCCTTTCTACAGGTTCTAAGAAGGGATTTCAGTAAGATTTACGCAGATGAGCTGCAGGATCTGAATCAGAGTCAACTCAATATTTTACTCAGCCTTGCAACAGATAAAAAGGGGAAGATGCGTCATAACTGTCTCTTTATGGTGGGAGACCCGAGGCAGACAATCTATCAGGAGGAGGAAAAAGAAAGACAAGTCTTCTACAATATGAAAAGGGAGATGGAAAAGAAGCGCAATGTGCAGATTCTTTATCTGAATGAGAATTATCGTGCCAACAAGATGCTGGTGGACTGGATTAATGATGCTTTTCGCAGGCGGATGCATTCCTATAGAGATATGGAAGCATCGCAAAGACCGGAATTCTTAAAGCATTGTCCCTTTCACGGTGTATATCAAAAAAAACTGTCCGGAGCAGAAGGAGAGGGGCTTCGCAGTCTCTTTTTGGAAATTTTAGGAAGCTACCCGGATTTAAAAGAAAGAGATTTTTTGGTGCTTTGCAATTCGAAGGAGAAGCAGAATTACTTTAAGAACAGCATAAAGGATATTGGTTTTACTCCTCAGGCTTTGGATCATATTGTACTCGAAGCCCACCTTTCCAAGGGCTTAAATGCCAATATTGTTATTATCAGTTCAGCAGGGGGCAATCCTTCCGCTCGTTCTGACAATCGAAATATCTGCTTGGATTATGTAGCGGTAACGAGGGCAAAGCATGTCCTTATTTTCTTGACAGGGGGAGACGAGGAGTGGTTCTCGGATAAAAACTATGGAATTTCCGAACTTCCGGACTTGCAGCTTCTCCCGAACGAACAATAGTATATAAGATTCTGTCTAATAGAGAATAAAGAAAATAGGGAAAAGAGAATAAAGAAAATAGGGAAAAGAGAATAAAGAAAATAGGGAAAAGAGAATAAAGAAAATAGGGAAAAGAGAATAAAGAAAATAGGGAAAAGAGAATAAAGAAAATAGGGAAAAGAGAATAAAGAAAATAGGGAAAAGAGAATAAAGAAAATCCAATGAATAAGAGAGAAGAAACGGGGTAGGAGGAACTACTTTTCTTTATATAAAAATTTTAGACACAAAGCAAAATAAATAGTGTATACTAACTGTTGTGGGTTTGTGTTTGCCGGTATTTAGGCTATAGCCATGAATATGGATTTGTATAAAGAGAGGTTGTTATGCAGTTTCAAATATGCCATGAAAATGACAGTTCCCTTCGACTTAGACTGGAGCGTTTCCGAATCAGTGAAGAGGAGGAGACGATTTTAAGCAGGATGCTTGCCTGTCATCCGCAGATTACCGGTCTTCAGATTTATCCGGCCACTTCCGGTATCCGTATCTTTTATAAAGGGGAGAAGAAGAAGCTTATGGAAAGTTTGGAAGCTATTCCATATAGCAATGTGAGATATCTTGCAGACAATCTTCCTAAGAAAGAGGATATTCGTGTGCAACTTCTTCCGAGTTGCAAGGAGATAGTACAGGAGCTAACAAAAAGTAAGAAGATGAAACCCTCTGTAAAGCGAAAAATAGGGACGAGGGTAACCTTGGAAGCACTGGCGGATATGTTTCTTCCTGCTCCGGCATCCTTGGCTTTTCATGTCTATCAGTTATTTCTCCTTTCCAGATCCTAAGGAGAGGATAGCTGTTTTCACTTACAAGAAGGGGCTGTAAAAAAATCAAAATAATAAAGTGATTTATGCAATATAGGTCTGAATGCGGGGTAGTCTGAGCCCGTCGGTACTTGCGAAAAACAAGAGAAACGCAGTTTTTCGCTTAGTATCCGTTACGTGGCGAAGCTAGCGAGAGCGTGCCCAAGTTCAGACCTATATTGCTTAGAAAATTATTTTACTTTTTTCACAGCCCCTTTTTTTATTCCGAGATTCTTAGTGCTGAGTCTTATATCTATTTTTTTCTTTGCCGATATTGTTTTAGATGTTAGTTATTATCATGTTCATGATAGAAGAGGAAGGAAGAAAATGGTAATTCATATTCAAGATTTTGCAGGAAAAGAGCAATTTCAATCCATGCTTTGTGACTGGGCGCTGGCCACAGGATTGGAGGCAATGGTGCAGTCGCAGGATACGAAAGTCACGTATTTTGCTAATGCCGAAAAAAAAGAGCCAGGGAAGGCCGATGCTTTGGAACGCAGATCCCAGGAATTTGGCTCTTCTTCTATTCAGGCTGACCTTCAATACGAAGGAGAAAAGATTGCTACGATTTACCTGAAAAAGGGATTGTGTGACGATTCGGAAAAAGAGAAGGCGGCATTAAAGCTCTTGGTCTTCAGCATGGAGCAGTTTATGCTGGCGGATTGCAGTGAACTTCGATTCCGTGAATTTGCGGATAAATTATCTGACGGAATTAAAGAGACACAGAACCTGGTAAAAGATATTCGGAAGAGCACTAATGATTTAAAGAGCATTCAGAGCAGACAGAAGATTCTCGCTTTAAATGCCAATATTGAGGCTGCAAGAGCCGGAGAACACGGCAAGGGCTTCGGTGTGGTTGCGGATGAGGTAGGAAGACTTTCCGACAGCAGCTCTGCAGTGAATGAGAAGATTTCCGCGGTGGTAAAGCGTATTTCCGAGGTGGTTATCAGCTTAAGCGGTGAAGAGATTGAAGAACAGGCATAAAGTCGGTACAAGGAAGATAGAAAGAAAGGCTACAAAAAAGCATAACAGCTTGGGAAGTACAGGCTTACAAACGGGTATAACAGAGTAGAAAGTACAGACTTGGAACTCGGAACTTTACAAACGAAGAATAAAAGAGGGACCATGAAATTTCATGGTCCCTCTTCTTTGTCCACTTTAGCAGGGGGGACTGGCTAAAGGGATATTCGAATATTCGGGATTTTCACTTTTTATTTACCGTCCCGGAATGCGAACGGACCAAAGCGGGCCTCCCGCGTCATAATTCTGTTTCAGTTCTCGCATAATCTGTGCCGGATCCCAATCCTTTTGTGAGTTGGGATAACTGTTCGGGTCGGCAATGGATATACTTCCGTTGGCATTTTGCTTTGTAATGATGATAAAATGCCCTCCGTTTGTCAGTGCACCCTTTCCCATCAGTGCCACAAGAATATGCCCGTTGTTTAATAGATTTGCGATGTTTGCAGGGCTTCTATCCTGTACGCTGTCTACAACAAGGTCAAAGGCGGAGAGTACCGCCGGGATATAGTCGTGGTAGGAACCGCTCTTAGGGGCAAAATAGCCGTAAGCCGCGGACCAATTGGACATTTCCTTCGGGGTAATGCTTCCATTTACATTTCCGAAGGCGGAAACAATCATAGCTGCTGTAGTCGGACCGCAACCGTATTTACTGATGCTGTCCTGTCCTCCATAGAGATAGCTGGCCCAGTGACTGTCATGCTGGTTATAGTAGGGCATGGGACCCAAAGCTGTATCCAGATAGACATTGTAGTCATTGAATGTAGAAGTACCGTAGTAATTCTCAAAGGGATCCGATTTTACGGGAAGGGTAGATGTTTTTTGTGCATCCTCTGCAGCTTCTTGCGCTGTTTGCGGAGTATTTAAGTCTATTATCGCTAAAGTCTCCGTTTCTGCTATGCTGCTTGTTTCCGGAGGGGTTTCCGCTTCGGTTCGACTTTCTTCCGTACTTTCCGTCTCGGTCTCCGATTCCGCTTCGGAAGAGTTAAGCTCGACTACAGGAAGCATCTCCGAGTCGGAGGCAAGTTTTTCTTCGGCTTCTTCCTCTTCGGATATCTCCGTTCCGTCTCCGTAATAGGCAAGTCGGTCACCGCGATCCTGCTCTTCGTATAGCAACTCCTGAAAATCTAAATAGGGAGCCCGGCTCTTTGTCTTGTTCTCGTGTAGAGGGATTGTTTTTACCGTCTTGAAACTGTCTTTATATCCCTCATAAGCAATTGCGGAAAAGCTGACAGTCATTACAGAAAGAGATGCCATCGCTAAAACTCCCAGATGTTGGGCAGACCCCATGGCTATTTTATGTAAAACTGCCTTTATTATTCCCATATTTTGCTCCTAAACCAATCAGAAAAAGATAAAGAGTTTGATCTTTATGATAGATAATCTACATACGCTTTTAATATCGACAAAGGAGAAAAGAAAGATAAGACAAAATCGTATAGCATAGAATAAAAATAATGGATAAAAAGAGATAAAAGAAAAAGGAGCTGATAGAGCTTTTGAGAGCTGTTTGTTAAGCATAGAAAAAGGAGCTTTAGCTTTCTGCCGCTCCTTCCTTCATGGCGTTTATTAATAAGCTTGCAATTTCGTTGAGGTTTCCCTGCTTATCCACAGCACCGAGTTTATAGGCCTCCATGGGCATTCCGTAAACAATGGAGCTTTTCTGATCCTGTCCCAAGGTAAAGGCTCCTTTTTTGTGCATAGCAAGCAGTCCGTTTGCCCCGTCTTTTCCCATACCGGTCAGAATGATACCGATGGCATTATGCCCGCAACTTTCGGCTACGGAGGTAAAGAGGTAATCAATCGAAGGACAGTGTCCGGAAACCTTTTCGCCTTCCTTACACTCTACTTTTAGTCCTTGGACGTCCCGAACAACCTTCATCTGCAGCCCTCCGGGCGCAATGAGGCAGAGTCCCGGATACAGCCGGTCCTGATCCTTTCCTTCCCGTACCTCCATCTTGCAGAGCTTATCCAGTCTTTCGGCATACATCTGTGTAAAAACGGGAGGCATATGTTGTGTAATGACTATGGGAGGGAGATTAGCAGGCAACTTTTCCAGAATCGAAAGAAGAGCTTCCGTTCCTCCTGTGGAAGCCCCCATGGCAATAATCTGGATGTGATTCTTTGAAAAAAATGTTTTCATTTTTGCCCCTCGACTATTCTTCTCTCCGATAGATAGCCGGTTTAATATATTTATAAGGACAGCTTTGCTTGGTCAATCCTTCGGAGTGACCAATGAAAAGATATCCCCCCGGATAAGTTGCATCATAAAAACGTTTCACTAAAGCATCTTTTGTTACTTGGTCAAAATAAATCATTACATTTCGACAGAAGATAAGGTCAAAGTTTCGTTTAAAGTGAATGGGTTCCATCAGATTAAAGGGGCGGAAAATCACATTGTTTCTTAGCTCTTTACTGACCGTATAGCTTTCGTCCTTTTGCTGAATAAAGTACTTGTTTTTCCATGCCTTAGGAAGTTTTTCCAGACTTTCCGCGGGATAAGAGGGATTAATCGCTTTGTTCAGTACATTATGGGAGATATCCGTTGCGAGCATCCTGGTATCCCATTTTCCGGGAAGCTTTCCAAAGAATTCCAGAAGATACATGGAAATATTGTAGGGCTCTTCTCCCGAAGAACAGCCTGCGCTCCAGATAGAAAGGACCTTGTCCTTTTCATGTTTTTTGGCAAGCTCCGGAAGAACCACCTTTTCCAAATAATCAAAATGGGATTCTTCTCTCATAAAATAGGTGTAGTTCGTAGTGAGCTTGTTTAAAAGCGTGGTCAGCATGTCTTGATTTTCTTTTGAGAGAATGTCGTTTACATAGCTGTGAAACTCTCCATACCCCGATTTTTCCAAAATGCTGGAAAGGCGGCTAACAATCAAAGGCTTTTTCTTTCGTAAGTCGATGCCGAATTTTTCCTGCATATAGGTATAGAGTCGTTTAAAGTCTTCGTCTGATAAATCATACATGAAAGAACCCCTTATACAGCCTCGGAAGAGGACTGTACCAAAGCCTCCGCATCAAAGGACATGGCCACCTCTCCGGAATCCAGAGTAATCATGCCGTTGCATAATTTCTGTCTGTTACGGAGCGGAATGGACTGCACTTCATCCGGATCGATATCGATAACCTGTCGCACTCTGTCCACAATAATGCCAATAGGAATGGATTCAATATTTAAGACAATAATACAGGTCTTTGAAGTATATTCTTCTGCCTCTCTGTCCATCAGTAAACGGATATCAATGACAGGTAAAATAGAACCTCTCAGGTTGATGATTCCCTTTACATAGTGAGGAACCATGGGGAGAGCGGTGATACTGTGATCATTGATAATCTCAATGACATAGCTTGTGCTCATATACATGACAAGCCCTGCGGATTCGAAGGTAAGACAGCGTTCTGCGTCATTTGTTTCCTGTTCTTCTATTTTTTCGTCTTCAAAAAACTCATCCATAAACTCTTCTGCCATACTTCCCTCCTTATTCATTTTCAATAGCTTGAGAGTACAAGCCTAAGACATCTAAAATGATACATATATTTCCGTCTCCGAGAATGGAGCAGCCATTGATTCCGTTTGCCTTTAGATCAAAGGCGTTAAAGTAAGCGGGAAGCGGCTTTACAACAACCTGCTGTTCACCGATTAAGTCATCTACAAAGAGACAGCAGGACTTGTCGTTTGCTTCTACCCAGATGAGAACGCCGTCTGCAAGGTCGGTGTATTTTCCTTCTATGCCGTAGAAGTTGTTCAGGCGAACGATGGGATAGAAGACATCCATTCTTTTTACCATCTCATTTCCATTTTCATCGAAGACAACCTCTGCATCGTCAATCTTAAAGGATTGGCGGATATTTACGATGGGGATGGTGAAGATTGTATCGCCTACGTTAACCTTCATACCGTCCATAATAGCCAGAGTAAGCGGGATTTTCATCGTGAAGGTAGACCCTTTTCCCAGTTCACTGGAAATGCTGATGGCACCTCCTACCGATTCCAGATTCTTCTTTACAACGTCCATCCCTACGCCTCTGCCGGAGAATTCGGTAACGCTCTTATTGGTAGAGAAGCCCGGAAGCATGATTAAGCCCAAGGCCTCCTTCTTGGAATATTCGGAACGCGGCTTATAAAGCAGTCCTTTTTCCTCCGCCTTATCCAAAAGTTTTTCCGGATTCATACCGTAACCGTCATCCTCTACGGTGATTATCACTTCGGAAGAGGTATGGGAAGCGGAGAGAATCAATTCTCCCTGTGCATCCTTTCCGGCAGCAATACGTTCTTCCTTAGTAGTCTCAATACCATGATCCATACTGTTTCTGACGATGTGCATCAAGGGATCCTGCAGACTGTCTACAATGGTTTTGTCTACTTCCGTATCCTCGCCGATAATAGTAAGCTTCACGTCTTTTCCGAGCTTCTGCTTCATATCGCGGACGATACGATTCATTTTCTGGAATACGCCGGAAATGGAGACCATTCGAAGACTCATGGCGATGTCCTGCAAATCATCGGTAAGCTTTCGAAGCTGTCTTGCGGATTTCATGAAGTTATCCAGACTTTCCTGCGGAAGCATACGAAGAACAGGAGAGGAAGTAACCATAGATTCTGTGATTACAATTTCTCCCACGAGGTCATTTAAACTATCCAGCTTTTGTAAATTTACGGAAATCAAACTTTGCTTTACGGGAGCGGTGGATTTCTGCTGGGTATTCTGTGGCTGCGGTGCAGCTTCTTTCTCTTTATTCTGCTTGGGATTCTGTACGGAAATGTTTTCCTTTTCTTCCGTCTTTACTTCACTCTTTTTTGCATCCACGATTTCATAAGAGAGAATATGGCTCTGCTCTCTTAACACCTTTTCTCCCTTTTCAAGGACTTCTTCCTTTTCAAAGGCAAGGAAAAATCCGTCATCGACAATGACTTGGGCGGTTTCCGAGTTTGTATCCATATCACTTGGATAATAACGGAAGTCCAAATCATATTCTTTTAAAGCATTCACAATCATAAATGCTCTAAGATTCTCCATGCCGATTCCCTGATCCAAGAAGACATGAATGAATTTAATGGCTTTCGGATCATTCGGAAGCACTCTTTCTACGGTCCCCTGTGCACGCCCTGCTCCGGCGGCGGTCTTTGTCTTTCCGCTTTCCTTTCCGGAGATTTTTGCCAAGAAATTGTTTATCTCTTCGGCAAATTCTTCTATATTTTCATCTAAAGGATCTCCGGCTTTCACTTTTTCTAAAGCACCGCGAAGAAAATCTTCCGAGCGGAACATCAGATCGAAAAGTTCGTTCTTTTGCTCGCTACTTAAGCAATCCATGCCCTTGTCTCGAATAAAGAAGAACATATCTTCAATGTGGTGGGCAATGTTGGAAATCGGAGTAAATTCCATCATGGCACTGGAACCTTTTATGGTGTGCATGATACGGAAAATTTCATTTACATCATCGGAGGAAAAATCGCCGATTTTTTCGTCGGCAATCAGCATTTCATCTAACTTATCCAAGAGTGATTCCGTCTCCAGAAGATAGGTATCCAACATTCCTTCCATTGTACTATCCATAAGTTTTACCACCTTTTCACTATTTTCCCGGGAAATGCTTTTCCATCTCCCCCAAATCGATTCTTTTCAACAGAAGAAAAGACTAGAAGTTTTTCACTGCTGTCGAGAGTCGTTTTAAATCATTATTAATTGAGTTCACCATGAACTGATAGGCATAGGTGGTCTTGACAAGTTCCACCTGCTCTTGATCCATATCTACGTTGTTTCCGTCCAAGCGGCTGGATTCATTCCTGGTACTGTGTATCCTAGGTCTTTGCATACGAATTGCTTCGGATACTTTTATTTTTTTCTGACTGCCCTTTTCTGCCATAGTGATATGGTGAAGAAGCTCGTTCTCAAAAGTGAGATACTTGGATTTATAGTTTGGGGTATCCACATTGGCAATATTGTTTACCGTAAGATTCTGTCTTCCCCATAGCAAATCAAGCGTCTTTTCCGTAAGGGCTATTCCATTTCCGTAAAATATTGACATAGCAATCCTTTCTCCAAATCGATCTTTCCTCACTTTATCGAACGCAAAACGCAATTGTATAAGAGAAAAATGGAAAAAAGCGAATATTTTGCAATATTTTCTCCCGATTTATTCTCGAAAAGAAGCGACTTGCAATGTCTTCCGGTTTGAAACGAATGCCCTGAAATCAGTATGCAACATTCCGGCATATTTTAAGAATATTTTAACATTACTGCGTTCTCTCGTAAAGCCGTAGTTCTATTGAAAGAGACGGATATTGCGCCGGTCTGATGAATACTCCAAAAAAATAGCCTTTCTTTTTAGAAGGGGAGAGCAAGGGAATGGCAAACTTATAGAAAGTCAATCTTAGTCGAAAAAACAAGGAGAAAGGATTGGACTTTGCTTTAAGGAGGTTTTTGAACGGTATGAGCAAATATGTGGAAAAGAATAAAGGCAGTTTCCTGAAGAGAATCAGTCTGAAAGGAAGACTGTCTATTGTTTTGGGTGCAGTTTCTTTTGTGCTTATTCTGGTACTTTGCTATATCTTGGTGCATTCCTTTGAGCTGGATATTGATCCTCAGATTGATGATTCTATGACGGAAAAAGCGATGAACGGAGCTGCCGAGCTGTCTTCTACGGTGGATAAATTAAGCCATATTTCCGCTACAATCAATGAAGGAATCAGCTTTATTTATGATGAAAATGACAAGGTGGGAGAGGCTCCCGTTCAAACTTGGAAGGTGCAGGACTTTTCAAAAAACAACATGGTTTCCGTTACGGGAATGGATCCGGTAACCCTGCGAAGCGGAATTGTGGATAAAGAGATTCCCGCTTCAAGATACAATGCGGAGGCGGTTCTCCTGAATACACTTCATGCTTCCATTTTGGAAGATGAAAATATTATCGGCGGCGGAACCTTTTTTGAACCGAATGCCTTTTTTCCGGATTCTTCCGACTATGGCATATTTATTACAAGAGAAGGTGCAAAGGAGAAGATTGTACAACGTATCGATTATGACTTATATAAGGACAAGGAGTATTACAAAGCAGGAAAAGAGGGAAAATCAGTCATTACCAATGTTTATAAGGATGATAAGGCAGGAGGAGCAGAGCTCTTTACCATTACAAGTCCGATTATGGTAAACGGTGAGTTTAAGGGTCTTACTCTATTAGATATCAATGCAGACGTTCTTACCAAGGTAAGTAAGACCGATGCAGAGTATCCGACTATGTTTTCCGAGATTATCGATTCGGAAGAAGTGATACATGGAAATGAAAAACAAAGGGGTATGAAGCTTTCGGATGTTCTTTCCGAGAAGGCATATAAAGAGGTAAAGGATCTTATGGCCGGTGGAGAACGCTTTACCAGAAAGGTAATAGGAAAGTCCGGTGCAGCAGAAAGAGAATTTTTTGAACCGGTGAATCTGAACGGCACAACTTGGTGGTTCCGCATCAATATGACGGAAATTGATTATGATCATGCCGTGGACAGGATGGTGCTTGTAGCAACGGTACTAGGACTTTTGACGGTCGCGATTGTCATATTGGCAACGGTATTTTATCTGAATAAGAGTTTGAAGCCACTTGCCATGGTTTCCCGGTGCGGAAAAAAGCTTGCAGAAGGCGATTTTGATATTGAGATGTCCTATGCCTATCAGGATGAAATAGGTGCATTGATTTTGGCAATACAGGAAGTGGTAGACAGAGTCAGACATATCATTTCGGATTTAACCGAGAAACTGGGAGAAATGGCAAAGGGCAATTTTAATCTGAGCAAAGATAATGAAGAATATTATACCGGTGCATATATTCCGATTCTGGAGGCTCTTTCCAAGATTACCACCGACCTTTCTCGGACGATGTCCGAGATACAAGGAAGTGCAATGAAGGTAAATAGCAGTGCAGGGCAGGTAAGTTTTGCGGCGCAGGGACTTTCCGAGGGCGCAACCGAGCAGGCTTCTTCTATAGGAGAGTTGAGCTCAACAATGAGCGATATTTCTGAAAGAATCAAGGAAACGGCACATACGGCACAGGAAGCGTCTCGCTTGTCTACAGATACGGGGAATGCCGTAGTTATGAGTAATACAAAGATGGAAGAGATGTCCAGGGCTATGGTGGAAATCACCGAGAAATCCAATGAAATCAGCAAGATTATAAAGACCATTGACGACATTGCCTTCCAGACCAATATCCTGTCCTTAAACGCGGCAATTGAAGCTGCAAGAGCAGGGGCTGCCGGAAAGGGCTTTGCCGTTGTGGCGGATGAAGTCGGAAATCTCGCACAGAAGTCGGCGAAGGCGGCACAGAATACGGCATCTCTAATAGAGGAAACCATTGATGCTGTAGAAAAGGGAGCAAGAATCAGCAGAGAAACCGCGGAATCTTTGGATACCGTTTCTCAACACACCGAAAAGATTAACAACTATATTCAGGATATTTCAGCTGCCTCGGAAGAAGAGGCTCGAGGGATAGCGCAGCTTACCCAGGGAATCGATCAGATTTCTTCCGTTGTGCAGAATAACTCCGCAACGGCGCAGGAATCCGCTGCCGCTTCGGAAGAAATGTCCGGTCAGGCAAATATACTGAATGATTTGGTAGAGCGCTTTACTTTAAAAGAAAATTAGATTCGGAAGGAATCCGGAATTTTTCAGGGAGGGAAAATGATGAAAAAGGGAAAGGGGCAGCAGGGAAAGAAGGGATCAATCGGGACCAGACTTTCTGCAATCTTGGGCTTGTGCATTGTTCTTGTATTTTTATTGATGAGCTTAAGTATTATTTACACCGGACAGAAAGCTATCAGCTCTGCGCTGGATGGCAATCTAAACGATAAGGCAACGATGTCCATGGGAGACGTGCAGAAAGTAATTGCAAGCTTGGAATCTATTTCCTCCACTATGGAAGTAGGCGTACAAAAGATGAATGAGCAGGAGGACTCTGTCGGAGCAGTGCCGAATCAGATTTGGAAGGTGAAAGATCTGAACGGAAAGCGCTTTCTCTCTCAGGTATGGAGGCAACTCATTTTCAATCCCGAGTTGTTGATGCGGAACTTTCCGCATCCAGATACAATACGGAATCAATGTTCCTGGATTCTCTCAATGCATCGGTTGCAAAGAATCCCTCTTTGCTTGGGACGGGAATCTTTTTCGAGCCGAACGGGTTTCAACAAGGAATAAAAGAATATGGAATCTATATGACTCCGACTGCGAGAGAAGCCGGAGAGATTATGTCTTTGTCCTATGATTTTTATAGTGCTACAGACTGGTATAAAAAAGCAAAAGAGACGGGAAACAGGTTTCTTACAGATGCATATGCGGATACCTTGCGTCCGGACATCAAAGTGATGACGATGGCCAGCCCCATGAAAAATGCAAAGGGAGAGTTTATCGGCTGTGTCATGTTGGATATTAATGTAGAGATCTTTTCCAGCGTAAAACAGGAGGATGAAAATTTTAAATCCCTGCATACCGGTGTTTTAGACCATAAAGGGACTGTGCTATACAGCATGAATCCGGAGATGCAGAAGAAGAGTCTGGAAGAGGTGGTGCCCGAGAGTTCCATGGAAGAGATCCATAGCGGCATGGAAAAGAAGGAGCCATTTCTTGTGACGGTACCGATGAACCGGGGAGAAGTAAGAAGAGTCTATTTTAGACCTATGGATATCCATGGAGTGACGCTTTGGACGATGGTCAGTGTATTGAACAGCGAGTTTATGTCTGCGAGAAATCATCTGGTCTTACTTTGTACGCTTTTCAGTGCGGCAGGTCTTGCAATTTTAATCGTTGTAAGCTCCATATTGATTCGAAAAGCGCTTCATCCACTAAAGGAAATCGCAAAGGTCGGTGAATCCGTTGCAGAGGGAGATTTTGCGGTAGGAATTCGCTATGAGAATAAAGATGAGATAGGAGATCTGTGTACATCTATTCAGGATGTTGTCTCCAATATTCAAAGGATTATTACGGACCTTTCCGATAAGTTAAAAGAACTTTCACAGGGAAATTTCTGTGTTGTGCTGGATAATGAAGAGAACTATCCCGGTGCATATAGACCCTTGCTTCTCACTTTACAGGAGATTACCGGAGATCTGGATAAGACTATGTCCGAAATCAAGAACAGTGCCGGTGCAGTGAATTCCGGTGCCGGGCAGGTAAGTTCTGCCGCGCAGGGACTTTCCCAGGGGGCTACAGAACAGGCTTCTTCGATTGAACAGCTGAGTGCTACCATGAATGATATTTCCATAAAGATTAAGGAAACGGCGGAGATGGCAGTGAAGGCCTCCGTTCTTTCCGGACATACCGGTGAGGCGGTGGAACGAAGCAATAAAAAGATGTCGGAGATGTCTAAAGCAATGCTGGAAATCACTCAAAAGTCCAATGAGATCAATAAAATCATCAAAACGATTGATGACATTGCGTTCCAGACCAATATCCTTTCTTTAAATGCCGCAATAGAAGCGGCAAGAGCAGGTGCTGCAGGAAAAGGCTTCGCGGTAGTTGCGGATGAAGTAGGAAATCTGGCACAAAAATCGGCAAAGGCCGCTCAGAATACGGCAACCCTCATTGAAGAAACCATTTTGGCAGTGGAAAAAGGAGCCAAGATAACAGAAGAGACAGCAGAGTCTTTGGGGACAGTTTCAAAGCATACGGTACAGATTAATAGCTTTATTCAGGACATCTCCACAGCATCGGAAGAAGAAGCAAAAGGTGTATCACAGATTAGTGCGGGTATTGAACAGATTTCCGCTACGGTACAGAACAATTCCGCTACAGCGGAAGAGTCTGCAGCTGCCTCGGAGGAGCTTTCCAGACAGGCAAATCTTTTGAATAACCTTGTATCGAAGTTCCGACTGACAAGGGAAGGGGAAACAAGAAGCGAAACCGAAACAGCTTCATTAGAGAACGCTGTACCGAATAAGATTGAATTCGGGAAGCAGGAAGAAGCGCTGAAGAAAGTTTTGCCGGAGAAGCCAAAGCAAGATGTGGAGAAGCCTAAAGAAGTTTTAGAGAAGCCAAAGCAAGTTGTGGAGAGGCCTAAAGAAGTTTTAGAGAAGCCAAAGCAAGTTGTGGAGAAGCCTAAAGAAGTTGTAGAGAAGCCTAAAGAAGTTGTAGAGAAGCCTAAAGAAGTTGTAGAGAAGCATAAAGAAGTTGCGGAGAAGCCTAAGGAAAAAGAGCCGAAGAAAGCTTTTGAGAAAAAGGAAGAAATCGGGCCGAAGAAAATTGCACCGAAGCAGATGGTGATATCGTCCGAGCCGGTTCTTCCGGAGGAAAAGGCAACAGAGCCGATAGTGGATATCAGTGGAATGGATGGCATGGATTTGTCACAAATTCCCATTCCCGGAGATGCTCATTATCTTGCATCACAAACGAAAGCTGCTGCAGGAAAGGCTAAAGAAAAGACGGTTACGAAGAAAGCAAAGCAGGATATAAAGCAAGAAAGAAAGGTGGAACAGTTCCCGGGAGCCGGGAATGAGAAGTATTAAAAATTGCTTAGATTTTTCACTTTGATAAAAATATTCCTTTTATTTCGCAGGATTTAGGAGAGATGTAAAATCATCTCCATTATAATCCTGCGAAATTATCATATATGGAGGAAAGGGATTTTGGATGAAAGTCAGGGCAAGATGACAGATACAAAAGTAGAGAAAGAGATGAAAGAAATCAATGTTGGACTTCATACGGTCTTTTATATATAATGCTGATAAAGGAGGGAAAAAGCTACTAAGTTCTTTAGTTTTGTAGCTTGTATCAGTTTCACGAACAGAGCATTTGCCATCCTGACAGAGAGCATGGCTTGCTTAAAAATGCAGCTATTTATTTTGTGTGAAAGCTAATATAATTTATATAAAAAAGTTGAATTAATACTTATATTTAAAATGGTTTATGACGAAGTTGTCCCAAGTATTAGACCATGCTTTTTTCTTTTGAACCCATACACCGAAGAAAAGGTAGAGCAAAATGAAGAGAAGATATTTACGATATATCGGGTTTCTCCTTATCTGTATTTTATTTCTCCTGTCTTGTAAAAGAAAGAACGAGCAGCAGGTAAAAGAGGAGAGCTCTTATAATAAGGCAAAGGAGAATAGGGAACTGAGTATCTGGAGTTATTATTCCGGAGCGCAGCTGGAGGCATTTAAAAAGACGATAGACGAATTCAACGAAGGACGGGGAAGGGAGTTGAATTTCTCCGTACGACTGATGAATCCGGGGTCTTTGAGGATATTGAGAACAATCTTCTTGCTTTAACGGACAAAAATTTTACACAAGATGACTATCCGGATATGGCTTTTATGTATGCGGATATTGCTTGGGTTTTGGACAGAAAACACTATCTTGTGGATTTAAGCCGGTACTTTTCTCAGGAAGAGCTGGACGCTTTTGTCCCCGAGTTCTTAAATGAAGGAAGACTGGGAAAGAAAGATGAAGGCATTAAGATTCTCCCGGTAGGAAAATCCACAGAGCTTTTCTTTTTAAATGGGACGGATTGGAAAAAATTTGCCGATGCGACCGGAACAAAGCTTACTGAATTAGAAACACGGGAAGGTCTGATGGAGGTGGCAAAAAAGTATTATGATTATACCGACGCGTTGACTCCGGAGGAAAATGACGGAAAGCCCTTCTTCGGAATGGATGATTTTGCTAATTATTTTCTGGTTGGCGCAAAGCAGATGGGGGTAGATTTGATTTCCAAAGACAGCTCCGGAAATGCTTCTTATAACTTTCCAAAACCCATCCTGCGTAAGCTTTGGGACAATTACTATGTCCCTTATATTAAGGGCTACTTTGCCTCTATCGGGCGCTATCGCTCAGATGATGTGCGAACAGGAGAAATTCTTTCCTATGTCGGCTCTTCGGCAGGCTACAGTTATTTTCCGCGGGATGTAATTCTTTCCGATGAAGTACATTATTCTATAGACTGCATTGTTTTACCTTGCCCTCAATTTGTAAAGGGTGAGCGTTTTGCCATGCAGCAGGGAGCCGGGATTTCCGTTTTGAATGGAACTGAGGAAAGGGTGAAGGATTCAGTGGAGTTTTTGCGCTGGCTGACAGGGAAGGAAGAAAATTGTAAGTTTGCAATGAGTGCAGAGTACCTTCCCGTTCGAGTGGATGGATTTACCATTCAGACAATAGACATTTTGAAGGGAAGAGGCTCCGATCCGGCTATGGAAGAGGCGCTCAATGTTATGAACTCACACACTCTTTACACGACTCCTGCTGTTGCAAACTCAAAAAATGTTCGAAATATTCTGGAGAATTCTTTGCCGGAAAAAGCGGAAAAGGATAGAAAAGAAGTAGAAACAGCCATGGCGTCAGGATTAAGTTATGAGGATGCCATAGGGGAATTCAACACAGAAGAAAATTTTAATCTCTGGTATGATGCCCTGCTCGCTGAAATGAATCAATTGCAAGACTAGATTGTTGAGATAGAAGATGAAAAAACAACCGATTTTTAGGAAAATATTGATACCGCTGATGATTTTGGTTATTTTGGAAATTGGAATCATCATGATGTCCATCTATGGTCAAGGTCTTTTTGGATTGATTCATACAAATGCCAGAGAAATCGTGGAAAGTAGGGTGGAAGCCAGAAGAAATTATCTGGAAAGTATCATGGTAAACCAGTGGATGAACCTGGGGCAGACGGTGCAAAAGATAAATCAACTGGCAGATGGACTTGTTGAGGCGGGAAAACTGGATATAGAGGCTATCGATGACAGTTCGGAGAATGCGGCTCCTTTCTTAAATGCGGTTTCCGATGATTTGATTTCGATGATGCGAACCAATCGTGTTACCGGTGTATTTCTGATTTTAAATGCAGATAATTTACAGAGCGGTATGGAATCCGGGACTTATGAGGATAAACCCGGACTTTATTTTCGTGACTTGGATCCCGAGTCCAGGCCGAGCAATAAGAATATGGACCTCCTGATTGAGCGATCTCCGCTTCTGGTTGCAAGAAATAAGCAGTTGTCAACAGATAGAACTTGGAATACGAATTTTCAGTTCGGAACATCGGGGGTTCCCTATTATGACTTTTTCTATGAGCCGACACAGGCTTCTTTTCATTATGGCGTAGAGACCTCTTGGGAGGATTTGGGATACTGGAGCAGACCTTTCTCTCTTTTTGGAGAAGAGAGAGAGGCAATCAGTTATTCCGTGCCGCTACGATTGTCGGATGGAAGAGTTTACGGTGTTTTGGGAGTAGATATATTGCTCAGTTATCTGCAAAGCTATCTTCCGGAAAAGGAGTTGGATAGCGGCGGAACCGCATTCTACTTTTTGAGCGCGGAAAAGAGTGGAGAAGATGTCATCAGTTCAGAGAAGTATCAGCAATTGATTCGTTTACATTCCTCCACAATCAGCACGGAGGATAAGACGGAAACGGGCTCTTCCAAGCAGGAGGAAGAGAATTATACTTACAGTATTCCGTTACATATTTTTTCAACCAATGGTCCGTTTATAGATATAGCGTGGAAGCTTGGGGCGGAGATTCCATATAAAACCATGAACCACTTTGCAGACCGTATGCTTTTTGTTATGGCGGTAAGTATTGTACTGACGCTACTTATCGGTATATTGGGAAGTCTTGTGATTTCCGTTTTCTTGCAAAGACCGATACGGAATCTTGCCTCGGAGATACGAGCCAACAAAGCGACGGAGAAGTTGGAACTGAAAGAAACCGGTATTTTGGAAATTGACCAGATGTCGGAGGCATTGGAAGATCTTTCGGACAGACTTTTACAAGAACAGCAAAATTTGCAGTATGAACGAGACCATGATTTTCTTACGGATCTCTATAACCGAAGAGCTTTTGGACGGCGTATTCGCGAGCTTTTGGAAGAAAAAGGCGGTGGTAATGCCATCGGTGCCTATATCATGATGGACCTTGACAATTTGAAGATGGTCAACGATACCTTCGGGCATGAGTATGGCGACAAATATATCCGTTGCGCCTCCGATGCGATGCGGACAGCCCTTGGCTCGGAAGCATTGTATTCCCGCATTTCCGGAGATGAATTTAATATTTTTATCTTTGATGAAGATGGAGAGAGAAGCAGGGTCAATGCTTTAATTGAGAAGCTGCAAAAAACCATTGATGAAAGCTATATCCTGCTTCCGGACGGAAGTAAGAAGATGCTCCGCCTTTCCGGCGGTGTAAGCTGGTATCCCGACGGGGGAGCGAATCCCGATGAATTACAGAAAAATGCAGACTATGCGATGTATGTGGTAAAAAAGACCACGAAGTCACAGATCCGTGTATGGTCGAAGGAGACCGACATGGGAAAAGAAAAGGAGGAGAAGAAAAGCGTAGCACAATAAGATATGGATAGGATTTAGCACAGAAAAAAGAGTGCGGAAAGAAGCTGAATCGGAAGATAAACTTGACTTTTCCTGCCTGATTCAATATACTTCGGGGAAATGCGATGAAGTTGCACAGTACAAAAAGAGTCCGCTTAGCATAGAGAGAAGAATCACAGGCTGCAAGTTCTTCCAAAGCGCTTTTTGGAATTTTCCCACCGGAGCTGTTTTTTTGAAATCGAAGGAGAGTAGGAAGAACCGTGAGACTGCGTTAAGCATAAAGAGAGCCTGAAAGAAATTCAGGAATCAGGGTGGTACCGCGAACATTCGTCCCTGTCTGCAATTGTAGACGGGGATTTTGTTTTACAGTGCCATAAGTCCCCATACCCATTGCAAACTTGTTTGCAAGAGGGAATGGGACTTGATGGCACGCCCCTGCATGAGCACGAAGAGACGAAAGTCTCGAGAGTGCGAATGCAGGCAGGAATCGAAAAAGCGCGAAGCGCTGACGATTCCGTAAAGGAAACTTGTTTATATCAAGGGAGGTAATATGAACACATTCAATCTCGAGGAAATCGGAAAGGCGGCAGAAGAGCGTTTGCGCTCTGCCATGGATATGAATTCCATCAATGAAATTCGTACCTGTTTTTTAGGGAAAAAAGGTGAACTTGCGGAGGCGAAGAAAGCTTTAAAGGACTTAAGTGCCGAGGAAAGGCCGGCTTTCGGACAGCTGGTAAATGAAGTTTCTCAGAAAATTGAGAAGGAGATTAAGGAGCGTGCGGCAGAGCTGGAGCGTGCCTTACAGGATGCCAGACTTTCCACAGAGACGATTGATGTGACACTCCCCGGAAAGAAGATTCGTTATGGACACGCCCATCCGAATACTCTTGCTCTGGAAGAGGTGGAAAAATCTTTATCGGCATGGGCTATGAAGTTGTGGAAGGCCCCGAGGTAGAGTACGACAGCTATAACTTTGAGAAGCTGAATATCCCGGAGGGACACCCTGCAAGGGATGAACAGGATACCTTCTATATCAACAGCAATATTCTTTTAAGAACCCAGACTTCCTCCGTGCAGGCCAGATATATGGAAACTCACAAGCCGCCACTTCGCATGATTTGCCCGGGAAGAGTGTTCCGTTCCGACGCAGTGGATGCGACCCATTCCCCTTCCTTCCATCAGGTGGAGGGCTTGGTAATTGATAAAAATATCCATTTTTCCGATTTAAAGGGCACACTGGACCTCTTTGCCAAGGAACTCTTCGGACAGGATACGAAGACAAAACTCCGTCCGCACCACTTCCCCTTTACGGAGCCTTCCGCAGAAGTGGATGTTTCCTGTTTTAAGTGTAAGGGAAAAGGCTGTCGTTTCTGTAAGGGAGAAGGCTGGATTGAGATTTTAGGCTGCGGCATGGTGCACCCGAAGGTGCTGGAATCCTGCGGGATCGACCCGAACGAGTACAGCGGTTTCGCCTTCGGTGTAGGCCTTGAGCGTATCGCACTTCTGAAGTATGAAATCGATGATATGCGTTTACTCTATGAAAATGATCTGCGCTTCTTAGAGCAGTTTTAAGGGGGATTGAAGATGAATACATCCATGAATTGGTTAAAAGCATATGTTCCGGGCCTTTCCGTATCCGGCAAAGACTTCGGAGACAGAATGACCCTAGTCGGCAATAAAGTGGAAACCATGGAAGACCTCGGGGAAAATCTGGAGAAGATTGTGACAGGAAAGATTCTTTCCGTGAAGAAGCACGAGGATTCCGACCACCTCTTAATCTGCCAAGTGGATATCGGGAAGGAGACGCTCCAAATCGTGACCGGCGCACCGAATGTAGAAGTAGGACAGGTCGTGCCTGTGGTCTTAGACGGCGGTAAGGTGAAGGTAGATCACGAGGGAAATCGCCCGGAGGGTGGCGTAAGCATTCATAACGGAAAGCTCCGCGGTGTGGAATCCTTCGGTATGATGTGCTCTATCGAGGAACTTGGAGGGGATCGTAACTTCTTCCCGGAAGCCCCGGAAAGAGGGATTTACATCTTCCCGGAGGGAACTCCTGTGGGAGAAGATGCTCCGGCACTCCTTGGATTTCGGGATATTCTTCACGAGTATGAGATCACCTCGAACCGTGTGGACTGCTTCTCCGTAGTGGGACTGGCAAGAGAAGCGGCAGCAGCCTTCGGGCAGGAATTTCATTTTCCGGAAATCAAGAAGGTGGGAAACGAAGAGAAGCTCTCCGACTATCTCACTGTGGAATTAAAGGACAGCGAGCTTTGCAGTCGTTATACTGCACGTCTTATTAAAAATGTGCGTTTTGCGCCGTCTCCCTCCTGGATGCAGATTCGTCTCCGGACTGCAGGCATTCGACCAATCAATAATTTCGTAGATATCACAAACTATGTGATGCTGGAACTCGGACAGCCCATGCATGCCTTTGATTACGAAGACATCAGCGGAAAGAAGATTCGCATAGAGCGTGCCGAAGATAAGGAAAAGTTCGTGACCTTGGACGGCGTGGAACATGAGCTCGACTCCTCTATTTTGTGTATCAAGGACGGGGAGAAGACCATTGCCCTCGGTGGCATCATGGGCGGAGAAAATTCCATGATTACCGATAAGGTGAAAAATGTGGTGCTGGAAGCGGCTTGTTTTAACGGCACCAATATCCGTCTTTCCGGAAGAAAGCTGGGACTTCGTACCGATGCTTCTTCTTATTTTGAAAAGGGCTTAGATCCGAATCTTTGCGAGATGGCGATGGACAGAGCCTGCACTCTGATCGAAGAGCTCCACTGCGGAGAAGTGGTAGGCGGCATGGTGGATTGCTATCCGGTAAAGAAGGAAGAGAAGCATTTATCCGTATCCGTTTCCGAAATCAACAATTTATTGGGGCTTCATTTAAGCGGAGAGGAAATGAAGGCTTATCTGTTACCTTTTGGAGATTCAAACTGAGGTGAAGGGAGACAGTCTGGAACTTGTGATTCCGACCTTCCGACAGGACCTCGAGAGAATGGCGGATATTGCGGAAGAAATTGCCCGTTACTATGGATATGATAAGATTCCGAGCACTCTTCCCTCGGCAAGCACCGTAGGAGGAATGCACCCGAATCTTGCGTTAAACCGCAGTCTTCGGCATCTCGCAGAGGCGCTTGGGTATAACGAAAGCTATTTCTATTCTTTTGAGTCGAAGAAAGTTTATGAGAAGCTTCTTCTTCCGGAAAAATGCTCCCGAGTGGCAGCAGATTATGATTTCCAATCCCTTGGGAGAGGATTTTCTCCGTAATGCGTACCAGCTCCGTTCCGGGAATGTTGCAGGCACTTAGCTTAAATAATCGTCACAAGAATAAGGATGTAAAGCTCTTTGAAATGGCAAAGCTCTATATTCCAAAAGAGTCTGCCCCTTACCGAACTTCCAGACGAGCGTATGACTCTGACTCTCGGTTTCATCGGAGAGGGCGATTTCTTTTAGCTTAAAAGGGAGAAATCGAAGAGCTCTTTATGCACTGCGGCTTAAAACGGTCGCTTCCGCTATGACGGAAACTGCGAAAAAGCCCTACTACCACCCGGGCAAAAAAAGGCTAACATCCTCTATGAAGGAAAAGTACTCGGAACAATGGGAGAGATTCATCCGGATGTCTTAAAGAACTTTGATTTGAAGGAAAGAGCCTATGTGGCGGTACTTGATTTAGAGGAAGTATATCCCTTGGCGGGAGATCACAAAAAGTATACGCCGGTTGCTAAGTTCCCGGCAGTGTCTCATGATTTCTCCCTCCTTGTACCGCTTAATGTGACTGCCGGAGAGGTGGAAGACGCGATTCGTGAAGCGGCATCTCCGCTCCTTGAGAAGGTGGAACTCTTCGATATCTACGAAGGCGCGCAGGTTCTTGCCGGCTTTAAGTCCCTCTCCTACAATGTCAGCCTAAGAGCAAAAGACCACACCTTAAGTGAAGAGGAAATCAATAAGGTACGGGGGGATTTACTCGCTGCGCTGGAGAAAATAGGGGTGAAGTTAAGGGATATGTAAAGTAGAGCTCATATAATATTTTGTGCAGGTCGTATAGCTGTACAAATATACTGCTTGTGCTATACTACCATTAAATAGATAGAGGTAATAAAATGGCGGTTAGTGAAGCGCAGGCGAGAGCTACGGCGAAATACAAGGCGAAGAATTATAAGCGTGTACCGCTCGATTTAAGAATAGAAGAGTACGATGCATTAAAGGAACAAGCGGATAGTATGCCTATGAATACTTTCATAAAGAAAGCCTTAAACGCCTACACAGGGCAAGAGATATTTAAGGTATAGGAAGAAAGAGAGGGAAAATGCCTACTATATCAATGTTTTACGGAATTATAATCAGGATGTATCGGGAAATCGGAGGACAGCACAAAGTACCTCATATACATGCGGAGTATCAAGGGGAAGAGGTTGTTGTTAGCCTTGACGGTGACGTGTTGGAAGGAAGCATACCAAAGAAAAAGCAAAGCCTTGTTATAGCGTGGGTGAATATCCATTATGATGAGCTTTTAGCCAACTGGGATTTGTTAGAAAAAGGCGAAAAAACTTTTACTATTGAGCCTTTAAAATAGGGGGGTATATGTTACAGCCTGAGTTATTGACCGTTTCCCCCGAAGAGGGATATAAACTCCTGCTTTCTTATGAAAATGGAGAAAAGAAAATTTTTGATGTTTCCCCATACATAAGCGGAGCATGGTATGGAGAGTTAAAAGACCTTGAAACATTTAAAAAAGTTAGGGTTTCCAATCATTCTGTAGAGTGGGAAGGCGGGCAAGATATTGCACCGCACGAGTTGTACTACAATTCTATATCTGTATGAATGCATACAAGACTAAAAGAGAGGGTTAACACCCTCTTTTTTGTCCTATAACTCAAAAAGTAAGAAAGCCGTGGACCATTAAGGTCCACGGCTTTTTATAAAGCTGAACTGAGGGTATTACCGATGACGGATATTCAGGTGGCTCATTTGAAAGACCGGATTGGAAGAAACTCATTGAGGGAGAAGAAAATAACATCATAGATACTGTGGTAGTGAAGGACATCATACATCAAAAATTTGAAGAAAAATGCTCATTACACAATATCCGAAGTGAAGTTATCAATAAATTAGTTTTAGATACCATAAGAGAAGTAAGCGGAAAGCTCTCTAATAAGCATTTTGATATGATGTTAAAAGACTTTGAAACAGAACAAACGGCATTAGAAAAATCAATAGAGCAAACAAAAGACACATGAAGAGAATTTGAAGAAGACAGTATCAGAGCGGATAAGTTTATTGACAAAATATGCGCAAAGAAATAATATTGTACATAGACAATAAGTACACTATTAAAGAGAGGGTAAAAGTTTGAACATTATCATAAGTAACAATCGTGACAAACCAATATATGAACAGATAGTTTCGCAGATAAAAAATATGATTATGAGCGAAGAATTGCTTGCTGGAGATAGTCTTCCTTCAATGCGATTATTAGCCAAATCAATTCATGTAAGTGTTATTACAGTTCAAAGAGCATATGAAGAATTGCAGAGAGATGGATTTATAGAAACGGAAATAGGTAGAGGCACTTATGTATTGGCAAGAAACAAAGAATTCTATAAAGAACAACAGCAGAAACGGATAGAAGAATATATGCAATTGGCTATTGAAGCTGCAAAAGAAAATGCTATGCCTCTTGAGAAACTGATTAAGATATTAAAAATTTTATACTTGGAGGAATAAATTGATGAATAGTACTTTAATACTAAAAAATGTGAATAAAAAATATGAAAAGTCAAATTTTGCCATCAAAGATATTTCTTTTTCAGTACCTGAAGGAAGCATAGTAGGATTTATCGGTGAGAATGGAGCCGGAAAATCAACGACTATGAATTGTATTCTAAATGTGATTAGAAGAGATAGTGGTACTATTGAGATATTTGGAAGAGAAATGACTGATGAAGATATAGACATCAGAGAGAATATTGGAGTTGTATATGATAGCAATAATTTTCCGGAATATTTGACGGCAAAGCAATTGGCTGACATTTTAGGGAGAATTTATAGTAAATGGGATGATTTTTGTTTTGAACAATTTCTTAGGCGTTTTGGATTGCCTGAATCTCAAAAAATAAAAAGCTACTCTCGTGGAATGAGTATGAAGCTTGCAATTGCTGTGGCACTTTCACATGATTCAAAATTGCTTATTTTGGATGAGGCAACAAGTGGTCTTGATCCTATTATGAGAGATGAAATTCTAGATGTGCTTCTTGAATTTGTAAAACAAGAGAACCACTCCATTTTGCTATCTTCACATATTACAAGCGACTTGGAAAAAATAGCTGATTATATTGTTTTTATTCATAATGGTGAAATTATTTTGAATAAAACAAAAGATGAATTGATATATGAATATGGAGTTATCCGTTGTTCAGAAAACGATTTTTCATAATATTTTTATCGGAAGATATATTATCAAGTATGAAAAAAAGATTATCAGATTGATGTGTTAATAAAAAAACAGGAAATTGATAGAGAAAAAAATATAAAAAAATTTAATAGTAGACAGCGTATCATTAGATGAAATAATGTTGCTGTTGGTGAAAGGAGAACGAAATGCAAGGATTGATTAGAAATCATTATTATAAAAATAGTATCTAAGCTAAAGATACTACTTATATTTATATTTTTTTACTGGAGTTTCAATATTGATTTTTCGGTGGTAGGGAGGAAATTCCTTTATTTGCTTTTTCTATGCATTAATGTTATAGGGTTTCCTTTTATCAGTTCAATTGGTTTAAGAAAAAATAATATTGATAAGTGGAACCGGTATATTTTATCCTTACCTGTAAAGAGATGTGAAATAGTAAAGAGTGTATTTGCGACGCAAGCAATTACAATTTTAATTGGAAGTATGCTTTCTGTTATACTATTTCTAACATCATTTAATTCATGGATTTGCATTTTATCGATATATAGATGTAGTCTTGTTATTTTCATCTGCAATAGGAATCAGTTTAATAATGAATGCGATTTTCTTGCCTATTTCTTACTTAGACTCAAATGATAGAACTGAAGCTATGAGTATTATTAGTTTAATAATCTCAGTAGCCATTATGCTAGGTCTAATAGCAGTAATAAATATTTTGATTGAAAAACCGACAGATATGCAACTTATGATATTTGCAACAGGAAATTTAGTATTAGCTATTGCTGTGTTTTTAATATCTTGTTCTTTGACTGTTAGTATTTATTCAAAACAGGACTGTTAGAACCAAAGATTATAAATTGAATATTTATCGTAAGGGGCAATCTGAGCCCGTCAGATTTCCTCGGTTCAAGAAAATTAGAACTGTTTAGGAATAAATCCCCCGGTTACACTCCGGAGTAAAGCGTTTGGAGACGCCGGCACTTGCAGAAAACAAGCGTCAGCGAAGTTTTCTGCTTAGTACCGCTGCGTCGGAACCGAGCGAGAGCGCCTTTACGCAGGTGTGTATCCGGGGGATTTTGCTATTCCATATGTTCTATTTTTACACGCGAATATTCGCCTTCTTAAACTCTTTCTCGAGCTCCCTTCTTTGTGCCTTCTTCTTCATGTCCTCCCGTTTATCGTATATCTTTTTACCGCGGCAGAGTCCCATGTCGAGCTTTACGAGGCTACCTTTAAAGTAGAGGCGGAGGGGCATAAGAGTATAGCCCTGTTCCTTGATTTTTCCGAGCAGGCGGTCAATTTCCCTTCTGTGCAGAAGGAGTTTTCTATCTCGAAGCGGATCTTTATTGAAAATATTTCCCCGCTCATAGGGGTTGATGTGCATACCTACGATAAAACATTCTCCGTTTCGAATCTGACAAAAGGACTCCTTAATGGAAGCCTGTCCGAGGCGGAGAGATTTGACTTCCGTTCCGAAAAGCTGAATGCCGCATTCCAGACTTTCCTCCACGAAAAAATCATGGAAAGCCTTTTTGTTGTTTGCGATTTGCTTAATGCTGTCTCCCATTTATTCGTTCCTTTCTGCCCCCTCCAAGGGGATTTTATCTTGCTTAAACTTTCCTTAAGGGAAGTCTATCTCGATGGAATCTGCTTATTCCGGGGAAAGTTCATCTCGACTAAAGTTGCTTATTCCGGGGAAAGTTCATCTCGACTAAAGTTGTTTATTCAGAGGAAAGCTTATCTGTATTATTCTTCCGGTAATTCCGAGGCCGGCACGAAGTCGATGGTCCTGCTTAAGGTATCTACAGCATACACCAGGACGGACATGCTGTCACCGATACGGAAGGTTTTTCCGCTCCGTTCGCCTCTAGTTATCAGTTCTTTCTCTATAAAAACAAAATAGTCGTCATTTAGCATACGAAGCGGAATCATGCCTTCGATGCCATTTTCCAAAGTGACATAAATGCCGTACTCCGTAAGGCCGGAAATATTGCCGGGGAAGCATTCTCCGAGGAAGTTCTTCATGTACTGGCACTTTTTCAGCTTCATGCAATCCCGCTCCGCCTCATCTGCTCGCCTCTCGCGCAGGGAACTTTGCATGGCTACATCAGGTAAAATACGACTGTAGTGGGCGAAGCGCTTCTCATTTTCCTGAGAAAACAGATTCTCCTTAATGATTCTGTGAATCTGGAGGTCGGGATAACGCCTGATTGGAGAGGTGAAGTGGGTGTAATATTTGCTGGCAAGCCCGAAATGCTCTCCGCATTCCACGCTGTACTTTGCCTGTTTTAAGGAGCGGAGAATGAGATTACTGAGCATCATCTCTTCTTCCTTTCCCTTAATCGTCTCCAAAATTCCTTGTAAGGCTTTCGGGCGAATGCTGTCCGGGTCTTTCGCGCATAGAAGAATGGAGAAATTCGATAGAATCCGCGAAAGCTCCTGCCATTTGTCAAAATCCGGTCTCTCGTGCACACGGTAGAGGAAGGGAATATCCCTCCAGTAATATTCCTCCGCGACGGTCTCATTTGCCGCAAGCATGAAATCCTCGATGATTTTATGGGATTCTTCGCGGATCACGGAGCGAATTTCGGCAATCTGCCCTTTTTCATTGAAAATAATCTTGGACTCCGGAAAATCAAAGTCCAGCCCGCCACGCTCTACGCGCTTATGACGAAGCAGACGGGAAAGCTCCCTCATATGAAGAAGCAAATCCTTAAAGGGGAGATAGGAGGAGTAGTCTTCTGCATTGTCTTCTTTTCTCTTATCAATAGAAGTTTCGAAAGTCTCATTTTCTGTATCAATAGAAGTTTCGGAAGTCCCTTTTTTTCTATCGATAGAAGTCGTTATGGCTTCGTTTCCCTCCTCTAACACCGCCGTCACGCCCGTATAGCTCATTCTTTTATCGGAGCAAATGATTCCCGGGCAGATTTCATGGGAGAGTTGTTCCCCTTTTTCGTTATAGTCCATGATGCAGGAGAGGGTCAGACGATCCGCACCCTCATGCAGGGAACAAATACCGTTGGAAAGCTCTCTCGGAAGCATGGGAATCACTCTGTCCGTTAGGTACACGGAGGTTCCGCGCTCCAGTGCCTCTAAATCGAGGGAAGAGCCCTCCTTCACATATTCCGTGACATCGGCAATATGCACGTAGAGTCGGTAAAGCTTCTTTTCCGGAAAATATTCCAAAGAGATGGCGTCGTCCAAGTCCTTGGCATCTTCTCCGTCAATGGTAATCGTAGTGAGCGCGCGTAAATCTCTTCTTGCCTTGGAACTTAAGATAGACTCCGGCACTTCCTGTGAAATAGACTCAGCTTCTATCTTCACTTCCTCCGGAAAGTCCTCGGGAAGAGAAAATGCCCGAATGACGGAGAGCACATCCACGCCCGGCTCCGTACTTGCACCAAGCACTTCCGTAACACCGCAGACGGGATAGGAGAGGAGCGGACTCTTCTTTCCGCGGGGAATAGGAGAATGCCCCCGGCTGCCCCTTCTTTCTTCCTTTTGCACTCCGCCGTAGGAGAGGATTTTTGCCATGACCTTGTCTCCCGGAAGGGCTCCGCCGGTCTTTCCGGGCTGAATATAGAAGGGAGAGGGGAGCTTTACATTGTCAGGATAAAGGAAGAGCCCCTCGCGTCTTTCTTTCACAAGTCCGAGGACTTCCGTTACCGCACGCTTCATGACCTTAACGATTTTTCCCTCGGCACTGGAATCGCCCTGCTTTTCCCTCGAGATAAGAATCTGCACGGTGTCCCCGTCCATGGCATTTCCTTCGGATCCTTTCGGGATGTAAATGTCATCGAGCTCCTTTTCCGAAAGGCTCACAAAGCCGAAGCCTTTCTTTGCCTTGGAATAGACCCCCTTTAGAGTCCGCTCCTTCTCTACACTTCGCTTTTTTATGCCTTCATGCAGTGCAAGTTTTCTCTTATCGTGAAGTTCTTCAGGCGAAAAAAACTGCTCTGTATCCTGAACACGATGTTTTTCCTGCTCCTTCTCTTTACGACTTAAAGCCGGAGTATCCTTCTGCTTATACTTTCCGGAGAAAGAGAGAAGTCCTTCCTCCGCCATCTCTTCTAAAAGAGCGGTAAAGTCTTTTTTCTCTTCTTTAGGAATGCCTAAAAAATGAATCAGCTCCTTCTCTTTCATTTTTGGGAGGGAAGGATCCTTTTCTATATCTACAATGATTTTCTTTAATTTTTCCTTTTGCTCTTCGCGCATAGTACTCCTTAGTTTGGGAAGCTCAAAAAGTAAATTTTTAAGCTTGAATAAAATGAGCTTCTCTTTTGAGAAGGTGCTTCCGCTTGGGATTACGGAATATTTACAGAATAGAAAAAGCCTGCAAAAACTTGCAGGCTTAAAAAACGGTGGAAAAGGGTCTTACCAAATAATATCCAAAAGTAAAGCAACCGCAAAAAATGCGACTGTACCGAACTTGGTAAACTTTTCTAAGCTTCCCTCTACAGAACGACCTCTGTTTTTCTGCCAATAGGTGTCGGTAGAACCGGATAAAGCTCCTAAACCGTCACTCTTTCCTTCCTGCATAAGGATAATGGCAGATAAGGCAAGACCTAAGAGTACAAATAAAATTACTAAAGCTATTTTTGCTATTCTCATGAAAACCACCCTTTTTATGGAATAAGCTTGTAGACAGTGCTACAGCCTCTGACCCATCTTTTGTCAATATCTACGGAAGTATAGCACAAGTATAATTTCGGTGCAAGAGCGGATTTTCGGAAATTTTGCAAGTTATAAAAACATTCATCGTTGACAAATAAAAAAATTTTTGGTTAACTCAAGTTGACCAAAGGAAAGGGGCAACATTTTGAATAACAGAATTGAGGAATATAGGAAACCTTTAGGTTTATCCCAACATAGATTAGGCAAAAGGTCGGAATATCAAGGATAAGCATAAATAAAATAGAAACTGGAAAACCTAGTAGTTATTTTGAAGATCGATAGGTATGGCTATGAAGAACATTGTTTATATTTGTAAATGCTGTTTGGGAGTAAGCTTTGCATTAATTATTATATATCTAGTACAATTATGTTTATTTAGTAATTATATTGCAGAAGCATTAATTGCTAGGGCGTTGCCTTTGTCAATAACATTAGTAGCTATATCGATTCTATTTCTCTATAGGACATGAAAATAGAAAATAGATAGTCTTCGTTGAAGGTTGTACAAAATATGAGTTAGGGTAAATTTAAACCCTGACTCGTATTTTTTATATAACAATAAAACCTGATAAGAAAAGTCAATAAAAAGTATCCGTGCTTATAATAGAAAAAGGAGAAAACGATGAAAAACATAGAGGTTGTAGCGGCAATTTTCAGGAAAGATAATACCATTTTCGCTACAGAAAAAGGATATGGAGAGTTTAAAGGCTATTGGGAGTTTCCCGGGGGAAAGGTGGAGCCGGAGGAAAGCCTGGAGGAAGCCTTAAGGAGGGAAATTCGGGAAGAGCTGCAAGTAGAAATCCGTATAGAAGAAAAATTTTCGGAGTTGGACTATGACTATCCGCATTTTCACCTTACTATGCACTGCTATTTTTGTTCCGTTTTATCGGGGGAAATCAAACTGGTGGAAGCAACTGAGGGGAAATGGCTTAGAAAGGAAGAGTTGGACAGCGTGCGTTGGCTCCCGGCGGATATTTCTCTTATAGAGGAGCTGAAAAAATGTCTTTAATTCCTTTAAAGAAAAGAAAGTCCATGCTAATCTTTATTCGGAAGTAACCGAATCGGAGGAAAGTGAATAAAATGAAATGACGAGAAAATCGCACAAAAAACCGCTTGCCAGAAATTGCTTTGATACGTTATACTCGGAAAAGCACAAGAGTGCTTTTCTTTTTTGAAAAAGCACTTTAGTACATAAAAGCATAGACGCATAAAAGTGTAAAAGCTTAAAAAGTATAAAAGCACAAAAGCATAAAAGTACAAAAGCGTCAAAGCCTAAAATTATAAAATCAGGAAAGCGTTAAGGGTATTGCTACGAAAGAGAAGAGCATAGCAAGTATAGCCCTTAACAGACAGAGGCAAAAGCTGTCTTTAGGAGGGGAAATGAATAGTCTATTAAATGGAATAGTTTTTGTGATTGAGAAGATGACCGCTTTACTCTGGGGCGATTTACTAAGAATTCCGCTTCCCGGAGGAAGTACTTTGGGGCTGTCTCCTATGGTACTTTTGCTTATTCCGGCAGGTATTTATTATACCCTCCGAACAAAGTTTCTTTCGATTCGTATGTTTCGGGAAATGATATCCGTGCTCATCGAAAAGCCGGATTCGAAGATGCAGGGAGACCTTTCCAAGGGAAAGTTGTCCGGCATTCAGACGCTGATTGTTTCTACGGCAACGAGAGTCGGTATGGGAAACCTTGTGGGTGTTGTTGCGGCGATTTCCGGCGGTGGAGCAGGCGCGGTATTTTGGATGTGGATTACCGCGTTAATCGGTTCTTCTACGGCTTTTATCGAGGCTACACTGGCACAGCTCCATAAGAGGAAGGATCCGCTCTACGGCGGTTTCCGCGGCGGTCCTGCCTACTATATCCATGATTTTTTCTTTAAAAATAAGCCCGGTGAAAAGCTGGAAGAAGGAATTCCGAAGAAAAAAAGCATTATAGCGGTTTTGTTTGCTCTATCCGGCCTGATTTGCTGGGCGGGAATCAGTCAGGTTATCGGGAACTCCGTGTCCTCCGCTTTTGAAAATGCTTTTTCCATTAAGCCTCTTATTTCCAGTATTCTTCTGGTACTTATAGCGGCGGTGATTGTCCTTCGGAAAAATGCGACAGCGCGTGTCTTGGATGTAATTGTGCCTGTGATGGCAGGACTCTATTTTGCCATGACTGTTTTTGTGATTCTTACCCATTTACCGGCACTGCCGAATGTTTTTCAACGTATTTTCTCGGAGGCTTTCGGGCTTAGACAGATTGTTTCAGGAGGTTTTGCGGCAGTGCTTATGAACGGCGTGAAAAGAGGGCTTTTCTCCAACGAAGCCGGCTCCGGATCGGCACCTTGCGCCGCAGCGGCAGCCGATACGGATCATCCTGTGAAAATGGGACTTTTCCAGGCAATAGGGGTCTTCATCGATACCATTGTTCTCTGCTCCTGTACCGCATTTATCATGTTACTGACCCCGGAAGGAATGATTAAGGACCTGCAGGGCATGGACATTTTACAAATGGCAATGAACTATCACTTCGGCGCCTTTGGAAAAATCTTTATTGCCGTGATTTTATGGCTTTTCAGCTTTTCCACCTTCCTCGGTATCCTCTTCTATGCGCGTTCCAATGTTTCCTATATTTTCGGGGACAATTGGGGCTCACAGACTGCCTATAAAGTTTTTGCGCTCATCATGCTCTTTGTGGGAGGACTTGCGCAGTATACCGTGGTTTGGGATTTGGGAGATGTAGGAATCGGCCTTATGACCATTTTCAACCTCCTTGTTATGTATCCTTTAAGTAAGGAGGCCTTGTCTTCGCTAAAGGACTTTGAGGAAAAGAGGAAAACGGCTTAAAACTTAAGTCGTTGTAAAAATAGAGTTAAAATGATATGATTCCCCTGTCAGTTTTATGATTGTGAATGGGAGGGAATTCGTATGAGTGAAGAGGAAAAGAAGGAGAATGAGTTGTTAAACAATTCTCCGGTAGAAGAGGGAGACAAGGAAACAGAGAGTTCTGTGACGGAAAACGTACAGGAAGAACCGATTATCCGAGTAGAAGCACCTCTTCCGAAGAGTGAAGCGAAGAGCATGGAGGCAACAGAGGAAAGTCTTTCGGATAAAGCGGAAGCGGTAGAAGAAGCTGTGTCTAATCAGCTTGAAGAGGTAAAGGAAGCGGTCTCCGATAAGGTTGAAGCTGCAGCGGAGAAGGCTGCGAACTCTGCAGAGACAGTTACGAACTCGGTAGAATCACTGGGAGAAAAGGCGGAAGAGCTGATTCACGAAAGCGCTGAGAAAGCGAAGGAAGCAGTTCCTGCGGCAGAAAGACAGTAGAAGAGGCTGCGGCAAGTGCTTCGGCGACTGTTCATGAGGCAACACAGAAGCTGGAGGAAAAGACGGAGGAAAAGCTCTCTGCAGCAGATCGAATTAAGCAGAATGTGAATAAGTATAAGCCTGCACCGAAGACAAATGTACACGGCAGTGGCGGAGCAGAAGACAAAAGTGGAACCGGAAAGAGCCAGTCCGCTTTGATTGTGGGAATAGCGGTGGGAATTCTTCTTCTTGTGCTTGCTTTTGCGTACGCCTTATTTCCGAGACGTACGAAAATCAACTTGGATAAGTACATCAGTGTAAACTTCTCCGGATATGACGGATATGGAACAGCTGAAGTAAAGTTTGATGAGGAGAGTTTCCTAAAGGACTATAAGAAGAAAATCAAACTGAAAAAGAAAAAAGATATATTCACAAACGCTCTTTTAACAGAGTATAGTACCGAGGCCTACTTATATGACTATTTTATTTCCGGCAATTGGAGTCTTGACGGAGTAAACGGAGAATATAAGAATGGAGACAAGGTGCATCTTACTTGGAAGATCGACAAGGATGTAGTGGAAGAAGCCTTCAAGGTAAAGATTAAGGATGCCGGACAGGAATTCACCGTAAAAGATCTGGAAAAGATGGAGACCTTTGATGCTTTTGAGAACTTCAATATGGAGTTTACCGGTACAGCGCCTGACGGAAGGGCGGAGTGGAGAGCAAGCGGCATTATGGACGGTTCCAAGGGACTCTATTTCAAGGTCGATCCGGAATATGGACTTTCCAATGGGGATAAGGTTACCGTAAAGATAGAGCCTAAGGAGAATTTGACTAACTTTGTTCAAAAACAGGTAAAGCTCCGAAGGAAATGGAGAAGGTTTTCACTGTGGACGGACTTCCCTCCTATATCGACTCTGCGAGTAAGATTGATGATACACTTCTTGCAAGTATGAAGAGCGAGGTGGAGGATATGATTAAGAGTAATATTGCAAAGGAAGGGGAGACAGTTCAGCTTCTTAGTGCAGAGTATCAGGGATATTACTTCTTAAACGCGAAGAGCAGTTCTTCTTACCTGAAAAATATCTTCTATCCTGTTTATAAAGTTACAATCCGGATTACGCTTTCCGATCAAAATTTTGTACAGGACTACAGCTTCTTTACCGCAGGTGCCTTTAAGAACATTATGGAAGAAGGCAAGGATGGTAAGGTAACTGTGGATGTAAATGAGATGAACACCGTTTATCATAGCTTTGTCATTGATACCGGTGTAGGAAACTGGTTCACAACCAAGTATTATCTGGACGGCTTTGAAACGCTGGAAAGCTTGAGAAACGAGTGTGTAACCAAGAATCTTGCCGACTTTAAGGCGGAAGAGAAGATTTCCGAGAATACAACTGCAGAACAGACAGAGGAAGCACCCGCAGAAACAACTGCGGCAGAAACTACGGAAACGGAAACGACAAGCAATTCATAAGGCTTTGTACAGCATGAATAAATGAGGTAGCGTGTGCCTTGCAAGCGCTACCTGTCTAAAAATTGGAGTTGTAAAAAATCAAAATAATTTTCTAAGCAATATAGGTCTGAACTTGGGGCACGCTCTCGCTAGCTTCGCCTTGTAACGGATACTAAGCGAAAAACTGCGTTTCTCTTGTTTTTCGCAAGTACCGACGGGCTCAGACTACCCCTCATTCAGACCTATATTGCAAAGAATTCCTTTATTATTTTGATTTTTTACAGCCTTTATTTTTCTGTACAACAATTAGGGCGGATCATTGAAATGCCGGAAGACTTTTGCTTTAAAAAGAACTTGAAAATATTATCCGAATAAGGTATATTGGAGAACGTTGCGGGATGTAGCGCAGGTGGTAGCGCGCTTGACTGGGGGTCAAGAGGCCGCAGGTTCAAGTCCTGTCATTCCGAGAAAAACTCTTCCGTTTGGAGGGGTTTTTTGGTTTTTAGCAGCTGTTTTTTGCAAAGAGAACACTATTTGTTTCATAACGAATGTTGTATGAAGATACATGACAGTTGTTTTTTCACTCTTGATAGTCTGTCCTTACGCCTTGCCAGCGGTTAAAAAGATTCCGGCTGCATTGTACCATTGGAATTGTTTTTCCTTGCAATAGGCGGAAATCTCTTTGGAAAGCTTCGCATCCGCCATGTATTCTAGGATGTAGACGGAGAGGCCTGCTGACTTTGCTTTTTCAAGATAGTCCTGATAATAGGAACGAGTGTCCGGGTCCTGCTCGGAAGAAGTATCGGTATCAAAATTGTAGGAGGTAAAAACATCTTCCTGGTTTACACCCTGAAAGAGAAGTTTTGAAGAATCTTCCTCCAAAGCTCGGCTGACAAAGGAATCTCCACCGTTTAAAATGATTGGCATCTTGTATTTTTGTAAATTGTTTAATACAGTATGTAAGCCCTGATAGATTTCATCTTTCGGAAATTGATAGTAGACGTCGAAATTATCGAGGAAGAAGCCATCAAAGCCGAGCTCGGCGATTTCTTCGGCGACATTTTCCGTAATATAATTCTGCCATTCTTGATTCGATACATCGATCCATGCCTCGTCCTCCCAATTTTCGTAGGGAGCGAGGGAGAGTGCTTTGAAGCGGGAGTATTCCGGGGCATAATTTTCCAAAGCGCCGACATTGATATAGGCATAGGCTTTTGTCCCGGCACGATGCAGGTACAGAAGATTTTCTTTTGTGAAGCTTCCGGGAGAAAGTACAACCGTCTTATATTGAGAGAGAAATACAAGTTGGTCGGTTTCTTTGTCGTCCGAATGGAGCCCCTCTTCCGCGTCATCGGGAGTCATGGATAATCCGAGGAAAACACCATAATTCTCTTTTTTTCTTGGATAAGACACGAAGAAAAGGAGAGCAAGGAGAAGAAACAAGAGTGGAGCAAGAAGCTTGAAGGGGGATTGTTTAAACCATCTCATGATAAAAGTCCTTTCGTAATGCATACGTATTTTCCGGGAATGAGATAAAGTTTTTTCCGTGTAAGTATATAATAACTTATATAGTATAGCTATAATTTTTGGAAAACACAGGATTCTTATCTTAGATTTTTTGCTGTTCTTGCCGAAATATATAGGACTTTTACTATTTAAGAAACATACGATGTGAAACAAAGTTTTACAATGAAGATTTGAAGTCAAAGGAGAAGAGAATGAAGAAAAAAAGCTGTATTATTTTGGCCGCTTCCATGGTACTGATGATGAGCTTCAGTGCATTTGCCGGAGCATGGAAGAATGATGCAAAGGGATGGTGGTACGAAAATGCGGACGGAAGCTACCTCAGGAACGGATGGAACTGGGTAGACGGAAACAATGACGGTGTTTCCGAGTCCTATTATTTTCAAAATGACGGTTACCTTGTGACAAATACCACGGTAGAAGGCTATCAGGTGAATAGCGACGGTGCCTGGGTGGTCAACGGTGCTGTACAGACTAGAGGAGCTGCCGTGCTGGGTGCACAGGTCAATGACAGCGTTTTTTCCCGCTCCGGATCCAAGAAAGGCCTTGCAACCAGGGATACATTGTTGGATGCCACTTCCGTAAAGGATCTTGGGGTAAAACACATTATTTATAATTTTACCAATTATGAGCAAAACTTTATGACGAATTTTCGGAACACCAAGGCGCAGGGGGTGAGTGTGACCGCCATTATCCTGAATACCCCGAGAAACAATCCGGAGCCGCAGTCCCTTCCTGCAGGAATCAGCGGACAGGAGGCCAACTACTACGGCTTTAATGTGGCAAGTCAGGAAGGCATCGATGCGACAACTCGTTTAGCCAATCGCTTTGCTTCCCTCTACAAGGATTCCATTGATAACTGGGTCATCGGAAATGAAGTCAATTATCCGAATGCATGGAACTTTACACCGCATAACGGAATTGCGAACTATGCAGACCAGTATGCGACAGCTTTCCGTATCTGGTACAACGCGATTAAGCAAACAATCCCTCGGCAAATGTCTATATTCCGTTTGATTATGTATGGACCGAGCATTCCCCTGCAGCGGGATATTACAAGGCAAAAGATCTTCTGCAGCTCTTAAATGAAAGGCTAAGAGATACCGATTACGGCATTGCATGGCATCCTTATCCGGAAGGACTTGCCGATCCGAACTTTGAGGATGACGGAAAGGCTGTAAACAACGAGAACTCTCCCATTATCAATATGAAAAATATCAATGTCTTAACCGACTATCTGCAAAGAGCGGAGTACCTGTCCCCGAGCGGAAAAGTAAGACACCTGATTCTTTCCGAGCAGGGCTTTAACGCAACAAACGAAGATATTCAGGCAGACCAGATTGCCAAAGCATACAATATTGCAAAGAACAATCCTTATATTGAGGCGTTCTTCTTAGCGAGAGAGTATGACCAGCCGGGTGAGATGCACAATGTAAACGGCGCACTGCAGGAGATGCACTTCGGTTTAAAGGAGGCCTATGAGAGAGGCGGAAGACCGAGAAAAGCTTATTCCGTGTATAAGGGATTGCAGTAAGACATAGCAGCAAGACATAGTAGAGAGGATAGAAAGAAAAAGACCAATCGGTATAGAACCATAGTTCTTACCGACCGGTCTTTTTTATTCATGAGTATCACTCTCGTAGCATGTAATATCTTATTCATAATGAGTATCGTGCGATATCTTGTTTATTTCCAAATTCCAGAAGGCCCGCAGTAATACCGGCTTTCAGATATCGCAGAATAAATTGAATGAACTCCTCTCTCTTGTAAGAGATTTCTTTTTGAAATAAAGAACAAGGAGGCGCCATATATCGCTTATGAAAAGCTCCGTAAGAATCTGCAACTCCTTTTCCGAAACCACAACGTCGGTTTCCAGGATGCCGATTTTCATGGCCCAAGCTACAAGTTGTTCCAATTCACGGTAAAGGACACGTTCAAGAGTGGCTCTTCCTACGGAATCTTTGATGCAGTTCAAGAGATGTCGATGCTTTTCTATGGAGTTCAACACATCGTTAAGAGCATTTTCATAATCCCGATTGTTCTGGATTTCCGAAACAAGCTTATTGCTTTCTCTGCTGATTACCCATTCCAAAAGGCCGTAGATATCCGGAAAATAATAATAAAAGGTTTTTCGATTGACCTCTGCCTTTTCGATGATTTCTTTTACGGTGATTTTATCCAGTGCCTTTTCTTCCATTGCCGTGATTAGGGCAGTGGCCAGCTTTTCCTTGGTTATTTCACGAAGTTCACAATTTTTCACAATTTACCCCACATTTGTCCGGTATTGTCCATTTTCTTTCTTTTTCAAGCTGATATTATACTACTCGTTGCCTTTAGTTTAAAGAAAATGAGATGGGCTGAAGAGTCAAAATAGAAGACGTAGAGGTATCCAGCACAGGATAGTGCAAGAAGAAAAAATACCAGACAGGCATAAGAAAAAGCGAAAAATGGAGTGGGTGCGGAATAAAATGAACGTAAGTGGAGAAAGGGAGGATGAAGATGAAGAAGAATGCGATGAACAGAAATACAGAAATGAAGATAGAAATAAATAAAGAAACAAAAGATGCAAAAAGAAAACTCGGTAAAAAGGAGAGACTTATGAAGGGCGTTGCTATTGCCTTAGTGCTATCGCAGGTGCTCCTACTCCCGATGATGGCCCTCGCATCGGAAGAAAATCCTCGCTATCATGAAAACTATTATGCCTTGCTGAGTGCTACGGGAGAGCTAAAGCAGGGCTCGGTAGTTAGGCAGTATGAGACAAGGGGAATGCAGACCGTTACGGATTACGGAAAATACAGCAGTATTAAAAACTTAAGTAACGGTGTGGATGCGGAGTCGGATGGAGAACGCCATGTCTTTCACTTTCCAAACGGAGCACCGGAGACTTTATATATCGAGGGGGAGACAAGCGAGCCTTTCGCCATTCTTCCTTGGAAAATAGCGATTACTTACGAGTTAAACGGCTTGGAAGTGGACCCCTCCGTGCTTGCAGGCGAAAAGGGCCTCGTAAAAATTCATGTTGATTTTACAAGGAATCCGAATGCACAGGACTATGCCAAGAAAAATTATGTGCTGATTGCCAGAGCAAACTTCTCCATGGAGGATATCCTTTCTTTAAAGGCGGAGAAGGCGGAGGTTGTAACCCTCGGAGAGAAAAAGGAAGTGATGTTTGTCCTGCTTCCGGGAGAGGAAGACAGCTTTGATATCGAGGTGGGAAGCAATTCCTTCAGCTTTGACGGCCTGCAGTTTCAGATGATGCCGCTTCGTTCCGCTCAGGTGGAAAAAATCAAAGGATATACAGGATTCGAAAAAGGATATGGAGGATTCCTATCAAGCTTTGAAAGATGCGGGAAATGATCTTCTTTCGAACATGGAGTCTTCCCGAAAATCCCTTCGTGACATGGAAAAGAGTCTGAATGATGCAAATGCTTCTGTGAAATCCATACAGGAGGAAGGAAGAGCATTTCAAGAGGAAAGAGATAAGAGTTACGATTCCTTGGACAAACTTACGGAGAGCTTAACACCCGTAAACGGAAACCTCAGTGACTTAACAGCCACAATTGGAGACACCAAGAAGAATATTGACGAGAGAAAAGACAACATTAATCGGATACAGAACAGCTTAAGAGACCTGGAAGATTCTCTTACAGAGCTTCGATCCGATGTGCCGAATACCGCGGAAATCGAGAAAGCAAAAAGGAGCAGTCAATGCTTTTAAACGGCATGCTGGACAGTTCGAGACAGGAAACGACAGCGGAGGTGATTTCCGCTTTAGACCAAAAAGCTTCAGGAAATCCCTTGCATGAACCCATTATGAACCTCCTGCAGGGCTATTCCGGGCTTTCCGAGAAGGAAGAAGCCACGAAAAAAAGCAGCTTCGTACCTTACTTTCCGATAAAATTACTCCTCAACTTGCCTCCCTTTCTTCTGATACCCGTTCCGGAATGACTACGGGGATAGACGGACTTTTCACTTTGGAAGATAGTCTGGAAGAAGTGAAGACCTTACAGTCGGATTTGACAAAAAGCGGCAACAACGGCGGAGGAACTCGGAAAAAAATGCCAATGTTTTTGCTGGAAAACAGTCAAATTGCGATGCAGGACCTTACAGAAGGGCTTCGCAGTCAAGACAATTATTTGAGAGGAAAGAGAGAGGAGACTTACAAAAAAATCTGAAAGGAACCTCGATTCTGCAAGCTCCGCTGTGCGCCAGGGAGAAGCAGCCCTCGGTTCCACAAAGAGCATGCAGACAGCGAAGGACACGATGGAGGATCTCGTTGAGAGTAAGTGGGGAAGAAAATACAGGGAGAAAAAGACGAAATCTTTTTGAGATGGACCCGGACAGAGCGCCGGAGTCTCTGGTTTCCGGGGATAATGAGAATATTGTCGATGTTGCCGTAACGCTTCGTACAGAGGAAATCAAGGTGGATAAATCCAAGGAAAAAAACGGAGGAATCGAAGGAAGAATCCCGGTGTTTGGGAAAAAAAATAGCGGCGGTATTTGCAAAAAAATGTTTTTCCGGACTCGGAAAGCTCTTTAAAGGAGGGAAAGTAAATGTCCTTTAGTGAAAAAAATGTGCAAATTTTATCGTGAAAAAAAGAGAGAAAAAATCGGTCTTGGATTTTTTTGTTGATGCTCATCGTTTCTTTGTTTCTCTCCTTTTTGTGGAAATCAATTATGACTTAAGTAAATATCTTCCGGATTGGTCTTTGACACAGCAGGAATTCACAAAATGGAAGAGACCTTCGGCTATCCGGGCACTGCTCGCGTGATGATTAAGAATGTCACAATGGGAGAGGCTCTAAACTATAAAAAAATCAGATAGAAGAGATTTCCGGGCGTGGATCGGGTGAGCTTTCATACCGGGGAAAACGGTGCCTTTGCGCCGAACTATATGGAGGGAAAGACGGAGGACCTGGATTATAAGGACGGAAATGCTCTTTTTCATATCGTCTTTGTCAAGGGGGACAGTGACTTGGAGACAAAGGCCGCCGTACAGGAAATAGAGAATTTGCTGGGAGATAAGGCGGTTTATGCGGGACTTGCGGTACAAAGTAAAACCGTAGAGGAGCAGGTAAGCGGGCAGATGGGATTTATCCTTGGGCTCGGCATCACCTTCATTTTCCTGATACTCCTTCTGATGACCAATTCCTATGGGGAACCGATTCTCTTCCTGCTGACTATCCTTGTAGCGGTGGGATTAAACAGAGGGACCAACGTCTTTCTCGGAAAAGTTTCCTTTATCACGAACAATGTGGCGGCGATTTTACAGATTGCCGTATCCATGGACTATGCCATTTTCCTCCTGCACTCCTTTGAACTTGGTCTTTCCAAGGGAATGGAGAAGGAAAAAGCCTTAAGCTTTGCGGTGGGGAAGTCATTAAATACCATTTTGGCTTCTTCCCTTACGACGGTCGGCGGTTTCCTTGCCCTGTGCGCCATGCAGTTCGGAATCGGTATGGATATGGGACTTGTGTTGGCAAAAGGAGTGGTTTTAAGTCTGCTCACGGTTATTTTCTTTATGCCGGCACTTCTTCTTAGGATGTGGAACTTTGTGGAGAAGACAAGACACAAGTCATTTCTCCCTTCCTTCCGGGGGCTATCGAATCTTGCCTACCATGTAAGCCCTGTGATTTTAGCGTTAACGCTTCTTTTGGCGTTTCCCCTAAATATTATGCAGGGTATGAATCACTTCCGATTCAGCAGTTCCGCAGTAGTTATGGGAGAGGGAACGAAGATTTCCGAAATGGCGGAGGAGATAGACTCTGTTTTTGGGGAAGAAAATCTTCTCATTGCAATTTATCCTTCCGGAAGAAACGATATGGAATCGGCTCTGGGAGGAACACTCAAGTCTCTTCCCTTTGTGAAGTCCGTGCAATCCTTAAGTGCGGCTCTTCCGGAGGGCGTTCCGGAGTTTATGACGCCGAAGTCCTCGCTTGATCTTGTGCGAAAGGACGGATACAGTCGCATGGTCATCACCTTAAACCTTCCGGGAGAAAGTGAAGCCTCCTACAAGGCGGCGAATACGGTACGGCAGATTTTAAAAGACTATACGGGATCGGACAGCTATTTGGTAGGAGATACGACAGCTACGATGGATATGGAAAATATTCTCCGCGCCGATAATGCTCGAGTAAATACCATTTCGCTTATCATCATTTTCCTTGTCGTGATGCTCTCCTTTAAGTCGGCACTTTATGCTTTTGTTGCCATGGTTCCTATAGAAATGGCAATTATGACCAATATGTCTTTTTCTTATTTGGAAGGCAGTCAAATGATTTTCATCGGCTTTGTAGTGGTGTCCAGTATTCAGCTTGGCGCAACGGTGGACTATGCCATTTTGGCCCTGGACCACTTTAAGGAGGAGAGGGAAAAGAAGGAAAGAAAAGAAGCGATTTCCGCAGCAATTCGGAAGAGCCTCTCCTCCCTCCTCGTTTCCGGCTCTATTCTCACCGTAGTGGGCTATGTCATTTACTTTATTTCTTCCGTACCGGCAATCGGACAGCTTGGAAAGTTGATAGGAAGAGGTGCACTTTGCTCTCTCTTCTATGTGGTATTTCTCCTTCCGGGACTCCTTCGCGTGCTGGACAAGGCTTTGATGCGAAAGGAAAAGATTAAGGAGAAAATAAAGACTGTAAATCATAAAATAATGTAATTATTCAAATAAAAGGGGCTGTAAAAAAATCAAAATAATAAAGGGATTCTTTGCAATATAGGTCTGAATGCGGGGTAGTCTGAGCCCGTCGGTACTTGCGAAAAACAAGAGAAACGCAGTTTTTCGCTTAGTATCCGTTACGAGGCGAAGCTAGCGAGAGCGTGCCCAAGTTCAGACCTATATTGCTTAGAAAATTATTTTCATTTTTGAAGTGACCCCCTAAAGTTAGACTTTTTACGCGTAGCAGTTTTATGGCTGCTACGCTGTTTTTATGCAGCCAAGAGGCTAAGCCTGTATTGAACAGGACTCATCCATCCTAGTTTCTCCTTAATTCTATTTTCATTGTAATACTTTATATATCTTTCTATTTCGGATTTCAATTCTTCGTAACTGTAATAAAACACACCATAATAGATTTCTTGCTTTAGCAAGCCAAAGAAGTTTTCCATAACTGAATTATCTAGACAGTTACCTTTTCTAGACATACTTTGGAAAATATGTTCTTGTTTCAGCCGATTTGTATACGCCTTCATCTGATAAGCCCAGCCTTGATCCGAATGGAACGTTCTACGATAAGGGCAATCGGATGTGACTTCTATCGCCTGCTTAAGGGCATCCATTACATTCTTTGCAGATGGACGCTTATCTATTCCAAAGCTTAGTATTTCTCCGTTACACATATCCATAAAGGGATCCAAATAGAGTTTATGCATAGTCATATGACCTTTCACATCTACTTCATAGTACTTGAACTCTGTTGTATCGGTAGTTATTTTTCTGATGTGGTATATGCGTATTAAACCTTCTTCTAATCCTATTAGGAGCAACAGTTCCAACTCTTCCTTTATAGGAACGATATTTTCTGCTTTTGCGGGTAAAAGATGTTACTTGAAGCCCTAGCTTTTGCATGATTCGCTGAACTTTCTTTTTGTTGATCATATATCCTTTGTTGTGCAATTCAGCTACTACTCTGCGATAACCATAATCCTTGTTTTTTTCTCACGTATAGTAAGAATTGTTTCTTCTAGTATTTTATCCGGATTCTCTCGGTCAAATCTTTTTTGCCAGTACATAAAAGTTGCCTTAGGCATGCCTATATAAGAGAGAAGGTCTTTTAGTTTGAACTCTCTTCGGAGACTGTTGATGACGAGCGCCGTTCTCTCATTTTTTTGCTTCGTCCTCTAAACGCAGCCTCCTCAGTTCTTTTTAAAAAAAGCATTCTCGATTCTAAGCTTCAGTAATTCATCTTCTAACTCAGGCTCAGCACCCGCATACCCAGCTGAACTGAATATCTGCAAAATCACTATTCAATATTTTAATTTTTACGCCCTCTATTTCCTTTTGCAAAAAGCGGCTTAAGTAAAGAAAATCATGCCGATAAATCTATAGAATTCTAATTCTTAACAAGTCTGACCGCCATATCTGCAATGTCTTTTTTACAATGGAGGACGATCTGTATTGCCTGCGGAATCTTGTTTAAAATACCATAGTTAGTCGAATTTGGAGAAGAAGTATTATGCATTTATCGTTAAAAAAAAGAATTATCTTATTTTTTTTGCTGGCAATGATGCTCATAGTAGCTTTTTTTGCGTCCTATTTTTACCATTCGACAAGAAAGATGCTTTCGGATTCCGAGCATAATCTGGAGTTGATTGTCAGCAATTCTATCACACAGGATATTCAAGACAATCTGGATTATACGGAAGCGAATGTTCGGGCAGTTGTGGAAAATGAAAAGGTACAGGAGCTTTTTGCCAATCGGGACAGAAACGGTTTATATGAGTACCTGCGCCCCTCTTATGAAAGTATGAAAGAAGAGTTTCCCCAAGCGCATTTTCACCTTCCGGATTCTACCTCCTTTCTTAGAATGAATAAACCGGAAAAGTTTGGAGACAGTTTGAAAAGCTTTCGATTTACAGTAAATGAAGCCAACAGCTCTAAAAAGACGGTAAAGGGAATCGAGAGTGGTGTTTCAGGATTCGGTTTTCGAGTAGTTATGCCCGTATTTTACAAAGGGGTACACTTGGGAAGCTTTGAGTTCGGGCGGGAAATGGAACACAGCTTTTTGGAAACTTTAAAGCAATCTTATAATGGTGACTTCAGCTTATACAAATTGGACGAAGAGGGATGTAAATTTGTATCTTCCACAGCTTCGGATGAGCCGGTAGACTTTCTTTTCCCGGATAAGCTGAAAGAAATACAAAACGGAAACTCCATCTTCCTGACCTCGGACGACAAAAGTTATAATTACTACATTTTGCCCCTAAAGTCCTTTGACGAAAAGACTTTGGGATTTTTACAGTTTACAGAGGATAGAAGCGCGGTGGTAGAACAGGAAAAGAAGCTTATACACAGTCTTTTCGTGGTTGTCCTCATTATGCTTGCTGTTGTTCCGATTTTTGCAACGCTGTTTTTAACGATTGCCTTTCGACCGCTTCATACTTTGGTTAGAGACGCGGAAGTGATTGCCCAAGGAGACTTTACCAAAAACTTTGTAACGAATAGAAAAGACGAAATCGGTTTAATCAGTAAATCTTTGAATCACATCTCCGTGGGGCTAAAGAGAGATGTTCCACGTGATTGGAGATACATCCTCGAATGTAATCCATGCTTCGGAAGAAATATCCGCTTCAGGCCAGGAAATGACTGCCTCGAACGAAGAGGTTTACCGAAATGTTCATGAAGTCAGTGAGATTGCGGCGGAGCAGCTGGCATCCGTGGATTCCGCGAAGGAGAGTGTTCAGTTTATGGTGGAGCGGATCTTCGAACTGAATGAGAGTGTAAAAACAATTAACGCTTCCATGGATAGCGTAATCAATTCGACCAATGAAGGAACGGATGCTTCCGCACGAATTGAAGAAAAGATTTTGGATCTGCAGGAGACTTCCGAAAGAAACAATAGTAAGATAGAAAAATTAAGTGCAGGTTCGGTAAAAATTGAAGAAATCGTCCGAACCATTCGGCGTATTGCCGAGGAAACCAATATCTTGGCGCTTAACGCTTCTATTGAAGCGGCTCGTGCCGGAGAAGCGGGAAGAGGCCTTGCTGTTGTAGCAAGTGAAGTTAGTAGATTGGCGGATCAATCCAAGATTGCCACAAACTCCATCGCCGTCCTGATTCGGGAAGTTCGCGAAAACATTGAAAGCGTAGTGTCTTCTTCCGTGGAAAATAATGAAAAGCTGGATGAAGGAGTTTTGGTTGTGCAGGAGTCCAAAGCAACTTTTGCTTCCATTAGCACGGAGGTGCAGACCATTGTGAAACAGGTTACGGACATCACGGAAAAGGTGAGCCGTATTCATGAGAAGATTGACATCTTACTGAGCGGATTTCAGGAAATCGTCGAGAAATCAGACAATACGATGATTCATATTGACAGCGTAAAAGAAATATCGGAGGCGCAGAAAACGGCTATGGATGAAATAGGACATTCCACTATGGCTTTGGAAAGTATGTCGGCGGAGCTCAAGGAAGCTGTATCGAAATTTAAGTACTAGAGAAATAAAGGATTGTAAAATGATTAGCTCGCATAATTGGGTTTCATGATGTACAGATCCCAAAAGAAATACCGGAGTGAAAAGAAAAAGATTGGGAAGAGAAAAGGGGACATGCAATATCCGCTTTTCTCTTTTTTAAATGAAGCACTTACGGAATGTGTAATGTCTTGTTTTTTTACAATGAGTATGAAGAGGAAGCAAGAATGTCTGTTTTAGGGAGACTATCGTTTGGATTGCCCTGAGAAAGAAAATATTTTATAATACTATTCTTTGAATATGGATATAGTTTACAAAAGTTGCGATAACAATAAGATTATAGAGGAAATAAAAAATGTGGTTGATAGCAGGACTCGGCAATCCGGAAAGAAAATATGACGGTACGAGACACAATGCCGGCTTTGCGGCGATAGATGCCCTTTTGGATGAACTGGGTGGAAAAGGACTGGAAAGCACGAAATTTCACGGCGCCTTTACGAAATTACGAATCGGAGCGGAGGAAGTGATTATTTTAAAGCCCCTCACCTATATGAACCTTTCCGGAGACAGTATTGCCCCCATGGCAAACTTCTACAAGATTCCTGCAGAGCAGGTTCTTGTGATTTCTGATGAAATAAGCCTCTCTCCGGGGAGTATTCGCATCCGGAAAAAAGGCTCGGCAGGGGGACATAACGGCCTAAAAAGCATCATTGCAAGACTAGGAACGGAGGACTTCCCGCGGATTCGTCTGGGAGTAGGGGATAAGGATGAAAACCGGGATTTGGCAGCCCATGTCCTCGGACATTTCTCTAAGGAAGAGGAGAAACTGATGGAAGAGGCTTATGCGGAGGTGGCAAAGGCCTGCATCTGTACCGTTACGGAGGGGATTGAAAAGGCCATGAACCTCTATAATAAAAAAATATAAATTGTTACAATATTGTATTAAAAAACAATGGAAATCTTGTTCATATTTTGCGAGTATTGAAACAGGGGCACGCTCTCGCTAACTTCGCCACGTAGTAGTACTAAGCTTCAAGCTTCGCAATGCTCGCTTTCAGCAAGTACTAACGGGCTCAGATTACCCCTTATTCCAATACCCGCAAAACTATGAAGAATTAGAACGTTTCATGGATTTATTTATGCCCATGTCGAATCAATTTGTATTTTTTTATTAATAATCCTATTGCCAGAAAAAAGTATGAGCGAGAGCGTCTTTATGAAAGAGGATATAGGAGACGTTTCAGATCCAATTTTTTGAATTAGAGGTTCATAGTGCTAAACAATAATGAGGTCAACAAGGGAGAATCCGTATATACGAATCCGGTTGAGGAAACTTTGCTTTTTCAGTCCATGCGTGAAAGGCTGGACTTGGGAGGGCAAGTTTTTATGCCGGAATAGTAGATAGTCTTAAACCGCTTCTTGCACTTCCTTTTGCAAAGAACTGGGCACTTTATCTTTGCAAAAACGAGGAGAGGGCGAAGGAGGTTTTGCAGGATTGTAAGGCTTTTTCGGAAAATGCCTATTATTATCCTCCGAAGGATTATCTGTTCTACAAGGCGGATACAAGGGGACATTATATCTTAAGGGAAAGGGGAGAGTGTCTCCGTCACCTCTTGGAAGAGGAAAGCGGGATTGTAGTGACCACCTTCTCTTCCCTCATGGAGAAAATGGAAGGAAAAAATGCCTTTCAAGTATCTCTTTTTACTGTGAAGATCGGGATGCATATCGAGCTTTCCGACTTGCAGGAAAAACTCTCGCAGATGGGGTACAAGAGAGTTGAGCAGATTGAGATGCGAGGGGAGTATTCTATTCGCGGAGGTATCGTGGATATCTTCTCCAACCAGATGGAAGATCCGGTTCGTATTGAGTTTTTCGGGGAAGAGGTAGACAGCATTCGTCACTTTTCTTTGGAGAGCCAGCGCTCTCTTTGGCAAATAGAAGAAGCAAAGCTCTACCCTGCAGGGGAGAGGGGCTTTTCTTCTTCTCTTAAGGCATTTTCCCTTTTTGATTATTTTCCGAAAGACGCAGTCGTTTTTCTGGATGAGCCGGCAAGGCTTTTGGAAGAGGCGGAGCGGGTAGAAGCGGAGTTTTTAAACTTTTTTGAAGCGAATACGGAGGAGGAAGAAAAGGTAGAGCTTTTTTCTCCGCAAACGCTCCTCACGGAAATTGGAGAAAGAGCCTTTGCTGCCTTCTCCACGCTCGGGACGGGACTCGATTCCTTAGTCGATGTAGCGGATGCCCGGAAATTTACAGAAAAAAGCGTAAGCAGTAAGGAAATTCCTTCTTATGGAAAACAGCCCGGTCTTTTTCAGGAGGATGTGAAACGACTTTTTCAGGAGAAATACAGGATTCTTCTCTATTCTCCCTCTGTGCTCCGTGCCTCCCGTCTTGCGGAACAGCTTCGAGAAGAAGGGATTTCCGCATACTGCCCCGATGAATTCAGCCTCCCTAAAGAGGGGGAGAAGAGTATACAGGTTTGTACAGGCTTTCTCCGGCATGGCTTTTCTCTTGAAGAAGAAAGGCTCTTTGTCCTTACGGAAGCGGAACTTTTCGGGCAGAGCCTTAGCCTAAAAAAGAAGAAAAAGAAAAAGAAGGTCGAAGGCGTGCGCATCGGTTCCTTGACGGAAATCGAAAAAGGCGACTATGTGGTGCACGAAAGCCACGGAATCGGCATTTATCAAGGAATAGAGCGTATCACAACAGACGGCGTGAGCAAGGATTTTATCAAGATTCTCTACGGAGACGGGGGAAATCTCTATTTACCTGTAACGAAGCTGGACGGCATAGAGAAGTATGCGGGAAAAGAGGCAAAAGTACCGAAGCTGAACCGCTTAAACGGCACGGAATGGCAGAAAACAAAGGCAAAAGTGCAGGGGGCGGTAAAGGAAATCGCAAGAGAGCTTTTAAGGTTATACGCGAAACGCCAAAACGAGGAAGGCTATGCCTTTTCTGAGGACACGGTATGGCAAAAGGAATTCGAGGAAGCCTTCCCCTATGAAGAGACGGGAGATCAGATTTTAGCCATTGAAGCCACGAAGGAAGACATGGAAAGCAGAAAAATCATGGATCGTCTGGTTTGTGGAGATGTGGGCTACGGAAAGACGGAGATTGCTCTTAGAGCCGCTTTTAAGGCGGTGCAGGACTCCAAGCAGGTAGCTTACCTTTGCCCGACAACCATCCTTGCCCAGCAGATTTACAATAACTTCACGGAAAGAATGAAGGGCTTTCCGGTGGAGACTCGTCTCCTCTCCCGTTTTCAAAGCGGAAAGGAGCTGAAGAAGAGCCTCGAAGAGCTTTCTCACGGTAGAGCGGATATTGCGATAGGCACACACCGTCTTCTTTCGAAGGATGTACATTTTAAAAACCTGGGACTTCTCATTGTGGATGAGGAGCAACGCTTTGGCGTATCGGATAAGGAGCGGATTAAATCTTTAAAGGAAAATGTGGATGTTTTGACCCTTTCTGCAACTCCTATTCCTAGAACCCTCCATATGTCCTTAGTGGGAATTCGTGATCTCTCCGTCTTGGAAGAGCCGCCCCTTGACCGTCTGCCGATTCAAACCTATGTCATGGAGGAAAATGAAGCCTCCGTCCGGGAAGCGATAGAGCGGGAGCTTAGGCGAGACGGACAGGTTTACTATGTGCATAACAGGGTAAAGAGCATAGCGGATACGGCAATGCGCGTGCAGCATCTTGTTCCCTATGCAAGAGTTGCCTATGCTCATGGGCAGATGGGAGAGCGGGAACTTGAGAAAATCATGCTTTCCTTTATTTCCGGAGAAATTGATGTTCTGGTTTCCACAACCATTATTGAAACGGGGCTCGACATTCCAAACGCAAATACTTTGATCATTCAGGATGCGGATAAAATGGGACTTTCTCAGCTCTATCAGATTCGCGGGCGTGTAGGACGCTCGAGCCGTATTTCCTATGCATTTCTTCTGTATAAAAAGGGAAAAAAAGTCTTACGGAGGAATCGGAAAAAGCGCTTAAAAAGCCATCCGAGAATTTACGGAGTTGGGATCAGGGAATTGAATTGCCCTTAGGGATTTGGAGATTCGCGGTGCGGGAAATGTGCTCGGAGCAGAACAGCACGGACACATGGAGGCGGTGGGCTATGAGCTCTATACCAAGCTTCTTCGCCATGCAGTTTTATTGGAAAAGGGAGAAAAGACGGAGGAGGAAAGCATAGAGTGTCAGATTGATGTTGACCTCGATGCCTATATTCCGGAAAGCTATATTCCAAATGAAGAGCAGAAGCTTGAAGCTTATCAGAAGATTTCCACTATCGGAAGTGATGAGGAGGAAATGGATTTAAAGGATGAGCTGATAGACCGTTACGGGGATTTGCCGGATATGGTGGAAAATCTCTTCCGTGTAGCGATGCTAAAGCTTTCCCTCAGTAAGATCGGTGTTTTGGAATGTAAGATTAAGAGGGGTGAAATTCTGTTACAGTTTTCACCGAAAGCAAAATTGGATACCGCAAAAATCCCCGCTCTTGTACAGGATTCCAATGGGGAACTTCGTTTTCAAAATGGAGAAAAGCCTGCTCTTTTATATAAAAAGAAAAATCAAAGGGAGCTTCCGAATATTCGAGAAACAATGGATAAGGCAGGGGAAATCGCAACAGTGCTTTCTCTTTGAACGTACTGACAGACAGTTCTCTTTACGCATGATAGCTTGCTGAGTTTGTACTTATTTGTCCGCTAAACAGACTTATTTTCATTTTTTAAGATAAAATTACCTTTTTTTACTTAAAAAACACAGGAAATCGGCATGAAATGTGCATGGTTCATTGACAGGAGAAAGTGGGAAAGCTATAATGCAGTCGTATAAGGGCATTCGTCCCTATTATGAGCTGAACTATTCCTAGTTTCCGCTCCTTAACAAGAAGAGTCTGCGAGCTTTTGCAGTACTCGCAAACGAGATATCGCACGCTTTGTGAAGGATACTCGTTATGAATTATAATACGCCGCCTGAGGCGGCAATCATGGAGGAAAAAAAATGAACAAGAATGAGTTGGTTTCCGCTGTAGCTAAGCAGGCAGAATTATCCAAGAAGGATGCAGGACTTGCAGTAGAGGCAGTATTTGAGGCTATTGCAGGTGCTCTTGAGAAGGGTGACAAGGTTCAGCTGATTGGCTTCGGAACATTTGATGTTTCTGAGAGAGCTGCAAGAGAAGGACACAATCCAAGAACCGGTGAGTCCATGAAGATTGCTGCTTCCAAGGCTCCGAGATTCAAGGCAGGTAAGGCTTTAAAGGAGCGCGTAAACTAAGCCATGCGCTTAGACAAATATCTTAAGGTATCTCGCCTGATAAAAAGACGGACAATAGCTAATGAAGCCTGCGATACCGGTCGAATATCTGTTAACGGCAAAGTGCAGAAAGCATCCTATGACGTAAAGATTGGAGACGTAATCGGTATTCGTTTTGGAGAAAAACAGGTGGAAGCAAAAGTTCTCTCCACCAAAGAACCAATACGAAAGGATGAAGCTGAAGAGCTATTCGAGTATCTATGAAGAAGCAAGGAAGAAAGAAAAGCGGAATGTTTGGAAACGGAGTTACCATTTTAGGACTGGTTCTGGTGGTAGCTCTCCTTGCTATTGTGATTTTTGTCAGAGGAAATACATTGCAAGAACAGAATAAAAACTATCTCGCCATGGAAGAAAGTCTCGAAGAAGAATTAAATAAAGAAAAGCAACGAGAAAAGAAACTGGATGAAGAACGGGTTTATAGCAAGACCAAGGAATACATCATGGAAGAGGCGAGAGAGATTTTTGGTTTACAGATGCCTGATGAAATCATTGTAAAACCGGAAAATTAAGTACTTGGAAACGAAAGAGGATTCTTCTTCTTTCGTTTTTCTTTGCGAATAGAGGGAAAATGCAAAAGGGAATCGATACGGAATTATTTTTATATATAAAAAAATACAAGCTGATTCTTCCCGGAGAGCAGGTTCTTCTGGCATTTTCCGGCGGTGGAGACTCCTTGTATCTTCTTTATCTTTTGAAAGAATTGCAGAAGCATATTGCATTTTCTTTGGAAGCTATGCATGTTCATCATGGGATTCGAGGTGAAAAAGCGGAACGGGATTTACAATTTTCAGAGAATAAGGCTAAAGAATGGGGAATTCCCTTTACTTCTGTACGGGTGGATGTTCCGGCTTTTTCCTCGGAGAACGGACTCGGTTTGGAAGAAGCGGGAAGAATTCTTCGTTATGAGGCCTTGGAAAAAAGAAGAGCGGAGTGGGAAGCAAAAACTGGAGTTTTGACAAAAATTGCTTTAGCACAACACATGGATGATCAAGCGGAAACGGTTATTCATAACCTTTTAAGAGGTTCCGGTATCTCCGGTTTGTCCGGAATGAAGAGGGAGGAAGGGCATCGTATCCGTCCGCTTTTATCTATAAGAAAACAAGATATTATTGGACGACTCCATGTATTGTCATTACAATACATGGAAGATGAGAGCAATGAAGATTTGCAATTTACCAGAAATTATATTCGAAACAGCCTGATTCCTGCTATGGAAAATAAATAGTCGAACGGTGCAGCATCTTTCGGAAGAAGCGGAGCTGATGAACGAGCTGGAACTGTATCTGGAGAAAAAGGCTGCTGATTTTTTGCAATGCTTCGGGACGGAAGAGGAAGGGAAACTGGCGATTTCTCTTTTGGATTTAAAAGAAGAGCCCGCTTTTTTACGGAGGGAAATATATCGCATGGCGATAAGAAGACTGCGGGGAGAGATAAGAGACCTTTCGAGAGCCCATCTTTATGCGCTGGACAGCTTGATATTCTCAGGAAGCGGAAAAAGAACGGAGCTTCCTAAGGGATATATAGGAGAAATTCGAAATAAGGTTCTCTATCTTCGAAAAAGAGATGGGAAAGTTCTTGATCTATGATAGATTGATTGCAGAGGCAGAAAGATATAAAACAGAAAGATATAAAACAGAAAGATACAAACAGAATCTTATAAAACAGAATATATTTCCGGCAGATTAAGCTTGCAAACTGCGATAAAACTATATAATAGTAGTGATGTGAGTGAAAGTTTTGAAGTATATACATAGTAGATTAAGTCATGGAGAAGAAAAGGTGAAAGAGAGATTGGAGGTCCTTTACTCTGAAAAAGAGATAGAGGAGAAGGTGAAGGAACTGGCAAAAATCATAGATGAGGATTATAAAGACAGACCGCTGCATCTGATTTGCATCTTAAAGGGTGCAGTTATGTTTATGTGTGAGCTGGCAAAGCGCTTGAAGAATCCGAATGTGACTATGGATTTTATGGCGGTAAGCAGCTATGGAAATGCGACGGAAAGTTCCGGCATCGTGAGGATTGTGAAGGATTTGGATGAACCTCTGGAAGGAAAAAATGTACTTCTGGTTGAAGATATTGTAGATACGGGTAGAACCCTGAGTCATTTGACTAAGTTATTGGGAGAGAGAAACCCGACTTCTTTGGAAATTTGCACTTTACTGGATAAGCCGGAAAGAAGAGAGTGTGAAGTTAAAGTAAAGTACAAGGGATTTTTGATTCCGGATATTTTTATAGTGGGATACGGCATTGACTATCAGCAGCGTTACAGAGGACTTCCTTATTTGGCCGGAATTCACTTTGAGGAGTAAAGTGTAAGGAGGAATGATGGGAATCAATAGGGATGCCCTGTATAGTATAGGGAAGGGCTTCTACCGAGAACCGGAGGAGAGCCCCTCTTTTTCGACGGTTACCATACGCTTTCGGACCTTGAAGGAGGATGTGGACAGTGTATCTTTGGTTTTCATGGAAGAAGATTCCAAGCTATTCATGAAGATCGTGAGCAGTGACCGTTATTTTGATTATTACGAAATAGAGATAGAACTACAGGACAAGCCTTTTTACTACTATTTTCAGATACAAAAAGGGATGGAATACCTGTCATATAACCGTCTTGGTGTGACGGATGACTTGCAGATACAGTATGCCTTTTCGATTTTTCCGGATTTCTTTGTGCCGGATTGGGTTAAGGGTGCTGTCATGTATCAGATTTTTGTGGACCGCTTCTACAATGCCGACGGAAAGAACAATGTGGAGGACAGAGAATACATTTACCTCGCAAGGCCGGTAGAGGCCGTGGCGGATTGGAATGCAAAAGTGGAACCCTTTGATGTGCACCGCTTTTACGGAGGTGACTTGGAAGGAGTATGGAAAAAGCTGGACTATCTGCAATATCTTGGGGTAGAGGTTTTGTATTTTAATCCTTTATTTGTTTCGCCCTCCAATCATAAATATGATACACAGGATTACACTCACATCGATCCGCATCTTGGACGAATCGTAAAGGATGGGGGAGAAGTCCTGAAAGAGGGAGACAGGGAAAATAAGCATGCTACCCGATACAGTATTCGCAGTACGGATATAGAGAATCTGGAAGCCAGCGATGCACTCTTTAGAGACTTCGTGGAAGCTTGCCATAAAAGAGGGATGAAGGTCATTATTGATGGCGTATTCAATCACTGCGGATCCTTTCATCGCTATATGAACGCCTCCTTCTTCTATAAGACGGGAGAGGGAAATTCCTATCCTCTGGGAGCATACGAAAGCTATGACAGCCCATATAGAGAGTATTTTCATTTCCTAAAAAAAGATCCTGCGGATTGGCCGAACAATGATGCGTATGAGAAGTGGTGGGGAAATGACACCCTTCCTAAATTGAATTATGAAAATGCGCTTTCATTAGAGGAGGAGATTCTCTCTGTAGCAAGAAAATGGGTAAGCGCACCCTATTTTTGCGACGGATGGAGGCTGGACGTGGCTGCCGACCTCGGACACAGCGAGGAATACAACCATTATTTCTGGAAGAAGTTCCGTAAGGCCGTTAAGGAAGCCAATCCGAATGCGGTTATTCTTGCGGAGCATTATGGAGATCCCAGTGCCTGGCTTAGGGGCGAGGAATGGGACAGCATCATGAATTATGACGCGTTTATGGAGCCGGTAAGCTGGTTTTTAACCGGAATGGAAAAGCACTCGGACAGAGAGATGCCGGAGCTCTTTGGAGACGGAACCATCTTCTTTAATACCATGCGCTACAATATGGCAAAGATGCCGGAGAACGCCATAGAAGCCAGTATGAATCAGCTTTCGAATCACGACCATTCCCGTTTTATGACGAGGACCAATAGAAGAGTCGGGAGAATTAAGGCGGGCTTGGATGATGCGGCAACAGGAATTGATCCTGCTTTGTTTCGTCTTGGAGCCATGCTTCTTATGACTTGGCCGGGGGCTCCGACTCTGTTCTACGGGGATGAGGTCGGTGTCTGCGGTTGGACAGAGCCGGATTGCCGTCGTCCCTATCCGTGGGGGGAGGAAGACATGGAGCTTCTGGACTATCACAGATACTTGCTTTTTCATAGAAAAAATATGCCTTCCCTCCGAAATGGTGCCCTTATGCTTTTGCAGGCAGGAAAGAATTATGTAGTCTTTGCCAGAGGAAGTGAAACGCAGGTTGCCATCATCGTGATATATACCGGAGACGGTGACTGTACTCTTTCGATTCCGGTATGGAGGGCATCCGTTACGGATAAGATGCTGATGAAACGTGTTCTGAAGACGGACTATAGAGGCTATAATGCCGGCCAGACCAGACGATTCCCCAAAAACGGGCATATTGACTGTCGTATGTGGGCAAAGACGGGCAAGATCTATATAGTGGATTTAGTGGAAGTGAATCGGTATATGAAATGAGATTCTGCGTGCTCTAAGAGCGCGATACCTGTTTAGAAAACCCGGTTTTCATCAACAAGTTTATCCTATAACTCAAAAAGGAGCTGTAAAAAATCAAAATAATTTTCTAAGCAATAATATTGCAAAGAATCCCTTTATTATTTTGATTTTTTACAGCTCCTTTTTTGTTGGAGCGGTTTTTTACAGTCCCTTTACATTGCCCGAAGGGCAAAATTGGTTTCTTTTTAGGAGGCTTTGGAAGCGCTCTTTACTACATACTTCCCTAACTTCTCTTCAACCAAATGCATATACTCCTTCGGAACACTTAAATCGCATACATTGCCAATACCGAGGAAAAGTACACCCAAGAAAGACTTTGCATCGACGATGCGACTTCCGCGGCCTAAATTCAGATCAAAAGAAAAGCTGCTTGTCTTATTGACAAAATCATTGACTGCTTCTGAATCCGGAATTGAAATTTTTACTGTCTCCATCTTTATTCCTCCATTTCTCCTTAATTTTTTATCTACTCTATAATCATAATTTAAGTTATTTTTTATGTCTATGAAGCAAGATAATACTCCGATATGAAGGAATAAGCAAGAACTTTTCTCTAAAAAAAGAATAAAGCTTTCATATAAAATTCATATCTAATTTCTGTTTTTCTTTTCTCTACGTTTTTTTTCCAGCAGCAAATCTCGTCTTGCCTTTTGGTCCCGACTGAGGTCTTTGGTGTGCTTAAGCATACGTTTTCTTCTTCTTGCACGGTACAGTTCTTCTCTTCTTTGGAAGAGGTAAACGCCGATAAACCCGAGCACGACAAGGACGGATAGAGCGAGCAGGATTTTTAGAAGATTCAGAATCGGTTTTTGAATAATAATTTTTCCTGCCTTCTTGTCAAATATAACAGGAGCATTGCTCTGTCTCTCTGTGCTGCTATCGACTGTCTCTTCCGTGCTTTTTTCTTCTTTTTTCAGCTCCACGGAAATTCGTTTCGGGATGCTTTCTTCTTTTTTTAGAGATGTTTGGGAGAGACTGCTCTTGTCTTTACTGCTTTCCTCGTCTTCCAAATAGATATAAGCGGTACCTACAGTGCGATCTTCAAAATGATAGACAAGTTTTGCGACTTTTCCCTCCTCCTTTTCCTCCTCTGTTAAATCATAGCTTAATTCGGAGGCGACATCCTGGAAGGGAATCTCTTTCGGAAGACAAACCTGATCTGTGCTGCCGATTGTAAAATGCAAGGCTTTTGATAAAGGAATACCGTCTACATTCCACTTGTTCTCCAAAGCAAGAAGACGATTGTCATTTTTCTCTACAGGGTAGGAATTAAAGCAGGAAAAACCGAAATCAAAGAGCTTCTTTGTATCCTTATACTGTGTGTTGTGCCCGTTTAAGATGGCGCAAATCAGGGTTGTATCCCCTCTTTTGCAAGCGGTAAGCAAGGTGTTTCCGGCAAGCATCGTATAACCCGTTTTTCCGGCAAATACACCCTCGTAATACTCCTTGTAACTTTTACGCATCATTTTGTGATGGGCATAAATGGTATTTTCCTTTGCTTCCGCATCCGGATACTTACTGATGGGAGCATGGGTGTATGCCTGTGTGGCATCAATCTGTAAAAAAATGGGATTCCGTATTGCATATTGCAGAATCTTTGCCATATCCATGGCACTGGTGTAATGCTCCTCATTGTTTAGTCCGGATGGATTGGTAAAATGGGAATCCGTGCAGCCGATTTCTTTTGCCTTCTCATTCATCATCTCGGCGAATTTTGCATTGGAGCCGGCAACATATTCAGCTAGGGCGTTTGCACAGTCATTTGCAGAGTGGAGGAGCAGACAGTAAAGACAGTCCCTTACACTCAATTTATCTCCGGGAACGGCACCGATTACCGTAGAATTGACCTCCAGATTGTCCTTTGTTGCGGCAGAGGAAAAACTGATCTTTGTCTCGAGATTCTCTACATTTTCAAGTACTACTATTGCTGTTAAGACTTTGGTGATGGAAGCGGGAAAGTACTTATTGTGCTCATTTTTAGCATAAAGTACGGTACCGGAATTGGCATCCAAAAGAACAGCCCCCTCCGCCTCAATGGCTTCCGGACAAGAAGGCCAGTTGTCCGCAAAGGACAGGATTGGGGTAAAGAGGCTTAGAATGAGGATTAACACTAAAAACACTGAAATAGAAGCGAATCCGAATCTTTTTTGTTTTTTTACTTTTTTAAACAGTCTCAGCATAAAAAGCTATTCTCCTTCTTCCTTTTCCACGAGCGGGAAGAGTAGAGATACCTTATAGAGGTCTCCGTCGATATCGATAATCATCTTACCGGACATAAGCTTGGTAAGACTCTTTGCAATAGAAAGTCCTAAGCCGGAGCCTTCCGTACTGCGCGAAACATCTCCACGTACAAAACGCTCCGTAAGTTCATCCGGGGAGATATTTAGAGGGGCCTCCGAAATATTTTTCATAATGAAAGCCGCTTCTTTCTCCCGCTTTTCCAGAGTGATATAGACTCTGCTTCCAAGAAGTGCATATTTTGCACAGTTGTTAAAGAGGTTTTCCAGAACGCGGAACAGTTGTCTTCCGTCCGCCATAATCATGATATCTTCTTCCGGTACCGAAGTAAGAATAGTAAGAGAACGTTTTTCCAGCTTCTCCTGAAACTCTCCTAAGGTTTGAAGAAGTATTTCACTATAGTTAATGGGATGCAGCTCCAGACTGACATTACCGGAGCTGGCTTTGCTGGCTTCCACCAGATCTTCCGTCAGGTTCTTCAGACGGCTGGCCTTCTGTTCCAAAACTTCGATATATCCTTGTACCCTTTCATCTCCGATATTTTCCCGCTTTAACAGGTCTACATAGCTGATGATGCTGGTAAGAGGTGTCTTTAAATCATGAGAGACATTGGTAATTAGGTCCGCCTTTAAACGCTCAGCCTTAACCTGCTCATTTACCGCATCGTGCAAACCCCTACTGATGAAGTAGGTGTAGTAGTCGATGGAAACGGTAATAAAGAGTAAAAGGGTGGCAAAAAGCAGATGCAATAGGCTTCTTCTGTTAATAAAGCAATAGGCGTTGTACAGAATCAAGCCTAAAGCAAGCAAGTTGGGAAACACAAACAGCAGGTAGGAAAAGGTCTTTGATCTTGTGAACTGGCTTGCGGTGATATAGGTTTCCATGAGCTTTAGGATTCTTCTCAGATAGGAGCAATGAAAGAGCATGGATTTCTTGTACTGCCGCACCATGGAAAGAAATAAGGGCAGGAGTAAGAGATATCGAATTGCAAACAGGCTTAAAGAACTAAAAAAAGCCGGTTCGGGGAAGTTTCCTACAACCAGCAGAAGACTTTCGAAAAAATACTTTGTAAGGATCTGCGTGAAATAAAACCAAACAATCCCAAGCATAAGAGTCAGTTCTACAGGAGTTTTATCAAAGGGGTAGAGTTGGAGGCCGTTTTTTTCTCCGCGTCCGGTGTGGGCAAGGAGCATAACAAAGCTCGTTAAAACGGCAAAGATACTGAAAATAAAGAGAAATAGTCCGACAAAGGTAAGCTGCCTTCTGGTGCTGTATTCCATATAGGCTGCTTTGTACTCATCCTCATGCGGGAAGCGGGTATCTACTCCGGCGGAGAAAACGTAAGTTCCATCCCGATACGGGTCTCTTGCTTCCAAAAGAGGCACAAGATTGGAGGGGGCTGTTTTCAGATTGCTTTTGATTTCCAAGGTATCGGAGTCGGTATAGAGGTATTTTCCCAGAGTCTGAATCTGCTTTTCGGTGATTCCTTCCGCATTGGTATAACAGGTGGAATTTCCCTCACTGGAATAGGCTACGTAAAAGGAAAAGTTGGAGCCTTTGTCAAAGTAGCGGGAGCGAATAGCATAGTATTTTGCAAGATAGCCCAAAGCTTCTTTGGCTAAGCGCCCAAGGCTCATAAAGCCGTCTGCGGGCGTTGCGGGCTGGTAGTCGGGAAGATAGGCACGATAAATAACCCGGACCATATGTTCCTTCTCGTCCTGCTCTTTTGAGACGGTAGCCGGACCATCTTCCAGGATTTCATTTTTTTCATTCAAATAATAGCCCATGGAGCGGGCGTATTTAATCAAATAATCCAAACTGTAGGAACGGGTGGCACCGTTTGTCTCACTTTGTGCAATGGTATGATTTAAGTCCAGAGTTCCCCTTGTTTCAAAAATGTCCCGTAAATCAATGTAATCAAAGATATCATTGACACTTTCCGAAATAGCACTGTCAAAGTCGGAGGAGGAGAGGTAGTTTTTCTCCTTTAAGAAGGACACCGCGTCTCTTCCCCTTGGTGCAAAATGCAGGATGACCAAACTGCAGAGCAGAAGAAAAAGGGAGAAGAGGTGTAAGAAAGGGATGAAAAACTTTTTCATTTTATTCCTCGGTCTTTCCTTGTTTTTCGATCTTATAGCCGACTCCCCAAACGACCTTTAAGTACTTGGGCTTTCTGGAGTCAATTTCAATTTTTTCCCGAATATGACGGATATGTACGGCAACGGTATTGTCTGCACCGATGGCTTCCTCATTCCAAATGGAGGTGTAGATTTCGTCGATGGAGAATACCTTCCCGGCATTTTTAACAAGAAGAAGCAGAATATTGTATTCGATTGGAGTCAGCTTAACCTGCTCCCCGTCCACGCTTACCTCTTTGGTATCATCATTAATCAATAAACCGCCACAGCTGTAAACAGCATCGCCTTTTGCCGTTTCGTTCATATTGCCAAGCTGTGTGTAGCGTCTTAGCTGAGACTTTACTCTTGCGACAAGCTCTAAGGGGTTAAAGGGCTTTGTGATGTAGTCATCTGCACCGATGTTTAAGCCCAGAATTTTATCCGTGTCCTCACTTTTTGCACTGAGAATAATGATGGGAACGGAGCTCTTTTCCCGAATCTTCAAGGTGGTACGAATCCCGTCCAGTCCAGGCATCATTACATCCAAAATAAGGAGATCGAGAGCTTCTTTCTCCATGATTTTTAAAGCATCAAAGCCGTCATAGGCTTTGAGAACATGGAAGCCTTCACCGGTTAGGTAAATGGAAATGGCTTCCACAATCTGTTTATCATCATCACAAACCAATATATTTTGCATAAGCACTCCTTTATATAGAGAAATACTAAAAATTTCGCCATTCTGTCATAGTATAACAAAGCTTTTAGGAAAGCGGAAGAAATGGAGAAAGTATTCAGAAAAAAATAAGAGGAATGTGATAAGTTGGGCTGTTATCAGAATTGCAATCGTATTTTGCAGTCTTGGAACAGGGGCACGTTCTCGCTAACTTCGCCCGGTAGCAGTACTAAGCTTCAAGCATCGCATTGCTTGCTTTCAGCAAGTACTGACGGGCTCAGATTGCTCCTGTTTCAAGACTGTAAAATACAATATATACTAATTCTTATAATAGTCCGGTAAGTAGAAGATAAATTAGGTAAAGAAAAAACGATGTCACTTTGTGACATCGTTTCTGTACTGCGCCCTCAGGGACTCGAACCCTGGACAAATAGATTAAGAGTCTACTGCTCTACCAGCTGAGCTAAGGGCGCGTATGCCGTAGCACCCGTATACTATACAAAGATTCATTTTTATTGTCAAGCAAAAATTTGCAAATATTTTTTCTCCACAGTTTGCCTGTCCAAGAAGAGAAACAGACTGCTATTTTGCGGGAGAAGTCCTTTCAAAACGGCTTTCTGCAATAATATACAAGAAAGCATCGAAGTTATTTCCATATTCGTCAAATTGTATAATTTATAATACAATTACAAGAAAAGAAGCTGTGTTGTCCTGTTCTAAAGAAGAACGGGGATTTCACTTACAAGAGAAGGGAGAAAAAATGAAAAAAACTGTTTCCATGCTTTGCGGCTGCGTTCTTGCTACGGGGATCAGTATTTCCGCCGTGTTCTCGGCTTACGCCTGCACGGGAGTGATTGTCGGAAAGGACCTTACAGAGGACGGCAGTACGATTTTCGGACGTACGGAAGATCTGGAGGTAAACCACAACAAAGCCTATAAGATTCATGAGGCCGGGGAATACAAGGCCGGAGAGACCATTAAGGATGTTTCTTATGATCCGGAAAATGGTTATTCCTATACCTTTACCCATGATTCCTATCGCTATACCTCGGTAAGCGACACAACCCCGGAGTACGGTAACTTTGACGAGGCGGGTTTCAATGAGAAAGGTTTAATTGCGGACATGACTGTTTCCGCTACTGCAAATGAAAAGGTACTTGCCGTGGATCCCTATGTGGACGGGACGGACAGCTCGGTGCCGGTCGGAATCACGGAAGCCATTATCACAACCGCCGTACTCGGAAGCTGCGACAATGCAAGATCCGCCGTCGAATTTATAGCGGAGGAGGTTGCAACGAAGGGAGCTGCGGAAGGAAACGGCCTCGTGGTAGCCGATCATAATGAACTTTGGTATATGGAAATCTATACTGGACACCAGTTTGTAGCCATGAAATATCCAAGCGACAAATATTCCGTATTTCCGAATTCCTTCTGGTTAAATGAATGTGATTTAAGCGTGGGAGAAGAAAAGGAGCATTTCAACATTTCCAAGGACGGCATGTATATTTACTCGAAGGATATCTTTAAGGTGGCAAGCGAAGCGAAGACCTTAAAGGGCAATGAAGAAAGTTCGTCGATTGATTTATACGCTTCCTATGCCGGAGAGCTATCCGATAGTACGGAGTCCCGTGTTTGCTCAGGCATCAAGCAGTTTAATCCGGATGCAAAGTTTGACGGAGAGATTTATCCCTTCTTACAGGAGACAAAAAAGAAAATCACGCTGGCAGATGCCATGGCCTTTACCAGAAACCGTCTGGAAACCATTGATAAAGTAGCAGACGACATGAGTCGCGGAGATTTATATCCTATCGGAAACAGAAATACGATGGAAGCACACATTTATCATCTTCCCTCTACTGCGACAGCAGAGTATCCGGGAACGATGTGGCTTGCGCTGGGCTCTCCTCTTACTTCTCCGTTTGTAGCGTACTATCCGAATCAGACGGCAGGGATTCAGGAAGCGGAGAATGAGGAAAATGAATTTAATGAAGACTCCGTATACTGGCTTGCCATGGATACGCTTACATGGTGGAGTACAATCGTGACGAGTTCCAGCCTATTGTATCCGAAAAAATCAATGCTTTGGAAAGCGAAGAATTGCAAAATGCCGTAACAACGATGCTGAGTGCGGAAGAAGCTACTGCTAAAAATCAGGAAGAGGCTAAAAAGGCCTTTGATGTTTTAAAGGAAATTCATAAGGAAATCAAAGAGAAGTTCCAAAACTATATCAAGGAAAATGACTACACGATTCGTTTTAGCGGAAGACGAGCAACCGCAGCCTTTAGCGGTACGGAAGTTCTTGTGCCGAAGAACAGTGCCGAGATTGGTTTAAAGCTGCAGGTTAAGCCGGGCGAAGAGGAAGGACATGGAGACCTTCTGATAGTAGATCATTACGGAAATCCCGTAACGGAAATAAACGGAGAACTGAGCTATTCCATTCCCGCCTCCGCTTTTACGGGAGAGACTCATTTCTTTGACGGAGAGACGGAAATCGCGAGTGAAGTGAAGGATGAGCACTATATTTTCAGTACGAAAGCCTTGACCATCAGTTATAAGAGCGGAGGAGATGCAAAAGATTCGGAAAAGGCGGAGTCTGAAAAAACGGGAGAAAGTGCAGAAAGCGGGACAAGTGCGGATGCTGGGCAAGCCGGAAGCGGATTCCCGAAATCTGCAGGGATGGCAGTAGGTGCAATCGTTCTCCTTGGGGTGGCTTACGCGGTAAAAGAGAAAAGCCCGTCAGTAAATGACAGGCTAAACTGGCAATTAGAGAAGAAATGGAAATACCGGGTCAAAAGAAAGGGCGTATATAGACTAAAATAATAGCTTTAGTGAATGCCTTAAAAACAATCTAAATGGGCAGGCGGTAGAAAGTCTCTAAGAGACTGCTATCGCCTGTACTGCTGTATAGCTCTACGCTTGGACTTGGAATTCCTCTATCCGCTTCCTCGTGATTCTTATCACGAAGCAGACCTTTTTCTTCCAAGCGATGTCTGGTTTCTCTTGCCGTACCGGCGGCACCGTCAAAGAAGGGAACGGGATATCCCAAAGCGTCTAATATTTCCTTTTTACAAAGGGAAAATGGGTACAACCCAGCACAATAGAAGAAATCCTTCCTTCCCTATAAGGAGAAAGTAATTCTCTTAAATAAGAGAGCATCTCATCACCATGCCCCTTTCCTTCTTCCAGAAGACGAACAATGCCCGGTGCGGGAAGGAGGATGTATTCTCCCTGTTCCTTTAAACTGTCGATTAAGTGGTGGAGCTTATCACCCTTTAGGGTGCTTTCCGTCGCCATAACAAGAATTCTTTTTTTTCCTGTTTCTTTTTCACATTTATAATTTTTTGAAATATTTTTTTCCTGAAAAAAGGCGGCCGGCTTTACTGCAGGTTCCATACCGATGATGATGTCATCCGGATAGCGCTCCCTAAGAAACCGCGCTGCGGCGGAGGTGGCTGTATTACAGGCAATTACGGTGGCCTTTACCTTCATTTTTTGCAAAAAAAGGTAAGCCTTAAGAGAAAGAGCACGGACCTCTTCTCCGGATTTTTCTCCGTAAGGTGCATTTTTTTGGTCTCCGTAGAAGATAAAATTTTCGTATGGCATTTCTTTTTGCAATTCCTTCAGGACACTGATGCCCCCGACACCTGAATCAAAAATGCCGATAGCTTCTTCTTTTTTCTCTCTACTATCCATACACGGCAGATTCCTTTCTTCTTCGCTAGAGTCTAGCATAGCTTTTCAGGGATTGCAATTTCAGTCGGGAAAACCTATACTTTAGAAACAAAAACAGGTACAGGAGGAGCTCATGAAAAGCAACGAAAAAGTTAGTGTTTCTCAGCTGATAGAGAAGGAAGGATTGAAGAATCTGACTCCTTCCATCGATACGGACAAGATTTTTATGACCATTCCCGATGTAAACAGACCTGCGTTGCAGCTTGCAGGTTTTTTTTAAGCAGTTTGATTCGGAACGTGTACAGATTATCGGAAATGTTGAGACGGCATATCTTATGACTATGGATAGGCCGATGAGAAGAGCAAGATATGCGGAAATTACAAAATATCCTATTCCCTGCATTATTTATGCCAGAGATATAGAACCGGATTCCTGTATGATTTCCGCCTGTGAGGAGGCGGGGATTCCCCTTCTTTCGAGCGAACGCCCCACGACCGAGTTGGAAGGAGAAATTATCCGCTGGCTGAAGGTGAAGATGGCTCCCATGATTACCGTGCACGGAGTTCTGGTGGATGTCTACGGAGAAGGTGTTCTCATCACGGGAGACAGCGGGATTGGAAAGTCGGAGGCGGCTCTTGAATTGATTAAGAGAGGACATCGTTTGGTCAGTGATGATGTGGTGGAGATTCGAAAGGTCTCCGACGAGTCCTTGGTCGGAACGGCACCGGATGTGACAAAGCACTTTATCGAGCTTCGCGGTATCGGGATTATCGATGTGAAGCAGATGTTCGGTGTGGAATCCGTAAAGGACACCCAGACCATCAATATGGTGATTTCCCTTGCAGAATGGTCCAAGGATAAGGATTATGACCGCTTGGGCTTAAAGGATAATTATACAGAGTTTTTGGGAAATCAGATTATCAGCTACGATATCCCCATTCGTCCGGGTAGAAATGTGGCCATCATCGTGGAGTGTGCCGCAATCAATAACAGAGCGAAGAAGATGGGCTACAATGCCGCACAAGTACTGTATGAGCGAGTGACGAAGAATATGAATATGCAGGAAGAGGAGTAAATGGAACATTTTCAAGGCAACTTACTAAGAGAATACACCAGCTTTAGTAGGAGGAAAAGCAAAGGACTTCTATATTCCCCGCTCCTTTGAAGATGTGGAAGAACTTCTCAAGAGGCTGCATACGGAAGGAAAGGACTTCTATGTCCTTGGAAAGGGATCTAATGTTTTGATCTCCGATGAAGGCCTTGACGCCCCTGTGATTCTTATTCGTGAAAATCTATCCGGAATTCACTTCCAAATCTATAAGGAGCATTTGGAAGAGAAAAATCAAGAAGATTGGGCGATTTTTACAGCCCTTGCCGGAACAAGTCTTTCCGAACTTGCAAAATATGCGGAGGAAAAGGGCTACACGGGAATGGAGCCTCTCTCCGGTATTCCCGGTACTGTAGGCGGAGCGGTCAAGATGAATGCCGGCGCCTATAACAGCGAAATCAAAGATGTTTTCCATCATGGTACATTTTGTAAAAGAAATGGAGAAATCTTCGACCTTTCTCTTTCGGAAATGGATTTTTCTTATCGACATTCTGCGGTGGAAGACGGGATGCTCTGCCTTTCTGCAAGCTTCCTTTTAAAGAAGGGAGAACTTGCGTCCATTCGAGAGAAAATGGAGGATTTTCAAAAGAGAAGGGCGGAGAAGCAGCCTTTGGAGCTTCCCTCTGCCGGTTCCACCTTTAAAAGACCGGAGGGAGACTATGCTTCTCGCCTTATCGAAGCGGCAGGACTTAGAGGTTTTCGTATGGAGAATGCCGCCGTTTCCGAGAAGCATTGCGGTTTCGTGGTCAATCTCGGCGGAGCAAGCGCAAGAAATATTTATGAGCTTATCGAAGAAGTGAAAAGGATAGTCAAAGAAAAGGAAGGTGTACAGCTGGAAACGGAAATCAAGCTGTGGGGCAGTTTTTAGCAAAAGAAGCAGTTATTTTTCAGTAAAAAGAAAGAGCTTTTTTTAAGTGGAAAAAAAGAGTTTTTTTGTAATAAAAGAGAAGTGTAATTTAGAAGAAGGAGCGGGATTTGGAAGAGAAGGAAAGACCGGTCCGAACCGAGAAGGAGGCAAAAACGTTCCTGTCTTATCTTGACCGGAATGAGTGGTGCAGGGAAAGACGGTGGCGCTGAAGATTCTGGAGGACTTCGGATTTAACTGTATAGATAATCTTCCGGTTGCTTTTACTGGATAAGTTTTTTGGAACTGGTGATGGAAAACGGGAGAGAAGAGCAGATTGCTTTTGGGAATTGACAGCAGAAACATACAGGATCTGGACGGATTGGAAGAGCACCTTTCTCGATGGGAAGAGAAAATCTCCTTTCAAATCGTCTTTTTGGACGCAAAAGATGAGGTTCTGATTCAGCGCTTTAAGGAAACCAGAAGATCACACCCGCTTTCCAAGGAAGGCAGGGTAGAGACGGGAATTATATCCGAGCGAAAGAAGCTTGCATTCCTACGAAAAAAAGGCGGATATCATCATCGATACCTCGAAGCTTTTGACCAAAGAGCTCAGAAGCCAGCTTTTTTCCATTTTTTTGAAGAAGAAAAAATATAAGAATCTGCAGTTAAGCATCGTCTCCTTCGGCTTTAAGTACGGGATTCCGGAGGACCTGGATTTACTCTTTGATGTACGTTTCTTACCGAATCCTTATTATGAGAAGGACTTGAAATCCCATACGGGAACGGAAGAAATTGTACAGCGCTTTGTTTATCAGGATGGGAATGCGGAGATTTTCCTGCATAAGCTAAAGGCGCTTTTGGATTTTTTGATTCCTCTCTATATCAGCGAAGGGAAGAATCAGTTGGTTATCGGCATTGCCTGTACCGGAGGAAAGCATCGTTCCGTCACGATTGCCGAAAAATTGTATCAATCCATAAAGGATATGGAGAATATCGGAGTAAGACTGGACCATAGAGATATAAATAAATAATATATAGTTAATAAACACTAAAAACTGTAAAAAATTCAAGAAAACCAAAGAAAATTATAGGGCAAATCGTATAGTGGAAAATTTCAAAAGCAAAGATAATGAAGTGAAAAAACTCTCTTTTTCGAAGAGAATTAAGGCTGAACTGTTGAAAAGAGGCTTTACAGAAAATCTAAAAACCATTAAGATGAAGCCAGATGATAAGGAGAAAAGCAAGGAAGAGTTGAAACAGTATTTTCTTGCAGGAGCTTCTGTAACGGATCCCATGAAAGAATATCATTTGGAATTTTTACCTGAGTCTGAAAAAGAGCTGGAACGGATAGAAGAGATTTTAGAAAGCTTTTCGATCCATCCGAAAAGAGGATTTCGGGGAAAGAATTCCATGGTGTACTTAAAGGATGCAGGAGAAATAGCGGATGTTTTGAAGATTCTTGGGGCTTTTGAAAGTCTGATGGAATTGGAAAATGCCCGTATTCTCAAGGAAGTCAGCGAGAATGTCAACCGTAGAGTCAACTTTGAAGCGGCGAACATCAATCGTACGGTAAAGGCAAGTGTTAAGCAACAAGAGGACATTCTTCTTATTAAAGAGAAAATAGGTTTAGAACGAATTGAATCTGGTTTACGAGAAGTTGCTGAACAGCGTTTACGCTATCCGGATGCATCCCTTGAGGAACTTTCCAAGGGTCTCGCGACACCAATCGGAAAGAGCGGTGTAAATCATCGGTTGCGAAATTGGCCAGGATTGCAAAAGAGCTTCGCAATGAAGCTTAAATCACTCTGGGATTAGGAGGCTCGTAAGCACTGGGGGAGGCACAGACTATGAGAGATAATAATATTACAGTGAATTTACCGAAGAACAAAGAGGATCATCCGGTAGCAATGCTGGTACAGATTGCAAGCCGCTTTCAGTCCAGTATCTATATGTCCGAGGGAAATAGAAGAGTGAATGCCAAGTCTATTATGGGCATGATGGCATTGGGCTTGGATAATGGTACGGAACTTTATGTTTCCGCAGAAGGAGAAGACGAAGAAGCAGCCATTACGGCCATCAGCGATTACCTTTTGGGGGAAGCAATATAGAGAACAGGCTCTTGTGAAAGAAGGGGCTTTCGGGTAAAGTATCCCGGAAGTCCTTTATTTTTATATAGGCGATTGTGATATTTTTGTACAAAATGATAAGCGATGCAGAATTACTGCATGGAAGGGTGCGTAACTTTCTTATTGGCATAGTAGAAACAGAGGCGAAAATGGCATTTACACATTTACATGTTCACAGCAGCTATAGCTTGTTGGACGGCTCAGGAAAGATCCCGGAGATGATTTCCCGGGTAAAGGAACTGGGCATGGATTCCTGCGCTTTAACGGATCACGGAGTGATGTATGGTGTCATTGACTTTTACAGGGAAGCCAAGAAGCAGGGAATTCATCCTATCCTTGGTTCGGAAATCTATCTTACGGAAGATATGGCGGAGAAAAGCCTCCAAAAGGGAGAAGCGAGATACTATCATCTGGTCCTTCTTGCGGAAAATGATACCGGCTTCCATAATCTGATGAAGCTGGTATCCCTTGGCTTTACGGAAGGCTACTATTATAAACCGCGTGTAGACTATGCCGCTTTAGAAAAATACCATGAGGGCATCATCGCCCTTTCCGCCTGCCTTGCGGGAGAGGTTTCCCGAGCACTTCGCTATAACGACTATGAAAAGGCGAAGGAGGCGGCTTATCGCTACGAAAAAATTTTCGGAAAAGGAAATTTTTTCTTGGAAATGCAGGATCACGGCTATCCGGAGCAAAAGCTTGTAAACCAAGGTATGCTCAGGCTCCATGAAGAGACGGGTATCCCTTTGGTTGCGACAAACGATATTCACTATACCTATAAGGAAGATGCAAAGCCGCATGATATTCTGCTTTGCCTGCAAACGGGAAAGAAGCTGCAGGACGAAGATAGAATGCGCTATCCCGGTGGCCAGTTTTATATTAAAAGCGAAGAAGAAATGAAAGAGCTCTTTCCCTTTGCGAAGGAAGCGCTGGAGAATACGGCACGTATTGCAGCGCGCTGTCAGGTAGAGATTGAGTTTGGAAAATATCATTTACCGAAGTATCGGATTCCGGAGGGCTATGACAGTTCCTACGCCTATCTGGAAGAACTTTGCTTAAAGGGGCTTGCAAAACGCTACGGAGAGCTTACGGAAGAGAAGAAAGAACGACTTTACTATGAGCTCGGAGTCATCCGGAATATGGGCTTTGTCGATTATTTCCTTGTGGTTTGGGACTATATTAACTTTGCAAAAACATCAGGAATCGCAGTGGGGCCGGGAAGAGGCTCTGCAGCAGGCTCTATTGTTGCCTATGCAATCGGGATAACGGATGTAGATCCTATCCGCCATCAGCTTCTTTTTGAGCGATTCTTAAATCCGGAGAGAGTCAGTATGCCGGATATCGACGTGGACTTTGAGTATGAAAGAAGACAGGAAGTCATTGATTACGTCGGAAGAAAATATGGAAAAGAGCAGGTCAGCCAGATTATCACCTTCGGAACCCTTGCGGCAAGAGGGGTTATTCGTGATGTCGGAAGAGTCCTGGATATTCCCTATGCAAAATGTGATCAGCTTGCAAAGCTCGTTCCTGCAGAACTCAATATGACCTTGCAAAAGGCACTCACGGTCAGTAAAGATTTGAAAAATCTGTATGACACGGAAGAAGAGACCAAGAACATGATTGATCTCTGTCTGCGCCTTGAGGGCCTTCCCCGCCACAGCTCCATGCATGCGGCAGGGGTGGTGATAGCCGGAGGCCCCGTTTCCGACTACGTACCCTTGGCAAAGGCGCAGGACGGTTCGATCACCACCCAGTTTACGATGACAACCATCGAAGAGCTGGGACTTTTGAAAATGGATTTTCTGGGGCTTCGTACTCTAACCGTGATCCAAGATGCCATTCGCTTTGTAGAGAAGAATCACGGAATAAAAATAGATCTTGATCATCTGAATTATGACGATAGCGAAGTCTATGCCATGCTTTCCAAGGGGGATTGCGCAGGGGTTTTCCAGCTGGAATCTTCCGGCATGATAAATTTTATGAAGCGTCTCCGTCCATCTAACCTTGATGATATCATTGCCGGTGTGGCACTCTACCGTCCGGGACCCATGGATTTCATTCCCGACTATATTGCCGGAAAGAAGAATCCGGAGAAGGTACACTATGACTGCAAAGAAATGGAACCGATTTTAAAAAATACCTATGGCGTTATTGTCTACCAAGAGCAGGTTATGCAGATTGTGCGAGACCTTGCCGGCTTTACCATGGGAAATTCCGACCTGCTTCGCCGTGCCATGAGTAAGAAGAAGCTGAAGGAAATGGAAAAGGCAAGACAGAGTTTTGTTTACGGAAACAAAGAAGAGGGAATATACGGTTGTCTCTCGAAGGGGATTTCCGAGGAAGTGGCGAATCGCATCTACGATAAGATGATTGACTTTGCAAACTATGCCTTTAACAAGTCTCATGCCGTGTCCTACGCCCTCCTGTCCTATCAGACAGCTTATCTGAAGCGTTACTATGCACCGGAGTTTTATGCCGCAACCATGAGCTCCTTTATGGACAATATGGTAAAGACGGCAGAATACATAGAAGTGGCAAGAGAAGAGGGAATCCCCATCCTTCCGCCGGACATCAATGAAGCGGAGGTGGGATTTCCGTCAAGGGCGGAGAAATCCGTTACGGTCTCTCTGCGGTAAAGGGAGTAGGACGAAGTGCCGCGGAAACCATTTTAGAGGAAAGAAAAAAAGGAAGCTTTAAGAACTTTGAAGACTTTGTGCTTCGTATGAGTGCAAGGGGCTTAAACCGAAGAGCGATGGAATCCTTTATTCATGCCGGCTCTTTGGATAGCTTGGAAGGAAATCGGAGAGAGAAGCTTGTGATGCTTTCGGAAGTGCTGGAAGACCTGCAAAAAGGGAAAAAAGACATTATTCCCGGTCAGATGAGCTTGTCCGACCTTCTTGGAGAGGAGTCGGAAGAAAAGGGCGATTTTGAGTTGCTCTTTCCGGATCTCGAGGAGTTTCCGAAGGCCGAGCTGCTTCGAAATGAGAAAGATGCTTTGGGGGTCTACCTTTCCGGGCATCCTTTAGACAGTGATAAGGCTTTGATGAAAGAAGTCTGCACGCGAAAGGCCAGGGATTTTTCCGAAGAAGCACAGGAAGAGCAGAAAGAGGACGGCATCCGAGACGATGAAATCTGCATCGTGGGCGGACTCCTTACGAATATCAATAAGCGGATCACGAAGAAAAATGAGATGATGGCCTTCCTTACCATAGAGGACAATACCGCCAGCATGGAAGTGGTGGCATTTCCCCGTACCTTTGAAGCGGCAAAAGAATTTTTGACAGGGGATTCAAAGATTTTTGTGAAGGGTAGAATTCAGAAAAAGGATGAGGGAGAGGCGAAACTCATTGCGGAAAAGATAATTCTCTTTGCAAAAGTGCCGAAAGAAATATGGGTACAGTTTTCAGATAAGGAAGAGTATGAAAAAAGAGAAGCCGAGCTTCTGCAAATCCTTAAAGAATATAAGGGAGAAAGTGAAGTGGTACTCTATTTGAGAAAAGAAAAGGCCATAAAGCGTCTCCCGGGGGAATTCAGAATCGATTCCGGAGAAGGAACGAGAAGTCTTCTTATGGAAAAATTCGGGACGGAAAATGTGAAAGAAAAGACAAAGTCCTTGAAATTCCTATAGGAATACAGTAATATATTGAGCTTGATTGAAGTATTTCATTTATATCGAGAATTGAACACAAAGTGTATCATCGAGGCTTCATCATGAGCACAGTATAAAAAGTGTGGGAGATCTCGTTTCAAGGATATGCATTTGGAAATAGAGGAGGAGAAATTTATGGCAGCGGTGAAGACGATAGGAGTATTAACTTCCGGCGGAGATGCTCCGGGGATGAATGCCGCAATCCGCAGTGTGGTAAGATCGGCAATCCATCACGGTTTAAAGGTAAAGGGTGTCATGCGTGGCTATGCAGGGCTCATAGAGGAAGAAATTGTAGATATGGACAGTCATTCCGTATCCGACATCATAAGCCGCGGAGGAACTATTCTCTACACTGCTCGTTGTAAAGAATTTACAACTGTAGAAGGCCAAAAGAAGGGGGCTGAAATCTGTAAAAAACACGGAATTGACGGCATGGTCGTAATCGGAGGAGACGGATCCTTTATGGGAGCGGGCAAGCTTTCCGCCTTGGGAGTGAACACCATCGGTGTGCCGGGAACCATTGACCTTGATATTGCATGTACGGATTATACTATCGGTTTTGATACCTCGATTAATACCGCTATGCAGGCGATTGATAAGATTCGTGATACTTCCACTTCTCACGAGCGTTGTTCCATTATCGAAGTAATGGGTAGACGCGCCGGCTATATTGCTCTTTGGTGCGGTGTGGCAAATGGGGCTGAGGAGATTCTTCTTCCGGAGAAGTATGACGGAGATGAGCAGGCTATCATTAACCGTATTATTGAAAGCCGGAAGAAAGGGAAGAAGCACTATATCATTATCAATGCCGAGGGAATCGGACACTCTTCCTCCATGGCAAGCCGTATTGAAGCCGCTACCGGAATTGAGACCAGAGCGACCATTCTCGGACACATGCAGCGAGGCGGGTCTCCGACCTGTAAGGATAGATATTATGCGTCTATCATGGGGGCAAGAGCGGTGGAATTGCTTTGTGAAGGAAAGTCCAACCGACTGGTTGCTTACAAGAAGGGCGAGTTTGTGGATTATGATATTCAGGAAGCATTGCAGATGAAGAAGGATATTGATGAAGAGCAGTACCGAGTTGCACAGCTTCTTGTAAGATAAGAGGGCAATGTTGTAAGAGTAAGAGAGCGATATTGTAAGATAAGAGAGCAATAAAGAGGATAGTTTGGAAGAAAAATTCAAGAATAAACTGGAAAATATCATAAAGTTGCACGGGATAGAGGGCTTCTCCTTCAGGGAGGACCTTCTTTCTCTTTGTGAAGAAGAGGAAGATGCATCGGAAACAACAGCAGAAACAACAGCGGAAACAATGGCAGAAACAACAGCAGAAACAACGGCAGAAACAATAGCAGAAACGAAACAGAAGGGGCAGCCGCTTTTTCATCCTGTTCGTATCGGAAAACTTGTACTTCCGGGTAATATCCTGATGGCACCGATGGCGGGCGTTACCGACCTGCCTTACCGTATTCTCTGTAAAGAAATGGGAGTGAGTCTTTCCTGCACGGAAATGGTTTCGGCAAAGGCTATCTTATATGGGAATAAGAATACCGATTCACTTTTGGAAAAGGGAGAAGAACCGGGGCTTAGAGCGGTGCAGCTTTTCGGTTCGGATCCGGAGATTATTGCGGAAATGGCGAAACGGGTGGAGCCGGATTTTGATATTCTTGACATCAATATGGGCTGTCCCGTGCCTAAAGTCGTGCGCAATCAAGAGGGTTCCGCTCTTATGGAAAACCTTCCTCTTGTCGAGAAAATTTTATCCGCTATGGTGAAGGCGGTAGATAAACCCGTTACCGTAAAGTGTCGTCTGGGCTTTACGGACTCCCATATTAATGTATTGGACTTTGTGAAAGTAGCAGAAGGCGCGGGTGTATCCGCTATTGTGGTACATGGAAGAACAAGAGAACAGTATTACCGAGGAAAAGCAAACTGGGATTGGATTCGAAAAGCCAAGGAAGCGGTGCAGATTCCGCTCTTTGGAAACGGAGACATTTTTACGGAAGAAGATGCGATGGCGATGCTCCTGTCCACGGGGGTGGACGGCATTTCCTTAGGAAGAGGTGTGCAGGGAAATCCCTTTCTGATAAGAAGGATTCGTACCCTACTGGAAAAGGGGATGCAAGAACCGCCTCTTTCGTTGCCGGAGCGAAAGGAGATGATGCTTCGGCATCTTCGGCTTATGGAACAGATCAAGGGAGAACATCTTGCACTTCTCGAAATGAGAAAACACCTGTCTTGGTATATGGAAGGCCTTCCGGATGCGGCCAGATGGCGTAAAGAGGTCAATCAGGAGCAGGACTTAAGAGCAGTTTATAGGATGGTGCAGAGTCTATAGCATTGTAGAGTGGATTTTCTCTGAAGAATAAGGTTAAAGAAATAGATTGACTTCTTTATTCTAAATTGTTAGAATATCCCTTTGTATTGAATGCTTTACGGCTTCCGGCGTACCGGAGGCCGTATTCTTAACGAGTGCTGTTTCCTTCTTTCGGGATACACCATAACAGTTTTAAAGAGAACGGGTTTCGTCTTTTCATGAACATCGAGATTTTCTTCTCATGAATAGCGGGTTTTACTCGTTTTAATAATAAAGAAAGGTCAGGAAGATATCGTGGCAGAAGCAAAAAAGAATCTCCTCACAAGAGCCGGCTTAAACAAGCTGGAGAAGGAATTACATGATTTAAAGGTTAATCGAAGACAAGAAATCGCAGAGAAAATCAAAGAAGCCAGAGAGCAGGGAGATTTATCCGAGAACGCGGAGTACGACGCAGCTAAGGATGAGCAGAGAGAGATAGAGGAGCGCATCGTGGCAATTGAGACCCTCTTGAAAAATGCGGAAGTGGTTGACGATGCGGAAGAAGGAAGCATCAATATCGGTTGCAAGGTAAAGCTCTATGACAAGGAATTTGACGAGGAGGTGGAGTACCACATTGTAGGATCCACGGAAGCGAATTCCTTACAGGGGAAGATTTCCAATGAATCTCCGGTAGGCATGGCATTACTGCACCACAAGGCAGGAGATGAGATTGTTGTAGAGACCCAGGCGGGAAATATGGAATACAAAGTCTTGTCTGTGGAACGTTATACTGAAGAATAAGATATTGAGTAGGAAGACTTCTTTGATGAATCCGGATTAAAATTCACGACAATTAAAGAAGTCTTTTTTGATGAATATGTCTGACGGTAGATGAATATGTCCAACAGTAGAGAACAGAAAGGGAGAGCTATGAGCGAAAAGGAAAAGAACAATGCAAATCAGCAGGACATGAACCATATTTTAAAGGCAAGATATGACAAGTTGAAAGAATTACAGGACGCTCAGGCGGACCCGTTTCTGATTACGAAAGCGGAGCAGACGCATCACTCTACAGAGATTAAAGAGAACTTCTCTGCTTTGGAAAATCAGCAGGTCGTGATTGCCGGACGTGTTATGGCAAAGCGTGTCATGGGAAAGGCCGGATTTCTTCATGTGCAGGATCGAGATGGAAAGATTCAGGTTTATGTGAGTCGGGAAAGTCTCGGAGAAGAGGAATACAAGGCCTATAAGAAGCTGGATATCGGAGATATCGTAGAAGTTTCCGGTTATGTTTTTAAGACGCAGACAGGAGAAATCTCGATTCACGGGGAGAAGATTGTCCTACTCTCCAAGTCTCTCTACCCGCTTCCGGAAAAGTTCCACGGTTTGCAGGATACGGATACTCGTTATCGTCAGCGTTATGTGGACCTCATTATGAATGAAGACAGCCGCGATGTTTTTATGAAGCGTTCTCAGATTCTTCGCGAGATCCGGAACTTCCTTGCCGGAAGAGATTTCTTGGAAGTAGAGACACCGATGCTTGTGGAAAAATGCGGGCGGTGCTGCGGCGCGTCCCTTTGAAACCCATTACAATGCTTTTAAATGAGGACGTAAAGCTTCGTATTTCCTTGGAGCTTTACTTAAAGCGTCTGATTATCGGCGGTATGGAGCGTGTTTATGAGATTGGAAGAGTGTTCCGTAATGAGGGAATCGATACCCGCCATAACCCGGAATTTACTTTGATGGAGCTCTATCAGGCATATACTGACTATGATGGCATGATGGAGCTTACCGAGTCCATGTTCCGTTACCTTGCTGAAAAAGTCTGCGGAACACTTCATATCAGTTATCAGGGTACTCCTATCGATCTGGAAAGCCCGTTCAGAAGACTTACCATGACCGATGCCATTAAGGAATATGCCGGCATCGATTTTGACAAGATTCAAACCTTGGAAGAGGCAAGAGCCCTTGCGAAAGAAAAGGAAATTGCCTTTGAAGAACACCACGGTATAGGGGACATCGAGAACCTCTTCTTCGAAGAGTACTGCGAAGAGAAACTGATTCAGCCGACTTTTATCATGGACCACCCCTTATCCATTTCTCCGCTTACAAAGAAGAAGCCGACCGATCCCGAGAAGGTAGAGCGTTTCGAGCTCTTTATTTACGGAAGAGAAATGGCAAATGCTTACTCCGAGCTCAACGATCCTATCGACCAGAGGGAGCGTTTTAAGGCGCAGGATGCTCTGGCTGATGCGGGAGATGAGGAAGCGAACCACACCGACGAAGACTTCCTTCATGCTATGGAAATCGGTATGCCGCCAACGGGCGGAATCGGCTACGGTATCGACCGTTTGGTGATGCTTCTTACCGATGCTGCATCGATTCGTGACGTTTTACTCTTCCCCACAATGAAGTCCTTGGACAAGAAGGATGAAAGTGAAGGAAAGAAGAAGGTAGAATCCGGAGCAGAAAACGAAAATAACGGTTTCTTTACGCCGAATAACAAGATTGATTTTTCAAACGTGAAGATTGAACCTCTCTTCGAAGAACAGGTTGATTTCGAGACCTTCAGTAAGTCCGACTTCCGTGCAGTAAAGGTAAAGGACTGCGTTGCCGTTCCAAAGAGTAAGAAGCTCTTACAGTTTACTTTAGACGACGGAACAGGCACGGACAGAACCATTCTCTCCGGAATTCATGCATACTATGAGCCGGAAGAGCTAATCGGAAAGACTTTGATTGCGATCACAAACCTTCCAAAAAGAGCAATGATGGGAGTAGCGTCCTGCGGTATGCTGCTTTCCGCCATTAACCAGAAGAAGGATAGTGATGAGGAAGAATTGCATCTTCTTATGGTGGATAACCATATCCCGGCAGGAGCGAAGTTGTATTAATTTATTAAGCACATAATAAAACAGTTTTAAAAGGACTCCCTTTACGGGAGTTCTTTTTTGACTTCTCAGTGAGAATGATATTGAAAGTACACGATATTTCGTTTCGGATATTGATAAGCTAAAAGAAAAACAGGTACAGTAAAAATGTGTTTAAACAATTCATAATTCGCTCATGAAATGTGGATTATGAATTGAAAAACGCTCATGTTTTGTGTAAAATAAGGAAAAAGATTTATTGCGGAGGAATTATTCGAATGTATCTAAAAAGGAAGGTAGATGCTTTTTTAGCGGCATGGAGAGCAGATCCAAACAGAAAACCACTCATTATTAAAGGTAGTCGCCAAATTGGGAAGACAGAATCCATTCTGCATTTTGCTGCTGACAATTATGAGAACGTAATCGAGATTAATTTTGTTCGTGATGAAAAATATAAGGGAATTATTGCGGAGGGTTATGAGGCTGCTGACATAATAAAGAACATCTCTTTAATTGATCCTTCAAAAAAGTTTGTGCCGGGAAAAACACTGCTCTTCTTTGATGAGATTACAGAGTTTCCGGAAATTGCCACCTCTCTTAAGTTCTTTTGTATTGACGGCCGTTTTGATGTGATTTGCAGTGGATCCATGTTGGGAGTCAATTACAAAAGAATTGAAAGCAATAGTGTGGGATATAAAAAAGACTATGAAATGTATTCTATGGATTTTGAGGAGTTTTTGTGGGCTAAGGGTTATGGAAATGATACTGTGGAAAATCTGCTTTCTCACATGAAGGAATTTACGCCTTTCAGTGAATTGGAAATGAGTGTCTTCCATTCCATCTTTCTAGATTATAATATTCTTGGGGGGATGCCTGCGGTTGTGAAAGAATATATCGAGCGAAATACCTTTGAAGGTTCTCTTGAAACGCAAAAGCAGCTCATAGCAGATTACAAAGAAGATATTCGGAAATATGCATCCGGTATAGATCAGACCAGAATCATGAATGTGTTTAATCGGGTTGCGCCTCAACTTGCAAGAGAAAATAAAAAATTCCAGATTTCCAAGGTCGTTTCAGGGGCACGATTCCGTGATTATCGAGGTTGTGCGGAGTGGCTTGTGGACGCAGGAATAGTCAATATCTGCTATAATATGGAATTCCCGGAACTGCCTCTAGGGGGCAATTACAATTCTGATGCGTTCAAACTGTATTTCGCAGATACCGGTTTGTTGGTATCCATGTTGGATGATGAATCGCAGGAAGATCTCAGGGCTAACAAGAATCTGGGAGTCTATAAGGGGGCACTCTATGAAAATATGGTAGCTGAAGCGCTTGTCAAACAAGGGTATAAACTGTTTTATTTCAAGAAAGAGGATTCCACCTTGGAAGAGGATTTCTTTATCCGTTCAACAGCTTCCCTGATTCCTGTTGAGGTAAAGGCAAAGTGGTCGTACAAAATCAATGAAGACACTGATTAGTTCCAATCATTATCCGGATATCAGATATGGAATGAAGTTTTCAAAAAACAATATTGGGCATGAAGACCGTATCTACACATTCCCATATTTCTGTGTATTTCTACTGAAGAGATTTATGGCAGATTTTCATGCAATAGAAGAATATCAGCGAGATAAAAGATAGGAACACTAAAATTAACCATTTAAGATACGAAGAGGTAATCAATTTGTTTGTAATTTTATGGTTCGATTTCATGATGGTTTTGCTCTATTTGATTATAGGGATTATATTTATGGGAGTCCTTGTGAGGTATTTTGAAAATGATAATGCATGATTGGAATAACGAAAAAGAGAACGTGATTCTTCTGATTCATCCGATGCTTTCGTCAGCAAACGGCATGAAGACATTTATTGCTGACATCATTGGAGAGGAATACCGTTATCTCGCACCGGATCTCTCAGCGCACGGCGATGCCGATAAGGATACTTATAAAAGTGCTGCTGACGAGGCAAAACAGATCCATGAGTATTTGGCTGAGAAAAAGATCACGGAGCTCTCACTCGGATATGGGGCTTCACTGGGCGGGGTGGTTCTTCTGCAGCTTCTCAAATATGATGATATTGCATTCAACCATCTGTTTTTTGAGGGAAGCAGTTTCTACACTAACGCAAAGATGATGGAGTGGATTCTCCGCACGGTGTTTCTGCATAAACATAAGAAGGCTGTCGCAGACCCGGAGCTTAGTGTGAAGAAGATGTCCTCCATGTTTGGAGAAGAGGCCGCTCCGCTTCTGGCAAACATTTTATTGCAATGAATGAGGAGAGTATTCGAAATATCGTTCACGACTGTGCATTCGTGGAACTGCCGCCGCTTTCCGATGATGTTCAAAGGAAATGCGTCTTTTCGTACGGAGATAAGGATTTCGATTATAAGAAGGCAAAGAAGATGATTCCCAAGACCTATCCGCTCGCCCAAATAAAGGTATGGGAAGGATACGACCATTGCCGGATGATGACGAAAGATAAGAATAATTACTGCCGGGAACTTGAGAAATGTATTCATGAATAATAAGCAACAAAACGCCTGACCATCACCTCGATGATCAGGCGTTAATCTTTTCCGGCGAAAAACCTTCCCAAGAGCAGCCGGAACATCCACAGGAGCCACCGCAGGAGCGTGACGAGCTAAGAGGTATATGCTTGACACCAACATCTGTATTTATGTAATTAAGTCTAAGCCGGAAAAGGTATTTAAAAATTTACAGACTATTCATCCGGAGGATGTGTGTATATCATCGGTCACTTATGCCGAATTGGTGCATGGCGTAGAAAAGAGTGCAGTCTCTCGGATAGACAATCGTAACGAATTATGTGAAAGAATTTTCCAGAGTGGCTGCTCTGAAAATTGAGAATTGGGCAGAATAATTCATTTCAGTCATATTGTGAAGAAGAGAGTATGCTTTATAGCGGATGAAGTTCACTTCATCCGCTATTTTTATCCGAAAAATTATAGATATGCAATTTTTCCCGCAGGATACTTTGAGCGTTAAGAAAATATAAGACAAAAGAAAATATAAAGCAGAAAAAAAAAAACAGTTGACGTTTGAACGAAGCAGTATTATAAACATAACTGATAATTGAATTATCGATAATATGATTACCAAACTAAGTTCATTTGCTAAACAGCAAATATGAAGGAGAAAGCATATGTCAAAACCGCGATACCAGTATTGACCCGAGGCTTTTTGGAAAGTGCTCGTAAAGAGTTCATGGAAAAAGGGATTTATAAAAGCCGAACTGAAAACAATCTGTGAGAATGCAAAAGATAACAACAGGAGCGGTTTATAAACGATATAAAGGGAAAGAAGAACTGTTTAGTGCCGTTGTCGAAGAAGCGGTAACCACTTTAGATCGTTTTGTTTCGGAACGAACGGATGTGGACTTTTCCTCTATGAGCGATGAAGAAGTGAGAAATACATGGATTATGAATGAGAAATACATCTTAGATGTGTTCCGAATCCTATGGGGTATTCGAGAAGAATTTGTATTACTTTTAGAAAAATCTGCCGGAACAGTGCATGAGAACTTCGGGCATGATTTTGCTTTTCGCATGACGCACGCCTATACGCAATACTATGAAGAGGCAAAAAAGAGAAATATTGCGAAAGCGGAGATTTCGGGCCAGGAAATGCATGTTCTCTGTACGGTATTCTGGACCTCTATTTATGAGCCTTTCATTCATAAGATGTCTTGGAAAGAAATCGAAGAGCATTGTAAAGTTCTATGCAGATTCCTGGATTGGAAAAAGGCAGTAGGAATCATGGATTAGTATAGTTTGACCGTCGAAAGACGGCTTAAAAACAATAGAATAGTTAGTGATAACTAATTTATTCGGATTTTTATAACAACATGATATGAATATGAATTGAATAAACTAACTAATGCGAATCGCAATAAGGCAATATTTCTGCCGGTAAGAATGAAATAGAAAGGAGAGCACAATGTTTAAAAAAGTAGCTCCCTATATGGGAGAATACAAGAAATACACGATCCGAGCAGTCATCATGATGTGTATAGGGATTGTAGCAAAAACGATGCCCTATTTTTTCCTGTATCAGATGATTTCCCCTTTAACAAAAGGGCAATCAATCAGTTTGGGATATCTGATGCTCAGGGTACTCGGGGTACTTTTGTCGGAAATCATTTATTCTTTCGCCTATGTAAAAGGTCTGATATTTTCCCATATCAGTGCATATAATACCCTGAAAAATTTAAGAATATCTCTACAGGGGAAACTGGAAAAACAGTCTCTCGGAGATATAGAAAGCCTTGGTACCGGTCGCATAAAAAAGGTATTTACAGAAGATATTGATATGATTGAGCTTTTACTTGCTCATGCAATTCCGGAAGGGATTGCCAATATTTCGATTCCGCTTGCCATCCTCGTTCTGATGTTTGTGGTGGATTACCGCTTAGCTTTGCTTTCCTTTATTCCTATCCTCGTAGGAATCTTTGCCATGGGCATGATGATGAAGCAGGGCAGTTCCAAAATGGATGCTTACTATGAATCCGCTGCTGTGATGAATAACACGATTATTGAATATGTAAATGGAATGGAAGTGGTGAAGGTATTCAATAAGGACGGCGATTCCTATAAAAGATTCGGAGAAGTCGTAAAAAACTACAGAGATTTTACCCTTTTATGGTACAGAGCTTGTTGGCCATGGATGGCGATGTATTCCAGTGTTTTGCCGTGTCTCGCCCTTCTCATCCTTCCGGTAGGCGCTTTCTGGGTTATCAGCGGAAGTCTTGCTTTAGATAAACTGATTTTAGTGCTTTGTATGTCTTTCGCAGTCGGTCCGTCTTTTATGAAGGCGATGCATTTTGCAGGAAATTTTCCGCAGCTGAATTATAAAATCGCAGAGCTGGAACATCTTATGGATAAACCGGCGCTTCAAGAGGGAAGTGCAAGTTTTAGCGGAGTGAATAGAGATGTTCAGTTTGAAAATGTCAGATTCGCATATGGAGAGAAAGAGGTTCTGCATGGGGTAAGTCTGGAACTTACACAGGGAACAACAACCGCACTTGTTGGAGAATCAGGAAGCGGAAAATCTACACTGGCGAAGCTTTTAGTGCATTATTATGACTTAAATGACGGAAAAATCCGGATCGGCGGGCAGGATATCACAGACCTGTCACTGGAAGCGCTGAATAATGAGGTCTCTTATGTTTCGCAGGAGCAATTTTTATTTAATACAACGCTTTATGAAAATATTCTTATCGGAAAGCCCGAGGAGAAAAGAGAAGAGGTACTGAAAGCGGCAAGTAGAGCGCAGTGTGATGAATTTCTGAAGAGACTTCCGGATGGAATAGAGACCATGGCGGGAGACGGCGGAAAGCAACTGTCGGGAGGAGAACGCCAGAGAATTTCCTTGGCACGTGCGATTTTGAAGGATGCGCCGATTGTGGTTTTGGACGAGGCGACCGCCTTTATGGATCCTGAAAATGAAGAAAAATTAAATGCTGCTCTTGATGAAATTACAAAGAATAAGACGGTGCTTGTGATTGCGCACAGACTTTCCACGGTAAAAAATGCGGATAAGATTTGCGTGATAAAAGAAGGAAAGTGTATCGCAGCCGATAAGCATGAGAAGCTCCTGGAAGACTGTCCGGAGTATAAGAAATTCTGGGATGCCTCTGTAAGTGCAAGCACATGGAAGATTAAGGGAGGAGAAAAAGCATGCTAAAGATACTGCATAGAATCGTTTGTATGACAGGAAAATACAGTTCCCGAATCAGAGCTTCGTATATTACTTCTTTCATCAAGGGAATTATGATGAAGGCACCGTTAATCTTCAGTTTTATTGCAATCAGTCTGTTTATGAAGGGGCAAATGCAGGAAAAGATATGTCTTTATCTTGGAATCGGTCTTGTTCTTTGCATAGCAGTGGAAGCGGTTTTTGAGCACATCACGAATGTTCTTCAATCCGCAACGGGATATGAAGTGTTTGCAGATATGCGAATGAGACTGGGAGATCATCTCCGAAACTTCCGATGGGATACTTTACAGAAGGAAATATGGGAAAAATAAGCACAGTTCTGTGTACAGACATGGTGTTTATTGAAGAGTGCTGTATGAATGTTTTATCGGAGCTGGTAACTTTTATGATTTCCCAAGGTCTTATGACGCTCATGATGTTTGCCATGGATGTACGATTAGGGATAGCTGCTCTGACAGTGATTATCGCCTTTGTCATTGTTGGAAATTGTATGATGAAAACGACCCTTGCCCATTCCAAGACGAAGCAGGAGGGAAGTGAATCGCTTACGGAAGAGGTTTTGGATTTTGCCGAAGGAATAGGGATTATCAAGTCCTTTAATATGTTAGGAGAAAAATCCAAAAGTCTTTCCGCCGAATTTGAGAAAAGTTGTAAGGAAAGTATTGACTTTGAGAAAAGCTATGGGCCCTGGGCGAGAGCTTTATACCTTACCTACGGGATCGGTACATCCTTCATGCTTGCTGTAGCCGGCCTATTATATGCGAAGGGAGAAATGGCGCCGGACTATATGGTGGGAATGGTATTGTTCTTATTTGATCTATTTATTTCCATAGAGAGCTATTATGGTCAAATTACAAGACTTACGGTAACAGCGGCCTCGTTAGACAGAATAGAAGAGGTCTTTCAAGCGGAAGAACTGAAAGATGTCGGTGATCATGCGTGGTCTGAAAGTACAAAGAAGACAGAAAATGATTCGCTTGTGGAGTACAGCGATGTAAGTTTTGGCTATACAGGAAAGAATGTGCTGAATCATATCTCCTTTAGCATGAAAAAGGGGGAAATGACGGCCCTTGTAGGACCGTCAGGCAGTGGAAAATCTACCATTGCCTCTCTTCTTGCCAGATTTTGGGACATCAAGGAGGGGACGATTAAGCTTAACGGCAAAGACATCAAAAATATTTCCTTGGGAAGCCTGATGGATCAAATCAGCATGGTGTTTCAGAGGGTTTATCTTTTTAAGGACACAATCTACAACAATATCGCCATGGGTCGACCCGATGCTACAAGGGAAGAAGTAGTGGAGGCGGCAAAGAAGGCAAGATGCTATGATCTTATCCGCTCGCTTCCGGAGGGCTTTGATACGGTAATCGGGGAAGGCGGCGCCTCCCTTTCCGGCGGAGAGAAACAAAGAATTTCCATTGCCAGATGTATCCTGAAGGATTCGCCCATTGTTATTTTAGATGAAGCAACAGCAAGTGTGGATGCGGATAATGAACGGGCTATACAAGAGGCGATTTCGGCACTCTGCAAGAATAAGACCCTTCTTGTTATTGCCCATAGATTAAAGACCATAAAGGATGCGGACCAGATTCTTGTTGTATCGGACGGAAAGATTATAGAGCGCGGAAATCATGATAAACTTATGGAAGAAGACGGTATTTACGCCCATATGGTCTCCGTACAGGCGTCTTGAAAAAGGAAAAAGCAGCCTCTTCCCAATATTCAATCTGCCACTTCATTCCATCACCACATCCCCAGCAGCAGCAAGATCCGCCTCGCTGATACCAAGCTCAGACATCACATCTTCACGGGAAGACGTGGAAGAAGAGTCTTCTTTCAGGCGTCTTGTTGCCTCAAGGAGCAAAGTATAGTCTTCTTCGATCTCGCTGAGACGTTGAAATTCAGAAGGAGACAGGATAATAGCTGCCGGCTGGTTGTTTTTTAAAACAATGAGCCGGCTTTTGCTATGTAGACGATCAAAGATCCTGGAAGCCTGACCGCGGTTAAACTGCGTAATAGGAACAAGACTGTCGAGAATATCTGCTGTATATGCCATAGGAATTACCTCCATTTGTCTCTATTATAGGCATGTTAAAGACGAGAATCAAGATAAACATTATTAAATAACGACAAAAAGTAATTACAATAAATCGATATTATGTGTATTGCCTAAATTAAGACGCTTGCTTTTTCTTCCAATCATTATCCGGATATCAGATATGGAATGAAGTTTTCACAAAACAATATTGAACGTGAAGACCGGGACTCTCGGAAAGGGAGTTCTTTCTTCCGATTTATGGATATCGAATGGGGATTTGCGTAGAAAATACACTTTTACGAATGGGGATTTGCGCTGAATTTAGCTTTCTTTAAGTGGGGATTTGCGTAAAAAAGGCGATTTTCCTCTATGTTTAAAGAATCAGGAAAATAAAAAACAGAAAGCAGAAATACGTGTCATTGCATGGTCAATTGTTTTGGGATTTTTCTATATGAAAAAAATGCAGATTGGAACAATAAAATCATACAAATATCTTGATTAAAGCCCAATTTAGAATATAATCTGTTTTATATAGATGAAAAAAATGTTCCATTCTGCAAAAAAATCATGGAGATTGATATGCTGCCAAGAAAACAATATGTTAATGAGTTGATGAGATTAAAAGAGAACGGAAGAGTTAAGATTATTACCGGTCTTAGACGAAGTGGCAAGTCAGTCCTTCTTTTTGACTTGTTTCGCCGGCATCTCTTAGACGAAGGAGTTGTTCAGGAACAGATTATAGGGATACAGTTGGATGATTTGCGCAATATAAAATATAGAGATCCACTTCATTTGGATGAATATATTAGAAGCCGAATTACAGATGCAAAAAAGGTTTTTTATGTATTTATAGATGAGATACAGCTGGTTTCCGAAGTAAAGAATCCATATGTGGATAATCAAGAAGCAAAGATTAGTTTTGTAGATGTGGTTCTGGGGCTCTTGAAGATAAAAAATGTGGATGTCTATGTGACCGGAAGTAACTCAAAGATGCTTTCGTCAGATGTGCTTACGCAGTTTAGGGATAGAGGGGATGAGATTAGAGTGTTTCCCCTTTCTTTTGCTGAGTTTTATGATGCTTATGAAGGAGATAAGCGGGAGGCCTGGCAAGAGTATTACACCTATGGTGGAATGCCGATGACTTTGGAAATGGATACGCATGAACGGAAAAGTAAATATCTTCGAGACCTATTTGAAAGAACTTATATTAAGGACATCATGGAGAGAAATAAGATCAAGAACGACGAGGAGGTACTGGCTATACTTCTTGATATCCTGGCATCCGGGATTGGTTCATTGACAAATCCCGGTAAACTGTCCAATACCTTTAAGAGTGAAAGAAATATATCCCTTGCACCGGATACCATTGATAGATATTTGCATTACTTTGAGGATTCCTATCTGCTTCAAAAGGCAAAGCGTTATGATGTGAAGGGAAAAAAATATATCAAGACACCGTCCAAATACTATTACACTGACTTAGGGTTACGGAATGCCAGACTTGGATTTAGACAAATTGAGGAAACGCATTTGATGGAGAATGTTCTCTATAACGATTTGATACGGCGAGGCTTTGATGTAGACGTCGGAGTCGTAGAGATTGCAACTATGGAAGAGGGCAAAAAAGTACGGAAACAGTTAGAAGTGGATTTTGTGGTGAATAGGGGAAATGACAGGTACTACATCCAGTCGGCACTAAGCATTGCAGATCCGGAAAAGAAAAAGCAGGAAATCGCATCTCTCCTCAGAATACCGGATTCTTTTAAAAAGATGGTTGTGGTCAAAGACTATTTAAAACCTTGGAAAGATGATAATGGAATCCAGTATGTGGGGATAGAACATTTTCTCAGGGATGAAAATATCCTTGTGGGATAAAATGACTAGACAGCCCCCCCTTTGGCATGAGAGGAGCATCGCATGAGAGAATTTAAAAGCATATCCGGCCTGTATGACGGTAACTTAGCTTTATCCATAGCACCGGCCCTCACCCCCAAAGGGATAGAGGAAAATCCATTGTTTTTTCATGGAGAAATCGTCAGCGAGTTTAGAAACGCGAGGCGGATGCTGTGCTTCAGTTTGCAGACGTAAGCCCTTGCAATTCCTTATATGTCGAAGAAATCTGACGAAAATATACAGTAAGTGAATTTATATCTATTTATTGGAATTTCCATAAAAAGGAATATTCATGCAAAGGAATATTCGTGTAAAAGAATATTAAGAAAGAGATATTCATGCGAAGGAAGATTCATGTAAAAGCATATTCATGCGAAGGAAGATTCATGTAAAAGACAAAGAATTATTTCAAGAGTCTATCGGACAGGGAGGTTTTGCATAGATGAAAGAGCGTGTATACGGAGAAAAAGTCAGCATCGACACAGGAAATACAGTTTCCTTTTATGATCAAAGAGCCAAGACAATCAAAAACAGAAAGCAAGAATATACGACGGTTTTACTGGGCGATCAGGACCCGGATTTTTCCGTTAAGTGGGATGCGTATGAAAAGCAATTTATCCTTCCCAAGTTAAAGCTCAATCAAGATAAGGTGATTCTGGATATCGGCTGTGGAATAGGAAGATGGGCAGAGGCTGTTGCGGATCAATGTAAGGAATATTACGGTGTGGATTTTTCTTCGGAAATGATTGCCGTAGCAAAACAGAATATAAAGAAGGAGAACTGCCACTTTTATACCATGTCCGTTGTCGATGCATTATCCAATCCGAAAATCACAGCTCGGAAATATGACATTGTGATAGATGTCGGTGTTTCCATGTATATCAACGAAGAGGAACTAGTGGAATGTTATCAGGGACTTAAAAAACTTGCGGATCGGGATACCCTGTTCTATTTTGAAGAGAGTGTCGGAAAAAAGGAAAGAATCACTTTAAACCATATATGGTCTGACAACTTAAATGCCTATTATGGCGCAATCTATAGAACAAGAGAAGAATACAAAAGCCTTATAGAGGAGTGCATGAATGGCGTGGAGTTTATCGAGGAAGGGTATCTCCATTGCCTTGATAAGGAAGAACATGCGGAAACAAGCCACTGGTATGCGCTGTTTAAGCTGAAAAAGAATTGAGATTGGGGGTAAAGCCAATAGCGGAATACTATGCATTGCTTTATACAATGAGTTGAAAAGGATAGCCGGAAGAAGGACTGCAAAAGCTGCAGTCCTTTTTTTGCTTTTTATTATTTGTAAGAGATGAGTGCAATTTTGTAAGAGATGGGAGCATTTTCTTATCTCCGAAATAGAATTTATATGCTATACTTGGAAAGTTAAAGATATTTTCAGATAGTAAATCACAGGGAGACAGACATGCGAAGAATGACTTTTTGGAAAAAATGGATAATCAGGCTTTCCGCTTTGATGGGAATTGCTTTTGTTCTGCTCTCTATTCATGCAAAAATCAAGAAAAAAGATACAGTGTATACTCATCTTCCTGAGGAGAAAAATCCAATGGAGGGGAAAAAGGTTGTTTTTATAGAAGAGGAAAGTGACCCTGTAAATGCGGATGGAGTGAGGGGACATTTGGAAGCGGTAGGGGAAAGCAGCTTTAGAGAGTCATTTTATACACGTAGAGTAAAGAGAACTATCGATTTGTTGCTTTCTTTCTTTGCTCTTATTTTCCTGTCTCCCCTGTTTTTGGCTTTGTCCCTCGCTATTGTAATTGACGATCCGGGTCCTGTATTCTTTACGCAGAAAAGAGTAGGAAAAAATAAGCAGTATTTCCAATTACATAAGTTCCGCAGTATGAAGATGTCCACTCCTCACGACACGCCGACCCACATGTTGAAAAACCCGGAGCAATATATTACCCGGGTCGGAAAGTTTATCCGTGCTCATTCCTTGGATGAACTTCCGCAGATTTGGGATATTTTTGTGGGAAATATGTCTCTTATCGGACCGAGACCGGGACTTTGGAATCAGGATTGCTTAATTGCCGAACGGGATAAATACCATGCCAATGATGTTTTGCCCGGACTTAGCGGTCTCGCACAAATCAGTGGAAGAGATGAATTGGAAATTTCGGAAAAGGCAAAGATAGACGGAGAATACGTAGAGAAGATTGGATTTCTTATGGATATGCGATGTCTTTTTGGAACTGTATTTGCTGTGCTTGGAAAAAAAGGTGTAGTTGAGGGGGGGACCGGGAATAAAAAAGAAAACCGAGAAAAACAACAAGCTCTTAGAGAAAATAAAGAGAATGCACTCCCTCTTGAAGGAACGCAAGTCTCTGGTATTCCGGGTTTGATTATGAAAGAGGATAACAAAGTATTTAACATTTTAATTACCGGCGCCCATTCCTATGTGGGGGAGCAGGTAGAGAAATATCTAGAAGAATATAATAAAAAAATCTTTGAATTTAGCTCTGAAAAAAAACGGTATATTGTAGAAACAATAAGCCTGTATGGAGAAGAATGGAAAAAGAAGGATTTTTCTTACTATGATGTAGTCTTCCATGTTGCGGGAATTGCGCATCAAGATGATGATGCTACAATCAAAAAAAAGAACTCCTGTAGTACAGGTTCCAAGACAAGGGAAGATGAGCAAGAGACAAAGTACTATGCAATAAACCGAGACCTTGCGATTGCATGTGCAAAAAAAGCAAAGAAAGAAGGCGTTAAACAATTTATTTTTATGAGCTCTATGATAGTGTATTCGGGACTAGAGGAGGACTGCATAACTTTTAAAACCCCTATTAGAGCTAAAAATTATTATGGAGATTCGAAGTTGCAGGCAGATTTAGCTATACAGGCATTGCAATCTGATAAGTTTGATGTTGTAATTCTTCGTCCACCGATGATTTATGGAAAAGGATGTAAGGGGAATTTCCCGAAGATGGTTAAACTGGCCCAAATTTTGCCGGTTTTCCCGATAGTAGGGAATAAACGCTCCATGCTTTACATCGAAAATTTGGCTGAGTTTGTAAGGTTGATGATTGAAAATAGTGAGAGAGGAGTATTTTTTCCTCAAAACAAGGAATATGTGGATACAGGGGTAATGATTCGGGAAATTGCAAGAGTACATCATTGTAAATTATTACCTAGATTTAAAATTCCATTAAAACTTATGCAAAATCTACCGGGAAAACTTGGAAAATTGAGTAGAAAAGCATTTTCGTCTTTTTATTACCAACAAGAATGCTCCAAATACAAAGATAATTATCAGATTTTTTCTCTAGAAGAGTCAATAAGGAAAATAGAAGAGGAAAGAACGATGGGGTGAAAAAGAAATGTGTGGAGAAAAAACATCAGATATACTGGTTTCTATAGTGACAGTTTCTTTCAATAGTGAAAAAACGATTAGAAAGACCATCGAATCAGTTTTGGATCAAACCTATCAAAATATCGAATATAGAATTGTAGATGGATTATCCTCAGACAATACGGTTTCAATATGTCAAGAATATGAGGATGCTTTCAGGAAAAAAGGAATTAGATTTATTATAAGTTCTGAAAAAGATAACGGTATTTATGATGCAATGAATAAAGGTATATCTGCAGCAACGGGAGCAATTGTTGGGATTATTAATTCTGATGATTGGTATGAGTTAGATGCTGTTGAGAGTGTGGTAGATAACTATAAAAAAACAAATTTTGACTATCTTTATGGCAATATCAATATCGTTCGAAGTGATGGGAGAATTCTGCTTAAGCATTCAAAAAGGGATTTTTTTCCTACAAGTAGGCATTGGAATCATCCCACGTGTTTTGTGAAAAGACAGTTATATGAAGAAATAGGAAACTTCAAGTGTAAAGGTTTATACGATGATTTCGATTTTTTTCTTCGAGTCAGAAAGAGTAAGAAAAAAATTGTTGTATTGAATCAAGTTCTTGCAAATTTCAGGACTGGCGGGGTGAGTAATAAGAAAAGTTGGAAGAGTTGTAAAGATAGAATTAAAGAGAGATATTGTTGCTATAGTCAAAATCATTATAGTTCGTTATATTTATTGGAATGTATAGGAACTGAATTGGTTAAATTGGTGATGATATAGCGAGGTGTTCGATGGTCTTTAAGTTGATTTGCTGGTTAGGTGAACATGATAAAAAAGTTTAATCCCCAAAAAACTAAATTTTTAAAATTACTTAATGGTATGTTGAGTTTGTTTTTTCTTGAAAAAACAGCAAATTCAGCACTTGACATAAAAAGTTGCAAGAGAATATTAATTATTGATCCAACGTTGATTGGGGATATAGTGATGTTGATTCCTTTTTTACGAGTTGTAAAAAAAAATACAAATAATGCAAAAATAACTTTGGTGTGTAACAAATGGGCAAAAGATATTCTAAGTAATCAGGGGCTTGTTGATTCTTTTGTATTTGTAGATAGTAAAATCCTAAATAATCCATGGGTTTTTATTCGTAATATCAAGTATTTAAAAACCGTATATAGAAGGATTAATAGGGAAGAGTATGATGTGTCAATTGAACCGAGAGGTGATTTAAGATATATCTTGTTTATGCATTATTGTCGTGCAAAAAGAAAGGTTAGCTATAACTATACAGGAGGAGAGAAATTACTTACGGATATTATTATTCCTTCAAATACTGTGAAACATTTGGTTGAGGATAAACTATTTTTGGCTCAAAAGTTAGGATGTGATTATGAAGAGAGCGATAAGTATCCTAAATTATATCTTGATGATGATGAAATAGAAGAAAATGATAGATATAAATTAGAACATCAATTGATTGGTAAAACAATTATTGGTATACATCCGGGAGCTAGCTTGGAAATAAAACAATGGAAACATTTTGATTGTTTGCTGCAAAGGTTAAATAATGAGAATACAGTTTTTATTATTTTTGAAGGACCAAAGGAAGAGGAGGCTGTTGCTCGCGTCAGAAATAGTGCGATATCTGTAAAAGCACAATTTATTACTAGTAAAACGGACATCCGAACTTATGTAAGAAGATTGGCAATGTGCAATCTGGTTATATGTAATGATAGTGGTGCGGGGCATATTGCTGCTGCATTGGGCGTTCCGACTTGCGTGATTTTTGGACCCATTGATCCGGAGTTAGCAAAACCGTATGTAGAAAATGAGTTTGAAAAACTTAGAATTATCTCCAAAGATTTAGGATGTAAGCCATGTCTGTCTACTAGCTGTAAACACAATAAAGAGTGTATTGATGGAGTCACTACAGAGGAAGTTTTTACAAAAGTTATGTCATTACTGGATTGAAACAAGCGAATAGTTGGAATGAGCAGGTGTGGAAATGTATGATTTCGGAAAGTGAATAAGAAAAAAATACTGGTTGTAGGAGATATCATGATTGATACCTATTACACAGGAGATGTCAGCAGGATTTCACCTGAGGCACCGGTGCCGGTATTTCGGAAAGATAATGAGCGAAGCGTTCTTGGGGGTGCGGCTAATGTGGCTGCAAACCTTATAGCTGCTAGACAAGATGTTACAATGATGTCCATTGTTGGAAAGGATGAGAACGGAGCAAAGTTATTATCTTTATTACAAGAATCAGGCATTAGCACAGAGTTAATTATAGAATCAGAGAGGAAAACAACAGAAAAGATAAGATTTTTGGCTATAAATAATCAACAGGTACTAAGACTGGATATAGAAGATTGCATTCAGATATCTGAAAAAGAATGCAAATTGTTATTGAGTAAGCTCGAAGATAATTTAAAATCTTTTGATTTAATATTGATTTCCGACTATTTGAAAGGTTTACTGACCTACGAGCTGACTCAGGGCATTATTTTACAGGCAAGGAAAAATAAGCTTCCGGTCATAATTGATGTTAAAGATAGAAATATTGAAAAGTATAAAGGTGCTACACTTATAAAGCCAAATAGAAAAGAACTGGGACTACTTACAGGAATGCCGGTTGCAACAAAAGAGGAATTGATTGAAGCGTCAGAGGTGCTGCGGGAGAAATGCGATAGTGAATATATACTGACAACTTGTGGGGCGAAAGGAATGGTCTTAATTGGTCGAGATCAGCCATACTTCATTGAGTCAGTAGGTAGAGAAGTCTTTGATGTTTCCGGAGCAGGGGATACGACAATTGCCTATTTGTCTACTTGCATGGTAAATGGATTTTCCGTTTCTCAATCTGTTGAGATTGCAAATTATGCCGCAGGTATTCAAGTATCAAAAGTTGGAACATCTTCGGTGTACTGGAAGGAGATAGAGGATTATCTGTCAAATGAAAAAGATTTGTTTTCTCACAAACTTATAAATGAAAATAAGATACAGAACTTTAGAACAGAGCATGAAAAAGAAACGATTGTCTTTACCAATGGGTGCTTTGATATTCTCCATGTAGGACACGTAAGATACTTGCAAGAAGCAGCCAAACTGGGAGATAAATTAGTTATTGGTCTAAACAGTGATGATTCAGTTAGGAGACTGAAAGGAGAGGAAAGACCTGTTAATAAACAATTAGATCGAGCTGAAGTTCTTTGCTCACTTGGATTTGTAGATTATGTAGTGATTTTTGAGGAAGACACGCCCTATGAGTTGATTAAGGAGATTCAGCCTGATGTTCTTGTTAAAGGTGGGGATTATATAGCGGATGAAGTTGTCGGGAAGGACATTGTGGAAAACAGAGGCGGTCAATTGGTACTTATTCCTTTTGTGGAAGGAAAGTCAACTTCAAAGATAATTGAAAAGATAAAACAATAGGAGAGTAAAAATGATTATTGTAACTGGTGGAGCCGGTTTTATAGGTTCATGTGTGGTTAGGACTCTTAACGATCTTGGAAGATTTGATATTGTCATTGTTGATAATATTGCTTCAACGGAAAAATGGATGAATATCAGAAATAAGAAGTTCATCAAATATGTCCATAAATCCGCTTTTTTGATGGAATTACCTTCTTACAATAACGTTGAGGCAATTATTCATTTAGGTGCACAGTCCTCTACCACAGAAAAAGATTTTGATTATTTATGGGAGAATAATTTTGAATATACAAAAAGTTTGTGGGACTACTGTGCCGAGAAACAAATTAGTTTTATTTATGCTTCAAGTGCTGCAACATACGGAGATGGAAAATTTGGTTTTGATGATAGGATGAATATTGATTCTCTACTACCGTTGAACGGATATGGATATTCCAAGCAGTTATTTGATTTATGGGTGAAATACCAAGCGACTCATTTTCCGAAGCAGTATGTGGGATTGAAATTTTTTAATGTATTTGGTCCTAATGAATATTTTAAGGGCTCAATGGCCAGTATGGTTTTTCATGGTTTCAGACAAATTAAAGAAACACGAAAAATTAAACTATTTAAATCTTGTAATCCGGAATATAAGGATGGAGAACAACTCAGAGATTTTGTCTATGTAAAGGATATTTGCTCAGTTATTACCTGGTTATTAGACAATGATAGCATTTCCGGTTTGTTTAATGTAGGAACAGGAAAAGCAGAGAGCTTCAAGGCTCTTGCAGAGGCTACGTTTGATGCCTTAGGAATGGAACCTAATATTGAGTATATTGATATGCCTGAACACTTAAAGGAAAAATATCAGTATTATACTAAAGCTGAGATGGAGAAGTTAACATCTCTTGGATATTCAAAGGATTTCACTCCAATGAGAGATGCAGTCAGAGAATATGTAGTGGATTATTTGGTGAATAATTATGAAATATTTTGATGGAAGGAATTCATACATATGGTTTTGTTTTTATGCATTATGATTTCACTCATGATTTGCTCTTTTACTACTAGAAAATGCGTATCTATTTCTGGGGTAAAGGTAAATCATACCTTACTGTTTTCTGCAGGGTTTTGGTATTATCTTATTTTCCCTATTATTGTAGGAGAAACAATTCCGCAAGTTGGAGGAGACTTATGGGAGAACTTGTATGTTGGTATACCACAATCCAAGGTTATAGCATATGTGAATTCACTGATTGGTTTATACGTTGTTTTTATGCTAAGTGACACGTTACCAGTTAATAAACTCAAAAAAGGGGAATACGTTTTTGCAAAATGGACATTACAAAAATGGGCATTACTATGTTTATTCTGTTTTTTGTTTATGGCTTACAAGTATAGAATGGCCTTATTTAAGGGCTATACTCCGTCACAGGGAATAACAAGTTATGTTGGACCAATGTCAGCTATTTTTTTGGTGGGCTTTACGATATATATTATTCGTTCCTTAAAATCTAGAACAGGAGTTTTTTATAGGGATTTTATAAATGTTTATTTGGTTGGATATTTGATGATGGCGGTTATACTAATGGGATTGGGTGGAAGACTGTATGTAGTAACAAGCATTGTCAGTTTAGTGGTGATTTTTTCTAGCTACTATAAACCAATTCGTCTAGCTAAAGCGGTTCTCCTTCTAATTACGGGATTAGTTGTAGTAGGGGCTATAGGTTTATGGCGAATAGGGATGGACTTTTTCTATCATAAATGGATTGCAATTGATATCATTAGAAAGTGTCTTTACATCTTTTTCACTAGTATACTTTTTTTAAAAAAATTACTCCATACCTATCTTAGAAACACCCATTCCTTTATTGTCTTCCTTTATAAATTTAATTCCATCGGCTATTTTTCCCTGATAAAGGGAATCTTATATTGATTTGCCGGATATGGGATATGAAATTTTTTTAGTCCACATGGAGCATTGAACGTGTATATGTCACTGATGTGTAATTTTTGGATATATAGGAGCCTGCCTTTTTGTTTGCTTTTTTTAACGTTGGCATTGAGAACGTTGAGAGAACATAAGAATGATATATCTAAACTTATATATGCCTGTGTTAGCGCTAATTTAGTCTTTACATTTTTTTAGGGATCCTTTTTTTCGGTTTCTATTGTCAAAAAAATATTATTGAATTCTCCTTCTTGATACCGTTGATTGTTTTGGGGTTGTGTTCATTACAGAATAATCGTGGTAAGGTGATAACTAGAAGATCTAGTTTTAGAAAATGAATCCTTCTAGAAGAATTAAAAGTCTAGACAATTGTTTAATAGGAATTATATTTTTTGAATTAGAGTGACTTTGTCAATATTATTTAGTTGGAAGAACAAAAGCTTAATGATAGTTAAGTAGATAGAGGATAAGTTATGAAGATTATTGCAAACTATTTGCCACAATACCATGAAATACCAGAGAATAACTTTTTTTGGGGGAAAAGGATATACTGATTGGGTTGCCGTAAAGAATGCAAAACCAGTACTAGAAGGACAAATTCAACCGAATGTACCATTAGGAAATCATTACTATCAATTAGATAATGCGGATGAGATTAAAAGGCAGGCTGAAATAGCAAAATCCCATGGAGTGTATGGATTTGGTATTTACCATTACTGGTTTTCTACAAATAGTTACTTACTTGAAAGGCCTGCGGAAATTATACTCGAAAATAAGGAGATAGATATTCGATTTTTGTTTTTGTGGGATAATAGCACATGGAAAAGAACATGGAGTAATGTAAAGAACGCAAATGACTGGGCTCCAAATTATGATGCTAGCAAACCTAAGAATGCCTCTGAAACAGGTATTTTAAAAGAGCTAAAATATGGAAATGAAAGAGACTGGGAAATACATTTTCTTTATTTGCTACCATTTTTTAAAGATGAGAGATATATAAAAATTAACGGTAAGCCTGTGTTTGGGATATTTCAACCACAGAATGATTTTGACACGATAAAGAAAATGACTAATTATATGGAGATGCTAGCACTTAAAAATGGACTTCCTGGGCTTCATATTATGATTAGAGATGATAGGAGACCGTATGATTTTCCGAATAAGTTTAAATATAGCCCTTTTGTTCCATGTACCTTCTTGCATTATATAAAGTACAAGATACGACAGTTTTTGTCTAAACAAAATAATAAGCCTTTAGTGGTTCAATATGATGATTGCTGGAGAGAGATATTAAAGGAGGCAAAAAAAGCAGGAAGGAATACTTATCTAAGTGGTTTTGTAAAATATGATGATACACCAAGGAGAGGTGCTAAAGCAAAAATTGTAGTTGGTGCATCTCCTCTTAAATTTAGAAAGTACTTAAAAGAGTTAATATCGATTTCTCAAAAACAGGGAAAAGAATTAATTTTTTTAACGGCGTGGAACGAATGGGGAGAGGGAGCTTATTTGGAACCGGATGAGGAAAATGAATATTCATATTTAGAGGCAATAAAAAGTCTATTACTAGAAAATGGTGAAAATGAATATTAATTTGATGGAAAAGGAGTGAGTTGAAATAATGAATAGTTGTATTATTTGTCCCTATATATGAAAAAAAGAAAGAGATTTTTAATTATGCCCTAGAGTTCTACCAATCAAAAAAATACAGTATGGCATCAAGGAGGATATTTATTACATTTTTTTCTTATGAAACGCACAAAGAACACTTTGAAGAGAAATTTAAAAAGATGTTTCCTGATGAAAGTCTACTTTTCTCTGGTTATACCCTGACAAGCTAAATCAGTATAAGAGTCCGGTAACGGTGAAAAAAATTATTTGGGGTTTTTTTAATTTATATGAAAAGTATGATTATATAGCGGTCGTAGACTGTGAGTGCCTGTTTATAAGGTCTACGAACATTACGGAAGTGTTGGATATAATTTGGAAAAAAACAAAGCTTTTTTTAGTTTGTAATAAGTCCTATTTGTTGCATGATATCTTGAAAAACAACAGTATATATGCTTGGACTTGAAAATAATCAGGAATTAAAAAGAGATACAGATAATTATTTATTAAATTGTTGGTTTAGTGATATTCCGGTTTATTGTTCGAAGAATGTTAAAGACTTTCATAAGTGGTTATATTCTCGGCCTAATTTAGATGACTTGTTTAATGAGCGTAAAATCACAGATTATTATCTATATTTTTGTATTTATATTTAGAAAAAAAGGCTATAGATTTCGTAGGCTTAATTACTGGTCTCCATGGGGGATTATGGAAGATGTTTAGTTTCACGCATCCTAAATCCTGTAACTCTATTGAGAAGGAAATAGGAACACACTGGACTTCTAACCCTACATCGAACAATGAAGATGCCATAATACTTTTTTTCACCGAGACCATCAGGTTTCAATGGAACAATTTAAAAAAATTTTTTTGAGAGAGAGTAAGTTGAAATATATAGGAAGGAGATATGTGCCCTTCTTGATTAAAGTTAAAAACTGGTTAAAAAAATATGAGCAAAAAAATTTAATACGCTACAATGCTATAATGAATTTAATATTATCCTTGTCCCAGTATATTTTTCCCAATGATTGCCTTTTTCTTATGCATCAAGAATTATTGGCGCAGAAGGAATAGGGAAGGTGTCTTTTGCTATATCTTTTGCCTCTTATTTTTTTCTATGTTTGCAGCACTGGGGATTCCGACATATGGTATAAGAGCTTGTGCGGAGGTTGGGAATGACTATGAAAAACTAAAAAAAGTGACCATGGAGCTTATGACAATAAATTTCGCGACAAGTATTTTCAGTATCTTGGTGTATTTACTTTTTTTGTTTTTTTCAATAGATAAATTAAGAGAAAATAGTCTTTTTCTAGTGATTGCAGGGATTAATATTCTTTCAAATGGGCTTCAAGCGCAATGGTTTTTTCAGGGCATTGAAAAGTATGGATATATAACGAAAAGGACTCTTTTTTTTAGAACTTTATCGTTGGCTGTGATTGTTTTGTTTGTTCGTAAATCAAGTGATGCATTGTTTTTACTGTATAGGTCTTATTTTAGTTGAGCTTGGATCGTTTTTGGCAAATAATATATATATTATTAGATTTTTGGGATTTACACATACATGTTATCAGGATATTAAGAGGCATTTTATACCGATACTGTATTTTTTTGCATCTGCTGCAGCTATTAGTATTTATACAAACCTGGATGTCGTAATGTTAGGCTTTTTATCAACGGACACAAATGTAGGACTTTATAGTGCGGCAAATAAAATATACAGGGTATTTAATAGTATCATTGCAGCGGTCTTTACAGTCTTTGTTCCCAGAATTATTGCGCTCAGGTCCTCGAATGAGAAGGATGAAGCAGACAGCATGATAAGAAAAGGATTTTATCTAGTGGAGCTGATGGCTTTACCCATAAGTTGTTATCTGCTTTTTATGTCCGGATATGTCATTGATATAGTTGTAGGTAGTAATTTTCGTTCCAGTTCAATTGCTCTTTCTGCATTTGGCTTATGTAATATATTTGTCGGTTTTAGTGGAGTTATTATTAATTTGATTATGATTCCAATGAAGCATGAAAAGTTTAGTATGTTTGCAATTTTCTTTGGAGCAATTGAAAATATTGTGTTAAATGTATTTTTTATTACTAGACTCGGAATGATGGGAGCTGTAATAGCAACAGTTGTGACGGAATTCTCAGTTTTAGCTTTGTTATAATTTTTGAACGAGAGATTCTTAAAAGGGATATACCTCGATATTTTTTTTTCAGAGAATGTTTTTTGTTTTTGCTCATTACTTTTGTGACCTATATTTTGCATATCATTGTAGGAGAAAAAGGAATTCTTTTTCTTATTCTATCCTCTGTTCTTTGGGGATTTAGTATTTTAATAATAATGATATTGGCTAGAAATGAAGTTATGGATTCATTTGTTATCACGTTGATTAAAAAGATACAGAGAAAATAGGAGTAGTATAATGAAAATATTAGCGCACAGAGGATATTGGAATAAGCAGATAGAAAAGAATTCACCGGTAGCTTTAAGAACTGCTTTAGAAAAAGGTTATGGATTTGAGTCGGATGTTAGGGATTATGCCGGAAAAATGGTAATTTCACATAATATAGCGAATGCTTCTTCTCAAGATGCTGAGGAGCTATTCCAATGGCTTGATGAGTTTCACGACCAGTATTGTTTTGCAATAAATATTAAAGCAGACGGGTTAAAGGATATATTGCAATCATATTTGGAAAAATATCATATATCAAATTATTTTTTGTTTGATATGTCAGTTCCTCAGATGATTGAATTTAGAGAAAAGGGATTAAAATTTTATACACGTCAGAGCGAAGTGGAAGAACCGGTGTTATATAAAGATGCTGAGGGTGTATGGATTGATGGATTCTGGTCTACTGAGTGGATTACGGAAGAATTGTTGGGAAGACATTTGGATAATGGAAAAAAGATTTGTCTTGTATCACCGGATTTACATGGTAACATGGAATATAGAAAATTTTGGGAAAAGATTCGCAGCTATAAACTAGACTTCAATGCAATTAGTTTGTGCACTGATTACCCGGATGAAGCAAAGGAGTTTTTTGATGAGAAATAAAATCAAGGCAGTTCTCTTTGATATGGATGGTGTATTGATAGATGCAAAGGATTGGCATTATGAAGCGTTAAATAAAGCTTTAAAATTATTTGGAATAGAAATAAATCGTTATGATCATTTGACTACATTTGACGGCCTACCAACAAAGGTAAAGTTGGATTTGCTTAGTAAGCGCTTTTATTTACCTGAAGGATTACATTCTTTTATAAATGAAATGAAACAGTCCTATACAGCTGAACTAGTTTATCAGCGTTGCCATCCGATGTTTCATCATGAATATGCATTATCAAGACTAAAAAGGGAAGGCTATAAAATTGCAGTTTGCTCGAATTCTATTCGAAATACAATAGAACTGATGATGGATAGAGCCGGGTTAAGTCCATATATTGATTTAATCATTTCAAATGAAGATGTAAGTAGGGCTAAGCCGGATCCGGAGATGTATAATACAGCAATCCGGAAATTTTCGCTTGATCCGTGTGAATGTCTTGTGGTAGAAGATAACCCCAACGGTATAAAAGCGGGGAAAGCCAGTGGGGCTTTTGTATTGGAAGTTGCAACAGTATATGATGTTAATTATGAAAATATATCTAAAAAGATAGGAGATTGTGAAAATGATTAATATTCTATTGCCCTCTATGGGAACATCCCTGTTCTTTAAAGATTCATATTTCCCTAAACCCTTAACGGAAATTAATGGTAAAACCATGATGGAACTGGTTGTTGATAATTATAAAAGTCTCGAGCCGAAGAACTATGTTTTTGTATTTTCCGAGGAAGATTGTAGAAAATTCCACCTAGACTCATCGGTTAGAATCTTATCGCCTGCATGTAAAGTAATAAAATTAAATAATCAGACCTCGGGTGCACTTTGCACTTGTTTAATGGCTCTCGAATATATTGATAATGATACCTCTTTAATTATTGCCAATAGTGATCAAATCATAGAAACAGACTATACTGAAGCGCTGGGATATTTTCACCGGATGAATGCAGATGCGGGAGTGATTACATTTCCCAATATACATCCTCGATGGAGTTATGCCCGTTGTATGGGAGATGAAGTATTGGAGGTAGCTGAAAAGCGACCTTTATCAAAAGATGCGATTGCAGGATTTTATTATTTTAAGAAAGGTTCGGATTTTGTTGAAGCGGCAAAAAATGCTTTGTTTAAGCAGAACCATCTTGAAGGGAAATATTATATCTCTGCTTCTGTCAATGAGTTGATTCTTTTGGGGAAGAAAGTAGGATGCTTTGAAATAGAAAAGGAACAGTATAAATCCTTTTATTCCCCGGCAAAAATCAAAGAATATGAGGATAGTCTAAAATGAGAGTGGAGCAATTAAAGAATATGAAAGCCGGATGGTTTATTGGGAATTTTGAACCATCTCTATTTAAGACAAATGATTGTGAGGTGGCTGTAAAAACATATAAAAAGGGAGATAAAGAATCTAAACATTATCACAAAATTGCGACAGAATATACTGTGATAATAAAAGGAAAAGTAAGAATGTTTGATCATATCTATGAAGAAGGAGATATTGTTGTTGTTGAACCCGGAGATGCAACAGACTTTGAAGCTCTGGAAGATGCAATGAATGTAGTGGTAAAAATGCCAGGTGCGAATAATGATAAATATCTTGTAGAGGGGGTAGAATTATGTTGAACATTGTCATTCCCATGGCTGGAAGAGGTAGTAGGTTTGCTGAGGCTGGGTATCTTATGCCCAAGCCATTAATCGATGTGTTTGGCCATCCGATGATTGAATATGTAACAAAAAACATTAGACCCAATTGTGAACATAGATTTATTTATATATGCCAAGAAGAACACTTAAATAAATATGAATTGGCAGAAGCCTTGGAGAAGATGTCTCCCGGATGTAAAATTATCACTATAGATCATATAACTGAAGGTGCTGCGTGTACTGTACTTTTAGCAGAGAAATACATCGATAATGATGATGCATTGATGATTGCAAATTCCGATCAATTTGTGGATACGGATATTAATGAATACCTTGCTTCTATGAGAGAGAAAGATGGCTTAATCATGACCATGCCGGCTAATGATCCAAAGTGGAGTTTTATCCAGTTTGATGAAAATGCCAATGTTACTATGGTTAGAGAAAAAGAGGTTATTTCTAATGAGGCAACGGTTGGTATATACAATTATAAGCAAGGCAAAGACTTTGTGAAATACGCGCATCAAATGATTGATAAAAACATTAGAGTTAATAATGAGTTTTATGTGGCACCTGTTTATAATGAGATGATTGAAGATGGGCTAAAGATTGGATTTTGTAATGTAGGTGCCGGTATGTACGGGCTTGGAGTTCCTGCTGACCTTGATTTTTTTATGAGCCAGGAAGTAAGTAAGAGAGTATTTTGAGGGAAAAAGATATAAAGAATGTAGTTGTATGAAAAGGGCAAAATATAAAGGAGATATAAAGTGAGGAGAGCATTAATCACAGGTGTAACAGGACAGGATGGAAGTTACTTGGCTGAATTTTTACTAGAGAAAGGTTATGAAGTATATGGTATGATTAGGCGCTCTTCTGTGGACTATAGAGAGCGTATTGCACACTTGGAGGGACAAGCCAACTTTTATCTTAAATTTGGAGATTTGAGCGATTCCATTAGTCTCGTTAAGTTGATTGGAGAAATAAAGCCCGATGAAATATATAATCTTGCGGCTCAAAGTCATGTGCAGGTATCCTTTGACGTACCTGAATATACTGCGGATGTTGTTGCGACCGGAGTCCTTCGAGTTTTGGAAGCGGTTCGAGTTTGTGGATTGGAAAAGACATGCAGGATTTACCAAGCTTCTACTTCGGAACTTTATGGCAAGGTAGAGGAGGTTCCACAGAAAGAAACCACTCCTTTCCACCCCTATAGTCCGTATGCTGTTGCAAAGCAGTATGGATATTGGATTGTAAAGGAATACCGAGAGGCTTATGATATGTTTTGCTGTTCAGGAATCCTTTTCAATCATGAATCTGAAAGACGAGGAGAAACCTTTGTTACCAGAAAAATCACTCTCGCTGCAGCCCGCATTGCACAGGGATTACAGGATAAATTATATCTGGGGAATCTGGATAGTTTAAGAGATTGGGGATATGCCAAGGATTATGTGGAGTGTATGTGGTTGATGCTCCAAAATGATAAACCGGATGATTTTGTGATTGCAACCGGTATACAGCATTCAGTACGAGAATTTGCAACACTGGCTTTCCACTATGCCGGTATAGAAGTAGAGTGGAGAGGCAATGGGATAAATGAACAGGGAATAGATAAAAAATCAGGCAAAACGATAGTGGAAGTCAGTTCGTCATTCTATCGCCCTACAGATGTTGTTAATCTTTTGGGAGATCCGTCTAAAGCGCGAAGCGAACTGGGATGGAATCCAACAAAGACCGGCTTTGAAAGATTGGTTGAACTTATGACTAATCATGATATGAATAAGGTTGCTTCTGAAAAAAGATAAAGAGCTTAGAGTATTTCTTTATAGCGAATATTAAAGTATGAAAGTGATTAAGGTAGAGGAGATGATGGACAAGGGGGCTAAAATATATGTGGCTGGACATAGGGGGATGGTTGGCTCAGCCATTGTCCGAGAATTACGGCGACAGGGATATAACAATATTATTACCAGGACACATCGGGAACTGGATTTGACACGTCAGCAGGAAGTTGAAGACTTCTTCAATTTGGAAAAACCGGAGTATGTTTTTCTTGCTGCAGCTAAAGTGGGAGGGATTATTGCAAATCAAGATGCTTTAGCTGATTTCATGTGGGAAAATATGATTATGGAAATGAATGTGATTCATTCTGCATGGGAAAATTCTTGTAAAAAGTTGGAGTTTCTTGGCTCATCTTGTATTTATCCTCGGATGGCAACGCAACCGATGAAAGAAAATTGTCTTTTGACATCAGAATTGGAAAAAACGAATGAAGCATATGCTCTGGCAAAAATATCAGGATTAAAGTATTGTGAATACTTAAATCGTCAGTACGGAACGGATTATATTTCCGTGATGCCTACGAATCTTTATGGGCCGAATGACAATTATCATCCTACTCATTCCCATGTGCTTCCTGCTTTAATTAGACGCTTTCATGAGGCAAAACAAGATGGAAAAACAGAAGTTACTTGTTGGGGAGATGGGTCACCGTTACGGGAGTTTTTATATGTAGACGATCTTGCCAATTTATGCGTGTTTTTGATGAATCATTATAGTGGTAATGAAACAGTCAATGCCGGAACCGGAAAGGAATTAAGTATAAAGGAATTAACAGAATTAGTTGCAAAAGTTGTTGGATATAAAGGGAAAATACTATGGGACACATCCAAACCGAATGGTACTCCCAGAAAGCTATTAGATGTTTCCAAGGCAGAGAAGTTGGGATGGCATTATAAGACAGAACTTGAAGAAGGAATCAAGCTGGCTATATGGATTTTTTACAGAATCCGCTACGGGCTGAGAGATAGAGTGAATTATTATTTAAATTATAAGAGCTCTGTATATTCGTGTTTACAGTAGCTCTTTTGCTTTTTTTGACATAAATAAGTTTTTTTACATTTGTTATACTATGTATAGAAGTATGGAGTATAAAGAGATATGAATATTATCCTATTATCGGGAGGATCAGGAAAAAGACTTTGGCCTTTATCGAATGATATCCGATCAAAGCAATTCATTAAAATTTTCAAACAAAGTAATGGAACTTATGAATCAATGCTTCAGAGGATGTATCATAACATTAAAGAAATTGACAAAAAGGGTTCTATCACTATTGCAACCAGTAAATCACAAGTATCAGCTATATTTAATCAGCTTGGAGAGAATGTAGGTATTTCTGTTGAACCATGCAGGCGTGATACTTTTCCGGCTATTGCACTTGCTTCGGAGTATCTAAAAGATGTTCGTGGAATAGGCCTCGATGAAGTGGTTATTGTATGCCCGGTAGACCCCTATGTAAAACGAGAATATTTTGAGGCACTTCAAAATTTAGCTGTTCAAGCAGAAAAAAATGAAGCCAACTTGGTTCTTATGGGGATAGAGCCGACGTATCCGAGTGAAAAATATGGATATATTATTCCGAAGAGTAACACAGCTACAGCCATGGTTTCGACATTCAAGGAAAAACCCACAGTAGACTTGGCTAAACAGTATATAGAAGAAGGAGCCCTTTGGAATGGGGGAGTATTCGCATTTAAACTTTCATATTTAATTGATAAAGCTCACGAATTAATTGACTATATCGATTATGAAGATATGTTAAAGCGATATGAAAGTCTGCCTAAGATTTCTTTTGATTATGCAGTAGTAGAAAAAGAGAAGAAGATTCAGGTTCAAAGATTTCAAGGAGAATGGAAAGATCTGGGAACATGGAATACTCTTACCGAGGCAATGGAAGATGCTGTTTTTGGCAATGGAATATTGAATGATAAGTGTAAGAATGTCCACATAGTAAATGAAATGGATGTCCCCATTCTTGCTATGGGACTTCATGATGTTGTTATCTCTGCTTCTCCGGAAGGGATTTTGGTATCGGATAAAGAACAAAGTTCTTACATTAAACCTATTGTGGATGGCTTTGAACAGCAAATTATGTTTGCAGAGAAAAGCTGGGGGAGCTTCCGGGTGATAGATGTAGAAAAAGAGTCTCTTACTATCAAAGTGACTTTAAATCCGAAACACTCTATGAATTATCATAGTCATAAAAATCGTGATGAAGCATGGATTGTTATTCAAGGAAGCGGAAAAGCTATTCTGGATGGCGAAGAGAAGGAGATTCAAGTTGGAGATATTCTTTCGATGCATGCAGGCTGTCGCCATACAGTTATGGCGACAACAGAGCTTAAACTGATTGAAGTACAATTAGGAAAGGACATCAGTGTCCAAGATAAAGAAAAGCATTCACTCTAACTAAAAAATATTATCGACTGCTATTATGGGAAGGGAAAAGGATGGATTACAGGTCGGAATATCAAGCATGGTGTAAGTATGCTATGGAAGATGATCTTCAAACGGATTTATTACAATACGGCGAAGAAGAAATTGAAGATGCCTTTTATCGTAATTTGGAATTTGGTACAGGCGGACTAAGAGGAATTCTTGGAGCGGGAACCAATAGAATGAATGTCTATACGGTAGCAAAAGTGACCCAAGGACTTGCTGATTATTTAATCAAAGAACATAGAAATAAAGCCTCAGTAGTTATAGGCTTTGATAGTCGTTTGAAATCTGAATTATTTGCAAAAACAGCGGCATCTGTTTTTGCGGCAAACGGTATATATGTTCATTTATGGCCTAAACTTAATCCGGTTTCCACAGTTTCTTTTGCAACGAGATTTCTTGTTGCTTCTGCGGGAGTGATGATTACAGCCTCTCATAATCCAAGCCAATATAATGGGTATAAGGTATATGGCCAAGATGGTTGTCAAATTACCACGGAAGCTGCAATGAAGATACTTTCAGAGATAGAGAATTGAATGTTTTCAAAGATGTAAAAAGAATGAATTTTAATTTAATCTTTAAGACAGGCAAACTCAAGTATATTGAAGAATGTGTCCTTACATCTTTTCTTGAAAAAGTGAAAGGTCAGTCGCAGCTTTATGGAGAAGAAATAGATAAAACGTTATCTATTGTCTATACGCCACTAAATGGAACCGGATATATTCCTGTTACAAGGGTATTAGACGAATCCGGTTTCAAAAATGTTACAATAGTAGAAGAACAAAGATTCCCGGACGGAAACTTCCCAACTTGTCCATATCCGAATCCTGAAGAAGCGGAAGCTTTAGCTTTGGGGTTAGAGTATTGTAAGAAAAAGAATGCGGATGTATTGCTGGCCACCGATCCGGACTGTGACAGGGTGGGGATTGCAGTCAAAAATAAGCAAGAAGAATATGTTCTCTTATCCGGAAATGAAACAGGAATACTTCTTTTAGACTATATATGTTCGCAAAGAGAAAAACATAAAAAAATGCCTACAAAGCCTGTAATGTTTAAAACCATTGTCAGTCTAGAAATGGCAGAAGAAATTGCAAAGCATTATGGTGTTGACAGCATTGATGTTTTAACGGGATTTAAATTTATAGGGGAACAAATTGGATTATTAGAGAAAAAAAATCAATCCAATAGATTTATTTTTGGTTTCGAGGAAAGTTATGGCTATCTTTCCGGAGACTATGTGAGAGATAAGGACGGTGTCGGAGCAAGCTATCTTATTTGTGAGATGATTGCTTATTATAAGAGTAAAGGTATTGAACTTTGGGATAAGCTACAAGACTTATATAGGATGTATGGATATTATTTGAATACTCTTCATAGCTACCTTTTTACAGGTGCTTTAGGTGCTGATAAAATGAAAGTAACTATGCAGAAAGTGCATGACAATTTGAAAGAGGGCGGAGAATTTGCAGGACTGAAGATTACTAATATTGTGGACTATTCATTAGGTGTTGATGGATTACCAAAATCAAAAGTTCTAAAAATTTGTATGGAAGGAGCTTGCTCCGTAATAATTAGACCGAGTGGTACAGAACCCAAATTAAAGTTGTATATTTCTGTTAAAGCAGAGAATCAGGAGAAGACCAAAGAAAAAGAAGGAGATATTTTAAAGTATATAGATGCATTCTTGTTAATTGATAGTCAAAGAGGAAAAATCTGCTAAGAAGGAGGTTATAGCTTTTATGCATACAGAAGCAGTGCAACAGAGTGAAGTTCATGCCCGTGCAGAATTATATGATTGGATAAGATTGTTAGCTACACTATTTGTTGTTTTAGGACATAGTGCATATTTAGGAAATAAAACAACTTATGGTATGGTTCACTATGACTTGCCATTATCATTGGCGCCTGCCTATAATGGTATATTATTATCTTTTTTTAGACTTTTGTCTAGTTGGGTTTATGGTTTTCATATGCCTCTGTTCTTCTTTCTTTCGGGATCTGTTCTAGGTATAAAGCCTTTAAAGTCTTTTGATGACTTTGTATTTTCAAAAATTCACAGGCTGATTATTCCCTATTATTTAGCGGGAATTTTATTTATGTTTCCGGTTAAATTGTTGGGAGGATTTTATTCTTTTGCTTCTGTAAGACAAGCTATAGTGATTTTTTGGAATGGCGGCGATAGTGGACATCTTTGGTTTTTGCCGTCTTTGTTCTGGTGTATGCTTTTGTTTGTCGCTATATTTAAAGCGTTGCAAAGATTAAATATTTGTAGCGTTTGGCTTGTATTGATTATTTGTGAAATTATTTCAATTACTTATATGTTTCTTCCATTCGATTTTTTGGGAATGAAACAAGGACTGGCTTATTTGTTTTGGTTTGGATTAGGATTTCTCTTTGAAAAGTATAGAAAAAAGTTAACTTTTAAACCATTTCAGAGCCTCTCCCTTTGTATCATGATGGGTATATTTTATGCTATAAATATGAAATATAGTCTATTGGATCAGTTTTTTACGATTTTACTGGGTATAGTTTTCACTATAGAGCTATCAGTAGCAATTTCTCCGTTTCTGCTTTTTGATTGAAAGACAGTACAATTATATATGGAGATTAATATTAAGAAGACTATTTGATATCTATATTTTTTTCATGATCCGTTAGAATACCTAGTGCTTAAAATATTTTTTGATAGAAAGCTTCTTGAAACTAATTTTGGGTGTTATTTATACTTTTTTATGCGAACAATAGGAGTTATCTTAATATCTATTGTTATTGGAAACTTTGTTGAATGTATTAGTGGAAGAATAAAAAAAGTAGCAACGACACAGAATTAAGATGAATTGCGGAATGAACATAATTTTCTATTGATTTTTCCTTGTTATCAGGTAATATGAGCTAGGGCTGATAGATGATATAGGCTTGTGACGGATTTTATCAAAACATTTAAAACTTACTTTCTATTATTCTGACCGAATCGCCTAAGAACAGGAGTTGACAATGGAGAACTATGACAAGATTATTATAGGAGCCGGACTATATGGGCTATATTCCGCTCTACATAGTTGTAAAAAAGGACAAAATGTTTTAGTGCTGGAATACGATAGTACTGCATTTTCTCGAGCAACCTATATTAATCAGGCGAGAGTCCATCAAGGCTATCATTACCCTAGGTCCATTTCTACGGCTCTCAAATCCGCAGGTTATTTTGCTCGTTTTAATAAAGATTACTCTTTTTGTATAAACAAGGATTTTGATCAGATATATGCAACATCAAGTATATATTCTTGATCGAATGGAAAACAGTTTAAAGATTTCTGCAGGGCGGCAGATATTCCATGCGAAGAAATACATCCCGGAAATTATTTCAAGGAAGGGATGTGTGATGGTGTTTTTAAGACGAGAGAATATACTTATGATGCACATATTTTAAAAGAATATTTTTTAGAGGAGTTGTCAAAATTCGGAAAGGCCATAGACATAAAGTATTCGGAAAGAATTTCGGCAATCGAGTGTCACCCCGATACCTATATAATCAGAACAGAGAATGGCAACTGTTATGAATCCCGGTTTGTATTGAATTCAACTTATGCCAGTACAAATCAGATTCTTGATATTCTTGGCTTTGAAAAATTTAGAATCAAGTATGAATTATGTGAGATTATTCTATGCGATGTCAATTCAAAATTATCAGAAATTGGATTTACAATAATGGACGGTCCCTTCTTTTCTATTATGCCTTTGGAAAGACTGGATATCATTCGCTTACGTCAGTAACTTTCACTCCGCATACAACCAGCTACGATTCTGTCCCTACATTTGCATGTCAAAAAAATAGCAATGGATTTTGTACTGCAAACAGATTGGGTAACTGTAATGCCTGTCCCTCAAAACCAAGCACTGCATATCCTTATATGGCTAATTTGGCAAAAAAGTATTTACTAGATGATTATACCTTTGGATACAAGGAATCTCTTTTTTCAATGAAACCTATTTTGATGAGTTCTGAAATCGACGATTCAAGGCCGACGGTAATTAGAACCTACTCAAAAAATCCAACTTTTGTGGGCGTTCTCTCCGGGAAAATCAATACAGTATATGACTTAGATGAGGTGCTAGACAATGGCTAATAAGGAAAAAAATTTTGTATCAGCAATTATATATGTTCATAATTCAGAACAAAGAATAGAGCGGTTTTTAAATTCTATAATAGAAATTATGGAAGATAATTTTGAACACTCTGAAATCATTTGCGTCGATGACAGCTCCGGTGATAAAAGTGTGAATATCATAAAGAAAACAGCTCAAAAAGCAAATGCAACCAGTATTTCTATTGTTAATATGAGTTTTTTTCATGGTCTTGAGCTTTCGATGAATGCCGGAATGGATTTTGCCATTGGTGATTTTGTTTTTGAATTTGACAATACAATTCTAGATTTTGATTCGGAAATGATAATGAAGGTATATAAGCACTCTCTTTCAGGTTACGATATAGTAAGTGCATCCCCTCAATCGAGAGAAAAATTATCGTCAAAAATATTTTATAAAGTCTTTGCCAAATTCTCAAATCTCCCCTATAACTTGGCGACGGAAAGTTTTAGAGTTTTGAGTAGAAGAGTCATAAATCGGATTAGTTCAATGAACAAAACTATTCCGTATAGAAAAGTTATTTATGCAGGAAGCGGATTAAAATCAGCACACCTCTACTATAAAGTCATTAATGGAGAAAGAGGAAAAGCGGATTCGAAAGAACAAAAATACAGATCTGGTTTAGCGGTAGATACACTGATTCTTTTTACTGATTTTGGCTATAAATTTTCATTTTGGATGGCATCCATCATGATGCTCATCTCTATTTTCATGACTGTATATACGATAGTTGTGTATCTTATCGGTCATCCCCTTGAAGGCTGGACAACAACTCTTCTATTCTTATCCATTGCATTCTTGGGCGTTTTTATTATACTGACGGCAATCGTCAAATATCTTCAAATTATTGTGGATATGATTTTCAAGAGAAAACACTATATTTTTGAAAGTATAGAAAAATTGACAAAGTAAAAAAGGATGATTATGACAGCTTTAGTGGGTTATTCAGGATTTGTTGGGAGCAATATATATGCTGCCGGAAAGTTTGATGCAGTTTATAATTCAAAAAATATCAGAGAGGCTTATGGTACAAATCCGGATCTTTTAATTTATGCCGGATTACGTGCCGAGAAGTATCTGGCTAATCAGGCGCCTCAAAAAGACATGGAACGGATATCCCTGGCGGAAGATAATATTGCCAAAATTAATCCGAAAAAATTAGTTCTTATTTCGACAATTGATGTGTTGGGGAATTCTGAAAACATGGATGAAGATTCGATCGTTAAAGCAGAGAATCTAAATCCATATGGATATAATCGTTATCAATTGGAACTTTGGGTTCGAGAACGATATCAGGATTCTTTAATCATACGACTTCCGGGGCTTTTTGGAAGAAATTTAAAAAAGAATTTTATTTATGATTTTATGAATCGAATTCCATTTATGTTAAGCTCTGAAAAATTTGAAGGATTATCTCGAGAAACTTCCAGTCTTAAGCAATTTTATAATCTAAAAGAAAATGGTTTCTATCAAGTAAATGTTAAAGAAAGTGAAAAGGAACATCTTAAGGAAGTCTTTTCTAAACTGGGATTTTCTGCCTTGAATTTCACAGATAGCAGAAGTATGTATCAATATTATAATCTTAAAAGTTTATGGGAGGATATCCAAATTGCGCTAAAAAACAATATTCGGCTTTGGCACCCTGCCACTGAACCTGTAACTGCTGCAGAGCTATACAAGTATCTCACCGGCCAAGAGTTTAAGAATATACTTGATGCCCCCCCTGCCAGATATAATTGTAAAAGCATTTATGCCGAAACATTCGGTGGTAAAAACGGATATATCTGTACTAAAGAGCAAATACTGACAGACATTAAATCTTTTGTAATAGAGGAAAAAACTTATGGCAAAATATAAAAACTTCATCAAAATACTTATGGCTATCTTCACCATTCTTTTAATTGCACTCATCGGCCCGCTTAATTATTTTTCACACGGATTTTATGTGAATGAACCGGGGGCAGATTATTTGCAAAATCACTACAAAAAAATCGTGAACTTGTCCGAAGATCCATTCACAATAAACTTCTCGCCAAATAAAAAAAATCTTGTAGGCTTGGATATTTATTTTAACGAAGTTCCCGAATCCGGTTTATTAGATATTCAAATCTCTGATGAAGAAAATAAAATAAAGGATAAAAAAGAAGTACAGCTCAAGGTCATTCCCAGCAAAGGTTGGTATAAAATCACAACAAAAGCAAAATACATTCCCGGAAAGAAATATAAAATTCAATTATCAGCCAGAAACTATGACTTTGCTCCCAGTTTGGTAAAAACACAAGAACCCTTTTCGGAGGAGAATATTCATTCTAAGGTTTTGATTTGCTATGCATATGCGAAACCAACGTTTAGAGCTGCTGAAAGAGTATTGTTTATACTTTTTATTCTAAGCGCATATTTGTTTTTGAATTGCAAATTATCTTTGGAGAATAGATTGAATAGAATAAAGAAAAAAATTGCAATATGCCTATTCCTTACAGCATCCTTATCTTGGATTTTTGCATTTAATTCTATTGATTTTCAAAACACAGACAATCTGAATTTTGATGGCAGTTCCGGATTAATTAAAAATGTTTATGAGGCAGAAAAAGATGGTGTAAGACCCAGTACGGATGCTTTCGGAAAATTAGCGAATTTGGGAATGTATTTTTACAAAAAAGATATTTCTAATATTACAGATAATAAGTGGAATGACGGATATTCAAGAAAAAATGCATCCATAATTTTAAAAAACAATGATCACACAAGACAATATTCTGTACCAGGAAATTATATTAAATTCTCCAACGGCAGGAAGTATATGATTGAAGATGTTACTGAAGATGAAGAAAATCTGATCATTTCTCTTGATGCCCCCATGATTTTAACAGCCGAGAAAGAAGGGAATCTAAAGGATGCTTTCTATTGCAATGAAGATAACTCCGTCATGGAGCCTTTAGATTATTATGCAGTTATGATATATCCCTCTCAGTATGGCTTACAGGGGAAGGTGTTTAGATTTTTGTCGAAATATCTGAGTTTTGAATCCTTCGGATTCATTTGTGCTTTATCCATGGGGCTTGTATTGTCTATTGTTATATTATTTATAGAAAAGAAATATAATATGCTCATGGCTTCAATATTTTATGCAAGCTTTGCGTTATCGCCTTGGATTGTTAGATTTGCGCACGAACAATACTTTGTTGCATTTACTTGGTTCCTTCCTATAATTGTAGGTCTTTACTGTTCGATTAATGTTTCCAATAAAAACAGCAGGATTTTTTCTTATGTATTGACTGTAATTACAATATCAGTTAAGTGCCTATGCGGTTATGAATTTATCACTTCTATTATGATATGTACTGTTAGTTTCTAATAGTAGATTTTTTTAAGGCGATATTTGAAAAAGAAAAGGAACGTGCCCTGCTTATTTTTAAGACCATAATTTTTATGGGCATTGCCGCTTTATTGGGCTTTTTTATTGCAATAAGTATGCATGCATACTTAAGGGGAAATGGAAACTACATATTAGGAATACAAAATATTATTGTTCAGGATATATTACGGAGGACAAGTAATGGAAATCTTAATTATTTAGACATGATCTATTGGGATAGTTTAAACGCCTCCATTTGGGAAGTGCTTTGTATTTATTTTCACTTTAAAACACAGGTTATCGTTGGAATCGATGGTAATTTATTTCCCATCATCTGCATTATTCCAATCTTGATTTTTGTAGTGGATGCAAAACATTTTCGAGAAAACATTGAGTCGATTACTCTATATATTGTTTTCTTCCTTGCCGCTATATCCTGGTATTGCTTAGGAAAGGGACATTCCTATATTCATACGTTTTTTTGTTTTGTTCTTTGGTACTTAGGCTTTATACAAGTATGCTTTTACATTATGATAAAAAAACTTATCAATCTTGTAGTGGGGAAAAAATATGAATCTTTCGATATCAAACATAGCGTGGAGTGAGAAGGATGATGAGCAAATTTTTGCTTCAATGAATAGAATAGGTATCTACGGTTTAGAAATTGCTCCAACGCGTCTTTTTCCGGAAGATCCCTATAGTAAGCTGGCTGAGGCTCGCCTCTGGTCTCGGAACTTGCATCACGAACGAGGATTTGTTATTTCCTCTATGCAATCTATCTGGTATGGAAGAGACGAAAAGCTTTTCGACACCGAGGAGGAACGACATTTATTAACTGAATACACAAAAAAAGCCATTGATTTTGCTGCCGCAATCCACTGTCATAACCTTGTATTTGGATGTCCTCGTAATAGAATCATTCCCGGTGACTTTAACGAAGAAATTGCAATTCGATTCTTTAAAACAATTGGTGATTATGCCTTTGAACAAGGGACAGCAATAGGAATTGAAGCAAATCCGCCTATTTACAATACTAATTATATTAATGACACAAAATCAGCTATTGAACTTATTTTAAAAGTCAAATCAGAGGGGATTAAACTGAATCTAGATATTGGGACTATGATTGCAAATGGAGAAGAAATATCTATCATTAAAGAATATGTAGATTTAATAAATCATGTCCATGTCAGCGAGCCCGGATTGATGCCCTTAAAGAAAAGGTCCATTCATCGTGAATTAGCAAGCGTATTGAAGGACTTCAAATATGATAGATTTATTTCCATTGAAGTTGGAAAGCAAGAAGATATAAACAAAATAGTCGAAATGATGGAGTATCTTCATAGTGTTTTTGGAGTAGAATGATGGAATATAAAAAACAGTCTGGTGTTCCCGGGTTTAAATGCATAGAGTATTTCAAAAAAGAGAAGGATTACGTTGTCTTAATTCCTATTATTAATGAAGGGAATAGAATTCATGATGAGTTGAAAAGAGCACAGGAGCATGGCATTTCAAATTTTGCAGATATTGTTATCTGTGATGGTGGCTCAAGTGATGGCAGCACGAATGATTCCAAACTAAAAGCACTGGATGTGAATACCCTACTTGTTAAACAAGACTATGGAAAGCAAGGTGCCCAACTTCGAATGGGGATTTGGTGGGCACTAAATAGAGGATACAAAGGGTTTATTACAATTGACGGAAATAACAAAGACAGCATCGAAGATATTCCTAAATTTATCGAACGGCTAAAGCAAGGATATGATTTTGTTCAAGGATCCAGATTCGTTCCCGGAGGGCACGCCATTAATACTCCTTTTATCAGAGCTCTTTCCGTAAAATTCATCCATGCTCCAATAATCTCTTTGACAGCGCGTCATAGATTTACAGATACAACAAATGCGTACAGGGCGTACTCTAGACGATACCTTGAAGATTCCAGAGTACAGCCATTACGAGATATTTTTATGACATATGAATTGTTGGCATATTTATCTGTAAGGGCCACTCAAATTGGTTTAAAAGCTTGTGAAGTTCCTGTTACAAGAGCATATCCAAGTAAAGGGAAAGTCCCGACGAAAATCAGTTTTTTAAGAGGTAATGGAAAACTCTTGATAATTCTTATAAAAAATGTATTTGGATTTTATAATCCATAGTGATATAGACATAGAAAACACAATACCTTATGCAAATTCAATATGCAGGGAGTTGTTACTTTGTTACTAAGATATTTCTTGAAATGTCTGAAATGAACTTTACGGGATTAAAATTCATGAGGAAGAAAAAGATAACAAACTATTCACGCTTTACGAAAAAATTATTAGTATTCTCTTAATATTTACCTTAAGAACTTCGTAATAATTTGTTTACGCTTTGTAATAGACAGCAAAAAGAACTTGCGCTATAGTGTTGAAAGTACGATAAAACCCTTGTTTGCAGAAGGATTTATTGCCTTTTGTTTATAAAAAAACTTGAATCGATGAAAAAAAAAGGGTATAATCGTCACGCAACTTGGATTATTCCACAAATTTAAAAGGAGAGTGCATTAATTATGAGAAAGCAAACAAAATTAGTTGCAGCTTTATCTGCAACCGCATTACTTGCTATCGGAGCTTCCGCTGTAACATTTGCTGCAGGCTGGAACAATTCCACAGGTAGCTGGCAGTATTTAGACAACGAAGGTACTCCTGTAACTGACGCTTGGAGAAAGTCCGGAGACTATTGGTTCTATCTTGGTTCTGATGGAAACATGGCTATGAATGAAGTTGTTCAGACCAACAACGATTTCTACTATGTAAACCAGGACGGTGCTATGGTTACCAACCAGTGGGTTGCATTTGACGTAGATTCCGAGAATGGTGATGCAGATCACAGATGGATGTACTTCGGTGCTGATGGTAAGGCTTACAGAGATGGAAATGAGAAGTTAACTATTTCTGATATCAAGAACATCAATGGCAAGAAGTATCTCTTCGACCAGGAAGGCTATATGCTCTATGGCTGGTTAGGTGCTGAATCCAATCTTGTTGCCGGTGATGATGCTTATGTAAATGCTAAGTACTACTACGGCGGATTTGATGATGGTTCTGCTCAGCACGGATGGGTACAGATTCCTGTAATCGGAGATGATGGCGATGAAGTTAACGCTTGGTTCTATTTCAACGATAACGGACAGATTACTAAGAATACAAAGAAGAACATTAACGGTTCTACATATTACTTTGGTCCGGATGGACGCATGATTGAAGATTGGTCCAATCTGAAGAAGACTGTTTCTCCGAGCCTTATGTTACCTGCAACTGCAAGTAGCAATCAGATTGTTTATGTAAACGGCGATGGTGCTGCAAGAAAGAATCAGTGGGTTTGGGCTGTTCCAAGCGAGGAATTAGATTCTAAGGATTTTGAAGACGAGAAATATAGTTGGTGGTGGGCAGACTCCACAGGTAAGGTTGTAAAGAACACAGCTAAGAGAATCAAGAATAAGGTATATGCATTCGATGCAAAGGGACGTATGCTTTCCGGACTTGTAGATTATGATGGTACTAGAGCTGAGAAGTATCAGGCAATTGATGCAGATGAGCTTCCAGATTATCTTGGAGCAGGAACTCATGAAGTTTACTATTTCTCCGGAGATGGTGCAAAGGATGGTTCCAGAAAGAGCGGATTACAGACTGTATCCTTTGATGATGGGGACTTCATGTTCTACTTCAACAACAATGGTAAGGCGGCATCCGACTATGTTTCTAAGATTAAGAAGTATACACTTAAGGGATTTGTGCTTGCAGCTAATAATGATGACTCCAACTATGGATATGTAGAAGTACAGGCTGCTAACTTCAAGAAGCTTGCTGCTGGTACTACAAAGGTTGAGTATATTACTAGTGATATGGGTGCAATTTCTGGAACTGACATGATTCTTGTAAATACTACAGGTACAGTTCAGAAGAGCAAGTTCAACCTTAAGGATGTAAATGATATGTACTATGTAACAGATAAGAATGGTGCTATTGTTTACGCAAGCTCCAAGAAATTATATACTTCACATTCTAACGGTGACGGAAGAATAAGTGTTAATGTTACCAGAGATGGTAAGACAGCAACGTATTGGATAGAGAACTAATTCTATCTGAGTACTTTAAAAGAACTCCCGAAATCGGGAGTTCTTTTTTTACAACATTATATACGACACGATAATCTGCGGGTTATAGGACAAAACAGGGTTATAGGACAAAACGTGTTGATGAAAACCGCTCTACAGCTAGATAAATAAAGACTGTAGGGCGGTTCAATCTTTTTCAAAACGTAAATGGTGGGTTATAGGACAAAACGTGTTGATGAAAACCGCGGGTTATAGGACAAAACGTGTTGATGAAAACCGCTCTACAGCTAGATAAATAAAGGCTGTAGGGCGGTTCAATCTTTTTCAAAACAACTTTGAGGGTGGACAAAACGTGTTGATAAAAATGCTGTAAGTCCTTGTGCAGTAACGAGTTATGAGGGTTTAATCTTCCTTGAAACCATACTCCTTGGAGGAAGATGAAATGAATCAAATAAATTGCCCTATTTGCGGAAAGAAATGTGTTAAATCAGGAAAGACCAATGCCGGCTCTCAAAGGTGGTTATGCAAAGCGTGTAAGAGTTCTTTCACGCATAAGATTGATAATAACTCAAAGGAATTGAAGAGCTTTTTTTAGAGTGGCTATTCGGCAAAGATGCACAATCCACTATGCTCGGAGAAGGAAGAAGTTTCAGAAGAAAAAAACTACTAAATTTTTGGGATATATGGGCAATGCCGCCTAAGGTAGAAAGCCCCGAGGATGTCTTATTTTTGGATGGAATATATCTTGGGCGAAAGGCATGTATACTCATTTGCTGTGATGCAAAAAATGTACTGGGATGGTACCTCTGCAGATATGAACATGCGGGTGCCTGGATAGCTCTTATGAAGCGGATAGCAGAACCAAGAATGGTTGTTTCAGATGGGGGAACCGGCTTTGGAAAGGCACTAAAGCAAATATGGCCTAATGCCAAGCATCAAAGGTGTATATTTCATGTGTTCTGCCAAGTAAAGCGTTATACAACTTCAAGGCCAAATACTATGGCGGGTATAGAGCTTTATTCTCTGGCTAAAGATCTCTTAAAAGTAAAAAATAAAAATGAAGGTGAAAACTGGGTAAAACGCTTTGCAGACTGGGTTAAGAAATATCGGGAATTTCTTAGTGCAATGACTATAGATGAGTATGGGAATAAAAGACCAACGCATGAAAGAGTCCTAAAGGCAGAAAGATCCTTACTAAGACTCATTCGAGAGAATACTCTATTTACATATCTTGATGATGAATTAACTGCCAGTTTTTCTACACCATCAACGAATAATAGAATAGAGGGTGGTATTAATTCGCGTCTTAGGGAAATGCTAAGAAATCATAGAGGGTTATCGATAGAAAGAAGAATAAAAGCGGTCTTCTGGTGGTGCTATATGCACTCTCCGGAGCCGCTTTCTTCGTCTGAAATATTGAATATAATGCCAACTGATAAAAGCATCGCAAGGCTTTATAAAAAGATGAATGAGAAGCAAAGGTTAGAAAAAAGCCTTTCGATTTGGGGTGATGCTATTGTATGGAGTGATCTCCATAAGGTGAATAAAACATTTGTTGATTGGGATTAGCCATCAACACGTTTTGTCCTATATCTCAAAACCGCTCTACAGCTAGATAAATAAAGACTGTAGGGCGGTTCAATCTTTTTCAATTCAGCATTGACTACTGCGATAAGGCCGTCAATACAACGTCTAAGGTCTGTGTATCCGGTACAGAGATAAATGTGTTTGAATCCGGAAGCATCGTTAAGAATTTTTCAAGACCTTTATAACGTTTGCCAGCAAATCCATCGGTGTGTTGTTTTCGTCAATCCCTAAAACTATTTCGTTTACGGACGCTGTTAACTTTGGAGATGGATAGCAGGAGGAAACCTCCACTTGTTGCCGTACTTCCACAAATCCACTCTGCGTAAGGGCGGCTTCATTCGCATTTCCTCCGCCTGTACGGCCATGGAAACCGCCATTCCGGGGATCAAGAACCGGTGATTCTGGCTCCGGAAACCGCCATTTAGTTATGCATATTGTATTGTTTTAATTTGCTGTAGTTCGAAATCAAGCTTTCTTTTTTGCATTTGAATATCGATGTCATTCTGCATATTGATGAAATATTCATCCGAAACACCGAATAACTTTGCGAGTCGGAGGGAGGTATCAATTGTGATTTTTCGTCTATCATGCAGGATATCTTGGATTCTGGAAACCGGAACATGAATGGATTGTGCAATGCTGTATGCGCTTAAGTTCATTGGCTCCATAAATTCTTCTCGAAGGATTTCACCAATGCTCGGTGGTTCAATAAAATTCAATTCCATAACTTCTCCTTTTTTAATCCACAATCTCAACGTTTCTAGCTTCTGCAAGATGAAAGATAAAGAACAGCCGAAATTGTTTGTTGATGCGAATACTATATTGTCCAGCTCTATCACCGGATCATTTTCTAGATAATTAGATGGTGGAATACGAAGATCTTCCAAAGTCTTCGCATTGTTAAGCATGATTAGTTTCCGCAATGCTACATGCTGAATATCTATAGGCAGCTTTTTGGAAAAAATTTGATGATATATTTTTTCAGTTTTTTTGTCCTTAAATGTTGTAATCATGAATAAAAGCATACCTTTCTCACGTGTAGTCGTCAACACTTCATCCAATTCTTGTGGAGAGAAAAAGATGACAGGTTATTTACCATTTACAATAAAGCAATCATAAAACAATTTTTCTCTTTTCATTTAACTTTGCCATAGCATCTTTTCTATCAAACTATTATTCTCTATAGTTTTTGTGATAAAATATGTAAAGAGTAGAAAACACAAGGAGAAAAGAATGGAAGAAAGAAATAATTTGGCATTTCTAAGCAATTCCGGAAGCTATAGCATTTTTCAATTTCAGGAAGATGTTATCCGTTTTATGACCTCTCCTCGATTAGAAAAATATCAGAAAGTCCTAGAATGGGATGCAGGCTATTTAGTTGTAATTGCGAAATATAAGGACTTAGCAGAAATGGAAGAATATATTGATTTAGTCCCTATTCTGGAAGACCTTTCTTATGATGTCGATTCCTTTCTATCTCATATTAAGGAGGTGAAAATTCGTGAAGCTACAAGATAAAAAGAAAATTGCAGATGAAGCCGATATGATTATCAATGGCTATGCGTTCACAAAAAAGGAGGACAAAGTCTTCGTTGTCCATTTAGAATCCTTTCACCATGTTGCTGTAATTTTCCATGATAATATTATTGAAACCAATATGGATGAAATTGAGTGTCAAATCGTTTTGGATTATTATCACAAAAACAAAGAATTTTTGGAGAAGAACTATGCCGAAGTATTATAGTTACAAAATTCATACTCTCTTTCTTTCAATTCATCAATGACAGTACATATATTTAGATAGTTCATACTATCTTCAAAATTGTTAATCAAAATATCTTTCCTGTAGTCCATTAGATGTTTTTTATATTCTCCAGCTTCAACATTACACTCAAAATGGCGTTTCTCCAGAACCTCTGTGACTACTGTCTTATCGATAATATTTTTCAATAACTTTTCTAAATCTGAATCTTTTGAATAAATAGCTTCGGTAAAATACTTAATACGACTCTGTTCCATCATTGCATAGACCTTAGACTTATCCTGAGTTTCAGGATAAAATACACCTATAGAATGTCCGCCATGTGAATTTACCAGTTTCATGCAAGGAATATCTGTGGCACTATCACCAATATAAACTATGTTTCTAAATGGAACCCTTAATTCTGAGTGCGCAACGTAGTCATTTACTTTCTGATCATTTATATTTAAAATCCCTTTTTCAATTCTAAATAAGAACTGTGTTTTATTTGTATAATTAATAGCTTGCGCGGGCCAAAGTATTTCTCCTGATTCACCGTAATAGTAGCAACTAGCATATATTTTTTTAAATTCATTTCTTTACGACATCATATACGTCAAACTGATTGATGATATCCTTGATTTGGCGTATACTATCCTATAACTGATTGCGGACTCATATATGTATGAGGGTAATAAAATAATGAATGTTCCACTCAAAATGAATGGAAAAGGCAAAGAAATATTTACCTTAATCATAATAGAATATAGTTCGAATTGGGTTTTGATATATTTTATATGAACGGAGCTAATTTATCAGGGATTATTAAGGGGGGAAAAAGGAGGTTTGTCTGTGCCGGATTCATATATTCCGCCATTTACAATGACAGATGCGATTACTAATCTCGTAATAGAGATAGCAGAGCTTACCGGAGCAATGACTGTATCAGAACAGTTATCAAAGAACCCGAAGCTTAGAAGAGATAATCGTATTAAGTCTATTCATTCGTCTTTGGCAATAGAGCAGAATACATTGACTGAGGAACAGGTAAGTGACGTAATAAATGGAAAACGTGTCCTTGGACCACCTCAGGATATCAGAGAAGTTCAAAATGCTTATGAAGCATACGGGATCATGTCTAAGTTGAATGCTTATTCAGTTAAAGATCTTTTGAAGGCACATAAAATCTTGATGGAAGGGCTCGTGAAGGAAAACGGGGCATTTCGGACTAAAGGTGTAGGCGTGTATGCCGGAGAACAACTGATACATGCCGGAACACCGGCCAATTATGTTTCCGGATTTGATAAGACAATTATTTGACTGGTTGAAGAAATCAAAGTTGCATCCATTAGTAAAGGGCTGTATGTTTTCATTATGAGTTTGAATTTATTCATCCTTTTGCCGATGGAAATGGTAGGATAGGACGACTTTGGCATACTTTGATTCTTGCAAAATGGCAGGAGTTTTTTTTGTGGATTCCTATTGAGACCATTATTCATGCGCGCCAGAACGAGTACTATAAAGCACTGAATGCATCTAATACAGAAGGAGAGTCAACAATCTTTGTACAGTTCATGCTGGAATTGATTAGAGATCTACTAAAAGAATTATCACATAATGGCGTAATGAACAAAGCAAAAACTTTAGATGAAAAATTGTTGGATCTTTTGATGGAAGATGGTACTCAATCAGCAGCAGGACTTGCTGAAATCGTAGGTTCATCGCTAAGAACGGTCCAAAGAGCACTAAAGCGACTAATGGCTGATGGGAAGATTGAACATGTAGGGTCGAATCGATTTGGTCATTATATCGTAAAATAGGATTTGCAACAATGTCGTAATAAATGACGCAATAAATGACGTAATAAATGTCGCAGAAAATGACATAATAGAAAGGGACTATTATTTATAGGAGCGCTTGCAGGAGGAATTCGGCCTTTTTTCTAATGATGAAGATTAAATCATAAAAAGGACACTATATAAAAGGTGTCCTTTTGAGTTTCAATAGAATATCAGGAAATAGTGTTGTTTGGAAGTGCTTATCGCTACCCCTTCACCGCTCCCATTGCCAGTCCCTCCACAAACTGCTTCTGGCAAAGGTATACCAGTATCAAAACCGGCAACAAGCTAATCAGAGAAGTTGCCGCCATAGGCCCCCAATCCAGTCCCTTATCGGTAATAAAGCCTGCGATAACTACGGGCAATGTCTTAGACTTATTGATGCTTAAAATAACCGCAAAGAGGAATTCGTTCCAAGCTCCCACAAAAGCAAGAATTCCTGCCGCCACAATGCCGGACTTTGTTACCGGAAAAACCACATAGAAGAAGCGACTCAGAAAATGGCAACCGTCAATTCTGGCAGATTCCTCCATCTCAATAGGCACCTGAGCAAAGAAGCCCATCATCAGCCAAATAACCAATGGCAGGTTAAAACTGGTATTCATAATAATTAAAGCCGGCAGGGTATCGATAAGCTGTAGCTTTCGCATCACAAGGTAGATGGGAATCGCTGTAGCAATGGCCGGATACATTTTCTGAATCATAAACCATAGACCGAAAATCTGCCTAGTAAGCTTTGAGAACTTTCCCCGCACTAAACTGTATGCCGCCATGGATCCAAAAAGCAGGGAAATGGCAGTGGAGCTAAGACTTACAATCATGGAATTCATAAACTGCCGTCCAAGACCATTCATGGACAACACCGTTTTATATTTTCCATGGTGAAAACATGGGGAATCAAAAGAGGAGGATTCGCCAAATACTCCGCCCGGATTTTAAAAGCACTGGAAAAAAGCCAGTACAAGGGAAACAAAACCAGCAACATCAGCACAGCAGTAAACACTATACGAAAAGGCCTTCCCCACACATTTCCCAATATTTCATGCACCATGGAATCATTTACATCCATTCTTCGCTTTCTAGCCATAATTTTCTTCCTTTCCACTTCTCAGATTACAAAACCCGTTCTTCCACATGTCTTCTCCAACGTAGGAAAAGAAAACTGATAATGGTCATAGAGAAAACGAAGGCCATGGCCAGAGCCGCCGTATAGCCGGCATCAAAGAACTTCAGGCCTTGTTTGTAAATGTAGTTTGGCAGCATTTCCGTAGCATTTCCCGGACCGCCGTTCGTCATAGTATAAATGGTATCAAAAACCTTAAAGGCATCTACAAAACGAAGCATTAAAACAATAATCAGTAAGGGGCTAATCATGGGAAGCACGATTTGAAAAAAGATATGGCGATTCTTCGCACCATCCACTCTGGCTGCTTCCAATGCATCTTGAGGAAGGGACTTTAGTCCGGCCATGGTAATGATGCATACCCAGGGGATTAATTGCCAGACATTGACAAAAATCACCGCAGGCATGGCGGTTTTTGGATTACTCAGCCAGTTCATTTGGGCTACACCCACAAAATGTAAGAGATAATTGATGATTCCTGTACTGCCGTCCAGCATCATACGGAATAATGTACCGATGGCCACCGGGGCCATAATCATGGGAATCAAGAGTAAAGAAGTAAAAATGCGATAAATTCTTTTGGTACCGCAAAGCATCATGGCAGCAAAAAGCCCTAAAACCAACTCTAAGGATACGGAAACTACCGCAAAAAGAACGGTATTTCCCACGCTCACACCTAAGTTTTTGTCCTGAAGCATCCGAAGATAATTCCCAATGCCGATGAACTTGGGAACGGCATTGGGAAGATTAATTTTGTATTGAAATAAACTTAGATAGAGGGAATACAGTAGCGGTAACAAGGCTGTAAAGCCTAAGAATAAAATTGTGGGAAGTAGAAAAAGCCAAGACCAAAGCCTTTCTCCTTTTCCTCTATTTCCTTTTCTTACTTCAGTGCCATTCATACTGTATTCCTCTAACTTTCTAGCATATTCTTTTTAAAACTGTCTTATGGGATAAGTAAAATATACTTTTCTATAGAATAGATTAATGATTATAATTCTTTGTTCCCTCTTCAGGAGGAGCCTGCTGCAAGGCTTCTTCCACAGCAGCCTTCATTTCCTTTACCGTAGTATCCAAATCGCTTTGTCCGGAAAGATAAGCAGAAATCAAAGTGTTAAAGCTGGTGTCCACCTGTGTGGAAGCAGCCACTCTCCACCACATATTCGCGGTATCCAGTGCCTCACGGACAGTATCCATATAGGTTCCCTTGATGCCATCCTCTTCCCAGAAAGCCTTTCTTGGAGAAAGAATAGCGTGATTGGAATAGAATTCCTTCTGCTTGTCTAAGCTGGTATACATCTTAATCCACTCCCAAGCCAAATCCTTTCTTGGAGCCTTCCGGAATTGCACAATCCCATGCTGAAAGAAGGGTGATTCCTGTTTTCTCCTTTGGAATTACGGACAATGCCCATTTTCCTACTACTTTAGACTTTTCAGGATTGTCAGCATCCTGTACTAAGCCAAGCGTAGGCCAGGTCTCGCAGACTGCCGCATCTCCGTTTAAAAAAGCCTGAATAGACTGATCTGTTCCCCAGTTTAACCAGTTGGGATCCAAAGATTCCTGTAAGTCATTTAAATGCTCCAAAGCTTTTTTTGTTTCTTCGGAATCAATGGTTACCTTCCAGTTCTCGTCAGCCCAAGCACCGCCCATGGACCAAAGCACATAGTCAAACACGCCGCCAAGCTGTCCGGTAATTCCGGAAATGGAGGCTCCGTAGAAGCCTTCATCCTTCTTTGTTACCTTCTTTAGCTCTTCTCTGTACTTCTCCCAAGTATCCGGAAGTCCGTTTGGGAAAATGTCGGTTCGGTAAGCAAAAAGCTGTGGTGTGGATGCATTGGGAATTCCGATATACTTATCTTGCCACTTTCCGGAGTTTGCAATGACATTGTCAATGAAATCCTCCGCCTTTACATCGTCCTTCTCCATATACGGCTGCAGATCAGTAAGGTAAGGAGCAAATTCTCCATCCCACTGGCTGGCTACATCAATCACATCATAGGTTCCTGCTCCGCTTGTGAAGTCCAAAAGCATCTTCTGATGAAGCTCGGTGTATGGCATATCAATGACTTCTACCTTTGCACCGGTTTTCTCCTCAAACTCATCCACCATGGACTTTGCAGCATCCGCATAAACGCCGGACATATAGAGGACTGTCAGGGTTTCTCCATTCCCCTTTGCCTTGTCCCCGGAAGCCCCATCGGACTTTCCTTCCTCTGCCTTGACAGAAGCATCTCCAGCTGCATTTCCTTCGTTCTTTGCTCCGCAAGCAAGTAAAGATGCTCCTAAAGTAAGAGCCAATGCTGCGGATAAAACTTGTTTTTTCATAGCTTTTCTCCTATTTTATTGTGTGTTCTGAACAAAATATCTATTTGCATTATACTTTCTTTGTGCATCTTATCAATATTCAAAAAGACAAAATTTTGCACTATGTTTTAGGAGAAGTGCACAAAGGAAATTCATTCTATTGCGTGGAGGAAAGAGGATATTCAGCTTCATAATAATAAGATAAAACATACCAAATCAGGCCTATGAGACACCTCAAGAGATTGAGGTGTCTTTCTCCTATCCCTAAACCGTAAGAACTTGTAAGATTATTCCGCTAGCAATCCTTTCCTAAATCGTAGTATGAAGAGGCTTTGATTTATGGAGAATGCTGTCTTTCGTACCGGATAGCGGGTATAGACTTTTTCGATTTATACCGGCTGTTTTGGGAGATTTTGCATTCGGAAGGAAAGGATAGTCGAGGAAAGAAATATGGGATTATTGGGAAAGAAGAGTATCGGACTTTTTTGTGCTCTGGCGATGTCAACACTGTTTTCGTTTGGGGCTTTTGCACATTCCATCAGCGGAAAGGTTCGGGATGTGGGAATCAACCAAGAGAAGGATAAGATTTCGGTTACGGTAGACAGTTCCGGAGATAGCAGCGGTACAGATGGTTCAATTTATATTTTTGAAATTAAACCCTATCAAAATGACCTGTCCGGAAGAACGGATTATCTTGCGAAGGGAAGTATCGGAGCGAACCAGACGTTCAGCTTCCCGCTCCATGCAGGTCCCGGAGAGCTTCGTCTCTACAGTGCATTCGTGCCGGCTGTCAAGGTTGGCGGTCGTTATGAGATGATTGCGAACAGACGCTATATCGAAAACCCGGAGATTGTGGCGGAGAATCAGGATCCGGCTTTGAACCCCGGAAAGAAGGGGCTTCGTGTGGATCCGAATATTTTGGATGATGCACTGAGCTTAAATATCAAGCATGCCGGTGTGGACATTCCGACGCAGCGTTTCTTTGGAAATGGAATCGACTACACCTATGAGAGTAAGACCTATAAAATCAATAAAGAGTTAATTGACCAGTTGGATGCGGAGGTTAAGAGGCTTAGCGACTCCGGAGTGGCTGTAACCGCTATTCTTTTAAATGCTTGGGGAATCAGACGGTTCCGGAGCTGAACCCTCTTGGGGTTACCGAGCTGCCGAAAGAACAGGCTGTGTATTATGGATTTAACGTAGAATCCGAGGCAGGCTTCCGCGCTGTGAAGGCAATGGCTTCTTTCCTTGCAAAGCGTTATAACGGAAAGAACGGTCATGGTAAGATTACCAACTGGGTTGTGGGAAATGAAATTAACAACCAGTACTGGAACTATATGGGAGATCTTGATGTTTCCGCCTATACTTCCAAGTTCCAGAGAGCCTTTCGCGTTTTCTATACGGCGATGAAGTCTGTGTCGGCAAATGACAACATTATGTTCTCTATCGACCATTACTGGAATATGCTTCCGGAAGCGGCTCCGGTAGGGAAGTATAAGGGAAAAGATATCCTCCTTGCCTTCCATAACTATGAAGAGGCCGAAGGATATATGGATTACGGCCTTGCATTGCATCCCTATCCGTATCCGATTTATTCTCCGAATTTCTGGGATGATGATAAAACAGGACGTGTCAATGACACCGTAGATTCCCCGATAGTCAACTTTAAGAATCTTCATGTAATTACTGATTTTATGAGTATGGATAGCATGAAAAACCGTAAGGGAGAGGTTCGTAAGATTTTCCTGACGGAGGAAGGTTTCAGTAGTATCGCGAAAGGTGTGGACAAATCTACAGAGCAGGCAGCTGCTGTAGCATACTCCTACTTCATTGTAGATAACAATCCGTATATTTCTGCTTACCTTATGAGTAGACAGGAAGACAATGAGGATGAAACAAAACACGGACTTGCCTTCGGACTTTCCAGCATTGTAAACCATCAGCTCGTACCAAAGCCTGCCCATGAAGTATTTAAGTGGATAGACAATGCCAGTGCAACAGAAGGAATAGCAGACTTTGCAAGAGCAGTGATCGGTATAGATTCCTGGGATCAGCTTATCCCGAACTTCCGCTTCCCCGGAAGATAAACAGTAGAGGAAGGAAAGGAACGGGATAGATTTTAAAAGTCTGTTCAGAAGAATAGTATTAAGATACTTTTGAAAAAAGAAGTATAGTAAAGAAAAGTATAGAAAGTATAGTAAGAAAAAGCCACTGTACCCTTCAGAGAAAGCCGTTTGGAGACCTCGGCACTTGCAGAAAACGAGTGAAACGAAGTTTGATGCTTAGTGCCGCTAGGTCGGAACCGAGCTGAGCGCAGCTTTCGAAGAAGGGTACAGTGGCTTTTGCGATATGAAAAAGTCTTACTATGAAGTCTGAACAGGCAGAGCCACCGCTAGGTCGGAACCGAGCTGAGCGAGCTTTCGAAGAAAGGTACAGTGGCTTTTTTGCAATAAAAAATGCTTCCGGGCGGACTCGAACCGCCACTACCGGCGTCGGAGGCCGGGGCTCTATCCCTTAAGCTACGGAAGCATAGAAAAAAGTATAGAACAAAATCCCCTCTTTTGCAAGTTACGCAGCGTAAACTGATGGAGTAAACTTGGCATATTCTTAGCTAATTATAAATTGTATTAAAAAATACAAAAAAATCATCTTGAAAAGATATTGCCTTAAAATGCTCTTTTTCGGGTACTATAGGACTGATTGAAAAGGATTCGCTGATACATTGTCGAAAGGCTTTATTTACTGCACTTTTACCGCTGTTTAACCGGAGAAGATTATCAATAAGAAGTGAAGATTCCCTGCGTGCCTTGTGCTGTCTTTCTGTGAAATGGTTTTTTATGAAATCTGTTTTCGTGAAATCTGTTTCAAGAATGAACAGCACAGGGAGCAGAAAATTGTTTTTACAGAGAGGAGTCAGAGATGACGAAGCTTTATGAGAGACTGGAGAGATGCTACAAGAGTATTGAGGATAAGATTCCGTTTTCGCCCGCGTCTGGCACTTGGTGTTCGGATCGGGACTGGGAGATTTATGCGGAAAGAATCGAAATCGAGGCGAGCATCGATTACCATGAAATCACGGATTTTCCGGTTTCGACAGTAAGCGGTCACAAGGGCAGATTTGTTTTTGGACATATCGGATCGGTGCCTGTCGTAATCATGCAGGGTAGAGTGCATTACTATGAAGGCTATGCCATGGAAGATGTGGTACTTCCAGCAAGTCTAATGCACCTTATGGGAGCGGAGATTCTTTTCCTGACCAATGCCTGCGGTTCTGCAAATCCTGCCTATCAGGCGGGAGACTTTATGCTCATTACCGACCATATTCTGTATTCCGTTCCGAATCCTCTGATTGGAGCAAATGCCGAGGAGCTCGGTCTGCGTTTTCCGGATATGTCGGAGGTTTATGACAAAGAGCTTCGCAAGGACATTCTTGCTGTTGCAAAGGAACAGAGACTTTCTCTTAGAGAAGGTGTATATATGCAGTTTAGCGGTCCGAGCTTTGAAACACCGCAAGAAGTGAAAATGGCACATATTTTAGGGGCGGATGCTGTAGGAATGAGTACAGCTTGTGAAGCGGTTGCCGGGAAGACACTGTGGTATGCGGATTTGCGGTATTTCCTGCATCTCCAACTCTGGGCGCCGGACTTTCCGAAAGAGCCTCTTGAGTGATGAGGATGTGAAGATCGTTGCAGATCAGTGCTGCACCCACGCTTTAGAAAAGCTTGTCACGGAGGCGATTATCAGCGTATGGTGAAAGGAGTTGAAATTGACTATAAAAGTGTAAAGATGCAAACGATATGTTAAGAGTAAAGAAAGCGACATACAGATGCAATGACAGCGAAGACAACGACTTTATAGCACCTGTTATGGTTTATAAATATAGGATATAGAAATGAAGGTGCAAAGACAGGAGAGAAGAGAATGGAGTCAAGGGAATGCTTAAGGAAGAAGAAATAGCGGAATTGCTTTCCGGGAATTGAGAATGTTCGTTTAAATGGGGATGAGTCTGCTGTTGTGATTGTAGACCAGACCGCACTTCCGGGGAAGAAGGAGTTTTTGGAACTGGGAGATGCGAAGGCACTCTATGATGCTATCTTTGAACTAAAGGTACGCGGTGCACCGGCAATTGGAATCTGCGCGGCTTACGGTATCTTTATTTTGGCAAAGCAGATTCAGGCGGATTCGGGAGAGACTTTTTACAAGAAGTTTAAGGCAGATGCGGAGTATTTGAACTCTTCCCGCCCGACAGCCGTGAACTTAAGCTGGGCACTTCGGCGCATGGAAGATGTGGTGAAGGCAAACATTTCCAAAAGCCCTAAGGAAATAGTTTCCTTATTAAGAGAAGAGAGTAGAAAAATTCAGGCGGAAGATGCCGCAATGTGTAAGGCGATTTCCGAGTACGGGCTTTCTTTGCTAAAGGACGGTGACGGGATTTTAACGCATTGCAATGCAGGTCCCTTGGCGACTTCCAAGTACGGAACGGCTCTCGGTCCGCTCTTCCTTGGAAAGGAAAAGGGAATGAATTTCCATGTCTTTTCCGATGAGACAAGACCGCTTTTACAAGGAGCTAGGCTTACTTCTTATGAACTCGATCAGGGAGGGATAGACGTGACCTTAATATGTGACAATATGGCAAGTATTGTCATGAAAAACGGTTGGGTACAGGCCTGTCTTGTGGGCTGTGACCGTGTTGCGGCAAATGGAGACGCTGCCAATAAAATCGGAACGAGCGGAGTGGCTATTCTGGCAAAGCATTACGGCATTCCTTTCTATGTTTTGGGACCGAGTTCGACGATTGACTTTCACTGTAAAACAGGGGAAGATATCGTGATAGAGGAGCGAAATCCGGAAGAAATCAAGTGTAAGTTCTATGAGAAGCCTATGGCACTTTCTTCCGTAAAATGCTATAATCCCGCATTTGATGTAACGGATCACAGTTTGATTACGGCAATCATTACGGAGAGAGGAATCTTAAGAGCACCTTACACGGAATCCTTGAAGAAGGCTTTCCGGAACGGGTTATGGAGTAAAGACATCATAAGATGCAGAGTGAAGATATCAGAGATATGCACGGGGATATCACGGATACAGTGCCTGGATATCACAGATACTGTATAGAGCCGGTATAGAGTCAGTGCGGAGATAGCGTAGGGAAAAGAGCCCTGCGATACTCAATATAAGGCAAAGCTGTACGAGAGGGGATTTCAATAAGAAAAGAGAGAGAAGCTCTTCGTACGCACACTTTTTAGAAGGAGAGGAACGCATTATGAAAAAAACTTGGAGAGTTCTGACAGGTGCTGTACTTGTAGCTTCCCTGTTGGCAGGCTGCGGTGCATCCGGTGCGGCAAAGTCCACCACTGCTGCTGCCGGAGAGAACACAACAACTGCTGCGGCAGCGGAGGGAGAGACAAAGGCGGTGAAGGATGGCGAGGAGAAAAAAGGCTTAAAGATTGCTATTGTATCCAGCCCCTCCGGTGTAGATGACGGAAGCTTTAACCAGGATAACTACAATGGTATCTTAAGCTTTATCGAGAAGCATCCGGATGCAAGCGTAACCCCTGTTCGTGAGGAGACAGGAGATACTGCAGCTGTTATGCAGGCTGTAAACGATATCGTGGCGGACTATGATGTTTTGGTTTGCTGCGGCTTCCAGTTTGCAGGAATCGGAACCATCGCAAAAGACAATCCCGATACAAAGTTTATCTTAGTGGACTCTTATCCTGTTGATGCAGACGGACAGGAAGTTTCCCTTGACAATGTTTACGCTATGCAGTTTAAGGAGCAGGAGAGTGGATTCTTCGCAGGAATTGCAGCTGCTTTAGAGACAAAGAGCGGAAAGGTTGCCGTAGTAAATGGTATCGCTTATCCGTCCAACGTAAACTATCAGTATGGCTTTATGTCCGGCGTAAACTATGCTAAGGCAAAGTATGATGCAAAGGCAGAGTATGTAGAGATTCCTTCTTATGCCGGAACGGATGTGACCAATAAAAATGTTGGCGGAAACTATATCGGAAACTTCTCTGATGAAGCAACCGGTAAGGTAGTTGGTAAGGCACTTCTTGATAAGGGTGTAGATATCATGCTTGTTGCAGCAGGCGGATCCGGAAACGGTGTATTTACCGCTGTGAAGGAAGCAGGAGATGCCAAGGTTATCGGATGTGATGTTGACCAGTATGATGACGGAGCAAACGGCGATAAGAACATTATCTTAACTTCCGTTCTTAAGGTTATGCACTCCAACGTGGAGAAGCAGCTGGAGAAGGTTCTTGACGGCAGCTTTAAAGGTGAAAATGCGCTTCTTGGTGCAGATACCGATTCTACCGGCTATGTAAGTGCTGATGGAAGACAGCAGCTTTCCAGAGAGACACTGGAGAAACTTGCCGATGTGTACAAGAAGGTGCAGAGTGGAGAAATCGTTCCCGCTGCAAACTTTAACAACATGACACCGGATAATTTCACCGGATTAAAATAAGAAGAAGTTATAGAGGGCGGCTGCCCGGTAAGAAGGAAATTCCTGCCGGACAGCTGTCTTATTATAATGTACATAAAGCGTGTCGATCTCGTCCATCGAGATAGAGAGGAAACAGCATGTCCGAATATATAGTTGAGATGAAGCACATCACCAAAGCGCTTTCCGGGAATTGTGGCAAATGATGATGTCTCTTTAGGGATAAAAAAAGGAGAAATCTTTGCCCTCTTAGGAGAAAACGGTGCCGGAAAATCCACCCTTATGAGTATGCTTTTCGGTATGTATGAGCCGGATGAGGGAGAGATTTGGATTCGGGGGAAAAAGGAAGACATTCACTCTCCAAGCTATGCGACCAAATTGAATATCGGTATGGTTCACCAGCACTTTAAGCTGATACAGAACTATAGCATTACGGAAAATATCATCCTCGGCCTTGCCTTCAAGGGATAAAAGGCTGGGCTTTTTGCCGTATGTGGATTTAAAGAAGGCAGAGGCGAAAGGTCGCCGCGCTTTCCGAAAAATATGGACTGGAAGTCAATCCCAAGGATATCATTGAAAATGTGGGGCATTTCCGTGCAGCAGCGTGTGGAGATTTCTGAAAGATGCTTTATCGTGAGGCGGAAATTCTGATCTTTGATGAGCCGACTGCTGTTTTGACTCCGCAGGAAATCAGCTTCCTTTTGGATATTATTCGGGGACTGAGAGATAAGGGAAAGACCATTATTCTGATTACGCATAAGCTTTCGGAAATCAAGCAGGTGGCGGATCGATGTGCGATTTTAAATCAGGGGAAAACTTATCGATATATTGGATGTTAAAGAGACCTCCGCAAAGACAATGGCGAATCTTATGGTTGGCCGTGAGGTGAACTTTACGGTGGAAAAGCCGGATCCAAAATACGGAAAGACGGTTCTTCAAGTAGAGAATCTTACGGTAAAGAACCGGGACGGCTTCTCCGTTGTGAAAAATGTCAGCTTCTCCATTCGAAGCGGAGAAATCTTTGCGATTGCCGGTGTTGCCGGAAACGGACAGATTGAAATTGCGGATGCGATAGCAGGGCTTGTAAAGATTTCCGAAGGAAAGGTCATTCTAAACGGGAGGACATCAGCGTAGAAAGTATTAGGAGGAGGATTCTGGAAGGAATCTCCTATATTCCGGAGGATAGACAGGATGTAGGGCTTGTCATGGATTTCTCATTGGAAGACAACCTCGTTTTAAAGACCTATAGGAATGAACGATTTTCCCAAAAAGGGATATTATCTCACAAGGCAATTCGGGAAAATGGAGAAGAGCTTATCGCAAAGTATGATATTCGTTCCGGACAGGGCTGTCAGACGATTGTGCGCTCCATGAGCGGAGGAAACCAGCAGAAAGCGATTATCGGAAGAGAGATAGAGCTCGATTCCGAGCTGATGATTTTTGTGCAGCCTACGAGAGGCCTCGATATCGGAGCTATTGAGAACATCCATAAGCAGATTATTGCGGAGAGAAATGCCGGAAAGGCGATTCTCCTGATTTCTCTGGAACTTGATGAAATCATGAATTGTGCGGACACAATTGGGGTTATTTACAATGGAGAAATGCAAAAGATTGCCGATGCAAAGGAGCTTAGCACGAATCAGGTAGGGGAGTTTATGATGGGGGTAAAGCATGAAAGACAATAAAACGAAGGAAAAGAGTCTGCTGTTTAAGCTTCTTGGGCAGGAAAAAACGCAGAATATCACGATTCCTGTATTTGCTATTGTTTTAAGCCTTTTTGCCGGTGCGGTAATCATTCTTTTACAGGGAAAGAACCCCTTGATTGCGTATATGAATTTACTCCAGGGTTCCGGTATTTTGCCGAAGGAAAGCTACGCAGGTTATAAGAACATCCTGACGGATTTTTGCAGTTTCTTAAACGCCTGGACACCGATGATTTTTGCTTCTCTCGCCGTTGCCGTTGCGCTTCGTGCGGGGCTTTTCAATATCGGGGTAGCAGGACAAATGCTCACTGCGGGCTTTGTAAGTTCGGTTTTTATCGGCTACAGCAATCTCCCTGCATTTCTTGCAAAACCCTTGGTTATCCTAATCGGTATTGGCGTAGGCATGGCTCTCGGGGCTTTTATCGGAGTATTAAAGCATCGCTTTAATATTAATGAGGTAGTTTCTACCATTATGGTGAACTATATTGCGCAGTATGTTATCGCATTTTTTATCAATACCTATTATGTAAATCCGACCTCCAGACAGTCCAAGCCGGTTTCAGCGGCCTCCCGTCTGACTCTTATGGATACGCTCGTAGGAAATCTGAAAATAGACATTCCGCTTGCGATAGTTTTGGCGCTGCTTGTTGCGTTTTTGATTCAGTTTGTCCTAGACAGAACCTGCTTCGGCTTTGAGATTAAGAGTGTGGGCTTCAGCAAGAAGGCCTCCCGCTATGCCGGTATTCCGGTGGGAAAGAATCTGGTACTGACTATGGCACTTTCCGGTGCGCTAGCAGGCCTTGCCGGTGTCAGCTATTACCTTGGCTATTTCGGCTCTATCCAGCCAAGAGTTTTACCGAGTATGGGATTTGACTCTATTGCGGTAGCCCTTCTTGGAAACAGTAATCCCTATCGGGAATCGTGTTCTTCTCTTTTTTCATTACCATATTGAGCAAGGGAAGCACCTATATGAACTCCGCGTCAGGCCTTGAATCCGAGATTGCTTCCGTAATCACCGGTATAATTCTGCTCTTTTCTGCTTGCAACGCCTATATTCGTTACCTAGTGAATAAGGAAAAGCTGGAAATGGAAGAGCAAAATAAGAGGCTGGATAAGAGAAGAGCAGTAGAGGAAGATAAGGGAGAAACAAAAGTGACGGAAGGAGGGAAAGCATAATGGAAAGAATCATTATCGACGGACTATCCTTTTCTCTTCCGCTTTTTATCATGGCTGTAGGGGGAATTTACAGTGAAAAAAGCGGGATCACAAACCTTGCTCTGGAAGGATTTCAGGGGATGGGGGCTTTTACCGGAGCCCTAGCAGCAGTCATTATGATGAATATGGGCATTGGAAATGCAACAACGCAGTTTTATGCGGCGATTTTCTTTGCAGTGCTTGGCGGAGCCTTATATTCCCTGCTTCACGCCGTGCTCTGTATTCGGATGAAGGCAAATCAGGTCATCAGCGGCGTGGTGCTGAATATTCTGGCCATGTCTTTAACTGCCTACCTCTGTAAGGCTCTTAATAAGGGACTTTTTCATGCGGCATCCGACAAGTTTGTGCTTAGCGTTTCGGATAAATTTACAGTGCCCGGACTTTCCGCAATTCCTATTTTGGGCGCGTTTTTTAAGGATATTTATCCTTTTGAAGTTTTGATTATTTTAGCTGCGATTGTATGCTGGTACATTCTTTATCAGACTCGTTATGGAATGAACCTTCGAGCTTGCGGAGACAATCCTCATGCAGTGGATGCGGCAGGAGAAAGTGTGAGTAAAACCCGTACGATTGCAGTGCTGTTTTCCGGAGCTCTCTCCGGACTTGCAGGCATCTGCTTTGCTTATTCCATTTCCGGAAACTTTTCTTCCGCAATTTTTGTGGGTTACGGCTATCTTTCCATTGCGGCCATGATTTTCGGAAACTGGACCATCCTTCCAACCTTGGCTTCCTGCCTGCTCTTTGGCTTTGCCCGTTCCGGCGGATATTTTCTTGTGCAGAAGATGCAGATGCCGAGCAGCTACTCGGATCTGGCTATGACACTGCCCTATATCTTGACCTTACTCCTTTTGATTTTCTTCTCGAAGTTTAACAGAGCACCGAGGGCTTTAGGGGAGACTTACGATAAGGGTAAGCGGTAAACCTTCGAAGAGATAAAGAGAAGAAAGGAGTGGCTGTGGGAATTCGTTTATATAATGCAAGAATCCTGACTATGCAGGACAATATGGAAATCATAGAGGGAGAGCTCTGGACGGAAAAGGAGCGAATCAGCTATATCGGCCCGCAGAGAAAAGATATACAGGCAAGTTTTGAACGGGAAATCGACCTAAAAGGGAATCTCATTCTTCCCGGTTTTAAGGATGCGCATACCCACTCCGCCATGACTTTCCTTCGCTCCTATGCGGATGACCTCCCCCTATGGGATTGGCTTTCGAAACAGGTCTTTCCCATGGAGGCGAAGCTTAGAGGAGAGGACATTTATTCCTTTTCGAAGCTTGCGATTCTTGAATATTTAAGCTCAGGTATCACAACTTGCTTTGATATGTATTTTCATCCGGAGGAAATGGCGCGCCTTGCGGTAGATACGGGCTTCCGTACCGTTTTAGTCCCGGGCTTAAATGATTTTAACTTCTCGTTGGAAGAAATGCGGGACTGCTATCAAAAGTACAATGCTTTTCATCCTCTCGTTTCCTATCAGCTCGGATTCCATGCGGAGTACACGACTTCGAAAGCGTTGATGGAAGGATTAGCCAAAATCTCGGAAGAGTTTAAGGCACCGGTATTTACCCACAATTCCGAGACAAAGGGAGAGGTGGAAGGGTGTCTTGAACGATACGGCATGACTCCGACTGCCCTTATGGACGCTCTCGGTATGCTGAACTATGGCGGAGGAGGGTACCACTGCGTTTATTTAAGCGATGAAGACATGGACATTTTCAAAAAGAGAGGCATGACGGTTGTTACGAATCCCGGCTCCAATATGAAGCTGGCAAGCGGTGTTCCTCGTACGGTGGAACTCTTGAAAAGAGGGATTCCTATGGCAATCGGTACGGACGGCCCGGCGAGCAATAACTGCCTTGATATGTTCCGGGAAATGTTCTTGGTTACCGGGCTTGCCAAGATACGGGAAGAGGATGCGAGTGTGGTTTCCGCGGAAGAGGTTTCTGAAAATGGCCTGTGTGAACGGGGCGCATTGTATGGGACTTAAAGACGCGGACTGTCTTTCCGAAGGGAAGCTTGCGGATCTTTGTGTTCTGGATCTTCATCAGCCGAATATGCAGCCCGTGAATTCCATTGTGAAAAATATCGTCTACAGCGGCAGTAAGCAAAATGTAGAGCTCACCATGGTAAACGGAAAGATTCTTTATGAAAAGGGAGCGTTCTTTATCGGAGAGGATCCTGAAGAAATCTATGCGAAGGCCAATCGTCGTATGCAGGAATTAAAGGGGTAAAGATGAGAGTAGGAATAATCGGAACAGGATTTATTGCGGATGTCCATGCTGCAGCATTGCGAGCAGCTGGACAGGATATCGTGGCGATTTGCGGAAATGAGGAGGCGGTTCTCGCCTCCTTTTCCAAGAAATGGAGCATTGCAAAACAGCTTATACGGATTATCGGGATATTCCTTTGGAAATTCTTGACGCCGTGCATATCTGTACACCGCCGAATACACACTATGCCATAGCGAAGTATTTTCTGGAAAAGAATCTGTGCTTAGAAAAGAATCCGGAGCCGGAAAAGAACCTGGATTTAGAAAAGAATCAGGAATTGGGAAAAAACCGGATTTTAGAGAAACATTTAGATATAGGAAAAAATCTTGAAAAAAAGCTTGGAAAAAAATAAAAGGAAAGCTGGCCATTGTCTGTGAAAAGCCTCTCTGCCTCGATATAGAAGAGGGAAAAGGAACTTTTGGAGCTTGTGAAACAGTCGGGAACGCCATTTTGGAGTCTGCTTCCATAACCGTTTTTATCCGGCTATCCGAAAGATGCGCGAGCTTCTTCAGAGCGGAGAGCTCGGAAGACCGATTCTCCTCTACGGAGCTTATGAGCAGGAGTTTCATATTCCGCCCGTTCCCTATTCCTGGCGTTTTGATGTGAAAGAGGGCAATACTCTTCGCGCCGTTTCGGAAATCGGCTCTCATGTCTTAGACCTAACGCATTTTTTGCTGGAAAAGCCGGTAATCACTCTACAGGCTGCTTTTCAGAATCGAAACCATGTCTTATTTAAAGATCAGGCAGGAATGCTGTGGGATAAAGAGGACGCGGGAAAACTTCCTGTTCCGATTGAAAATGAGGATACGGCAGTTCTGAATATGCAGCTTCAGGAAGGATGCCGGGTAACCCTTGCGCTTTCAGAAGTGAGCCATGGGAAACAGAACCACATTTTCCTGCATCTAATCTGTGAAAAGGGAAGACTCAGCTGGGATAATGACAGGGCTGATCTGCTTTCTTTCTCTTCAGAAAAAGGAAGCTCAAAAGAACTGAGCCTCGGTATGCAAACTGGTTACAAAGACTGCTTCCGGGAGATGTTTTCCGACTTTTACAATGCTTTAGCGGAAGGGCGGACTTCACTTATGGCAACGCTTTCTGAAGCTTTACAAAATGAAGAGCTCTGCGAGGCGTTTTATAGAAGTGCGAAAGCGGAAAAAGAATTTATATTCAGTGATGCCTTGGAACAGGAGAAGGCCAAGCCGGATTCATTGGAAGAAGCCGATTTAAAAGAAGAAGTAGGGAATTATGGAAAAGAGAAGTCTGAAAAAAAGAAGCGAAAGGATTTTTTGATTCAGCACTATTCCATGGAGCTTTTGGAAGGGGAGCATACCTTCTTCTCGGAATGCTATCATTCTCCAAACCGCAATGAGGAGGGAAAGCTCTTAGCCTCTACCATGTACGGCTTGTATTGTAAGGAACCGAAGAGCTATTCCGACTTCCATAAACTAAGTCACGAAGAAATTTGGACTTTTTTAGAGGGAGATCCTTTTACGCTTTATCTCTTATATGAAGACGGTTCAGTGGATACGATTACTCTTGGTTCGGATCTGGCCTCCGGGCAGCTCCTGCAATATACGGTTCCGGTAGGAGTAATGCAGGCCGGGTGCTTAAAACCCGGCGGGGAGTACGCTTTGTATAGCTGCACCGTAGTACCGGCTTTTGATTGGCAATGCTTTACTATGGTAAGCACAGAAGAGATTATGCAAAATTATGGAGAAAAGCAGGAAATCAAAGACTTCTATCAAAGACTAAATAAAAGAATAGAGAAGTAGAACTGTAAATAACTTTATTATTGGACATATCCCTATAGGATAATAAAGGAGAGAATCATACAGAATGGAATAAGTATTGACAGAGTACTTTTCCAATGCTAAGGTTCTTAAGTTGTTATCGAAAGGGGACTCTTTAGAGACATACAAGAGAAATACCCTTATGACTTTTTAGGAGGAAAATATGGGCGAGCAGTTTGGCAATCTTTTCAGACAGTATCCATGGCAGATACTCTGCGTTATTTCATTTTTATTTATTGTAGGACAGGTTGTACTACTTTACATTGCAAAACAGCGCGGTTGGTCAATGAGAGTTAGACCGTTACGCATTCTGGTATTTGTGGTTTTGTTTTTCTTTTCCATATATGCGATGATTACAGGACAGACTTTTTAAGCTTAGATAAGAGAAAGTACCGATTGCCCTTTTCGGAGTAATCGGTACTTTTTGCTTTTGGGGCATATATAACTCTATAACCCTAAATTGAGTCCTGAAAAACAGAACAAGAAATCATAAGAATCATAACAGGGATAGTGTAACAAAGAAAATATAAAATGCCTATACTTCATATTCGGATGAGGTTTAAAGGATTCTCTCAGGAATAAATTATAGGAAATACTTTTGAAATCAACAAAATACAAACTTCAAAAATAAAACTGTAAAATTTCCGACAAAAAACATCCGATAAAAAATTCCGAAAAAATAAAAAAATTGCTTGACAGCAAATCTCACCGATGCTAAGATACACAGGCTGTCGCTCTAGATGAGCTGACACAAAGTACCTTGAAAATCAAAGATCGAATAATACACAGACCCTGAAGATTCTAAAGAATTTTCAGTAATGTTTCAAACGAAACTTACACGAACGGTTTAATAAACCAAAAGGTAAAAAAGGAAAAACTAAAGCTAAGCTAAGTTTTGACTAGAGAAAGAACTTAACTGTCAGTGATGACAGATTTATGCTTTTCTTTATGAAAAGTACTTATTCGACCTCCTTGTTGCTTTGAAGCAACTTCGGAGCCCTGCTACGCAGGGTACAGCTTACGCTGTAGTCTTGTACATTACGTATTTTTCTTTATGAAAAATACTCATTATGAGAGTTCGATCCTGGCTCAGGATGAACGCTGGCGGCGTGCCTAACACATGCAAGTCGAACGAGATGCGTATTGGAAAGCTTCGGCCGGAAGATGCGTTGTCTAGTGGCGGACGGGTGAGTAACACGTGGGTAACCTGCCTTATGGAGGGGGATAACAGAGAGAAATCACTGCTAATACCGCATAAGCACACATTGCCGCATGGCAGAGCGTGAAAAGATTTATCGCCATAAGATGGACCCGCGTCTGATTAGCCAGTTGGCAGGGTAAAAGCCTACCAAAGCAACGATCAGTAGCCGATCTGAGAGGATGACCGGCCACATTGGGACTGAGACACGGCCCAAACTCCTACGGGAGGCAGCAGTGGGGAATATTGCACAATGGGGGGAAACCCTGATGCAGCGACGCCGCGTGAGTGAAGAAGTATTTCGGTATGTAAAGCTCTATCAGCAGGGAAGATAATGACAGTACCTGACTAAGAAGCCCCGGCTAACTACGTGCCAGCAGCCGCGGTAATACGTAGGGGGCAAGCGTTATCCGGATTTACTGGGTGTAAAGGGAGCGTAGACGGAATGGCAAGTCTGAAGTGAAAACCCCGGGCTCAACCTGGGGACTGCTTTGGAAACTGTTGTTCTAGAGTGTTGGAGAGGTAAGTGGAATTCCTGGTGTAGCGGTGAAATGCGTAGATATCAGGAAGAACACCGGAGGCGAAGGCGGCTTACTGGACAATAACTGACGTTGAGGCTCGAAAGCGTGGGGATCAAACAGGATTAGATACCCTGGTAGTCCACGCTGTAAACGATGAATACTAGGTGTCGGGGTACAAAGTATCTCGGTGCCGTCGCTAACGCAATAAGTATTCCACCTGGGGAGTACGTTCGCAAGAATGAAACTCAAAGGAATTGACGGGGACCCGCACAAGCGGTGGAGCATGTGGTTTAATTCGAAGCAACGCGAAGAACCTTACCAAGTCTTGAGATCCCATTGACAGAGTGTGTAATGCACTTTCCCTTCGGGGCAATGGTGACAGGTGGTGCATGGTTGTCGTCAGCTCGTGTCGTGAGATGTTGGGTTAAGTCCCGCAACGAGCGCAACCCCTATAGTTAGTAGCCAGCAGTAAGATGGGCACTCTAACTAGACTGCCAGGGATAACCTGGAGGAAGGCGGGGATGACGTCAAATCATCATGCCCCTTATGACTTGGGCTACACACGTGCTACAATGGCGTAAACAAAGGGAAGCAAGAGGGTGACCTTAAGCAAATCTCAAAAATAACGTCTCAGTTCGGACTGTAGTCTGCAACCCGACTACACGAAGCTGGAATCGCTAGTAATCGCAGATCAGCATGCTGCGGTGAATACGTTCCCGGGTCTTGTACACACCGCCCGTCACACCATGGGAGTTGGTAATGCCCGAAAGTCAGTGTTCCAAAGAGGAAGCTGCCGAAGGCAGGACTGATGACTGGGGTGAAGTCGTAACAAGGTAGCCGTATCGGAAGGTGCGGCTGGATCACCTCCTTTCTAAGGATAAAGTAGGGGTTTGTGTGTTATTCGATCATTGATTCAAGGGAAGCAACTTTCTCTGAAAGTTGGTCAGTAAATCCAAAATTTTTTGAAAAAAATGTTCATTCTTGTTTGGTGCTGATGCGTTTAGGGGAAACACCCGTTCCCATCCCGAACACGACGGTTAAGACTTAAACGGCCGAAAATACTTTGCTGGTAACGGCACGGGAAGATAGGTGGGTGCCAAACATTTTTTTAAAAAGAAAAAAGAATGAAATACAATGCTGCGAGGAGCACAGGAGGTTCATGACTTCCCATTGTACTGCTTACGAAAGTAAGCATCGTACCTTGAAAACTACATATCAGAAAGAAATAATTATTCTAGTAAATAGAGTAAGACATCCGAGGGTACAAGGTAAAACTTGTACAAACAATCGAGAGTAAGAAGAGAAATCTTCTTCACAATCAGAAAAGAGATACACGCTAGTATCTCGACACTTGGTAACAAGTGGAGAATTGGTTAAGCAATAAGAGCATAGGGTGAATGCCTAGGCACTGAGAGCCGAAGAAAGACGTGATAAGCTGCGAAAAGCTGCGGGGATTGGCAAATACGAGTTGATCCGCAGATATCTGAATGGGGAAACCCACTAGAGAAGAGCTCTAGTACTGTACAGCCAATACATAACTGTACGGAGGGAACCCGCTGAACTGAAACATCTAAGTAGGCGGAGGAAGAGAAAACAACCGTGATTCCGAAAGTAGTGGCGAGCGAAATCGGAAGAGCCCAAACCGAGGTGCGTGCACCTCGGGGTTCGGACTGCATAAAAGATCTGTAAGTGAGTGGAAGCCGATGGAAATAGGCGCCATAGAGGGTGAAAGCCCCTTACACGAAGCGTAAAGGATCGAGCAGTATCCAGAGTACTGTCAGACACGTGGAACCTGGCAGGAAGACGGGGGGACCACCCCCCAAGGCTAAATACTACTCAGTGACCGATAGCGATTAGTACTGTGAAGGAAAGGTGAAAAGGACCCCGGGAGGGGAGTGAAAGAGAACCTGAAACCCTGTGTTTACAAACTGTGGAACAGCGCAAGCTGAACCGCGTACTTTTTGTAGAACGGTCCGGCGAGTTATAGTTACTGGCAAGGTTAAGGACTTTAGGTCCGGAGCCGAAGCGAGAGCAAGTCTAAATAGGGCGTTAAGTCAGTAAATATAGACCCGAAACCGGGTGACCTATCCATGTCCAGGATGAAGCTAAAGTAAAATTTGGTGGAGGTCCGAACGCACATCCGTTGAAAAGGGTGGCGATGAGGTGTGGATAGCGGAGAAATTCCAATCGAACCCGGAGATAGCTGGTTCTCCTCGAAATAGCTTTAGGGCTAGCCTCGCTGATAAGTCTTTCGCAGGTAGAGCACTGAATTCTTGAGGGGGCGTCAAAGTCTACCAAGAGATATCAAACTCCGAATGGCGGTAAGATATAAGCGGGAGTCAGACTGCGGGATATAAATTCCGTAGTCAAAAGGGAAACAGCCCAGATCTACAGCTAAGGTCCCAAAGTACATGTTAAGTGGTAAAGGATGTGGGATTTCATAGACAACTAGGATGTTGGCTTAGAAGCAGCCACACATTCAAAGAGTGCGTAATAGCTCACTAGTCGAGAGGTCCTGCGCCGAAAATTAACGGGGCTAAAACATGACACCGAAGCTTAGGGATGTATTTATACATCGGTAGAGGAGCATTGAAAACGAGATGAAGCGGTACCGGAAGGAGCCGTGGATTGTTTTGAAGAGAGAATGCCGGAATGAGTAGCGAGATGGAGGTGAGAATCCTCCAGGCCGAATATCTAAGGTTTCCAGGGTAAAGCTGATCTGCCCTGGGTAAGTCGGGGCCTAAGGCGAGGCGGAGACGCGTAGTCGATGGACAACTGGTGTAGATTCCAGTACCTTACTAAATCAGAAATGTGGGGACACATGGAGAAAGAGAGAGCCGGGAATGAGAAGACCGGTGCAAGGGAGGTAGGAGTGTAGTAGGAAAAACCGCTACATAATCTGAAGACCTGATGCGGATCGAAATCAAGTAGAGAAGCTCTTTAACTCTGTGGCGAGAAAAGCCGCTATAGTGTTTAGTAAGCCCGTACCGCAAACCGACACAGGTAGATGAGGAGAGAATCCTAAGGCCGGCGGGAGAAGCATTGTTAAGGAACTCGGCAAAATGACCCCGTAACTTCGGGAGAAGGGGTGCCCAGGCAACTGGGCCGCAGAGAAAAGGCTCAAGCAACTGTTTAGCAAAAACACAGGTCTATGCGAAACCGTAAGGTAAAGTATATGGGCTGACGCCTGCCCGGTGCTGGAAGGTTAAGAGGAGAGGTTAGAGCAATCGAAGCTTTGAATTGAAGCCCCAGTAAACGGCGGCCGTAACTATAACGGTCCTAAGGTAGCGAAATTCCTTGTCGGGTAAGTTCCGACCCGCACGAAAGGCGTAATGATTTGAGCGCTGTCTCAACAATGCACCCGGTGAAATTGAAGTGCCAGTGAAGATGCTGGTTACCCGCGCCAGGGACGGAAAGACCCCATGGAGCTTTACTCCAGCTTGATACTGGGATTCGGTAATGTATGCACAGGATAGGTGGGAGACTGAGAAGATAGTACTTCGGTATTATCAGAGTCGCTGTTGGGATACCACCCTTATGTTATTGGATTTCTAACCTTAGGCCGTAAACCGGTCAAGGGACAATGTCAGGTGGGGAGTTTGACTGGGGCGGTCGCCTCCGAAAGAGTATCGGAGGCGCTCAAAGGTTCCCTCAGGATGGTTGGAAACCATCCAAAGAGTGTAAAGGCATAAGGGAGCCTGACTGCGAGGTTGACGGACCAAGCAGAGTAGAAATACGGACTTAGTGATCCGGTGGTATGAAAGTGGGATTGCCATCGCTCAACGGATAAAAGCTACCCTGGGGATAACAGGCTGATCTCCCCCAAGAGTTCACATCGACGGGGAGGTTTGGCACCTCGATGTCGGCTCATCGCATCCTGGGGCTGAAGTCGGTCCCAAGGGTTGGGCTGTTCGCCCATTAAAGCGGTACGCGAGCTGGGTTCAGAACGTCGTGAGACAGTTCGGTCCCTATCCGGCGCGGGCGTAGGATATTTGAGAGGATCTGTCCTTAGTACGAGAGGACCGGGATGGACTGACCTCTGCTGAACCTGTTGGGAATCAATCCCATCGCAGGGTAGGCAAGTTGGGAATGGATAAACGCTGAAGGCATCTAAGCGTGAAGCCAACCTCAAGATGAGATATCCCATCGTTAGAGTAAGACCCCTTGAAGAGAACGAGGTAGATAGGACTGAGGTGTAAGTGTAGCAATACATTCAGCTGACAGTTACTAATAGGTCGAGGGCTTATCCAATGCGTCTGATTGAATTTGTTTTACTTCTAGAGTTATTTCTTTGATATGTTGTTTTTTTGAGGAAAGGTAGATGTTAGGTAATTGTGACCTAGGGATTACTAAGTACTCACTAAGATATAAACTTCTTAACTAAAGAAGCAGGTACGAAAATGGCCCGGTGGCTCAGTTGGTTAGAGCGCCGCCCTGTCACGGCGGAGGTCGACGGTTCGAATCCGTTCCGGGTCGCTAGGCTTAAGCACATCTCTGAGTGGGATGTGCTTTTTTAATTATTAACGAGTATCGCTCGCGTAGCGTGCGGTATTTCGTTCTTTTTTGCTATAAGTATAAATTAGTATGTTTTTATTTAAAATATATTTATTATTTGAAAAAGTGAATTAACAGTTCTTCTTGTTCCATGAGAAATAAAATAATTATTTTTATAGAATCTATTTATTAAATAATAATATTGTAATGAAATACTTTCAAATTATTTGCTGATGATATCTAATTTTATGTGCAATTTTATCATAATTATTCTTGAATTTAAACTTTAAAAACTGCTATTATTCATCTTGTGAGCGAAAATAGCAGTGTTTATTTTTACTAATGTAACACGCTCGACTTTTCTTGGTTTAGAAAAGATTAACCTCAATTTTGAGGAAGAATAAGGAGGAAAGTAGATGAAAAAAAGAAATCTGGCACTATTGACAGCGCTTCTTGCTTTTGCATTAACTGCTTGTGGAGGCGGTTCCGACGCAGGAAAGGACGCAACGCAAGGCTCTGAGGCAGCTAAAGAAGGGGGGAAGCTCTTCCGGTAAGGAGCTTCGTCTTGTTAACGGTAAGATTGAAGTCGACGCACAGCTCAAGGAATTAGCTGCAGCGTATGAGAAGGAAAGCGGTGTTAAGGTAAACATTGAGTCCATGGGTGGCGGAATTGACATTCAAGGTACTCTTAAGGGTTATTTCCAGGCTGACAATATGCCGGACATCTTCGTTAATGGCGGAGAAACAGATTTTAAAAACTGGGAAGGTCATCTTGTAGATATGTCCAATGAGAAGTGGGTTTCCGATACGGATGCTGCTTTTAAGGATGCTGATGGAAAAGTAATCGGTTTTCCTTATACAACCGAGGCCATTGGTTTAGCTTACAATGCTGATATTTTAGAAAAGGCAGGAATTGATCCGAAGTCTATCACAGGACCGGAGTCTATGAAGAAGGCTTTTGAAACTCTTGACAGCAAGAAGGATGAACTTGGTTTAACAGCAGTTATTGGATATGTTGCCGAAGCTACGAACCTCTACTGGTCTACCGGAAACCATCTTTTTGGAGTATATGAAGATGGCGGATTAAAGAGGGATGATACCAGCTATTTTGATCTTCTTCAGGATGGCGGTAAGATTGACAACGAGCGTTTCTCAAAGTATGCAGAGATGGTAGACCTTTTCAATAAGTATGCTGACCCTGCACTGCTTGTTTCCGGAACATACGATCAGCAGATTCAGAATTTCTCTTCTGCAAAGTATGCTTTCGTAACACAGGGGTCTTGGATTGGTGCAACCATGACCAATGATGATAAGGAGCAGTATGATGCCGCAGGAAACTTTAAGGTTGGCATGATTCCTTATGCTTTCGAGGAAGGAATTGATACCATTCAGACTAACTCTCCGTCTTGGTGGGCAGTTTATGACAATGACAACAAGGAAGAGGCTCTGAAGTTCTTACAGTGGGTATCCGAGGATGCAGGACAGAAGATTTTAGTTGAGAAGGCCGGCTTTGTAAGTCCGTTTAAGTCTATTAGCTATGTAGCAAGCGATCCATTTGCACAGACGATTTCCGACTACACAAAGGCAGGAAAGACTTCTGCTTGGCATTGGTTAGGAAACAAAGAAGGTCTTGCACAAAATGCCTTAGGAGTTGTATATCAGGATTTTGCTTCCGGAAATCTGGATGTAAAGGGCTTTGTTGATGCTGTAGAAAAGGTAGTTGCACAGTATTATGAAGGGTAAATTTATTTTGCCTTTACAATCTGAATGATGCATTCCGGATTGTAAGAATTTCGAATTAAAATCATGTATTACAGCCTTTATTTATTCACGATTTTAATTTAAACTACATTAAATAAGAATAGAGAGTTTATTAGCGGGGCAGCTCTGCTGCCCCATTTTTAAAAAGGGGGAACACATGACAGGACGAAATACAAAAATCGAGTCCACTGCCCTACTTCTTGTAGGAGCCTTATTCATGCTTGCTGCTCTTTTTTTTGCATTTACTATGAAAACAACTTATAGTGGGGCATTAAAGAGTTTGGTAACATTTAGAGGAACGATACTGATTATAGGAGCAATCTTATTTTTAAGAGGATTGTACTTAGTACCCAGTACCAAACATCATAGAAAGATTGTTTACTTTCTCTTTCTCTTTCCCCTGCTTTTTGCATTTTTTGTTACTGTGATTATTCCCTTGATTCTCGGTATCGGGTATTCCTTTACTGACTGGACAGGGAATTAAAATTTCACTAAAGTAGTGGGGCTTCAAAAATTATCTGAAGATGTTCAGTGATCCGGCATTTATATGGTCTGTGCTGATTACTTTCGGTTTTGTATTTATGAATGTCATTTTGATTAATCTTTGGTGGGCTTTTTTTACTGGCACTTCTCTGCACGACCAAGCTTAGAGGGGTTGCTTTTTTTCAGAGCGTCTTACTTTCTTCCGAACTTAATTGGAGGAATTGTACTTGGCTATATTTGGCAGTTTGTATTTAATAATGTACTTTTTAAAGTATCTTAATTTTTTTCTATGCTTTCCGATACTAAGTGGGCGATGCTTGCCATTATTATTGTGTATATCTGGCAGTATGGCGGTTATATTATGTTGATTTATGTTACCGGTTTAACACAGATTCCGGGAGATGTGCTGGAGGCGGCTTCGATTGATGGAGCAAGCGCTTTTGCAAAACCTTGTTTAAGGTAAAAATTCCCGATGATAGCGTCTACGGTAACGATTTGTACTTTCTTAACGCTCACTTCTGCTTTTTAAGCAGTTTGATGTAAACATGGCTTTAACCAACGGTACCGGTTCTGTGGCTAACTTCCTCGGTTCATATCTTTCTAACGGTACACAGATGTTGGCTTTGAATATTTATAATACCGCTATTGCGAAGAACAGCTATGCTCTTGCGCAGGCGAAGGCTGTTTTATTCTTCATTATTTTGGCTGTAATTTCTTTGATTCAGGTGCGAATCAGTAATAGTAGAGAGGTGGAAATGTGATGAATAAGACAAAGAACGGAAAAAACATCCTTTTGGGACTTGTGGGGACATGTATTGCGTTGTATATTCTTTTCCCCTTTTATCTGGTGTTGATGAATGCATTTAAGAAGCAAGGGGATATTGTGGCAAATCCGGTAAGTGCAAACGGTGTTAGTATTTCTCAACTTTTAAAAAACCTGAATGCAGTAATCCATAACTCGAACTTTAATTTCTGGTATGCCTTTGGTACTTCTACTGCCGTTACTCTAATTTCCTTTAGTGCTTCTTGTTGTTTTGGGAAAGTATGGCGGCATGGGTAATCAGCAGAAATAATAAGAAAGCTTGGGCGACTGCGATTTATATGGTTTTTATCGCGTCCATGATTATCCCCTTTCAGGTAGTAATGCTTCCGCTGGTTGCTACTTTCCGTGATGTGGGAAAATTCATCGGAATCAGTATGCTGCAGTCTGTGCAGGGAATAGTTTTTGCGTATTTGGGCTTTGGCGGTGCAATGACCGTCTTTATCTTGACCGGATTTTATTAAGGGAATTCCCTATGAACTTGAGGAAGCTGCAGCGATTGACGGCTGTTCTCCGGAGGGAACCTTCTTTAAGATTATTTTCCCGCTCTTAAGACCGATTATCACGACAGTTACAATCTTAAACGGAATGTGGATTTGGAACGACTACTTACTTCCTTCTTTGATGCTTGGACAAAACGGAAAGGTAAAGACTCTTCCGGTCGCTGTACAGGCCTTTGTCGGCTCTTATGTTAAGCAGTGGGATCTCATTCTTTCAGCCGCTCTTCTTGCGATTTTACCGATGATTATTGTCTTTATCGTGGGACAGAAGCAGATTATGAGCGGAATGGTGGAAGTGAAAGGGCTAAAAGGGAAATTAAGGCTAAGTGGGATATACAGTTTAAGTAGAAAAACATGCTGGGCATGAAAATGCATGCTAGCAGAAAAAAATAGCTAAAAGAGGCTTCTGAATGGCAAGAATTAAAGATATTGCAAAATTGGCAAAGGTAAGCCCCTCCACTGTTTCCAATGTCATTCACAAAAGAGCGAATAAGGTAAGCCCGGAAATCTATGCCAGAGTTGAAAAGATTCTGGAAGAAGAAAATTATGTTACCCATATGGGAGGGCTAGGATGCTGTCGAAAAAGGGTTCAAAGCTCATAGCCCTTATTCTTGCGTATAAAAGGATAGAAAAAAAGAAAGTATAGTGGAAGATCCCTTTGTATCTTCCGTGGTCGGTCAGTGCAGCTCGCCCTGCAAAATGCAGGCTATTTTTCTTCTTCTATACAGTAATCCGGATATGGATGAGTGTGCAAGAATTTCCAAAGAATGGAATGTGGAAGGGATTATTCTTCTGGGGGCAAAAAGAGAGGGGTATTATAAAATTCGGGAATTTCTTTCGGTTCCCGTGGTTTCCATTGATACCCCTTTTTCGAAGGATGACCGCTCCTATGTGAATGTAGGTTTAGAGGATTTTAATGCAGCAAAGGAAATGACGCGCTACCTTCTTTCTATGGGGCATCAAAAATAAATCGCCTTCTTTTCCTTGACGGAAGGAGGAGATCTTTTAGAAAGACGTTATATCGACAGTGAGCGCTATGCGGGTTATAAAGAGGCGATGGAGGAGGCCAAGCTTTCTGCGGGTTTATGGCACAATCTATCTTTTACGGAGGTGGAGAGAAAGAAGCAGTACCTTTCATTTTATGAGGAAAAATTCTTTCAGGCCACAGCCCTTTTTGTTACAGCGGATATCATGGCCCTGGAACTCATTCGTTTCTGTGAAGATCGGGGAATCAAAATTCCGGAGGACCTTTCTATAGTGGATTTGACGGGATTAAGATAGGGAAAGGTCTTGCACCCGATGCTCACGACGATGGAGACAGGATAGTGCGGAAAAAGGGAAGAAGAGCAGTGAAAGGACTTTTGCTATCTCTAATAAGGGAGAAGAATTTCTTTCTCCTTGTGAAAGAGCGGGAAAAAGAAGTGAGCAAGGATGCGCATACAAAGTATAACGATAAGAAGATAATGATAGAAGATAATGATGGAGAATATAGTGTTAGCGGAGCACATTTGCAGAATATTCGTCTCCTGCAGATTGTTCATCGGTGAGACTGTATCAAAAGTTGGAATAAGTCTGAAGATTCAGATGAGAAATGAAAAAGAGTGACAGACGATGGAAAAGCAATAGGATCAAGCTTAAGAAAATGGCATCTTCCACTTTGTTGTTTGATAGAGCTTAGATAGTAGATAGATATAAAGGAGTAGTACGATGAAAAAGAGTTGGTGGAAAGAAGTCGGTGGTTTATCAGATTTACCCGAGAAGCTTTTCTGTGACAGTAACGGAGACGGAATCGAGATTTACGGGCATTATTTTCAAAGCTTGACTACTTAAAGGAGTTGGGGATTGATGTCATTTGGCTCTCTCCGGTTTATCGTTCTCCGAATGATGATAACGGTTATGATATTTCCGATTATGAAGACATCATGGAAGAATTCGGTACAATGGCGGACTTTGATGAACTTTTAAAGGAAGCACGATCGAAGAATAAAGATTGTTATGGACCTTGTGGTGAACTCACAGCAGTGACGAGCATGCGTGGTTTATGGAAAGTCGAAAAAGACAGGGAGAATCTGAAGAGGATTTCTATATCTGGAGAAAGGGAAGAAAGTTAAATGAAGTTTCTCCGGAGGAGCAGGCCTGTCTTTCGTCGGATGTCGTGGAATATAAGGAGAAAAATTACTGCCTCCCAATAACTGGGGCTCTTATTTTTCCGGTTCCGCCTGGGTTTTTGATGAAAAAACGGGAGAGTTTTATCTGCATTTATTTTCTAAAAAGCAGCCGGATTTAAACTGGGAAAATGAGGCTGTTCGAAAGGAAGTCTTCGAAATGATGAGTCGTTGGTGCGAAAAGGGATAGACGGCTTCCGTATGGATGTCATTTCTCTGATTTCTGAAACCGAAGGGACTCCGAATCAGCCGATTCCGAAAGGGCTGTTTACGGAGACTCCGGAGCTGCCTGTGCAAACGGGCCAAAGGTACATACTTATTTACAGGAAATGAATGAGAAGGTTTTATCCCGCTACGACATCATGACAGTAGGGGAGACTGCAGGGGTAACACTTGAAGAGGCAAAGCGCTATGCGAATAGTGAGGGAACCGAGCTTAACATGGTTTTCCAGTTTGAACACATGGATTTAGACGGAAGAAGTACGGCTTTTTAAGTGGGCTACAGGAAAAATGCCCTTGTGCCTCTAAAAAGAATCTTGCCAAAGTGGCAAAACGGCCTTCATGAGCTTGCCCCGGAAACAGTCTTTATCTTTGTAATCATGACCAGCCTCGTATTGTTTCGCGTCTTGGAGAGAGAGCGGAGTGCTTCGAGAGCGTTCCGCGAAAGTGTATCGCGACCTTCCTTCACATGATGCAGGGAACCCCCTACATCTATCAGGGGAGGAGCTTGGGATGGTGAATTATCCTCAGCGCCCTTTCCGAGTTTAGAGATTTAGAAAGCATCAATGCTTTTTCGGAGCTTACGGAAAAGCTGTATTTAAGCATGGAAGAACTTTTTCCGCTAATCGCCCATAAGAGTAGGGACAATGCGCGGACGCCCATGCAGTGGGATGATACAAAGGAAGCAGGCTTCACAAGCGGAAAGCCTTGATTGCCGTGAATCCCAAATTACAAGGAGATCAATGCTAAGGAAGAACTTGGCAGAGGCGGATTCGGTGTTCCATTATTATCAAAAGCTGATTCAACTTCGTCACCAGTCGGAGCTGATTGTCTATGGGGATTTCCACCTCTTGGAAGAGGAACGGATCTCTTTATTTATGAGAGAAGCCTTGAGAAAAAGAAGCTCTTATGTGTTTGCAATGTTTCGGAAAAATACACGAAGCTACAGCGTTCCGGAGAAGTTCAGATCCGGAAAGAGTTCTTATTCGAAATGTAGAGGACAGGGATGCTATTTCCGAGGAGAGCTTGCACCGTATGAGGCCTTTTGTTTTGGAAATTCAAATGAAGAGTAAAATTGAGAAAAAGACGAGTTTACATTTTCCTTAATTGCTAAGAATAGCGTAAAATTGCTAAGATTTAAATTGCTAAGATTAAAATGGATAAGAATAGAGTAAAAGGAGAAGAAATGAAAAAGAATGGTGGCAGGAAAAAGGTCGCGTACCAGATATATCCGAAAGAGTTTTCTGGATACAAAAGGAAACGGGTATCGGAGACTTAAGAGGAATTATCGGGAAAGCTCGATTATCTGAAAGGGCTGGGAATCGATATCATCTGGATTTCCCTTGCTTTCTTTTCCCTCTTGCGGATCAAGGCTACATGATATTGCAGACTACTATAAGATTGACCCGCTTCGGTACGAATGAGGACATGGATGAGCTGATTTCCCTGAAGCGAAGAAGAGGGATATGTATATCCTTCTCGATCTTGTGGTAAATCATTGCAGTGATGAGCATGAGTGGTTTAAAAAGCGGTAGCCGATCCTAAGGGGCATTATGCAAACTATTTTCACTTTTGAGGAGAGGTGTGGACGGTCATGCACCGAATAACTGGAGATCTTACTTTGGCGGTTCGGTATGGGAGAAGGTGGAAGGAACGGAGAATACCTACTACCTGCACCTATTCCATAAGAAACAGCCTGGACTTAAACTGGGAGAATCCGGAAGTACGGAAGAAATCTACAAGATGATCAACTGGTGGCTGGATAAAGGCATTGCCGGGCTTCCGAATTGATGCGATTTTAAACTTAAAAAGGTCTTTTCCTCTTCAGGGCTACAATTTCCCGACAGATAGGGAAGACGGCATGGCAAGCTGCCGCAACTATGATTTATGCTGCAAAAGGAATCGGCGAATTCCTGGGGGAGATGCGAGACCGCTGCTTTTAAGCCTCATCATGCCTTTTACCGTGGGAGAGGTGTTTAACGAGACGGAGGAGCAGATTCCGGAGTTTATCGGGAAAATGGTTATTTCTCTTCCATGTTTTGATTTCCGTGCACATTCCAGCGCACATTCTGAAATCAGCTGGTTTGATGCAGAGACGGTTAGCCCTGAATATGTATCGAGATTGCTGTTTTCCTTACGCAGAAGCTCGTCAATCCGGTCGGTTTCATTTCCACCATTATTGAAAACCATGACGAATCCCTGCGGGGTGAACTTCTATATACCGAAGGAGGATTTGTCGGAAAAAGGCGAAAGAAATTCTAGCTACCATGCAGATGCTGCAAAGAGGTCTTCCCTTTATTTATCAGGGGACAGGAGATCGGAATGGAAAACATCGTGCTGGAAAATATTTCTGCAGTGGACGATATTTCCACCATTGATGAATATGCCCTTTGTCTGGAGGAGGGATTCTCGGAGAAAGAAGCACTGGCTATCGTAAACCGTTTTACACGAGACAATGCGAGAACACCGATGCAGTGGAGCGATGATGAAAAACTGCAGATTTACTAAGGAAAGCCATGGCTTCCCGGTAAATCCGAATTACACAAGAATCAATGTGGCTTCACAGGAGCAGGATGAGGACTCTGTTTTGAGCTATTATAAGAAGCTCTGTGCGCTAAGAAAGAATCCGGAGTATAAGGATACCATCGTGTACGGAGACTTGATTCCGTTCATGGAGGAAGAAGACCGCCTGATGGCATTCTATAGAAAAGGCGAAAAGACAATCCTTGTCCTTGGAAATTACCGAAAAGAAGAACGGGAAATCGAACTCCCCTCCGAAGTGAAGAAAGTGATTCTATCCAATGCCGAACCTTGTATAGCCGGGAAGAAAATACGACTGTCCGGATATGAGGCAACGATTTTAGAATTATAGATGCTTATTTAGCTGTGTGAAAATAATAAGGGAATATTCTTTTTGTGCTGTGCAGGTCCATAGAGGGGCGATCTGAGCCCGTGGGCAGCAGAGTTTATCCGGAAAGAGTGAAGACACATTATCTTCACTCTTTCTCCATTTTTAGAACATATTTTTTTTCTATTCTAGGTCTCGTAAAACAAAGAAAGTTTTACCCTGCCCTTGGAAACAAGAGGGTGGAGAAAAACAGATAAATAAGCTAGAGCTTTGAAGAGCTAAGAAACTTTAGAATGTTTTAGGAGGTATAGATATGAATGGAGGAAGAAAATTTGCGGGACTGGTTTTATCGGCGATGCTCTTCGGAACGGTTGCCGGTGGCACGATGGTAGGGGTAAATGCTTTATCCGACCAGTATCGTTCGGAGGTTTTGGGACAGGCTGACGAATATAGGAAGTAGTCTTTTGGTGAGAAATGCTGCAGAATAAGGAGGCGACAAAGCAAACTCTGTGCAGCAGCTGAAATTCTTCTTCTGCAAACAATAGTTCGGAAGTGCGGGTAGGTTTCGGAGATTGCCAAGAATGCGATGTCTGAGGTAGTTTCGATAACCAATACCATTCGCTACCAACAGTATGGCTATTCCCTTTTCGGGCAGGGCGGAGAGCAGGAAGCGGCTGCGAGCGGTTCCGGTGTGATTATCGGAAAGAATGATACGGAGCTACTGATTGTCACAAACAACCATGTGGTCGAAGATTCTACGGCTCTTTCCGTACAGTTTGTAGATGGAAAGTCCTATGATGCGGAGATTAAGGGGACAGACAGCGATGTGGACCTCGCGGTCATTGCCATTCCGCTTTCCTCTATATCTCAGGATACTTTAAATAGCATTAGCTTTGCAAAGTATGGAGATTCGGACGGTATAAGTGTTGGAGATCAGGTGGTGGCTATCGGAAATGCTTTAGGGTATGGACAGTCGGTAACCACCGGTATCATATCCGCTAAGGATAGAGATATTTCCACGAAAGGCGGAACAGAGTCAGGTCTTTTACAGACTGATGCTGCAATCAATCCGGGCAATTCCGGCGGAGCACTCCTCAATATGAATGGAGAGTTAATCGGCATCAATGTGGCAAAGTATTCCGACACAACGGTAGAAGGAATGGGCTATTCGATTCCGTCTAAAAAAGTAAAAGAAATTGTGGAAGGGCTTTCCAAGAGAACCACAAGAGCGAAGGTGAGTCAGGAAGAAAAGGGTTATATCGGAATCCAGGGAAAAACCGTAGATAGCAGCATTTCCGAAGCTTACAATATGCCGGAGGGTATTTATATCTTTAAGCTCTTATCGGGAGAGGGAATCGACAACTCCGCCCTGCAGGAGAAGGATATCATTACGAAGTTCGACGGACAGTCTGTAGCAAGCCTGGAGGAGCTTTCCGGCCTTCTTTCCCGCTATAAGGCAGGAGAAAAGGTGGAAGTCACGGTACAGAGGCTTTCCGGAAAGGGTGAGTATGAAGAAAAGACCGTTATTGTAACATTAGAAAGAATAGCCAATCAGTGAAACGAGAGGCTAAGAAAAATAATAAACTCCCGATATAAAAACAGTAGAGATAGATAAATAGTGAGATATAAAATGCGATAAAAAGCTGTATTATAGACGCCGGTTTCTACTGTCTGCACATTGAAAGAAAGTAGACAAAAACGTTCTTATAATCGGCTTTTTATTTATATTGAAAAATACTTATTTTGTTAAGATTGACGAGATATTTTGAGCAGAAAATCTTTGCCTTTTTGTTTAAGTTCTTTTTAGATGTGAATAGGAGGCGGATTGATATTCTCGAAATCAAGATAAAGGAGTTTGCATGAGAATAACAGATTTTAACTTGTTATTTTCGCAAAAATAAAGGACTGCATTATGGGAAGAGTACATATTTTTAGGAAAAGAGAAGCTTTCGAAGATTCCTTAGGGTGGGCTTTTTTTCTTTGTTTATTTTCTGTATCGCATGTTTCATCGGTACGTCAGATACATTAGCAGGGTCTAAGAAGATATAGTAAAGCTACGGCTCCGGTAAACTTAGCTGTCAGTAGAAGAGATTCCTATTATGAATTTATCTGCTATAAGAATCTTTCCTATCCTTCAATGTATCCGAACAATTATTATGATGCTTATGTCTATCCCAATGATAAAAGAAAGAAAGTTGTCGGCACAATTATCTATGTGCATGGTGGTGGCTTTGTTTCGGGATCTAAGGATATTGTGGAAGAGAATCCGTATTTTCTGGCTTGGCTTCGCGCCGGCTTTCAGATTATTGCGCTGGACTATTCTTTGGCTCCGGATTATCCGTATCCCGCGGCACTTAAGCAAGTTTCTTACTGCGTACAAAAGCTTATAGAGGATAAGGATAAGTTGGGAATCAATCCTCGAAAACTGATTTTTATGGGAGACAGTGCAGGTGCAAGTCTTGCGGGACAGTTTCTTTTATCTCAGGTAAATGAAAGCTATGGAAAGAGATTTGGCATTCCTTCTTTCCTCTCAAAGAAAGAGGGCAGAGTATGGTGTTTATTTCCTTTCCGGCTTACTGATTGTACACGCTTTCCATCAGACCGGATTGGAAGAAAATGATGAGACTTTTCTTTCCTGGGGAAGAGATTATTTCCAGGAAGAAGAATTTTATTCCGGAAAGAAGGCTGCGGAAACCAAATTGGAAGATTATTTAACCAGGAATTTTCCTCCTACATTTTTATCGGATGCCGGCATCGGTTCTTTCCGTGATCAGGCTGGATTTTGAAAAGAGAAGTGTGAGGCATTGGGGAATTTCGGTCAGTTCTTATTTTCCGGAAGGAAATCTTCCGCATGACTATGAGCTTCACATGGATCTAGCCCGAAGCGGAAGAAGCTTATAAGAGCAGACTAGACTTTGCTCGCTCTGCGGTTTCCTAGAGTGAACATTTCGTCTCGGAATCTGATAGACAAAGTAAGGAGAATATAGATTTTTAAAAAAGCAGGAGTTTCTCCTGCTTTTACTATGCAAGTGATTCATCCTATTGTATAATCGTCACTATGATTAAGGACTTTCAAAGACAATTAAACCAATTACAAGTGCTTTTAGATGCTTTGGTTTTGGCATTATCCTATAGCCTGGCGTGGTATTTTGCGATAAAGAATCCGATATTTCCTCAGGGGCATGGTGTGCTTTCTCCGAGCTTTTATTTTACTGTGCTGATTCCCATGATACCGGCTTATCTATTTTTATATTGGATTTTGGGCCTCTATAAGCCTATGCGAACCATTCGCATGAAGACAGCGCTCTTTAGAATTATTCAGAGCAATTCTATAGGGCTTCTTCTTTCTGCGTCTATCCTTTTTGTGTTTCGTAAGAGCGGTTATTTTGAGCATTATTCCACGAGGATGCTGGGCTTTTTCTATATTTTCTCCATCTGTATCACGACAGTGGAAAGATATGCTTTGCGGCGAACTCTCTCAACTTTGCGAAAGAGAGGGTTTAATCAGAAGCATATTATTTTGGTTGGATTTTCTCCTGTTTCCGACCGTTTTATTGACCTGTGTAAAAAAAATCCGGACTGGGGTTATCGTATCTACGGGATAGTAGACGATCTCAGTGAGCAGGGGGCATCTTATCGTGATATTTCCGTGATTGGAAGAATCAAGGACTTGGGAGAACTTTTAAGCAAGAACACGATTGACGAAATTGCCATCACTCTTCCGCTTGCTGCTTATGAAAAGCTTCCCGGCATCGTAGCTGTCTGTGAAAAATCGGGAGTGCACACGAAGTTTATTCCCGATTATCAGGAAATCATTCATTCAAAGCCTATTGCAGAGGATATGGACGGACTGCCGATTATCAACATTCGAAATGTTCCTTTGACAGAGCCTTTCAATGCGTTACTGAAGAGGGTAATCGATATCATTGGCGCTATAGTGGGAATCTTGATTTTTGGGCCATTGATGCTTGTGGTAGCGGTGCTTGTGAAGTGGAGTTCTCCGGGACCGATTATTTTTAAGCAGGAAAGAGTCGGATTGCATAACCGCCCCTTTATGATGTATAAGTTCCGTTCCATGGGGGTGCAGAAGATGGAAGAGGAGAAAAAAGCCTGGACGGTAAAGGGTGACCCGAGAGTGACCGGAATCGGGAAAATCATTCGAAAAACCTCTATTGATGAGCTTCCTCAATTTTTTAATGTATTGAAAGGGGATATGTCCCTCGTCGGTCCCAGACCGGAGCGAACACAGTTTGTGGAAATGTTTAAAGAACAGATTCCGCGCTATATGATTAAACATCAGGTTCGTCCCGGGATTACGGGCTGGGCGCAGGTCAACGGTTTTAGGGGGGATACCTCTATTCCCGCAAGAATTCGCTGTGATCTTTGGTATATAGAAAACTGGAGTCTCGGATTGGATATTAAAATTCTTTTTTTAACCGTATGGAAAGGATTTGTTAACAAAAATGCCTATTAACTTTTCCTTGATTTATGGTAATATACTCTATCATTCCTTGTGCAGACTGCATTTTTTACATTTCTCTGTCGGAGAATGGTAAGTATAAAAAAGAGTATAGACATAAAGCTGTTTGAAATTCCGGAGTGGCCTAAGAAGGATCCGGTTGATGGAGGTAGATTTTGGCATTAGAGCAAAATAGGGGACGCAGAAAACCCCATAGCGAGCTGAATAGGGATACGACCGATGCAAATAGACTGAATACCATATCCGGAGAGGGAAAGCGAAGAGCACCTATTGTGACTCTTCCCGAAGATAAGAAGGAAGGGAAGAGACGAATTGACCACTTGGATGTTTTACAGGTGAATACACCGAAGGATATTCAAGAGGAACTGGACGAGGTCTACAGTAAGAAGGAAAAAAAGAAGAAATCACGATGGAAGAAGATTTTACTGCTTTCCGTCATTGAAATTTTGACTTTGATTTTCATTTTCTGTACAGCCTATATCGTGCGTTACATGAATATCAAGCCGGAAGTGGAGTTTAATGTCAAGAATGTCAAGAATGAAAATATTGATGTGACTAAGCAAGAGCAGATGCAGGGCTATTGGACCATTGCCGTCTTCGGTGTAGATAGCCGTGACGGAGGTGTAGGACGAGGTGCCAATGCCGATGTACAGCTGATTGTTTGTATAGATCGGGCAACCGGTGCGGTTAAGCTTGCCTCCGTATTTCGTGATACTTATCTGAATCTGGCTGCAGGATCCCGCTTTGCGAAAATTAATGAAGCTTATGCGGACGGTGGACCGGAACAGGCAGTTAAAGCCTTAAATAAAAACCTGGACCTGGATATCGAACACTATGCAACCTTTAACTGGCGTGCGGTTGCGGATGTAATTGATATGTTGGGCGGGGTGAATATAGATATTACGGAAAAAGAATTCAAGTATATGAATGCGTATATCCATGAAACCAGTATTGAGTCTAAAATCAATGTCAAGAATCCTGCGGCAGAGTATATCAAGAAGCCCGGAATGCAACATTTAAACGGTGTGCAGGCGGTGGCTTACGCCAGACTCCGCTACATGGACGATGACTTTACCAGAACAAAAAGACAGAGAGAGTTATTTCGAGTGTTTCTAGAGAATGCAAAGAAGGCAGACCTTGCAACCTGACCAATGTGATCGACACGGTGCTTCCTACAGATTGCGTTTCAACGTGGATGTGGGTGATATTTTGGAACTTGCAAAGGGTGTAAATCGCTACAATATCGTCGGTTCTGAGGGATTTCCCTATGATTTAAAGACACAGATGATGGGGAAGAAGGGAGATTGTGTCATCCCGCTTAATTTGGCTTCCAATGTAACGAAGCTTCGCTATCTCTTCGGAGATGAAAGAGTATAAAGCCCGAGTTCCGCATGTCTGGACTTTTCAGTGATACCATACTTCCGACGCTGCGGCTTACAAGAATGGCAGGGCGACTCCGAGCGAAAAGACATCCGAGAAAAATCCAAAGAATGAGGATGAAGAGGACAGGCACAGAGTCCAAAGGACGGTAAAGCAGGAAGAGACGAAGAAAAGAAGAAACGGTACTGGATGAAAGTGAGTCTGAGAAGAATAAAGAAAGCAGGAGACGGATGCGAACGGAAATAGTATAGAAAGCAGCAGTTCGTCCGCAAAAATTCGGATCAGAAGCCGACTGTGGAGGACAGTAAGAAAGAGCACGGATGAGAAACCAAATCGCAAGGTCGTCTCGAAAACAAAGAAAACTGCAGATGAGAAGAAGAGTACGGAGGAAACGAAAGAAAAACGCGCGACGAGACGAAGAAGAATGAATCAGAAGTCACAGGAACCGAGTATCGGGGTGGATGACGCTCTGACTGCGTGGATTCCTGGTAAAGAGAGGAAACATGTTGCAAGTGAAGTCGCTCGAGCATGTATAGTAGATGCGTGTTTAGATTGAAGAACGGCAAAACAGAAACGATGTAGCAGAACCGGGAGTAAAACAGAAACAGATAACAGCAGAACTGGAGAGCGGAGGATGGAACAGCTTTAGAACGAGAAAAGGCTAAGGCAGAGAAAGGACTTTTATAAGATTGGTAGAGGGAATCAGCTATGATTTACCTTGCCATCATCCTCCTAGTTTATCCCTTTATATCCATGACGGTTATTATGATATTTTGCAGGTGAAAGTTTAAGTTCTTTTTGGATTTCTGACCTGAGCTTATACGCTTATCATGCTTTTGCTTCTTTTGCATGCTCTGACCCTAAAGAACGGGATGAGGAAGCTCGCTTTATTTTCTGCCTTGTTTCATGCGAGAAGAGAGAAGGAAGAAAAGCGTGACCGACTGGATATTCCCTTTTTCTTCTTATGATTTTGTTTTCTTGATTTCGATGGTTCATTCCGCTATATCTAGAGACTTGTGGGAAGCACGGGCAAGATATATGGAAGCTTTTACTTGGCTCCTGCTTTCTGCGCTTATGTAAGCCGATTTTACTGTTTTAGAAAAGTGCATCTTCTCTTTCTCTCGTTTCTATCCTGCAGGCGAGTTGGAATCAGTGATTTCTTTTTGGATGAATCTGTTTCATTTTTGATTTGGTGGAAACGGATAAAAGTCTTAGGCAGTACTTTGCGTGGCGGAATAGGAAACATTAATGGCTATACCTCTTGATGACTAGTTATACCGGGCTTTTTGCCGGGCTTTTACTTGGGAGAAAAGCAGTGGAAAGTGGAGCCTGCTCTTTTCTCGATGTGCGTACTACCCTTCTTGCTGCTTTACTGGGATGAGTGACAACGTGGTATTTTGCCCTTTTTGTCCTGATAGTCTGCCGTTTTTCTGCTTTGGGAAAAAGAACGTCTGTTAAATTGCATAGATTTATACCTTTGCTTTTTCTCTGTGATGAAGTTGGCACCTTTTCTTTCATTCCTGAAAACTGACAGTTCCTACTACATATGGACTAAAGGCTTTTTCCTTCAGCTGGGTTTCTACAATGGTTCCTTTTTCTAGCTGATCGCGGTTTTGGGAATCATCGATTAGTGCTTGTACAAAAGCTGAAAGGAAGAAAGCATCAGAAAAGGTACTGAGACCCATCTATTTCCTGATTGCTGATGCGCTGATCCTTTAGCCGTAGTTCTTTGTTTTTATGATGCGAATGTCTCCCATCGTTTGTCCTTTCTTGGAAAAAGCTACAGCAATTATTTTCGTTTTGATGATAGCTGGGATCCGGACGCGGCTTTATCTGGAAGATGGGCTTAGATTATTTTTCCCATAAAAGATGCCCTTCAATCAGGTTCTCTTAGGCTATGGACCGGACGGCTACCTTATATAGCTGACCAAATGATCACTATATAAGTTGCGATTTCGCAAAAGCCCTTATAGGCCATTGACAAATGTCCATAATGAATATCTGAACCTTTTAGTTGACGATAGGAATATCAGGTCTATAGCCTATTTTCCTTATTATCCTCCTTCAAAAACTCTTTTTACGAAAGAAGAATGACTGGAGAGCAGAGGGATTTTACGCAGCGCATTTCTTTTCTGCAACAGGGCTCATGTCTTCTGTGCTAGTGGCAGGCGGTCATCAATATAGCGGTGCCGATGGTTCTGCTGGTGATCTTTATCCTGCTTCATGGGACTTGGAGAGCAGGTGAGAGCAATAGGAAAGGTGAAATAAGCAAGGTAAGAAACAAATAGAGAGGCCAGTTCCGATCGTTTTTCGAACTGCCTTCAAAAATTGCAGCTATTGTGAATCTAGCTTATAGTCGAGTTTTCATCTGTTTCAATCATATTTTGACTTTCTACTTGCTTTTTGCATGCTCGATCTGCCATTCTTCCGGCTCAATCAGACCGTAGCTCTTTTGCCTTTCTTTTTATATACAACATTGACCTTGCCTGTGTCTCCGTTTAAGAACACGAAGAAGCTGTGTCCTAAGAGTTCCATCTGTAGGCAGGCCTCTTCGGGAGTCATGGGCTTTAAGTCAATCCGTTTTCGCATGCACAATCTTGATTTCATCCTCATCGTAATTCGCGGCTCCTCCAGAACCCGGTGAAAGGAGGAGGACTGGTGCTTCGCAACCAGCTTATCCTTATACTTTTCTGATCTGTCGTTTCCAGAACGTCCACTACAAAGGTCAATGGACTGGCACATGTCCTCGGTAGACCTCCGCAGCGGATCACACTACCTTTCACGGGAATGGTCACTTGATTTTCTGCATGTCCTTCTGCGTAGAAAGAGTTACATTGCTAAAGGTGTCAGCCTGAAAAACATATCTAACTTTTCCAAGTTTTCTCCACCATATTTTTCAAACCCTCTGTCAAACTAATGGTTCTTCCTGTAATGCTAAATTTCTAATCGAACCTTCCTTTCTTTTGTTTTTTCGGAAGTAAGTCCCTGTAGTAGCAAGGAGGCTTCTTGCTAGTTTCAGTATAGCATTTTCTATAAGAAAGCTGAAAACTCATAAAACTAAAGAGATTTTTCACAAAATTATTCATGGATGAGGGAAGAAAAGGAAAAATACTAATAAAGGCTTAAAGTACTGCAATATTCGTAAAGGATTTCACAGTATTTTCATGGCTTCTTCCTTGATAAAGGCGGGGACTAATGGTAGAATCTATGAGTTATAGATTTATACAATGCCATACTGTTGCTGTATGGAGAAGGAGCATATCGAAATGAAGCTTTTTGAAAAAATATTTGGAACACATTCGACTAGAGAGTTGAAATTGATAGAACCGAAGGTGGATAAAATCCTTTCTTTACAGGAAACGATGGCGGCAATGTCCGATGAGGATTTGAAAAGGCGCAGACCGGAAAGTTTAAGGAAAGACTTTCGCCGGAGAGACATTGGATGACTTTCTTCCGGGAAGCCTATGCAACAGTTAGGGAGGCGGCAAAGAGAGTGCTCGGGATGGAACATTTCCCTGTGCAGCTTATCGGTGGTGTCGTTTTACATCAGGGTAGAATTGCCGAGATGAGAACCGGTGAAGGAAAGACTCTTGTTTCTACCTGTCCGGCTTATCTCAATGCTTTGGCCGGAGAAGGGGTGCATATTGTAACGGTCAATGACCACCTGCAAAGCGTGACTCGACTGGATGAGACAGGTTCATCGTTTCGGCCTTACTGTTGGTAACGGTTCTAAATGAGATGTCTACTGAGAGAACGTCAGGCTGCCTATGCTTGTGACATTACCTATGTTACAAACAATGAACTGCGCTTCGACTATCTTCGTGACAATATGGCGATTTACAAGAATCAGCAGGTATTAAGAGGCTTGCATTACTGTATTATCGACGAGGTGGACTCTGTTTTAATCGATGAGGCAAGAACGCCGCTGATTATTTCAGGTCAGTCCGGAAAGTCCACGAAGCTTTATGAGCTTTGCGATATTTTGGCTAGACAGCTCGAAAGAGGAGAGGAGTCTGCCGAGTTTTCCAAGATTAATGCGATTTTAGGTGAAGAAATCGAAGAGAGCGGAGACTTTATTGTAAACGAGAAAGGAAAAAGACCGTAAACCTTACCCAGCAGGGTGTGGAGAAGGTGGAGAAGTATTTCCATATTGAAAATCTGGCTGATGCGGAGAATCTGGAAATTCAGCATCATATTATTCTGGGTCTTCGTGCCAACTACTTGATGTTTAGAGACAAGGACTATGTGGTAAAGGATGATGAGGTTTCTATTGTCGATGAATTTACCGGCCGTATTATGAACGGTCGTCGTTATCTGATGGCTCGTCATCAGGCGATTGAAGCGAAGGAACATGTGAAAGGTAAAGAGGAGTCCAGAACGCTCGCAACCATTACTTTCCAGAACTTCTTTAATAAATTCAAGAAAAAAGCCGGAATGACCGGTACGGCACAGACGGAGGAGAAGGAGTTCAGAAACATTTACTCTATGGACGTTATCCAGATTCCGACGAACAGACCGGTGCAAAGAATCGACTTGGATGATGCGGTGTATAAGTCTAAGAAAGAAAAGTTCCAGGCGGTTGTGGATGAAATCGAGGCAATCCACGAAACCGGCGCTCCGGTGCTGGTGGGTACGATTGCGATCGAGACTTCCGAACTTCTTTCCGGCATGTTAAAGAGACGAGGAATCAAGCACAATGTCTTAAATGCGAAGTTCCATGAGCAGGAAGCTGCCATTGTGGCGGAAGCCGGTGTGCATGGTGCTGTAACTATTGCAACCAACATGGCAGGTCGTGGTACCGATATCATGCTGGATGAGGAAGCAAGAGCGGCAGGCGGTCTTCATATCGTGGGTACGGAGAGGCATGAGTCCAGACGTATTGATAACCAGCTTCGCGGTCGTGCCGGAAGACAGGGTGACCCGGGACAGTCTCAGTTCTTCCTTTCCTTGGAAGATGATTTGATGCGTCTTTTCGGATCCGAGCGTCTGATGGGGATGTTTGAGGCTCTGGGCGTTCCGGACGGAGAGCAGATTCACCACAAGATGCTTTCCAATGCCATTGAGAAAGCACAGGAGAAGATTGAGTTAAACAACTACGGTATCCGTGAGAATCTTCTGAAATATGATGAAGTAAACAACGATCAGAGAGATGTAGTGTATGCGGAAAGAGAGAAGGTTCTTGAGGGCGACAATATGCGTCCGCTTATTACCCGCTTTATTACCGATATAGTGGATTTCTATGTTAATGAAAATATCGTGACAGCGATAGTCCGAAAGGATTGGGATTTCGGTTTAAAACGATACCTTGATGCAGATCATTCCTTTAGGAAAGCTGAATTTCACTGAGGAAGAGTTCGAGCATATGACCAGAGATCAACTTGCGCAGAAGTTGAAGGAAAAGGCTATCCGTCTGTATGAAGAAAAGGAAGCGGAGTTCCCGAATCCGGAGCAGATGAGAGAGGCGGAGCGTGTCATTCTCTTAAAGGTTATGGACCAGAAGTGGATGAGCCATATCGATGATATGGATATCCTCCGAGACGGCATCGGTCTGCAGGCTTACGGTCAGAAAGATCCGCTTGTAGAGTATAAGATTGCCGGCTATGAGATGTTCCGAGGAAATGATGAGAAGCTATTCAGGAAGAAACAGTGTACGCGTCTCTATCAGATCAAGCTGGAGCAGAAAGGTGGAAAGAGAGCAGGGTGGCTAAAGCCCCTTGCGACAAACCGCGATGAGTCTGCTGTAAGAACCCCGAAGACGAGAGAGAGCAGAAAGATTTATCCGAATGATCCCTGTCCTTGCGGATCCGGCAAGAAATACAAGAACTGCCACGGACAGAGCATTTACCGGAAAGAACAGTAAAATGCTTTCCGGCTTTGATAAAGAGGAGAAAGAATTGTTTTCGTTGTTGAGAAGGATTTTTCTCCTCAAAAGGAATACAAAAGGATTACGGAAAGGAAGGTCTCTATGATTGAATTTGATCAATTTAAGACGGAGCTAAATACCAAAACGGAGCCGCTTAAAGCCTTAGAGCAGGCTCTGGACTTGGAAAACAAACAAAAGAGAATTGTGGAGCTGGACCGCATGATGGAAGAGCCCGACTTTTGGTCGGATGCGGAAAAGGCAAATCGCTTATCTACGGAAGTGAGACATCTGAAGGATGAGGCGGAGAGTTTTTATCAGTTGAAAACGACCTATGAGGACATCGATGCTTTGATTCAGATGGGGAAAGAAGAGGGAGATGAGTCCGTGATTCCGGAAATCCGGGAAATGCTGAGCCAATTTTCGGAAGAACTGGAAAATATGAACACCACCCTCCTTCTTTCCGGAGAATACGACAGTATGAACGTCATCCTGCGTTTAAATGCCGGTGCGGGCGGTACGGAGGCAAATGACTGGGCGGGCATTCTTTACCGAATGTATACCCGCTGGGCAGAGCGACACGGATTTTCTGTAAAAATCCTCGATTATCTGGATGGAGATGAGGCCGGAATTAAGTCGGTCACCATGGAAGTGGTAGGTCAATATGCCTACGGTTATCTTCGCTCCGAGGCGGGAATTCATCGCTTAGTGCGGATCTCTCCCTTTAATGCCCAGGGGAAGAGGCAGACTTCTTTCGTTTCCTGCGATGTCATGCCGGATATTGAGACGGAAATCGACATTGAAGTTCGGGAAGAGGATATCAAGATGGAGGTTTTCCGAGCGTCAGGTGCGGGCGGACAGCATATCAACAAGACCTCTTCTGCGGTTCGCTTGATTCATATTCCGACGGGAATTGTAGTAGCTTGTCAGGAAGAACGTTCTCAATTGCAAAATAAAAACAAGGCGATGCAGATGTTAAAGACCAAGCTCTACTTAAAGGAAAAAGAAGAGCAGGAAGCAAAGCTCGCCGGCATCCGGGGAGAGGTAAAGGATAACGGCTGGGGCTCCCAGATTCGTTCCTATGTATTGCAACCTTACAGAATGGTCAAAGACCTTCGTACCGGAGAAGAAACGGGAAACACCGATGGGTACTGGATGGCGATATCGATCGTTTATCACAGCATACCTGAAGTGGATGCAGCTGGCTGCCCGGATAGAAAAGTAGCCGGAAACGACTATACAATACCGATTCCGAGAGAAAGAGATTGAAACATCTAGCAGAAAATGATGCATAGAGAGGAAAGGGATGGAGGCAATGAAGATTGCCATAATGGGATTCGGAACGGTCGGTTCCGGAGGTAGAAGTTTTAGAGTTAAATGAGAGCAAATCGAGAAAAAGGGAGGGGAAAAAGTAGAAATTAAGTACATCTTCGCCCGTAGAGAGCATATTCCCGGAATTCCCGATGAAATGATTACCACGGATTTTTCTGTCATTGAAAATGATCCTGAGATCGAGCTTGTTGTTGAAGCAATGGGCGGGATTCACCCGGCTTACGAATACATCAAAAGCTGTTTGGAAAAGGGAAAGCATGTAGTCAGTTCCAATAAGGCGGTTGTAGATGCCTGCGGTTCCAAGCTCGTGCGCACTGCAAAGGAGCACAGTTGCAATTTCTATTTTGAGGCTTCCGTTGGAGGAGGAATTCCGGTTATCCGTACCCTCTACCATAACTATGCCGGAGAGAATGTGACGGAAATTACCGGTATTTTGAACGGTACCAGTAATTTCATTTTAAGTAAAATGAAGGACGAGGGCTCTACCTTTGCAGATACCTTAAAGGAAGCACAGCGTCTCGCTATGCGGAAAAAGGATCCCGTCTGCGGATGTGGACGGCTTTTGATACCTCAGAAAGACGCAGATTCTTCTGTCCATGTCTTCGAGATGCGATGCCGTCATGAGGATATTTCACACCGAAGGAATCTGGAAATATCGATATCGATATGTCTTTGCGAAGCAGATGGGATATCATATTCGTCTACTTGGCTCTGTAGAGACGGTGGAAGACAAGTATTTTGCCTATGTTGCACCGATTATGGTGGGGAAGGATGATCCTCTTTACTTTGTAAATGGTGTCTATAACGGTATCCGTGTTGTGGGAAATTGCCTCGGCAATACCATGCTTTACGGTAAGGGAGCCGGTAAGTTACCGACTGCCAGTGCGGTAGTTTCCGATATCATCGCGGCAGCAAGACATAAGGATCATTTCCAGGGAATCGGTTGGTCCGAAAAGATGATTGAGATTGAACCTATGGGAGCCAATGCCTTCCGCTACTTCCTTCGCATAGAGGGAACCGCCGAGGAAATCAAGAAAGCATTAAAGACGTATTTCTTATGGGATGGAGAAACGCTTAAGCCGGTTGTTCTGGAGGGTAGACAGGATGAGTTTGCGCTTGTATCGACCATCTTATTTGAAGAAGATTTCTTATCCAGAATGAGGGAGTTTGAAGAAGAAACAGGAAGAAGAGTATTCCATTTCATTCGTATAAAGGGAATGACGGAAGAATAAAAAACCAGGGCTAGAAAAGAAATCCGTTTTCTTTTATAGCCCATTTTTCATAAAAGACGGATAAAAGAGCAATGTCTTTTGACTTTGTAAGAGGGAAAATAGATGAACATCTTGGAAAGCAGAAGTGAGGAAGAGAGCATTTGGATAGCGGAGGAGCTGGGGAAGAAAGCAAAAGAAGGGGAAATATACTGCCTGGAAGGAGAACTCGGGGTAGGAAAAACCATCTTTGCAAAGGGCTTTGCAAAAGGTCTTTCTGTAGATGCTGTCGTGGATTCTCCCACTTTTAATATTGTAAAGGAGTACCGAGGAAGAATTCCGTTTTATCACTTCGATGTCTATCGTATTGAGGATATTGAAGAACTTTGGGAAATCGGCTTCGAAGATATAATAGGAAGTGATGCGGTATGTCTGATTGAATGGGCAAGCAGGATAGAGGAAGAAATCCCTCCTTTTGCAAAGTGGATCAGGATTGAAAAGGATTTGGAACAGGGTTTCGAGTATAGAAAAATCACGATGGAAGAAGGCAAAGCATGATCACGATGGAAGAAAGCAAGCATAATCACTATGGAAGAAGGAAGAGAATGATAAGTTTAGGGATAGATGCTTCCGGAAAGGTAGCCGGAGTAGCACTTGTTCGGGATTCGGAATTGATAGGGGAGTTGTACTTGAATCTGGGGCAAACACACTCGGAAACCCTGCTTCCCGCCTGTGTTTCTTTACTGGAGCAATGCGGACTTTCCGTAGAAGAGATTGATTTAATCGGGATTTCCAAGGGGCCGGGTTCTTTTACGGGGTTAAGAATTGCTGCGGCAACCGGAAAGGGGCTTGCGCTCGCAAGGCAGATTCCTGTTTTGGGTATCAGTACACTGGAAATGTTAAAGGAAAATCTCTCCTTTATGCCGGAGCCGATTCATGTTCTTTTGGATGCAAGAAGAGGACAGGTCTATACCGCGTCCTATCAATGCGGAGAGTGTATAAACGAAGAAAGAGCCTGTGCACTGGAGGAACTCTTAAATTATGCGAAGAGCCTTCCGGGAAAGCAGATATTTATGGGAGATGGGGCGCTTCGTTTTCAAGAAGAGATTCTTGGTACGGTCGGTACGGAAAATCTTATTTTCCCAAATGCGGGTTCTATCCTGCAAAGAGCTTCTTCTCTTGCCTTTCTTGCGGAAGCGAAATGGCGTTCCGGAGATAGAGGGGCCTTTCACTTAGAGTATTTGCGAAAACCGCAGGCAGAAAGACAGAAGGAAGCCGGAGAGTTAAAGGATTTTCAAGTGATTGAAGAAAAGGATACAGAGGAAATCGGAAAGACGGAAGACCGGCTTTCTGCAAAAAATTATCCTGTTTAGGCTTGGAGAAGAAGCTGTTCGTTAGAGAGATGGGAGAGGAAGATGTTCTTTAGAGAGATGGGGGAGGAGGATTTACCGGAGATTCTTCGCCTGGATCAGATGATTTTTCGCTCTATGGCGTATAGCGAGAGGGATTTTCGCCATGCCCTTTCCGGAAAATATGACCGGGCGATTCTCCTTATGGAAGAGGAAGAAGAAATCATTGGGTATGGAATTTTGCGCCTTCTTGCTTCGGAGGGAGAACTGGAGAGCATTGCCATTCGGGAAGAGTATAGAGGAAGAGGTTACGGGAGGCTACTCTTAGAGGAGTTTTTGCGCATTGCAAAACTGGCAGGAACGGAAAAACTTTTTTTGGAGGTTCGAGAAGGAAATCAGGCGGGAATACAGCTCTATGAAAGCGTAGGCTTCAAAGTATTTTCCCGAAGAAAGTCCTACTATCGGGATCCTGTGGAAGATGCCCTTCTTATGGAAAGGATTATAAAGTAAATGTTAGAGTTAAGTTTACTGGGAACCGGGGGAATGATGCCGCTCCCTAAGAGATGGCTGACCAGTCTTATGGCAAGGTGTAACGGCTCCAGCCTTTTGATAGATTGTGGAGAGGGAACACAGGTGGCTATGCGAGAAAAAGGCTGGAGCCCCTACCCTATTGATACCATTTGCTTTACGCATTTTCATGCGGATCATATTTCGGGACTTCCCGGGATGCTGTTAAGCATGGGAAATGCGGAGCGAACGAAGCCGGTGCGCCTCATTGGTCCTAAGGGGCTTTCAAGGGTGGTGGACGGACTTCGCATGATTGCGCCGGAGCTTCCCTTTCACTTGGAATATATCGAGCTTAGTGAAGAGGTGGAAAAGCTGGAATCCGAGAGTTTTGTGATTGAAGCATTTAAGGTACAGCATAGTATTCCCTGCTACGGTTATCGTCTTTCCATCCCCCGGATGGGCAAGTTTTCCGTAGAAAGAGCTAAAGAGCAGGAGATTCCTTTGCAGTGCTGGAACAGGCTGCAACATGGAGAAATTGTACAATTTGAAGGAAAGACCTACCGCCCTGAAATGGTTATGGGAGAGGATAGAAAGGGAATTTCCGTTGTTTACTGTACCGATACCAGGCCTGTTCCGAGGATTTCCGAGATGGCAAAGGGGGTAGACCTCTTTATCTGCGAAGGAATGTACGGAGAGGAAGATAAGGCGGTAAATGCCAGAAAGCATAAGCACATGACGATGGAGGAAGCGGCAAAGCTTGGTAGAGAGGCGGAGCCGAAGGAAATGTGGTTGACGCATTATTCTCCGTCAGAACTCCATCCGGATCAGTATAAGGATAAGTTTAAGGATATTTTCCCTGTGAAGTTTGCAAAAGACGGTTGGAGTAAAGAGCTGGTTTTTGAAGATTAGAAGAAGCGGAGAAACAAATGGAAGATATTTATATACTGGGAATTGAGACGAGCTGCGATGAAACGGCGGCAGCGGTTGTAAAAAACGGGGAAGAAGTGTTTTCCAATGTGATCTCTTCCCAAGTGGCTCTTCATGCCGAGTTTGGAGGAGTGGTTCCGGAGATTGCTTCCCGAAATCATTTGGAAAAAATTGATGAGGTGATCCGTCTTGCCGTAAAAGAAGCAGGGATTTCCTTGCAGGAACTTACCGCGATAGCGGTTACAGTGGGACCGGGACTTGTGGGTGCCCTGCTTGTGGGCGTTTCGGAGGCGAAGGCGCTGGCCTATGCCCTCGGAAAACCGCTTGTTCCCGTGCATCATATTGAAGGGCATATTGCGGCAAATTTCATTTCCAATCCGGAGTGTAAACCTCCTTTTGTCTGCCTTGTGGCAAGCGGAGGACACAGCCATTTGCTTCTTGTGGAGGACTACGGAAAAATCAAAATCTACGGAAGAACCAGAGATGATGCTGCCGGAGAAGCCTTTGACAAGGTGGCTCGTGCAGTGGGGCTTGGGTATCCCGGCGGTCCGAAGTTGGAGAAGATGGCAAAGGAAGGGGATCCGTATGCCTACCATTTTCCGACGGCTAAGATGGAAGACGCCCCCTATGATTTCAGTTTTTCCGGAGTGAAATCGGCAGTCTTAAATGAGATGAATCGAAAGAAGATGTTGGGGGAAGAGATACATGTGGCGGATCTCTGTGCTTCTTTTCAGGAAAATGTCACGGAGGTGCTTTCGGAAAAGGCGATTGCCCTTTGCAAAGAGCTTCACCTCCATCGACTTTCCATTGCGGGTGGAGTTGCGGCGAACGGGAAGTTAAGAGAGAAAATGGAAGAAAAGGCAGGACAGGAAGGGATAGAGTTTTTTTGTCCGAAACTGATTCTTTGTACAGATAATGCAGCCATGATTGCGGCAGCGGCCTACCATGAGTGGAAGAAGGGAAATTTTGCGGGCTATGATATCAATGCTTATCCCTCCCTTACTTTGCGTGAGGCTTTGGACTAAGAAAAGATATAGACTAAGAAAAGATATAGAATAAGAATTAAATTGTGAGGCAATGGTACTTGCCTTGGCCGGAGAGGGATATGGGAACAGGAGAAGCAGAAAGAAAACATGGCAGAGTGGAAGAAGAGAAGATAAAAAGCTAGAAGAAGAGAAGAATAAAAAGCTAGAAGAAGAAAAAGAATAAAAAGCTAGAAAAGAAAAAGAGTAGATCTGTTACCGCTGTTCTTCTTATGGCAGGCTCCGGAAGAGAATGAATACGGAAAGAAGAAGCAATTTATCCCCTTTTGCGGAAAACCGCTGTTTTATACCTCTGTGGAAAAATTTCTTTCCTGGTCTTTTTGTGAGGAGATTCTTCTTATCGTAGGGACAGATGATATGGAAGCTGTGGAAAAAATGGTAGAGCGGGAAGGCTGGAGAGAAAAAAAGAAGATTTCCCTTGTAGAGGGCGGTGAAGAACGCTTTGATTCCGTGGCAGCCGGGCTTCATTATATAGAAGAAAAGGGAGATTCGGAAAACTACGTCTATATTCATGACACAGCCAGATCCATTTTTACGGAAGACTTACTGGAAGGCTTTATCAGGAGTGCAACATTCAAGGCGGTAATTCGGTGTTCCAGTAAAGGATACAATCAAAGTACAGCGAGACGGAATTATAGAAAAGAGTCTGGATAGGAAAACACTTTTTGCCGTACAGACCCCACAGGTTTTTAATTTTACCGTGCTTTCTTTGGCTTTTAAGAGCTTTCTAAAAAAAAGAGATGTGATGAAAGACCGAATTACGGATGATGCTATGGTGGTGGAAGAGTTTTCCGAAGAAAAAATTCACCTCATTGCAGGAGAAGAAGAGAACATAAAAATCACTGTAAAGGAAGATTTGCGCTTTTTAAAGGAAAAACATAAAAATTTTTTTCAATTTTAAACTTTACTTTCTTTCGGTCTACTCTTAAAATAACAGGAGAATAGTAGGAAGCTTGATAAATTGGTGAAGGATCATTATGGAAAAGAAAACGAAAATTTATGTGCAGATGCTGGGTGGTTTCTCCATAACTGTCGGAGACAAGAAATTGGATTTGGGGTCGAATAGCAAGGCTAATTTTCTAAAGCTGACCGAAATTGTATTATTAAGAGGCGTGGGCGGTGTTTCCAAGAGAGATTTGATTGACGGTATTTTTGGCCACAAGGCTCTTTTGGATGAGAATAACAGCTTAAACAATTTGCTGCATCAAGCAAGAACACAGCTGAAAAAGGCCGGAATGCCCGGAAGAAAGATTATTGACGGAAAGAGGGGAGTATATGCTCCCGAGAACAATCCGGATTACGAATATATTTTGGATGTACAGGAATTTGAAGACATTTGTCTGAAAGCAAAGAATGAGAAGAAAGAAGAGAAGAAACTCTACTATTATCAGAAGGCTTTCGGGATTTACGGGGGGGAGCTGCTTCCCGAGTTTGCGACAGATTACTGGGTTATTTTAGAGAGCGTTCGTTTAAAGAGACTCTATGATGATGTAGTGGATTTCTTGGGTAAGCACTATAAAGAAGCGGAAGATTTCGAAGCGCTTTTTGATTTGTATGACAAGGCCAATAAGATCTACCCGGATAATGGCTGGCAGATTGAGATGATTGATGCCTTAATCTTGAGAAAAGAATATAAGACGGCGTATGAGCTTTATACGAAGTGCGCGCATTACTATCAAGATGAGTTGGAAGTTCCTATTCCGGATGCACTTCGTTCCTGCTATGAAAGATTGTCTGACAATGTCAGAGTGGTAACGGATGATATCCGCCAGATTCAGGCCAATATTGTCCGGAAAGATGAGAAGTTAAAAAGTGAGATGGGTACACGGAAAATCGGTGCTTATCTCTGCCCGTTTACCAGCTTTATTGATGTCTATCATGTGTTAAGAAGAAACTTGGAAAGAAGAGGATCTTCCATTTTCATGATGCTTTGTACACTTGTGGACTACGAAGGAAAACCCATTCAGAACCAGGAAAAGCTGAATGCCAGAGCGGAGATACTGCAACAGTCTCTTTCCGAGGGCTTAAGAAAGGGTGACGTTTATACAAAGTACTCTTCCTCACAGTATCTGATTCTCCTTATCGGAACAAAACGAGAGGATTGTGCGATTATTTATCAGAGACTTTCCAGAAGAGTGAAGGAGCTTGCAGGCTCCAGAGCGGAGTTCCGTTATCGTATTGTTTCTCTTGCTGAGATTCCGGGAATTTTGGATAGAAGCCAGCAGGGAGAAGATGAGGAATAAGATTCAAAACGGATTCCAATTCAAAAGGGAAAAACAAAGAAATCAAGCAGAAAAAAATAAACTTAGTGCTTGACATGGATTTCACGATTTGATAAGATAACTCTTGCATTTCTTGAGCGTGCGTAGCTCAGCTGGATAGAGCGTCTGGCTACGGACCAGAAGGTCGTGGGTTCGAATCCTGTCGCACGCATAGGAAAAAGACTCTTCGAAAGAAGAGTCTTTTGCATTTTACGAAAAAACCTTGCATTTAGCTTTTAACTATGCTAGAGTGTAATGGTGATTTATTGATTCTGGAGAAGGGGCAAGCATTGGCTTGCTCCTTTTAATGATAAAGAGCAAAATCGATAAAGAAAAAGTCTTTTTTGAATGGAGAATAAGATGGAAATCGAAAGAACAACGGGTTATTTAGAAGAGATTCTTCCGGATATGGGTTATGTTTTAGACAGCGTAACGTTCACGGAAGAAGCAGGAACACATTATCTTCGGGCATTTATCTATAGAGCGGATGAAGAAGATATGACGGTCAATGACTGTGCTATGGTTTCGAGAAGATTGTCCAAGTGGCTGGATAAAGAGGATTTCATTGCGGAAGAGTATATATTGGAGGTTTGCTCTTTAGGATTTAAGGATAGTCCCGGGGAGGATGGCGAGTTCTTTCCGGAGGAAATCGGAGAAGACCGGGAAGACGACTCGGAGCTAGAGGAATTCGAGGATGAGGATTCCGAGAACTAAGGATTCCGAGAACTAAGGATTCCGAGAACTAAGGATTCCGAAAACTAGGGATTCCGAAAACTAAGGATTTAGACGAGATAAAAAACGGATACTGCATAAACAATAGATAGATGAGTTTCTTTCTATGATGAAGGGAAGAGGAGTATAGCAATGAATAATGATGAATTACGATTAGCGCTGGATATGTTGGAAAAGGAGAAAGGGATTTCAAAGCAGGCAATTATCGAAGCAATTGAGCTGTCCTTACAGACGGCTTGTAAAAACCACTTCGGTTCTGCGGACAATGTTCGTGTAAGCATGAATCCGGAAACGGCAGCCTTTTCTCTTTTTGCAGAAAAGACCGTTGTAGAAGTGGTGGGAAATCCGAGCACGGAAATCAGTTTGGAAGATGCCAAGGCGGTGGATGCCGGTTATGCTCTGGGAGAAACGGTTCAGGTACCGATTGATTCCAAGTCCTTTAGCCGAATCGCCGCACAGAATGCAAAGGGGGTTATTGTACAGAAGATTCGTGAAGAGGAAAGAAAGATTCTCTTTGAAGAATATTACTCCATGGCAAAGCAGGTGGTATCCGGTGTGGTAGAAAAGGATACCGGAAGAGCATTAATTGTGAATCTCGGAAAGGTTGACGGATATCTTGCCGAAGGGGAGCAGATTAAAGGAGAAAAGATTCTTCCGAACCAGAGAATTAAGGTATACGTTGTAGAAGTTAAGGATAATCCCAAGGGACCGAAGGTGATGCTTTCCAGAACCCATCCGGAGCTTGAGAGAAAGCTTTTCTTTGATGAAGTATCTGAGCTTAAGGAGGGTATTGTAGAGATTAAATCGATTGCCAGAGAGGCAGGCTCCCGTACGAAGATGGCCGTTCTTTCCCATGATGACGATGTGGATGCGGTTGGAGCTTGTGTAGGTTTAAACGGAAACCGTGTAAATACTATTGTAGAAGAACTAAGAGGCGAGAAGATCGACATCATCAATTATGACGAGAACCCGGCATATTTGATTGAAAATGCACTGTCTCCCGCAAAGGTTATCGCCGTTATTGCGGATCAGGATAACAAGGACGCACTGGTAATCGTACCGGATAATCAATTGTCCCTCGCTATCGGTAAGGAAGGACAGAATGCCCGCCTTGCAGCCAAGCTGACCAACTATAAGATTGACATCAAGTCCGAGTCACAGGCTCAGGAGCAGGGCATCTTTGATGAGATGGGCATCGACTATCATGGTGACGGAGAGTCTTATGACGAGGGCTATGATGAGGATTACGATGAAAATGCGTACGAGGGAGAAGAGTACGAAGACGGAGAGTCCTATGAGGAAGAAGAATAAGACTTGCTAAAGAACCGGAGGAAAAATGAAAGTAGAACCTTTACGTTCCTGTATTGCCTGTAATGAGAAAAAATCGAAGAAAGAACTCCTTCGCATAGTGCGAGAGGAAGACGGAAACTATTCTCTGGATTTAAGCGGGAGAAAGAACGGGAGAGGGGCCTACATTTGCCCAAAGCTTTCTTGCTTGGAAAAGGCGGAAAAAAGAAAGGCATTTTTCAGAGCCTTTAAGGAAAATATTTCCGAAGAAAGCTTAGCGAAGCTAAGGGAGGAAATCAAAGAAATTGCAGAATAGAGTTTATGGATATATCGGACTGGCTATGAAAGCCGGTAGGATAAAGGCCGGGGAGTTTTCTACAGAAAAATCCATCAAATGCGGAAAAGCAAGACTTGTACTGGTTGCGGAAGATGCCTCGGAAAATACGATTAAAAAGTTTAGAAACAGTTGTTTGCACTATAAAGTTCCTTTTTATACTTTTGGGACTAAGGATGAGCTGGGAAAGATCATCGGTAAGGAAATGCGTTCTTCTCTATCTATAGAGGATGAAGGCTTCGGAGAGAGAATAATCGGTATTATGAATGGAGGGAATGCGGATGTTAGATGAAAATAAGGCAAAGGGAAGTACAGAAAAGAAAGAAGAAGGAACCGTCAAGAAGAAAAAACTGGCGGTGGTTTTCCATTCCCAGAATTCTGTAAATCATAAGAATCATCCACTGAGCAGTAAATTTTCCGATAAGGCAAAAAGCTGAAGGAAGCTAAAGAAGTGAAGAAGGATGAAGATAAGAAGTCACCAAACGGAAGACCGCTTCCTCCGGGAACGGCAAGAGTGACTCCACTTAAGGCTTTGAACGCCATTCAGAAAAAGCAGGCTGAAGAAGAAAAGAAGTTGGAAGAAGAGAGACTGTTAAAGGAAGCAAGGGAAAGAGAAGAAGCTGCAAAACGAGAAGCGGAAGAGGCTGCCAAGAGAGCTGCAGAAGAGAAAGCGGTAAGAGCAGAGGATTCTGAAAAGACGGAGAAGTCGGCTAAGCCGAGGGTGAACAAGCTTTCCGGCATTGTGGCACATACCATTTCTAAGGACGGAAAAGAGAGAAGCACTTCGAGAGAGAAGACCGAGGGAAGGACTTCTGCATTCCCGAGAACGGATAGAAAACCCGGATTTTCAAGGATTTCGGAAAAGACGGAGATAAGAGAGGCGGATTTTCGAAGGATGAGAGAGAAAGCCGTTTGATGGAAGAGGAAAAAGCTTCTGCAGGAAGAAAACCGACTGCAGAGTCTTTTGCGCCGGAAATTGTGGAAAAGCAGAGCCGTGTAAAGCATGATGCTGTAAAGCCTGCAAAGAAGACCTACGGCAACAAGAGCTTTGAAAATGAAAAGGCGACGATTTCACAGAAGAACAGAGCACAGAGAAAGCAGAACAAGTACGGTGCCACCCAGTCCTACGAGAGAGATGATCAAGTAAAGGCAAAGAAGACCGGAAAGGGCGCATTTATTAAGCCTGAGGTGGTTAAGGTAGTAGAAGAGACCATTAAGTCCATTACTATTCCGGAAGTAATTACGATTAAGGAACTGGCTGAAAAGATGAAGCAGAAATCTGCCGACATCATTAAGAAGCTCTTCTTAAAGGGCCAGATTGTGACCTTGAACACCGAGCTTTCTTATGAAGAAGCGGAGAATATTGCGGTAGAATACGATATTCTTTGTGAAATGGAAGAGAAGGTCGATGTCATTGCAGAGCTTGTTCAGGACTCTGAAGTCGATGAGGAAAAGGATTTAGAGGCTCGTCCGCCTGTTGTGGCCGTTATGGGACACGTTGACCACGGTAAGACTTCTATTCTTGACGCGATTCGAAATACCAATGTAACCAGTAGAGAGCACGGCGGAATTAGCCAGTCTATCGGTGCTTATCAGGTGTCTGTAAAGGTAAACGGAGAGCCCAGAATGGTAACTTTCCTGGATACTCCGGGACATGAGGCATTTACCGCTATGCGTATGCGTGGTGCGCAGTCTACGGATATTGCGGTACTGGTTGTGGCTGCGGATGACGGTATTAAGCCGCAGACCATCGAGGCAATTAACCATGCCAAGGCTGCGAATACCGAGATTATTGTAGCAATCAACAAGATTGATAAGCCGACTGCGAATATTGATAAGGTAAAGCAGGAGCTTATGACCTATGATTTGGTTGCGGAAGACTATGGCGGAAGCACCATTTGCTGCCCTGTTTCCGCAAAGACCGGAGAAGGCTTAGAAAACCTTTTGGAAAATATTGCTCTGGAAGCCGATGTATTGGAGTTAAAGGCAAATCCGAATCGTAAGGCATACGGTGTTGTTATCGAGGCGGAGCTGGATAAGGGAAGAGGTTCCGTTGCACGTCTTCTTGTGCAGAAGGGAACACTCCATATCGGAGATGTTGTGGCTGTAGGTTCTGCTTTTGGTAAGGTTCGTGCCATGATTGACGACAAGGGGCGCCGTATCAAGAAGGCGACTCCGTCCATGCCGGTGGAGATTTTGGGACTGAACTCCGTACCGAATGCCGGAGAGATTTTCCAGGTTAAGGAAAATGAGAAAGAGGCGAAAGCTTATGCAGATACCTTCGTTTCCGAAGGAAAGCAGAGAATGGTGGAGGAGTCCAGAAAGAAAGTCAGTCTTGATGCACTCTTTGACCAGATTAAGGCAGGCGAGTTGAAGGATCTTCCTATTGTGCTTAAGGCCGACGTACAAGGATCCGTGGAAGCGGTTCGCGATTCCTTACAGAAGATTCAGAATGAGGAAGTACAGGTTAAGGTTATCCATGCCGGTGTGGGTGCTATCAATGAGTCCGACATCAACCTGGCGATTGCGTCAAACGCGATTGTTATCGGATTTGATGTGAAGCCGGACACAACAGCAAAGGATATTGCCGAGAGAGAAAATGTAGACGTTCGTCTCTACAACATTATCTATAAGGCAATAGAAGATATTGAGCTTGCGATGAAGGGAATGCTTGCCCCTGTATTTGAAGAGAAGGTTATCGGTCATGCAGAAGTACGTATGATCTTTAAGTCCTCCGGTGTGGGTATCATTGCCGGATCCTTTGTTACGGACGGTAAGGTACAAAGAGGAGCAAAGGCGCGCCTTACAAGAGACGGCGAGCAGCTCTTTGACGGAAATATTGCTTCCGTAAGACACTTTAAGGATGATGTAAAGGAAGTGGGAACCAAGCAGGAGTGCGGTATCGTATTAGAAGCTTATACCGACATTCAGGAAGGGGACCAGATCGAAGTTTACATCATGGAAGAAGTAAAGAGATAGAGGTGAAGCTTGAAAAGGCAGAGTTTTAAAAACCAAAGAAGAAATGAGGACGTGCGGAGAAATCTCTCCGTCCTCATTCGGAATGAAGTAAAGGACAGCCGTGTTTCTCCCTTTTGTGATGTGACCGGAGTGGATTTGACACCGGACTTGCAGTATTGCAAGGTCTATGTTTCCTGTCTCGGAAGTGAGGAAAGCCTCGGAAAGACCATTGAAGGCTTGAAGGCGGCTGCCGGATTTTTAAGAAGGGAACTTGCGCGAAGCTTAAATCTTCGCCATACCCCGGAGCTGCAATTCGTTCCTGACCACTCTGTGGAATACGGCTCCCGTATGGATGCCTTAATTAACAAGGTAAAAGAAGAAGACGAAGCACGCCCCGTAGGAGAAGCGGTAAATCAGGACAATCATTATAAAGAAGACGAAGAATAGAGAAACAAAGAATAGAGAAACAAAGAATAGAGAAACGAAGAATAGAAAGGCGAAAAAATGAGAGACCTTTTGGAATCTCTGATTGGCAATGCAAAAAGCATCTGTGTATTGGGACATACCCGTCCCGACGGAGATTGTCTGGGATCTACCCTGGGGTGGAAAAATTATATACAGGGACGTTTTCCGGATAAGGAAGTAACGGTATTCCTGATGGAGGCGAACGATAAATTTGCCTATCTTCCGGGCTTTTCCGAAATTCGCCATGATGTTCCAAAAGATGAGTATGATTTGGCAATCATCTGTGATTGCGGCGTCTATGAAAGGCTTGGAGAGTACGGGCGTCTTGCAAAAAATGCAAAAGAGCGCTATGTAATCGATCACCATATCACAAGTAGTGGCGAGGAGTTTCCGAATCATACGATACTTCTCGATGCTTCCAGTACCAGCGAAATCAGCTTTGACCTAATGGATGAGCGGTATTTCACAAAGGAGGTAGCGGCCTGTATCTATACCGGCATCATTCATGACACCGGCGTCTTTAAGTATACTTCTACAAGCTCTCACACCATGGAGATTGCAGGGAAATGTATGGATAAGGGGATTGATTTCTCCTCGATTATCGATGACAGCTTCTTTATGAAGACGGTAAACCAGCAGCAGGTAACGGGAAAAGTGCTTCTGGACGGAAAGCTTTATATGGAGGGGCGTATTTTTGCCTCATCCCTCAGCATGAAAGATATGGATAGCTTCTCGGTTGACCAAAAGGATGTGGACGGGATTGTCAGTGTCCTTCGGGAAACGAAAGAGGTGGACGGTGTTATCTTCCTCTATGAAGTGGGAAACAATACCTATAAGGTCAGCCTTCGCTCGAACAATACGGCACTCGATGTTTCCGCTGTAGCGGAGCACTTTGCCGGTGGCGGTCATAAGATGGCGGCAGGCTGCAGCTTAAAGGGAGATGCAGCGTCCATTTTGGAAAAAATTATTACGGAGCTTAGGAAGCAGATGGATGAGCCGGACTTTCCAAGCAACAAGGAATAAAGAACAATACAAACTATGGATGGAATCATCAATGTCAATAAAGAAGCGGGGATGACGAGCTTTGATGTGCTCCGCGCTTTAAAAAGAGTTCTCCACGAAAAGAAGATGGGACATGCAGGCACCTTGGATCCTATGGCGGAAGGGGTGCTTCTTGTTTGTGTGGGAAAGGCGACTCAGCTTGTCGATAGCCTCATGGTGAGGTAAAGGTTTACCAGAGCGGAGCTCATCTTGTGTAGAGACGGATACGGAAGACAGTACAGGAGAAGCTTTTTATCGGAGGAAAGGGAGGCGTGTTATGGAAGAGGATGTTCTCTTCACTTTTTCAGTCTCTTCTTGGAAAAAGAGCAGATTCCACCCATGCTACAGTGCACAAAAAGGTGGAGGAAAACAGCTCACAGCCTTGCAAGAGAAGGAAGAGTTGTTGAGCGAAAGCCTCACAAATCGAGATCTTTTCATTGAGCTTCTTTCCGATGACGGATCTGGGAGCCTTTACGGTACTTCCTGCAGGGTAAACACAAGAATTTCTTTTTCGTGTAAAATGCTCTAAAAGTACTTACAGTTCGTACACTTTGTGCGGAAATCGGAGAAAAAACTGAGACACAAAAAGCCTGTATGTCGGCACTTCTCAGAGAGGAAGTCGGAGAATTTCAGCTTTCGGAAAGTAAGACGCTCTCCGAAATTGAAAAGGATATGAAAGACGGAAATCTTTCTTCCTTTTTGAAGCCGGCTTTATACAGTAAAGTTCCGACAGTGCTTACTTTGGGAAATTTGACGGTGTGCATCTCGGACATCAAAAAATCTTTTCTTCTGTTTTCGACATTGCTAAAGAAAAAGGCCTAAAGCCTGCCGTGCTCTCCTTTACCATGGAAAAAGACAGCTTCTTTTTGCAGGAAAGAAAGGATCTGCTTTCTGCGGAAGACGAACATTTTACCAGACTGAAAAATGCGGGCTTTAACGAGGTTTACCTCTACCCCTTGACAATAGAGGCAGCCCGGATGAGTCCTGAGGACTTTGTGAGAGTTATTCTTATCGAAGCGCTCAAGGTGAAGCATCTTGTAGTGGGGACGGATTGTAGCTTCGGTTATCAGGGAGCAGGAAATGTAGCGCTCTTGAAAAGCTTGCAAGAAAAATACGGCTTTCAATTAACGGTAGTGGACAAAGTGCTGACGGTAAACCCTGCCGGTGAGGAAGTGGAAGTTTCCAGCTCTTATATTCGAAAAGCTCTGGAAGAGGGAAGGGTAGAAGAGGCGGCTGCACTTCTTGGAAGACCATACAACATAAACGGTACTGTGGTGCACGGAAAGGCCATCGGAAGAAGTCTGTCCTTCCCGACTGCGAACATTTTCCCGAAGGAAGGAAAGCTGTGTCCGGAAGAAGGAGTGTATTACACGAGAGTTATGGTGGATGGAGAAGAGTATGATGCGATGACCAATATAGGAAGAAATCCCAGCATTTCCGCGGGAAATCCTTTGACTATCGAAAGCCATCTTCTTGACTTTGACAGAGATATCTATGGGGAGAAGATTCGCGTAAGTTTCGTGCGCAGAATCCGGGAGCAAAGGCAATTCCCGGACCTTACTGTGCTAAAAATACAATTACAAGAGGATCTTCTTATAGTGGAAAAGTTTCGAAAAGAGAAGGGCTGATCCTTTAGGACTTAGAGGTATAGGAATTCGGGTAGAACTAAAGTGGATTTCTTTACCTTTTCTTTACTTTATTTATTTTTTTGCTTATACTAGTAAGAAAATTAGTAAATGGAGGACTTATCATGGCACGGGTGAGTTAATGTGAATTTCAAGCCAGATGCGGATATTAAAAACAGTATGGAAGAGGCTTGTTCGGAAATGGGAATATCAATGAGTGCAGCATTTAAAATATTTGCAAAAAAGGTAGGAAGAGAGAAGAGAATTCTCTTTGAAGTATCTGCCGATCCATTTTATTCGGAGAGTAATATGAGACATCTCAGAAGAGGCATTGCAGCACTTAATGCCGGCGATGGCAAGGAACACGAGATAATAGAGGGTGACTGAATAAATGAAAAAAATATGGTTTATGAGGTTTGGGATGATTATATTATTGGCAAAAACAAGATAAAAAAGCTTTAAAAAGGATCAACTCTTTATTGCGAGACATTGAGAGAGACAATTTTGATGGAATAGGAAAACCTGAACCATTGAAAGGGGAACTTAGCGGTTTTTGGAGTAGAAGAATTGATGACACTAATAGATTTGTATATAGAATAAAATGGAATTTTGGAAACTCTGTCTTGCCGTGGACACTATGATGATTGAAAAGAATACAAAGAAATACTATGTCAATTTATATGTTTGATTTATTAAAATCTTTTTTTGGCTTGCTCCGCTTATGGGATATCTAATGATAACGATGAAAAATTCAAGACATTCAAGAAAATCTCGGCAAATCCTAAATTCCAAGAAACTCGTCAAATTCCTAAGAAGACCTTGACATTTCAGAGGAAAATACAGTATCATATTCCCTCGTGAAGAAATCAGATTTGTTTTGTCTTCATAGGGGAATTTTGTGAAAAAGGAAATCCAAGAAACTTTTTATGACGCGAAGGCGTAGCAAAGCGCGCTCCGACGCTTGTTCCGTTTTTCGTGAGTATCGAGCTTTTGGCTCAAAGAAGGAGAAAAGATGATTACAAAAGAGAAGAAAGCAGAGTTGGTTGCTAAGTACGGCAGAAAGCCCGGCGATACCGGTTCACCCGAAGTACAGGTAGCGCTTCTTACAGAGAGAATCGTAGAGCTTACCGAGCACCTAAAGAGCAATCCGAAGGATCACCACAGTAGAAGAGGACTTCTTATGATGGTTGGTCAGAGAAGAGGACTTCTTGATTACTTAAAGAAGACAGACTTAAACGGATACAGAGCTTTAATCGAGAAGCTGGGTATCAGAAAGTAAGAAATTTCCGGGGCAGAGGGGTTATCCCTTCTGCCCTGTTTTCTTACGCCCATGAGCGGCGCACGTTTCTAACGGGTTAAAGTCCCGAATCCGCCCGGTGAGTGGGAAGGATATAGCCGAAGGCAAGGGTGTCGAGGGTGACCTCAGAATCTGAAGGAAGCTGGATATGAGGAAGATGCTAACTCATGGGCAAATCTCTGGTCTGACGAACAGAAATCTCATATGAGGTTATGCATGAGGATAAGACTGCAGCACAAGCCAAAGTCCAATAACTACACGGAATCATGCATGATAAATGAGGCAGATATATGGAGAGGAAGAAACGTGTGGTACCTAGGGAGGTCTGTGTGATATGCCTCGAAAGAGGGTAACCATTGCCCAAAGCAATGCTGAACACACAGAAGTCAGCAGAGGTCATAGTAGTCGAGAGACAAAGGACCGAATCAGTGGGAGTCTCAAGTATGACTGAGAAAGGGAGGAATGACTGGTTATGGCAGAAACATTGAAAACAATGGCTGTTCGCAAAGAGATAGTGCGGAACATGAAGGGTATGTGAAAGCGCGTAGGTCATTCAATCCGATATGGAAAGAAGAGGCAGTGCACAGCCAAGACTGATAAACAGTGGCTTTTACGATTTAGCCATAGCATATCAGTCTGTGCACGTCAACTATTGAAAGCGCTGTATACGAGAACCGTACGTACAGTGCTGTGAGAGGACGGCGGTTAGTCACCGCCTCCTACTCGATTATTCCGCCCCTTGCGGCGACTTCTTCCCTTTAGTATAATGATTCAGTAGTGATTTAATCAAAAATTTTTCTTTGGAAGGCAACCGAGATCACTGAAAAATAGACGAATTTCGTAGCTTTTTCAGTGCTTTTGGGGCTTCCGAAGGAAAGAAGAAAAAAGGAGGCTTTATGTACAAAAGTTATTCAATGGAACTGGCAGGCAGAATGCTCACCGTGGATGTGGACAGAGTCTGCGCACAAAGTAACGGTGCGGTTTTAATGCACTATGGAGATACCACTGTGCTTTCAACCTGTACCGCATCGGCCAAGCCCAGAGACGGTATCGATTTCTTCCCTCTTTCCGTGGAGTATGAAGAGAAGATGTATGCTGTCGGAAAGTTCCCGGGCGGCTTTAAGAAGAGAGAGGGAAGAGCGAGTGACAACGCCATTCTTACGGCAAGAGTTATCGACCGTCCGATGCGTCCGCTTTTCCCGAAGGACTATAGAAATGATGTTCTTTTAAACAATACCGTTTTATCCGTAGATCAGGACAATTCTCCGGAACTCCTTGCCATGCTCGGATCTGCCCTCTCTACATCCATTTCCGATGTGCCTTTTGATGGTCCCTGTGCGACAACCCAGGTTGGTATGATTGCCGGAGAGTTTGTCCTTAACCCGGGGAATGGAGAGAGAGCGGTTTCCGATTTACTGCTTACCGTTGCGTCTACAAAAGAAAAAGTAATCATGATTGAAGCGGGAGCTAATGAGCTTTCCGATGAGAAGATGATTGAGGCTATTTATCTTGCGCATGAAACCAACCAGCAGATTATCGGCTTCTTCGAGAGTATCATCGCAGAGTGCGGAAAAGAGAAGCACAGCTATGAGTCTTCCGCTATTCCTGAGACCATTTTCGAGAAAATGAAGAGCGTGGTCAGCCCGGAAGAGATGGAAAAGGCGGTATTTACCGATGAGAAACAGGAAAGAGATGCCAACATCTCCGCGCTTAGTGAGCGTTTGGTAGAGGCGTTCCAGGATGATGAGGAAGCACTTGCAATTCTCCCGGATGCCATATATCAGTATGAGAAGAAGACGGTTCGGAAAATGATCTTAAAGGATCACAAGAGACCGGACGGAAGAGCAATCAATGAGATTCGTCCTTTGGAATCGGAAGTGGATGTTCTCCCGAGAGTCCATGGCTCCGCTATGTTTAAGAGAGGACAAACCCAGATTTTAAATATTACTACTCTTGCCCCTCTTTCCGAGGTACAGAAGGTTGAGGGCATGAATGAGTTTGAGACGGAGAAGCGTTATTTACACCAGTACAACTTCCCGGGATATTCCGTAGGAGAGGCAAAGGCTTCCAGAGGTCCCGGAAGAAGAGAAATCGGACACGGTGCTCTTGCTGAGAAGGCTTTGATTCCGGTGCTTCCTCCTGTAGAAGAGTTCCCCTATGCGATTCGTTCCGTTTCCGAGACCATGGAGTCTAACGGTTCTACCTCCATGGCTTCCACCTGTGCATCCTGTATGTCCTTAATGGCTGCCGGTGTACCGATCAGAAAGCCGGTTGCGGGAATTTCCTGCGGTCTGGTTACCGGAGAGAGCGATGATGAGTATTTGGTACTTACCGATATTCAGGGCCTCGAGGATTTCTTCGGCGATATGGACTTTAAGGTAACGGGAACGAGAGACGGTATTACCGCTATCCAGATGGATATCAAGATTCACGGACTTACCCGTCCTATCGTAGAAGAGGCGATTAAGAGAGCAAGAGAGGCAAGACTCTTTATCATGGACGGCGTAATGAAGGATGCGATTGCCGAGCCGAGAAAAGAGCTTTCTCCCTATGCACCGAAGATTATTACCTTACAGATTGAGACCGACAAGATCGGAGATGTTATCGGTAAGCAGGGTAAGACGATTACCGCAATTATTGATGAAACAGGTGCAAAGATTGATATTGATGACAGCGGTATGGTATCCATTTCCGGAATTGACCTTGCTGCTTTAGAGAGAGCGAAGGAAATTATCCTTTCCATCGTAAATGACATTGAGCCGGGTCAGATTTTAGAGGGAACCGTAGTGCGTATGATGAACTTCGGTGCTTTCGTGCAGCTCAGCCCGACAAAGGACGGTATGGTGCACATTTCCAAGCTCTCCGATAAGAGAGTCAATGAGGTGGAAGATGTTGTACACATCGGTGATAAGGTGCGTGTAAAGGTCATTGAGGTGGATAAGATGGGAAGAATCAATCTTTCCATGAGACCGCAGGATTTAGCAGAGTAATATAAGTTAGGGGGCATTTATGAAAATCAGGACCAGATATGCGCCTTCTCCAACAGGAAGGATGCATGTAGGGAATCTTCGTACAGGGATGTATGCCTAGTTGATTGCGAAGCATGAGGGAGGAGACTTCCTTCTGCGTATAGAAGATACAGATCGGGAAAGAGAAGTGGAGGGGGCTGTGGATATTATCCGGAGAACCCTCGAAGAGACGGGACTTTTTTGGGATGAAGGTCCGGACAATCCCGGCTCCTGCGGCCCCTATGTACAGTCCGAGCGTGTGAAGACCGGCATTTATATGCAGTACGCCAAGGAGCTTGTGGAAAAAGGAGAGGCGTATTACTGCTTCTGCGATAAGGAGAGACTTGAGTCTTTAAAGACGGAAGTGAATGGGGAAATTCTGATGCACTATGATAAGCATTGCCTTTCTCTTTCAAAGGATGAAGTGGAGGAGAAGCTTGCTTCCGGTCTTCCCTATGTTATTCGGCAGAATAATCCGACCGAGGGCACAACGACTTTCCATGACGAGCTTTACGGCGATGTTACCGTGGAAAATACGGAACTGGACGATATGGTGCTCATTAAGTCGGACGGCTTCCCGACCTATAACTTTGCGAATGTTGTGGACGACCATTTAATGGGCATTACCCATGTGGTTCGTGGAAATGAGTATCTTTCCTCCAGCCCGAAGTATCAAAGACTCTATGATGCCTTCGGCTGGGAGTCTCCGAAGCTGATTCACTGCCCCTTGATTACGGATGAGAACCATAAAAAGCTTTCCAAGCGTTCGGGGCATTCCTCCTTTGAAGACTTGATTGACCAGGGCTTTGTGGCGGAAGCGGTAGTGAACTTTGTGGCACTTCTCGGCTGGAGTCCGGAGGGGAATGAGGAAATTCTTTCCTTGGAGGATTTGATTAGAGAATTTGATTATCACCGCATCGCGAAGAGCCCGGCTGTCTTTGACATGGGTAAGCTTCGCTGGATGAACGGGGAGTATATTAAGAGCATGGACTTTGATAAGTTCTATGAAAGAGCGCTTCCCTTTATTAAGGAGGCTGCGGGAGAGAAGGTCGATGCGAAGACGGTTGCCGAGATGGTAAAGAGCCGTATTGAGGTTTTTCCGGATATTTGCGAGCATGTAGACTTCTTTAAGGCGGTTCCCGACTACTCTTTGGAACTTTATCAAAACAAAAAAGCCAAGACCAATTTAGAGAATTCGCTTAGCCTTCTTAAAGAAGTGCTTCCGCTTTTGGAAAAAGAAGAGGATTACAGCAATGACCGCCTCTACAGCCTTTTACAGGAATTCAGCACGGAAAAGGGATACAAGACGAGATTCACCATGTGGCCGATTCGGATTGCCCTTTCCGGAAAGCAGATGACTCCTGCGGGAGCTACCGAGATTCTTTCCGTTTTAGGAAAGGAAGAGTCCTTAAAGAGATTGAATGCGGCTGTAGCAAGATTAGAAGCGAACGCATAAGAGGGGTTCCGAAAACGGACGCATATAGGTGGAGATCCGGAGGAGAGAAATCCGGATGCATACGCAAAAGTGAAAGAATCACAAACGAATGCAGAAGTAAAATGAGGTTAAATTATGGATAGAGAAGAATTTTTAGAGAGATACAGACATTCCATCGCCCATGTTTTAGCAAAGGCAATGATTGAGCTTTACGGGGAGGAAGTGCAGTATGCTATCGGACCGCAGATTGAGGACGGAGCATATTATGACTTTTTGGTACCGAAGAGCTTGTCTGAAGAAGATTTCCGGCTATATGAAAACAAGATGCGAAATCATTAAGAAAGAAGAAGACTGGACGAGAGAAGAGCTTAGCAGAGAGAATGCTCTGAAGCTTTTTTCCAAGCAGAAGTTCAAGAAGGAGCTGATTGAGGACCTACCTGAGAGTGAAATCATCAGCGTTTATCATACCGGTTCCGACTTCGTGGATCTCTGCCGAGGACCGCATGTAGAGAATTCCCAGGAGCTTATGAATGTGGCTTTTCAGGTCAAGTCCGTTTCCGGAGCGTACTGGAGAGGAGACGAGCATAGAGATCAGCTCCAGAGAGTCTATCTCTTTGTGTACCCGGATAAGAATGCGTTAAAAGAGCATCTTAAGTGGTTACAGGAAGCACAGGAGAGAGATCATAAGAAGCTCGGAAATCAGCTGGAGCTCTTTATGTTCGAGGAGACCGCACCGGGTATGCCCTACTGGCTTCCCAGAGGCTGGAAGATGTATCAGGCGCTTCTTAGCTACTCCAGAGAGCTCCAGAAGAAGCACGGCTATACCGAGATTTCCGCACCGCTTATCAACAATAAGAAACTGTGGCTTATCTCCGGTCACTGGGCACACTACATCAACAATATGTTCATGGTTCCGGGCGTTTCAGGCTGGCTAAAGGCCGATGCGGACCTCTCCGGAGTGCTGGAGCATCCGACCGATGAAAGCCTTGGAGAAAAGACGGTGAAGATTCAAGCCGGCTCCGTTGTCTATAACCGTGAAAATATCGACACCATGGCGGCAAAGCCCATGAACTGCCCGAATGCCATGATTACCTATAAGAGAAGAAATCGTTCCTATAAGGAACTGCCGATTCGTTACTCCGAATACGATGTTCTTCACAGAAAAGAGAAGTCCGGCCAGATGAACGGTCTTTTCCGTGTGCAGGAGTTCCGTCAGGACGATGATCATACCTTTGTAATGGAATCTCAGATTGAGGCGGAGATTGCCGACATCATCTCCATTGCGGATGAAATCTATGGTACCTTCGGAGTAAGCTACCGTGCAGAGCTTTCCACAAGACCGGAAGACTTTATGGGAGACATCGCGGTTTGGGATGAGGCAGGCTGCTTTAAAGAAGATTCTGACCGACAAGATACGGAGGGCGGTTTGAAATCAACAGAGGAGACGGTGCCTTCTATGGTCCGAAGATTGACCTGCAGATTAAAGGATGCTCTCGGAGAGAATGGCAGTGCGGAACCATCCAGCTTGACTTCCAGCTTCGCATAACTTCGGCAACTACCAGACTGCTGAGGGGCGGACAGGAGATGCCGGTAGTAATCCACCGTGCAATTTACGGCTCTTTTAGAGGCGTTTTATCGGAATCATCATCGAGAACTTCAAGGAGTTTCCTTACTCTCTCTCGAGCAGGTAGGAGTGTGCCGATTCGTGAAGAGCATAACGAATATGGAAAGGAGATTTATGACGCTCTTTCCGACATGGGAATCCGTGCGGAAATCGACTACTCCGATAAGAATATGAAGGAGAAGATTAAGAGCTATAAGAACTACAAGGATCCGTATGTTCTTGTGCTTGGAGACAAGGAAATGGAGGAAAACACCGTTTCCATTAACATGAGAGGCTCCAACAAAGCAGATCAACAATGTGCCCTATGGACGTGTTCTTAAAGGTTTGCGCAAAGATGCAGAAGGAGCACAGCCTCAGAGCTTACAGATGGAGTTCAACTAAAGATAATCATGTAGAGTGCTATTTTCTTCAACGAAGGGAAGAGTGCGTCTATAGCTCCCATTCCGAAAGGATATAGGGAAAGCATGGCTTTTCCTTGCAGGAAAGGCAAAAAGGCTTTAAAATAGCAGACTATAGAAGTGATTTTAAAATAGTAGACTATAGAAAAGGGTTTTTCTTTATTTCCATGAGGTAAATAAAGGAAAATCCTTTTCACGTATACAGTTTTTCAGGAGGCAAGATGAATAGTGAAAATGTAAGAGAGGGCGTGCAGCAGGCGCCCCATGAAGTTTATTGTCATGCCTGGGCTACACCCAAGGAAGAGATGGAAATAGCTCGATGATCGGGTGGTGTGCTCCTACAATGAAATTGTTCCGGGACATATCAATTTGGATAAGATTTGTGATGCGGTAAAGATGGGCATTGCCGAAGCCGGGGGGCTTCCTGTGGAATTTCCGGCTATTGCAGTCTGTGACGGCATTGCCATGGGGCATGTCGGTATGAAGTATTCCCTTGTGACAAGAGACCTGATTGCCGATTCCACGGAGTGTATGGCAAAAGCACATCAGTTTGATGCGTTGGTCATGATTCCGAATTGTGACAAGAATGTACCGGGACTCCTTATGGCGGCAGCCCGTGTTAATGCCGACGGTCTTTGTTTCCGGAGGTCCCATGCTTGCCGGTAAGGTGCATGGGAAGAAACGCTCCTTATCTGCTATGTTCGAAGCGGTGGGAGAGCATGAGGCAGGAAAAATCGGCATGGAGGAGCTTAAGCTCTATGAGGAAAATGTCTGTCCGACTTGTGGCTCCTGCTCGGGAATGTACACTGCAAACTCCATGAACTGCCTAAGTGAGGTTATCGGTATGGGACTTCCCGGAAACGGAACGATTCCGGCAGTCTATTCCGCGCGTATTCGTCTTGCGAAGCAGGCAGGATACGCTATCATGCATCTCTTAAAAGAAAATATCCGCCCACGAGATATTATGACAAAGAAGAGCTTTGAAAATGCGCTTCGTGTGGATATGGCGCTCGGCTGTTCTACGAATACTATGCTTCATCTTCCGGCTATTGCTCATGAGTGCGGTTTTACTCTTGATATGGAATATGCCAATCAGATTTCCGATACGACACCGAATCTTTGTCACTTGGCACCGGCAGGCCCCGCCTATATGGAGGATTTAAATGAAGCAGGCGGAATCTCTGCCGTGATGAAGGAGCTTTCCAAGAAAAATCTTCTGCACTTAGACGGCATAACGGTTACGGGAAGAACGACAGGAGAGAATATTGAAAGAGCTGTGAATCTCGATGAAGATATCATTAGACCGATTGAAAATCCTTTTATGCCAAACGGAGGCATTGCGGTTCTGAAAGGAAACCTCGCTCCGGATACCGCTGTAGTAAAGCGCTCCGCTGTGGCCCCTGAAATGATGGTGCATGAGGGACCGGCAAGAGTTTTTGATTGTGAGGACGATGCGATTAAGGCGATTAAAGGCGGGAAAATTCATGAAGGAGATGTTGTGGTGATTCGCTACGAAGGCCCGAAGGGCGGTCCCGGTATGCGCGAGATGTTAAATCCTACCTCCGCTATCATGGGAATGGGACTAGGAAGCACTGTAGCCCTAATTACCGACGGAAGATTCTCGGGAGCTTCCCGCGGGGCATCCATCGGTCATGTTTCCCCGGAAGCGGCTGTAGGTGGTCCGAGTGCCTTAGTGGAAGAAGGAGATATTATTTCATCGACATTCCGAAGAATAAGCTTGACATGAAGGTTTCGGAGGAAGAGTTGGAAAGAAGAAGAAAGCTCTGGAAACCCAGAAAGCCGAAGGTGACGGAGGGCTATCTTCTCCGCTACCAGGCACTGGTAACGAGCGGAAACAGAGGGGCAATTTTGGAGCTTCCCAAGGACTGGAAATAAATATTGCATAAATAATGAAATAGTGTACACTGAAAGAGATATAGGCAATTTGTACAGTTTATATCTCTTTTTTGTGATTTTTGGGCATAATACACGATAGATAGGGGAGATAAACAACAAGGACGGGGAATGAGTAAAAGAGAAGGAAATCGCTTTATTAGAAGAAGCTTACTTGCAGCAGGAATTCTATTTCTGCTTCTTTTTATTGTCCTTTCCGTAGCTTCCTGGAATCGCTATTTTCGTATTAAACCGGGACAATGGAGAGAATGGAAGGGGATGGAAGAACCTTATGAACTACCGGAAAAGAAGAGTCTCCTGTTCTTAAGCTCCTATGACCCGGCAGATCTCATTTTCCCACAGCAGATAGAGGGAATAGAGGAGATTCTACATCAAAGCAATGTGCATCTGGATATTGTAAATATGGATTTTCGCCATTTTAATCATGATGAAGATGTCGAAGCGTTTTATACCTTTGTCAAAAGCCGTCTGGAAAACAGAGATAGTGCGTATGACGGTATCCTTGTGGGCGATGACAGGGCTTTGAATTTTGTTATAGAATATAAAGAGGAGTTGTTTTCGAATATTCCCGTAGTATTTTTTTCGATAGGCAGCAAAACCCTGGCGGAAAAGGCAGGGGAGGCTTCCGGAATGACAGGCTATTACTGCCCTTCTTTTTTGGAAGAGACTTTGAACACGGCAACCGCCTTACAGCCTAAAGCGGAAACAATTATGGCTATCTATGACAATAGTTTTTCGGGTGTTGCCGCAAGAGAAGACTTTTTTTCTTTGCAAAGACAATTTTCATCCTATCGCTTTGCGGGAATCAATTTTTCTCAATTAAAGAGAGAAGAATTTGTCCAAGCGTTAAAAGCGGTACAGGATAAAACCATACTGATATTTCTTTCGGCTTATCAGGATGGAGACGGAAATAATTATCCTACCGGTCAGATGGTGAAGCTGATTTTAAATACAGTGGATACACCGGTATATGGCAATATAATGGTCAGGAATATTCCCGGTTTTATAGGGGGAAGGGTACAGGATTACCGACAGATGGCCAAGGATGCTACTCTTTTGATGCTGGATATCCTGTCCTCCAAGGTAAAAATCGAAGAACGATCCTGTAAAATGGACAGTCCCGGAAAAATGGTCATTAATTACAGGGTCCTTACAGCATACGGATTGTCGAAGAATCGCCTTCCCAAGGATGTCTTTTTGGAAGAAAGTGCAGGGCATTTTTTTGCAAAATTTGCCGGATATTTTCTCTTGGCTCTTTTACCTATGCTTGCCATCCTTCTGTTCTTCCTCTATACCCTTCTTGGAAGATTACACAGCACCAAGCTTTTAGAAGAACTGGAGGAGAAAAATGAGAATCTTTTAAAGGTTCGGGATGAGTTGGAGCATAAGCTGAGCTATGATCATTTGACGGAGCTTTTAAACCGACAAACGATTCTTGCGGGAATAGAAGAACTTTTGAAAAACAGTGAAGTTTTTACCTGTGTTCTTATGGATATCGACAATCTAAAGGAGCTAAATGAGTCAAGGGGCTATGAGACAGGAGACTTATACCTTTCTGCGGTTGCAAACCGTCTCCGTAAGTTGGAAAAGGCTCATGGAGCAGTCGCTTCCCGCTATGGCGGAGATGAGTTTTTGATTGTATTTCCGGGAAGCATTTTACCGGAAAATTCACCGGCTTTACAGGAGTTGCATTCCATTTTCCGAAGATCGATTACCGTAGGCGAAGAGACCGTCAATATGAATTCATCCGGTGGGGTAGCGACTTCCAACGGAAAGGACAGTCCGAAGCAGATTGTTGTTTCTGCAGGAATTGCTATGAGTTCAGCTAAGAAAAAAGGAAAGAACCGCTTAGTATATTACACCGATGAACTCCGATATAAAAAAGAGAAAATCAATCTGATTTTAAAAAAGGTGGAAAAGGCTATCCAGGAAAATGCCTTTTATATGGTTTACCAACCGCAGATTGACTGCAAAACCAAAAAGATTGTAGGATTTGAGTCTTTGATGCGAATCCACAATGACGAGTGTTATCCGGATCAGTTTATTCCGGTGGCAGAGCAGTACGGTTTTATCACAAAGCTCGGGAAAATTGCCGTAGAGCAGGTTATACGACAACTGGCAAGGTGGAGAGAGGAGGGCAAGGAACTGCGTCCGATTTCCATCAATTTCAGTAGTTACCAGATTTATGACGATGATTTTGTGGAGTTTCTTTTATACCAGTTGAATCGTTTTGCTATACCTCATGAGTATGTTGTTCTGGAGATTACGGAGAGCATTCTCTTTGAAGAGAGTAAGCAAACTAAGTCGGTATTTAATACCTTGGTAGAGGCCGGTATACAGTTGCATCTGGATGATTTCGGTACGGGCTACAGCAGTTTTAGCTATTTACCCTATATCCCACTGAATACAGTCAAGATGGACAAGTCCATTATCGATAATTTTCTTTTGAACAACGGAGATGTGGTACGTAATCTGATTAGCATCATCCATGGTCTTGGAAAAGTGGTCATTGTAGAAGGCGTTGAAGAAGAATGGCAGTATGAAAAGTTGCTGGATTATAGCTGTGACATGATTCAAGGCTATTTGTTCGGGGGAACCTTGCAGGCAGGCGAAGTACATGGAGGAGAAACGCATTAAGGAGAAACACATTAAGGAGAAACACATTAAGGAAGAAATAGAGAATTATAAAGAAACTTCAATAATTTAATATAAAAGAAATTCCCTTAAGGTGCAGAATAATGTACTTTATGAGGGAATTTCTTATTTTGTTTTAATCATTTATCTGTCATTATTTTAAATTTTTCTGTCCTGGAAAAACAGATTATTTAAATTATTTATAAATTGTGATAGACTAAAAACAAAAGCTTAATGAATCAGTCTTTGATGGAGAAGAAGAACGACGCATTAGTCTATTAAGCATGCTTTTTTCTAAAAGCAAAAAGGAGAAAAAATGATACAAAAAAGAAAGTTACTGGCTATCTTCATGGCGGCAGCTATGGCATGGCAGGGCTTTTCTCTTGCGCAGGCAGAAGAGATAGGGCCGGGCGTAGTGTCACAGAGTAACATTTCCAATCCATCTGAAAACAGCGGCGTTCCCTCAGAAGAGGATATTCGGGCGGCACAAGCGAAGACGGAAGAAGAAAAGGCGGAGCAGGCCGGCGCGCAGCAGAATCTGGCGCTTACTCCTCTTGAAGTAATGACGACGGAAAGCAGTAAGGTGATATTGCTTAATCCAATCAGTGCAAGCTATACAAATAAGGAGGGGACCGCCCCTTATGACGGTACAGGACTCGGCAATAACGGTGAGTTCGGTATCCAAATGGAATTTGCCATTCCCAATGACGCACAGGTCAAGACCGGAGATACGAGCAGTATCAATATGCCTGCTTCTTTTACCGCTCTTTCTGCTAAGGATTTTGAAGTAAGAGATGGAGAGAATCTACTGGCTAAGGCTCATTATTCGCCGGACAGCAATGCAATCAATTTGACCTACGAACCCTATGTGGAGCAGAAAAGCGACATTCGAATGAGTCTTTTTCTTTCCATGCAGGTAAACCGGAATACGGAAGCGGTAGCGAGAAACATCACTACGGAAATCCGGGTGAATAATTATCTTAGTTATCCGATTGCCGGCAGTATTCAATATACGGGGATTGAGAAAGAAACCGACTTTAAATTTGTAAAGGATGCGAAGCAAAGTTTGGAAGAAGCAACCGATCCCCTGACAGGAAATAAGATTTTTTTGACGCGCTATCGGATACTGATAAACCTTGGAGAGGCCAGAACAAACCTGGTACTTCGGGACAGCTTGGGAGAAGGGGCATTTTCCTACTATGCGGATGATGCGCATCCAATATCGATACGCAAGGGAGTTTGGGAAAGAGGACATTTTGAGGGAAGAAGCTGGATTTCCGATCCTATTAACGGCAGTAATTTTGACTTAAGAACGCAAAGCAGAACAAACTCGGCAGCGCATGAAACTGCGGCAGAGTCGGCATTTCGAACTAACGCTCCGGGAAGAAAAAGTTTTTCCGTAAATCTTGGAAATATTGACCGTACGGAAGGCTTTGAGATATTTTACTATGCAAAATTTGACGGAGTTCCCTTGCAGAACTTTATGTATACCAATACTGCAGAACTGATTTCCAATGGCTTTGAGCCTCTTGGAAGGAGCTTTGACTTAACCGTTCAGAAAGCTTTAGGGACAGCTTCCGGGGATAATTATAAAATTAAGATCAAGAAGGTAAATGAAGATAATCAGCCGCTATCCGGAGCTGTCTTTGCCGTGGCAAACAGCAGTGGACAACAGGTTGGACAGCTTACTACGGATGCGAACGGAGATGCTATTCTGGATAATCTTGTGCGAGATAATTATACGGTACAGGAGATTCAGGCACCGGTAGGTTACATCCTTTCTACGGAGCAGTATCAGCTTAATGTAGACAGTTTTGATCTGAGTAAACAGGCAAGCTTAAAGGTGGAAAATGTTAAATCCGGTCAAAACAGAAGTATTAGCATCAGTACAAAATGGGTGGATGCCGGGAATCAAGCGCAGGGAAGACCCGGGAAGGTAGTTGTAGAGCTTCTGCGTAATGGAAGCTTTACCGGAGATGCAGTAGAATTAATGCAGGGAAGTGGCTGGAAAGCAAGTTTTCAGAATCTTCCGAAATACGATGGCAACGGGAAGCTTTATGAGTACAGCATCCGTGAGCAAGCGGTAGCAGGGTATTACCCGACCGTCTCCGGATCACAGGACTTGGGTTTTAACCTTGTAAATACGGTCAATTCCAAGGTTTCCATTCCGGTAACCGCAGTATGGAAAGGAAAGGGAGAGAATCCTTCTTCCGTTACTGTTCGTCTTATGGCAAATGATAAGGAGATTGCATCGCAGAAGCTCTCGGATGAGAACAACTGGCAGTACAGCTTTACCAATCTTGAGAAAGTAAAAGATGGGCAGGAAATTCAGTATAAGTTGACGGAAGATACCATACCCGGATATAGCACGGAACCCACAGGAGACGGCGCTTCCGGCTATCGCAATGTGTTCATTAATACAAAGATAAAGGTAAATCCACTTTCTTCCGGAAATATCGGTAGCTTAAGAAATCCTCTTGATAACGGCAAGCTTGGTAGCGGGAATGAAAATAAAAACTCAAATTCTGAGCAGAGTCTGGCAAAGAAGAAGGAGAAGTCGGAAGCTTCTTCCGTATTGGGTGCTTCTCGTGATGCCGATTCGAAAAAGGAAGAGGAGAATGAGAGTACAGCTTCCAATGGAGAAGTACTTTCCGCAGAAAGAGATGCAAAGACCGGAGATCAAAGCAAGAGTTTACAATATCTATTCTTCTTTACTGCAGCAGGATTTGGACTTTTCGCCTTCTTTTACAAGGAAAAAAAGAAATTCGAGATAAAAAAATAAAAAGCGGAAGAGGACACTATGAATATCCACTTAGAGAAAAGAAATGAAAAGCTGGCGGAGACCGTTATGAAAGGGCTTCAGTCCAGAAATATGACCGGATATTATGCAAAGAATAAGGAAGAGGCACTTAGTACTGCGCTTAGCCTAATCCCTAAAGGAAGCGGTATTGCCATGGGCGGTTGTATGACTGCAGGAGAAATCGGACTTGTTGCCGCTTTGCAAGAAGGAGATTATCATTTTATTGATAGAACGAAGATGGAACCGAGGGAGGCGCTTCTTGCAGCTTATGATGCCGACATTTTCCTTTCCAGTGCCAATGCTATGACGGATGACGGAATCTTAGTGAATATTGACGGAAATGCCAATCGTGTTTCCTGTATAGCGCAAGGACCGAAGAAAGTTCTCTTTATTGTAAGCCTGAATAAGATTTGCTCGGATATAGACAGTGCCATGAAACGTGCCAGAAACGTGGCAGCGCCTGCCAATACCCAGAGATTTGAAATCAAAACACCCTGCAAGATTACCGGAAAAATGTTCTGGATTGCAAGTCTCCGGATACCATCTGCTGTCGGTTTTTAATTACCCACTATTCTCGTCACACGGATCGCATTCATGTCATTTTGGTGAATGAGGATTTTGGGATTTTAGAATTTGAATTAGGAAATAGAAATGTGAGTTTAGAAACAGTTGTTGAAAAGGGCTTTATAAGGCTTATAACTACAACAAAGAACTTGTAAAAACTGAAAAATCGACTAGATGAAGTAGGGGATAGATAGTAGGAGATAGGGAGTGGGAGATGAAGTAGAAGATTATTTTTGCTGAACGAAAACATGAAAGCAGTACTATACTAAAATAGGGAAATTTTTACGGGAATATTTTGTCTTAACAAGGGAAAAAGGGTTCATGAATGAAAAATAAATCTATCTTTAATATTCTTAATCATTGTATTATTATCACAGGCTGTGATAATAATAAAAACATAGATATTAAAACCAAGAAAATAGTTGTGATTTTATCCCGGTTCCATTGATGACATGAGCTGAATACAGGCGAATATTGAAGGAATTGAGGCTTGTAATAGAGAGAAAAATATAGAAATTGAATATTTACAAAATGTAAAAGAAAAAGATTATGAGAGAGTGTTTGTAGAATATGCCTTAAAAAGGATATGACTTAATCATTGGGGCGGGCTCACAGTTCAGCTGATTCGGTTGAGATGGTTGCACCAAATTACAAAAATTTCTTTTCTTTTGTGTAATTAATGGCTCTATTTTAGATATGGAAAATGTACTTTCTCTTCAAATTAATGAAAATGAGGCAGCTTATATAGCTTCCACAATAGCAGGAAAGGAAACGGATACGGGAGTATTTGCAGTGATAGGAGGATATCCGAACCATTCTATGAAAGATATGCTGGATGTATACGAAGAGAATGCGGTAAAGATTGCAAAAGAACGAGGTCTTAGCGAAGCGCATAGTCTGAGGGCATATACAAATAGTTGGGATAATGTAGGTTTGGGGAAAAAGATAAGTGAGAGAATGTTGGAAGAAGATGTGGATATCGTATTTGTTTACGCAAATAAAGTTTGTTTGGGAGCTTTGGAAGCGATAAAGGACCAAAAAGCGCGAATGATAGGTTTTGTTACGGATCAAAGTGCTTTAAATCAAGAGAAAGTAATTGCATCAGTTGTCTTTGATTTTCAAAAATTATACACATGGATTTTGGAGGAGTATGCAAAGTCCACTTTGGAAAAAAGAAGGATGTATTGCATTGGGATGAACCAAAATCTATTTTATGTGGCGGATACAGACAGAATAACTAATGATACAAATCTAGATATAGAAAGAATATTAGAAGACTTAAAAAAGGGTAAAATACAATTAGGCGAGGAGTAAATATGGCACTTTGGAAAAAGAAATTTCAATTGTACTGGTTTCGCTTTTAATATGTGTTAGCCTTTTTGTCTGGGACGGCTTCTTATGGAATTGTAAAACAGTTAATTATTCAAAATAAAGAAGATGATATAGAGAATATGCTGAATCTAATAGATATGAGTATAACGGAGACAGATGCTTCAATTTAATACAATATTGGATTCTTTAGCGAGTCCCGATATGTAAAAGGATTATTGCTTGTCGGTGAAAACAGAGAAGATGAAAATAAAGACTATCTTCGTGATTTAAGTGCATATTTCGTTTCTATTAGAAATATTTATCTCGTAAATAGAGAAAATGAACTAATTTTGCTATCAGGATGATATTTTACCGAAAGATGAAAGCATGACATCTTCTTTAAGTGAATCAAAAAATAATCCGGAGAAAACCATTTATCTTGCTGAAAATGGAAGGGATTCTATTTTCTTACTTCGAAGTATAAGAAAGGGAGACGTCGTTTTGGGAACGGCAATTTTGGAATTTTCACCCGAGATTTTTACGAAGCTATTAATTAACAATTTGAGTAACTTTCGACACCAGTATACTTTTATTGTAGATAAAGAAGGAGGGATTGTTTGCTCGAATAATAGCGTTCAAACGGAGTATTTGGAAACTGTGCAGAAACGATATGCGGCAGGAGAACGAAGATTTAGTTTTATTTGGGATAAGAAACAGTATTTTGTTTGTGGGCAATTAAATGGAATCAGCGGATGGAGGATTCTTTCCGTAATTGCATTGGATGATATATTTCCACAAATTCGAATCTTAAAGGAAAGGATATATTTATTTGTTATTCTTGCTCTGGTTTTGGGGATGATTATCAGCCTGCTACTGGCATGGTCAGTAACGCAACCATTAAAACAACTCTCCGAAGAAATGGGAAGAATAAAGTCGGAGAATTTTGACAGCAAAATAGAATCGAAAAGGAAGGATGAGGTTGGGATTCTAATTGACTCCTATAACTATATGATTGGAGAAATCAAAAGACTGGTCAACGAGGTATATGAAGAGAAAATGGCACAAAAGACAGCGGAAATAAAAGCCCTACAGGCACAAATCAATCCGCATTTTTTATACAATACACTTGATACAGTTAATTGGATGCTTTTGGATAGGGGGGAGGATGACATCAGTGATATTATTTTAAATCTTGGAGATTTGATGAAATACTCTATTTCAGGGAGCAATAATCTGGTCCCTTTAAGAGAGGAGATTAAATATGTTCGGAGTTATTTGGAAATACAAAAATGTCGAATGGAAGACAGATTGGATTATAGTATTTCCGTAGCGGATAATTGCATAGAATGCAAATGTCCTAAACCCCTTTTGCAACGTATTGGGAAAATGCATAAACATGGAATTGAACCTCTAGCCAGAGGCGGAAGGATTGAAATAGAAGCCTTTTTAGGAAGAGGAGGTTTAAATATTTTACTAAAGGATAATGGCAAGGGAATGGAGGAAGAGGAGATAGAAAACATCATATCCGGGAATGCCAATATTGGATTGAATAACGTGATGAAAAGAATCAAACTTCTGTATGGGCAAGAATACGGCCTTCATATCCAATCTCAAAAAAATGAAGGTACAGAAGTGGATTTGAGTATTCCCGCTTTGTTTGAGGATTAAGGCCTATGCGGATTATGATTATTGATGATGAACCGAAAATCAGAAGAGGGATTAAAACACTTCTTGAAGGACAGGAGGGTTTTGAAGTAGTTGAATATACGACAATGCAATGTCTTCCCTCTCGGATATTACCGAAAAAGAACCAAATGTTCTGATCACAGATATAAAAATGCCGGAATTCAGTGGCTTGGATTTGATTGAAAAAATCCGAGAGAAAGATAAGAATCTCTATATCATCATTTTGAGCGGATATAGCAGCTTCAAGTATGCGCAAAGAGCGATACGTTCGGGAGTGTACAGATACTTGACAAAGCCTACGAATCCTAGAGAATTGCTCGGTGTACTGAGAGAAATAGAATTGAAAATAGAGGGTTCCTGCCAATCGGCTTCTAGGGAAAAAGAACTTGAGGCGTTAGAAGTGGGAAACCTTTTAATTAGAAAGGCTTTGGATTATATAGAGCTCCATTACGCGGAAAAAATAGGATTAAAGTCTGTTTCTGATGCGCTGTATATTTCCCCCAATTATTTTTCTGATTTATTTCGCCGTCATATGAAAGTAAACTTTTCGGACTTTTTGATTGATTTCAGATTAAAAAAAGCGTGTATACTGCTAAAGAAACCGGAATGCAAAAGTTTCTGGAAATCTCTGAGATGGTAGGATTCAGAGATTCGACTTATTTCAGTACAGTTTTTAAAAACATATAATCTTACACCTGTGAGTACAAAAATAGCAAAAATAAAAAGGATGGGTAAAAGAGCTTTGTTCACTATGGACTATAAGCTTCATGCGTATGAATAAAGATTCTGTAAATTTTTAACAAAATATGTACCATGTACGAAACGAAATACATAAAAGATATACTTTAAGAAACAAAAAAATTTAATAAAGGAGGAAATAAACAATGAAAAGAAGTCTATTGGCTTTTTGTGCAAGCGTTTGCCTTGTGGGAACGTTGCTCTCAGCGTGTGGCGGTTCGGGAGCGGCACCGAAAGAAAGCAAAGCAGAAGCCCTGGAGAGTATGAAAGAGGGAGAAAGCAGCGATTATGCAAGTATGAAAATTGTGCTTATCCTTCCGGGGAGCATTGATGACCAAAGCTGGAATGCAAGCAACAATGCCGGAGCTAAGCAGTGTGACAAGGAACTTGGGACTAAGATTGAGGTTGTGGAATCCGTTCCTGTAGAGGAGTTTGAACAGACTTTTACCGAATATGGGGAAAAGGGATATGATTTAGTTATGTCTGCGGGAAGCCAGTTTGATGAAGCTTGTGCAGCTGTCGCACCGCAGTACCCAAAGACAGTCTATACTGTAATAAATGGAACAAAGAGCGATTCTGAAAATATGGTTCCGGTATTTCCCAAGGAATATGAAGGTTCTTATATTGCGGGCATTATAGCAGGATATACAACAGAAAATGGAAATTTTGCGACTATGGGCGGAGAATCCAATCTTGCTATGGTGCACCTCTTGGATACTTATGAGGCTGCTGCAGTAGAAGTGGCAAAGACTAGAGGAATTGCAGATGCAAAAGCTAACCGTTCGTTCCTGAATACATGGACAGACGTATCTATCGGGAAGGCTAAGACCTCTCAGATGATCGATAATGGCGCAGATACGGTTTTCTGCTACTCTAATGAAGCAACTTCAGGGGCAATTCAAGCTACCGCTGAAAAGAAAGCTAAGTTTGTCGGATTTGCTGCAAACAAGAATACAGAGAGTGATTGTGTTGTCGGATCCGTAGATATGGCTTGGGCAAATGTTTATCCGTGGATTATTAAAGGAATTAAGAGTGGAGAACTAAAGGGAGCCCAGGAAGTCGGTGTGAAAGAAGGCGTTTTTGAAACTATTCTTACCAATCAGTGTTCCGATGAATGTAAGGCTGCAGTTGAAAAAGCGACAGAGGATATAACTGCAGGAAAGCTGGACTTAAAGCAGTATTTTTCAGATTAAAGTACTATTTTAGAGTGATTAAACGAAACATGCTATACGTTTCGGACAAGTGAAAATACTATTTCTGTGGTTCGATGTAAAAGGCAATGTTTCAGACATTGCCTTTTACAATATTAACAGATATTTCGGGAAAGCTTTTTATGGAGAGAAAAACACTGGTTGAGTTAAAACACATTTCCAAACGATTTGCCAAAGTGCTTGCCAACGATGATGTTTCTATGGAAATCAAAGAAGGAGAAGTTGTTGCTCTTTTGGGAGAAAACGGTGCAGGTAAGAGTACCATAATGAAGATATTATATGGTCTTTATCATGCTACATCCGGAGAGATTTACATTAATGGAGAAAAAAGAGATATTAGTTCACCTAGGGAGGCAATTGCTTCCGGGATTTCCATGATACAACAACACTTTTCTTTGATTCCTGCACATACAGTTACAGAGAACATTATTCTAGGGCATTGTAAGGGAAAGATAGATTATAAAGCAAAAGAAAAAGAAATTCAGGAGCTTGCAGACAAATATCATTTTGCGGTAAACGCGGGAGAATATGTTAAAAATCTTACTGTTGGAGCACAGCAAAAAGTTGAAATACTGAAAGCGTTATACTTGAATTCCAAAATTCTAATCATGGATGAACCCACAGCCGTTCTGACACCGCAAGAAGCGGAAATTCTCATGAAATTTGTGCGTGACTATGTAGCAAAGGGGAATTCCGTGGTTTTCATTACCCATAAAATGAAAGAAGTTATGGAGGTGTCGGATCGTATTATTGTTCTTAGAAATGGAAGAGTCAGTGGTACGATTAGTGAAGAGGAAGTAAGGAGTGTAAAAGAAACAGAACTGGTCAATATGATGATAGGTCATGCTTTGGAAGTTTTAAAATCTCCGGGAGGAGAAGAAAGTCAGAAAGTGAGATTTTCTGTCTCCAACCTCAGCATTATTCCAAAGGATGAAGTCCCTATTCTTTCCAATATAAGCTTTGATATTCATGGAGGTGAAGTTCTGGGATTTGCCGGAGTTTCCGGAAATGGACAGCAGGAGTTATGTGAAGCAATTTATGGGGCGAGAACGATACACTCGGGTAAGATTATTTTAGATGGAGAAGATATCAGTGCTTTACCGATTAGCGAAAGAATTCGTAAAGGAATCGGGTATCTTGCTTCGGACAGATATAAGTATGGAATGGTATCGGATATGAGTTTATCTGAAAATCTTATGTTGAAAGCCAGCTATTTAGATAGGTGGGTGAAGCATGGGATTATACAGTGGAAAAAGGTAAATCAGGATACGGAAAATATTATTGAGAATTATAAGGTTAAGGCACCGGATTATAGTGTAAATATAGGAAGTCTTTCCGGAGGAAATCAACAGAAGCTGGTAGTGGCAAGGGAAGTAGACATGGGAAAAAATCTGGTTATCTTTGATCAACCTACCAGAGGATTGGATTTGGGGGCAATCAATTATGTTCATAAGACTATTTTAAAGGAAAAGGAGCTTGGAAAGAGCATTTTGCTCGTATCCACCGAACTTTCTGAAATTTTTGCTCTTTCTGACCGGATTGCCGTCCTCTATAAAGGCCGTATTATGGGGATTTATCGTAATGGTGAAATATCTACAGATCAAATTGGACTTCTCATGGCAGGAGTAGGTGAAAAGGAGGCAGCGAATGGATAAGAAAGAGCAAAGAAAGAAGCTTTCTTTCAACAATACACAAAATCTTCTGGATGTACTGCTTTGGACTGCCCTTGCAATTATACTGGGACTATTGGCAAGTTTTAGCTTTTTGCCACTTTTGGGAGTAAATCCTCTTTATGCCGTTTCTGTCATGTTTTCGGAAACGTTTTCCAGTACATTCAATATGGGAAACATACTTATTAAGACTGCGCCTCTTATCCTGACAGGTCTTGCCTTTGCTTTTACATACAAGGCAAATTTATACAATATCGGTGCACAGGGGCAATTTTATGCCGGATGTATTTGTGCATCCACAGTTTCACTCAGCCTGGGTGGCAAGATACCGGGCTTTATCGTAATCCTACTATCGTTATTTGCGGCAATGCTTGGTGGTGCACTCATAGGCTTAATTATTGGATTCTTGAAGGCTAAATTCAATGCAAATGAATTTTTGATTAGCATGATGTCTACCTATGTTATCCAATATGTTATGCAACTTTTGTTAAGAACTCTTTTGCAGGAATCCAAGCATGAATATTTAAAAACCGATTACTTGGATAAGAGTACTTGGTTGCCTAAAATTTTACCGGGAACATCCGTTTCTTTGGGGATTGTATTTTCTATACTAACCGCTGTTATAGCCTGGTACATTTTATATCACACATCTTTAGGGTATCGGATCCGTGTGACCGGTTTAAATCAGGATGCGGCCGGAATGTCGGGGATTGCTCCTAAAAAGCAATATATGATTGCATTTGCTATTAGTGGTGCGATTGCAGGACTGGCAGGATTGGTAGAAGTAAATGGGATGCAACATATGCTTCTTACCGGTTTTGATACACAAATTGGTTCCTATGGTATAGGCATAGCTATACTTGCCAATGCCAATCCCTTGGCTGTAATTCCGGCGGCGCTTTTATTTGGCTTTTTACAGGTCGGAGGGACTGCCTTGGGGCATGCTTCTGATGCTCCGGCAAGTGTGATTGATTTACTGCAAGGTTTTGTTATGCTTTTTGTGCTGATGTCTTTCTTCTTTAGACGTAAGATTGAGCTGAATAGATTGAAGAAGAAAAAAGTGGCGGAAGGAGGGGAGTTGGCATGAATAATTTAATTAATCTATTGACAAGAGCGTTCTTTATGAGTACTCCCTTGGTCCTGGGCGCCTTAGGGGAAGTCATTGCTGAAAGAACGGGAATGATGGTAACCGCAGTAGAAGGTATCTTTTTGATTGGCGCTTGGGGCGGTTTTATTGGAGCATATATTTCAGGTAATATATGGTTGGGATTCCTTATTGCTATGATTTGTGGTTTAACTGTTGCAGCATTATACGCATTAACGACAGTCTATATGAATCAGCATCAGATTGTAATGGGGACAGCAATCGCTATACTGGTAAGTGGATTTTGTACTTTTTTTTATCGTGTTATTTTTGGCATTCAAACAACGCCACTGAAGGTTGAGGTACTCCCTAATATAGAAATACCACTCCTTAGTAAAATACCTTTTTTGGGAACCATTATTTTTTCACAGAATATTATTACCTAGTGCACATATATTCTGGTGCCGATTGTATTTTTTGTTATATTTAAGACTTCTTTGGGATTGACCCTCCGTTCTTGCGGGGAAAATCCGGAAGCTGTGGATGCAGCCGGGCTGAATGTTAGGCTGGTAAGATTTGGTGCTTTACTGTTGGCAGGTTGCTTGGGCGGTATTGCGGGTGCCTACTACTCTTTATGCAACGTGGGAATGTACACCTCGGAAATTATCAGCGGAAGAGGATGGATAGCTTTTGGAATCTGTTTTTTAGGAAACTGGAATCCGGTAGGTGCTTTGATTTTCGGTATTGTATTCGGCATTTCCGAAGCAATCGGGGTATATGTTAAGGCACTGGGACTTAGTACGATTCCTAGTGAATTATTTAGTGCTTTACCGTATATGTTGGTAATTATATTGACGGTATGTGAAAGAACTTAGAGTGCGTCGAACCGTTTGGGACAAAATATCTAAAGAAAATTAATGTTTTTGCATTCTTTTTCGTGCAAAAGCTCTAAAGTTTCTGGAAAATCAAGATAAGAAGGCAAAAGGATTGAATAAAGACTTTTGGTAAAATGTAGTTTTTAGGCATAATAAAGTATTTATTTATAAAAAAGGAGTATGTAGACATTTGAACTACTACATCTCCTTTTCCAATTATTCATCATATATGTGCTCTTTAAGCCTTACTATCTCATTTGTATGACTTTTGGTCCTTGGACTTGCCTGTTCCTTTTGGAATCCTGCTATGGTAGAATAAAAAGGCAAGAATACAAAATGAAGATAGAAAATAAGAATGAAAATAAGGATAGAAAAATTAGTTCAAAATAGTTACAATGAGAGTTTTAGCAATATGGCGGTCGAAAGATTTAAAAGGAAGGAAAAGAAATGCGAGGATTTTTAAAAACGGAAAAATATTGAAATCTCTCTTAAGCGTTATGGCATAGATGCTTTATCGGCTATGGCAGGACTTTCTTTGTTCACTTCTTGTGGAAGAATTCTCATACCCTAGGGCAACGTTTGGGGAATTACGCCTTAACTCGAGTTGTGAGCATTGGCAGTGTAGATTACACGGTGGGTGCTAGAAAGCAGCAGTCGGGCGTGCGATAGCTACAACAATGCCTGATGCTGGGCGCCTCCTTGGTTCTTTTCTTTAATTACTGTGGGATTTGCTTCAGTGCTGGGCAGGTGGACCCTTGGCGGTACTTTTTGTGGCGATTCTTTCTACGGAAATCGGAAAGGCGGTTTCTGAAGGAAACCAAAGCAGATATTCTGTGACACCGCTTGTAACTATAGCCTCAGGAATGCTCGCTGTCTTGGCACCGCTTATCGGAAAAATGGCAATCGCAAGTAGGGAGCTTAATTATGTGGGCAACAGAGCTACAAACCTTTATGGGAATCCGGTTTCTGCGCTCGTGGGTGTGCCCTTGCTCTCCCGATATCCTCTGGGGCGATCTGCAGCCTTGGGACTCACCGGTCTTGCCGGGGAGCAGCTGTGCAGGTGTTGTGCCCAGATGGTGGGGTTTTGCCGCCATTTCTTTCCGGGAAAATGTATCCGGTCTTGTTTCGCAGGAATAGGAACTTCCATGTTGCAAATGAGAATATTGTGAAAAATCCGAGGATGGATTCCCCATGACCTTTGCATCCATGATTGCAGGCCTTAGCGACTTGTGTTCACTTTGAAAAGCAACGTGTCCTGCTGCAACCTCCGGTATGGGAACCCTGTACGGTAGGTCCTATCGGGGTGTATACCGGATGGCTGAGGCTATAGAAGAAGGCGGTAAGTCCGCTGTAACAGCAACGGATTGGATTTCCCTCTTACTTTTATGCTTTGTATTACCGGCTATTTTGTCTTTGCTTTGTGCATCCTTTTGTAAAAAAATGGCTTGGATTAAGGATGGAGATATGAAATTGGCTTTCCTAAAGACTACTCCTTCACCTTTCGATTATCAATTTTAAATATCGCCAGCAGGTCAAAAAGTAAGCTGTCTTTTTGGATAGGACAGGTATCTTGCCTCCCATAGGGGCGAGAACTTGTCCTTATATTTTCTCAGCCCCGGAAAGGAGTAGAAACGATTGGTAAAGGCGTAAGCCAGAAAGGCCAGTTTTTCCTGAAAAAAGCTATGCTCTTCCTGTCCCACGTTGGACAGGGGAGCCATACCCAAATCAAAGTATTCTACGCCTTTTTCTTTTAAAATGAAAGTTTTGTACGAAGAGATGAGTCCATGATGCCGTTGCTTTCTGTGCCCGGATTATAGCGCATGAGATCAATGCTGGCTTTTTTCTCCATTACAAATGAGGAAAATTGAAAAGGCCTGCACCTTCCCTCGGAATCCAATACGCAGGCAATGGGGGCAAGGGAAAGATAGTTTTGTCAAAGAAGCCTGGAAAAAGCCTTTTTTCCTGTCTGCCGGAAAGCCGTGCATCAGAAATATTTTCAGATCCTGCAAAAACTGTCGGAAAAAGGAGGATACACATTACTTGAAGGAATAGCCTTTATTTTCCAACTTATTGACTGCGGCACGAAACTTCTTTCCGGATTTTCCTACGAGATCAAAAGCGGCAAAAGGGACCTTTGCAGTCTCTCCAAACTTCATAAATTCATAGCCGTGGTTATGGAGAAGCAGTGTCAAATCCCGCCCCTATCTCATAAAAAGAGGGGTGAGATTCTTCCGCTTGCTCTGTAAAGGAAGAGATAGCAGCGGGGAAATATTTTTTCTCGCCGATAGGTTCTCCCATGACCACTGCTTTTCCGTCTTCCAGGGCAAATTGAAAAGCCACCTTATCCTCTCCGTCTTCCTGATAATAGTAGAGAAATACTTCTGCCAAGGAAGGCCAGCATCCAGATTGGTATTGGAAAAGCTATGTAAAAGTTCTGAAAGCGTTCCTGATTGAAATTTTTCGCAGAAGGAAAAATGCTTATCCCCTGCCAGCATGCCTATTGCGATATAAGAAAGTGCCGGAATCAGAAAATAGGCAAAAAGATGCAGGAAATAGTTCAAAAAAACTGTAAAATAATGGGGCTTCGAGAAAGCATTAATCTTGTGCAGGACTCCCTTATGGAAAATGAGGAAGCCGAGGCTTTCTTTTCCGGTATTTCCACTGGAAAGGTATAAAAGAAGGAGCGTAATCAAAAGGCTCCCTACAATATAGGAAAAATCCTTTAAACGGTCTTCCGAGGGATAGAAAAAGGATGTTCTGGAGAGCTCCTTTCTCCGGATAAAGAGTAGTAGCATAAAAAGGAGGAGATAAAGGCTACTGAAAAGAGAAATGCTTCCCAGATTTATATAGAGAAGACTTACAAGGCAAAGCAGAAGGGCAAAGGGCTTGGCAAAGGCGGCCTTTCTTTTTAAAAGTCTTCCCAAAAGGAAGAAAAGAGAGCCCAAAAGGAAGCTTGGAAACTGCCAAAGGAGCTGCCCCCGGATGGGATCCATTTGCCCAATCAAAGGAATACTATGAATTTCATCGGGAAGAATGGCGGTGGCCATCAGAAAAAAACCGAAGAAATTCGCCATAAAGTGGCTGATGCCCTGTCCCAGTAGGTGAGCTAAGTTTTTTTGGCAGACCGTAAAATTTTTGATTGATTTGTCCGCCCATACTTTTGATAAAAAAGAGGAGGCCGATGGCAAAGGGAATGATGTAATAAAAGATACGGAAAAGCAGTAACCAGCTTGCCGCCTCATTTCTATTTACGGAAAAATGTAAAAGACCGCTCATCATCATTAAGTCAAAGCTTCCCAGGCTTCCGGGAATCATGGAGACGATACCGATACAGATGGAAATAAAGAATAAAGGCAGTGTATTGGCAAGACACACTATAGCCCAGCGTCCTTCCGTACATAGAAGAAAAAGCAGGAAACAAAGCCCCAATCCAGAGAGGGAAGTTAGCGATTAAAGCCAGAATCTCTTAGACAGATTCTCAAAGTAGGACCAGTTTTTTCTGGTAGAAAGAAAAAGCAAGACCGGGAGAATCAGAGAAGCCATAAGGAGGACAAAGCTATAGGGCTTTAAAACGGCATTTTCCTGAACGAAAAACAAGAGCCCGAAGGAAAGCAGAGAATACAGAGAGAGCCCGGACATAAAATAAGGCATCACCTTGGAAATGCCCTGCATGGTTTCCTCGCCCTTATCCTCCTCCGTAAAATAGCTGTAACGCAGTCCCACATCCACAAGACCGGCAAATCCAATCAGGTTGTTTAGGCTGTTGATGGTCCAGCTGCTTTCTATGAGCTTCCCCAAAGAAATCTTCTTTTTCAGCTCCTTGCAAAGAACAGTCGTAAAGCATCATCGGAGAAACCTGAAAAGGACTCTGAGTACAAGAAGACTAAAAATTTGAGGGAGACAGTCCGCTCACATGCCTTTTACCGCCCTCGGAAATGGTCTTTCCCATTTTAATCAGTTCCAGCACCAAAAATAGAAAATGCTCAGGAAAAGAATGCTCTTTAAAACATTTCTGCCATGAGATCAGATTTATTCAATTTTCCTCCTTACTAGGGAAACCGGAGTTTCATTTACTACTGCTAACTTTGTTTTGCTTGCATATCCATGCATGCGCTTGTTGCGTAGATTATGGCTGTATGTCTCTGCACCATTTTCTATCAAGCGATTAAAGCAAACGCTATCCTCGGGATGTTATGTCCCTGTCCTTTTCTTTCCAGAAATTTGGCTTTTCGGGAAAAAGCTTCATAGCTCATGCTGTGTTTCGTTTAATCATATCCCCTGTCCCCCACCAAAAACCACTACAGGGTAGGCGCCTTCTAAAGCTCTTCTGGCACATCCACATTTTCCCGTAAAAGGAGACTACTGGACTTTCCGTTTAAAGGCGGGAAGAAAGAGTCCCAAAAAGCGGTAGAGCCATTCTTCCAGATAGCAGGCATAAAGGGGAAGAAACTTTAATCCCGGAAAAGGGAAATATTTTCCGCTGTTGGCAAGAATCGCGCCACTCTTTTTCGCCGTGGCGACCGGGCGTATTCCAGGGCGAGGTTCGCGCTGTCACTGTGTCCCACCAAGAGGCACTTTTGATGGAAAGGGAGGAAAGAAGTTCCTCCAGACTGTCGGACAAGATACGCAAAGCTTGCCTCCCTGCAGCTCTCCGGATTTTCCGTGGCCTAAGCTGTCTCACAGAGGAGCTGAAAACTTTTTCTCGAGGACTCTTTTCGCTATGCAAAGTAGCTGATGGGTTGTTTCCATGAAGAAAGACAATAGGAAAGCCTTTTCCCAAGAATATCCACATGGATTCGTTCCCCGCTTTTACAATAAAATTCCATTTACTGCTCCCCCTCAATATAGGTTCATCATCTAGCTTCTTTAAAACGCTATAAGCAATAAGAAAAAAGGTCTATACTATTCTTCGCGCATAGCATAGACCTCATTTCAGAGAGGGTGTGATTTTCGTGAAAATATCAGGTGGAGGCTTGTGAAATAAAGGGATATTTTTCATGAGTTCGTTATCCGATTCCATCTAGTGAAGAAGTCTGCTGGCTGAACCGGAAGGGATGGTTGGTACCTGCTTCCCAAGCTTCTATAGTTTTAATGGAAACGCCCATATAACTTGCAAAGTATTTTTGAGATAGGCGGTTGAATTTCTGATATATATCATTTGCTTCATATATCTTTGAGAGGAATGACGGTGACTCGATGTCTTTTTAAAGAAGGAGTCTCTTTTTTTGCATCTTCCAGTGCTTCATTCAGTCCGGATAAAATGCTGTCGAATACGTTTTTTTTACCCATTATGTACCTCCTCTAATGCCTTTTTTAGTGTTTCAATCATCTTTTTGATTTGATTTCGTTCTGCGTTGGAAAGATTGTCTTTTTCTTTCTTTCCATATACGGTAATCAGGTATACTGTATCAACAAAAATAAAATCTACAAAACAAACCCTAGCCCCTCCGCTTTTTCCTTTTTTATCCAAAGAAATTCTGGCTTTTCGAAGCCCAACGGTTCCTTTCATAATAGGATATTTTTCCGGATGTTCTAGAATGCTAAGTTCCAATAAGCGTAGGTCTTCATCATCAAAACCTAAGATGTCCCAATTTTTAGAAAATTCGTTGGTCTGAATAAATGTTCTTGTCATAGTATTTTCTCCTGATATAATACACCCTATTTAATAGGGCGTCAAAGAAGAATGGAATTGATTTTTACTAAGGAAAGAAAGAAGAATGAATGGTAAATGAGTAAGAGTATGTAGATAATGAGCATGAATCTATATCATATATGTAACTTGAGAGTCTTTAGATGAGTCAGAAGATAAATAAGTGTATGGAATACAGAGGAATAATAAGATAAAAATACTTGAGTAGGGACTATTTTTAGAACTTTTGTAGATTATTTTTATGTTTTTGAGATTGAGAGAGATGCTGTGGGTTCAAGATTTTTCAAGAGATATAATCACTTGCCTACAGTATAGCACAAAAGGAATCGGGCGAAGAGAATTTCGCAGATGATTTAGTTTGAAATTACATAGTTTTGGGAGGATAGAATGTTAGAAGGGTTAAAGAAGTTTTTTACCGGGAAAGACGAGTCTAAATCTGAAAAATCAAAGGAATAGCGGAAATGGAGCCGATTCTGAGAAGCACAGCAATGACAATGTAGAGCAGCAAGAAAACCATGACAGAGTTGAGCGAACCCGCTTTACGCTGATGGCGGAAAGCTATGCAAATATAGAGGGAGATTGTTTTTCTAGTAGAAGGCCAACTCTTTGGAAATGCCAAAGAAGGGGAAAAGGCTTATGCCCTGCATCGTGATGGAACTATTTCTCATCTCACGATTATGAAGATAGAAGAAAGTATGACATTTGCGGAGCAGGTAAGAAAAGAGGAACATGAGGAAACACCGAAACCCAAAGGGCAGAGAAGGGTAAAGCTCTTCTCCTCGAAAAAGAGCTCTTTCTCTTCGGACCGCAATATGCCGTAGTTACGAACATTCCCTATCAGATTGAAGCAAATGCAAACCAAGTGGTGGAGAACCCTCATCTCTTTGGGATTAAGTTGCGTGTTTTGAAAAAGACAAGGAGAGGGAGAGTTGAACTCTTTTTAGAGAGCTGGTGCGGAGTCATTACTCGGCGATAGGAGACAGACGGAGGCCTGCCAAAGGAGAGGAGGATGGAATCTGTGACACTAAAAGGCGGAATGAAGATTACCATCCTCATACCATGGACGAGAATCAGCACTCCGGTATTTGCGATCTGGTTTGCACTAGGCGCCATGGATCAGCATGAAGCTATGAATCAGCAGATGGAGGCAGGATGGAAAAGAGAAAACCACTGATTGCCGTTTCCCTCAAACGTGTCCATGCTTACTACGAGAAGGCTTTGTATTAACCCCTATGGCCCTGCAACTCTTCTATGTGAGTCCGGAGCTTATCCATAACCTGATGAGTTCCCCGGGATACTGGAAAGTGAATTGGGGAAGGAAAGCAGTCCGTGGAAGTGAAGAAAGGATACGAGGTTCTGCTGGGATATCCGGAGAAAAATGAAGAAGTGGGAAGTTTTGCATAGGAGACTTATATCCTTTGCCAAGGCACATCGATATTGCTATGCTGGATATGCTTTTTAAAGTCCAGTACGGATGGCACCACGTCTTATCTGATTATTGTAGACATGCCGGAGGAACATTCTATGAATGCTTAAGGAAATCTATGAAAGCTGTCCGGGATCTTTTGCACAGAACACCCCTATATGGATTTTGTGACGCTGCTAAAGGGAGATTTGCTAAAGGGAGTAAGAAGAGCATGTCGCTTTATCTGAGATAGACAATTCAAGAAATATAGGATTAGCTTAGTATGAGATGAGTTAAAGAAGATGACAAAATAGATTTGATTGAAAAAGTATTTCGAAAGTAGAGAAATGAAACTAGTGGAAAATGGATTAATTTGAGAATCTTTGAGCCAAGAAGTATTTTCTTTGTATTTGGTTGATGATCATGCTGTGCAAATCGTTGGAGAAAGACGGAGCGCACGTACCATTTTTACTTTAGAGTGGACGCTCATCATTACCTGATTTGCAAATTATGATGCATTTTACATACACAAAGCACGGTTTTATTTGAAGAGATATGGAGCTACCTCTGGTTACTAAAAGGGTGATGACATGATAGAGTGCATCATGGTTCTTAATCAGCATGTAGAAAAGCCTGACGTCAAACATCGCCTTAGGAATTTAGATTTTGGTTCGGGATTTTATGTAACTACGGTAAAAGAACAGGCAGAGAAGTGGGCAAAACGAAGAGCAGACTTATTGTCGGGAGATCCGCTTATTAACAGATATGAGTTTTGCTTGGATAAAATATCATAAAGTAAAAAGAATTCGGAGAGAGGATTTAGACTCATGGATTTGATTTTGTGTGTGATTGCCGTGAGGGAAAAGATTATTTGCACTTTGACATTATTATCGGAAAAGTTGCAAATGATGAGAGTCGAGTGGTTGATATGTATCATCAAGGAATATGGGATAAAGAAAGAGCGATAAAAGAGATTCGTGTGTATCCAAATTATGACCAGATAGCATTTATTTCTCAAAGGGCAGTTGATGAGCTTTTAAAATTTGTTGCAGCAGAGGAGTTCACACCATGACAGAGGAAGCTTTAGAGCAGTTTTATCAAGAAAATCTAGAAGAAAGATTGATACAAAATATTGCAAAAGAACTACACTCTATCTTTAGAAAAAGGCGATGGACTGTTGTATAAGAGTAGACTGGCAGGCATGATTCAGGAGGGAAAGGAAGGAGTGCAGTACTTGGATTATAGGGCTTTGACTGTATTTTTTATGGAGATGGAAAAAATAGATAGAAAATCTGAATAGAGTATTTGCCTCCTTGATGCAAGTAAAAGAATAAAAACATATACATAGGAGTAAATCTGTAAAATATGAAAACCAAAGAAAAGCTATTCAATTCGGCTCATCCTTTCCGGATAGTTATGCGGATCATCCCTTCCTACGGCGGATTGGGATCTGATTCGGTATAAGGAAAATAAAAAAGCCTTTTTATGGATTTATGAAAGAAATGGATTTGTGAATCTCAATGTGAAGGTGCATCCGGAATGGCGGGATTTTTGGAGGAGAGTTTACCCTGCAGTGCAACCTGCCTATCATCAGAATAAAGAGCATTGGAACACGATCCTTTTAGACGGAAGTATTCCGGAGGAAGAGCTCGAGAATGATTTCGGAAAAGCTATGCTCTCATTCTGATTCTCCCACTAAACGAAATTTATGAGGCGGGTGAAGAAGATTCAAAGGCAGGGTATAGCTACCTATGCGGGAAGTTGCCGAGATGCGGCTGGGAATAAAAAGATGTCCCTGTGCCGTGGGAAATGCCCTGCATAAGAATCCGGATCCGGAGCATATTCCTTGTTTTCGCGTGGTGAATTCCAAGGGGGAGCTTGCGCCTGCCTTTGCCTTTGGGGGTGAAGATGAATGAGAGAAAACGCCCGAAGAAGATGGAGTAGAAGTAAAGGACGGAAAAAGTGGATCTAAAGAAGTATGGAATAAAAATTGAAAAGTAAAAGCGGACTCAGAAGTATGGAGTGGGAACTGGAAAGTAGAAAAAGTGGACTTCGGAAATGGTAAACGGAAAATCAAAAGAAGAAGTGGATTTAAAGGAACAGAAAATAGGTAGAACAGTGGACTTCCTAAACTGTGAGAGAAAAAGAAATAGAGAAAGTAAACATTGATTTTTCAAATAAAGAATTGAAATTAAAGAACAGAACTTGTGAATCAATATTCCTTGTTTAAGAGGAACGTTTTGAGAATTAGATAATTTTAGTTTGTCGAATGAAAATAATTATTTTCAAATAATCCCTTTTTACTTCTAGCTGAAAAGATGAAAAGAAAGATGTCGGATTTTTAGTAGAACAAGAAAACCAAATCATCCTTCATGTGGATATGGACGCCTCTTTTATGCTTCCGTGGAAATGCGAGATAATCCTGATTTGAAAGATAAACCTTTGATTATCGGCGCAAAACCCAGTGGAGTGTAGTGGCAACCTGCAACTATGAAGCGAGAAAAGATATGGTTCGTTCCGCTATGAACAGTAAGGAAGCTTTTCGGCCTCCGCCCCGAAGGCTGTTTTCATACCCGGATTTTGATATAAGGCTGTGTGTCAGAGGAGCTCCATGAGATTCTGGAAGTCTATACGAAGCAGGCGGAATATATTGCCCTCGACGAGGTTATCTTGATTTAACAGAAGTCGCTGGCAGATTTTCCGAGCGTGAATCGGCATTCAAAAGGCGGGTAAAGGAGGAACTGCATCTTACTTGTTCTGTGGGCATTGCTTATGGGAAAACGGCGGCAAAAACTGCTAGTGAAGAGAAAAAGCTCCAATGGCTTTATGATTCAAAGAAGAGAAGACTATAAAGCTTTTGCGAGATAGAGATGTACGGGCACTTTTTGACGGTAGGAGCAAAAACTGCAGAAAAGCTCTATTCCTTCGGGATTTATACCGTGAAAGATTTACAGGAAAAAGAAAAGGAAGTGCTTCGCCTTCTGGGAAATCAGGGGAAAATGCTCTTGGAGCTTTCCTACGGAATTGACCATCGGAGGGTAGTGCCCTATCGTCCGGAGGACACCCAAAGCATCAGTAAAAGAGCGACCTTTCAGGAGGACGTAACAGACTATTCCTTTTTGGATGATGTGCTGTTTCTTTTATCCTTTCGAGTAGAGAGTAGGGCGAAGCGCTACGGGCTCTATGCAAGAGGCGTTTCTTTGAAAATCACTTTTGCAGATATGAAAACCATTACCCGCTCCGCTCTCATTTCGGAAAGTACCCAAAGCGCATTTTCCTTATATAAAAATGCCTCTGCACTCTTGCAGCAGATTCCAAAGCGAAGGGTGCGATTAATAGGGGAAGGCTTTTACCATTTGGAGGAAAATGAAGGAAGACAGCTTAGTTTTGCCGACATTTTCACGGAAGAAAAAGAACGGGAAGAAAGAGAAATGGAAGAGCGATGGAAGCAAATGGAGACTCGTTATGGCACCATGTTTCAGGATAGAAAGGCAATGATTCTTTCCGGAGACAGGGTGTATGATTTGATTGAGGAGATGCGTGTTTATGGAAAAAACTAGAATAGAAAGAGCAATAGGCTATATCACATCGCTATTTCAGGGAAATGGGGATGGGCATGACCTTTCCCACAGCCTTCGGGTATATAAAAATGCGATGTCGATTGCCAAAGCGGAAGGGCAGGGAGAAGAGGAAATGATTGCCCTTTCTGCCCTCCTGCATGACTGCGATGATCATAAGCTTTTCCATACGGAAAATAATGCCAATGCCAGAAGATTTTTGGAGCAGGAGAAACTTCCTGCAGGAGTAATTGAGGAGATTTGCAAGAACATTAATTCCGTTTCCTTTAGCAAAAACAGGGGAAAAGCTCCGGAGACGATAGAGGGAAAAATTGTACAGGATGCAGACCGACTGGAAGCTATAGGTGCTGTCGATATTGCCCGCTGCTTTCAGTTTGGTGGAAGCCACGGAAGAAGCTTGGAGAATTCCATTGAGCATTTTTATGAAAAGCTTTTACTCATTTCCAAGGAATTAAATACCCCTGCGGCAAGAAAAATGGCAGAGAAAAGAGATAAACTAATGCAGGATTTTCTGAAGGAATGGGGAGAGGAAATGAATTAAACATTAAAACTGTAAAATAGTTTAATTTTCCAGCTCATTTCTTAAATAATTCCGAGTGAGTTCCAAGACGGTAGAGTATGAGGACAAGAACGTCATTTTGAATTTCGTATACTAACAACCAATCCGGTTCAATATGACATTCTCTTGTGCCCTTATACTTACGGATGAGGTCACTGGTCTCGATATTTTGCCTCTAATATGCCGCCTTCTGCTAGAATATTTACTACATCGAAGAGTTTATTTAAATCTTTATTCTGTTTTTTAGCGAGTTTAAAATCTATCTTAAACTGGTTAGTGAACTTGACTTCGTATTTCATACTTCCAAAGCCGCCTTGAGATCATCCATGGTTTTATGGGATTTTACGTTACTATCTAAGGCAACGGTCGCTTCCTCGATGGCAGTAGCCGTCTCTTCATTTAGATATCCAGTTTTAAAGAAAAAGGAATCCCGTTTTCGCGGATAGTTGTTCTAAGGAACATATTGATGGCGGTAGTCATATTCAGTCCCAGCTTGGAAAATATTTGATCCGCCTGCTCTTTAATATCCTTATCGGTTCTGATGTTTAAATTTGTTGTTGCCATGCAAAGTACCTCCAATCAGATATTTCTAAATTGCTTTTTCGCTTATTGACTTTATGATAGGATACATCAAAATTCGTTTGTTATCAATACATTGTCATTATAAAATGAAGTAACCAGTTCATCTAAGTTTCTTCGACCATAAAGAATACGAAATCTTCCCTATTCTTCCTTGTTTTCCGTAAATGGTCAATAATCTGTCATCCTATAATGCTCTCTTTCAGAGATAAATATTCAATTTAAAAATCTTTGGTTCTAACAGTCCTGTTTTTGAATAAATACTAACAGTCAAAGAACAAGATATTAAAAACACAGCAATAGATAATACTAAATTCCCTGTTACGCAAATATCATAAGTTGCATATCTATCGGTTTTTCAATCAAAATATTTATTACTGCTATTAGATCCTAGCATAATAGCTACTGAGATTATTAAACTAATAATACTCATAGCTTCAGTTCTATCATTTGAGTCTAAGTAAGAAATAGACAAGAAAAATCGCATCTCATTATTAAACTGATTCCTATTGCAGTTGAAAATAACAAGACTACATCTATATATCGATAAAAATGCAAATCCATGAATTAAAAATGATGTTAGAAATAGTATAACAGAAAGCATACTCCCAATTAAAATTGTAATTGCTTGCGTCGCAAATACGCTCTTTACTATTTCGCATCTCTTTACCGGTAAGGATAAAATATACTGATTCCACTTGCCATTATTGTTTCTCCTTAAGCCAATTGAACTGATAAAAGGAAAACCTATAACAGAAAGACATAGAAAAGCAAATAAAGGCATTTCCTCCCCACCACTAAAAATCAGTATTGAAACTCCGGTCAAAAATATAAATATAAGTAATATCTTTAGGTTGGATACTATTTTATAATAATGATTTCTAATCAATCCTGGCATTTCGTTCTCCTTTTCGCTAACAGCAACATTATTTCATCTAATGATACGCTGTCTATTATTAAATTTTTATATTTTTCTCCATCAATTTCTTGTTTTTATCAACACATCAATCTGATAATCTTTTTCATACTTGATAATATATCTTCCGGTAAAATATTATAAAAATCGTTTTCTGAACAACGGATAACTCCATAGTCATATATCAATTCATCTTTTGTTTTATTCAAAATAATTTCACCATTATGAATAAAAATAATATAATCAGCTATTTTTTCCAAATCGCTTGTAATATGTGAAGATAGCAAAATGGAGTGGTTCTCTTGTTTTACAAATTCAAGAAGCACATCAAGAATTTCATCTCTCATAATAGGATCAAGACCACTTGTTGCCTCATCCAAAATAAGCAATTTTGAATCATGTGAAAGTGCCACGGCAATCGCAAGCTTCATACTCATTCCACGAGAGTAGGTTTTTATTTTTTGAGATTCAGGCAATCCAAAATGCCTAAGAAATTGTCCAAAACAAAAATCATCCCATTTACTATAAATTCTCCCTAAAATGTCAGCCAATTGCCTTGCCGTCAAATATTCCGGAAAATTATTGCTATCATATACAACTCCAATATTCTCTCTGCTATCTAGATCTTCATCAGTCATTTCTCTTCCAAATATCTCAATAGTACCACTATCTCTTCTAATCACATTTAGAATACAATTCATAGTCGTTGATTTTTCCCGCTCCATTCTCACCGATAAATCCTACTAATAGCTTCCTTCAGGTACTGAAAAAGAAATATCTTTGATGGCAAAATTTGACTTTTCATATTTTTATTCACATTTTTAGTATTAAAGTACTATTCATCAACTTATTCCTCCAAGTATAAAATTTTTAATATATCAATCATTTTTCTCAAGAGGCATAGCATTTTTCTTTTTGCAGCTCAATAGCTAATTGCATATATTCTTCTATCCGTTTCTGCTGTTGTTCTTTATAGAATTCTTTGTTTCTTGCCAATACATAAGTGCCTCTACCTATTTCAGTTTCTATAAATCCATCTCTGCAATTCTTCATATGCTCTTTGAACTGTAATAACACTTACATGAATTGATTTGGCTAATGATCGCATTGAAGGAAGACTATCTCCAGCAAGCAATTCTTCGCTCATAATCATATTTTTTATCTGCGAAACTATCTGTTCATATATTGGTTTGTCACGATTGTTACTTATGATAATGTTCAAACTTTTACCCTCTCTTTAATAGTGTACTTATTGTCTATATACAATATTATCGATTTGTGATTGTTTTTGTCAATAAACTTCTATCATTCATTTTTCTTAGAGTAAAATTTTAGTTGGTAAAAAATACTAGGTCAGGAGCTGTATGATAGAGTTGCCAACGATTACTTGACAGTAATGAAACTTTCACTGCATAAAAACAAAAGTGTTTAGTCTTGCTACAATTGTGTTCATTATGTTAATTGTGTTCATTCTGTTAAGTGTGTAGATTCTGTTAATTCTATTTATGCTGTATTTAAATTTAATTTTATCGATGTTAGAGTGTGCGTACATAGGATGGTTGGACCATCTTCACAGGGCAGTTTGCCCTTTTCCTTAATGAACAGGAGGAATCTTATGAAAGCACATGAAATTCTGAACAATCCCTTTTTAAACAAGGGGACGGCATTTACCATGGAGGAACGTGAGAAATTAGGACTGATCGGACTTTTGCCTCCCCACGTGCAGACCATTGAAGAGCAGGCGGCACAGACCTATGCTCAGATGGAAAAGAAGGAAAATGACCTGGAAAAAGCGTCTCTTCCTCATGCAGATTTTTCAACACCAATCGTACTCTTTTCTACTATCTTTTTTCCAAGCATTTGGCAGAATTTAATCCTATTGTTTATGATCCCACGGTTTCGTTAACCATTGAGGGCTATAGTGATCTTTTTGTGGATCCTCAGTATGCGGCTTATCTGGACATTAACCATCCGGAAAATATTGAAAAGACCTTGAAAAACGCCGCAGGAGACAGGGAAATCCGTCTCATTGTGGTAACCGATGCGGAAGCTATTCTCGGAATAGGGACTGGGGCACCAATGGTGTGGATATTTCTGTAGGAAAGCTGATGGTATACAGCGGTGCTGCAGGAATTGATCCGGCCTGTGTTCTCCCTTGGTTATCGATGCCGGTACCAACAGGGAAGAGCTTCGAAACAATCCCAACTACTTGGGAAATCGTCACGAGCGCGTCAGAGGAGATCGTTACTATGACTTTATTGACCAATTTGTAGAGACTGCTGAGCGTCTTTTCCCCAAACTCTATCTTCATTGGGAGGACTTCGGCCGTGGAAACGCTGCGAATATTTTGGAAAAATATCGTACCAAGATCCCAACTTTTAATGATGATATTCAAGGAACAGGAATCGTAACCTTAGGCGGAGTATTCTGGGCAATGGCCATCAGCGGACAGAAGCTTAGGGATCAGGTTTATCTTTGTTTTGGTGGGGGTACGGCAGGAGCCGGTATTGCCTCCCGCGTACACAGAGAAATGATGAGAGAGGGCTTATCCGAGGAAGAGGCTTACCAGCGTTTCTTCATGGTGGATAAGCAGGGATTACTCTTTGATGATATGGAGGATTTAACACCTCAGCAGAAACCCTTTGCGAAGAAACGTTCCGACTTTCCAAATGCAGACAAATTAACGGACTTGGCAGAGGTAGTAAGAACGGTAAAGGCGACGATTCTTGTAGGTACCTCTACAGCCAAATACCTTTACCAAGGAAGTTGTGGAAGCGATGTGTCAGAATACTGCGCGCCCCTGCATTTTCCCCTTGTCCAATCCGACAGAACTGGCAGAGGCAACGGCGGAAGACCTGATTACCTGGTCAGACGGAAAGGCCTTCGTGGCAACCGGTATTCCGGCAGACCCTGTTTCTTATAAGGGTGGAGTATATCATTGGGCAGGCAACAACGCCCTGATTTATCCCGGACTGGGCCTTGGGATGCTGGCTTCGGAAGCAAAGTCTCTTAACCGATGAAATGATTGCAGCAGCAGCAGATTCCTTGTCCGGTATTACCGATATCACAAAGCCCAGTGCACCGGTGCTTCCTCCCTTTTGAAGTATGTGGGCGAGGGTTTCCATTAAGGTAGCGGAAGCAGTGGCAAAGAAGGCAAAGGAGCAGGGACTTGCCCGTGCAAAAAGAGCAGGATATGGAAAAGGCGGTGAGGGACTTAAAGTGGTATCCGAATATAAATAAAGGAGGAGATAATGACGGTATTTCTCACCTCGATACAAAAGTATTATTCCGATTATCGTGATTATCGCTCTCGGCTACATTTTGCAGATAAAAGGCTGGTTTTCAGAGAGCTTCGGACCCGAATCTGTCCCGGCTTATTATGAATGTAGCTTTACTGATTTCCATTTTTGTCTCGGTATTAAAGTATCTTACCGTAGATAAGCTCATCAGCCTTTCGGGAGGCTTGCTTTTACACCTTTGAGGCCTTTGCTTTAACCTATATTTTTCGGCTTTTGGCGGTAAAGCTATGCGGAGTTCGTGCCGGAAGACGGGGGAACCATGATGAATACCTTTGCAATGCCAACACCATTTTCATTGGGCTTCCCTTTAAACATTGCTCTTTTTGGGAAGAGGCTCACCCTATTTCCTGATTTATTATATACCAATACGATTTCCACTCTGGACCTTGGGTGTTTATATCATGACCTCGGACAGTGTGGGAGGAAAAGAAAGAGGGGACAAAGTTTGACTGGAAGAAGCTTTTACCGGCTCCTCTTGTGGGCTTTCTGATTGCTTTGGTATTTTTACTTTTAGGAATTTCAGTGCCCGCTTTTGCTGAAAATACCTTGACCTATATTGGGAATATTGTAACACCCTTGTCTTTGATTTACATTGGAATTATTCTTGCAAAGGCGGGGCTTAAGAGCATTCACTTAGATAAAGACACTGCAGTTGCGGTGGTGGGGCGTTTTATTCTTGCCCCCGCCATCATGTATGCTTTACTTTTCTTTACAGGAAGAGGACTACCAACAAAGGAATTCAATACCTTTGTGATTCAGTCGGCTACACCGGCTCTTGCGGTTCTCCCCATTTTGGCCAGCCAAGGAGACGGAGATGTAGAGTTTTCCACCAATGTGGTGACCATCAGTACCGTGCTTTTTATTCTCGTTGTGCCGATTCTTATGACTTTGTTGGGCTAAGCGTTTCAATCATACATTGAGAAGCTGAGGATTTTTAGTTTGGAAAAGCCTATATAGGAGGCAGTCAAAAAGAGCGGTTTCCGCTCTTTTTTGTGTTTTTGTTCCTAAGCAAGAACTTGAAAATATTGAACTATGAGCATAGACTTTTTTTGTATGAGAAATCCTGTTAAAAGGATGAACATAAATATATACATAGGTATAAACATAACTATATACTCATAACTATATACACATAGGAGAGGAGCTTTCTTTGCGTGATTTCTTGAAAAAATATGCTTTGGTGCTTCTAATCGGCGGAGTTTTTGAAGCAGTAGCGGTGAGCCTTTGGTTGACAAAGAATAATCTATTTTATCTTTTAAATTTTACCTATATCGGAGCTTCCCTGTCTCTTGGGATTTTTCTCTTCATCAAAAAATATCCCTATGCCCGCAGAATAGTACAGCTTCTGGTGGGACTGTATATGCTTGTTTATTTAGGGCTTATCAACCGGGAAAATATGCAACTTGAGGGCTTTTGGTACTATTTATTTACCGGTGTTTTCGAGGCGGCTACCATTCATTATGCGGTGGCGAAAATCTTCGGCCCTCTGATTTTTGGGAGAGGCTTCTGCGGCTATGCCTGCTGGACTGCCATGGTTTTGGATTTTCTACCCTATAAGACGAGCGTGCTTCCCCGGAAAAATATTGGCTGGATTCGCTATCTGACTTTTGCCCTATCTTTTCTCTTTGTTTCCGCCCTCTTTCTATTAAAGGTAGGAAACTTGGAAAGGATTATGTTTTGGGCTTTCCTTATCGGAAATCTCGCCTATTATCTTGTGGGGATTGCTCTGGCCTTTCTTTGTCAGGATAACCGAGCATTTTGTAAATACATTTGCCCGGTTACCGTATTTCTAAAGCCTGCAAGTTACTTTTCTTTGGTGCGGATTCGTTGTGATGAAGAGAAGTGCATTTCCTGCGGAAAATGTAAGAGAGTTTGTCCCATGGATGTGGAAATGACAGATAATTCCAGGAAGAGAAAAAACGGGACGGACTGCATCCTTTGCATGGAATGTGTAAAGGTCTGCCCGAAGGGGGCGCTGTAATAGGTATTATCTGTATTGGATTCTAGTTATTTTCATTCAGCAGAGGAAAACGCAATATCGTAATATGCAAAAGTATATTATTGCATATTACGATATTGCGTTTTATAATGTCTCTAGAGAGTATCGCGGTATACGCAATATCTCGTTTCCAGGAGGTGAATTTATGCGCTTTATAGGAAGAGCATTCGAACTAAGAGAATTGGAAGAGGAATACAGGAAAGGCATTTTTGCTTTATCAGTTGTTACGGCAGAAGACGAGTAGGAAAAGCTTACCTGATTAAAGGACTAGAGGCTATTATTTTGTGGCATTGGGAATCCAATGCACTTATCAACCCTGAGCCTTTTTGTCACAAGCGATCTATGAAGCTTGCGGGAATCTAAAGGGGCTTCCCGATTTTCAAGATTTTGAGAAAGCCCTTCGCTATTTGTTTGCCTACGCGGAAGAACATAGAATCATTTTTGTCATCGATGAGTATCCCTATTTAGCCCAAAGTGCGGAGCATATTTCCTCCCTATTACAAAAACTGATTGATGAGTATAGGGAGAAGAGCAAGCTCTTCCTGATTTTGTGCGGCTCTTCCATGAGCTTCATGGAAAATCAGGTACTGGGATACAAAAGCCCGCTATACGGACGACGAACCAGCCAGTTAAAGCTTCAGCCCTTTGGTTATTTGGAAGCGGCAGAATTTGTCGCTTCCTATAGTTATAGAGATAAGGCGATTGTCTATGGCATTACCGGGGGGATTGCGGAATACTTAAGCTTCTTTGATGAAAATGTGGATTTAAACAGCAATATTATTCGTAATTTCCTAAAGCCCGGCGGAAGATTATTCGAAGAGCCCGATAATCTCTTAAAGCAAGAGCTGAGACAACCCAAGCTTTACAATGATATTCTTTTTGTGATTTCGGCAGGGGCAAGCAAGTTAAATGAAATTGCAACAAAATTAAATATGCAAAGCGGGGGACTCAGTCATTATCTGAATTCCTTATTGGAGCTTGGAATCATTGAGAAGAAAACACCGGTTTTAGACCGTAAAAGTAAGCGTCCTATTTATCGGATCAAGGATACGATGTTTCGCTTTTGGTACTGTTTCGTACAGAAAAATTTGAACTTGCTCAATATGGATTTGGGAGAGCATGTATACGAGAAGCAGATTGAGCCAAAACTGAATGAATATATGGGGACTGTATTTGAGCAGATTGTCATAGAGTATTTTGAACAAAGACTGCGAAAAGGAGAGTTGGACTTCCTACCGGAAGATTATGGAAACTGGTGGGGAACGGACAAAATCAGAAAGAAGGAATCCGAAATTGATTTACTTGCTTTTGATGGAAAGGACCGCTATTTATTTGTCGAGGTAAAGTGGAGAAATCAAAAAATAGATGTGGCAATTTATGAAGAATTATTGGAAAAGGCAAAGCCATTTCCGGCGAAGAATAAAAGCTATTGGCTGGTCAGTCTTTCCGGATTTGAAGACTTTCCTGTTGAGAAAAATACGGAGCGAATTACTTTAGAGCAAATTTATGAGATAAAATATTTTTGACGTACGTAATAAAGTACGGTATAATGAGGCATAGAAAAGCTTATGAAAATGCAATACAGAAGGAAGATAAGAAGATAAGAAGATAAGGAGATACGCAATGACTTCAATCAGTATTACTAAGGTAAGAGCAAACCTGTATCAGACGGTTTCAGAGGTAAATGAATCTTCTCAGCCAATCACGATTACCAACAATAGAGGGAAAAATGCGGTATTAGTCGGTGAAGAGGATTGGAAGGCCATTCAGGAAACATTGTATTTGAATAGTATTCCGGGTTTGAGCCAAAGTATTTTAGCGTCAAAGGAAGAAGATTTATCGGAATGTACAAGTTATGATCCGAATGAGGAGTGGTAATGTATTTTGATAAAGGTTCAGTAAAATGAGATAAGGACAAAACTCCCTTAAGAGTGCAGGTCTGGAGAAAAAAGCAGCTTTTACTTGATATCATTGCAGAAGATCCATTTAAAACTCCCCCACTTTACGAGAGTTTGGTGGGGAATTTAAGCGGATTTTATTCCAGAAGAATTAATATTCAGCATAGATTAGTCTATACAGTATACGCGGAACAAATCACGGAAAATCATGTGTCTTATGAGGGCATTGTACAGGTTGCTCGGATGTGGACGCATTATGAAGGGATTAAGTAATTGAATATTGCTTTGCATAAAAAATCAATCAGCTTTAAAGGAACAAGAAATTTCCTATCGCTCATCTATTAAATAAATAGGAGAAATCATGAAACAATCTTTAGAAGAAAAACAGTCACTAGCTATGGAAGGCTTAGCGGCAGGAAAGAACTGCGGACAGCTGGTGTTGCTTGCCTATCAAGAGGAATTAAATCTGCCCGAGGAGCTTCTGCTTTCTCTCTCTGCTGGGCTTATTGAAGGATTGGGAACCTTGGAAGGAACCTGCGGCGCACTCATTGGAGCAAATTTGGTTTTAGCTATGAAAAATAAGAGAAATCCAATGGTGCAGGTGGAGGCCGCCCACCTATTTCAGGACTTTGAGAAGCGCTGCGGAGCCAGCATCTGCAAAGACTTAAGAGGGATAGGCAAAGAAAAGCCTCTTTGCAGCTGTGAAGATTGCATCAAAGAGGCGATTGCTTTGCTATATTAGAAAGCTGCAGAAGTCAATGAATCTTTTCCTCCACCTCTTGATAAGGATAAGCCTTACGGAGTGCCTGATAGCAGGGGCAGTCTTCCTCGTGGTCGTTAATAACACCGCAGGCCTGTAAAAAAGAATAGACAATGACGGGGCCGGTATACTGAAAGCCTCGTTTTTTTAAATCTTTACTGATAGCCTCAGAAAGAGCATTTTTGGCCGGCATTTCCCCTTTTTCATGCCCTTGATAACAAAGACTTTTCCCACCGGAAAAGCTCCAAAGGTAAGCATCAAAGCTTCCCTTTTCTTTTTGCAGGGCTAAAAATGCCTTGGCGTTTTGCATCATGGCTCTGATTTTTCGCTCCGACTTAATCATATTTTCCGTATGCATGATTCTTGCGATATCTTCCTCCGTGAATGCTGCGACTTTTTCCGGGGAAAAGTTTGCAAAACAGCTTCGAAAAGTTTCTCTTTTTCGAAGAATCAAGGCCCAACTGAGACCTGCCTGCATGGATTCCAAAAGCAAATATTCAAAGAGCTTTTGATCATCATGGGTGGGTACGCCCCATTCTTTATCGTGGTAAGAAATCATTTCTGCACTGCTATTTTTCCATTGACAAGCCATAATGCCTCCTTTTTAAAGTTATAACAGATTCTATTTAGAGTTGATAATAAAATAGAAGTGGAGTAGTATAATGTACTACACATTAAGTTTGTACATACTTTGCCTATAAAGTACAGCAAATAATTTTTGAAATAGAGGTAAAATCATGGCATTTTCAATTCGAATGAATGAGGAGGAAAAAGCACTTGCAGAAAGCTATGCAAAGCTTCATGCAATGTCTTTAGGAGAGGCTTTCAAAAGGGCATTATTTGAACGCATTGAAGAGGAGTATGAAATCAGTCTTGCCAATGAAGCCTATCAGGAATATAAGAATACCGGCTGTAAATCCAGACCCATTGAGGAACTCTGGAAGGAATTGAATCTATGAGCTATCATGTGGAAACCACTTCTCGATTCGATAAAGAGTTCAAAAAACTGGACAAATACACACAACAGATGATCAAATCATGGATTGTAAAAAATTTGCAAAATTGTGAAAATCCCAGGGCACATGGAAAAGGGATTACCGCCAACAAAAGTGGACAATGGCGGTATAGAATTGGAGATTATTATCGCTTACTTTGTTTTATACAAGATCAGGAGCTGATTATCCTTGCGTTGACTGTCGGACACAGAAGAGATATCTATAGTACTTAGAGAACGAATTATGCGTTGTTATGTTTTGAAAAGGCAAGTACAGCATCTTCAGAAACGAAATTAAGTATTGTTACCGTCTATGAAGATCTTGAAGGACATACAGAAATTTTAAGTACAGAAGATGTGGATTTTGGCGTATAATAAGGAGGTATCACGCCTTTGCCCTATCAGCAGCAAAAGCAAAAAGGAAAATATCAGGAAAATAGAAGTAGGGAAAAATGCAGGTAAGTAAGAAGCTCAGTGACAATGCCACATGGATTAATATTGATTCCAAAGAAATTACAGAGAAGTCTTAAAATCTACGAAGAGTATGATATTGATCCGAAAATTATTGACTATGCTTTGGATGAAAATGAGCATGCTCACATGGATTTTGATCGGGAGGACGGAACTGTAACCTTTATTTACAGCGTTCTGGAGTCAAAAAAAGACAAGGAATACTATGAAACGGTTCCGATGACTTTTATTGTACAGAAAAATCGTCTGCTGACCATCAGTAACGAGGATAATGACTATATTATTCAGAAAATGTGTTCCTATGTGGATACGAAAGAAGAGCTTTCTATTTACACCCTGCTTTTTGCAGGTTTGGAAATGATTTCCAATGCCTATTACCCCGTAATTGAGCGACTGGATAAGCAAAAGGATGAGATCAATCATTTGCTTCGGAAGAAAACCACGAAGCGAAATCTTTATGCCCTTTCCGATTTGGAGGTGGGGATGATTTACCTACATTCTGCGGCTACACAAAATCGCCTGCTTTTGGAACATATACAGGCTCATGCCATATACCATAGCTTTAGCGAAGAGGAGATAGCCCAGTTTGATGATGCTATGGTGGAAGCCAGACAGCTGGTTTCCATGACGGAGCTTCTTTCTACCGTGGCTCGCCAGCTTTTGGATTCCTACAACAATATTTTGAATAATGACTTGAATAACAACCTGAGCACCTTGACGATTTTTGAAATTTTACTGAGTGTGCTTGCGGTAATTACCGGCTTCTTCGGGATGAATGTACCACTTCCCCTTATGAATGATCGAAAGGCTTGGATGCTGATTTGCGGGGTGAGTGCACTCATTTGGATAGCCCTAACTTGGATTATGCGCTGGATTATTAAACGAAGATAAAGGACGGGATTCAGTTATGCGATAGGAACTTTTATTCTCGAAACTCCGTTAAATCCACAATTTCCGTTGCCACCTCCTGTAAAAAGGCAGTATCATGGGAGACCACAAAGAGGATGCGGTCGTTCCGAACTTGCGATTTTAAAAGCTTTGCAATACGAAGCATATTCCGCTCATCCATACCGCTGGTGGGCTCATCAAAATAAAGAAACTTGGCATCTTGAAGAAGACTGGCGGCAATAGCCAGTCTCTGTTTTTGTCCTCCGGAGAGACTCATGGGATGCCGTTTTTTTAAGTCTACCAGGTCAAGGGATAAAAGTAAGGAATCCATTTCTTCTGTCCATTTCTTCCCTTTGCAGCTTAGCATGAGCTCCTCCTCTACCGAATCGGAAAAGAGCTGGCTATTCACATCCTGCATGACCAGAGAGGAGAGGGAAATCCGCTTTCTTTTTCGACAGGGCCTTTCCGAAAAGAGAAACTTTGCCTTTCCTTTTTTCTGAAAGACCGCTTATAGCGCGAAGAAAAGTGGATTTTCCACAACCGTTTTCTCCGATGATGCCATAGATTTTTCCAAAGGAAAAAGAGGCCGTACGGATAGTGGCGCCGGAGGAATATTCTATTGTAAAATCCCCTTCATTTTTCCACTTTGGAAGAGAAAGGGAGAGCTTTTCTCGGGAGCGAAGTCCCATCGCTTCCACTTCCTCATTTTTTAGCGCTAAAAATTCTTCCTTTGAAAATGCTTTTACAATCCTCCCTTTTTCTAAAAAGAGCAAGCGATCCATAAGGTCCATAAGATAATAGAGCCTGTGCTCCGCAATAATCAGAGAAATCCCTCTTTCCTTTAGGAGAAGAAGCATTTTTTGTAAAACGGCAATGGACTTTTCGTCCAGATTGGAAGAGGGCTCATCCAGTACAATCAGTTTACAGCCGGAAAGATAGGCAGAGGCTACGGACAGAATCTGTTTTTCTCCGCCGGAGAGGGCGAAGATATTTCTCCCTAAGAGATGTTCAATAGGGAAAATGGAGAGAAGGTCTGTCATTCTTTCGTCCATTTCCCTGCGGTCTAGCCCCATATTTTCCATACCGAACAAAAGCTCTAAGGTAGTATTGACATTAAAAAAATGAGTTTTCGGGTTTTGAAATACGCTGGCTATTTGCAGGGCAACTTGATAGAGGGGAAGCTCCTGCAGATTTTTTCCGAAAAACTCTATACTGCCCTGACACTGTGCATGGTCATAATGATAAGCCAGCCCATTAATGGCATGAATTAAAGAGGATTTTCCACTGCCGCTTTCCCCGGAGAGGATAAGGCATTCGCCCGGTTCTACGGACAGGGAAATATCCTTTAGTGAAAGACTGTCTCCCTCATAGGATAGGGAAAAATGCTCTATTTTTAACATACGAGGTCCCCCTAAATGTTTTTTTATAGAAATATATTTCCGGAAAGAAGCTATCTTTTATAAAGTATCCAGCCTACAATTAATGTGCTTATGATGAGAAGTGCATAAAAGAAATCCGCCCACTGCAAGTGTACTGAGCTGTATCTGCACTTCGGTATGGGATTTTCTATGCATTTACATTCTGCGGCTTTAGCAATATCCTCTGCAATATTTGCGGAAATGATGAGAAGGGGAACGGTAATATATTCCAGATAGCGTAAGGGATTTCGAGTTTTAATGCCTCTTATCTGCATAGCCATGGAAATGTTTCTTTTTTCTTCCGCGAAAGATGGGAAAAAACGAAACATCACGGCGATAGGAATAGAGATGCACGGAGGAATGTGTAAGTAATCCATCGAGGCTAAAATACTCCCCACATCGGAGGTCTGAATGAAAAATCGCCCCCCGGCATAAGGAAGATAAAACATTCTGAGAACATAAATGAAGGAAAGGAAAAGCTTTAGTAAGGCGGGAAGAGAATAAAGCTTAGGAAAGCTTGGAAAAAAAGACAGGAAAAGAAAGAATAAAAGGTTTGTGACAGCAGTTTTCCGCTCTTCCAGTGCAAAATAGAAGAGGGAAATAATGCCTATCACTGCCCATTCGGCATAGGCGGAAACCGGATGCACAACGGTAGCACCCAGGAATCCCAGAACGAGAAGTTTCGTCAGGGGATTCGGGTTAAATGGATTTTGTCGAATCGCCCAAGGCTTTAGAGTTTCTTCCATTACAAAATGCCCGCCTTTTCAAAATGTTTTTTCAGAAGCTTTCTTCCCAAAAAGGCACCGCAGATTCCGCCGAGAATTGCACCAAGATAAACCAGTCCCATGTTCGGAACGGTAATCAACTTTTCCAAGGCATCGGCATAGTCATTTCCCATCTCCGCTCTGGTAAGTTCCAAATATCTTTCTTTTACAAGAAGCATTTGCATTAAAGAATTACATGTCCAAGTGGAGAAAATGACATAGGAAAGCATGGTTAGGGGCATAGAGCGGTATCTTCCAAGCCTCCTGATTCCTTCTGCAAGTAAAATGATAAGGAGAGATAGGAGCGGTACAATAAAGCTGTGTCCGAAGGCGAGCATAATCAGGGGAATGATCATTCCGAAAATAAAAAGTGCCCAGGGCTTCGGCGCTTTGGCCATCAAAAGCATCACTATGGGACCGCAGAGAAGAGCAACGACTGCAGGGTAAACAAGGTAAAGAATGGGAATAACCCCCATCATACCTATGGCAAACACACAAACGAAGTAAATGACATCGAATACACCGATGGTAACTAAGTCTTTAACAGCTAATGCATTTGGATTGTTTTTCATATATTCCTCCTTCGATAGACTTGTTATGAAATAAGATAAGTCTTATCCATTTAAGCGGAATACAGTATACATTAGTTAGCAATAACTAACAATATTTTGTTGGAAATATCAATTTAGAAAAATTAATACAAAGAATATATTTTCCTAAAATGAGGAAAACCATGTCTAAAGCTTATTCAGAAATTTGGACATCTTCCAATGCGCTTAAGCCCTGTAAATCCGGAATGGGGCAGGAGACACCCTGAATGGATAAGCGTTGCAGGGAAGAAAGGCTCAGAAGAGCATCGACATTTTCCAAATCATAACAGCTTTCAATCGTAAGACTGTTTAAAGACTTGCGATTGGAAAGGTCGTCCAGGTTTAGAATCGGAAGGTCCTTGAGATACAGGGATTTCAGATTCGGCATATTCTTTACAAAGTTCAGGTCCTTGATATCGGATAAACTGTCCAGCCGGATGTGTTCAAGCTTCGGCATACCGGAAAAAACGCTGACATTTTCAAAAGAAGTATCTGAAGTGCATACAATACTAAGGCTTGTACATTGGCTTAAAGAGGAAAGGGGAGAAAGGTCCAGCGCAGTATCGGATGCGCTTAGTGAGATTTCCAACTTTTCCAATGTGGGTAAATTTCTAAGGAAAAGAAGTCCCTCATCATAGTCCCCATCGATGGAGATGGAAAGGGACTTAAGAGAGGAGAAGGGAGTGAAGATGTCCTTGATTTCTTTTCCATTTTTATCCTGTACACCCGAAGGAATTTCATTATCAAAGAGGAGAAGACCGGAAAGACTCAGGATTTCTTCCGGCTTTCCGAGGATTTTTACAGTATCATTTAAGCTTTCATCCTCTGCGGAGAAATACTTTAAATTCTCCAGATTTTTTAAATCACTGCTTTCCTCTGCTTCATAATCAAAGGAAATGTCCGTTCCTAAAGAAAGGCGAACAAGACCGGTAAAGACCTGCATATCCTGCTCGGAAATACTGTCCGTAAGCGGGAAATAGAGTGATTCTTCGTCCACGGGATTTCCGTTTTCATCCAGTTTTTCCGCATAGCTAAATCGCCAGCTTTTCGTATGGTCGGAGGATGACTCTTCCGTATATTTTTGAATATTCAAGGATCGTATAGAGTCGTAGTCCTCTTTGCTTATCTCTTCCGGAGGCTTTCCGAAGGCCTCCTCTACAAACTGCATCACTACGGCATCTTTCGGAGTGCTTCTATAGTTTGCTGTATTGATTGCCTCTCGTTTGTCGCTTGACTTTCCATTTAAAAGAAGGAGAACGATAATGGTAAGGGCACCGAGAACACTTCCGCCTATGGATATCCAAGTTTTTAAATCAATCAGTGAATCCGTGTCGGAAACGGAATTTGCCTTATTATAATTTACGCTCCCGATATTAAAATTTTGCGTAATGTCGGGTTTATGCGGTTCAATATAGACCTTGGTATTGCAAAACGCACAGCTGACAAAGCCTTCCTTCATTCCGTCGGGAATAGTAAGACTGCCGTGGCAGTTGGGACATTCGACTTTTGTGACCTTCATGGCTTTTCCTCTTGTATTTTTATACACAATCTTGTAAAGCGTACGATATGGCATTCTTAACGAGTGACTCTTGCAAAGCGCGATATCTCGTTTTGCTTTAGCCAAAACGCACAAAAATAAGTTTACAAAAAGCAGGGAAGATATGCAAGAGAAGAAAGGCAAATCGAAAAGCAGAAAAAATGAATCTCCTTCTAGCAAAATGAAATGCAGTTCATTATAATGGACATTGATTTCCGGATAAAAAAGACTGAAGATAAAAAGATTAAGAATACAAAACACAATATATATGGGAAACATAATATATACAAAACATAACGTACATACGAAACATAACGTACATATCGAAAACATAACATACATACGAAACATAAACATACATACGAACCATAACGTACATACGAAACATAACATACATACGAAATAGAATGTATATAAGAAACATGCTATGCAAAAAATGATATATTTTCAGAAAAAACAGGAGGAGTTCTAATGAGAAGTATTTTAGGTAGTCGTACAGCCGTCTTTGATCCTAATGGTCGGAGATTAAGTATAACGAAAGAGGGATTTAGTGTAGAGGGGAAGAAGCCATATTCCCTGTCTTTTTCAGAAGTGACATATATCAATACTTTGCGATACGGTAATTCCAATATGTCTTATTCTTTATTTTTCCAAAATGAAGAGGGAAAGAATCTTCCGGTACCGGAACTGGATACGGACCTGAAATTACAGTCCAATGATCATAACATTGCGGAGACGAAGACCTTACTCCTTGCGTTTGCGGCAAGTAAGCTGGGGGCGGAATTTCCGAACAATATTGATAGTCTTGCTATTCCGATTGCCCACAGCTTAATGGAGAAAGAGATTCGCCTTTCCGGAGGTGCTATTGTTGGAGGAAAGCACAGTATTCCGTTAAAAGATATCCGCAGGGTGAAAATGCTTACAAACGGAACCCTTTCCAACCTGGGAATTTATACAAAGGATAAGGGAGGATTCCTTGATTTTCCAAACATGACGATTCCTGCCAATGAGCTGACTCTTCCTATTTTGGAAGCGGCAGTAACAAGAAACACCGGTAAGGGCATTGACTTTAGCCGCGGTGACGGCTTTGCACAGAAAACCTCGGAGTTTATGATTATCCGTTACCTTTCCCCTGACTTTTTCATCAATGCGGACGAAAGTTTCTCGGGAGAGTGGCAGCAGGCAATTTATGAGAGAATTTCTTTCTACGGATATGATGAGGAAAGCTTATTAGAGCAGGCAGAAGTGAATTAAAAGTGGGATAAAAAAACCGGGCTAAAGTTCATTTTAGTCCGGTTTCTTCCTTATCTCGTTATCGAGTGCTTTTTAGGCATCATGGCATTGTCCCAAAATCAATAAGGGCTGTCACTATATTCTTGCTCTATCGCGCCGTTCATTATCTGCATTCCACTTATTTCCTCGGTTCCCCTTATTTCCTCGGTTCCCCTCACTTCTGTTTCTTCATTTATTCCGTTTCCTTTTTCTAAGAAATCAGTTTCCTTAGAAGCATCAGGTTCTTCATGGTCCTTTGCTTCTTCTGTACTCTGCGAAATTCGACCATCCATATCTCGAAGGTGGAACTGACGGATTTGCTCTTGTAATTTCTCGGCCTGACTGTTTAGCTCGGTGCTCGCATCGGCACTTTCAGAAGCGGTAGCACTGTTCTTTTGCACAACACTGGAGATTTGCTCAATACCACTGGTGACTTGTGCTACAGCCTGCGCCTGATCTTCGGAAGCACTTGCAATCTCATTAATTAAAGTACTTAATTCCGTCTGTCCCTCTACAACCTGATGTAGGGATTGTGCAGTGTTGTCTGCAAGGCTGCTTCCCTGCTCTACCGCTCTTACGGTTTCATCAATCAGGACCGTGGTGTTTTTAGCAGCTTCTGCCGACTTTTGTGCCAGATTTCGAACTTCATCCGCTACAACGGCAAAGCCTCTTCCGGCCGCACCTGCACGGGCAGCTTCGATGGCTGCATTCAGTGCCAGAATATTGGTCTGGAAAGCGATGTCATCAATAGTTTTGATAATCTTACTGATTTCAGCGGATTTTTCGTTGATATGGCTCATCGCCTCCTTCATTTCCTGCATCTGTCCGTCGCTCTTTAACATTTCTTCTTTTCCGACCTTGGCTTTTTCATTGGCCTTTATGGCGTTGTCGGCATTCTGCTTTACGCGTACGGAAATGTCGTTGATGGTAGAGGAGAGCTCCTCAATGCTGCTGGCTTGTTCAGTTGAACCCTGTGTCAGGTTCTGTGCACCGCTGTCTACATTTCTTGCAGACTGGGAAACCCGCTCGGAGGAGAGACGAATGTTTCCGATAAGGTCGGTTAATTTCGTTGTTAAGTCAAGGAGAGCATCTTTCACCTTGGCAAATTCCCCTGCATAATCGTTTTTCAGCTCTATATCGAGATTTCCGTTTTTAATTTCATTCAGACTGTCGGTAATTTCTTGGATATAAAGCTTATAGTCCTTCAACTGGGCAACCAATTGGGTGAGACCCTTTGCCAGTGCTCCGGTTTCATTTCTGCTCTTTACGGTAATCTCTTCGTCTAAAGAACCTTCTGCCAGTCTTCTTACGGACTTCGTAAGGGAAAGGATGGGTTTTGCCTGTTTGGTTCCGACTATGAAGGAGAGAACAAACATGATGATGAGATATATGGCAATGAAGAAGCCGAGAGTACTCTTTAACATCTCCATGGCTCCGTAAATATCCTCATGGCTTGGGGTGACTACAATTTTCCAACCATTACTCAGTGTGTCAAAGCCAAGTAATACCGCTTTTTTACTTCTTCCTCCATTCACATAACCATTTTTATTGGAGACAATCTGTGATAAATCATTTTTATATTTTCCGTCCAGAATATCTCCGAAATTTTCGCCGTTTGTAAAATCCGGATGATAGAGAATTTTTCCTTCTTCATTTAATAAATAGGTATCTCCGACATGGAATTTATGGTGTGTTGTAAACAATTGATTCAGATAATCAAAGTCAAAATCGACACCGATTACCGTGAAGCCTTCCCCGCTCTTTAAATAGACGGGACATACATAAGAAATAATGGTCTTACTGATATTGGCATTATAGTATGGTTCCATCCAGGTAGCTTTTTTATTCTGCAGGGGAGTATAAAACCAACCAACATGCTCTATATCAGTAGGGGGATAGGCAGCAAGATCAGTCGGAGTGACGGCTTCCAGTTTTCCGTCATTGTCCGCATCGGTATAAAAGGTACCGGAGGTACCATAAGTAAGGCTCGGATCATAACGGATATAAGAAGCGATCAGCCCCGGAATATCCTTTGTAGAGGAGATGACCACTTCATTCATCTGCTTTTCATATTCGGCAAAGTAAGCCTTGTCCTTTGCCAGGATTTTTTCTTCATCCGTCATCATAGTACAGGTATTGGCTAGCAGATCCACCTGAGATTGAACCAGCTTCAGAATACTATCAACGGATTCCGCAGTTTGGGAAGCACCTTCAGGCATCAATTTATTTCCGTCACTGACACTGAGAGTGTCCATATAGAAAACTAGTGTTCCGCCCATCAAGGAAAACGCAATGATGATAGGCATCAGCATACAAATAATTAAGGTCGTCCGAATCGATTTCATAATCACCCTCCTATACGATATCTACTAAAGATTATCGGAGAAATGTATTAGTTCATAATCTATATCGGAACTTTTTGCAAAAAAAAAGCGGATGATGGGAATCGAACCCACGTTTTCAGCTTGGGAAGCTGACATTCTACCATTGAATCACACCCGCAAAATAACTATTTAGTTGATACTATTTTACAATAAGAAATTCACTTTTTCAATATATATCATCCATTTTTCTTCCTTTTTATTTTTTTCTTCCTACTGAAAAAGCAAAAATAAAATGTAGAATTCTTCTTATTTTTGGAGAATGATACCGATATAACAAAGAGTCTCATTTTCAAGATTTTATTAAGGAGAAGAAGAAATGGAAAAAGTACAGGGAAGTACACTTGCTTCAAACGAGTCGTCTCTGCAAAAAAATCATCTTCGTAAAAAAATATGGAAAACAAGCGGAAAGGCTATGAATCTGTCAGTAAAACTGCCCCTCGTTTTGGGCATTGTTTCTGCGCTTGTGATTTTATGTATGAATGTGGGCCTAATCCGAGCAATGAGGATTTCCTTTGAAAAATCGATTGATAAAAATATGGAAGATAAAGCACGTGCATCCGCTGATGAGCTTTCAGCCCTGATATCGGAGATGGATGCGATTGCTTCCATTATTTATAATGGGGTTAGTACTGCCGGAGATACATCGGAAACACAGTGGTCGATAGAGAATATCAAACAAGAGAAGCAGCATATCACGCCGATGGAAAACTTGAATTTCCGCTCCCGCATCGTGGATGAGTCACTGAATATGGCACAGTACAACAGCGAGTCAGTTCTGATTGATTCTTTGAATGCCTTAATTGCATCGAATGAAAATATTGGTGGTGCCGGTGCATTTTTGAACCGGGCGGATTCTTAAAAATTAACGGAGATTATGCACCGTATCTGAATAGGGACGGATACAAATCCAAGAAATTGGTGAACTTCTCCTATGAATATTATAAGGAAAAAGAATATTATAAAGATGCTAAGGAGAGTCAGAAAACAGTCATTACGGAGGTCTATGAAGACTTATTAAATAACAAAAAAATCATCAGTATTTCCAGACCGATGATTTTTAACGGTCAGTTTGTCAGCGTTGTTTTCTTTGGATGTTGATGTCAATATTTTCTCCTCTATCCAACAGGAAGATATACGTTTTTCCAAGTCTTGTCACCAATATTTTGGATGAGCATGGTAAAGTAGTTTACAGTCAAAATGAGCCTATGATTGGAAAATCAATTGTAGAGGAAAAGACGGAAGCGGAGGGAAAAAAGGTAGAAGAAAAACTGAAAGAAGGAAAAGGCTTTTACCTGAAGGAAAAAATGGAGGGACAGCAGCCAAGAGAGTTTATTATTTTCCGACAGATATTATGGGAAATACCTGGTGGATTATGCTTTCCGTGAAAAATCAAGAATTTATGGCGCCAATATACGCTGTGATTGTACTAAGCTTCTTCCTTGCTGCGGCTGCTGTTTTTACTATGGTAATCGTACTGTTTACTCTTATCAAGAAGTTCCTTAAGCCTTTGCAAAAAATGGCAAAGGTAGGGGAAGTAAAAGTAGCAAGAGGAGATTTTAGCGAAGAGATAAGCTATCTGAAGGACGATGAGATTGGGCAAATCGGAAATGGTTTCCAAGAGGTCATGAATCGGATTAAGAGCATTACCGGAGATTTACAGGAGAAGTTGGAAGAGTTGGCCAAGGGCAACTTCCGGGTTAATCTGGAGGAAGAAGAGAAATATCAAGGGGAATATCATCCTTTGATTGAGTCTTTGCGTTCCATTCGTACAGACTTAAATGCCACAATTTTGGAAATCCAGAAATCCGCTTCAGAAGTCAGCGGTTCCTCAGATCAGGTTTCCAGCGGAGCGCAGTCTTTGTCTCAAGGAGCAACCGAGCAGGCCTCTTCCGTGCAAGAATTATCTGCCGGCATGAGTGATATTGACCATTCGATTAAGATCACAACGAAGAAGGCGGAAGAAGCAAAGGGGCTTACCGAAAAGGCGGAAGAAGCCGTTATGCTGAGCAGTCGGAAGATGGAAGAGATGTCCAAAGCGATGGAAGAGATTACAGAAAAGTCCAATGAAATCGGAAAGATTATTAAGACCATTGACGACATAGCCTTCCAGACTAATATTCTGTCTCTCAATGCAGCCATAGAGGCTGCACGTGCGGGGGAAGCCGGAAAGGGCTTTGCCGTCGTTGCGGATGAGGTTGGAAATCTGGCACAGAAATCAGCCAAAGCTGCACAAAATACAGGTGTTCTTATAGAAGAGACAAAGGACGCCGTAGAGCGAGGAGCAAGGATTACAAGAGAAACAGAAGAGTCGCTCTCCGATGTTGTAGAAAGAGCCGGAAAGATTAACGCTATGATTTCCGATATTACGAGAGAGACTCTGCGCGAATCCGAGGGAATGAGTCAGCTGACTATTGGAATGGATCAGATTTCCGCTGTGGTACAGAATAACTCTGCAACAGCCGAAGAAAGTGCAGCGGCAGCGGAAGAGTTATCCGGTCAGGCCGGAATATTGGATGAGCTGGTTTCGAAGTTTAAATTACAAGCAGAATAAGTAAAGCAGGAAAAATCATTCAAAATTTAGAAAAGCAGTCCCAAAAATAAAAAAGACAGATTCGATAATCGGAACAGTAGAAACCTTATCGCCAATACGCTAAAGGTACTACAGTCCATCGAATCTGTCTTTTTTAAAAAACTGCTCTTAGCCCCGGAAATAATTCCCGGGAAGAAGAGAATAAATCCCCATTCCAAGAGCGATGCCACAAAAGTCTTCATAATTCAGTCGAAAAAATGAATAATTTTGTCCTCGTGGGCAAATACCTTGACTTCATTTTTCTTACTTCTATAATAAAACCTCAGACAGAAAGGAGTTTTAATGAAAAAACTGAAATATATTGCAATCTTAGCGTTCCTTGGGCTTTCTACGGCATGCGGCAGTCAGGCAAAACAGACTGAGCAAGACAATACTGTAAAGGAATCTATGACCGTGTCCAAAGAAGATAGTACGGAAGCTAAAGATAAGAATGGCGATACAACTGAGGCGGAAAAACAGGAGAATGCCACGGACAGTGCGACAGATGCTCCAATCAGTAAGGCGAAAATCAAATTGAAATATTCCAATCTTGTGGATCAGGAAACGAGAGATAGAGTAGAAGCCGCATTAAAAGGAGCAGGTTTAAAAGAGGAGAAGATACAATCCTTTTTTGCGGCGGTAGACGAATACAACAACGCGGTAGGAAAAGAAAATCTTGTGCAGAAGATGACTACAATTGATGCCGGCTTCCCGGACTTTGATTCGGATAAGCTGGTGGATGCCTGGTTGGATAAGGGAGGCTATGTCGGAAGAAACTGTAGGATTACAGCGTTTTCCCTGATGGGAGATTCTATTACGGTGGAAAATCCTGTTCCGGGGGATACTACGATGCTTTTCTCGGATTTTGATGCAATATCCAAAAAGCAAATCTTTAGCGGAGAGGATAAGAAGAACTATGATACTCTTTTTTCCTATATTGATGTAGAAGATACACAGGATACAGTTGTTTTATCCGAAGAGATTATGAAGTCCTGGAAGGAGAAAGGAATTTCTTTCCATAATGATAAGATGCACATGGTTTCCGTATTTATGACTATGGATGATGGTTTAAATAAAGTGCAGGAATTCATCGGCCATGTAGGTGTTTTGGTAGAGGATGGCGATAAATATCTCTTTATTGAAAAGATTGCCTTTGAGTTACCGTATCAGGTAGAGGAGTTTTCCGATTTACAGGAGGTAAATGACTACCTGATGGGCTATCATGACAAGGATGCCGATGGGTTAACGGCGAAGCCGATTATCTTCATGGATGGCGAAGTCATGAAGCAATACCGGGTTTTAGAGTAGTAATAAGAGCAGTAGAAATAGCAAGGGTATTTTCATTCATAACAAGTTTTTCTCACAAGCGTGTGATATTTTGTTTTTGGGCATAAGTGAATTATACAAAAAATTGCTCGGACCATTCGTGTCTGAGCAATTTTTTTCTTGGTGCATTTTTACACCTCTATACATATTTCCTTAAATCCCCATAGCCTTCTTTTTCCATATCTTCATAGGGAATAAAGCGTACGGAGGAGGAGTTTATGCAGTAGCGTAATCCTGTAAGCTCCTTTGGCCCGTCCGTAAAGACGTGACCGAGATGGTAATCCCCGCCTTGAGAGCGGACTTCGACTCTGTGGTGTCCTAAGCTATCATCATCCAGATAGCGAATGACCTCCTGCGCAATCGGCTTGGAGAAACTTGGCCAGCCACAGCCGGATTGGAACTTGTCTTTGGAGGAGAATAGAGGTTCTCCCGTAGCTCTATCTACATAGAGTCCTCTTTCTACCGTATCCCAGTAGATATTTTCAAAGGGACGGTCGGTAGCGGAGTGAACCAGTACCTCATACTCTTCCTTGGTGAGCTTCTTCTTTAACTCTTCTTCGGATAGAGCATGATACTTATCGTCTTCCAGAAGCGGTTCGTCCGCAAGCGCCAGAGGAATGTGGCAGTAGCCGTCCGGATTTTTATTTAGATAATTCTGATGATATTCCTCGGCAGCGCCAAAGCGTGACAAGGGGAGTACTTCGACCACGATGGCACTTTGGTATTTTTCTTGCTCCTTCTTTAAAACCTTCTCTATGATTTCTTTGTCCGCATCATCCATGTAGTAGACTCCGGTACGATACTGAGTGCCTCTGTCATTTCCTTGTTTGTTTAAGCTGGTAGGATCAATGATCCGAAGGTAATAGCGTAAGAGGTTTTTTAAGGGTAAACGTTCTTCATCATAGTGTATTTCTACGGTTTCGGCGTGTCCCGTGTCGTTTTGGCACACCTCCTTATAGCTCGGATTTTCCGTTTTTCCATTCGCGTAACCGCATTTTGTAGAAAGAACACCGGGGATTCTTTGGAAATAGGCCTCCACTCCCCAGAAACAACCGCCTGCAAGATAAATGGTTTTTGACATGATGGCTCCTTTCTTATGTCACAATATAGCTAAAGTTCTTTTCAATATGAAAGAACGACATTTTCTTCTCCAAATGAAAGAACAAGATTTTCTTCTCCAATTATAGAATGAATTTTTTAGATGTATAGAGCGGAATTCTTAAGCTGTAACTTGTTGCGTGTGTAAATGACGATAGACAGAAAGACTTTATTGCAATAGAATAGGATAAGAAACTAAAATTTTATTAAGAATCATATTAAAAGTATAAGCTTATGAATCCTTGTATTTTTTGAAGCTTCATGATAGCTTTTTACTAGGAATTTTAAGTTTCACAGGAGAAAAGAGGAAAAGAAGATGAAAAGGAGTATGCAAAAAATAGTTTTCGGTTTGGCTCTTGGAGCGATGCTTATGCCTTCTTTTTATGCATTTGCCAAAAACAGAAATGGCAAATACTGCTGGTCAATGGAGAATGGAAGAGAAATACTGGACTTTTCTGAATGAGCAGGGAGAAAAACTGAAAGGCTGGATTGTATCGAACGGAGAATGGTATTTCTTGGATGAAAACGGCAATTTAAAAACAGGCTGGCACGAGGAAAAAGGAAAATGGTATTTCTTCAACACAGAGATGGGAGCGAAGATAGGTTCCTTATTGACCGGATGGCATTGGATTGAAGGATATTGCTATTATTTTGCTGGGACAGATAACTCTACTTATGGCGCACTTTTTGTAAATGGTACGACTCCTGATGGATACCGGGTAAATCATAGCGGACAGTGGGTAAATGAAAATGGAGAAGCGTATTACATCGGAGGAAAGGGAATTAGTTCCACGCATGTAGCCGGAGCAAGTCGCCCTATTCCGGGAGAGGCCGCTTCTAGCGGAACAGTATCCGGGACCGGTCGTGGACCTGTAGCTTCTTCCGGAGGATCTTCTTTCGGAACTGCATTTTCGGGGAAAGCCGGCGAAAATGTTGAGGAAGTGTATCCAAGCCGGAAAGCGACGAAAAGAAGCCGGTTGTAGAAGAAAAGAAAGAGGACGAAAAAAAGCCGGTTGTAGAAGAAAAGAAAGAGGACGAAAAGAAGCCTGCTACAGAAGAAAAGAAAGAGGAAGACAAAAAGGAGGAAACAGAAGGATTGTTGGATTACCCTAAAAACCTTGTTTTGCAACACAGAAAGAACCAATTCTATGAGTTACATTATTTATATTTTGGCAAAAGAAAATATACAGAAGAAATTAATGCTTATATCCAAAATGTAAGTAGTGTAGAAATAAATGGAATGAAATATGAAGAATTCATATTTGGAGACTCGGATGGATATGGAGATTTAGCAGAAAAGAAGAAGACTTTCTCTAAAATTGCAGACGGACCGGAAACGGTTGATAAGGTCAATGCTCTTGCATTAACCGTAGATCAATTTAAGGATAGTGACAATGAAATAGTCATTCACTCCGAAGGATATAAAGACTATAAATTACCCTGAAAGCAAAGTAGGCAAATAGAGGAGCTTATCTTCCTTTTAGTTTTTCTGATAAGGCACACAGCGAAGAAATAAAGAAAAGCTTGTAGAAAGAAATTAATCTACAAGCTTTTTCTGTATTCAGAATTTGGTAAAATCATGATCTCTCGTTGAGGATTAGTATTGCATCGAGGAATCCACATCTTCCAAAATTGGATAGGATACCTTCAACTTCTTTTCTGAAATAAAGGTCACAATCGTACCGAAGATGCCGGTACCCAGAGTGAATAGCATAAGCTGCCACAAATTACGATTATAGCTCATACTTACTTCCGGAACTTCCTCTGCCAAGATTTCCTTTATGTACTGGAAGCACTCCATTACGTGCTCGAAGTTTCCGAAATAAGCTTCGGAAAGTAAAAAGGCAAAATCAAGACGATTCACAAGATAAACCATGGCTGCCATGAAAAGAATCGAAACGGGAATGCCGATGATTCCAAACTTTCCGGCAAAAAGCTTATAGCCAAGGATGGTTGTTGCTCCCATGATTACCCCGCCATAGAGAGAAATATATCCCATTCTGGAAATAAGGAACACGGCAATGGCACCTATAAAGGCACCGACCAGAGCACCGAAAATACCAAGAATGACACCAACCGGACCACGGCTTTGATCCTTAAGATTCTTTTCCTCCTGCTCGATTCTCTTCTGATCGTATTCTTCCTTGGTAAAGAAGTGGCTTTGCCCGTTTAAACAGTAAAGAGAAACGCCATCCATGCTTCCGCTTATTTCACTGCAGTTCGCTAAGCCGTTTGCCGCAAAATGGGAAATTAACTGAACGATGGAGTCCAGAAGATTCTGCTTGAAGCCCTTTGTGGTAAAGCCACCCTTGATGTTCGCTTTTACAAGATATCCGGAGATTTCCATACTATGGACCGGCTTAATTTCCTTTCTTAAGCCCTTGATGAACTGCTTATCCGGATAGTTACCCATCGAAGATAAGGAAAAGCAGCACTGATAAACCTGATTTACGTAACGTATGGATAGGAAATAACCCTCGTAAAAGCCTGCAGCTTCATTTATATCTTCCAGATACTTGAGCCCCAAGGTATCAGCAACATCAATTAATATTTTTGTTTTTCATCTTTCCCTTAAAAATATAAAAATAGCATACATAGGCATTTTTATACTTTTTATCTTATGCAAGATCAAAAATATAAAAACAAAGGATTTTTGGAATTCCTGATTGAAAAATTTCTTGTTAAAAATAAGGATGTGTTAAAATTATAAAAGGAGAAGAAAAATTAATTATTTTTATATATCATATAAAGAGGGGGAACAAGAATGAAAGCGAAAAAAAGGTTTTTGGCGCTCTTTTTTTCCATGCTTATGATTTGGCAAGGTTTTTTCTTTGCCAAGGCGGAGGGGGAAGATTTTGCGGTTTTACCTGTGGTGGAAGAACTTGATCAAAACGTAGGAAGTAGTCAAAATGATTATTCGGAACACAGTATGAGTATTGAAACTGTGGATGATGAAGCTGTTCATAATGAAGCTGTGGATGATGAAGCTGTTCATAATGAAGCTGTTCATAATGAAGCTGTTCATAATGAAGCTGTTCATAATGAATTTATGAATAATGAGGAAGCAGATAGAGACAATAAACCTACAAAACCCATTAGCTTTTCCAAGGAAATTGTCAATGGAGGGATACAAGAGGTCAAGGATAAAGAAGGGGAATATCACTATATTTTGGAATATGTGGTTCGTTTTGATGCCAAGAATTTTGAGGGACAGCATAACGAAGATGGCTATGATAATCTCACCTTTCAGGATAGTTTAAAAAGCAATATGCTCAGATACTTTAATCCTGCGCTTAGTCTGAATAGTGATTTTGAAGATAAAGAAAAGTACTATCCGCTTGTTAAAAAGGGTGTTTGGAGAAGCGGAGAGTATAGGGATGATGGGAATGGTGGCAAGGTTTTTGTGCCTGCGGAAGATGATGCTGAACATCGTGGACCGGTCTTTTCTCTAAGGTCGGATGAAGAAGGAACAAGTCCTGCAGAAAAGATGGATAATTCTGAACTGGAATATTCAACAGAATATTGGAGTGACAACGATGTAATCATGCAATATTTATTTGAACATTTGCGGGCTGATGAAGGCTTTGAAATTCGATATTTTGTGGAAATTATCGAGTATCCGCAAAAAGGAACCAAGTATAAGAATAAGGCGGAAATATTAAACTTGGGTGTGAAAGCACAGGAGCATACTTATACTGTGCAAGAAAATCCGGATACCTTTACAGGAAAGGAATACAGCTTTACCATTGAAAAGACAGATAAGCAGAGCGGAATTCCCTTAAAAGGCGCAGAATTTCTGGTTTCCAGTGTAAATACCGGCTATAAGAAGTTGGTGGAAACAGGAGAAGACGGAAAAGTTACAGTACATAATTTAATTAAAGAATATTATGATATTGAAGAAATAAATCCTCCTGAAAATTATAAGATGAATGAGGAAGAGGAAGAAAGGGTGAAGTCAATTTCACCGGAGCAATTTGATGATCCTTCCGAGATTGTTGTCCGTTTTCAAAATGAGAAGAGGCACAAGAATGAAGATCCGGATAAACGCGATATTATCGTAGAAAAGAAATGGCATGTAAAACCCGGCGATCCGGAACCGGCATCCCTTCCTGTTGAAGATACGGAAGCGATGGATTTTTCTAATAATGACGATGAAGAAGTAATTGATAGAAATGAATCTTTCTTAACGGACATGGTTCCGACCGGCAGGAGTGTTCCTTATTCTCCATTAGTCACAATTTACCTTTTAAAGGATGGACAGGTGATTAGAGAAGCAGATATTCCTCCCCAGTCATATTTTGGAGATGCAGAATATATCTTCAAGGATTTACCAAGAAAAGATGAGAATGGGAAGGAAATTCTATACACGGTAAAAGAGAAAGCCTTAGCAAATTATGTAACAACGATTAGCGGTTCACAGGACACAAAGTTTACGATAACGAATAATTATTATGAAGGCGACCAGGCTATAATTCCGGTTACAAAAATCTGGAAAGGAGAGGGTCCACATCCCAGAAAAGTTGAAGTTTTGCTGTTAGAGAACGGCGTAATTACGAAATCTGCAATATTAAATGAAGGTAATGATTGGCAGTACAATTTTGTACGGAATAAAAAAGATGAATATAATCAGCTTATCCGTTTTGAAGTGAAGGAAGTACCGGTAGTAGGCTATGAAACATCGGTGGAAAGTGACCCGGATACCGGCTACCTTAATGTCTTAATTAATACAAAAAAATCAAGTCCCAACAACTCGGATAATGGTGTGGATACTCCGAGCTCCCCAAATGGCGGTAAACCCGTTGTCCCTCCTCAAAATGGTAGAGGTCAAACTCCAAGACCTGGCGAAACTTCTTCTTCGAATGGATCAGCAGTTCTATCTGTGCCATTGGAGAACCAAGGTGAGGTTTTGGGATCGGATAGACCCATTGTTCATGCGGAAATGGGAATCGGACCACAGATTTTTGAGGAAGAAAAAGTTCCTAAGGTTCTTGGAAGAGGAAGAGGCTGGACAAAGACCTCCGATAGTAGCGCAATGAGGATTTACCTTGTATTGTTTCTGCTTTCGTTAATCGGATTACCCTGCTCTTATATCTATAGCAGAAGGAAGATAAGGAACAAGCGATAATCAGAAATTATAAATATGTAATATCGGATATATAAGCGGAGAAATTTTCCGTCTAGGCTATCCGGTTCTGCGAATCGTCAACTCGTTTTCGGGTTGACGATTTTTTGGCAAAGGATACAGGCGGAGTCTTAGGCATCTTGTTCAAAACGAAGGATATTTGCAAAGTATGCCGTATCCTATTCGTGTGGTATAGGAAAGGATGAACCTTTTTCTAAGAAAAATAGTTAAAAGACTTTTATACAATGCCTTATAAACAAATATGTTAAAACGAGGTGTTTTTCTTGTTGGTGTCTTGAATTGTGCTAAAAATAATCCTATAGAAAAACTTAAATATTAACTTTTTGTATATAAAGAGAGGCGAAAAAGATGAGGAGAGCAAAAGAAAGGTTTTTAGCGTTCTTTTTCTGCATTGATGATTTGGCAAGGTTTTTCTTTGCCAAGGCAGAAGGAGAAAGTCCTTTTGTGTTACCGGAAATGCAGGAGTTTACAGAGTCAGTCCAAGCTGAAGGAGAGATAGGACACAGAACAGAAGTAGAATCCGAATATATTGCGGAGGCTGAAAAGCGTGAAAACACCGGAAACACTGAAAACACCGGAAACACTGAAAATAACGAAAACACTGAAAACACTGAAAACACCGAAACCACCGGAAATATCGAAATTACGGAAAACACCGGAATAACTGCAGAAACGGAAGAGTGAGAATGCCGGAATGGAGCCGGTAATCACAGATATGGAAAAGGATAGCAAAAAGTTATTATACCAAAGCTGTCGGTTTCTCCAAGGAAGCGGTAGATGACAATATTTATGAACTTTGGGATAGTGACGGTAATCCGCATTTCGTAGTGGAATACCGTATTACTTTTGACGCAAAAAGTTTCAAGGGCACAAAGAATAAAGATGGCTATCGACATCTTGTAATAAAGGACAGTCTTGCATCCGGTGAGCTGGACTATTTTGATCCCTTAAATAGATATCCGGGCTTTTCTTTCGATTATGAAATGGATAGATTCCAACCTTCTTTCCGAAGAGGGTCTGGAGAGTGGAGAACTCAGATTGGGGGAAGACGGAGTAAAATACTTTGAAGCTGCAGCAGATGATGAAGAAAATCACGGAAGTATTTTTGCATTACGAACGGATGAAAGTGGTAAACATGCCGCAGAAGAAGCAACTGCATATTTAGATTATGGAAATTCGGATGGGCGGTCCGGAACGTTTCAATATGATTTGGGAGAGCTGGGAGCAAATGAAGGTTTTGAGCTTCGCTATTTTGTGGAGATCAATGAGATTCCGGTAAATGGGGCAAAGTATAAGAACAAAGTGGAACTTGAAGGTGTAGATGTAGATTCCATTGAGCATATCTACACGGTAAAGAATGTAGATGAAAGCTATCAGGATGAAGCGTACAGCATAAAAATCAAAAAGATAGATAAAGGGTCCGGAGAAGCTCTAGAGGGGGCAGTATACTGTCTGTCCAGAATCAATTCTAATTTTAAAAAGATTATAGAAAGCAATAAAAAAGGTATTGCAGTAGCAAAAAATCTTTGCAGAGGAGATTATGAACTGCAGGAGATAGTGGCTCCGGATGGTTACAAATTAGATAAGTCAACTCTTAATCTCAGACATGATTCCTTTGGAGATAATAAGCTATTGGAGTTTGAGTTTGAAAATGAGAAAGAGGACTTGAGCTTCCGAAATGTTATTGTGGAAAAGAAGTGGCCTGTATTGGTAAATCCCGGATCTGCATCCGATGCTTCTCTATCACCAGATGGAATTCAAAGTGAAGAAGTCTTTGATTTTTTAAAAAAAGGTGCCTTAGATGTTATTGGCGATGCAGGACTTCCCAAACAACCGGACAAGATTACGGTTTATCTCCTGAAAAACGGAAACAGGGATGAAGACCTAAAAGCGGAGCTTAGTAAAGATAATGGCTGGGTTTATGTTTTTGAAAATCTACCAAGGATGGACGAGAATGGAAACTTAATTCAATATACCGTTGAGGAGAAAGAGGTAGCGGGTTTCACTTCCGTTGTTAGCGGTACGATGAGTACAAAGTTTACGATTACCAATTATTATACCGATGGAGACAGAATTTCGATTCCGGTAACCAAGGTATGGGAAGGGGGAAGGAGACATCCCTATGAAGTGAAAGTCCAGCTATTGGCAAAAAGAGAAGTTCTTGATACGGTAGTCTTGGATGAAAGAAATGATTGGCAGCATACTTTTGATGAGCTGAAAAATGATTTAGAAGGTAAGGAAATTCAATATGAACTTCGGGAAATCCCTGTAGACGGATACAGTGCCAGGACGGAAAAGGTGCCCGGCTCTGCGTTCGGAGCTGTAATTATCAATACAAAAATAGGAAAACCGGAAGAAGAAAATTCAAAATCGAATCCTCCCGGGGGAAAGGACATTCCACCTGTTTCACCGAATAAAGGAGGAGATACACCCGGTGGTGACGGAATTAGGCCAGCGCCTCCCTCTGCCGTTAATCCGCCTAAAGCTGTAGAAACACCACCCTGGGAGCTACTACGCCAACTCCTGCTATATCGAATAATCCCGGAGAAGTTTTAGGTACGGATAGGTCTACTCCTGATTCAAAAGAAGAAACGAAGCAGATACTCGGAGCCGATAGAGAGCCGGAGGTTCTCGGTACAGGAAGAGGCCGGACCAAGACTTTCGACAGCGGCATGATACAGCAATATTTCGCTTTATGCCTTGTTTCCACAGCGGGATTTGCCCTTAGTCTTCTGTATAAGAAGAAAAGGATGATTAGGAGGAAATAATAAAAGAAATTGCTATACTATTTATAGTAGAGAGCAATACATTCTATCGTCGATCCGAGACTTCGGGTCGGCGATTTTTAGCTTCAATATCTTGTGTAACGGAATACCGCGGATTTTGCTTATCTTGTAAGAATTACTTTTATGCATTAAAATATTAATAATTTACTTCGAAACAAAAAGATAAAATAGCCGTTTGCAGAAGGAAGATAAAGTATGAGACTGGATAAGTATTTATCGGAAATGGGGATAGCGAGTCGTTCGGATTTAAAAAAAGATATTCGTAAAGGTTTGGTTTTTGTGAATGGAGAAATGATACGGGATGCCGGTTTTTCTGTGACGAAAGATTCAACAATTCAATATAAAGGAAAAGAAATAGAGTATGAGGAGCTTTCGTACTATATGATGAATAAACCGGCGGGTGTACTTTCTTCCACAGAGGACAGAAAACAGAAAACAGTTCTGGACTTGTTCCTGGATACCCATAGAAAGGATTTGTTTCCTGTCGGAAGGCTGGATAAGGATGCGGAAGGCCTGCTTCTCATTATGAATGACGGGAAGCTGGCGCACACTCTTCTTTCGCCAAAGAATCATATTGAGAAAAAATACTATGTGGAAATCCCTGCAAGCTTAAAAGATGAGGATTTGGAGCCTTTGCGCCATGGGATTCAATATGATACGGATCTTGTTGCAGAGCCGGCACAGGTTCAACTTCTTTCTGCGAACCCGGATAAATCTGCCGTGGAAATCATCATCACGGAAGGAAAGTTCCATCAGATTAAGAAGATGTTTCTCGCTCTTTCGGAAAACTATGTCGTGACAAAGCTGAAACGTATTTCCATGGGAGCGTTGAGACTGGATGAAAGTCTATCTCCCGGAGAATATCGAAAGCTTAGTCCGGGAGAGATAGAAACACTGAAGGAGTCCATGAAGAAAGACGAAATTGAAGCCTAAAAAAAATATTATTCTTCTTCCAGCCTTCTGCGAATGGGAATTCCATTTACTTCAAGATTGTCCGAGACGGGGATGAGTAAATACTCTTTCCCGTCTATTATTTTGCTTTCCAAAATGGCGGAAACTTCATTTTTGATTTTCAGCTGCAGATTTTCCGACTTCAGTTGCAAACTGTTATGGACAAGATTTTCCGTATAGAAGGAAGAGTCGTTCTCTCCGAGGCTCTCATCGTAGAGTGCAGAGAAGTTTGCAAGCCCTTCTTCCGTTGCTCCTGCATTCTCTAAAAGCTGTTTCAACCGGGATTTTGAGATAGTTTGTTCCTTTTCCTCGTCTTTTCCCTGCTCTTTTAGCTCCTGTAATTCTTCTTGTAGGACACGAACATTTTCAAAATTACAATTCTCCTTCAAAACTTCCTGCACTAAAGCGGAGAACTGTCCTTTTTGTTCTTTTTCTCCGTATGGAAGGCTGATACCGAAAAGTTCTTCTGTCAGGTAGTCCAGTCCTTCTTCTCGCTTTTTTGCGCGGTAAAGAAGGGAATGAATGTCCGTACCACGATCATGAAAGGCAGGGTAAAGGAAGGAAAGCTCCGGCTTTTGCACAACAAAGTCCTCGGAACGGGCAATGAAGCTGTCTTTTTCCTTGTCAAAGCAGAGTCCTTCCTTTAAGAGGCTTACCGGGCAGAGTAAGAATAGAGTAAAGGAGTAGACGTTATCAGAGGCATCCTCCATGATGATGCCGTCCGTTCCTTTTTTGGGAACATCATAGACTCCGTGTGCAAGAATCAAAAGCTTCTTGCCGGGAATCGGATAGCTTTCATTTATCTTTTGGAAGAAATTCTCGCAAAGTCCTTCGTCTTTTAATGCAGATTCATTCAGATGATACAGGCAGGCCTGTTTTCCGCCTGTTTCTTCTTCGGAGAGCGGAAAATCCAAGGTATAGAGTTCTCTACCGAACTTTCCGGAAAGTGCCTGCTTAAATAAAGCGCAATAGTTGTGCATTTCCTCGTCTTCCAAGGCATAAAAGGAGTCGGAAAAACGGGAGAGTACTTCTCCCTCCTCGCTGATAAAACAGCTTCGAATACGGTCGATACGACAGTCTTCCTTTTTAAAAACATTTTTGATTTCCCAGTTCCTTTTTTTGTCCATTTTAGATTCCCTTATATTTGTTTTTGTAAATTTTTCTTCCGAAATCGGATTGTCTTGGCTTTTTGTCTCTGTATTTTCCGGAAAAAAACAATTCTGGATTTCTGGCAAAATCCTCTTGGTCTGCTTTCTTGAACTACTTTCTTTTGATTGAATCGCCTGCTATTGTAAAACAATTTCCAAAAAAACCGTTCAAGAAAAGATTTTTGTTCTTCTTTAAAGTCTATCTGTAAAGTCGGGAAAAATATGCTATAGTAAGGAAGATACGTATATGACGGAAATATTCAGCAAGATATCATTCTATTTTGTTAGATATAAAGATTTTTCATAAAAGGAATATAGCATGGCAGATAAACGAAAGCTTGGAAGCGGAGAGAAAAATTTCGAGACAGAAGTCAAAATTATCAATCGAGTAATCGAGTTCAACATAAAGTGAAGAGAAAAACACCCCTTACGGAAGAAGAAAAGCGTCTTCTGATGCGAAAAAAAGCGAGGCTGAGAAAGCAGAAAGAGGCAAGAAAGGCAAGACTTATCTTTGCCTTTGTTGTATTGTTTTCTATTTTTATAGTTTTTCAGGTCTTTGCCTTTGCTTTTTCGTTTTTGGAAAAACGGCGAGAAGCCCAAAAAGGGAGAACCGGAAACAGTTGTGGAAAGCAGCATGGAGACAGTTCCCGCGGCAGAAGAGGAAAGCACGGAGGAGACCACTCCTGAAAATGGAGAAACCAATGCGGAAGGAATGGTATTTTCCGGTGGAAGATATATTGATCCGGAAAAAGCCTATGGTTGCTCTGACTTTTTGATGATGGTCCGGATGTGCAGGTGGACGGCATCCTGATGGATGAATTGGAAAAGGTAAATGGAAGAGCCACATTCTTTGTAGTAGGACAAAGAGTGGAAAAGTTCCCCGAAGATATTAAAAACACGGTGGAGCGAGGACATGAGATTGGAAACCACTCCTATGACCATGATATTCATTTGAGTAAAAAAGGTGTGGATTATATTCGAAATGAATTCGATAGGACGGATGCCGCAGTGGAGAAGGCTGCAGGAATAAAACCGACTCTCGTGCGTCTCCCGGGCGGAAATTACAGCAATGATGTCAAGACTGCGGTAACAAAGCCTTTGATTTTCTGGACGATTGATACGGAAGACTGGCGTTCCCGTGATGCGGAAAAAACAAAAAGCAGTATCTTATCCAATATAAAAGATGGTGACATAGTTCTTATGCATGCCCTTTATCTATCAACGGCTGAGGCATGCAAGACGGTTATACCGGAGTTGAACGCGAGAGGCTATCAGTTGGTGACTGTTTCAGAGCTTATTCACTTCCGTGGACAGGATGTTGCAGGAGGAAATGGAATTCAGTATAAGAATTTTCCGCCCGTGGCAAGGGAAACGGTGTCTTCCTCCGTCAGCTCGGAAGACTTACAGAGTTCCGGCGTGACAGAAAGCAGTTCTTCAGCCGTTCAAAACACTGTTTCGGAAACAAAGAAGAATAGTACAAAGGCAAGCGAAAGCAGCGGCACTAAAACAAAAACGACAGATTCAAAAACGACTACAAAGAAGAGTACGGAAAGCAGTAAAAAGTCATCTACGGAAACTACAAAAGAAAATGGAAATGTAGTGGACAGCCCGGAACCCACAGCGGAAAGTCGAAATCCGGAAAAAGCACCTGTAGAAACTTCCGCACTGGCACCGGCCAATATAGCGGGTGCGATTGATGCGGATGATCCGAACTAAAACTATTGCGAATAGGAAGAGATTGCCATGGATTTTAGCGGTTACGAAAAAAAAATACAGAATCTGGCAAGCTTGGTAGAGAAACAATACACTCTTTTTGATGAAGAAATTTTTCATAACCTGGGTTTGCTTCTCGGGATAGCCGAGTCATTGGAAGATGAAGCCTTGCAGGGCTATGTATATTATCAGCTTGCGGATGCTCATTACAGCTTTCACTTTGATGTGGAGAAGATGCAGAAATATCTCTCTCTTGGAATCAAGGTACAGCAGGAGTCGGAGGATTTTTCTCTACTTACTCGTTCCTACAATCTTTTGGGAATCACGGAGTTTTTACGCGGAAACTATGCTTTGGCACTGGATTATTACATGTCTGCGCTGGACTATTGCAAAAAAATAGATATTCCGGATAAGGGGCTGAAAGGGATTGTAAATTCAAACATTGCGCGTCTCTATTTTTCCTTAAACGACTATAACCATGGTCGTTTCTATGCGGAAGAAGCGCTTTTTGAAATCAGTGGGAACACGGTGGACAATGCCTATGTTTCCAATATGATCAATATATATACCTTTTTGGGAAATATTTACCTCAATAAAAATCGAGATGTTCATGCGGCAAGAGCCTGCATGGAGTCCATTCTGGAACTTGCAAAAAAGACTTCTTTCGAGGAAGAGCTTATGGGAGGGATTGATATTCTGACCTTCTCCATCCGGCTTGCGCACTATGAAGATAGAATTGAAGAAAGAGGTTGTCTTATTCTCCAATTTGCAGAGCGCGCAGTTTTTTCTGCTATTCGCAGCAATATGATAGAGGATGTCTGTGATTTGGCGGATTTTTATCTGGAAATTGGTAAGATAGAGGATTGTCGACAGGTTCTTCATCTTCTGGAGGAAATGCTCCGGAAAATCAATCTACTGGAGATTCAAAAGCGCTTTTTGGAATCGCAGATTCGATTTATTCGGCAACAGAAGATGCGGAGAATCGAAATGCAGCGGGCTATCGTTTCTATGAGTTGATGAAAGAGCAGGAGCGAGAAAAAATTTCCGCCTTTCTCTTCGCACTATCTATTCGAAAGGATTTGGAAGATTTAAGAGCACAAAATGCTTTCATGGAAGAGGAAAATCTTCGCCTTGCCAAAAAGGCTGAGCATGACCATTTGACAGGACTTCCGAATCGCTATCATCTGAGCACCTTTGCCGATGCGGCATTTGAACGAGCTTACATTGCGAGAACCACGGTGGCATTTGAGATGGTGGATCTCGACTTCTTTAAACAGTATAATGACCGTTACGGGCATCAAAAGGGGGATGAGTGTCTTAAGCTTGTAGCAGGAGAAATCAGAAAGCTTTGCTTAAAATATCCCGGGATCTATGCCGCGCGTTATGGCGGAGATGAGTTTGTCTTGATTTATGAAAATATGTCGGATGAAGAAATCCTCACTTACGCCAGGGAACTTGCAGACAATGTTATTGCGCTGAATCTTCAGCATTCGGGAGAAGAGGGTGGAATCGTAACCATTTCTCAAGGAATACGAAACTCCGTTCCTTTAAAGAAGAACAGGGTTTGGGACTATACCTTTGCCGCGGATACTGCTCTATATAGAGTTAAAAGAAAGGAAAGAGGAGGAATTCTCCTTATTCATAAGGCAAAATTAGAAGGAGAATCGATGTATGTTTAAAACATCGATTCTCCCTTTTTTCCGGATTTGCACCTTGCTCTATGGTTCTTTTTTGACATTCTATCGTAACAGCCTTACTCTTCCAATTTCTTAATCGCCTTTGTGATGGTTCCTCCGCCTACCACCATTTCTCCGTCATAGAGAACTACAGCCTGCCCCATAGCAACGGCACGCTCCGGTTCTGCAAAACGAACAAGAACAACTCCGTTGTCTTGCGTGGAAACGAAGGCGGGGAACTGCCTTGGCATTGTATCGGGTTTTGGCAGTGACGGGATATTCCTCCCTTGGAGGCTCCATACTGACCCAGTTAAAGTCATCAGCAAGAAGTGCCTCGGAATAAAGCGCTTCTCCCGTAGTCAGAATGACTCGATTCTTTTCAAGATCCTTTCCGGCCACATACATGGGCTGTTTTAAAGCAAGTCCCAAGCCCTTTCTTTGCCCTATGGTATAGCGAACAATCCCCTTGTGCTTTCCGAGTTTATGCCCTTCCTCATCTACAAAATAGCCGCTTGGATAAGCTTCCCCCCTAAACTTTTCCAGAAAGTCCCCGTAATCTCCGCTGGTAACAAAGCAAATATCCTGAGAATCGGGTTTGTCAGCGTTATAAAAGCCGTTTTCTTCCGCAATGGCACGGACTTCTTCTTTGGTTTCAAATTCTCCCAAGGGGAACATGCTGTGTTTTAATTGCTCCTGATTTAAGAAGTAGAGGACATAGCTTTGGTCCTTTTTTTCGTCTTTCGCTTTTAGAAGAAGATAGCGTCCCTTTTCCTTATCATAGCGGATTCTTGCGTAGTGTCCTGTTACAATGAGGTCACAGCCCAGTTCTTCCGCTTTTTTGTAGAGCTTCTCATGCTTCATAAAGCGATTGCAACGGATACATGGATTGGGTGTACCTCCATTTTCGTAGGTCTCCACAAAGGGGAGGATTACTTTTTTTTGAAAATCGTCCTTGAAATTCAGGACATAGTAGGGGATAGAGAGAGTGGAAGCCACCTGTCTCGCATCCTCAACATCCTCCAGCGTACAGCAGGTTTTACTTCGACAGGCCTGCCCGGTTTCGCTGTCATATAATTTCATGGTTATGCCAATACAGTCATAGCCTTTTTCTTTCATAAGCAGTGCAGCTACAGAGCTGTCTACTCCGCCACTCATGGCGATCAATGCTTTTCCCATTTCTTGTTTCCTTTTTATTATTCAAAAGTTTATGCAAAGAGTTTCTTTCAAAGAAATCCTTCCTGTCTGAGTTTAAAAACTTTATTTGTGAAGTGTAGCACAGAAGCTTCTTCTATGTAAGATATCGGCGAATTTTAATAAAGCAAGCATTTCGCAGAAAATCTTTGTATATCCTTTCTTCCTATGCTAAAATCTTAGGAAGTACGCAATAAAATCTCTTAAAAAGGGGGAAATGATGAAAGGAATTATTCTTGCCGGAGGTTCGGGAACCAGACTCTATCCGTTAACCAGAGTGACTTCCAAGCAACTTTTTACCGATTTATGATAAACCGATGATTTATTATCCGCTTTCCGTGCTGATGGATGCCAGGATTCGGGATGTTTTGATTATCTCACACCGGAGGATACACCGCGCTTTAAGGAATTGCTCGGAGACGGTTCTTCCCTTGGTATGAATTTGGAATATGCCGTACAGGAAAGTCCGGACGGACTGGCACAGGCTTTTATCATTGGAGAAAAGTTTATCGGAAACGATAAGGTTGCCATGATTTTAGGAGATAATATCTTTTCCGGCTACGGCTTTAAGGCCATTTTAAAGAAGGCGGTTGAGAAAGAGAAGGGTGCAACGGTTTTCGGTTACTATGTAGATGATCCGGAGCGTTTCGGTATCGTGGAGTTTGACAAGTCGGGTAAGGCTATTTCCATTGAGGAAAAGCCGGAGAAGCCGAAGTCCAATTACTGTGTAACAGGCCTTTATTTCTATGATAATCGTGTGGTGGAATATGCGAAGAACTTAAAGCCCTCTAAGAGAGGAGAGCTGGAAATTACCGACTTAAACCGTATTTATCTGGAAAATGGAGAACTCGATGTAGCGCTTCTCGGTAAGGGCTTCACCTGGTTAGACACCGGCACACAGGAGTCTCTTGTGGATGCCACCAATTTTGTTTACACCGTTGAAACCCACGAGCACAGAAAGATTGCCTGTCTGGAAGAGATTGCCTATAAGAATGGCTGGATCAGCAGAGAAAAGGTATGGGAAGCCTACGAGCTCTATAAGAAAAATGAGTACGGAAAGTACCTTAAGGATGTTTTAGACGGAAAGTATATAGAGTGATTTTCAGATGAAAAGTATATAGCGTGATTTTCAGATGAAAAGTATATAGCGTGATTTTTAGACGGAAAGTATATAGAGTAATGACTTAGGAGGAAAGATGAAAACTATTGTAACCGGCGGAGCCGGATTTATAGGCGGAAACTTCATGCATTTCGCTGTGAATGCCTATCCGAATGAGGAGTGGGTCTGTCTTGATAAGTTGACCTATGCCGGCAATATGGAAACCTTGCAGGCTTTAGTGGGAAAGAAGAACTATAAGTTTGTAAAGGGCGATATTGCAGACAGAGAGTTTATCTTTGACTTATTTCGTACGGAAAAGCCGGACAGAGTGATTAACTTTGCTGCGGAATCCCATGTGGACCGTTCCTTAAAGGATCCGGAGCTATTCCTTCGTACCAATGTTTTAGGAACTGTGTGTCTTATGGATGCATGCAGGGAGTTCGGTATCGAGCGTTATCACCAGGTTTCCACGGATGAGGTTTACGGAGATTTACCTTTAGAGAGAACGGATCTCTTCTTTGACGAGGAGTATCCCATTAAGACTTCTTCTCCCTACTCTTCTTCCAAGGGAAGCGCAAACCTCTTTGTATTGGCTTATCACAGAACATTCGGGCTTCCGGTGACTATTTCCCGCTGTTCAAACAACTACGGTCCCTATCATTTCCCGGAGAAGCTGATTCCGCTTGTTATCTCCAGAGCCTTAAACGACGAAAGTATTCCGGTTTACGGTAAGGGGGAAAATGTTCGAGACTGGCTTTATGTGACGGATCATTGTAAGGCGATTGACCTCATTGTTAGAAAGGGGAAGGTCGGGGAAGTTTATAATGTTGGCGGACATAACGAGAGAACAAATCTTGAAGTAGTAAAGACCATTTTGAAAGCACTCAATAAGCCGGAGTCTCTGATTACTTATGTAACGGACAGACCGGGACATGATATGCGCTACGCAATAGACCCGACGAAGCTTGAGACGGAACTGGGTTGGAAGCCGGAATATAGCTTTGATACCGGAATTCCCGTGACCATTGATTGGTACTTAAACAATAAGGATTGGTGGGAGCACATCATTTCCGGAGAGTATCAGGAGTACTACAAGAAGCAGTACGGAGAAGAGGGGTAGGATGAAAGTTTTTGTTACCGGTGTAAACGGACAGCTGGGACATGATGTCATGAACAGCCTCTATTATGCGGAAATTGATGCAATCGGTTCGGATATAAAAGAGAGCTATAGTGGAGTGCAGGATGGAAGCCCTGCCTGTACTATGCCTTATATCGGCTTGGACTTAACGGATGAAGAAAAGACGAGAAAGGTGATTGCCGAGGAAGAAATTGATGCCATCATTCATTGTGCCGCTTGGACTGCAGTGGATGCAGCGGAGGAACCCGAGAATCAGGCAATTGTCGAGAAAATAAACGGAGAGGTTCCGGGTGTACTGGCAAGGATTATGAAGGAGAGGGACGGAAAGCTGCTCTATCTTTCCACGGACTACGTTTTCTCCGGAGAGGGAACAGAACCCTGGTCACCGGACGAAAGAAACTTTTCTCCCATTAATTTCTACGGGAAAACGAAGCTTATGGGCGAGGAAAAGATTCGGGAAGTTTTAGAGAAGTACTTTATTGTTCGGATTGCCTGGGTTTTCGGTTTAAACGGCAAGAACTTTATTAAGACAATGCTGAAGGTTGGAAAGAGCCATGAGGAAGTCCGTGTGGTCAATGACCAGATTGGGAACCCGACCTATACTCTGGATTTGGCAGAGCTTTTGGTGGATATGATTACTACGGAAAAGTATGGAAACTATCATGCTACCAATGAAGGCGATTATATTTCCTGGTACGATTTTACAAAGGAAATCTATCGGCAGGCGGGTTTAAAAACGAAGGTGATTCCGGTCAGTACCGAGGAATATGGTCTTAGTAAGGCCAAGCGTCCTAAAAACTCCAGACTGGACCGGACCAAGCTAAGAAAGCAGGGCTTTGTCCCTCTTCCGGATTGGAAGAATGCCCTTTCCCGATATCTTGAAGAACTTCCTGAGGAAGAGGGAGGAAAAGGATTTCGTGCCTGTCGCTCCTGCTTCGGCTAAGTCCGGAAAAGGATGAAAAATGCGGGGACTTTAGAATCTGAAGGTAAAGTTTAGGTATGAAAAATTCGGGACTACTCCCGAATTTTTTTATAATGGCTCATAGTGAAAAAATAGTATTGAATAAAATGTCCGCCGGATAAAAACATAAAACTGACACAAAATCATTGTATAAAATAGCAAGCTGAAGAATTAAGAACGACAAAGAAAAAAGAAGTCTTTTATTTATGGAATAGAAGCAGGAGGTCAAGATGGGAAAATATTTTGGGACAGATGGATACAGAGGAGAAGCCAATGTGGACTTAACAGCGGACGATGCCTTCAGAGTAGGGAAGTTTTTAGCCTACTATTTTTCCGATGGAGGGAAAAAAGATTGCCAAATTGTCATCGGTAAGGATACGCGGCGTTCCAGCTATATGTTTGAGTATGCGCTTTCTGCCGGAATTACCGCGGCCGGAGCGGATGCCTACCTTATGCATGTAACCACTACACCTTCTGTCAGCTTTATTGCCCGTGCAGAAGACTTTTCCTGCGGTGTTATGATATCTGCTTCGCATAACCCTTTCTATGACAATGGTTTAAAGGTTATCAATGGAAATGGAGAAAAGGTTTCCGATGACTTTATTGAAGAAATTGAAGCCTATCTTGATGGAAAGACCGGGGAGATTCCTCTTGCAAGGAGGGAAAAAATTGGACGAACTGTGGACTATTCTGCCGGAAGAAACCGCTATATCGGCTATCTTATTTCTCTGGCAATGCATTCCTTTAAAGGAAAAAAGGTAGCACTGGACTGTGCCAACGGTTCTGCATCATCTGTAGCAAAGGCGGTTTTTGATGCTTTGGGTGCGGACACCCATGTGCTTTCCAATAGCCCAAATGGCTACAATATCAATGGAAACTGCGGGTCTACCCATATTGAAGCCCTGCAGGATTATGTAAGGAACAGTGATTGCGAAATCGGCTTTGCCTATGACGGAGACGCGGATCGTTGCCCTTGCGGTAGACGGTGAGGGAAATCTGGTGGACGGAGATATGATTCTTTACCTTTGCGGAAAGAATTTAAAGAAAAAAGGACAGCTTCAGGGCAATACCATTGTGACTACCGTGATGTCGAACTTTGGCTTATATAAGCTTTTGGATGCAGAAGGAATTTCCTATGAAAAGACACAGGTCGGAGACCGCTATGTTTATGAAAATATGGCAGAGCATGCTTATGATTTAGGAGGAGAGCAGTCCGGTCATATTATTTTCATGAGACACGCAACGACGGGAGACGGAATTCTTACCAGTATTAAGCTTATGGAAGTATTGCTGGAAGAAAAGAAGAGCCTGAAGGAATGTCTCTCCGACTATAAGAAGTTCCCGCAGGTTTTGGAGAACGTAAGGGTAACGGATAAGGCGCTGGCAGAGGCGAATCCTGCGGTGTTGGACGCGGTGAAGAAAGTGGAAGAGAAGCTTAAAGATACGGGAAGAATTCTCCTTCGTGCCTCCGGGACGGAACCGCTTATTCGCGTTATGGTGGAAGCGGAGCAGGAAGAGATTTGTAAAAATCTTGTTGAAGAAGTTATAGCAGTTATGAAAAAAGAGGGACTGGTTCAGGCATAAGTCTTGCGATACAATGGCAGCTATGGAGTGGGAAAAATAGAGTATTGGCAGTATACAATACTTAAACAGAGCAGATTAGGGGGAAGAATCATGGAAAAAGTAAATCGTTATCGGCAATTTCCCATCTTTCGATATCCGGATAGGACATGGATGGATAAAGAGGTGGAAAAGGCTCCTATCTGGTGCTCTGTGGATCTAAGAGATGGAAATCAGGCTTTAGTAGAGCCCATGGGTGTAGAAGAAAAGATCGAATATTTTCTCCTTTTATGCCGTCTGGGCTTTAAAGAAATTGAAGTGGGATTCCCTGCAGCCTCTCAAATTGAATACAATTTTTTGCGAAATCTTGTTGAGAGAAAGCTGATTCCTGAAGATGTCACCGTTCAAGTTCTGGTGCAGTGCAGAGAAGATCTGATAGAGAGAACTTTTGCTGCACTGGAGGGTGTAAAGAATGCCATTGTGCATATCTATAATTCCATATCCATACTGCAAAGAGAAGTGGTGTTTAAAAAATCAAAGGAAGAGATTAAGGATATTGCTCTTTCCGGAGTGGAAATAGTAAAACGGCAGGAGAAGAACTTCACCGGAAAACTGCGTTTGGAGTATTCTCCGGAAAGCTTTACCGGTACAGAGATGGACTATGCTTTGGAAGTATGCAATGCCGTGATTTCAGCCTGGGGAACGACAAAGAACCGTGAGATCATCATTAATCTTCCGAGTACCGTGGAGATGCACAGCCCGAATGTTTTTGCTGATCAGATTGAGTTTATGTCGGACCACCTCCTGGAGAGACAAAATGTCGTGCTTTCCATTCACCCGCATAATGACAGAGGCGAGGGAATCGCCGCAGCGGAGCTGGCTCTTCTTGCCGGTGCGGACCGTATTGAAGGGACTTTGTTCGGGAATGGAGAAAGAACCGGGAATGTGGATATCTTGACACTTGCCTATAACATGTTTTCTCACGGCATTGATCCGAATCTTAGCTTGGAAAATATCCGGGAAATTAAAGAGGTCTATGAGCGGTGCACGAAGATGCAGATACCCGATCGTCATCCTTATGCGGGAAAGCTGGTATTCACTGCCTTTTCCGGTTCGCATCAAGATGCGATCAATAAGGGTTTACAGGCCATGAGGGAACAAAGTTCTCACTTTGGGAGGTTCCTTATCTTCCGATTGACCCTGCCGATATTGGTAGAGAATATGAACCGGTTGTTCGTATCAACTCCCAGTCCGGAAAAGGCGGAGTGGCATTTATTCTGGATTATCAGTACGGATATAAAGTGCCGAAAGAAATGCAAAGAGAGTTTGCGGACTACATCCAGTTTATTTCGGAAAAAGAGGGAGAAGTGGATCCCGAGCGTATCCTTAAGGTATTTACAGAAGAGTATGTTGAAGTAAAGGAACCTCTTTTTTTCAAGAATTTACGTTCTATGGATATGGAAGACGAAAAGCAGGGATATATCAGCTTTGTACAATTGAGCTTTGAAAACAGGGGAGTTTTAAAAGAGCTTTCCGCAAGTGGTTCCGGTCCGATTGAGGCAACGGTCAATGCCCTCCGAAAGGAATTAAAGAGAGACTTTACCGTTATCGATTACAATGAGCATGCCCTGGGTGCAGAGGCTTCTGCAAAGGCTGTATCCTACATTCATTTAATGGACAGGGAATCGGGAAAGAGTACCTTTGGCGTAGGAATTTCCTCAAACATTACTCGTTCCTCGGTCCGTGCTCTCTTTAGCGCAATCAATCGTCTTTATTATCCGAAAACGGCAGAAGGATAGGAACTATGCATATCATTTACGGCGTTGACGACAATTTTATACCGCTCCTTTCCGTATCGATATCCTCGGTACTGCATACGATGCAGGGGGAAAGCTTACATTTTCATATTTTGAGTATGGGGTGTAGGAAGGAAAATAAGGAAAAGTTGATTCATTTTATTGAGGGAGAGGGACAGAAGATTTCCTTTTATGAGCTTGAAGAAAAACTGCTGGAGCTGAAAAAACGAATCCCGGGCTTAAACACCGGAAGTTTTTCCACTGCGACACTGCTCCGACTCTTTATACCCGGTGTGCTTCCAAAGAATATCACAAAGGCACTCTACCTCGACGCGGATACGGTGGTGTTACAGTCTTTAAGCTCCCTCTATGCAACAGCGCTTCAGGAAAATGCACTGGGAATGGCGCCGGAGCCAAGTATTTATAAAAGCCATTGCCACTTTTTGGGACTTTCCGAAAAGGAGCCCTACTTTAATGCAGGCATGATTCTTTGGAATCTTTCTTATTTTCGGGAGCAGGGGCTGGAAGAGAAGTGTCTTCGCTACTATCAGCTTAAGAGGGGAAAACTTCCTTTTAATGACCAGGATATTTTAAACGTAGTTTGCAAAGGAAAAATCAAAGCACTTCCTCAGCGTTATAATTTCTTTTCAAACTACTACTATTTCCGCTATAAGGCACTTTGTGAGAATGCTCCTTGGTATGAAAACTTGGAAAAGAAAAAAGGATTTAAGCAGGCAAAGGCACATCCTGTCATGGTGCACTTTGCGGGGGCATCCCGACCTTATGTGCGGGGAAGCGGAAATCCATACGGAAGAGCCTTTCGCTATTATGCGGAGAACAGTCCGTTTGAAGTGAAAGAAGTGAAAGGAAAAGAGTTCTTTATGCTCCTTTTACAGAGGAATGAATATCTTAAGCTTCTTCTTCCTAAGCTTAGAGAACAAATAGGGAGACCTATTATAAAAAGGCTTTGTAAGAAGATGAAGTTATAGCTAACAAATTTACAGTACGAATACATAAAGTAAAAAGAAGTAAAAGAAGTAAAAGAAGAAAAACCCCTTTAGTATTCTTTTCCGTCCTTTTCCATGCTAGAATAGTCCGTAATACAGAAAACTTCCAGGAAGAAGCCGGAGGGATAAGAGCGTGGCGGTAGGCATAGTCGTTTTAAATTATAATGATTGGGAGAACAGCTCCTGTTTGGTAGAGGAATTGGAAACATTTCCTCTATTTTCGTGTATTGTAATAGTAGACAATGCTTCTACGGACGACAGCCTTTCTCGTCTTGGTGCACTGGAAAATGAACGGGTCAAGCTTCTTGGCGAAAAGGAGAATAAGGGCTACGGAGCAGGGAATAATCTTGGACTTCGCTATCTTTTTGAAAAGGGAATGCACCATGCTTTTTTGGCTAATCCCGATACTTCTTTTACAGAAAATTATTTTTCTACCGTTCTCTCCATTTTTCAAAGAGAAAAGGAAGCCGGGCTTGTTTCAGGCAGGATGCAGGACGGAATCGGATTACAGCAGACCGCATGGAAGTTGCATTCCTTTGTCCCTGCTTTACTTGCATCAGGTCCTATGTCTCGGAGATTATTTTCTTCTCTGCTTTTTTACAAGAAGAGTTATCTGGAGAAAAAACCCTATGTCCAAGTAGACTGTCTTCATGGCTCCTGTCTTTGTTTTTCCAAAGAATCTTTTGAAAAAAGCGGAGGCTTTGACGAAGATTTCTTTCTTTATGAAGAGGAAAATGTTATCGGGCAACGCATGAAGGATGCAGGCTATAAGGTCTTTTTATGCACAGCGGTAAGTTATTTACATCAGGATAGCGGGAGTACCGGAAAAAACATCAAATCCCTAGTGAAAAGGCAGACAATCCGACAGGCATCGGAAAGACTGTACTACAGTAAATACCTGTCTATTGGAAGTTTTAGAAAGGCTATGGTCCGTTTTTTTCAGACTGCCGTATTGTTGGAAACCCTACTTTTTGAGCTCTGCTCTCAAAGGAAAAAGATATAGGAATAGGGCAAGTGAATCGGAAAGATAAAATAGTCCAAGCACAAAGAAAAAAGCCTCAGATAAGACAATAAACGATAATAAAGTAAGGATTAAGAAAGCGGAAACAAAACAGTTTGGAGGGAATTTTGCAAATCATTATCCTATGTACGTATAATGGGAAAAAATACCTGAGAGAGCAGCTTCAATCCCTGCTTTCTCAGGACTATTCGGGAGAATTTTTGCTCCTTCTTTCCGATGACGGATCGACCGACGGGACAAGGGAGATTTTGCACAAGACGAAGGAAGAATATGGGGAGAAAGTTTTTCTTTATGATAAGGGAGAAGCCTCGGGATCTGCTTGGAAACATTTTCTGATGATTCTTTCTGCTCTTGCCAATCGAACGATTCCGGATTTTCCCTATGAGAAGATGGAATATCTATTTCTCTCGGACCAGGATGATTTTCTGCTATCCTGAAAAGCTTTCCACAATGACAAGGGCGATGCAGGAAGCGGAAACTCGATATGGAAAGGACTGTCCTTTGCTTTGCCACACGGATATGGAAGTGATGGATGAGTCGGGAAAAAAGATAGCAGATTCTTATTTTCGTTATCAAAAGATGCCTTGGAAAAAGGACAACTTTGCCAATCTCTTAATACAAAATCATGTAACAGGTGCCGCAATGGTGATGAATCAGAGTCTTTTAGCGTACTTAAAGCAAGTTCCCGACTTTGTTTATATGCATGACCAATGGATTGCACTTCTTGCATCAGCTTTTGGCCATATTCTAGTGCTACCGGAGGCACTCTATGCTTACAGACAACATGGAGAAAATGTACTCGGAGCGAAAAAGGGGAGTGCGCTAAGAGAAATAAAGGAGTGTCTTCGGAAAAATATTAAGGAGCGGGCAGAATCCGATAAAAGGTCGGAAGAGGGATACTTCGCCTTATTTCATCAAGGGAGAGAGTTTCGAAGATTTTACGGAGAGAGGCTATCTATAGAAGACAGAAGAGTGCTGCATGCCTTTTTATCCCTTTCAAAACTGTCGCTTCTTAAACGGATAAAGACTATGTTGCAATATAAAATCTATCCTCTTCCCTTTTATCGGGCCATGGGAGCGATGCTCTTTATTCCGAAAGAAAAAACTGAAAAGAGAAAGAAATGAAAAAACCATTGATCTCGGTTTGTGTAGTCACATACCAACATAAACAATATATAGGAGAGTGCCTTTGACTCCATTTCTGCTAGCAAAGGGCGGAGTTTCTTTGGAAATCCTCGTTCATGATGATGCGTCCACGGATGGCAGTCAGGAAATCGATCCCAGATATCAGGAGAAATATCCGATATTATTTTTCCTATATTGCAGGAAGAAAATCAATATCTGAAAGAGCACAATATCACGGGAATTTTTAACTTTCGAGGGCAAAGGGAGATTTTATCAGTGTGATAGATGGAGATGATCCTCGGAAGAAAAGTTGGAGAAACAAAAGAAGGGCTGGAGGAGCATCCAGAGCGATTCTCTTTTCATCACATGCAAAGGTGATTCTCGAAGACGGGACGGAGGACCGCAGAAGCTTTTGCGCCCTATGAAACAGATCTGTATAATCTCAGAGCAAGACTTGATTACGCATGAGGCGGAACTGCCTTTTTCTTCTTTGTTTTTGGAGAAAGCTTTGCTTATGATGAAGCTCTAAAACTCCGGAGTTTTATCACAGCTTTCCGTAGGAGACCGCCCTGCTGGAGCTTATGCGGCAGCGCCCTACAGGAAAGGCAGTGCTGTCTTTCAGGTGCCCTTTCGCATATCAGCACTTTCACCTCTCCGGTTTCCTGGACGCTGGCACAGAGGAGGAGATGGGCAAGGCGAAAACAGGAGAATACTGGTGAGAATGAAAAGGACTACATTCTCTTTTTGAAGAAAGTCAGGGAGATATGAGGAAGATGTGAGAAGTCGATTCGCAGGCTTTTCCTCCATTGCAATGAATCTCGGGACTTCTCGAAAATCTATAGTAAGGAGAATCGGGGCACTACAAGGAGACTCAGTGTCAAGGAGAAACTCTTGCTTGATTGGAATACTGCCTTCCCGGGCTGTATCGCTACAATGCCGTTTTTGGGATGGAAAGAGCAAAAACAAGAGCAGCAAGAGCTAAAAACAGAGCATACAAAAAAGCAGGCATGAGCTAAAATCAAAGAGCATGAGTTAAAAACAAGAGTGTTTATGAAGAAGATAAAGGTAGAAAAGGATATAGAATTTATGGCAGAGAAAAGTCAAAATCTGAGAAAAGTGGTTTCCGGTATGTTTTTGAAGTGGAGCAGATTTCCTATCAGGGAATTCAGCTTCTTTTTCCATTCTTCTCCTTGCAGCTGTAGCAAGGAAGATGTCAGAGCGGTAGGAATCATTTCCATCTTTATCGGTATTGCCAACAGTTTGATTCGAAGCAGGTTTTTCAGGCGCTGATGCAAAAGAAAGTCAAGAATTTGGATTAATTCTACCGCATTTCTTTTCCGGCTTACTTTGGCAACATCTTTATTTGGTGTTTTTCTCCTGTAGCCCTTGTGTTGCGGCTTTTTATCATCTTCCCGTATTAGGGGCATTTTACGTCTCATGGCCTTACTCCTTTTTCCGGGGCAACGTCTTTCCATCCAGCAGCCTTTGCAAAGTCGCCTTGTCTTTTTTCGGCCGATATTTCTGCAGTTTTTTCTTTCTTCTTTTTCAGGGATTCTTGCAATTGTCTTTGCCAAAAGAGGATTTGGTGCTGTATGCAATGGCTTCCTGACAAGTTTTACCTGTTTTTCTGTTCTTATTTTATTCATTCTCTTACCCTATAAACTCGGGATTCGGATTTTCACTTGTTCTTGTACAAAGTCTATTTGCTTTTAGCTGGAAGCCATTCTTTCCGTATCGTCAGATCAGATCTGGCAAAAATATTTTATGCGCTCCTTATCGGATACCTGTAGAAGAGCTGGCTCTCTATAATCGATGGATGTTTCCGAGATTGATTTCGGTACCCTTTCTTCTTGAGTATCTTCTGTACTCTCCCGCATTTTCAAAAGTTGCAGGGAGAGAAAGAAACTGCAGGGAGTCCAAAAGAGTGTATCTCTATCCGCTTTCTTGCTGTTCCCGCTTTCTCTTTGGACTTATGGCGGTTGGACAAGCTTTTGATTGTACTGCTTCTTACGGATGGCTTGGGCTTTTACCCTATCTTTATTTTCTGTCTCTTGTGTATTTGCTTTTTCCTTGCACATGATTAATTTGCAGCTGATGAGCAGTCAGGGACGTTCAGATGATTTTGAAAAATGAAAATGCAGATTGTTGAGTTTTGATTCTTGTGATGACTTTTGCCATTTGGACTTTTTCCCTTTTTGTGGGGAAAAATCATGAGGGGATTGATTTGTTTTATTTCAAATACCTGACCAAATCAAGAAACTCTTGAACTATGGGTTTTTCGAGAGCTTCGAGAAGTGCTTCCTTCTATGCGCAGTTTTTATGGCGGCTTTTGGTCTATCTGAGCGTGGTAAATTTTAGAAAAAGGAGTGGAAGAAATCTTCAACTCCTGATTCTGATTCCCCTAGGAGGTATTAGTTATCTTATTTTCTCTTTCCTATGGAACAGAGAAAACTTGTTTTACAGCTTCAGCCTTTTTCGTCTTTTTCGTTCCTCCAGATAAACGAAGCAGTTTCGGATAAGACGAGCCTCGATTTGGAGGTAACGGGAAAGGGAATTCCCGAAAATTGGCCTGTTGAGCTGTCCTTCTTTCTCGAAGACCTGTCATAAGGCCTTTCTATATGCTTCCACAGCGCTTTTTCTGAAAATAAATTGCTTTAATACAAAAGCCAAGTAGAAATGGCAAAAAATTGAGCACTTTCAGGAAAAAGGGGAAATTTTTATAGAGAAGAAATACGGAATTTCTGGCAGATAGCTCGACCTTGAAATTACTGGATTTGCCTCCGCTCGTACCGGAACCGACATGCTTGCAGACTGCTTCCGGACAGAAGTATATCTTATAGCCGTAAAGCTGTGCACGGAAAGAAATATCAGCATCCTCCAGGGTAAGCGAAGTGCTTTTCGTCAAAAGAGTCCTGTTTTTCCAGTGCTTCTATGGAGTAGAGCGCTGCTCCCGCACAGGCCGAAAAGACTTCTTCCGCTTTATTCCAATTTTTTTCGCTGTCCTCCAGTCCCCTTTGAAAAGGAAAGCCCAGGACGCAAAGTTCATCACCGGCATCATCCATGAGTCTTGGATCATGCATCTTCACCATCTTAGAGGAAAGGGCAAAAACTCTTTCACCCCTTGCTTCTTTTTCTTCCATAAATCGGACAAGCTTTTCCACAAAAAGGATCCACTTCCGTATCGTTATTGAGCAGAAGAGCATAACAGGCACCGCAAACTCTTTTCGCAAAAAGAATACCTTGATTTACCGCCTTGGCAAATCCGTAATTCTCTTTGTTTTCAATAAGAAAGATACGCTCCGGCTCTTTTTCGATATAGGCTCGGATAGTCTTTATGCTGTCGTCTTTCGAGATTGTTATCTACAAATAGAATAGAAAAATCATGCTTGCTCTGGTTTTCCAAAGCAAGCATGCACTTTTCTAAAAAATGATTTCCATTGTAATTCGGAATAATGATGTATGTTTTCATAGTTTTAAGCATTTGGCTCAATCAGATTATGGGCAGCCTCATTTTCGGCCTCTCTTTTTGCTGTGGCTTCTTTTGCTGCATCTTCAGCGCTCTGCTGTCCTACTACAGAGGCATCTGTGGGATCATAATTCTGCTCTCTCGGAATCGCCTGCATGATGGCATCCTTCTCTACCGGTCCCTTATCCCATGCATCGGAGTAAATGATGACGGGAGTGCCGTTTTTACAATTCTCATAAACCCATGCAGAATCGATAGCCTTTAAGCGGATGCATCCGCCGGAGATAGCTTGATCCATGAAGTTATAGTTAATGGCATCAAAGCTTCGTGCATCAGCTCTTTCATAGAGAAGAGAGTGAATGATGAAGCCCTTGTAGAAGCGGGAAAGATACTGGGTGTAGCAATCCTTATGCATAAAAGTGCCAACGATATTTTTCTGATAAATCTTAGTTGCCAGAGGTGTGCTGTTCCGTACTGCACATCAAAGTCTTTATAGGGAATGGTAAAGTTTCCGCTCTCATCCTTTGCCATCACATATAAGGTTCTTGTTGCCTTGTTGATGCGAATGGAATAGGAGCCGGGTCTTCCCATAATCGGTTCCAAATCCTTCTGTAAAATACCTTGTTCATTAAAGTAGAGTTTGTAACCGTCTACTCTTTTCCAGCCCTTTTGAGAAACACCATTTTCAAAATAATATTGATTGGAGTCACTGTCAAAGGCAGAAGCCGGTATAAGCTTCTCCACTTGCGAGGCGATACTTTGCTTCCTCACCTTCAAAATAAATACCTTCTTCATAGGCGTTGTCCAAGGCTCTGCCTCGTCTTCCGCTAAAGGCGGTATTGTTATTCCAAAGTGTGATTTTTAAGCCGACGATATACTTTCCGCTTCCGATACTTCCGCAAGCTTCTCCGCTTTTTGCCCAGTCTGTTACGGTGCCGTCATTTAAAACGGCTCTGTAATACACTTCCCCAAACTTATGGGAATAGCCTTTTACTCTAAGCATGATGGCGGTTACCGTGCCTTGGTCCGGTGTGGTTTCTCCGGAGGCGGCCCAGGGACCCCATGCACCTTCGCTTGTATAGGTGCGATAGCACCATCTTCCTACATTCTGATGTTCCATAAGGATTCGCTTAAATCCTTCCGGACTGAAGGTAAAGGACTGATTGTCCTGCGTGTATCCATAGTCAATCCGGTCTCCTGCAGAATTGTATATATAATAAGTAGCAAGAGGAACTAAATTGAGTACCGGATCAGCTGCAATATCCGCTTCATGCGGTGTTGTCATAAAAGGACGGATACTGTCCACGTTCAGTTCTGCATGTTCGAAAGAACCGTCAGTGATGACGTTTCCGGCTTGTCCGTTATCCTCTACAGTAGCGTTTCCAAGACTTTTGTCCCGGACCAAACTTACGCTTTCAGAATGTGTCTATTACGCACTGTGCCTGAAGAAACTGGAGTATCAGCGAGAGCTAGAAAGGGCTGCGAGAGAGTCATACTAAGCAAGATACCGAGTGCAGCGAGCTTTTTCGCCTGATTCATAATAGATAACCTCCTTACTATAGGGCATTCTGTCCTATTCTCTTAACATTTTAAACATGAACCATTCATCATATAGTTTAATATCTAAAAGCTTATTAAAGTCATTCTAAGAACCTTATCATAAATAAGTAGAAAAGTGCTACCCGGCATTTTACATTTTCAGCTTAATACTATAAAATTGTAAAAATCTTGTCAGAAATGGAAGGGAAAAGAGAGGAAAATCCAATGAAAAAGACGGAAATCTTTGTGACCAGATCCAGCCTTCCGGCATTAGAAGAGTTTCTTCCTATCTTGAGAAGCTTTGGGAGAGTAGATTTCTTACCAATATGGGCGAATTCCATGAAGAACTTAGGGGGAAATTAAAGGAGAATCTGGACGTAAAGGAAGTCGAACTTTTTACAAACGGACATCTGGCTTTGGAGTTTTTACTGGAGTGTTTCGGGACGGAAGGGGAGATTAATTACCACTCCTTTGCGTACAACCCATGCCATCGTTCGGAAAGTTTACTCCGTATTTTGCGATATTGATGAAGAGGATTTCACTATTCATCCGGATGATATTCGAAAGAAGATAACAAGTAAAACCAAGGCAATTCTTCCTGTACATGTTTACGGCAATATTTGTGATGTAGAGGGACTGGATACTCTTTTCCAAAGAATATGGTCTCCCTGTGCTGTACGATGCTGCGCATGCTTTTTTTGAACGGTTTATGAGAGAGAGAATCGGAAGTTTCGGCACAGCCTCCGATGTTCTCCCTTTCATGCTACGAAAGTCTTTCACACAATAGAGGGGGGAGCCATTGTTTCCGGAGAGGAAAGAGCCTTCTCTTTTTCAACGGCTATATGAACTGAAGAACTTCGGTATTCTCGGTCAGGAAGAGGTAAGAAGCGCAGGGGGGAACGGAAAGATGAATGAGTTTTCCGCCGCAATGGGACTTTGCAATCTCAAACATCTTCCGGATTATATACTTGGGCGGAGAAAGAGTCTATGAGCTGTATAAGGAAGCTTTTTTCGGTATGAATAATCTTATTTTTCCAAAAGAGCAGGAAAATTTGGAAAAAAATTATGCCTATATGCCGATTCGTCTCCTTGGCGATGGGAAAGAGGGATGAAGTTTTCCTTGCGCTTCAAAAAGAGGATTCATGCCAGAAAGTATTTTTATCCCTGCATCAACGCCTATGATTGTTATAAGGGACGTTTTAATGAAGAGGAAACCCCTCTTGCAAAGAAGATTTCCAAAGAAATCCTGACACTCCCGATTTATCCGGACTTATCGAATGAAGATGTAGAGCGGATAGTGAGGATTTTGAAAGCTGTTATGCGATGAGTTGTATTGCAATATCTATTATATTACACTTTATTACGATGGGTTTTACGGGGATAAGATAGGAAAAAGCAAATGACAACGCAAAGGATAGAACAAAAGACAAGGCAAAAGACAACGCAAAAGACAACGCAAAAGACAGAACAAAGGGCAGAGAAGAAAATACTGCTTACCGCCATCGGCTCTTTTTCAGCGAGGGCGATTATTAAAAGATTGAAAGAGATGGGATTTCTCGTCTTCGGTATGGACTGCTACCCAAGAGAATGGGTGGTCAATGCCGCTATTGTTGACGGCTTTACGCAGGTTCCTTTAGTCTCGGATGAGGAGAATTACGGGAATACATGCTTATCCATAGTGAAAAGCCGAGGAATCGACGCTATCTTCCCTCTTACCGATATAGAGGTGGATTTTTTTTATCAAAATAGAACAAAGTATGAGGAGATGGGGATTCAACTCCTGCTTCCAAAAGGCGATTTATCTTTGATTCGGGATAAATGTCTTCTCGGAAAAACCCTTGCTTCTTCTATGGAGAGCGGTTTTTCCGTTATCGAGGGAAAAGACTATGAAGAAATGGATTTTTCCGAGCCGGAGTTCCTTTGGTTGCGAAGCTGAAAAATGGCCGATCTTCCGAAGGGCTCAACTTTATTTACTCCGAGGATCAATTGGGATTTTTCTTGAATCAAATCTTTAGAGAACAGAAAGAAGGCTCTTATTTTTTCCAGAAAAAAATAGAGGGAAAGGTATATACCGTGGACCTTTTTCGAGGAGTATCCGGAGTGGAGAGGGCTCTTGTGAGAAGAGAAGAACTTCGGACCGGAAATGGAGCGGGAACCAGCGTCACAATCCTGGAAAATAAAGCTTTGGAAAAAATGTCTCTGAGGATTATGGCGGATTTAAAGCTTTATGGTCTTGTGAATATGGAGTGGATTTACGAGGAGGAAGAAGCCTGTTTTTACTTCCTGGAATGTAATCCAAGACCCTCCGGAGGAATCGGTTTTTCCGAGATGGCAGGGGGTGGCTTTGTAAGACTTCTTATAAAGGAGAATTTTCCGGAAAAGGAAGCAGGTATTTTAACAGAGATTCGTTACGGAAGCTATGGAAAGGTCTATGAAGAGCATTACCTTTCCTCTGAAGAAGAGTGAGGAAATGGAAGAAAAGAACAACGGAAAAAATAGAATCTTGTGGATTATTCCTGCATACAATGAAGCAAGGAGTATCCCGAAAGTTGTAGAGGATATCCTTTCGTATGACAAAGATGCGGAGTATGTCATCATTTCCGACGGATCTACGGATGAGACTGTACGCATTTGCGCAGAAAATGGATATTCTTATATTGCCCTTTCCCAAAATCTGGGCTTAACGGCGTGTTTTCAGACCGGCATGCGTTTTGCTTATGAGAATGATTTCGATTTTGCATTACAATTTGACGGTGATGGACAGCATAGGGCGGAAGATGTGGGGTTTCTTTTGGAAAAGGCTGAGAGGGAGTGGATATTGTCTGCGGATCTCGCTTTTTAAGTAAAAAGAAGGGAATGAACCCAAGAGACCTCGGATCGGCTTTGTTGAGCTTTTTGATCTTTCTTCGCACCGGACAGAAGCTGACCGACCCGACCTGCGGTCTTCGATTATATGGTAGAGAGGCGATAGCCCGTTTTTCTTTGGAGAAAAATTTTTCTCCGGAACCGGATACCTTGGCACATCTACTTCTTGCCGGGATGAGCATCTCGGAGGTTCCGTCTAGGTACGGAAGAGAGAAGAAGGGAATCTGTATTTGAAGCCGCTCAGCCATACAATACATGGCAAAGAGTGGACTGTCTCATTTTGTGAAAAACGAAGTAGCTTTAGGGAGAAGGATGATAAGGGAAAAGCAGTCACCAATGAAAAATGATATTTTGTGGAATGCTTTTGGGAAGTATGACTTGCTCTGGCTTCCATGGTTCTGGCTCTTTGTTCTATGCATTTTGGGAGAGAAAGAAGGCGCGATTTTGGCTCGGTTACTCTCTACGCTGGGGCAGCAATTCTTTATTTTGGCTTATTTTGGCATTCGCCCTTTCTCATATCACGGATATGAGGGAGAATTTTCTTTTTCGAGACTATCATATCTTCGGATTTCTGAGTTCTGCCTAGCCAGTATTCCTTTCTTTCTCTTCCTTTCGTATCAATATACGAAATGGGACATTATAATATGGAGAAAGCTTGCTATTGTCTTTGTATGCGTACAAGATATTAGACGGATATATCGATGTTTTTGAATCGGAATTACAGAGAGGGAAATTATAAGACGGGGCAATCTCTTTTCTTTAGAACCCTACTTTCCGTATTTATTTTACTATCCTGTTTGGTCTTTAGTAAAAATCTTCTTATGGGAGTTATTCTGATTAATTTCTCTCAAATTTTCTCCTTGTATCTTTTTGCTATCTTGCCTTTACGAAAAACAAAGGCACTTAGTAAAGAAGAACCGGATCCCGCCTTAGACGAAGAAAAATAAGATCAAACAGTCTGTTTTATAGCAGTTTTTCTCTCTTTTCTTTCTGTATTTCTGGATTTCTATGTTTTTTCTTCTTCGAAATATGCAGTGGATGCAGTGATGGGATCTTCCTCCTCCGGCATCTACAATCTTCTTTTCATGCCCGGTAATTTTATCTATTTACTGGCTAACTTTATCATTCGACCTGCATTGCCCGGTATGGCTGCTCTTTGGCAATCGAGAAACAGAAGAGGATTTCGAAAAGAGGAGAGCAAATTAATGAAGAAGGTTCTTTTTCTTGTCTGTTCTTCTTTTTGATGGCAGTTCTGGCTTTTCTCCGTTGGTTTTATGGATTTTGGAGAAACTTTTGGGAAGTGGATTTGACGGAAAAATCAGCGGAGAAAGGTGGTCTTTCTGCCTGCTGATTTTGGGAGGTTGCTTTTATGCTCTTGCCAATTTGGAATATTATATTTTGGTTACCAAGAGACGGCAGAAGAGAATATTTACAGGGTATGCGCTAAGGGCGCTGATTTCCTTTTTACCGCAGATTTTATGGTGCGACAAGCGATTTTTCTTTGCCTCCTTACAGTTTGTACTCAGATGGCATTTCTTTTCCTTTTCTTTTCTTTCTCAGGTAGCCATGATAAAATAGCGGGCAGTAAAGGAAAAATGAGAAAAATGCTAAGAAAGGAAGAACAGGCGAAATATACGGAAATGGAACAGTGCTCTTTAGGAATGAACGATATACGAATGGAAGTAAATGAAAGAGACTTCTTCTTTTGATGTCATTATTCCTGCTATAAGCCGAGAAAAGTTTTCGAAAGCTGTTGAAAGCTTTGGAAAAACAGGAAATTCCCTCGAGTGATTTAATCAATACCGGAAGAGCAATATTTTCAAAAGATCTTTGAAAGAGATAAAGCTGGATATCCGTTTATATCATATTTCCCGTGCAGACTTTGATCATGCTTATGCCAGAAACCTGGGGGTTTCATTTTCGGATACTCCTTATTTTTTATGTATGACGGATGATGCTATTCCGGCGGATGAGGGAATGACAAGGGCTTTGCTTTCCTCTTTCTCCATAGACTCTGCAATTGCTGAGGTCTATGCAAGGCAGTGCTGTACCAAGGAAAGCTCCTTTGATGAAAGACTTTCCCGAAACTTTAATTACGGAGAAACCCTGCAGATAAAAGAATAGAGGATTTGAAAACTTTAGGAATCAAATGCTTCTTCGCTTCCAATGTCTGCTGTATGTATAAGAAAGATGTTTTTACGGAATTGGGAGGTTTTCTTGCACCGACCATCTTCAATGAAGATATGATTTTTGCGGCAAGGGCTGTGCAGGCAGGGTATAAGCTTGCTTATCAGGCTAAGGCCAGGGTATATCATTCTCATCACTTTACTGCTATACAACAATTTAAGAGAAATTTTGACTTAGGAGTATCGCACAAAGATTATCCTGAGATTTTTGATTTGGTTCCCCCCGAAAAAGAAGGCATCAAGATGATATTACAAAACAGTAGAACCCTTATAGCTCGAGGAAAAGCATTTTTACTGATTCCTTTGTTTTACCGTACTGCGTTTCGTTTCTTGGGCTATAAAGCGGGAAAAACTATCACCGCTTATCGAAGTTTTTACTACGTCGATTTACCTTGAATCCCCAATATTTTCAGAAAAAGAAATTCCACTAGAGGGATTTCGGAAGAAGAGGCAGAAGATGACTTTATTGTTTCGTATTATTTTACTGGCGGTTTGCCTGTTTACCTATTTCTTTTTACATAGATCGATTAAGAAAGAAAAAATGAGGATAGAGGAGAGTATTTTTTGGCTCATTCTCTCCCTCCTGCTTTTGCTTTTTGCTATTTTTCCATGGGTTCCGGATAGTTTGGCAAGGCTTCTCGGGATTTATTCCACGGCGAATTTTTCTTTCTCTTTGTGATCTTTATTTTGTTGCTTCGTCTTTTTATGTGAATGCGGCTTTAGGGAAGCTGGAAGAACGTGTAAAGACTTTGGTCCAAAATGAGGCTCTTAGGGATAGGAGAGAAAGGGAAAAGGATAAAAAGAAGGAGATGAACAGAGAGAAATGATGAAATTGCTTGATGATATGCGAAACTATCCAGCATTTGGAAGAGAAGTGATTTTTTTCTTTCTCCTTTCCGTACTTCTTTTTGTTGGTGTTTTTGTTTTTCCTCAAAAACAAGATTATCTCAGGTGTTTTTTATTACAATGATGATTCTGGGATCCGTTTATTCTTTTGTTTTAATGCCCCTATCGGCACCGGATGAGGTCTTACATTACGTGGGAGCCTATGAGTTATCCTCGAAAATACTGGGAAATCCCAAGCCTTTGTATGACCGGGACGGTAACATGCGTATTCGGAAAGAAGATGTAGAAATTGATGATTGGAGTGGAGACAATAAGCCGGATGAGGCTACGGTTTTCGGCATGTTTATCCAAAAAGAACAGATTCTGGAGCGACAGAAAGCAGGATTTTTTGCAGAGGAAAGCGGTTATTCCTTTACTTTGCAAAAACCGGTTCCGACCACTCCATTTGCTTATTTGTTCCCCGCACTGGGCTTTAGCTTTGCGAGACTTATTTCGGCTTCTCGCTTTACTCTTCTTTACTTCGGACGTCTTTTTCAATCTTTTGTTTTTTTCTCTGTTATGGCTGCGATTGCTATAGAAAATGCCTTTTGGAAAAGAAATGCTGTTTTCCATATCCCTGTTTCCGATGACACTGGAGCTTGTTTCCTCTCTTTCTTATGACGGATTCATTCTTGCACTTAGCTTTGTTTTACTTTCTGTTGTACTGGATTATGAAAAACGCACAGAAAAGCTGGGACTAAAGGAAATAGGGGTTATCTGCTTTTGGCAATTCTACTTTCTCCGTGTAAAATGATTTATTCTATGCTTTTTGCTTCCTGTATTGTGGTATCCTATCGTCGTTTTTCCTCTCCTCTACTCTATTTCTTTGCCATTTTTGCGGTGGGTCTTTCCATCGTATTGGGAGTTTTGCTTGTCAACTTTGACGCTTTTAGTCGTTACTTAAGACCGCAGGCGGATACGGTAAATGTCTCCGATGTGGTAGGAGATGGTATTGTACAGGAAACCTATAATCGTAGAGAGACTTTTGCACAGCCGGATGTTTTTGTGAAGATCCTTAGAAATACTTTTATGATAAAGGGGAAAGAATATCTCTTGACTATGGTGGGGCATCCCTTAGGACAGTTTGATGAAAAGGACTTTGTTTTCCGGAAGGCCTTTGCTATCTTTTCCTTGCCTCCCCCTTTGCGACTGCGATTCTGGGAGAGAAGAAAGAAATCCGAGACAAAAAACCATGGCATATCCTGCAAAGAGCGGTATTTCTTCTTCTGAGTGCAGGGACTTGTCTCTTGTGACATTAACCATGATGCTTTTTGCCTATACCCCGAAGAGGACAGATTATGTTTTGGGGGTACAGGGAAGGTATTTTATTCCTGTCTTACCTTTCTTCGTTCTCGCCCTCATGCCGATAGGAATAGCGGGGAAAAAGGAGAGAAGGCAGCGCGGGGAATTCTGCTTTTCCAGATACTTGCCAATTTGCTGTTCTGCATATACACTTACTGTACCTTGTTTCAATCTTCATGAAAAAGGTGGATTTTACTTTGTTTATAGCCAATTTTCCGGAAAGGAATAGAACTTGTTCAGTTTATTAAGAGAATGTAAGCAGAAGCATAAGATGATTTTGGAACTTGCAAGAGCAGACTTTCGTAAGCGTTTTGTCGGCTCCTACTTCGGTGCAGTTTGGATGTTTATTCAGCCGCTGGTTACCATTGCCATCTATGCGTTTATCTTTGGACCTTATGGTTTTAAGTCAAGCCCGCCCGTACCGAATGTGAGCTATACCTTGTGGCTTATTCCCGGGATTGTTCCCTGGTTCTTTTTTTCCGAGATTATGAATATGAATACCGGAATTTTACAGGAGTACCACTACTTGGTAAAAAAGGTGGTGTTCCCTATAGAACTTTTGCCCATTATCAAGCTTTTAAGTTGTATTCTGGTGCATAGCTTCTTTTTACTGGTGATGTTTCTCTTTTATCTTTTTAGCGGAAAAATGCCGAGAATCACTTGGTTACAGGTAGCGTACTATTCTTTTGCAACGGCATGCTTTGGACTGGGCTTAAGTTACTTTACTTCGGCAATTTCCGTGTTTTTTAAAGATATGCAGCAGATTGTGGGTATTGTTTTACAATTCGGAATCTGGATGGTACCCATTATGTATGATGAGCTTTTGTTCACAAATAAAGCTCCTTGGTTAAAGATATTTTTAAATTGAATCCTTTCTACTACATTGTGGCAGGCTATCGTGATTCGATGATTACCGGGAATTTTTTCTTTGAAAGACCGGGACTAAGCCTTTATTTTTGGGTTGTTACCCTTTTGCTTCTTTTGGTGGGACTGCGTTTCTTTAGAGGATTGCGCCCTCATTTTTCCGATGTTTTATAGGAGGAAGTTATGCTGCCCCTGATTCGTGTATTATTTTTACTGTTTAATTTTTTGACCTTTGGCAGCCTGCGTCTCTTTTTTCTCCGAAAGAGGGAGAGAACGAGAGAACGGGATTTGGAATGCCTATCCATTGTGAAAGGAAAGCTCAAGAAGATTTTAAAAATCTGCAAGGTAGAGGTAGAAGCTGAAGGCTTGGAGAATATTCCGAAAGACGAAGCGGTGCTCTTTGTGGGAAACCATCGCTCGTATTTTGATATCGTAGTGGGTTACAGCCTCATGGAAAATCTTACCGGCTTCATTTCAAAGGATAATCTGGCAAAGATTCCAACGATGAAGCTTTGGATGGAAGAATTACACTGCCTGTTTTTAGATAGAGATAATTTAAAGCAAAATCTGAAAGTGATTATCGAAGCAATTCAAGAAATTAAAAGAGGGATTTCCATCTGGATTTATCCGGAAGGAACCAGGGCGAAAGGGGAAAGTGATGAAGAAATCCTTCCCTTTAAAGAGGGTTCCTTTAAACTCGCTGAAAAGACAGCTTGCAAGATTATTCCGGTTGCCATGATTAATACAAGAAAAATTATGGAAGAAGATTTTCCGCGCCTGAAAAGCACGAAGGTTTATGTTCGCTTCGGAGAGCCGATTCTGCTTTCTGAGCTTTCCGAGGAGGAAAGAAAACATATCGGAAAATATGCTGAAGAAAAGGTGCTTTCCATGGTTCGGGAATTAAGGGAAGTGGAGAGGCGAGAAAAAGCGGAACTAACCGAATAAGGTAGAAAACTGAGACTTAGACGGAAGAAAACGGTGATGTCGGGAACAGTTAGATAATACCGGGAATATCGGAGGTGCAGATGGGACTGACAGAGATACGTATGGAACTTGATCAAATCGATCGGGAGCTGGTGGAACTGTTCCAAAAAAGAATGGAGCTTGTAACGGAAGTTGCAAAAGACAAGCTGAAAAGCGGTAAGGCGATTTTTGACGGAAAGAGAGAAGAAGAAAAGTTAAAAGCAGTGTCAAATATGGTGGAAGATTCCATGATGAAAGCTGCTGTGAGGGAGCTATTTTCTGAATTGATGACCCTCTCCCGAAGAAGACAGCTTCAGTATATGAAAGAAGCAGGGAGGGTAAACCGTTTTTCCTTTAAAAAGGTGGAGAAGATGATTTCCCCGGAGAAAAAGCTTGCTTTTCAAGGATTGAAGGGGGCTTATTCCTATCTTGCGGGAAGACGAATTTTTCCAGATGAAAATCTGATTTCCGTGCGTCATTTTTCAAGATGTGTTTGATGCAGTGGAGGAAGGAAGAGCGGATTATGGTATTCTTCCCATGGACAATTCCACCTACGGTATGGTACAGGATAATTATGATCTCTTGAATCGCTATCCAAAGGCGGTTGTTCTGGGAGAGATTTACTATCCCGTATCTCACTGCCTTTGCAGTATAGTCGGGGAGGAATTGGGAAGTATAAAAAAGGTCTATTCTCATCCTCAGGCCTTGTCACAGTGCCGAGACTTTTTCTCTTTGCATCCCGATATAGAGCAGATCCCTTCTGCCAATACGGCTATTGCAGCGAAAGAACTCTCCGAATCCGGAGAAAGAGAAGCGGCCGTACTTTGTAGCAGAGAGGCCGCAGAGCATTACGGGCTGAGAATTTTACAGGATAAACTCAGTAAAGAGGAGAATGCCACCCGCTTTTTTGTTTTTGGAAATGAAAAAATATATACGGAAGATTCCTATAAGCTAAGCATAAGTCTGACTATTCCCGACAATGTGGGAAGCCTTTATCAAATTTTGGGAAACTTTATGTTTAACGGTTTGTCTCTGAGTATGATTCAAAGTAGACCCGTGGGAGATGGTGCCTTTACCTATCGTTTTTTTATCGATGTAAGCGGGAATTTATCGGACAGCAGAGTGGGAAATGCCTTATCTACTTTGAAAGAAGAAGGAGTGGATTTTCGGATTTTGGGAAATTATCCGAAGGAAAATTAGAACATTTTGTGAAAAAACAGGGAAAGACTTGCCAGCAGGTTCTGATATTAGGTAAACTGAGATAGTATGCTAGGAAGGCATAAGGAGATCTGATTGTATGCAGCAGATTAATATACTGGTTGTTGACGACGAGAAGGAAATTGCGGAGCTTGTAGAAATTTATCTTGTTTCCGACGGATATAAGGTGTTTAAAGCCTATAATGCAGAAGAAGGATTACGAATACTCGGTGAAGAAGAAATCCATCTTGTGCTTTTGGATGTGATGATGCCGGGCATGAACGGTTTGGAGATGTGCAGAAAGATTCGGGAGAGTTCCAATATCCCTGTGATTATGCTTTCTGCAAAGTCGGAAGACCTCGATAAGATCGTGGGTCTTACAGGCGGTGCGGATGACTATGTTACCAAGCCCTTTAATCCTCTGGAATTAACCGCGAGAGTGAAGTCTCAGCTCCGTCGCTATACGCAGCTAAATCCCAATGCAGGGACCAACTATATCAATAATGAAATCAACATTCGCAATATGCACATCAATAAGGATAATCACAAGGTAATTATTGATGAGGAAGAAATCAAATTGACTCCTATCGAGTTCGATATTCTCTTCCTTTTGGCATCCCACCCCGGAAAAGTCTTTTCTACCGATGAAATCTTCGAAAAGGTTTGGAATGAAAAGGTTTACGAAGCGAACAATACGGTTATGGTTCACATTCGGAGACTGCGTGGAAAGATGAAAGAAGACCAGAGAGAAGATAAGATTATTACCACGGTTTGGGGTGTGGGATATAAGATTGAGAAATAGGAGTTCTTAAGTGGATAAGGAAAGATTAACACACCATTTCGGCAGAGGATATATGATGCAGATTCTTCTCCATGTGGGGATGTCTGCCATTTTTACCGGAGTGGTGGAGTGCTTTCTTGTTTTTAATATCAGCTCTTACAGTAATTATCTTTATCAAATGGGGAATGATCATCCTCTTGTTCAGGGCTTTGCCTTTGCAGGTACGATAAGCATCTTGCTTTTCGTGCTTTTAGGCATAGTCCTGTTTACGCTTTGTTTTCTTTTCCTGCAGAGAAAGACGGCAAAAGACATTGAAAAGCTTGCCAGAGCGGTAAAACAGATCTCCGACGGAGACTTGCAGACGGAGGTGGATATCAACGGAGAGGGAGAAATTGCCCATATCGCGGAGAGTATCCGTCTTATGGAGGAGGAGTTGTCCAGGCATATTGAACTGGAAAAAAGCAATGAACAATCCAAAACGGATCTGATTACGAATATTGCACATGATTTACGCACTCCTCTGACTTCTATTTTGGGCTATATTGATTTAATTAAGAATAATCAGTCTGTAAATGAGGAGATGAAAGAGCATTATCTGGAAATTGTATATAATAAAGCACTGCGTCTGCAAAAGTTGATAGAAGAGCTTTTTGGCTTTACCAAGCTTTCTTATGGAAAGATGAACATGAATATTATCACCTTAAATCTGGTGGAGTTGCTTTCCCAGCTTTTAGAAGAAGCTTATCCGAACTTTGAAAAAAACAACCTGAATTATGAATTTACCGCCAATGTAAAAAAACTCTATATTGATGGAGATGGAGATTTGTTGGTAAGGCTCTTTGACAATTTGATTACCAATGCCATTAAATATGGGGCTGACGGAAAAATGGTTAAAATCCGTCTTCGAAAGGAAAAGCAGCAGGTTCGTATCACGGTACTGAACTTCGGCTATGCAATTCCGGAGAAAGAAATCCCTTATCTTTTTGATAAATTCTACAGGGTAGAGTCTTCTCGTTCCCAAAGTACGGGAGGAACCGGATTGGGATTGGCTATCGTGAAAAATATTGTGGAAATGCACCATGGTTCCGTAGAAGCAAAGTCGGATTTATCCGGTACCCGTTTTATTGTTACCCTTCCTTTGGAATATGAAGAGGAAAAGGGGATTTTTGAGGGTGGAATGAAAAGGTCGGAAGACCCGGCGAAGCAGAGAGAAAAGCAAAAGGAAAAGCCGAGAAGAGGAAAACGAGAGGACTCCGAAACTTTGAAAGAAACCGAAGTTCACAGCTAAAAAGGCGAAAAATATATGTGGAAAGAGGGGAAGCGAAAAATTGAAAAACCGGATTATGGATTGTCTTTCTATGTTTTCTTTTCCTTTTTTCGATAAGAGGATTTGCTGATGGATTGAACATCAGTCTGAATTACGGAATTCAAAACACAGCAAAAGCAGGAAAAAATCTGCCTTTGGAAATTACGATAGAAAATACGGAAGAGCAGGCTTTTTCAGGGACATTAAACATTATTCTTGCGGAATCGGGAAAGCATATTATCCAATACGCCTATCCGCTTGTAGTGGAGGGAAACAGTCAAAAGGAACTGGTTAAGAACTTCATGCTTCCTTCCGGAGTAAATCAGCTCTTTCTCAGTGTGGAGAATCTGCAAAAGGAACAGCTGGTATCCCGGCGTGTCGGTTTGGATATTTCCGGCTCCGATGCGGAACTTTTGATTGGTATCTTGTCCCAAAATGGCGAAAACATCAGTTATTTACAAAATGCGAGGGTCAATGATGGCCTTTTGAAGACCCGTGTTTTGAATTTTACTGCGGACAGCTTTCCGAAAGAAGAAACAGACCTTTATCTTTTGGATATGATTTTGATTCGTGACATAAATCTATCCATCTTGGAAAAGCAGGTAAGAGACAGCTTAAAGCGTTATGTGGAACATGGAGGAGTTCTGCTCTTTTCCTTGTCGGAAAATGGAGAGCAGACTTTGGCAGAGGATTTCGCGTCCTATCTTGCGACTCCTTTGAATTTTCAGAATCGAAGTCTCCATTTGGGTAAGCAAACAAGTCAAAGTGGAGAACTGGATAGGGGAGAAATTGGGACGGAAGAAACGGACACTACGGAAAGTCTTATGAGCTCCCCTGTTTACTTAAAAGGAGGAAGAGAAAGTGCCTTTTCGGAAGGAACGCCTTTTCTTTCCGTATCCCCTATAGGAAACGGTCTTTTAGCTGTTTTGGGCTATGATTTACTGCAGCTGGAACGCTATGCTACAGAGGACAGCAGCTATCTCGGCCGTTTATTTCTTCAAATTTACGGACAAAATCGATTGGATGTACTTTCTGTTTCCGCATCGGAGAAGAGCCTGAAACAGTACTGGGATCTGGAGGAACTGATGAATCTTTCCGACTTGTCAAAACTTCCTTCCATTCCCTTATATTTTTTTATTTTGCTCTTTTATTGGATTCTTGTGGGGCCCGGACTTTATTTTCTTATACGGAAACAGCATTCACTCAGGGCTTACCGCCCCAGTATTATTTTGTTGGCCCTCTTTGGAACCTTACTGGTCTGGGCTCTGGGTATGGGAACCCGATTTAACGGCAGTTTTATTTCCTATGTAAAACTATTGCAGTTGAATAAAGAAAGCATGGATGAAGAAAATTATATCAACCTCCGCTCTCCGGAAGATCGAAATTTTTCTTTGGGAATCCAGGCAGAATATACGGTGAATCCTATCTTGAAAGGCTTAGACTATACCGGAGATCTGGGAGAGTTAAGAAAAGAGGAAAATATAAGTCGTACAGAAATTCTGCAGGAGCATGAAAAGTCCGATATAGTTATTCGAAATGGAGAGCCCTTCAGCCCTCATTATTTTCTTTTAAATAAAAAGGTACCCAATAGCAAAGGTGTGATAGAGGGAAACGTGTTATTTTGCCGGAGTTCTTTCAGGAAGTAAAAATAATACGGACTATACCTTTCCGATGCCTTTATTCTACTCTACGGCAGAATCATTAAGCTGGGAAAATTGGAAAAGGGGCAAGCTGTGGGTCTTTCGGAACTGGAATCCACCCCGGTTCCCATCGGTGATTTTGATTATCTCAGCACTCTTTTGTTTACGGGAAACAGTAAAAACTTTATGCGTTTTATTTTGGCAGAGCAGATTCACGGCTATTTTCCGGATGCTCGCTTTTTTGCGATTGCAAGAGAAGACAGTCCAGGATTTATGGATGCTTCCGATATGGAAAAAGGACTGGGAAATAAACATCCGGAGCAGTATGGAATCAGTATCGTTTCCGCTTCCATGGAACTGATTCGCAGTGAGGGAAGTGTAAAAGAATACAGTGCCCTTTCCCGAGATCCCTCTATTGAAAGTGGAGAGTTTGACACAAGTACCAACACCATGAATCCTATGATTCCTCTGGAAATTGTTTATGACCTGGGGGAGGAAGAGAAGATAGAGAGCATTTCCTTTGAAAGGATGGATGTTGATGCGGACGGAAATCGCCTCTTAAAGAATTTCCAAGGGAATATGGCTATCTACAATCAGCTTACCGGAGGATATGACAGCATTGGAAAGGAGGAGGGCGTTTTAAGCGGAGTGCGTTTAAATCCCTATTTGAATGAAAAAAATCAATTGAAACTTCGTTTTATCTCCAAAGAGTCCCTTGCCTCTCCGGAGATTCGACAACTCCTTCCCATGATTACGGTCAGTGCCAAGGAGGAGATAGGATGATAGAATTTGCAAATGTAAAAAAAAGCTTTGGCAATTATCTTGTTCTGGAGGACTTTTCTCTGAAAGTGGAGACAGGAGAAATCTTCGGTCTTTTGGGGTTAGCGGACTCCGGAAAAACAACGGTAGTAAAGCTTCTTATGGGTCTCCAATCTCCGGATGTAGGAATCATCAGGATAGATGATATGGAAGCGGGAAGTGGTGTGAGAAGACTGAAAAGACGTCTCGGTTATGTGCCGCAAGTTCTTGGACGGTATCCCAAGATGGAGGTCTTTGAGTACTTACAATTTTTTGCTTCCTGTTATCATATGGAAGAAAGTAAGATTCGCTCTCGTATCCATATGCTTATGGAACTTGCAGACATTCGCTCATGGGAAAACAGTCCTATGGAATTACTACCCAAAGCTGTCTTTCAGAAGCTTTCTCTGGTTCGCGCCATGTTGCATGAGCCGAAGATATTGGTCTTGGATGAGCCTATGGCATCGATGGACATACGGACTGTTACAGAAATAAAAGCTATGCTTTTAGACTATGCAGAACAAGGTAAGAGTATATTTATGACCGGGTCCGGCTTAGGAGACTTTTCGGACCTTTGTACCCATCTGGCTTTCCTTCATCAGGGAAAGGTGATTCGAAAAGGCTCGGTATCTACAATTTTTCGTGAAGTCAGCGAGCAAAATCCCATCGTAATCCAGGTGGAGGGAAGACGGACAGATATCTTGGGCCTGTTAAAGGAAGATAAAAAGGTAAAGTCCATCAGCCTAAAGGAAAATGAAATTCACATCCAGTTTAAGGGAAGTGCCAGAGAGGAGGCAGAGCTCTTAAAACGGATTGTAGATGCGGGAATACGTCTGCACTCTTTCTATAGAGAAGCGGGAAGTATGGAAAATATTTTAGGAAAAGAAGCAAAGGACGAAAGGAGTATCATTTCTTATGAATGACAATCCGATTTGGCGTAAAGAAACTATACTGTTTAACCGAGGACTTTTTCTTCCGCTTCTGATTTCCTTTACCAACCTTATTCTCCTGATTTCTGCTTATCAGTAATCTGTATTATATATCCTTAAATGGCATGCAGACGGGAGAGATTCGCTATTCCGCTTTTTTACAAATATATTACTATGTGGCGCTTGCCCTCTTTCTTTTTCTGCTCCTACTTGCACCGGCAATTACGGTATCCAGTTTAAGCATGGAAGAAGAACAAAATATGCTGGAGCTCCTCCTTGGTACGGACTTGGACAGTAAAAGCATTATCATTGGAAAGCTTTTTTCGCAAATCAGTACTCTTGGAACTTTGCTGCTATCCACCCTTCCCTTCCTTGCTACTGTATATATTTATAGTGGAATTCCCAATCTTTACCTACTTTTATACTTTTTGACCTACGGGATTTCCTGCTTTTTCCTCAGTGCCCTGGGGATTTTGTGTAGTCTCCTGGCAAGAAACATTGCCTATGCCAGTATTTTTGCCTATGGAATCAGTTTTTTGCTTTATGGTATATTTTTTTACGGAATCTACAGTTTGCAAAAGAACAACTACTTGATGCACGGCATTGTACTCTTTCTTTTCTCCCTTTTGCTCCTTACTTTTCTTTGCATTGTGCTGGGGAAGAAAACTTTGGAGAGTCGTTTCCAGGCAAGAAATCCCTTGTTTACAAGGGAAGAAAAGTAGGCTATTCTTTTATGTTAAGCCGAGTAAAGCCTTGGCGGATATCGTGATTCATTCCGGTAGGAATGGTGTTGCCTTTGATTTATGAAAGACTAAGATTGAGACCCTTTTGGAAAAGGGAAAATTGGGGTAAAGGAGAGAACTATGGATTACCAATCTACACGAGGCGGAGAAAGAGGAGTGAGCCCTTCTTTGCAATCGTAAAGGGACTAGCGGCGGATGGAGGACTTTTTGTTCCGGATTCCATCCCTAAGCTTTCCATGTCCCTTCAAGAGCTTTCTAAGCTCAGCTACCAGGATTTGGCGTATGAGATTATGAAGCTGTATCTTACGGACTTTACGGAGGAAGAACTTCGTTTTTGTATCCGCAGTGCCTATGATGATAAGTTTGATTGTCCGGAAATAGCACCCGTTGTAAAAAGAAGGAAAGTTCTTCTATCTCGAACTCTTCCACGGGAAAACATTGGCTTTTAAAGATATGGCACTATCTATTTTGCCCTATCTCCTTAAGGTCAGTACAAGAAAAAATAACATCAAAGAGAAAATCGTCATTCTGACTGCGACCTCCGGAGATACGGGAAAAGCAGCCATGGAAGGTTTTAGTGATGTAGAGGGAACGGAAATCATCGTTTTCTACCCTAAAGACGGCGTATCCGATTTCCGGGAACGGCAGATGAAGGTACAAAGAGGAAAAAATACCCATGTTGCTGCTATTTTAGGGAATTTCGATGATGCACAAAGCGGTGTGAAGCAGATTTTTGCAGATGAAGAATATAGAGCGGAGCTTTTAAAGAAGGGCTATCGACTTTCTTCCGCAAACTCCATTAACATCGGTCGCTTGGTTCCCCAGATCGTATATTATGTCTATGCTTATTGTCAGCTCTTAAAGCAGGGAGAGCTTTCCACCGGAGAGAAACTGACCGTTTCTGTTCCGACAGGCAACTTTGGAAATATTCTTGCAGCCTATTTTGCAAAAGAGATGGGTCTGCCTCTGGGAACTCTCCTTTGTGCATCCAATGAAAACAAAGTACTGACTGACTTCTTCCATACCGGAATTTATGATAAAAATAGACCTTTCCATCTGACGACTTCCCCCTCCATGGACATTTTGATCTCTTCCAACCTGGAAAGACTCTTATATGCCGTGAACCGGAAAGAAGAGGATGTTGAAGGCTATATGAAGGATTTGCAGAATCGAGGCAGATATCAGATTTCGCAAGAAATGCAAGAAAAGCTGGAAGAGGAATTTTATAGCGGTTTTGGAAAGGATGGAGAGGGAAGTGTAGATATTTTCCAGACCTACAAGGAAACAGGATATATTATTGATCCGCATACCGCCATGGCAAAACTTTTGGCCGATCATTATTCCTATGAATGCGGTAATAAAGAAAAGATTTTGATTGTTTCCACGGCAAGCCCCTATAAATTCTCGCAAACGGTTCTCCGAGCGTTAAAGGAGTATGTACCTGAGGATGTTTATGCTGCAATTCAATCCGTTTCGGAGCTTTGGAAGAAACCCATGCCGGAAGTTATCAGGGATGTAATGGAAAGTGAGGTGCGTCACAATACGGTTTGTACTGTTCCGGATATGAAATTGACCATTTCTCATTTCCTGCTTTCCTAAGGTGGAAATTTATGCTACACTCTCAAGGTATTTGTGAAAATTTCTACAAGCAGAAATTTTACGATACCGGAGTGTTTTTTGGAGATAAAAACAAGAAGCTTTTTAAGGAGGACTTATGTTAGTTAGTGCAAAAGAAATGCTGGACAAGGCACTTGCCGGACACTATGCAGTGCCACAGTTTAATATTAACAATTTAGAGTGGACCAGATCCATTTTACTGGCTTGTGAAGAGGTAAAGTCTCCGGTTATCTTAGGGGTATCTGAGGGAGCCGGAAAATATATGTGCGGTTTTGATACCGTAACAGCTATGGTTAAGGCTATGGATAAGAGCTTGGGAATTACGGTTCCGGTGGCTCTGCACCTTGATCACGGAAGCTATGACGGATGCTACAACTGCATTAAGGCGGGCTTTACATCCATCATGTTTGACGGTTCTCATTTTGCAATTGAGGAAAATATTGAAAAAACCAAGGAATTGGTTGAGGCTGCACATAAGGCAGGCATTTCCATTGAGGCGGAAGTCGGTTCCATCGGTGGAGAAGAAGACGGCGTCATCGGTATGGGAGAATGTGCAGATCCGCAGGAATGTAAGAAGATTGCCGAGCTTGGTGTAGACTTCTTGCTGCAGGTATTGGAAACATTCACGGTATTTATCCGGAGAACTGGCAGGGACTTTCCTTTGAGACCTTGGCGGAAATTAAGAAAGCCGTAGGAGAGAAGATGCCCTTGGTTCTGCACGGCGGAACCGGAATTCCGGAAGATCAGATTAAGAAAGCAATTTCCCTTGGTGTAGCGAAAATCAATGTAAACACAGAGCTACAGCTTGTATTTGCCAAGGCTACCAGAGAGTATATTGAAGCAGGCTCCGATAAAAAGGGGAAGGGCTTTGACCCGAGAAAGCTTTTGAAGCCGGGTGCTGATGCAATTGTAGAAGAATGTAAGAAAAAAATTGCACTTTTCGGATGTGGCGGAAAGGCCTAAGCTAAAAAAATATGGATAATTTTTCAAAGAATGTTTTTCATGACGGAATGATGCGGGAGAGGCTTCCGAAAAATGTCTATATGAATCTGAAAAAGGCGATCCGGGAAGGAAACTCTCTAACTCTGGAGCTTGCCGATGCCGTAGCGCAAGGGATGAAAGAATGGGCGATTGAGCAGGGCGCGACGCATTACACGCATTGGTTCCAACCTCTTACCGGTATCACTGCGGAAAAACATGAGGCCTTTTTGAGTCCCGTTGGAGAAGGAAAAGTTATGCTCGAATTCTCCGGAAAGGAGCTTGTTCGTTCGGAAGCGGATGCTTCTTCTTTTCCCTCCGGAGGCCTTCGGGCGACCTTTGAAGCAAGGGGATATACGGTTTGGGACTGCACAAGCCCGGCCTTTTTAAGAAGAGAAGGGGAGACGGTAACTCTTTGTATTCCGACAGCATTTTGCTCCTATACCGGGGGAGGCACTGGATAAGAAAACACCCCTACTGCGTTCCATGGAAGCAATCAATCGGGAGGCTCTTCGCATTTTACGCCTTTTTGGAAATACCGGGAGTCGCTATGTTAAACCGTCTGTGGGAGCTGAGCAGGAATATTTCCTGATTGACCGGGAGAAGTACCTGAAAAGAAAAGATTTGGTCTATACCGGAAGAACGCTCTTTGGAAGTATGCCTGCAAAGGGACAGGAGCTCGATGACCATTACTACGGGATTATCCGAAAGAGAATAGCCGAGTTTATGCGAGACCTCGATGAAGAGCTGTGGAGCCTTGGTGTACCGGTAAAAACAGAGCATAATGAGGTTGCCCCCTCACAGCATGAGCTTGCTGTAGTCTATGAAGAGGCCAATATTTCTCTTGACCACAATCAGCTCGTTATGGAAAGCCTGAAGAAAGTGGCTTCAAGGCATGGTTTGGAGTGCTTACTTCACGAAAAACCGTTCTCGGGAGTTAACGGTTCCGGAAAGCACAATAACTGGTCGCTTACCACAGATGATGGAATCAACCTTATGAATCCGGGAGATAGCCCTCATGAAAATGTCCAGTTCCTTTTGGTGCTGGCCTGTGTACTGGCTGCCGTGGATTCGCACAGTGAGCTTCTTCGTATGTCTGCGGCAAATGTCGGAAATGACCATCGTTTGGGTGCGGATGAGGCTCCGCCTGCTATTATTTCCTGCTTTATCGGAAGTCAGTTGCAGGGGGTAGTGGAGCAGTTAATCGGAACAGGCTATGCGACAAAGTCCAAAAAAAGAAAGAGCCTGACGATGGGAGTAGGCGCACTTCCGAACGTTCTTGCAGACGACACGGACAGAAACAGGACCTCTCCCTTTGCCTTTACCGGAAATAAGTTTGAGTTCCGTATGCTGGGCTCTTCCGACTCCATTGCCAGTGCCAATATCATTTTAAATACAATCACGGCCGAACAGTTCCAAAAGGCTGCAGATTTTTTGGAAAAGCAGGACGACTTCGACTTGGCTGTGCATGACTATATCAAGGAACTTCTCACAAAGCATGAAAGAATCATTTTTAATGGAAACGGATATGCAAAAGAGTGGATTGTCGAGGCGGAAAGAAGAGGACTTCCGAACCTTTCTTCGATGGTTCAGGCAATTTCCGCACTGAGCAAAAAAGAGGCTATTGATCTCTTTTCCAAATTTTCCATTTATACCGAGTCTGAGCTTTTGAGTCGAGAACTTGTAGAGTATGAGCATTACGCAAAGGTAATCCATATAGAGGCAAGGGCTATGGTGAACATCAGTGGAAAACAGATTATTCCGGCTGCAATGCAGTATGTGGAGAGACTGGCTTCCACACTTAAGGTGGTTCGAGAGGTATCCAAGACTGCTTCAACCTATGCGGAGGAACGATTGCTGAACGAAGCCTCCTCTCTCTTGGAAGAGATTGACAAGAGACGAGAAGAGCTTTTGGAGAAGCTGGAAAAGTCCATAGAATTAAGCTCGGAAAAAAAGAAAGCATACTATGCGTATGAGCTTATTGTTCCGGCTATGCAGGCTCTCCGTAAGCCTTGTGACAGCTTGGAAACAATTATGGATAAAAGTCTTTGGCCATTCCCGAGTTACGGAGATCTTTTGTATGAGGTATCGGAGATTTAGCCGGAAGAAGAGGAATCTGAGTAGAGAAGCTTGAGGGTTATGGGGAGAAGATTCCGATAGAATATAATCTTAAATTTCACGAAATTGAAAATAGTACAGGACATTTTTTTTCCTTTTTGCTATTATAGTTGTTCATAAAATGCCGATATATTCTTGTGATGAACAAAGGCCTATATGGTAGAGCAAAGGAGATAAGATGAATTCCTGTACTATTTTGTTACGAAATATTATGGAGCACCCGGACTATAGTCAGAGACAGTGGGCAGAGGAAACGGGAATGTCCCTTGGGAAGGTAAACCAATGTATAAAAGCCTGGGAAGAACAGGGATATTTGGAAAAGCAGGGGAAAAGAGGTCAAGAAAGAAAGTTAACGAAAAAAGGAAGAGCTCTTTTAGAGGAGCATAAGGTGGATGCGGCCTTTATTCTCGCTGCAGGTTTCGGTTCCCGCTTTGTACCGCTTACCTATGAATGCCCGAAAGGTTTACTGGAAGTCTTTGGGGAACGAATGATTGAAAGGCAGATTAAACAGCTCCATGAGGTGGGAATTTATGACATTACCATTGTTGTAGGATATTTAAAGGAAAAGTTTGACTATCTTATTGATGCTTACGGGGTGAAACTTTTGTATAATCCGGAGTTTTCCACGAAGAATACTATCGGGACTTTTTATCATGCAAGAAAAGCCATGATGGGAAAAAATTTTTACATCCTGTCCTCCGATAACTGGATGCGGGAAAATATGTACCATGGTATTGAACCTCTTTCCTGGTATGCGGCAAACTTTATGGAGGGAGAGACTAAGGAATGGGTTTTGGATTGTGCAAAGGATGGACAGATTAGGAGTGTAGAAGTTGGCGGGGAAAATTCATATTGCATGTATGGCCCCGTATTTTTAAAGAAAGAGTTTTTTTCCGCTTTCCTGCCGTATTTGGAGGAGTACTATCATAAGCCGGGATCGGAAGACTTTTATTGGGAAGATGTGCTTCGCCTAGAACTTAAGAATCTGCCTCCAATTTATAGGAACGAGCAAAAAGAAGGACAAATCTATGAGTTTGAAAATCTGGAAGAGCTTCGCAGTTTTGATCCAAGGTACAACAATCGTTCCGGATCGGAAGCCATGGAGCTGATTTCCTCCGTATTTCAAGTTCCTGAACGAGACATCGTACATCTTCGCTGTCTAAAGGCCGGTATGACCAATAAATCCTTTCTTTTCGGTATAGATATTGCAAGTCAGAATAAAGAATATTCCGGTAAAGACTTCATCTGTCGTATCCCGGGTGTAGGAACAGGAAAGCTGATTAATCGTAAAGAAGAGGAAGAAATATATAAAATGGTACATGATCTGGAAATTACCGAGGAGCTCCTCTATTTTAATCCGGAAAATGGATACAAGATTTCCCGTTACTATGAGGAAGCAAGAAATGCAGATTTTTCCAAACAGGCAGAGAGAAGAGCCTGTATGAAATTATTGCTCAGACTCCATCAGGGCAAGAAGAATGTGAGCCATTCTTTCTCTTTACGGGAAAGACTTAACTACTATGAAGAGATTTGTCTGGAAGGTGGAGGAGAGATTCCATATCAGGACTATGAAAAGTTGAAAGAAAGCATGGAAAGGATGCTCAGTTTTGTAGAAGAATCCAATCCTCCTCTTTGTCTTTGTCATATTGACGCAGTACAAGACAACTTCATTTTTACAAAAGAAGGGATAAAGATGATTGACTGGGAATATGCCGGTATGGCCGATCCGCTACTGGATATTGCTATGGGGGCGATTTATTCTTATATGAATTTCGATGAGGCGAAGGAATTCCTGGATGATTATTTCTGGGCTTCTAAAGAAGAAAAAGTAGAGAAGCCTGTACTTCTTCTTGGCAGGAGCAAAGAGAAATTGGACAAACTATTAATTGCCTACATGGGGCTTTCCGGGCTACTTTGGAGCTTGTGGTGCGCCTATAAGATGAAAAATGGACAGGAGTTTGGGGAATATAGCTTACGTATGTTCCGCTATTTTAAGGACGCAAAGAGGGTATTAAAAATTTTAGATATTAAAATATTTCTTAGGAAATCAAGATAATATCATAGAAACAATTCTTTTTATATTATTTTTATTTATTTTTACAAGAAAAATAGTATAGAATGAAGTTATTGCTAAAAAATATCAATTTTAAGGAGGAGTTCCATGGCAAAGACAATATTGGTAGGAGCTAATCACGCAGGTACAGCCTGTGCAAATACTATTTTATCTTATCCGAATCAGGAACTGACTATTTATGATCAGAACAGTAACATTTCCTTTTTAGGATGCGGAATGGCACTTTGGATCGGAGAGCAGATTCATTCCGGAGACGGTCTCTTTTATGCAAAACCCGAAAATTTTCTGGAGAAGGGTGCCAAGGTAAACATGGAGTCTCATGTTCTTTCTGTAGATTATGATAAGAAGACCGTAAAGGTGCAGTTAAAAGACGGAGAAGTGATAGAAGATCATTATGACAATCTGGTTTTTGCTACCGGCTCCATCCCAAACAGAATTCCGGTAAAGGGTTTTGACCTGGAGAATGTACAAATGGTTAAGCTTTATCAGAATGCTGCAGAGGTTATCGAGAAGCTGAAACACAAGGGAGAGTTTAAGAAGGTATGTGTGCTTGGCGGTGGATATATCGGTGTTGAGCTTGCAGAAGCTTTTCAGCGCCTTGGTTTGGAAGTAACCTTGATCGACATGGTGGATCGTATCCTGGCAGGTTATTTTGATGTACCGTTCTCGGATGAATTAAAAAACAGAATGGTAGAGCATGGCATTAAGCTGGCTTTGGGAGAAAAGGTAGAAGAATTCTTGGGAGAAGGCAAGGTATCCGGTGTAAAAACCGACAAGGGAGTTTATGATGCGGATATGGTAATCTGTGCAGTAGGCTTTAGACCCAATGCAAGCTTGGGAGCAGATCATTTAAAGCTGTATCAAAACGGTGCTTACCTTGTCAATAAGAAGCAGCAGACCAGTGATCCTTCTGTTTATGCCATCGGGGACTGCGCTTGCCTCTATGACAATGCTAGAGGAAGAGAAAACTATATTGCACTGGCAACCAATGCAGTGCGTTCCGGTGTTGTGGCAGCACACAATATCTGCGGAACTCCTGTAGAAAGTTTGGGAGTACAGGGCTCCAGTGCTTTGGGAATCTATGGCTATAAGCTGGCATGTACCGGACTTTCCCTGGCTGCCGCAGAGAAAGAGGGGATGTCAGTGTCCTATGAGGACTATGAGGACACACAGTTCCCTGCTTTCATGGAAGTAGAGAATCCGAAGGTAAAGATTCGTATTGTTTATAGAAATGACGACAAGAAGATTGTGGGATGTCAGCTGGGCTCCAGCTATGATGCGACGGCAATCATTCATTTCTTCTCCCTGGCGGTTCAGAAAGGCTTAACCATGGCAGAGCTTCCCTTGGTAGATCTCTTCTTTATGCCGCACTTTTAATCAGCCCTACAACTATGTGACCAGAGCGGGATTAAATTGGCTGAACAAAGAACTGGGATTAAAGGGTTAAATAAACGAGATTTTGTAGATAGTTAATAAAAATCGACCAATATTTTGAAAAAGCTTCCTTTCCAAGGGAAGCTTTTTTAGTAAAAAAATTCTTATAATTGTTAAGGAAAAGTAAGAGCTTAGTATAGAAATTGGAAACGAAGCTATGCTATAGTGTGAAAAAGAAAAAATGGGCAGTTTTCTAAGAGAAGAGAGCTGCTTTTTTGATAGCTTTTAACAAAATCCGCTTCAAAGGGGGAAGATTATGAATTTAGGAAAAAAATTAGGCTTGAAAGCCTTGGCCTTAGGGATTTGTGTGGCCAGCCTTTCGCTGACTGCATTTGCAGCAGGCTGGGGACAGCAGAACGGCAAATACTACTTCGTCGATCCGAAGACGGACCAGAAGGTTAGCGGAAAATGGATTCATACTTCCTCCGGATATTATTACATTGGTGCAGATACCTATATGGTAACGGGATGGAAGAAAATAAACAATGCCTGGCATTATTTCCGTCCGTCAGGCCTTATGGTTACCGGATGGAGAGAAATTGATAAGAGCTGGTATTATTTGAAATCAGACGGAACCATGCAGACCGGTTGGCTAAAGTTACAGAAGGACGGAAAGGATGTATGGTATTATCTGAAATCCTATGGTGCGATGGCGACCGGTTGGAGAAAAGTCGGGGATAAGTGGTACTATTTCCTCCCTGAAGACGGATCCCTGGTTATGCAGAAATGGTTTAAGATTGCTGATAAGTGGTATTACTTCGGAGCAGACGGCTCGATGCAGAGCGGATGGTTAAATTTAAACGGGGATTACTACTATCTTTCCGCATCGAACGGCAATATGGAAACAGGCTGGAAGACAGATACGGACGGCAACAAGTATTATATGGAACCGAGCAATGGAAAGATGTCTACGGGCTGGAAGCAGATTGAAAATACTTGGTATTACTTCATTGCAAACGGCAAGATGGTAAGAGGATGGCTGAGAGAGAAGAGTCATTACTACTATCTGGATGACGGAAAGATGCTGGTAAATACAACAGTAACGCTGGATGGCCGTTCCTTCAGCTTTAACGAGCATGGTGTATGTACTTCCGATACATCAAATTTGAACTTTACGGAAGCGGGAACACCCTCATCCCCTGCACAAAGCAATCAAGGAAATACGCAGGGACCGGGATCCGCAGGACCCGGAGGAAACAGTTCTACCAATCCTGGTACGCCAAACCCGGGAACACCTGACCCGAATGGAAACAGTAATCCGGGAACAGACGGACCAAGTGCACAGGGACCGTCCGGCAGTTCCAATGCGAACGGCGGATCGATTCAAGCAGGCAGTACAAACGGACCACAATAAAGAATTGAAGAGGGATTTTAAGCAGTACGGTGTGCTGCTTACATCCCTCTTTTTTATAAACTTTCAGAAGGATAATAACGCTTTTGCCCGCTTTATGTTATACTTTGCATGTTTATAAAGGAGGCCCTATGATTGATGATTATATTGAAGCGAAAAAGCTGGGGGACAGAGCATACAGAAATGCCTTGCTTTTTGGCGAGTCGCCCTACCTGGAAGCCTTGGATGACAAGTTGGACAAAGAGGAAATACAGGGAGAAAACAGACTGGGACTTCTCTGGAGATTCCTCTGAAAGACATTGTGGGAACTAAGACAAAGTCAAGGCAGCAGTCCTTTGCAAAGAATTTTATGCCTATTTTAAGACCCAATACGGAGTTTGCCAGTAAGTGGTCCGCTTTATATGACTCTGCACGTGAAGAGGGAATTCGAGAGCCGATTCTTGTTTATGAATATATGTATAAGTTTTATGTGCAGGAGGGAAATAAGCGCGTATCGGTCAGCCGGTATAACGGAGCGGTATCCATTCCTGCAACGGTCATCCGTATTTTGCCTAAAAGAACGGAGGAACGGGAGAACAAGCTGTACTATGAATTTGTGGATTTTTTTAAGTCGACCGGCCTATACGGTATTCATTTTTCGGAACTCGGTGCCTATGAGCGTTTTACGCAATTTTTAGGAATGAAAAGCGGAGAAGCTTGGCCCTCCGAGCTCTCTAAGGATGTCCGTGCCGCCTTCGCTCGTTTTTCCGACTTGTACTTCAGCATGGGAGGAAAGAAACTCGGTACAACTGCCGGGGATGCTTTTTTCCTTTATATTACGGTTTATGGTATGGAATCCATTTTGGATAACAATACGGAAAGTATTAAAGAGAATCTGGAAAAACTGTGGAACGAGTACAAGAAATCTGCCGGAGAGGTGGTTTTGGTACAGAATCCCGGAGAAGTGAAGAAAAATACAGGATTTCTGGATCTTTTTTCTACAGGGAATCTTTACGACGGAAAAAATCCTTTGCATATTGCTTTTTTATACGAAAGGACGGTGGAGAGCTCCAGTTGGGCTTACTCTCATGAACTGGGAAGAAATTATATTCAGGAAAAGTTTAAGGAGCAGGTGGAAAGCCGAAGCTGGGAAAACTGCAATACCGATGAGCGGGTGAAAGAAAAGATAAGGGAAGCGATAGCCTGGGGGGCGGACGTTATTTTCACTACCGCACCATTTATGGCGCAAGAAGGGGTAAAGCTTGCTATAGAGCACCCGGAAGTTTCTATATTGAACTGTTCGGTCAATACTTCTTATAATTCTATCCGTACCTATTATGGCAGGATGTATGAGGCGAAATTTTTGATGGGAGCACTGGCTGCTTCCATTACGGATGGAAATGACCTGGGCTATGTAGAGCAGTTTCCCCTATATGGAACGGTTTCGAATATCAATGCCTTTGCAATCGGTGCACAGTTTATTAACCCTTGGGCGAAAGTCCATCTTTCTTGGAGCGGAGTAGAGGGAGCAAGTTGGAAGGAAGAGTTCCGGGAAAAGGGAATCCGGACTATTTCCGGGCCGGAATTCACTAAGCCCTTTGAGCGCAGCCGAGACTTTGGGCTGTATATCAGCCGGGAAGGAGAGTCGAGCTTAAATATTGCAGCAGCAGTCTATAACTGGGGAAGATATTATGAAATCATCCTACGCTCCATTTTAGAAGGTTCCTATCATAGCAGTAGCCTTGCAAAGAGTCACAGTGCGCTAAATTATTACTATGGATTAAAGGAAGGAGTCATAGATGTGATTCTTTCCGCAAATTTGAATTATTCCTCTAAAAAGCTTCTTTCGATTTTAGAGAGAGAAATTGTGGAAGGAAGACTACGTCCCTTTGCGGGAGAAATCCACAGCCAAGAAGAAAAAATACAGGATGAGGGAGCCGATAGCCTCGAGATGGATGAAATCGTAGATATGCGTTGGCTTAATGACAATGTTTTAGGTGAGATCCCCCCCTTGGATTCTTTTACCAAAGAGTCTCGAGAGGCCATTCTTTCGGGAGGGTTCTTACTATGAAAATACTGTGTATAGCAGATGAAGAAAATAAGGGACTATGGGACCACTTTAAAAAAGAAAAGCTGGAAGGTATTGATTTGATTCTTTCTGCAGGAGATTTGAATCCGGATTACCTGCAGTTTTTGGTTACGATGGGAAAAGCGCCGGTTCTTTATGTCCATGGAAATCACGACGAATCCTATTCTTTCAAACCGCCTCTTGGCTGCGAGTGTATAGAAGATAAGGTCTATGATTTTAAGGGGTTAAGAATCCTCGGGCTGGGAGGAGCTCCATGGTACAAGCCCGGAAAATTCATGTTCACGGAAGAGAAGATGCGAAAAAGAGTGCAAAAGGTAAAGAAAGATATTTTCCTGAAAAACGGTTTCGATATCCTTCTTACCCACGCGCCGGTTCGAGGCTACGGTGATATGGATGATCCTGCTCATCGAGGATTTCTTGCTTTTGAGGAATTGTTACAGAAATACAGCCCCAAATATATGGTGCATGGTCATGTGCATGGAAATTACGGTTCCGCCTTTAAAAGGGAACTTTTGCACAGTACTGGGACAAAGATTATCAATGCCTATGATAAGGTGATTTTAAACCTGGAGGATAGGGAATATCCCAAAGAGGGGAAAACGGGTTCGTTCCTCTATGACTTATATAAGCAGGTGACTGCAAAAAAGGAGCAACGCAGATTTCATGATTGAGAATGATTGGCTTACGCATATTCAGGGAGAGTATAAAAAACCATATTACAAGAGCCTGTATGAAACAGTGCTTAGAGAATATAAGACGCAGGAGATTTATCCTCCGTCAAAAGAGATTTTTAAGGCTTATGAGCTGTGTCCCTATGAGAAACTCAAGGTTGTGATTCTGGGGCAGGATCCCTATCACGGAACGGGACAGGCACAGGGACTCAGCTTTTCTGTGAGAAAAGGAACCGCGCTTCCGCCATCTCTTCAAAATATATACAAGGAATTAAGCGATGATTTATCCTGTCCTGTTCCGAAGAATGGAGATTTAAGGCCTTGGGCAGAACAGGGTGTTCTTCTCTTAAATACGGTGCTCACAGTGCGCGCGCATCAGGCATTTTCCCACAGAGGAATCGGTTGGGAAGAATTTACGGATGCGACGATTGCCGCGATTGAGGAAAAAGAAGACCCTGTAGTGTATATTCTTTGGGGAAGCCCGGCGCAGAGTAAGAGGAAGATGATTCATCAGAAAAAAAGACTGATTCTTACAGCTCCGCATCCGAGCCCCTTAAGTGCCTACCGAGGATTCTTCGGTTCCAAACCGTTTTCCAAGTGCAATGCATACTTGGAAAAAGAAGGATTAAGTCCTATTGACTGGAGGATACCGGATTAGTTTTTAATTTGTATTTTTGCGCTTTTGGGAGTCCCGGATTTCTTTTCATTACTAAGTTTTCAAGAGGAAAGTTACTGCAATTTTTTGGTTTTTATAGGAAATACTAAAGGAGTTATATGAATATCGTTGAGTTTTTGAAGCTTATAGTTTTTTCTCTTGTGGAGGGTTTTACGGAGTGGCTCCCCATTTCTTCCACAGGGCATCTGATCCTTTTACAGGAAATTATTCCCTTGCAAGGGAGTAGAGAATTCTTTTTCCACCTTTGAAGTTTTGATTCAGCTGGCTGCTGTTATGGCAGTGGTACAACAGTTTGCCCTTCGTCTGTGGCCGCTTGGAAGACGAAAGAAAGGAAGTGGATTTTATCTGAAAGAGGACAAGGCAATCCTCATTGGGAAAATACTTCTGGCTTGTATTCCCGCTGCGGTTTTTGGATTGGCGTTGGATGATTTTCTCGACCAACACCTCTATAACGGTTTTGTTGTTTCTCTGATGCTGATTCTCTATGGTATTTTCTTTCTTCTTGTGGAGAAAAGGAATGAAAACAAGACTTTTCAGATTAACAGGGTAGAGGACTTATCCTGGACTCTTGCCTTTCAAATTGGACTTTTTCAGTGTTTGGCGCTGATTCCCGGTACATCTCGTTCCGGTGCGACCATTATCGGAGCAATGCTTTTATCGGTTGGAAGAGTTGCGGCAACCGAATTTTCCTTCTTCCTCAGTGTGCCGGTTATGGCAGGGGCCAGTCTTGTAAAGCTCATCAAGCATGGAGGAAATTTTACCGGTGCTGAGTGGTTTGCTCTCATTTTTGCCATGGTCTTAACGTATTTTGTCAGTATCTATTGTATCCGCTTTCTGCTGCGTTATATTCGAAATCATGATTTTAAAGTATTTGCCTACTACAGAATCATCTTTGGCGGAATAGTGCTGCTTTGGTTTGTGGTCTCCCGATTTCTCCTGTAAGAAAACTGTAATAGCACTGTAATAGAAAGAAGGTTGTACGGAGAATACCCATCCACTATCCTTATAAGGAAGTATGTAAGGTGCTTGCCTATTTACATAAATAACAGAAAAGAGGAGAGAAGATGAGGGGAAAAGGAATTATTTTGGGTCTCGCTATTTCCGTCTTGCTTGCCATGCAGAGCTTTGCGGCAACGGAAATCGGTTTGAACTTAAATTGGAAATATGCCGAAAACGCAAAAATCAATACGGGAAAGGCAATCTTGTACACTTCTGACAGTAAGAATCCGAAGAAAATTACCATTGCGGTAAATGCCGGTCACGGTACAAAGGGCGGAGAAAAAGTACGGACACTTTGCCACCCGGACGGAACGAGAAAAGTGACGGGAGGGACAAATGCTGCAGGGCTGACTACGGCACTCGCCGCGTCCTCCGGTATGACCTTTAAGGACGGTACAAAAGAAGCAACCGTTACCTTGCAGATGGGACATATTTTTGCCAAGAAATTATTGAATGCGGGCTATGATGTACTCTTAATCCGAAGTGAGGAAGATGTGCAGCTTGACAATGTGGCAAGAACGGTTTTGGCAAACAATAAGGCAGATGCGCATATTGCCTTACATTGGGATTCTACAGAAAAAGATAAGGGTGCATTCTTTATGTCTGTTCCCAATTCCTTAAAGAAGATGGAGCCGGTAGCTTCACATTGGGAAAGTCATGAGAAGCTGGGAGAAAGTCTTATTTCCGGATTAAGAGGAAGAGGAGTAAAGATTTTTTCCAAAGGCAGAATGGATATGGACTTGACGCAGACTTCCTATTCCACGATTCCTTCTGTGGATATTGAACTCGGTGACAAGGTTTCCGACCACAGTGAGAAGCAGTTGAATCTTTTAGGGGATGCTCTTGTAGACGGTGTCAACAAGTACTACGGTTTTACTTCATAAAATTTTTGAAGAGTCTTAAAGTTTTTTTAAGGCTCTTTTTCTTATGCTTTTCTAAATTATGCCGATATATGTTTTGGAATTTAGGAAGAGAAACTATGCGGGCTATGGAAACTGGGAAAAAGGTTTCTCGGAACGGGATGAGCTCAACCTGAATCCCCTTAACGGGTTAATTGATAACGAGATGCACAGGGATTGTGTAAAAATCTCGTTTTACAAGAGCTATGTCAAGGTGTAAATGTGTTTTGAAAGGATGAAAACCGCACCAAAGTGGCATTGCTTCAAATGGATAGAAAGGACTTTTCTTTCCGGGGCGGCCGTAAGGCCGTAGCGTCCGGGGATGGAAAAAGGGACTGTAGTATTACAGATAAATCCCTATCCCAAGAAGAAAGGTCTTTTTTCTTTTGGAAAAAGCATATTGTATTTCTGCTAACTCATCCTTGTATTTTCAAAAAAGCGTTTGTATACTAAGCCATGGTATCGCTAGAGCGCATGGTCTGTTATTCATAACGAGTATTGCTTGCAAAGTGCACGGTATTTTGTTTTACCAAGCATTACAGGCGAAGCCTGAGACATCTTATTTTAAGGGAAAAAGAGTCTATCCTATGGAGAAGGGTGAGGAAAGAGTATGAGCTATCTCTCAAGTTTATTTAGCCTTTTTGGCGGTCTGGGAATGTTTTTGTACGGTATGACCATCATGAGTGATGGGATGCAGAAGGCTGCCAGCTCAAAAATGTCAAAATTCTTAAATATAGTAACAGAAAACCGTGTAATGGCCGTTGTTTTGGGAGCGGGAATTACTGCCCTCGTGCAGTCTTCTTCTGCGACTACGGTCATGGTAGTCGGTTTTGTAAATGCCGGTATCTTAAACCTTTCTCAGTCTGTGGGAATCATTATGGGAGCCAATATCGGAACTACGATTACGGCATGGATGGTTTCTTTGACGCAAGTTTCCGGTTCGGCTCTCAGTCTTTTTAAGCCGGAGTTCTTTGCCCCCTTGCTTGTGGGATTTGGCGCGTTTCGTTTTCTTTTTGGAAAAAAAGGAAACGACGATCTTCTTGCGAACTTTTGTATTGGTGTAGGTTTGATTTTTATCGGTCTTGAATTTATGAGTTCCGCGGTATCTCCTTATGCGGATTCTCCTATTTTTTCGAAGGCCTTTCAGGTTATGGGTGGAAATCCCATCCTTGGCATTCTTGCCGGTGCGGTTGTTACGGGGCTTATTCAGTCATCGGCGGCTTCCGTATCCATTTTACAGACTCTTGCTTTATCCGGTGCAGTTCCCAGAGCTGCAGGTTTCTATATTACACTGGGACAGAATATCGGAACCTGCGTTACCGCAATGCTATCCTCTGCGGGTGCCTCCCGTACGGCAAAAAGAGCTGCTGCCATTCATCTGCTCTTTAACGTAAGTGGTGCCGTACTTTTTGGACTTATCATTTTCTTCCTGAGCCTTCCCTTTGCGAGTTTTTTTCAAGCTGATCTAAGTCCGGTGGAGATTTCCTTATTCCATACCATTTTTAACGTAAGCTGCACCATTGTGCTTTATCCTTTTGGAGATTTGCTGGTGAACCTTTCCGGAAAGCTTGTTCGGGAAAGCGTTATAGATAAAGAAAAAGCAGAGAACCCGAACCATTATACGGAAGTGGAGAAGAATCTGATTCAGCATCTCGACCTTCGTATTTTGGAGTCTCCCGCTATTGCTATTTCCGCAACAAAAACAGAGGTAGTCAATATGGCCAGAATTACAGCGGAAAATATTCGCCATGCCTCTGACATATTGCTCAATGAAAATACGGCGGAAATTCCGGAAGTATTTGCGAGAGAAACGATTATAGACAATATGCAAAAACTCCTTACGGACTATCTGATTCATATCGGAAATCTGTCTTTAAACGAGATGCAAAAGCTGGAAGTCACCAATATGTTTAACACGATTACGGATATAGAACGCGCGGCAGACCATGCAAACAATATTGCGGAACAGGCGAAGTATGCGGAGGAACACAATATTTCTTTCTCGGAAATCGGACAAGATGATTTACGAAAGATTTCCGATAAGGTTATGGAGTCCTTTGGCTCCAGTATTGATGCTTTTGAGAAGAATGATCTGGAAGCGGTTGTGCGTACGGCGCATTTGGAGGACCAGGTGGACGAGATGGAAGAAGATATGAGAGAAACCCATATTCTGCGTTTAAGTTCCGGAAAGTGTGTTCCTCAGGCAGGAGTTGTGTTCTTGGATGTGATTTCCGATTTGGAACGTATTTCCGACCACGCGGATAATATTGCCGGCTATGTTAAAGGCGATGATAAAAGAGATCTTTCAGTCGAAGCGAAAGTGATTTCGCTTCGACTTTTTCTATAAAGAAATGATAAAAGATAGATTGTGGTTTTTTAATTTTAAAGAAAGCAGCTCAATTTTCTTTTTTGGGATAAAAGCAGTGAAATTTTTAACAAATACGATTTTTTCCCTTGAAAAAAAAGGTTCCGTGCAATAGAATAGACGCTGTTATGTGATAGAAAGTTTCTTTTTAAGCTTTCTGGACCTGATTGAATTTTCAACTAATTTATCTAGGAGGATAAGGACTATGGCAGTTAAAGTAGCGATTAATGGATTTGGCCGTATCGGACGTTTGGCTTTCCGTCAGATGTTTGATCATGAAGGAACAGAAATTGTTGCCATCAACGATTTAACCGATCCTAAGATGCTTGCTCACCTTTTGAAATATGATTCTTCTCAGGGAAGATATAAGTATTGTGACAGCGTTGTAGCCGGCGATGATTTTATCGAGGTTAAGGGAAAGAAGATTAAGATTTACAAGGAGGCTGATGCTTCCAAGTTACCATGGGGAGAGCTTGCCGTAGATGTAGTTTTAGAGTGTACCGGTTTCTATACTTCCAAGGAGAAGTCCGAGGCACACATTAAGGCAGGTGCAAAGAAGGTTGTTATTTCCGCTCCGGCAGGAAATGATCTCCCGACCATTGTTTACAACGTTAACCATGAGATTTTAAAGGCGGAGGATAACATTATTTCCGCAGCATCCTGCACAACCAACTGCTTAGCTCCTATGGCTAAGGCATTAAATGATTTCGCTCCGATTCAGTCCGGAATCATGGCAACCATTCACGCTTACACAGGAGACCAGATGCTTCTTGACGGCCCGCACAGAAAGGGTGACTTAAGAAGAGCTCGTGCCGGCGCTGTGAATATCGTTCCGAACTCTACCGGTGCAGCAAAGGCTATCGGCCTTGTCATTCCGGAGTTAAACGGAAAGCTTATCGGATCCGCACAGAGAGTACCGGTTCCAACAGGTTCCACCACTCTGCTTTTCGCTGTAGTGAAGTCCTCCAAGGAAGTTACTAAGGAGACTATCAACGCTGCTATGAAAGCTGCTTCCGATCCTGAGACATACGGCTACACAGAGGATGAAGTAGTTTCCAGCGATATCGTGGGAATGACCTATGGCTCCCTCTTCGATGCTACCCAGACCATGGTTTCCAAGGTTTCTGATGACCTCTATGAAGTTCAGGTAGTTTCATGGTATGACAATGAGAACTCCTATACTTCTCAGATGGTTCGTACCATTAAGTATTTCGAGAAGTTTGTAAAGTAAGATCTTTTTAAACGGAAATACATATTGTGAAGTTTTGAGGGGAAGCCGCCGGGGTGTGTGCTCCGGCGGCTTTTTCCTTATAAGAATGTTATGCGAAGAACAGAATCGTTTGTTTTCCAATGAAAGGGGAATGATATGGCAGAATTAAATAAGAAATCGGTAGAGGACATTTCCGTAAAGGGAAAAAGAGTGCTTTGTCGTTGTGACTTCAACGTTCCTTTAAAGGAAGGAAAGATCACCGATGAAAACAGACTTGTAGCGGCACTTCCCACAATTAAGAAGCTTATTTCCGACGGAGGAAAGGTAATTCTTTGCTCTCACTTAGGAAAGCCGAAGGGAGAGCCGAAGCCGGAATTATCTCTGGCACCCGTGGCAAAGCGTCTTTCCGAGCTTTTGGGACAGCCCGTTCTTTTTGCCAAGGATGACAATGTAGTAGGAGAGAATGCAAAGAAAGCCGTTTCCGAGATGAAGGAAGGGGATGTTGTGCTCTTAGAGAATACCCGTTATAGAGCGGAGGAGACCAAGAACGGAGAGGCATTCTCCAAGGAGCTGGCTTCTCTTGCCGATGTTTTCGTAAATGATGCTTTCGGTACCGCACACAGAGCGCACTGCTCCAATGTAGGGGTAACCGAGTTCATCGATGGACCTGCTGTGGTTGGTTACCTTATGGAAAAAGAAATCCGTTTCCTCGGACAGGCGGTAGAGAATCCGGTTCGCCCCTTTGTGGCAATCCTTGGAGGAGCAAAGGTTTCCGATAAGCTTGCGGTAATCGACAATCTCTTAGAGAAGTGCAATACCTTAATTATCGGTGGCGGTATGGCATTTACCTTTGTAAAAGCACAGGGCTATGAAATCGGAAAGTCTTTGGTAGATGATGAAAAGCTCCAGTACTGTAAGGATATGCTTGCAAAAGCAAAAGAAAAGGGTTGTGAGATTTTACTTCCGGTAGACGCAGTTTGTGCGGCTTCCTTCCCGGATCCCATTGACGACAAGAATCTTCCGATTAAGACTGTGGACATCAATGCTATTCCTGCAGATATGCTGGGACTGGATATCGGGACCGAAGAGCCAGGAGCTTTTTGCCAATGCGGTAAAGAACGCTAAAACTGTGGTTTGGAACGGACCTATGGGTGTATTTGAGAACCCGGTTCTTGCACAGGGAACCATTGCGGTAGCAAAAGCCCTTGCAGAGACCGATGCAACAACCATTATCGGTGGCGGAGACAGTGCTGCGGCAGTAAATATCTTGGGATTCGGAGATAAGATGACCCACATTTCCACCGGTGGCGGTGCTTCTCTGGAATTCTTGGAGGGTAAGGAGCTTCCGGGTGTTGCCGCTGCAAACAATAAGTAAGTGCCGGTCGGTAATAGCTTGTAAAAGACCATATTTGGTCTAAAACTGAAGTCTAAGTAAGTGAAATATAGTTTGGAGAATAAAATGAGAAAAAAAATAATTGCGGGAAACTGGAAAATGAATATGACAATCACAGAGGCAAAGGCCCTTTGTGATACGCTGATTCCGATTTCCAATACAGATGAGGTGGATGTGGTGTTCTGTGTACCGTCCATTGATATTTCTACAGTGGTAGAAAAAGTAAAGGGAACAGCTATTTCCGTAGGAGCGGAGAACCTCTACTTTGAAGATAAGGGGGCATACACCGGAGAGATTTCCGCAGATATGCTGGTAGACGCCGGTGTAAAATATGTTATCATGGGACACTCTGAGAGAAGAGGATACTTCCATGAGACTGACGCCGATATCAATAAGAAGGCGAAGAAGGCCCTTGAAAAGGGTCTTACCCCGATTATCTGCTGTGGAGAAAGTCTTGAGCAGAGAGAAATGGGCATTTACTTCGAGTGGATTGCGATGCAGATTAAGGCGGCTTTTCAGGAGATTTCCGCTGCAGATGCTGCAAAGTCCGTGATTGCCTATGAGCCGATTTGGGCTATTGGAACCGGAAAAACGGCTACCGCAGAGCAGGCGGAAGAGGTTTGCGGCTATATTCGTAAGGTGATTGAAGAAGTTTACAACAAGGAGACTGCCGAGAAGATTCGTATTCAGTACGGCGGATCCATGAACAGCGGAAATTGCAAGGAACTTCTTTCCAAGCCGAATATTGACGGTGGTTTAATCGGTGGCGCTTCCTTAAAGGAAGAGTTTGCAAAGATTGTGCATTATAATGCGTAAGTTTCTACTTTATAAAAGTAGGATTAGAAAGTTATCTGAGCGAGGGATGCAGTAGAAAAATTGTATCCAAGTTAGTGAAAGAGGAGAAGAATGCTTGTGCCGATTTTCTTGGGCACAGGCATTTTTTAGCTTAGGTAATATCTGCCTCCTGATTTTGAATGCGGAAATAAACAACACAAAACAATTAAATATGTTAGAATTTCTGTGCAACAATAAATACAATATACAATATGCAAATAACTTGTGAAGCGTCTAAAGAATAAATTATAAGAGGGTATGCCGGAAAAATAGTAGGCAGAATAATAGTAGTGGAAGAAAAGCACTAGAAGAAAAGCACTAGAAGAAAAGTACTAGAAGAAAAGTACTAGAAGAGAAAGATTCAACTGAAAATGATTTGTAGTGAGGGAGAAAATATGAGTCAAAATACATTTTTACTGGAGGAAGCAAATCGATGTCTTCTTTGCAAGAATCCAAGATGCTCCAAGCATTGTCCGGTCAATACCTCTATTCCCGAAGTGATTGAACTGTATAAGCAGGGAGAGCTGAAGAAGGCGGGAGAGATATTATTTGAAAACAATCCGCTTTCCGCAATCTGTGCACTGGTCTGTGAGCATGAAAAGCAGTGTGAAGGAAACTGTATTCGCGGGATTAAAAGCGTTCCCATTCCGTTCTATAAGATGGAGGAAGAAATTTCCTTACAATATCTGGAGGAACTGCAGTTTGAAAAGGGAGCTGAGGATAAAGAACGAATCGCTGTAATCGGTGGAGGTCCTGCCGGAATGACCATCGCCCTTTTGTTGCAAAGAAAGGGGTACAAAGTCACCATTTTTGAATCTCGCAATCAAATCGGAGGGGTGCTTCGTTATGGTATCCCCGAGTATAGACTCCCCAAAAGAATTATTGATTTATTGGAAAAGCATCTTCTTGATCTTGGTGTGAAGATTCGTCCAAATATTTTGATTGGACCGGTACTGTCTTTAGACAAGCTTTTTGAAGACGGTTATGCGGCTGCTTTTATCGGAACAGGGGTATGGAATCCGAGAACTTTGGGAATTAAGGGTGAGAGCTTCGGCAATGTGCATTTTGCGATAGATTATCTGAAGTCTCCGGAGTTCTATTCTTTAGGAGAAAATGTGGCTGTTATCGGCGCAGGAAATGTGGCCATGGACGCAGCAAGAACTGCAAAACGAAATGGCTCTAAAGTGACTGTGATTTACCGTAAGGGGATGGAAAACATGACTGCCAGTAAGAAGGAAATAGCAGAGGCAGAAGAAGATGGCGTGGAATTCCTGCTTTATCATGCTCCGGTGGAAATTACAGATGAGGGTATCATTTTAAAGCATCAAGAAGAGGGGATTTTGGAGGAAGAAGTATTCTTTCCGGCAGACAGTATTATTGTAGCCATAAGTCAGAATCCCAGAGCGAATATTGTGTCCAATACGACGGAACTGGAAACCAATCACGCAGGGCTCCTCCTTGCCGATGAAAAAGGAAATACGACAAAAGAAGGAACCTTTGCATCCGGAGATGTGGTTACCGGGGCCAGAACTGTTGTAGAGGCGGTACACCAAGCTAAAATTGTGGCAGCAGAAATAGAAGAATATTGCGCAAAAAAAAGACTGTAGTAAGCTGTGATACGTAATAAGAGAGAAAGATAAAGAAACGGCAACATAAGAAAAGGTGCTGTAAAAACATCAAAATAATAAAGTGATTTTTGCAATATAGGTCTGAATGTGGGGTAGTCTGAGCCCGTCGGTACTTGCGAAAAACAAGAGAAACGCAGTTTTTCGCTTAGTATCCGTTACGTGGCGAAGCTAGCGAGAGCGTGCCCAAGTTCAGACCTATATTGCTTAGAAAAATATTTTGATTTTTTTACAGCCCCTTTTTGAATTCTTAGTAAGTGGCGCAGATGAAGCCTGAGAAATCTTGTTCTTTATTACTTCTCCCACGGAAGCTCCGGCTTTCCGAAATGTCCATAAGAAGAAACAAGATTGTAATCTACATTTAAAAGGTCCAAACGTTTGATGATTCCCTTCGGGGTCAGATCATAGCTGTCGAGGACGGAACGCCAGATATTTCCTGCCGGTTCTTTTTCCGTACCGAAGCAGTCCAAGTAAAGGGATACGGGCTCTGCCACACCGATTGCATAAGCAAGCTGTACTTCACAGCGATCGGCTCTACCGGAGGATACGATGTCACGAGCTACCTTTCTTGCCATATAAGCTGCGGAACGGTCTACCTTGGAGGGGTCCTTTCCGGAGAAGGCTCCGCCACCGTGATGTGCGGCTCCGCCGTAGGTATCCGCAATAATTTTTCTTCCGGTTAATCCGGAGTCGGCGAAGGAAGAACCTAAAACAAAGCGTCCGGTGGGATTTACGAGAACATGGAAGTCCGTGTTCAGATTCATTTCTTCTGCTGTTTCTTTCATGATTTTTTCAATGATATGGCGAACTTCCTGTAAGCTCACCGACTCACTGTGCTGGCTGGAAAGCAGGAAAGTATCGATTCTGTGCTCCTTATAGTCGAAGCTTACCTGTGCTTTTGCATCAGGCTTTAAGATAGAAAAATCATTTGCCAGATTGAATGCACGGAGTTTCTGGAGTGCTCGTGTAGAAAGAACGTAGGAGGGGGAGCATTTCCGCACTTTCCTTTGTTGCATAGCCGAACATCATACCTTGGTCACCTGCTCCGTCATTGTCTACTCCCATAGCAATGTCAGGTGACTGTGCGGAAATCAGTTCCTGTACCTTATAATTTTCCAGTTCTTTTAAGCCAATCTTGCGAAGAACACCCATGACAAGACTCTGATAATCCGGAATATAAGTGGAAGTAATTTCTCCCAAGATGATGATATCATAGTCCTTGATACATACTTCTGCCGCAATTCTTGCCTTCTTATCGTGTGCAAGAATATCGGTTACAATAGCATCACTGATTTGGTCACAAATTTTGTCCGGATGCCCGTTGGATACCTGTTCTGATGAAAATAACATATAAACTCCTTTCGTTGCCCTAAGGCAATAACATATTGAACGCTTTATGCGTGAGAATTATGGCAATTAAAAAAACCATTGGGCGAGGCCAATGGATCATATCAAAACTTATTGATCGAAACAGACGCTTCGCTCAGGTTAGCACCTTCCTTTTAAAGGGGTTGCTGCGGTTTCATCGCTCCTATGTAGCTCCACCGACTCTGAATAAGGTATTTAATTGTGAAAAGTATAGTAGCTAAAACAAAGTTTCTTGTCAATAAATTTTCGACAATTTTTAAAAATTAGATAAGAAGTAAATGGGAAACAAGTGGAAAGAATACATAATAATTAACTAAAGATATTAGAAAATTCTTTTGAATATCTTCATCTTTTCCTATAATATAAAGACTCTCTCCGTCCTGAAAAACGATAGTCCGGACCAAGGGAGACATTTACTTCCTCCTTGTTTTTTATAGCAATAATATTGACTTTGAATTTTTACGAACATCAATTTCCCCTATAGACATGCCAATCCAATCTTTTCGGTAGTTCTATTTCAAAAACAGAAAAATCCTTCCCTGACTTCAACATGATCCAGTACATTATCTGAACCGCATCGGATAGCAGTCAGGTTTCCCACTAATTTCTCCGGATAGACCACAGTGTCTGCACCATTTCGAAGTAGAAATTTTTCCTGTAAATCTCTTGCCGCACGAGATACTACCTTTTTGGCACCCAGTTCTTTCAAAAAAGAGGTAACCTCCAAAGAAGATAAAAAATCATTGCCGATGGCAACGATGCAGATATCAAAAATGAGGGATTCCGAGGGATTTCAAAAATTCCGGATTTGTGGCATCTCCGATTTCTGCATTGGTAACATAAGGAAGAGCAGCCTTTACTTTTTCCTCACTGCTGTCAATGCCCAAAACCTGAACCTGCATTTCGTTTAGTTTTTTTGCGATATGTAATCCGAAACGCCCTAATCCTACAATTAATATTTGTTTCATCTTTTCTCCTTTATCCTACAATTACATTTTCTTCCACAAGCCGTCCTTTGTGAGGATTGGCATTGGGAAAAACGGCATAAATTAAACAAAGCCCTCCCACTCTGCCGGTGTACATTAAAAATATCAGTAAAGCGTGGGAAACGGAACTTAATTTTGGAGTAATTCCCAGTGTGAGACCTACAGTGGCAATCGCACTGGCGGTTTCAAAGCTTGTGCTCAATAGAGGCAGGCCTTCATAAAGACTGATAAAAATAGCGGAAAGAATGCATAAGCCTAAATACATAAAGGCAATGGTTGTGGCATTTCGGATAACATCTCCGGGAATCGTTCTTCCATAGGCTTCCGTACGAGCGCTACCCTTAAAAATGGCTATAGAGGTTAGAAATAAAACGGAAATGGTAGTCAGTTTCATGCCTCCTCCGGTACTTCCCGGCGCAGCCCCAATCAGCATCAGAATAGTTTGCAGGAAAATGCCGCTGTCGGAAAACTCGGAAAAATCAACCGTATTAAAGCCCGCCGTTCTGGGGGTTACTGCAGTAAAAAGAGACGCAAGAATTCTATTTTTTATCGGCATCTCTCGAAACTCAATAAAAAAGTAGAAAAGAGCGGGAAAAAACACAATATAGAGACTTGTGATAAGAATCAGCTTAGTTTGCAAGCGATACCGGTGAAAATGGAGTTTCTTTTTCGCAATATCTTGCCAGGTTAGGAATCCCAAGCCTCCCAGAAGAATCAGACTCATAATACTGATATTCACAAGCGGATTTCCAACATAGTCTGAAAGAGAAGAAAAGGGTTCTTTGACCCCCATTAAATCAAAACCTGCATTACAAAAAGCAGACACAGAGTGGAAAATACTATACCATATTCCTCTATTTATACCGAATTCAGGAATAAACTGTGTAGAAAGGACTATGGCGAAGAAAAGTTCTGTCATTCCGGTCCACTTTAAAAGGAAAATCAACATTTTCATGATTCCGCCTTGAGAACTTATAGAAATGGAATTGGCCAAAGTATTTCTTTGTGAGTAATCGATTCGCTTTCCCGATAAGAGAATTATGGAGGTGACGGCAACTACCACGCCTAATCCACCGATCTGAATTAAAAGAAGGATAATCATTTGCCCAAACAAAGACCAATGACTTGCCGTATCATATACGATAAGTCCGGTCACGCAAGAGGCGGAGGTGGAGGTAAAGAGTGCATGTAAAAAAGGAGTATAGAGCCCTGTTTTACTGGAAATAGGAAGCATCAGTAAAAAAGATCCTATAAGAATCAGACCTGCAAAGCCTAAAATAATTTTTTGAAAATAATTAAAATGAAAGTGCTTCATTATAGAATAATATCCTCTTTTCATGCATTTTCTCTTGGTTTCTCGGTCTGAACAATAACTTTTACCATTATATAAAGTAGAAAGAAAAAAATAAAGCATTATCCCCCAAAGGTCCCACTATAAGACGAAGAAAAAATATGGAAGGTATAGACACTGTTCTTTTCATTTCATAGAAAATATGATACGCTAAGCAAGTGGTCATGCAGGACATGATACAAGTAGATGAAACAATAAAGGAGAGATTCTATGGGATTAGTAAGAGCTGCGGGTGCTGCTGTAAGCACCTTGATGGGCGACCAGTGGAGAGAGTATTAGTATTGCAGTTCGTTAGATAACGATACCCTGATTGTAAAAGGGGAGAAGAGAATCGGACCGAAGAGTTCCAATACAAAGGGCGCGGACAATATCATTTCCAACGGAGCCCTTATTGCGGTAAACGATGGTCAGTGTATGATTATTGTGGAACAGGGTGCTATTGTAGAAGTTTGCGCTGAACCCGGAGAGTTCGTATTTGACAGCTCTACAGAGCCGAGCATCTTCTACGGAGATTTGGGTGAAAACCTGGTAAACAGCTTCAAGACCTTTGTGAAGCGTTTTGCTTTTGGCGGAGATACGGCAAAGGATCAGAGAATCTACTATTTTAATACTAAAGAGATATTGGGAAATAAGTACGGTACAGCGAATCCCATTCCGTTCCGTGTATACGATAAGAATATTGATCTCGATATGGAAATAGCCCTTCGTGCACATGGAGAGTTTAGCTTCCGTATGATGGATCCCATTCTTTTCTATAAAAATATTGCGGGAAATGTGGAAAGCTCTTATAAGAAATCGGAGATAGAGTCTCAGCTTCGTTCAGAGCTCCTGACCAAATTGCAGCCCGCTTTTGCTCGCATTGCCGAGAGCGGTGTGCGGTATTATCAGATTACCGCGCATACAGATGAGCTTGGACAGATTTTGAATGATTTACTTTCCAAGAGCTGGGGAAAACATTACGGCTTGGAAATCACTGCATTCGGTATAAGTTCCGTTACTGCTCCTGAAGAAGATGTGGAGAAGATTAAAGAACTGCAGAAAAATGCTGTATTCCGGAATCCGACCATGGCGGCTGCAAACCTTACTTCCGCACAGGCAGATGCTATGCGTGCTGCGGCAAGTAATGAAAGTGCCGGTCCCATGATGGCCTTTGCAGGAATGAATATTGCCAACCAGGCAGGCGGCTTCAATGCCGGAAATCTCTATGCTATGGGGGCGAATCAAAACGGAGCACAGGGAAGTCCCGCAGGAAACAATGCCGCACCGGCAGGAAATTCCGCAACAACGGCTCCGGAGGCTGCGGCAGCCGCTATAGGCTGGACTTGTGCAAAGTGCGGACATGAGCACAATATTGGAAAGTTCTGTTCCGAGTGCGGTACAGCAAAGGAAGAGGATTGGACTTGTCCTGAGTGTGGACATACAGGAAACAAAGGGAAGTTCTGTTCCGAGTGTGGTCATAAAAAATAATATAGTTTATATTGCTCGGCAGAAATCATTTTGCCGGGCAATTTTGAAATATGGCAGAAATTTCTGCTTTATAATCAGGGAGGAATTGGCATTTATCGGGTTTAGTATAGGCAAGCAATAAAATACAGGAAAAGAAGAAGCAAAAGGGCTCATCGTATTTGTTCGGGAGGACGGATATGGAAGAAAGATTAGGCTGGCTTTCTCCGCTTGGAGAATTTTATGAAACGGCATGGGGAAAGCATGGAAAAGAGGCGGAATATATTTTGCAGGAAATCGGCTTGTATCGTTCGTTTTCTGCGCAGACTGTACTTGGGGCCGGGGATTTTTTAAGTGGAAGAGGATATTTGCTTTTACATAATCCCAGCAAAAAACAGCTTATGGTTACCCATCTTTGCCCGCTTAGTCACAAGCAAAAGGAATTTCTTTACGGCTATTTTTATGATTTGGGGAGAAAGACAGAAGCGGAAAAGTACTTAGAATGATATTAAATGCAAGTCGAGTATTCTGAAATATCCAGGGTTAAAAGTATTCTTTACTTTACGACAGAGGGAAAGAGGAGTAGAATTGGTGCTTATTGAAATCTTTATGGAAGCCGTTATATATACAGCTTGTTGTTTTATCTTTAAGGCGAGAGCTTATCATAAGTAAAAAGGGCTTCTGAACTGAAGGAGGAGAAAGATGGCACTGATAATTCCGGAACATTACGACCCTCGTCTTTCCGTGAGAGAGACGCAGGAGGCGATTAAGTATATTCGAGATACTTTTCAAAAGGAATTTGGGAAGGAAATGAACCTATCCCGTATTTCGGCCCCCTTATTTGTAGAGAAGAGCTCCGGCTTAAACGACAATTTAAGCGGTGTGGAAAGACCGGTTTCTTTTGATGTGGCTTGGAAGCCCGGGGAGACGGTGGAGGTTGTGCATTCTCTTGCGAAATGGAAAAGGCTTGCTTTAAAGCGCTATCAGTTTAAGGTAGGGGAAGGTCTCTATACCAATATGAATGCTATTCGTAGAGATGAAGAGCTTGACAACCTGCATAGCGTCTATGTAGACCAGTGGGATTGGGAGAGAGTGATTTCCAAAGAAGAGCGGAATGAAAAGACTCTTAGGGAAACGGTACAGAACATTTTCCGTATCATAAAGCATATGGAGCATGAGGTATGGTATAAGTATCCTGAGGCTGTAAAGAAGCTTCCGGAAGATATTTTCTTTATCGATTCCGAAGAGCTTTTACAGAAATATCCGAACTTAAGTTCTAAAGAGAGAGAGAATGCCATCTGTAAGGAGCATGGCTGTGTTTTCATTCAAAGAATAGGAGACAAGTTAAGTAACGGCGAGCCGCATGACGGAAGAGCACCGGATTATGACGATTGGGATTTAAATGGCGATATTTTATTCTGGTTTGATTCCCTGAATTGTGCCTTAGAGATTTCCTCCATGGGTATTCGTGTAAATGAGGAGTCCTTACGGAGACAGCTTGCACTTTCTCATAAAGAAGACAGAGCGACTCTTCCGTATCATAAGATGCTTTTGGAAGGAAAGCTTCCGCTCACGATTGGCGGCGGAATCGGACAGAGTAGACTCTGTATGTTGCTTCTTGACCGTGTGCATATTGGAGAGGTACAGGCCTCTATCTGGCCGGAAGAGATGCGAGAAGAGTGCGAAAAGCACAATATTATCTTGCTGTAACAGCTTCCTTTGCCAGAGCATCTGCTATTTCATTAAAATAAATACCTCTATGGGCTGGAACCTTGAAGAATTCCAGCCTTATTTTTTTCTCTGCATTCTGCATAAAGTCGTGGTATTCTTTGGTCTTTTCTTTGTTGCACTTCCATTCTCCCTTTACCCAGGAAGAAATCCCCTGATAGTCATGGAAAATGGTAAGAGAAGATAAGTTCTTTTCTATTGCAAGCTCTACAGCACGTCTGGCTCCGAGGATTTCCCCGGAGACATTCCGCATCTCTGCATAGGTTTTATCAGCACCAAAGTCTTTATGCTTAGAAAGTTTTTCCCTCTCTTTCCATAAAAAACCACGCCATAGCCGTAGACCTTCGTATCCTTTTTGGAAGCTGCCGTCTACAAAGGCAAGGGCGTCTGTATTAAAACTCTCCGAAATAATCTGCTCTGCCTGTTCCTCTTCGGAACTTTCCCCCTCACACTTTACAAGGGAGCTTATCTGCATTTCTTTATTTAAGACGGGAATGTCCGCTTCTATTTCTTTTTCTATAGGAAAAGAACTTCCTGTAAGAAGATATTTTTCAGCCTCTTCCCGCGTTTTCCATTTTTTATAAATCGCACCGGGGAAGCCATGAACCTGCTTTTTGCAATCATCCCAATTTAAATAGATTCCGGGCTTTCTTCCTACCTTTACGGTATAATAGTTTTCCACGATACCCTCCTATATTTGAATTCCACAATAGCTTTCAGCTTCGGATTGTAGAAGAAGCTTTACTGCATTATACTATAGGCTGTTGAAATGGGTAAAGAAGCGGAGGCAAGGGATGAAAAAAAAGATAAAAGCAGTTTTTTTTGATCTGGACGGAACACTGGTAAATACATTTCGCCAGCGAAGAAACCATGGATTTAACGATGGAGCATTTTGAATTAGAGGGAGTGAGCCTTGAAGAGACCGGTGTTTTTGTAGGAACAGGTTACAAAAAGTTTGTAGAAAAAGCCTTGGCAAAGAATGCCGATAAAAAATACAGAGAAGCGGAAAAGTGGGAAGAAAGGGACAGAGAGAGCTATGGACCTCGACATGAGGGAGATGAAATCATGGGGCCTCTAGTGATGAGGTCTGCGAATATATGCTCCATTTTCCCGAAAAATTCTACCTATCAGGCGGAAGCCTATCCCGGAATAAAGGAATGTATTGCAGCATTAAAAGAAAAGGGAATCGCAGTTGTCTGCATCACGAATAAGTCAAAAGAAGTTGCGGAGGGCGTACTTTCTTCCGTTTTTCCTGCAAATAGCTTTTCCTTATTATAGGAGACGACGGAGAGATGCCTTAAAAGCCGGATATAGGCACCACTTTTAAAGGCTTCAAAAGAATTGATATTGGGTGGAAGAAGCCGTTATGAGTGGGAGATACAAAAGACGGATTTGATGCGGCCAAAATGCACAAATGAGCAGTATCGGTTGTCTCTACGGTTTCCGTGATAAGAAGGAACTGGTAGAACATGAGGGCAGATATCTTGTTGAGGATGGATTTGCCCTCCTTCGTGTATTAGAGGAAGAATATCAACTCGGATTATTTCAAGTAAATTTGTGAAAGAAGAATGAAGTTTGGAAGATAGGGTTAGCGTATGCTTACTTATCGTGCTATAATACCGATTGTTTGAAAATGATGAAAATATGCTATGGAAAGTGCTTTATGCAGCTTTTAAGCAATATAAGAGGAGGAACTATGACACAGATAGATATTATTTCCGGTTTCTTGGGTGCAGGAAAAACCACATTTATACAGAAACTTTTACAAGAGTCCTTAAAGGGAGAAAATGTTGTTCTGATTGAAAATGAGCTTTGGAGAAATCGGCATTGACAGCGGGTTTCAAAGAATTCCGAATCGAAAATCCGGAAAATGAATCAGGGCTGCATCTGCTGCTCTTTGGCTGGAGATTTTTGAGGGACTTCTTTAAAAGAGGTGATTGAGACTTATAAGTCGGATCGTATCCTCATGTGAGCCGTCCGGAGTAGGGAAGCTTTCCGATATCCTTTCTGCCGTAAAGACAGTATCGGCAAATCTTCCGGTGCATCTGGACGGAGCGGTGTGCGTGGTGGATTCCACGAAGGCTAAGCTCTATAACAAGAACTTCGGAGAGTTTTTTGATGATCAGATACGTTATGCGACAAGCATTGTATTGTCCAGAACGGACATTGCAAAAGAAGAAAAGGTAGAGGAAGCCATTCGAGATTGTTCATGCGAAACTGAAAGCCAATCTTAGTCACTACAAGGCACGTAAAAGAACTGACTGCGAGAAACTTCTCGACATCATCGGCAGAGAGGAAAAATCTGGAGAAGCACTTCTTCAGGAGGTGAAAGAGAAGGCGCATCATCGCCATGAGCATGAGCATCACCATGAGCATGAGCATCATCACGAGCATCATTTTGGAAATGAAGAAGAGCAATGCTGCTGTTGTTGTGGCGGAGCTTATGACGATGAGGATGAATACGAGGAAGAGGAATGCCATTGTCATGAGCATCACCACGAGCATGAGCATCATCATGAGCATCACCACGAACATGATCATCACCACGACGAACATTGCGGTTGTCATCATGATCATGATGAAGAGGATGGGCATTGTCACTGCCATGAAGAGGATCATCATCACCATCATCATGGGGATCATTGCAGTTGCGGGCATGACCACGATGCGGATGAGGTTTTCGACAGCATCGGGCTGGAGGTATTTAAGAGAGTATCTCGTGCAAAGTTGGAAGAGATTCTGGAAGAAATGGCGGAAGGCTCAGCTTACGGCGGTATTGTCCGTGCGAAGGGAATGCTGCAGTTGGAAGACGGTAAGTGGGTAAACTTTGATTTGGTGCCGGAGCAGGTGGAAATCCGTGATGGAGAGGCGGAAAATATCGGAAAAATTTTAGTAGTCATAGGTACTGAACTGGAAAAAGAGAAGATTACATTGTTTACAGCATATATATCAATATGGGTGGATAATTATCAGGAGAGGGAATTCGGTATTTTTGATTAACGGATTCCTGGAGAGTGAAAAACCAGCTTTATTCCAATACACCACGAACCAGGACTATTTTTAAGACAGAGGGAATACGCTCTATTACTCTGTGAAGAGGGAGAAAAGGAGTATGATCCGATTGAACTCGCAAAAGCTGAATACAACGCCCATCTGCATGAAAGAAATTACAGATTTTCTAGCTGATAAGTTACAAAAACTAGCCGATCAGTATAAGCCTGAAAGAATTCTAATCGAATGGAACGGGATGTGGAATCAGGATGATCTCTATAATGGTCCGATGAGTGAAGCGGTACTTGCTAAGCAGCAGAATCGAGAGCCCAAGTATAGCGTTTCCATGCCGAAGGATTGGTTTCTTTATCAGGTCATTACGATTGTGGACGGAAGTACCTTGAAAATGTATCTTTCCAATATGCGTTCCTTCCTCGGGCAAATGCTTCGTAATGCGGAGCTCTGCATTGTAAATCGTTGTGACAATTTGTCTAACGAAGACATGGTGGAGTATCGTCGGAAGCTCCGTGCAATGGGACAAAATGCCATGATCATGCTGGAAGATAAGGATGGAGAAATACCGCAGTCCGCTCTTCCGGAAGAGCTTCCCTATGATATTAGTCAGGATAAAATTGCCATTTCCGATAATGATTACGGAACTTGGTTTTTAGACTGCATGGATAATCCGGAGCGATATCTTGGAAAAGAGCTTAGCTTTACGGCAATGGTTTTAAAGAGAAAAAATATGCCGGAGAATGAGTTTATTCCCGGAAGAATGGCTATGACTTGTTGTGCGCAGGATATGAGCTTTTTGGGTCTCGATCTCGTAAGATGGGTGATAGCTTTTTCCGCTTTTTCTGCAAGAGATTGGGTCAAGGTCAAGGTTAGCTCACTTTAGAAGAAAAGAGAAGAGTACCACGAGTCGGACCGGTACCGCAATTGGTGGATATAGCGAGAACCGGAGAAATATCTGAACCGGTTAGTTTTTAAGTAAAATGTAATTATAAAAACTTAGCTTGTGTTTTTAAGAAATAATGTAGAAAGTATTGTTAAATTCGGTTGCTTTATGTATAATCTACGGGTGTTGCTGAAATGCAGTGAGTCCTCAAGGGAGATTGCGTTTTATATTGTTTGGATTCTTCTTTAGAGTAAAATGGAAGATTTCAGACACTTTGTCATTTTGGAGGGAAAAATGGAAAACTATATTGGAGCATTACTGGCAGTTGGAGGAATACTTCTTTTCTTTGTTTTGGCGATTTTGATTGCCCTTTATGTAATTGAGTCTTTGGCTCTTTATACACTTGCAAAGAACAACGGGCAGCAGGATAAGGCGATTTTAGCTTGGATTCCTTTTGTGAACCAAGGATTTTACGGTTTCTTAGCCGGCGATCAGAATATATTCGGAACAAATGTGCAGGGAATCATTTTGGGAATTTTGATGATTATCTTCCCGATTGTTACCGCAAGGGTAGGCGGTTTCTTATTTTATATTGTGGCTATCTGCGGTATCACTGTAGCATATTTCACTTTGAACGGACTTTATAAGAAGATGAACCATTCCGGCGATCCTACTGTTGTTGCAGTAGTATGTGCTATTATTCCCTTGGTTCGTATCATTTATGTATTTATTCATAGAAATGATATCTTTGAAGAAGAGGCTGTAGTTGTAGAGTAAGTTATATCCTGCAATTTAGCTTATTATTGATCTGCTTAGAAAAATATTTAAAGAGACATTGGGCTATGTTATTCTTATGCTTGAAGAGAATTTACGGGTGTAAGATAGACTTGCCCGATGTTTTTTTCTTTGTGGTTTTTGTTTTCATAAACAATGCGGTCTATGCGGATAATATAGCTTGATAAAGAGTTTAATTTGTAAGCTTCATATAAGTTTAATTAGGTTTTTGGGAGGGAAAATGAATACAGGAGCAGTTGATCAAATTGAAAATGAGATTCGTGTCTGGAGTTTTCAGAATTTTGGAAATGGTATTGCTTTAGGCATCAGCCGTTTTATGGGAAAGCTCTTCTTTGCACTTTTGGTTTTCCTTATTGGGAGATATTGTATTCGAAAGCTGATTTCCTTTCTTCCAAAATCCCGTATTTGTGAGAAAATCAATCCGACAGTTCGTCCCTTTGCCATAAAGGCGATACGTTTTGTTCTTTACTTCTTTTTGGGAATGAGCTGTATCAGCATTATGGGGATTCCGATGGCTTCCCTTATCACGGTGCTGGCTTCTGCGGGTGTTGCAGTCGGTCTTGCTATGCTGGGTTCTTTATCGAACCTTGCAGGAGGTATCATGCTTCTTCTTTTTCGTCCATTTCAGGTACATGATTATATCAAAAGCGGAACAGATGAAGGTCATGCAAAGAGGTCAGCATATTCTACACCATTATCCTCTCACCCGATAATAAAAAAATTTCCATTCCAAACGGAAACCTGATGAACAGCAATATCATTAATTTTAGCTCTGAAGCGCTTCGCAGAGTTGATTTGGTATTTTCGGTAGCAAGAGAAGAGGATCCGGAGAGGGTGGAAAAGGCATTAAAAGCTGCAGTAGAAGGGGACAATCGAATCCTGCATAAACCGGAGCCCTTTTTTGGGATTTCGGAGGTGAAAAATGATGCCTTAAACTTTGCTATCCGTGTATGGGTGGAGAGTAAAAGATACTGGGATGTTTATAATACCCTGAATAAGAGGGTGATACTTGAGTTTTATCGGGAAAACATTAGCATTCCGAATATGAAGTTAAAAACAGTTTCGGACTCCATAGAGGAAACGGAACAGACGATACTCTCTTAGAGGATAAAAGTATTTTCCCTTCTCTCGTTCTCTGTTATACTGTCCTTTGTATAAGAGAATCCGGGAAGGTTTTTCTTAAGATTAGGAGGTTGAAATGGAAGAGAAAGATATAAGGGCTCGCTTACAGATGGCAAAGGGTCTTCACGATAGTGTTTTGTCATTTTCCGACCATCGGGATCAGGAGCATTTAAATCAGGTTTTTGCTGCGATGGAAGAGCTGGTTTCTAAGGCCGGCGGTCTGCTTCTTGCGGCAGATCCAGCCGGGGAAAAGGAGGGACAGCAGCAGATTACACTTAGGTTCTTAAAATCGGAAGACGGAAAGAACTATGCAGCTGTATTTACCGATGAAGAGGAAAAGCCGGGAGACGGAGAGGAACAAAATTGAAATGCTCTTCTTCTTCCTGCCGGAGAAATTCTGAATATTGTAGCCAATCATCCTACGGCAGACGGGCTGGTTATCAACCCCTTCAGTAACAGCTTCATTATGTTAAAGGAAGCTGTGCAGGCTCTGCAGAATAAGATGCGTTCCGACAATGTTGAAGAACGATTAAAGGGCAGTATCGGCATTACACAAGCTATCTCTCTCTACTATGAGGAGCAGAAGAAATATACCGATAAGGAGATGCCGGAGGAGGAGAGAAGAGCCGGTATTGAAAAAGTACTGCAGGGATTCTTACAGGGTATGGAAAGAAATGCCCAGCTTCTTGCGGCTATCGTTCCGCCTGATAAGAAAGAGGGAGAAACGATGGAAGGGCAGGTTCTGTTCAACCATTTAACGACCAGTGACGGAAGAGATGCCATGGCGATATTTACTTCCGGAGAAGAAGTTCGAAAGAATAAAGAAGCTACGGCGGCCATTGCCATGCCCATTTTAGAAGTTTTAAAGGCTGCAGTACATATCTCGGAGCAGGGCAAGCTGGACGGCATGATTATCAACCCCTGGTCACAATCCTTTTTCTTAAGCCTTCACCTGATTAAATGGTTACCTGATGCCGGGAGAAAGAAGAGAGAGTTTAGGAAAATGAAGAAAAGAAGAGCTTAACAAAAGAGCTTTCCGAAAATATGATTTTCTCTTCCCTGATTGGGGGAAGCCTCGGTCTTGCGAAGGAAAGAGGACTTATCGAAAAGGCACCGTTTAAGGCAGATGCTTTTTCCTTAAGACCGAGTATAAACAGTATTTTACTTTCCGAATTTCATAGCTTGAATGCGGAGAAGCGTTTGCACTTTCCGGATATCATGGAGAAAATGTATGACTGGAAGTCCAAAGGAGTTTATCTTCTGGAGGGAAAAGAGGAAGACAGTATGAGAGGCGATTGAAGCGGCAATCATGCGGTATGCAACCGGAAAGAAACCGGAAGAACTTGGTTCTGATATGTCTGATGATTCCGTGCTTTGCCGTATTTTACCCTTCTCCCTTCTTCTTTGCAGAAGACTTCATCAGTTTAGCGACTTGGACAGGGCAATGCTGCATGACGGGGCAAGACTGACTCACAAGAGTCCGGAAGCTCTTCTTATGACGGAGCTGTATTCCTATATTTTACGAAATCTGGTTCTGCATATCGGTGGTGATGGTCTGGAAGAAGAGCTTTCCGCAGCGGCATCCTATGTTGGTCTCTTCTATGAAGAGGAAGAGGCGGAGGATGAGGAAGAAGCAAGAATGAATGAGGAGGCAAAGGCACTGCATCGTGAAGATGTACGGGATTACGACCGTGTGGCTGCCGAGTATACTCGTCTTCTCCCCTTTATGAATATAGAAGAAATAAAGAATAAAAAGGAAGAAGAACTTGTTTTGGACGGTAGTGCGGAGAAGAGTCTTTACGCTGCAGTTTGGACTTTACTGCATACGACATCCTATCAGGAAGCGGTAGAAAAAGCGGTAGAGCTTTCCGGAGGAAAGAATCTGCCGATTCTTGTTTCTACTTTAGCAGCAGCTCACTACGGCTATGCTTCAATTCCGAAGGATTGGAAGGAGAATCTTGCCGGAAAGGAAGAGGGCCTATGAGCTTGCCAGAGAATGGCAGGCAAGATGGCTGGATTAATCATTAAATGCGCAGCTATCTTATATATAGATTCCTGTATAGTCATCAAAGGGCCGTAAAAATTTTTGATTTTTACAGCCCCTTTGACTTTTCAGCCCAACTATTCTTATTGTTTTATAGAAAAATTGAATAAGCAGATGCTTTTATAAAAGATTAGTACCTTTGGTTGAAAAGTCACTTTGTTTTTATTAGTATTTTCATGGAATACATAGGAAAAATATAAAGGAGCATGAAGATGAAAACGAAGTATGGAAAGTTGATAGGAAAACTGTTTGTTTTTTGTGCAGTTTTAGTATGTCTTTTAGGAAGCGGTACAGTGTATGCGGAAGAGAAGCTGGAAGCTACTTTTATCTTAAATACGGAGAAGGATGATAGTAAGGAACCGGTTATGTCTTCCCTCTCCTTCATTCTGGAGGACAACGAAGGAAACAAGGAGGAGTATGTATCTGAGAACAGTATGTTAGTGGTAGAACTCCTTTCTGACAGGAGCTATATTCTCAGCTTGAAAGCAAATCAGGAATACACTATGTCGGAAGTAAAATTCAGGAATAATGGTGAATATCCGACTGATTTAGAGACGGAAGAACCTGTAGTAGAATTATTTCTGCAAAAAAAAGATATTGTGGAAGATAAGCAAGAAGAAAAGAATGAAGAAATAGCGGACAATATTACAATTTATACCATTAAGGATGGGAAAGCCTTAACAGGATCTGCCGTTAGACTTTTCCAATATGACGGTAAGATTCCTACTGTGCTTCGCAGTGTAATAACTGATGCTGAGGGAAAATATGTTTTTTCCGGTTTTCAAGCATTAACAAAATACGAAATTCGTATGGAAAATCGTGGATTAAAATTTGACCAAGAAAGTATCATTTTTCAAACAGATAAGGATGGGAAAGTAAATAAAATAGCCGGAAGGCCGATTCAAAATAAAGACGATGCAGTAATTCGCTTTACAGCTTATGAAAAAAATTCTGCAGCACTTCCTACAACAGATGTTTACTTTATGGTTGTGGATAAGGACACAGGAAAATTTGTATCGGATGTAGAATTAACGGCAAATATCCTTTCTCCCAACTTAAGCTCTTATAAGAATGTAAAGTCCGATTCCAAGGGAATGGTCAATTTCAAACTTGAAGGAGAGGAAGGGGGGAAGCTCTACTCTGTATGTGTTTCGAAAAATGCACAGTTTCTATGGAAGTTTGAGCCTGATCAAATCATTATTTCTGTAGATAAAGAAGGGGATGTTAGCATAGACGACGATATTGACCCGATATTTTATGTAAAAAAAGAAGACAGACTTTACTTAAGAGAGGATTTGAAAAATGCAATTTCTGATGCAAGAACATATTTGGCAGAGAATAAATTTTCCAATGCAGAGGCACAAAAAAGTCTGGAAATCGTACTTATCGAGGCGCAGAAAGAGTTAGATAAGCCGGAAACAATTCCCTATTATGTAGAGGGATTTATTCAATCTGTGAAAGAAGCGAAAACGAATTTGGAACAATACCTGGTAAAAGAAGAAAAGAAGATAGAGGAAGAGAAGAAAGAAGAAAAGGAAATACAGAAAGAAAAGGTAACAGAGAAGCCTGAGCAAACAGAGGAGGGAACGGGAAGGCAAGGCACAGAAAGAACTTCCGGTAATGCAGGAAGAATAATAGCATTCTCTGCCAAAGGACAGGTTTTGGGGGCAGATCGAGGAACGACTTCCGGTGAATGGCTTAAGGATGATAAGGGCTGGTGGTTTAAGAGAGTAGACGAAAACTACCCGAAGAACGCATGGAGTTATTTAAGTTCCGGAAACAGCTTGGCATGGTACTTCTTTAATGAAATGGGGTATATGAAGACCGGTTGGCACTTTTCTGACGGAAAATGGTATTTCCTTGGTACAGTATCCGACGGAACGCTTGGCGCAATGAAGACCGGCTGGTACTTGGATCCGACAAGCCATTACTGGTATTACTTAAATCCAAAAGACGGTGCAATGCTTAGCGGTTGGCAGGAAATCAACGGCAAGTGGTACTACTTAAATGAAGGCGACTCTCGCCCCTTTGGTGCCATGTTACAAAATGAAGTAACTGCAGACGGCCACAGAGTGGATGAGAGCGGTGCAAGAGTAGGATCAAGAGAGTAAAGAGGCGGCTTTTACTCTAATTTTATAGATGTAGTTGTTAATCTGGCACGCCTTTCATTTCATGTGATTCGTATTTTAGAGAATCGCTTGAGGAGGACTAAAAATCGATGTTATATAAAAATTTAAAATCAATTACAGCACTCGTTTTTCATTTTCTGTGTGAATTCCGCTCAGCTTTCCATCGGAGATATGAAGCACCGCTTTAGTTTGATCGAATTCCACAGCATCAATGTGCTCATCCGGTTTATTCTTCTCATCCTCGACAATAGGCTTTTTCTTCTTTTTTTCCTCAATAACCAATTGCATTGAACGCATTTTCAAGGCCAGATGAAACATCTTCGGGTCTTTTTCTCTCAGATACTTTAGATCTTTTTCATGTACCGCTTTTCCGGATCCGTATGCAATTGTGATTTTTAAAATATTGAGTAAAGTTTTTGACTCCTCATCGGAAGACTTTAATTCCTCTTTGGCATTTGCCATATCTTTCAAAATCTGCGCATAGCGTTCTACCAGCTCATTAAAAGCTTTGATGTTTTTAGCAGTCTTTTTAAGCCAAGACTTATCCTCATCACTTAGGATGATTTTCTGATTTTTGACTTGAATGTATCCGTCTTCTGCAATCTTTAATAAATCTTCCGGATCTTCCAGCTTTAACTTAAAATTACCCGACGTTTTCTCTTCTCTTAGCATAGCAAAATAGGCGGAATTAATCTGCACGGATTCTCCCTCATCCTTTATGCCTTCCGCATTAGCCTTTTCCATGAATGCTTTGTACTTCCCGCTTATTTCCAATTGATCATTTTTTAGCAGACGAAATTCGGCAGTTTTTCTTTCTCCGTCTACTGTAAAGCTATGAATCTGCCTTTCTACCTGCTTGAAGGAAGTATACGTATTTCCTGATACTCTGTTCATTCCCATTTTAAGCACCTCTTTATCTATCTATACTTTTATTTATATCGTCAAACTCGGCTTAGTTTATAATTATTGTATTAAAGGAGAAAAATACTGTTCCCTTTTGCATCTAAAACCTCATAAAGGATAAATAATGCTTACCGACTGCAAGTTGACCTTTATGAAACAAGAGAGCAGTATGATGTCTTAAATGATTCTGCCAATTAAAAAATATGAGCCATATCAAAATATGAGCCATATCAAAATTTTTCTCTTGACGAATGAGGGAAATGGATTATACTACAATACAAGACTTGAATATAAGACTTGAATAAACAAGTCTTAATAAAAAGGAGGAAGAGAGTATGAACGGAAAAGCAAAAAGCGGTGCCTTACTGGGAGCGGCATTCCTTATGGCAACTTCGGCAATCGGGCCGGGAATTTTGACACAGACGGCTAAGTTTACAGGAGATTTTCAGGCGAGTTTCGGCTTTGTTATCCTGATTTCCGTTATTCTTTCCGCGATTGCACAGTTAAATATCTGGCGAGTGCTTTGTGTAAGCGGAATGAGAGGACAAGATGTCGGAAACCGTTTGCTTCCGGGGCTTGGATACTTCATTTCCTTTCTGATTGTTCTTGGCGGGTTGGTCTTTAATATTGGAAATGTTGGCGGAGGCGCTCTCGGTATTCAAACTACCTTGGGGATTCCGGTACAGATTTCCTACTTTATTGCAGGGGGACTGGCCGTACTCGTTTTTCTATCAAAAGATGCTAAGGGGATTATGGATAAGCTCGTAAAGATTCTGGGCGGTATCATGATAGTGGTTATCCTTGTAGTAATTTTCATTGTAAAGCCTCCTGTTGCGACAGCGGTAAAGAACAGTTTTGTTCCGGATGCGAAGCTCGGCACATTGGTTCCGGCTATCTTGACACTCCTTGGTGGCACGGTTGGCGGATACATCACCTTTGCCGGTGCACACAGACTGATTGATGCCGGTGTTACCGGAGAAGGCAAGCTTAAGGATATTCAGTACTCTGCCGTTATGGGGATGATTGTGGCAGCGATTGTGCGTATTCTCTTATTCCTTGCGGTGCTCGGTGTAGTGGTAAAAGGTGTGGCTTTGGATGCGGGAAATCCGGCAGCGGATGCTTTCTTCCAGGGGGCAGGAGAAATCGGAAGACGCTTCTCCGGACTGGTGCTTACCTGTGCGGCTATTACATCCATCATCGGCGCGGCCTATACTTCTGTCAGCTTCTTAAAGACCTTCTCTCCAAAGATAGCGGAGAAGGAAAATCTTTGGACTATCGCCTTTATCGTGATTTCCACCTTCGTTATGGCCTTTCTCGGAAAGCCGGCAACCCTCCTTGTTTTGGCAGGGGCTTTAAACGGACTGATCTTACCGGTAACCCTTGGGGTTTGTCTTGTAGCTTCACAGAATAAGAAGATTGTGGGAGAGAACTATAAGCATCCGAAGCCCCTTCTTATCTTGGGAATCGTAGTTGTTGTACTGGCAGCCTATGTTGGTGTTCGTTCTCTTTCGGCTTTGAAATTATTCTAAAAGATTTGCAATTATCGTAAAAGATTGAAACCATATTTTGCTGAAATGATTTTGAGTTTGATACTGAGTGCCGTACGCAATGCGTACGGCAGCTCTGTTTATCTTCATAACGAAAGTGCTCAGGGGAAATCACATATATGGGACAGTGTAAGATTTTACTTATCAAAAGCAAGCTGCAAAGACGGCAAGACATTATTTTATATAGAAGGAAAAATATGGAAAAGGTAAGAGTGGTTGCGGCAGGGGACTCCGCGATCCTGATTCTTTTTAAACAGGAAATCAGCGAAGAGGTGAACCGTCGAATCAGTGCTACGGTACAGCTGATAAAGATGCAACAGATTGAAGGCATTGTGGATATGATTCCGGCCTATGCCTCCTTCTTGTGGAGTACAACTCTGCAGTAATCGCTATGAGGAATTATATAAGAGACTGCATTCCATTGTGAAAATGGATACACAGGTCGAGAGTCTCGAAAAAAAGATTTGGGAGATTCCTGTCTGCTACGGCGGAGAATTCGGACCGGATCTTGATTTTGTTGCGGAAAATTCCGGCTATTCCGTGGAAGAAGTGATTGAAAGACATTCCCGGGATGCGTATCTCATTTATATGCTCGGTTTTCTGCCGGGCTTTACCTACCTCGGGGGCTTGGAGGAAAAGCTTCACACCAAGCGACTCGATAATCCGAGACTCTGTATTCCGGCGGGATCTGTCGGGATTGGAGGCTCTCAGACCGGGGTATATCCCGTGGATTCTCCCGGCGGTTGGCGCTTAATCGGAAAGACGCCGGTAAAGATGTATGACCCGACTAAGCCTGATCCGATCCTCACAAGAGCCGGAGAATACATTCGTTTCTGCCCCATTTCCCTTAAGGAATATCGGGAGATAGAAGAGGCGGTAGCGAAGGATGAGTATGAAGTAAAGTGGTATAAGGGGGAGTAAAATGGGATTTCGAGTAATTAAAGGAGGACTTCTTACCACGGTGCAGGACTTAGGGCGAACCGGATTTCAGGCGCAGGGCTTTAATGTAAACGGCGTCATGGATAGAAGAGCCTTCCGTATTGCAAACCTCCTACTGGACAATCCGGAAAATGAGGCGGTTTTAGAGTGTACTTTAATCGGGCCTACACTGGAGTTTACTGCTCCCATGATTATTTCCATAACGGGAGGGGACTTCCGTCCGGAGTTAAATGACGAGAAGATCCCTATGTATACCGCAATTTATGTTGCGGAAGGGGATGTCTTAAAAATCGGCTCCGCAAGAACCGGGAGAACCTGCTATATCGCCTTTTCCAATTATCTGAAGGTGCCCGTTGTGATGGGTTCCCGTTCCACTAACTTGAAATGTCAAATAGGGGGCTTTAAGGGAAGAAAGCTGGAGGACGGCGATTTTATTGAGACCCGTATTAACAGAAGAATTTACCTTTCGAGCTTTCTCTCAAGAACGCTTCCGCTCAAAGAATATGAGGAAGATAAGGTGAAGATTCGCGTGGTCATGGGACCGGAGGAAGAGATATTTTCCAAAAAGGGAATCCGGAGCTTCCCAGAAACGGAGTTTACGGTCGGTGCGGAATTTGACCGCATGGGGATGCGTCTGGAGGGAAGCTTTATCGAAACAAAGCGCGGTTCGGATATTATTTCCGACGGTATTGCCCTCGGCTCCATACAGGTGCCTTCCCACGGAAAACCGATTATCCTTCTTGCGGATCGGCAGACAACCGGAGGATATGGAAAGATAGCGACAGTCATTTCCGTGGATTTACCGAAGCTTGTACAGAGGCGAATGGACGATAAGATTCGTTTCGAGGCAGTGAGTGTGCAGGAAGCACAGCAGCTTATGCTACAGGAGGAACGAGAGCTGCAGGAGATGCGAAAGGCAATCCATAAGCCCTGTAAGGAAGTGCTCGAATGCAGATTGGCTGCAAAGAGATTATCCATGCTGTTCGGATAGGACAGCTTTACGATAAGGAGAGTAGAATGTTGGATTTAGAAAAGTTAGAAGGACTGGTGAAGATTATGGAGGGCTCTACCTTAAACACCATGTCCATTAAAGACGGCGATTTTAAGATTATGATGAGTAAGCTGGATAATCCTCCCATTGTTGCAGGGAAGCGGAGTGGTAAGCAGCATCAGTGCAGTCAGCAGTGACAGCAGTGCAAGCAATTCTTCTACGGATAATGCCGAGGAGGAAAATGAAGTGCATATCACCAGTCCGATTGTGGGAACCTTTTATTCCGCTAAGGGCCCGACTATTCCTGCCTTTGTAAAGGTAGGAGATACCGTAAAGGCCGGGGATACCGTCTGCATCCTCGGAAGCCATGAAGATGATGAATGAAATCACGGCGGATTTCGACTGTGAAATCGAAGCGGTACTGGTTTCGAACGAGCAGAAGGTGGAATACGGACAGCCTTTATTCCGTGTGAGAAAGCTGTAAGAGCGCTGAGCTTACGCTTTGGCGTGAGAAGACAAAGCCTTAAATTTTAGTATCAGAAGGCGGAGCTTGCGTTTTAGTTTCAGAAGGCAGCGGAAAACGTGAGAAAGTGTGAGAAGGCGCTGAAAGGAAACAGACTTAGTCTGTTCTACAGCTTTAAAGGAGGAAAAGGTGTTTAAACGAGTTTTAGTGGCAAATCGAGGAGAGATTGCGGTTCGGGTCATCCGTGCGCTTCGTGCTCTTTCCGTGTCCTCCGTTGCGGTTTACTCCAAGGAGGATCAGGACGCGCTCCATAGTCGTCTTGCGGACGAAAGAGTGTGTATCGGAGAGGGCTCGGCAAGAAACTCCTATTTGAATATGGATACGATTTTAACCGTGGCGAAGAATATGGGCTGTGATGCCATTCATCCCGGCTACGGTTTTCTTTCGTAAAATGCGGGCTTTGCTAAAAAATGCGAAGAAAACGGCATCGTCTTTATCGGGCCGACTGCTGAGTGATTGACTCCATGGGAAAATAAATCGCAGGCAGAGCGAAGATGCGGGAAGCCGGTGCTGGCAGTGGTTCCGGTTCCTTCATCCGTTCTCTGCGATGTGAAGGGGAGGCCTTAGAGAAGCCAAGAAAATGGGCTTTCCGTGTCATGATTACAGCAAGCTCCGGGCGGCGGAAAGGGAATGCGAGTGCTTTCGAGAGGAGGACTTTGAAAAGGACTTTCCTCACTGCGCAAAAAGAGAGTCTGCGAAATGCTTTTTCGGATGATGCAATGTATCTGGAAAAGTTGATTTTAGAGCCTCGTCATGTCGAGGTACAGATTATGGGGGATAATTTCGGAAATGTTGTTGCCCTCGAGAAAGAGACTGCTCCATACAGAGAAATCACCAGAAGCTTGTCGAGGAATCTCCCTCCGATTGTCAGTGCAGAAACGAGAAAGAAGATGATGGAGGCTGCCGTCAAGGCTGCAAAAAGTCCGTGCAGTACACCGGAGCAGGAACCATTGAATTCATCATGGATAGAGCGTGAGTTCTATTTTATGGAAATGAATCACCATGATCCAGTGTGGAGCACGGCGTTGCGGAGCTGCTTACAAATACAGACCTTGTCATGGAACAGATTCACATTGCGGCAGGAGAGCCCTTAAGCCTTAAACAGGAAGAGATTCCCTTCCTTGGACACAGCATAGAGTGCAGAATCAATGCGGAAATTCCGGAGAAAAACTTTATGCCCAGTCCCGGTAAAATCACGGCGCTTCACCTTCCCGGCGGAAACGGGGTGCGTGTCGATACTCGCATTGTACACCGGTCTACACATTCTGATGGAGTACGACTCCATGATTGCCAAGGTTCTGGTGCTGGGACGATCGAGAATGAGGCGATCCGGAAAATGAAGGTCGCCCTCGAGGAAATGCTGGTCCTCGGTGTGGAGACGAATCTCGATTTTCAATATAGATTATGCAGTCTGAGGCTTTCCGGGAGGAAAGTCGATACCGGTTTCGTAGAGCGTTTTAGCTTTCGGGAAAGTAGGAGAAGATGAAGGTTGACGTTAAATGCAGATGGTGAGAGTCCTACGGAAGATACTACCTGGGACTCGATGAGGAGCTGATTCCGCTTATTTCTTCGGCAAATATTGCCTGCGGCTTTCATGCGCGTGAGATCCCGTCTGTGCTGGAAAAGACAGTCGGAATCTGTGAGAAAGGCGGGAACCGCAATCGGTGCACACCAGGGTCTTTCCGGATTTGCAGGGCTTCGGCAGAAGAAATATGAACTTAAGCGTGAAAAGAAGTGAAGGCGATGATGCTCTACCAGATCGGGGCGGTAGATGCTTTTTGCATAAAAACGGCGGAAAGCTTCAGCATGTGAAAACCGCACGGTGCCCTCTACAATATGGCGGTGAAAGGAGGAAAGCCTTGCAAAAAGCCATTTGCGAAGCGGTTCTGGAATACGATGAAAGAGCCTCATTATTCTTGCACAAAGCTCAGGCGCCTTTTATAAAGAGGCTGTGAAGCTGGTCTTCCTGTTCGTGCGGAGGTCTTTATGGATAGAGCCATGAAGAGGACGGCAGCCTTGTGGCAAGAAGCAAGGAAGGGGCGATGATTACCGATGAAAACCTCGCGCCATTGAGCGTGTGTCTCCATGATTTTAAAAGGGAAGAGTGCAATAAGTGGGACAAAGAAATCCCGCATACAGGCTGGACTCCGTCTGCGTCCACGGGGACGGAGAGAGAAGGCCTCCTTTTGTGAGAAGCTTTGAGGTGACCCTAACGGAAAACGGAGTGAGATAAGGATGCTTAAAGGGTAGGAGAAAATAGAAAAATAGGGAGTGTAGGCATTTAAAAAGCTAATGCATGCAACTCTCTTTTTTAAAGAAATTTTAAATCTGATATACCTATAATTTCCATTTGATTTTTCCGGATAAAGTCTCTTAATTATTTTGTAAAACCTAAATTAAGTGCAAAATGAGGAGTACGAGAAAGATTTTTGGAAAAAGACTGGGAATAGAAATTATGTTGGAAGATATTAACTTTGAAGATAGACTCTCTTACGCACATCGAGTCTTATACATTTAAATCATCCAAACCTATGGTGTAGAGGATTATTATTATTCCAAAAGAGCAAGTTCATTTATCAAAACTAAGAAAACAACATAAACAAATTGAAAAAATATTGAATCTGCATTGTGCTTTCTATCTGAGAGCAGGAAATTTATATTCCATAAATACGATGATTTCGGAAGGGATTCCTTTCTTTATAGAAAATAGGGAGATATACCTGCCTTTTTTAAGGATTTTGCTGCAAGCAAATTCTGAAAGAGAGATAAAACCGATTCAGCGTTTATCCTACCTATGTCAAAATTAATTACGGCAATATATGAGGATTGGAATGAAATAAATGTTAGCAAAACAGCGGAAAAACTCGAAATCACGAAGATGTCTGCTTCAAGATGTTTTGATGAAATCGAATTTTTAGAGATGCCGATTCTCGGCTTAAAGGGCAGGTCACGTGTTATCAATATACCTGAGGATAAAAAAGCTCTATGGGAAGAACTTAAGAATTTTATGAGAACGCCTGTGATATCTACGTTTTATTTTGCTGATGATTTGCAACTTCCAATCAAAGGTGGGATGTCAGCATTGGCAGAATATTCCAATATAGAAGATAACGCTTATCCAAGCTACATTGTGGCAAAAAGGATATGAATAGATCAGATAATAGACCTATTTCCGGAAAGATAGATATGCCGGGATCTATGGTACAGGAGCTTGGATATATGCTTTTTTATAAAGCCGGAAATATAATGGATCCTTTGTCTCTTCAGCTTTCTTTATCAGAGGAAGAAAAAGAGGATTATAGAATCGGAAAAGCGGTTAAAGAAATGTTGAGGAATATGTATGGTGACGGGCTGTTAAGTTTAGAGATTATTTTGCAGGGCATTATACAGGCAGTTATGTTCTTATAGGAGGCGCTGCCTGTGACATCTTGTTTACGGAAAATGCTTCAGATTTTCGCGCTACCAGAGATTTGGATGTGGTTTTAATAGTAGAAGCATTATCTGTGGATTTTGTCGAGAAATTATGGGATTTTATTAAAGATGGAGATTATAGACATATTAGCGGAAGCACAGGAAAACCGCAGTTTTATCGATTTGATAAACCTCAAGTCGAAGGATTTCCCAAAATGATAGAACTCTTTTCCAGAATGAATTTTGAACTTAGAGAACAGAATGGAATTACGCCTATACATATTGAGGAGGATATTTCCAGTTTATCTGCTATTCTTTTGGACGATGATTATTATCAGGCTCTTTTGGATGGAAGAGTTGAAGAAAGTGGTTATTCCGTCTTGAGACCGGAGTATTTGATTTTATTTAAGGCAAAGGCATACCTTGACTTGAGTTCTAGAAAATTACATGGAGAGAGGATTGACTCCTTCGATATAAAGAAGCATAAAAATGATGTGTTAAGATTAGCGGTAGAAATGGCTTTAAATCCGATTAAGGAGTTACCGTTGTCAGTTTACAAGGATATAGGCTTTTTTATTTCAAAATTAAAAGAGGATGAATTTGATGATAATAGTTTGAAGACATATAGAGTAACTACAGAGCAAGTGATTCATAGACTTAAAAGTATCTTTAATGTATAAGAAATAGTTCATGTGGAAAGGAAATAAAACTATGGAATTACTGGATTACTTACAATGGAGAAATGATGTACCTTTGTCCGTTTCCCCCTTTAATGAGGTGGACAATGTCATCTTTTCTTATCTTTCCTATATTGATTTTCGAGATTTGAAGGAGGACTGGAACGGCTTCTTTGATTTAAAAGAGCTTTTTCAAGATTTTTGTGAAAAGCATTCTTTGGAAGAAATCCAGACCACAGGAGAGTTTACGGAGCGAGCTCCCCTCTTACTGCAAGAAATGATGGCAGGGGAACGCTTTTCTGCTACCAAGGTCGGTTATTATGCGGAAGACTTTGACAAGGATAAGGTGAAGCAATTTGCTGCACTTGTCTTTCTCTTGCCTGACGGCAGAAATTATATTTCTTTCCGCGGAACGGATAAGACCATTACCGGCTGGAAAGAAGATTTTCTCATGAGCTGCCAATCGGAAACCGCAGGCGCTAAAGAAGCAGTAGCGTATTTTAACAAGATTGCTCCCGTTTTGGAGGGAGAGCTTATCTTGGGGGGACACTCGAAAGGTGGAAACTTTGCCATGTATGCAGCTGCTTTTTGTGAGGCAGAGTACAAGGAACGCATTATGCAAGTTTATAATAATGACGGCCCCGGCTTTCGAGAGGAAGTGATTCAGTCTCCGGAATTTCAGGAGCTTTTACCGAAAATTATTACTATTGCGCCACAAAGCTCCATTATCGGGCAACTCTTATCTAATCCCGCAAAGCAACATGTGATTCACAGTACGGCAAAGGGCATTTTGCAGCATGACGCCATGACTTGGGAGGCGGAAAAAGATAGGCTTGTCTCCTCTGAACTGGATGAACTTAGTCACTGATACAAAAAACCACCTTGGGAAGCTGGCTGGAAAGTATGGATGATGAAACCAGAGAATCCCTTTGTACACAACCGCATTTTTCCCTGATTGAAAAGTACAAAGTCGGAGACCTTTATAGAGTTTTCTGGGAAATTTAATGAAAAACATGGAAACCATCTGGAAAAGAGATGGGAAGCTTCCGAAGAGAAGAAAAAGAAATCATGAATGCTTTTAAGCAATTTGATGGAGAGCAGTAAGTAGCCGCCGTTTCAACACATGAAAGACGGCGGACAGGCGGTGATCAACCAAACTACAAAGCAGCGGGCAGGCGCTGCTTAGCCAAATGAAAACCGGTGGTCATGCGGCCATTCATCAAGTTTTGGGAAAGACAAAGGAGGAAGGAGAGCAGGTGTAGAGGATTTATGATATAGTCTACAATTCTTCCCATCTTATTGAGCTGCGGGTCGATAAAGCGATCCTTCAACTCAAAAGAACTCAACTAATTCTTCTTTCTCGATAAGCAAATAATAGTAGACTATTTTCAATCCATTTTTTAGATCAGCTTTCTATATCCTCCTGTCCTGTAAAATTGTCAGTTTTCCAAAGGGAATATACGGAAACCATAGCCAATCCACGCTCGTCAGATCTATATCTGCCATGCGGGCGTGGGGACAGGCTGACGGAGGACAGCACTTCATGCTGTTTTTCGGGCGGCAAGTCCAAAAGGATAGACGACAGAGTCATCGCAAGTGTAGTGCCCTCGATGGAACGAAGTGATGAAACATTCTCGGTCGGGCAGTTTTTATTTGTTACTCTTTTGTATCGTAAAGCAATTCTGCCCGTAAAAGTAAGTGAAATGTCCATTTGAACTAAAATCTTCTGTTTCTGAGATGAGATAAATAACCAGAATACAATGGCATTGATTATACCCATATAATTCATCTACAATTTCAAAGCTATAGTTTTGTATTTCTTTATAAAGTGTTCCAGTTCTAATTTCTCACCATTGAATTTTCCATAGTTTCCCATTGCTCTGCAACATCACGCTGGTAAAAATCAAAATCCACACCTTCGATTGTGATGTTTCCCTCGACCTGTTCAAAAGGTTCTGTAAGTTTTTTATATCCGTCCTCAAATTCAAGTACTATTGTTTGAGCTTGCATTATAATCTTTTTGACCCGCATATCATGTAGACTATATGGAATGGGCGGATTGTGTTTATATTCTGTCCTCATGAGACCTCCCCGTCAAATTCCGATTTGTTGCACAATTTTCATATTTAAATTATACAATAAAAACTTGTGAACAACGGCACTTTTTTACTCCATCCTGCCCGGAAATAAGCTTGCAAAACCAAGATGTAAAATGTAGATTTACATCATGGTTTTTTCTTTTCTGATGAGTCCTGTCAGAGAGATGGCGTAGTTCATTCTAAAGCGCTGTTATAACAAAGCCTAGACTTTACTATTGGACATTATTAAACGTATTTTTGATGGAGGATCTATGCAGGTATCAACCAAATTTACCATTGCCTTACACATTTTAATTGCGGTGAAATACTTTGAAGAAGAATACAAGCTCACCAGTGATTTTCTCTCTGCCAGTATCGGCAGTAACCCGGTGATTATTCGAAACATCATGTCTCAGCTTCGAGAGGCGGGAATGATAGAAATCAAACGCGGGCCGGGAGGAATGCACATTACCAGAGATTTAAAGGATATTTCTTTTTTAGACATTTATCAGGCGGTGGAAACCAGCGGTCAGGGAGAGCTTTTCAACTTTCATGAGAAGCCAAACCCAAACTGCCCCGTGGGGAAAAATATTCATAGGATTTTGGATGAGAGCCTTCTTGCAGTGCAGAAAAAGTTTGAAGAAGAACTGAAAGAGCATTCCGTGGCAGAGGTGTATGAGAGGATGGATAAAGCATAAAAATGTCCCCCGGAATCGAAAAATATTCTCCCTTTTCTTTCTTTTTAAATCTTTTAGAATGAAAGAAGAGGGATATTTTAGATTGTGAAAAAGAGGCGAATATGGGGAACAGTTTGGTTCAAATGAAAAATATTGCCAAGTCTTTTTCCGGCACCAAGGTTTTGAAGGGCGTGAATCTGGAATTAGGCCATGGAGAGATTTTGGCGCTCTTAGGAGAGAACGGTGCAGGAAAATCCACTTTAATGAAGATTCTCAGTGGAATCTACAGTAAAGACAGCGGAGAAATCTATTTAGACGGAGAGCTTTGCCATTTTCAAAATCCGAAAGAAGCACAGAATAAGGGCGTTGCCATCATCCACCAGGAAATGAATCTGTGTAACGATTTAAGCGTGAGTGAAAATATCTTCTTGGGTAGAGAAGTGATGGATGGGTTAAGACTGAATCATAAAAAGATGGATGAGGAGGCCCAGAAGATTTTGGATGATTTGGGCATCAGCATGAAGTCTACGGAGTTAGCGGGGGACCTGAAGGTATCGGAACAACAGATGGTGGAGATAGCCAAGGCTCTTTCTCAAGATGCCAAGATTCTCATCATGGATGAGCCGACATCCGCCTTAAGCAGAAAGGAAATTGAGGACCTTTTCCGGGTAATTCGAAAGCTAAGAGATGAGGGTAGAGGAATTATCTATATTTCTCATAGGTTGGATGAGCTTCGGGCGATTGCGGACAAGGTCAGTATATTACGAGACGGAGAAAATGTTATCTCCGGAGACTTAAAGGATTTTTCCATTGATGACATTATCCGACACATGGTGGGAAGAGAAATTCAGGACAAATTTCCTCGAATTCTTTGCGAAAAGGGAAAAGAAATCCTTAGGGTAGAGAGTTTAAATGCCGGCCCCAAGGTAAGAGATATTTCTTTTAGCCTTTATGAAGGAGAAATCCTTGGAATTGCGGGGCTGATGGGAGCGGGAAGAACGGAGACGACCAGAGCGCTTTTCGGGGTGGATGAAAAGACTTCCGGGAAAATCTACCTTTTTGGAGAGGAAGTCAAAACAAATACACCTAAGGATAGCATAGAGCTCGGTATGGCTTTAATTCCGGAAGACAGAAGAAAAGACGGACTTTGTACGGATTTAAGCATACGAGAGAATATATCCCTCCCTAATCTGGACAGCATGAAAAATTCTTTAGGAGTTCTATCTAAGGACTTAGAGTTGAAAATTAGTGAGGATACCATAAAAAGCTTGAATGTTAAAGCTAAGGACCGGGAAATGATTTCCAAGAATCTTTCCGGAGGAAATCAACAGAAGGTGGTTTTAGGCAAATGGTTGGTAAGAAATCCTAAGGTAATCCTTTTTGATGAACCCACTAGAGGAATCGATATCGGAGCCAAGGTGGAAATTTATCAAATTATGAATGAACTGAAGAAGAAGGGGGTAGGTGTTCTTTTTATTTCTTCGGAAATGGAAGAAGTGCTGGGAATGTCCGATCGAATCTTGATATTCTGTGATGGGAGAATCACAGGGGAATTAAGTCGGGAAGAGGCAAATCAGGAAAATATTTTGAAGTTGGCAACAAGGTATGAAGAAAAGGTATAAGCGAGGTAATCAGTTACGAAGAAAAGGGCTTAGCTAAGAAAAGCGGGAGTATCAGGCTTGAAAAATATCTGTTTTGCGGGGAGTGAAAATGAAAAACAAAGTAAAAGAAATACTGAGAATCAGAGGAATGAGAGGAGCAATTACTGCTTTTGTGGGGCTAGTAATTATTTACGTTGTTTTCGGATGTATCAATGACAAGGTCTTTTCTTTACAAAACAACTTAAATCTTCTTCGTTCCATGGCAAAGTATTTACTCATCGGAATCGGACAAAGCTTTGTCATGATTACCGGGAACATTGACTTATCCATTGGTTCCGTGGTGGGAATGAGTGCCATGGTGACTGCAAGCTTGATGACAAGAGGAGTGCCCATTGTGGTAGCTCTGTTGGTCAGCCTCCTGATTGGTCTTATTATCGGATATGTGAACGGAGAATTGGTAGGAAAGTTCCAGATGCCTCCTTTTATTGCCACCCTGGGAACCATGTTTGTGGCAAGAGGCATTGCTTATCTGGTCAACGGAAATCGAAATACGGATAACATTGCCAGCATCTTAGGAAAGGATCAAGGTAAATTTTTTCAGGATGCCTTTTACTACGGAAAGATTCTGGGCATCTATACGACCTTCTGGATTGCCTTTTTGATTTTCCTGATTTTCAGTTTTATCTTAGGGAAAACCAAACTGGGAAGGCATATCTATGCTGTTGGCTCCAATAAAGAAGCTTCCAGATTATCCGGTGTGGATATTGTTTCCGTAATCAAGAAAACTTACCTGATTTCCGCGTTTTGCTCTGTGATTGTAGGATTTATCCTCTGCGCACAGGCCGGAATGGGAAATATGGAAGCCGGAAATATGTACGAAATGTATGGTGTTGCCGCCAGTGTAATCGGAGGAGTATCTCCTCTTGGAGGCTCCGGCCTCTTACTGGGAACCTTTCAGGGAGCACTGCTTTGGCAGACTTTGGAAAATGGTTTAAACATGGTGGGGGCTCAGGTAGGTATTCAGCGAATTGTAATCGGTGTAATTGTGGTACTGGCAGTACTCATGGATGTCTTAGTTCGAAACGGAAATTTGTTTTCCAAAAAGAATAAGCAGTAAGTGAGGATTGCTATAATATAGAAAGAGAGGAAAACATTATGAAAAAGAAACTTATTTTGCTTGCTGCACTTTTATCCGCTGCAATGCTCTTTGGCTGTACTTCAGATAAGCAGGATGCTAAAGACACTACTGCGGCAGTGACGGAAGGAACTACAGCGGCAGGAGAGGAAAAGGCTACGGAGGAAAAGGCGGAGAACAGTGGAGAGACAACAGTAAAGGCTGATAAGCCTTATAAACTGGCTCTTATTACTATGGATTCTCTTGACCAGCACTGGGTTACCTTAAATGAAGGGGCTCAGGCGGAAGCAAAGCTCGTTGGCGTGGAAGTAAAGTTTATGTCTCCGGATACCAAGGATGACTCCAAGCAGATTGAGTGTGTAAACAATGCCGTTGCAGGCGGCGTGGACGGAATTATGATAGCAGCAAACGGACCGGATGCCATTTCTGCTTCTTTAAAGGAAGCACAAGCACAGGGAATCAAGATTGTTTATGTGGATTCTCCTGCCAATGTAGATGCTGAAGCAAGCTTTGCCACCAACAACAAGCAGGGTGGAAAGACTGCAGGAGAAGAAATGAGAAAAGCTTTGGAAGCACAGGGGGTTATAGAAGGAACTATCGGTATTATCAGTACCAATGCTTCTACCCAGTCCACAGTAGACCGTGACAGTGGCTTCAGAGAGGCTTTTGAAGGCTCCAAGTTCACTATCGAAGAGACACAATACTGTGACGGAGATGCTGCGAAGGCACAGACCATTGCAGAAAACTTTATTACCAAGGGCGTAGTAGGAATCTTTGGTGCAAACGAAGGCTCTACTGTAGGAACAGGAAATGCAATTAAGGCTTCCGGCGATAGCAAGATTATCGGTGTAGGTTTTGATAAGTCTGACAATATTAAGAGCTTAATTCAGGATGGATATCTTCTTTGCACAATGGCACAGAATCCGGATGTCATGGGTAAGATGGGTGTGGATGCATTAGTAGAATCTTTGAATGGAAAAGACTTAAAGGGCGAGACTGTGGATACCGGTGTATCTGTTTTAAATAAGGATAAGCTTAAGTAAGCTTTAACAAAAGAAATAGGAAGGCGGCTTTTAGAATAATCTGAAGCCGCTTTTCTTGCATGAATTGAAGAAAAAAGAGGGACGCATGGAGAGATATTATTTAGGATTTGATTTAGGAGGAACAAAATCTGCTGTCATTTTGGGAAGAGATGCGGGAGGTCCCATAGAAATTTTGAAAAGGGAGGAAATTCCTACTTTTCAGGGAAACAGAAGTCCTTTGGAAACGATAGAATGCCTCTGCAAGATAGGAGAAGACTTCCTTTTAGAAAAAAATATCCAACTTCAATCTACAGGAGTCAGCTGCGGTGGGCCATTGGATGAAGAAAAAGGACTGATTCTATCGCCACCAAATCTTCCCAGCTGATGAGATTCCTATAAAGCGTATTTTAGAGGATAGATTTCAAGTTCCTTCTTTTTTGGAAAATGATGCCAATGCCTGCGCCCTTTGTGAGTGGAGATTTGGAGCAGGTCAGGGGACAAAAAACATGATTTTTTTGACCTTTGGAACAGGGATGGGGGCCGGACTGATTTTGAATGGAAGTTTATATCGAGGAAGTTCCGGAATGGCAGGAGAAGTAGGGCATATTCGTCTTTCAAGGGTGGTTCCTTTGGTTACGGGGAAAGAAAGCCTTTTGAAGGATTTTGCCCGGAAATAGCATTAAAGAAATGGCAAGGAGAATGTAAGGAAAGAGAAGAAGGGGGGAGCTTGGAAGAGCAGGACGAAGGGATTATAGATTTCACTGTGAAAAATTTGGCTTCTTTAGTAAAAGACGGTTCTCCTTTTGCCAAGTCGGTCTTTGATCGTTCTGCCTATTATTTGGGAAGAGGCCTTGCCTTACTTAATGATATTCTAAATCCGGAATGTATCGTGATAGGCAGTATTTATGAGCGATGCGAAGCTTTATTTAAAGAAAAAGTAGAGGCAGTAATTCGGGAAGAATGTTTTACAGAAAGTGTAAACTTATGTAAAATAGAAAAATCAAAACTTAGTGATAATATCGGAGATTATGCAGCTCTTTCTGTTGCTATGGAAGTCCAAAGAGGAAGAGCATAATGATATAAATGCAATGAAGAAGGGCATTAGCTTATAAATGTAATAAAGAAGTGCATAAGGATATAAATATATTAAAGAAGAGCAAACTTATAGTATGAAAAGGCTTGACGTAGAAGATGAAAGCTAAGGAAACAGAAATGAGAGTCTTGATAGCGGATGATGAAGAACGGATATGCGAGTTAATTCAGTTTTTGGGGAATTTTCAGGAGGAAGGCATGGAATGTCTTCCTTTTGCGAAGACTGGAAAAGAGGCTTTGGAAAGGGTAGAGAAAGAACGTCCGGAGCTTTTGATTACGGATATTAAGATGCCCGTTTTTTCAGGACTGGACATAGCCAAAGAAATTGCCAGAAAGAAACTTCCTACCAAGGTTATTATTGTTTCCGCTTATTCAGACTTTTCCTATGCCAAGGAGGGAATACAGGCAGGGGTTTCAGACTATCTGTTAAAACCGATTAAGAAAAAGGAACTGCAGGAAAGCGTTCGGAAGATTAAGGAAGAATTGACTGGGCCAAGTCTGGAAACCATGATGAAAGATATGCCTTGTTCTCATCTGGTTTCTTTGTCTAAAAAGTTCATTGATCGACATTTTGAGGAGAACATCGGTTTGGAGGAAGTGGCAGAGCATTGTAAGGTCAGCGCCTCTTATTTAAGCACACAGTTTAAGAAGGAACTGTCGCTTGGTGTCAATAAGTATATTTCCGGGCTCAGGATGGAAAGAGCTAAGCTGCTTTTGGCAGAAACCAATTTGAGTATTACGGAGATTGCTTCCCGGTTATTTTATTATGATGCAAAATATTTTTCCAAATGTTTTTTTGAGAAAATGGGGATGAACCCCAAGGACTATAGGAATTCCTTACATGAAAATCGGAGCGAATAAGACAGAATATAAATCGGAATCGGGGCAAGGCTTAGTGAGAGCGGAGAAGAATGGTCGGAGCTCCTTATCCTCTCGACTTCTTCGACTGTATACTCTAACGCTGGCTTTATTTTTGTTATCTATTTTTATTATTTACCTACTGCTCGCAACAGGAGGCAGCTTCTTTCAGACGGGAATGAAACTGCTTCTTTTGGGGCTTCTATGTCTTTGTATATTGACACTTGCTTATTTTTATTACGATATTCTCAGACCTTATAAAACTTATCAGTCTACACTGCGAAGAGTCTTGGAAGGATATAGTGAAGTGAAGGAATTACAGAAACTTCCGGTTTATTTGACAGAGGAAAGTTATGAAGAATACCATTATATTTCGGAAATCCTCAGCGCTAATCAGATTATAGAGGAAGGGGAGAAGATGGCTTACATTCAAAACCTGCAAAACCAGATGAACCCTCATTTTCTCTATAATATTCTGGAAAATATTCGCTCGGAAAGTCTTTTAAACGGTTTGGAGTCAGTGGCAAACATGGCAGAGCTTTTGGGCGATTTCTATCGCTATACCATTTCCCAAGAGGAGAACTTTGTTTCTTTAAAAGAAGAGCTGGACAATGCTGAAGTATATTTTCAAATTCAGCGATTTCGGTTTTCAAAAAAATTAGAATTGAAAGTTAAGGTACAAGAGAATTTGTTAGTGCTAAAAGTACCAAGAATTTTACTGCAACCTATCGTGGAAAATAGTATTGTGCATGGCTTAGAGGGAAGAGAATCTGGGGGGAAGGTAGAGATTTCCATTAGCCGCAGTAATCAGCATGTTTATATTCAAGTCTCCGATGACGGCATTGGCATAGAGGAGGAGAAGCTAGGAGCAGATAAATGAAGATCTTCGGAATATCACGTAGAGGATTTCGAGGGAGGCGTAGTGAAAAGGCAGTGGGTAAGGCCGGAATGGGAGTTTCTCTCCTGAATATTCAGGAAAATGAACCATTTGCTTTTACGGACGGGAATGCGGTTTATATTTGCAGTCCTTAGAAAATTCCGGAACGGATGTGTGCATGGTGCTTCGGGAGCTTTTCCGTAAAACAAGAGAAAGTTTTATCAGTGAAAAGTCTGGATCTTTGTCCGAGAAAAGAAAATGCTTTGATTATTAACAATCAACTAAAGAGCCGGAAGAAGAACTCTCTTTGCTTTAGAGCTGTATCTGAGGGAAATCAGTTTACTGAGAAAATTGTCTCCAGCTTTTTCTGGAGAAAGCAATACTTATATCTTCAGACAAAGCTATTCCCAAGAGTTTGATTATAGCCTTGAACGCTGAGAAAGAGCCGTATTATGGCTGTGTAAAGTCCTATGAGAACAAGATGAAAATTTTCCCAAAGGTCTGGATGGTAGGAGATGGCAGTTCCTTAATAGAGGGGCAGACTGTGCTTTCTAATCTTTTTGTCTATCAGCCGAAATATCCTCATTTTCTCCTTCGAAACAAAGAATTGATTGCCGAATATAAAGACTTGTTTCCGGAACTTTCCAAAGAAATTCCCTTCCGAGAGCAGGTGGAAGCTTTGGAAGGAAAACAGAGAATTTTAGTAGAAATCATGAAAGGACTAATTGCAGGGGCCAGAGTCTTTGCTCTATGGGAAGTCCATCTAGGGAAAGAAGATGAGAAAGAGCTTTATGCCCATATAGAAAAATGGAAGAAAGAAGGCTATGCCTTTTTGTTTTTCTCTTCGGAGCCTTCGGATGCTGAAAAGCCCTGTGAGCGATTGGGGATTTGGAAGGAGAGGAGAATATTGAAAGGTGATTACTAATTCACTGTAAAGGGGTCTTTTACCATGGTAAAAGGAAATACATTGATTTTCTTCGCTTGCCAAGTCTGGTGCATTACGGTATTTTATACGGGGATTGGGGCTTCACTTTTTCTTGCGGGAGTCCTTTTCGATTATCAATTATGAAAATGTAAAGAGGGTAAAGATTGGAGGTATTATGCAGCATCAAATTTTAGGAGATAACGATTGTCCTATTTTGGAAATCTACTTAAATGCGGGAGAAGCGGTGAAAATTGAGCGTGGTTCCATGGCCTATATGTACGGTGTGGAATTACAGGGGAAAATGAATTCCGGCTCAAACGGAGGCGGTCTCGGCGGTTTACTTAGCGCAGTAGGAAGAAGCCTTGCCAGTGGCGAAAGTATGTTTATTACTGAGGCTAGAGGCGTGATGAATGGCGGAAGAATCGGTGTTGCTCCCTCCATTCCCGGAAAAATTGTCTGTTTACCAATTGGAGAAAGGCAGTATCGCTTAAATACCGGCGCCTTTTTGGCAGGAGACTATTCAGTGGGCTACTCCATGAAGATGCAGGATATCGGGAAAGCTTTCTTCGGTGGAACCGGTGGACTCTTCGTAATGGAAACGGAAGGACAGGGAGATGTCTTTGTCAATGCCTTTGGGGACCTCTTGGAGTTGGAAGTGCATCCTGATTCTCCGATGACGATTGACAATGACCACGTGGTAGCTTGGGACAGAAATCTGGACTATCATATTTCCGTGGCTTCCGGAACTTTCGGCTTTACTACAGGTGAAGGTCTGGTAAATCGTTTTGTAGGAGAAGGAAAAGTCTATATTCAGACCAGAAACTTAAGCAGTCTGGCTTCGGCATTACCTCTTGCCAGACTGAATAAGAACAGCGGAAAAGGTGGATTTTCATTCTAAATACAGTAAATAACTAAAAAGGGAACTCCTTCCAATGATGTACCGGCCCTAATCGTTAGACCTGAAACTCTAACGATTGGAGAGCGGTACATTAGGGGGGAGTTTTTTATATGGCTTAAATAATGATGATAATACGGAAATTTTTTGTGAAGAAACTAAGCTACAATGCAATCCTTTTCCATATAATAACAAATTGATTTTATGAATTTTCTTAGTATAAGATTTCCGTTGATTGACTTTAAAAATGAAAGTGTTAAAATATGAAAACGGTTTTCATTTTAAGGCAAAGAAAACGAGAAAATTCTGGAGGAAAGTATGGCGGAAAAAACCATTTATAAAACCCAACATAAAGAGGAGCTTTTATCCTATCTTTCCACTTGTCCGGGTATGCACTTTACGGTATCGGATCTAGTTTCTCATTTTCGGGAGGAGGGAAAACCAATCGGCACAACCACGGTCTATCGCCAGTTGGAGCGACTGTGTGTGAAAAGGAGTGGTAAACAAATACATCATTGACCAGAACAGTCCGGCCTGCTTTGAGTATGTCGGGGAGAGGGAAAGGGCGGAGGAAGCACATTCCTGCTTTCATTGTAAATGTAATGTCTGCGGAAAGCTCATTCATTTACACTGTCATGACCTGGAAAGCATGATGCAGCATCTTCTTACGCACCACGGTTTTCATTGGGATTCCAAGAAAACCGTCTTCTATGGATTATGCGAAGATTGTGCCAAGAAAGAGGAGCAGAACAAACTATAGTATTTTCCAAGAAAGGAGCCTCAAGATGAGACTGATGCATTTTGGCGGGAGGAATCGTGCTCACTGCCCGGCACTGTTTGCCTGTGGAAACAAGAGCGGTAAAGAAATGGAGACGACAGCCGCTGCTGTAACAACCGATGCGGAAAAGAGTATGGAAACCGAAAAAAGTACGGATAAGCCCACAGAAGGAAAAAAGTTACAGATTGTGACCACAAATTTCCCCTCCTATGATTTTGCCCGTGCCATTACCAAAGAAGATGCGGATGTCACCATGCTCGTTAAGCCGGGTGCGGAAACACACAGCTTTAGACCGAGTCCGCAGGACATTATCACCATTCAGAATGCGGATCTCTTTATCTATACCAGCGGAGACGAAAAAGCGACGAGATGGGTAGACGGAATTTTTTGGAATCTATTTCGGATAAAAACTTTCATGTGTTTAAGATGATGGATGCCGTAAATCTCATTGAAGAAGAGACGGTAGAAGGCATGCAGGAAGAAGAGCATGAGCATGCGGATGCAGACCATGGAAATGAGGAAGCAGACCATGAAAAAGCGGATCAGGCAGAAGAGCATGAAGAGGAAGGTCCGGAAATGGACGAGCATGTTTGGACTTCCCCGGAAAATGCCATTACCATTGTAGAAAAGCTGGAAGAGACTCTTTCCGGACTTGATGAGAGCCATAAAGACAGTTTCAAGGCAAACAGTGAGTCTTATGTTAAGGAACTTGAAGAGTTGGACAAGAGTTTCAAAGAGGTAGTGGATAGCGGAAAGAGAAAAGAAATCATTGTGGCGGATCGTTTCCCCTTTGCTTATTTCTGTAAGGAGTACGGCTTAAGCTACTTTGCCGCATTTCCGGGATGCTCAACCGATACACAGCCTTCTGCGGCAACCATTGCCTACTTTAACATCTGATAAGGTGAAGGGAAGATAAGATTCCGGTTGTTTTCCATATCGAAATGGGAAATGAGGATATGGTCAATGCCATCAGTAGAGATACAGGAGCAAAGAAGATGCTTCTTAACTCCGTGCACAATGTTACAGACAGCGATTTTAAGGCAGGAAAGACCTATGTGGATCTGATGAAGCCGAATGTAGATGCTTTAAAGGAGGCGTTAAACTAGATGTCCTATATATCCCTAAACAATGTTGGATTTTTCCCACGAGGGAAAGACGGTATTGTCCGATGTTCATTTCTCTGCAGAAAAAGGTGACTACCTTTGTATTGTTGGGGAAAACGGCGCAGGAAAAAGTACCCTTTTAAAGGGACTTTTGGGCTTAAAGAAAGTGAGTGAAGGAAGCATTGTCTTCGGAGACGGTTTAAAGGCAAATGAAATCGGCTACCTTCCCCAGCAAACCGAAAGCCAAAAGGATTTTCCCGCCAGCTGTTATGAGGTAGTAGAGTCGGGTAGATTAAATAAACTTTCGTTTTTCCCTTTTTATCGAAAAGAAGATAAGAAAGAGTGTAGAAGACGCTATGGAGTACTTAAAGGTGACAGATCTGAAGAAGTCCTGCTTCAGAGACCTGTCCGGCGGACAGCGGCAGAGGGTTCTTTTGGCAAGAGCCCTCTGTGCCAGCGAGAAGCTCTTTGTTGTGGATGAGCGGTTGCAGGACTGGATCCTTTGGCACAAAAAGAGCTCTATGAGAATGCTCAATAAGTTAAATAGAGAAAGGGGATGACCATTATCATGGTCTCTCATGATGTAAAGGAAGTGGTGCAGCATGCTAAAACCATTCTGCACCTTGACCGCACGCAGTGCTTTTTCGGAAGTACGGAGGACTATCTTTCTTCGAAGTGGGGAAAACTTTTGGTAAAGGAGGAAGAAAATGCTTAATTCTTTACTGAAGATGTTCCAATACGACTTTATGATTCTCGTGCTCTCGTGGTGGGAGGTCTGGTTTCCTTGTGCTCCGCCCTTCTTGGAACAAGCCTTGTTTTAAAGCGCTATTCCATGATTGGAGACGGTCTTTCCCATGTGGGGTTTGCGGCATTGGCCATAGCTTATGCCTCAAATTTTGCACCGATGTCGGTATCCATTCCGGTCTGTGTGATAGCGGCATTTTTCCTCCTGCAGCTGGGAGAAAGCTCCAAAATAAAGGGAGACGCGGCTACGGCACTGCTTTGCAGCGGGGCTTTGGCGGTAGGCGTTATGACGATATCCTTAACTTCCGGAATGAATACGGATGTATGCAACTATATGTTCGGCTCCATCCTGGCTATCAGCCCTTCGGATCTTCGACTTTCCGTCGTTCTTTCCGTGGTTGTTTTGTTCTTATACATTGTATTTTACCCGCGTATTTTTGCGGTAACCTTTGATGAAAGTTTTGCGAAGGCCAGCGGCACCAATACACGCTTTTACAATATGGTTCTAGCGCTTCTTACCTCCAGTACCATTGTGCTCGGTATGCGAATGATGGGAACCTTGCTGATTTCCAGCTTGATTGTATTCCCTTCCATTACGGCGATGCGAGTTTGCAAGAACTTTTTATCTACTATTATACTGGCGGCTGTTCTTTCACTCTTCGGATTTATTGTCGGAATCAGCCTGTCCTTTTTGTACAGCATTCCCACAGGTGCTTCGATCGTAATAGTAGATATGATTTTGTTTTTTATTTTCCTGGGCGTGGAAGCGGTACGTAATCGGAAAAGCTAGGAGGTTGGAAATGGAAGGGCTATCTGAAAAAAACAGTAGAAATAGCAATGCGAATAGCAGATTGTACAAGCGTTTCATAAAGTCAGCCATAAGCTGTAATTCTGCTTATAAAAAGATGTTTTTAGTACTATCTCTTTTTGTACTTTGCTTATCTTTTACTTCCTGCAAAAAAGAGAACAATATCAGAAAAGTGAGTAATACGGAAGGTGCTGAAGGCACGGAGACAGTGGCTTCCTCTATTTCGGAAGAGGAGGCTCTCAAGCAGGCTAAGGAATTGGAGAGCTTGGAGCAAAAAGAGCAGGAATCTCTGGATAAGGAATATGGGACTGTAAGTTCTACTGAAGAAAGTAAGGAAGAGGACAATACCCTTATGACGACTACCCCTATGATCCGAAAGAGGATAGGGGAAAGGTAAATCTTGAAAAGCCGGATATTGTGGTGGGAGATAAGCATTATGCCACACAGATTAATGACTGGTATATAAACTTTCAAGATTATGAGGGGAAGACTGTCAGCATTGATGGCTATTATATGAACTTCGGTGGCTATACACTGGTTGGAAGAATGGGTCCATCCTGCCCGTATTGCACCGGGGGCTATGTGAATTTTGAGTTTAAGACTGATCTTGACTTATCAAAATTAAAATCGGAAGAATCTTGGATTCGGGTAAAAGGAATCCTCCGAAAGGGAAAATATTCCATTTCGAAGGATGTGTCGCAGCTTATCTACTATATTGAAGCCTTGGAAGTGGAAGAGCTTCCGGAGGTAGGGGTAGATACGGTGGCGGATTAAAATATGGCGGGAATCGGTGACTTCGTTTATTCAGCTTATACGGATAAACGAAGCGAAAAAGATAGTATTGGAAGATAGACAGTACTAGTCTAAAAACTGTAAGTATTCCTCAATGGGAATAGTTTTCTCGTCATGATTTCTTTCTTGGAAGACATCCAAAATGCAGTTCATTTTCTGAAGAGCCCAGTCTCCGGCGGAAAGAAAATTCTTCTCATCTAGATATTTTCCGATAAAAAGGGAAGAGAAGAGGTCTCCGGTACCTCCAAGATTCAGATTTTTTTCTGTATAAGGGAGAATGTGAAATTCTTGTGTATTTTCTTCATAAAAGAAAAATACAGGGTTCTTCATCAATCTTCATGCTGGTAATACAGATGCTTTTTGCTCCTCTTGCAGTTAATGAATAGACAAGTTCCTTTGCCTTGTCTAAGCGAAAGGAGTCCGGAATGTTTTCGAGGTCTGCCAAAAGGCAGGCCTCTGTTTTATTCGGTAAAATGCAATCTGCGACCTGCATCAGCTTTTTCTGCTTTCAATGTCCCTTTTTGAAGGCCGTTATAAAGTTTTCCGTGATCTGCCATAATGGGATCAAAAAAGATATAATGCCCTTTCTCTTTTTCCTCTTTTGCAAATTGATAAATACGCTCTGCTTGCCTTTCTCCAAGGACAAAGCCGATAAAAAGAGAAGGAAAAGAAAAGCCTAGCTCCTTCCAAATGCTAAGGCTATGAAAGAGGTACTCTGTTGTATCCAGTATTTCCGCCCTTCCGTAATTTAAGGTATTCGATACCAGAGCGGTCGGAAGGGAAAAGACGTCATAATGGAGCTTTTCCAGTACGGCAGAGGCCATTCGTAGTGCTACCGTACCGTAAGAGGGAGAGTCGCTTAAGAGTAGGATGGACTTTGCTTTATTTGATTTATCGTGCATAATTGTCTCCGTTTTTCTATGTAAGGCTTGAAAAAATACAAGAAAGAGTATAACGCATTTTTATAAGAATAATACATTTTTCAATCACTGGAGAATTATTTTTGTTGACTTGACATTGTATTGAATACAAATTAAAGTAGAAACAAAGAAACAAAGAAACAAAAGAAACAAAGAAACAAAGAAACAAAGAAACAAAGAAACAAAAGAAACAAAGAAATGGATGTAATAAAAAGCAAAGAAGATAGGAATAAGAGGGCAAAAGATGGGGAATGTGTTAGAAAGAGAAAAAGCATTTGAGGTTAAAAAATTGCGTATTTCTGCGAAAAGACAGATTACTATTCCGCAGAAATTTTATTCACAATTGGGTTTTTCTCATGGTGCAGAGTGTGAGATACGAGGGGAAGAGCTGATTATTCGTCCGATTCGAGAGGGGGGAAGGGAATTTGCTGAAGAAATTCTTTCGGATTTGATTAAAGAAGGGCTTTCGGGAGAAGAACTCTTACAGGCTTTTCGGAATAGACAGAAGGAAATTCGCCCGACAGTTGAAGCTTTGCTGAAGGATGCGAAGAAAGTTGCCGAAGGGAAAGCTCCATACTATACACTGCAAGAAGTTTTTGGTGAGAAGGGAGAAAAATAGGAATGCCGGAACTTCGCTTTCTTCCCGCTGCGGGTAAATATTTTAAAAAGCTGAAAGAAAAAGGGCTAAAAGAAAAGTTTAATCAGGCGATTCAAAATATTTTAGAAAATCCCTTTATTGGAGAAGCAAAACATGGCGACTTAGAGGGCATATATTGTTTAGATGTATTCTATAATAAGACAAATTATGAATTGGCCTATGTGATTTATCAAGAGGAGGATCAAGTTATTATCGTCATTATGGTCGGGACACGTGAGAATTTTTATGAAACCTTAAAGAGATATAGGAACTAATTATTCACTTTTTGATTTTTTTCTCTGTATGCTTATTTTTAAAAATACGGTTATAGAAGCTATACCGACAATCTATGGCAGAGGGAGGGAAACCCCCTCTGTCTTCGTTTACACATCTCCTCTTCTGTGTTAGAGTAAAGCCTTGCAATATAAAAAGGAGGTTATTATGAAGAAAAGACTATTGGCAACTCTTTGTTTAGCATCCGTGCTTTCTTTAGCGGCATGTTCCAAGCCTGTGGAGAAGGCAGAGAGTAAGGGAGAAGAAAGTGTTTCCGTAGAGGAAAAGGGGACAGAAGCAAGGGAAGAAGAAAAGACAGAAGGAAAGGGAGCTGCAGGAGAAGAAAAGACCTATAAGGTAGGTATTTTAAAGTTTATGGATCACCCTTCACTCAATCAGATTGAAGACAGCCTTACCGAGGAGTTGGACAGCCTTTCCAAGGACGGTGTAAAGTACGAGTATAAGGAGTACAGATTAAACGGGCAGGGCGATCCTTCCGTATTAAACCAGATGACAGCGCAGCTCCTTGCGGATAAGGTGGATGTTATTGTTCCGATTGCGACTCCAGCGGTACAGGTGGTGCAGTCCGGTACAGAAGGAAAGAATGTTCCCATCGTTTTCTCCGCAGTATCGGATCCCGTTTCCGCAAAGCTTGTAAAGTCCATGGAAGAGCCGGGAGCTATGATTACCGGAACCTCCGACTATTTGAATACGGATGCCATTATGAATCTGATTTTTGCGGCAAATAAGGACGCAAAGAAGATTGGACTGCTTTACTCAAAGAGTGAGGACTCTTCCAAGGCTCCTATTGAAGAAGCAAAGAAATTCTTAGCGGATAAGGGTGTGGAAGTGGTAGAGAAGACCGGAACGACTACCGATGAAGTAAGTCAGGCGGTAGATGCCCTTATTGCAGAAAAGGTGGATGCTATTTTCACTCCGACGGATAACACAATCCAGAAAGCGGAACTCAGCTTCTACGAAAAATTGCAAAAGGCGAAGATTCCCCACTACGGTGGAGCCGATTCCTTTGCTTTAAACGGTGCTTTTGCCGGCTACGGTGTAGATTATGTACAGCTTGGAAAGGCAACAGCGGATATGGTGGATGAGGTCTTACGCGGAGGAAAAGAAACGGCGACTCTTCCTGTACAGACCTTTGACAACGGTATTGCGACTGTGAATACCGATACAGCGGAAAAGCTCGGATTTTCCATGGATGAGTTAAAGGAAGTCTTTAAGCCCTACTGCACAAAGGTGGAAGAGATTACAACCAAGCAGGAATTTGCAAAATAAATTTTTGTATGGAATTCTGTGCTGAGAAGATAGCACTGCTATATTGATAAGTGGTACAGGATGAATCTGAGAACAATTTTTATGCCGAAGCGGAGTGGAAACGACGCTTCGGCATTCGAGTAACATAAAACAAATTCGAGTAACATAAAACAAATTCGAGTAACATAAAACAAATTCGAGTAACATAAAACAAATTCGAGTAACATAAAACAAATTCGAGTAACATAAAACAAATTGAGTAAACATAAAATAAATTGAGTAACATCAAGCTAAAATTCAAGTAGATTAATTAGAATAAGTAGGATGAGTATGGCTGAATTTTTTACGATAGGAATCATGAAGACTGCTTTGGAAATCGGGCTTATTTATGCGCTGGTTGCTATGGCTCTTTTTATTTCCTATAGTATCTTAAATATCGCGGATCTTTCCACGGACGGATCCTTTACGCTCGGTACTGCGGTATCGGCAGTGTTTACGATTTCCGGGCATCCCATACTGGGGATTTTTATGGCAATGCTTTCCGGCTCTCTTTCGGGCTTTTGCACCGCTTTTTTGCAAACGACTCTGGGAATTGAAAGTATCCTTGCCGGAATCATCGTGAATACCGGACTTTACACTATTAACCTTGTGGTAATGGGATTTTCCTCGAATCTTTCCATATTCGGGACGGATACGGTGTTTACTTTATTTGCAGGGGAAAATCCCTTCCTTTCCGAGTGGGGAACACTGATCTTACTCCTTCTTATTTTATTTGTGGTGGCCTTTGTTTTACGCTGGTTCTTCGGAACGGGGCTCGGACTTTCCATTCGTGCAACCGGAGACAGTCCGGCGATGGTACGGGCATCTTCCATTAATCCTGCTTTTACCATCACTGTAGGGCTCTGCCTTTCCAACGCCTTAACCGGTCTTTCCGGCTCTCTGATTGCCCAGTATAATAAGGCATCGGATATCAACTTGGGGAATGGAATGGTTACGGTAGCGCTTGCTTCTCTCGTAATCGGAGAGACACTTTTCGGAAAGAGAAAGCTTCTCGGAAGAATCCTCGGGGTTATCGGCGGAGCGATTCTTTATCGCTTGGTGATTGCCCTTGCGCTTCGCTTACGTGTGCCGACAGAAGCCTTTAAGCTCGTCAGTGCTTTGATTGTTGCTCTTGCGATTTCTTCCACAAGAATTAAAGAGCTTTTCCATTACGCGAAGCTCAGAAGAAACGCGATGCGTGAAAGGGGAGAAAATGCTTGATTTAAAGAATATTTCCAAAACCTTTAATCCGAATACCATTCATGAGAAAAGGGCGCTGGAAAACCTTTCCCTGCACCTTGATAAGGGAGATTTTGCGACCATTGTCGGCAGTAACGGGGCGGGGAAGTCTACCCTTTTTAATGCCATTTCGGGATCTTTCCTTTTAGACAAGGGCAGTGTTATCTTGGAAGGAAGGGATATCACTTTCTTACAGGAGCATAAGAGAAGTGCCTTTATCGGGCGACTCTTTCAGGATCCCTTGATGGGTACGGCTCCTCACATGAGTATTGAGGAAAATCTTTCGGTCTCCTACATCAGGGCGAGCGGTCTGTCTTTATTTTCCCGTGCGGGAAAGAAGGAAAAGGCCTACTTTAGAGAGCAGCTAAGTCTTCTTAACATGGGCTTGGAGGATAGAATGAGTCATCCGGTGGGGCTTCTCTCTGGAGGACAGAGACAGGCACTCACGCTCTTAATGGCTACCATGGTTACGCCGAAGATTTTGCTGCTTGATGAGCATACGGCGGCACTCGACCCGGGAACCGCGGAAAAGGTGCTATCTCTCACAAAGAGTATTGTAGCGGAGCGGGAAATCACCTGTCTTATGATTACCCACAATATGCATCAGGCTTTAGAGCTCGGAAACAGAACCTTAATGATGGACAGTGGAAAAATCGTTTTGGATATTTACGGAGAGGAAAGAGAGAATCTCACGGTGGATATGCTTCTTAAGAAGTTTTCCGAGAGGGCGGGAAAGGCCTTGGACAACGACCGCATTTTACTGTCCTAAAGGAGATAATTGAGAAAAATACAATACTATATTTATATGAAATAGAGACCTGATCCGAGATAGAAATAGTAAAAAGAATTTTTAGATTCTAAGAGAAGAACTTAGGGGAGAAGAACTCGGCGAGAGAAAAATCAGGCAAAGTAAGTACAGTAATATCAGGTTTAAAAGTAAAAGGAGGCAGTTCGGCGCGTAGAGATATTTTATAGCTGTGCTACTGCCTTTTTATGTATTATAATAGGAGAAACAATAGTACTAGCGATGTAGGAGGAAAATATGCTTACAAAAAAACTGGTCATTACCATTGGAAGACAATATGGTTCCGGAGGACGCACTGTAGGAAAGAACTTGGCAGAGTCTCTGGGGATTCCTTTCTATGATGAGGAAATTTTACGCATTACTTCCGAAAAGACGGCAATCGGAGAGCAGTACTTCCGTTTAGCAGATGAAAAAGCGGGAAGTAATCTTTTATATAAGATTGTCGATTCCTTAAAGCCGAGGCTCGGTAAGCCGAGCCTGGAAGAAGATATCGTTAGTCCCGAGAACCTTTTCCGCTTCCAAAGCCAAGTTTTGGTGGATCTTGCGGAGCAGGAGAGTTGCATCATTGCCGGACGCTGCGCGAATGTAGTCTTACGGGAAGCCGGAAAAGAGCATGTGGATTTCTTCGTTTATGCGGATATGGAGAAGCGCATCGAAAGAACCATGGACTACTGTAAGGTGGACGAAGAAGAGGCGAAGAAGCGGATCAAGAAGATTGACCGGGAAAGAAGAGAATATCATAAGTATTACACCGGAGAGGACTGGATGAAGGTAGATAATTATGATTTGATGATTAACGCCTCCCGTATTGATTATCACGAAATGGAAGTCCTCATGCGGAATTATTTGGAAATGAAGGGGTATCTTAAGTGATTGTGAAGCTCTATGGAGCAGGAAAGGTATTAAGTGGAAGACTTTGTGTTCCCGGAGATAAGAGTATTTCCCATAGAGCGATTATGTTTTCTTCTCTTGTGAGGGGAAAGACTGTGGTGGAGGGCTTCCTTCCTTCCGAAGACTGTCTTTCTACAATGGATATCTTTCGGAAACTTGGTGTTTCTATAGTAAGAGAAGACACAAAACTGACCATAGAGGGGAAGGGCATGGAGACTTTAGAGGCACCGACCTCCCCTCTTTATTGCGGAAATTCGGGAACAACCATGCGTCTTATGGCGGGAATCCTTTCCGGACAAGCTTTTTCTTCGGTACTTTGCGGAGATGAAAGTCTGGAAAAACGCCCGATGGGAAGGGTGCTTAGTCCCTTATCGAAAATGGGGGCAAAGATTTTTGCGGAAGGAGAAAAAAGCACCGCACCTTTAAAAATAAGAGGAAGTGCACTAAAGGGAATTTCCTATGAAAGCCCCATTGCGTCCGCACAGGTAAAGTCTGCCGTACTCCTGGCTTCTCTCTATGCTGAGGGGGAGACCGTTTATACGGAGCCTTCTCTTTCGCGGGACCATACGGAGAGGTTGCTTTCTGCAATGGGGGCGGATATCGAGACAAAAATCCTGAAAGACGGAAAGGCCGAGATTCATTTAAGACCGGGTAAGCCCTTACATACGATTTCAGGGACTTTTTCTATTCCGGGAGATATTTCCTCCGCGGCCTATTTTATGGCAGCCTGCTACTTTCTTCCCGGCTCCGAAGTCCTTTTAGAAAATGTAGGCTTAAATGAAAGCCGGAGCGGAATCCTTGAAGTTCTTTCCAAGATGGGGGCAAAATTTCAAATCCAAAACAAAAGAACCGTCGGGGGAGAGGAGAGGAGATATTCTTTTTACTTACGGAAAGCTTCGAGCCACGGAAATTGCAGGTGCTCTTATCCCAAGGCTTATCGATGAACTGCCGGTTCTTGCCGTGCTTGCTACCATAGCCGAGGGAGAAACCGTGATTAAGAAATGCGGAAGAGCTTAAGGTAAAGGAAACAAACCGGATAAGAGCTGTGATGAGAATTTCAAAATTCTCAGTATTCCCTCGAAGAGACAGAGGATGGAATGCGGATTTTTGGAAAGGGGTATTTTCCCCTTGGACGGAAAGAGGGTCTCGAGCTTTAAGGATCATCGGATTGCCATGAGCTTTTGCCGTACTTGGCCTTCTTTGTTCGAAGGAAAGTCCCATGGAGATTGAAGACGCGGATTGCGTTTCCATTTCTTATCCCGGATTTTTAAAGATTTAGAAAAATTGCTTGACGGAAATCTTGTGGTATGCTAGAATTCGCTAGTCGGTTTCAAATCGACTAAGGCGAATTGGTCAAGAGGATTAAGACGCAGCCCTCTCGGCTGAATCCCGGGTTCGATTCCCGAGTTCGTCATATCGAGCGGTGCTCGGGATTTTTTATAAAAATCGGAGGATTGTAATGATTTCTTATAAGAATATTCTTTTTGATATGGGGAATGTCCTGATAAGCTATAACCCGGAGTGGGTTATCCGGCACTATACGGAAGATGAGGAATTGATTCGAGAGGTGAAGAACATTGTCTTTAACTCACAGGAGTGGTTTTTACTGGATGCCGGACTGATAGAAGAAGAAAAGGCTGAGCGAAACTGGATGGAGAGGCTTCATTCCGATAAGGCAAGAGAAATCGCGCATCTTTCTTTTCAAAACTGGCATCTTTATAATATGGAGACGATTCCGGGCACAGCGGAGATTATCCGTGCTTTAAAGGAGGCAGGAAAGAATATATACCTCCTATCCAATGCCTCTATGCGTCTGCTTTCCATCTACAAAGAAGTGATTCCTGCCGTAGAGTGCTTTCCGGGATTTTTTATTCTGCAGCCTATAAGTGTGTGAAGCCGCAAGATATTATTTACGAGCGTTTCTTAAAGGAATATCAATTAAATCCTGCAGATTGCTTTTTTATTGATGATTTGGAAGACAATATCAAAGCGGCGAAAGAAGCCGGTATAAACGGAGCTGTAATGAGCACAAAAACAGCGAAGGAAATGGCAGAGATTTTGGAAATGGACAGAGAAGTATAGAGTGAAGACAGTTTTAATAGAGCAGCTTGAAAACAGTTTTATAAGTATAAAATTAAAGACAGTTTTAGGAGTACAAGATTGAAGACGGTTTTTCCGATAAAGAATTATAAAGTTGGGGAGCAGAACCTTCCCCTTATCGAATCCCCCCTTTTACAAGGCTTTTCGGGACTTCGACACGGTTTTTCCACAAGGAATGGAGGGGTCTCCAAGGAGCATCTTTCTTCTTTGAATTTTGGTTTTTCCTTAGGAGACGATAGGGAAAATGTTATAGAAAACTTCCATATTATAGGGCAAGCTCTCGGGGGACAGGCAGGAGATTTTGTGCTAACGCAGCAAACGCACAGTGTGAATGTTCGCCGCGTGGGAAGAGATGACCGAGGGAAGGGCATTTTCCGGGAAAGAGACTATACGGATGTGGATGCTCTCATGACAAATGAAGAGGGGGTGATACTCACTGCCTTTTCTGCGGACTGTGTGCCGATTCTTTTTTATGATAAGGGGCAGAGAGTGATTGCTTCCTGCCATAGCGGCTGGAGAGGAACGCACGGAAGAATCCTTGCAGAAGTGATTAAGGCAATGGAGGAAGAATTTTCTTCCAAGCCCGAAGAAATCTATATTGCAATTGGACCAAGCATTTGTAAAAATTGCTACGAGGTCTCCTCTGATGTGGGAGAAGCCTTTCTTGAGGCTTTTCCGATACTAAGGGAAAAAGGGAATTTAGACAGAGCGGGGATTTTTCAAACAGTGCAGCGCTTAGTGGAGAACTTGGATATACAGAACTCTAAAACATCATCGGATTTGGAAAGGGAACTTCTTTCGACAAAAATAAAGTATTGCCCTGTCGAGCGGGTTTCTGAAGAAAAGTTTCATATTGATTTGTGGGAGTTAAATCGCTTAATTGCTTTGGAATGCTTTATTCCCCCGGATAATATTTCCATAAGCGGATACTGCACGATGGAGAATCCGGAGCTCTTCTTTTCCCACCGTTTTAGTCAAGGAAAAAGAGGAGTACAGGGGGCGTTTATCTGCCTAAATAAAGAAGAACTGTAAATTTAAGAGATAATAATAAATCCAATAAACAATCGGGTAAGTAAAGAGGATAAAGATGAAAAGAAAAATTGGAATTCGACATTGGGGATTACTGCTACTGTTGTCCGGTCTGTCTTTTTCTTTGTATTCCTGTAAAAAGGCCGGTAGCCCGTCTCAACAAGAGGAGAGTGCAGTTTCCGTTCCTTCTTCAAGTGAAATAGGAGAAGGAGAGACAGAAAAGGAAAGTGAATTAAAACTAAAACTGGAGGAGAAAATCAAAACGGAGCAGGAAGATGCACTTGCTCAATACCTGAATCTGGGTTTGATTCAATGTGATTCCTTTATTAACTTTCGTTCGGAAGCCAATGAAAATGATATTCGAAACATCATCGGCATCCTGCGAAACGGTGCCGGTGTAGAGGTGCTGGAATCAAATGTAGAGGGAAAAGAAGGCTGGGCAAAGGTCCGTTCCGGCGGCTTGGAGGGCTACATTGTAAAGAACTATCTGTTGGAAGGAGAGGAAGCAAGGCTAAAGGCCAGTGAGTATATGGCTCCTAGAGTAACCATTCTTGCAGATAAGCTTCGCATCCGTTCCACACCGGAAATTGTTGACGGAAATACGCTTTCTTCCTGTGCAAAGGGAGAACGTTATATTGTTCTTAGTAGAAGCGGAAAAGATTTCCTGAAAATTTCTGCCGATACGATTGAAGGGGTGGAAGAAGCTTATATTTCTTCCAAATCGGAAAATGTGCGTCTGGAGTACGGACTGGATGAAGCAAGGAGCTTAAATCTTCGCCAGAAGGTCCTGAATATGTATGATAATTTGGGTGTTTCCAAGGCACAGGACTATATCAATATTCGATCAAGCCCTGAAGATAAGGGGATTGAAAATATTATCGGAAAATTTCCGAGCTTTGCAGGAGGAAATATACTCGGTGAAGAAAACGGCTGGTTAAAGATTGAGTCCGGCGGTATTACGGGTTATGTAAAGGCTGAACTTGTGGCAAGAGGAAAAGAGGCGGAAAATCTTGCGGTAGAACATGCAACTGTAATGGCAATCGTGAATACGGATGCTTTGAATGTTCGCTCCAACGCAGATCTGAACTCTTCGGCATGGACAAAGATTACCAAGGACCAGCGGTATTCGGTTATTAATCAGCTGGATGGTTGGGTACAGCTGGAATTGGACTCCGGAGATGATGACGAAGGAGAACAGGGAGCTTTTGTTTCTACACGAGATAACAATGTCTCTGTGAGCTATGCTCTTTATGAAGCTCTCAGCTACCGTCCTGCTCAAGATAGAGCGAATCAGGCTGCAAAGAGAAGAAGTGATTTGGTTAACTTTGCCTGTCAATTCGTGGGAAATCCCTATGTATGGGGCGGTACCTCTCTAACACGCGGTTGCGACTGTTCCGGTTTTACACAGACGATTATGAATAAATACGGTGTCTCTCTTCCAAGAGTATCTCGAGAGCAGGCGAAGACCGGTGTAAAGGTGAGCAGTGAGAATATGAAGCCCGGAGATTTGATCTTCTATGCCAATCGCCGGGGTGTGGTAAATCACGTAGGTATCTACATCGGAAACGGTCAGGTGGTGAATGCTGCTTCTCGACGTTCCGGTATCCGCATTTATCGTTGGAATTACAGAACTCCTGTGGCGATTCGCAATGTGCTTGGAGAGTAGCGGCTTTTTAACTATAGAATGTATGTTTCATGAACTAGTGATAGAAAGGGTAAAAAATGGATAATTATGTACTGTCTTGTTGTTCTACCATGGATTTACGAAAGGGCTGGGCGGAGGAACATGATGTTAACCTGATTTATGCAAAATTTTTCCTGGAAGAAGAGGAATTTTTGGATGATTTTTATGAGTCTATTCCCCAGGAAAAACTCTTTACACGTATGCTTTCCGGTGAGAAAAGCCAGACTACACAGGTAAATACCGAGGAATATCTTGACAGTTTTAGGAAATATTTGGAGCAAGGGCAGGATATTTTCCATATTTGTCTTTCCAGCGGATTGTCCGGTACCTATAATTCCTGCCATATCGCAAAAGATATTTACTGGAAGAATTTCCGGAGAGAAGAATCGAGATAGTGGATTCTCTTATGGCGTCCTGCGGATATGGTCTTTTGGTAGATAAGGCTTATGAACTGAAAAAGAAGGGACTGGATATGGACAGCCTTCGTACTGAAATTGAAAAATGGAGGAATCGTCTTCATGGCTATTTCTTTACCTCAGACCTTCGCTTTTTCATTCAGGGAGGAAGAGTCAGTAAAGCAGCAGGATTTATTGGCGGACTTCTTAAGATTTGTCCGGTCTTAAAGATTACGGAAGAAGGAAAGCTGAAACCAATAGAAAAGGCAAGAGGAAAGAAACAGGCTATGGAGAACATTCTTTCCAAGATGGAAAAAGAGGGGTATCTTTCTTCCGAAAAGTGCTACATTAGCCACTCTGCTTGCTTGGAAGATGCAAAGAAGCTTGCGGATTGCATTCGAGAACGCTTTCACCCGGAAGGCGGCATAGAAATTTTTGATATCGGAGGATCGATTGCCTGTCACACCGGTCCGGGAACGGTTTCCGGCTTTTTCTTCGGAAAAGAAAAAAGAAGCAGTATCGGAATAATTGTCTTAAAAGCATAGCGATATTTAGGCAAAATAGTACTTTTGAATTTGAGAAAAGCGCCATAGCAAAAGCTGTGGTGCTTTTTCTTGTAAGAAAGCCGGGACTATGCTATAAATAAAGCGTTATAGGCGCAGAAATACTAAATGGAAATAAGATGACAGATAAGAATCGGAGGCGAGACATGGGACTGGAAACAGAGAATCCTCAAGCTTTTTTAGAGCAGTCAAAGGAAAAATTAATTAACTTTCAAAGGATTCAAGAGAACTTGCAAGCGTCTTTGGATAAAGAGAAAGAGAGCAAGCAGGCATTTGAAAAGGATAGGAACGCTGTAAGCGAAAAGATAGAGAAAACCATAAAAGAAAGACAGAAGGAGCTGGAGCAGTCCTACGATGAGAAAATTGAGCAGAGTGGCAGCAAGGTCAAAAAAGCGCAGGGAGAGAGAGAAAGCGCAAAGAATAAAAGGTATAAAAGAACGAATTGCGGAGGAAACAGCACCTCTAAAACAGGAAAACAAGGAATTAAAGAGACAGATGCAGGGGATTTGCAAGAGAGAAGGCGCTCCGATGTTTATTTCCCGCAAGCTTTTTGCTGTCTTATATAAGCCGGTAGGCTTTTCGGAAATTCTATGTTTGATTTTCCTTTTCCTGTTCTTCTTTGCGGCAATTCCTCTTGGACTTTATTTTTTCCTTCTAAAGGAAAGAGGGATTCTGTACTTGGCCGGAATTTATCTGCTGGATATTTTGCTTTTCGGAGGTCTTTATGTCTTTGTGGGAAATCGTACTGTAGGTAAGTTCAGAGACGTGGTAAAACAAAGTGTTTCTATTAGAAAGCGTATTTTGAAAAACAAAAAATCCATTCTTGCTCTTGCTAAAGAGATTCGGAAGGATTCGGATGAAGGGCACTATAATCTTACCGAATACGATGATGAAATCGCGAGATTGACACAGGAAAGAAATGATTTTATTGCACAAAAGCAAAATGCTCTGCACAACTTTGAGACTGTCAGCAAGGAAATCATCAAAGATGAAATTGAAAATGCCGAGAAGGAGCATTTAGAAGCTTTGAAGGCTGCTTCTTTGGAAAGTACAAAAGAGCGCGTTGAACTGGAAGCCTTGGAAAGAGAAAAGCCTTTAGGATTATCCAAAGATGTGGAACAGTTTATCGGAAAAACATATGAATTTGGATGATATAGAAGCGATGATTCTTATTTTGCAAAAGGGAGAGGCACAAAGTCTGACGGAAACCATATTGAAACTGGAAGAAGAAAAAGCAAGCATTTAAATGAAGTAAGTCCGGCTAAGAACAGAGAAAAAAGAATGATAAACCATTCCATTGGAAGGAGCATTTGAACTGCTCTACCTAAGGGATGGTTTTTTATTTTCCGTACTATGCTTTTCTTCCTCTTTTTCTTTGGAATAATTGCTGATTGATCTTCGGGAGATAAGAGAAAACCCTATACTTTATGAACAAAATTAAACTACAAATTGAGGTAATTTTTGCATTCTTATAAACTTTTACAAAAATACAAAAAAATGGCACAATTTTACCATGCATCTTAAATAATAAGTTTACAATTAGGGAAGAGTTGATGCATTTATTTACGTACAACTTTAGCATGTTACCAAAACCTGACAAAGGTTAATTATTGATTGAAGTAAATCCATTTCTGGCGCGCGGTATGGGATTATGGAAAATCAATTTTTATTTAAGGAGGAAAAACATGTCCAATATTCATGTAACGAGTGAAATTAAGACACTCAAAAAAGTACTGCTTCACAGGCCGGGTGATGAATTATTGAACTTAACTCCGGATACTTTAGGGGAGTTATTGTTTGATGATATTCCTGATTTGGCTGAAGCACAGCTTGAGCATGATCGTTTTGCACAGATTTTACGAGACAATGGTGTTGAAGTTGTTTACCTTGAAAATCTGATGGCTGAAACACTGGATGCCCATCCGGAAATTAAGGAGAAGTTCCTGGATCAGTGGCTGGAAGAGTCCGGAGTTCATACGGCAGAATATCACAAAATCATCAAAGAATTTTTGGCAAAATTCAAGAACACCAAGGAACTCGTTTTGAAGACCATGGCAGGAATCACCTTTGCCGAGCTTGGTGAGATTCATACGAATTTTCTGGTAGACAGAATCGAAACAGCGTCTCATCTTCTTGTAAATCCGATGCCAAACCTCTATTTTACTCGTGATCCGTTTGCATCAGTGGGAAATGGTGCGGTTATCAACAGAATGTATTCTGTAACCAGAAACCGTGAAACAATTTATGCGGATTACATCTTTAAATATCATCCTGAGTATGCAGGAAACGTTCCTGATTTATATGGTCGTCATAATAATTTCCACATCGAAGGCGGTGATGTATTAAACGTTAACGAAAAATTACTCTTCATCGGTATCTCTCAGAGAACACAGGCAGAGGCAATTCAGGACCTCGCTATGAAGATGTTCTATGAGAATGAAGGAAACAAGATCGAGACTATCCTCGCTTTCAATATTCCGAATTCTCGTGCTTTCATGCACTTGGATACCGTATTTACACAGATTGACACCGATGCATTTACCATTCACCCCGGTATCATGGGAACCTTACAGGTTTTCGCTATTACAAAGGATGCGGCAAAGCATGATGTGAAGATTGAAGAGCATACCGGAAAGTTGGAAGAAATTCTGGCTAAGTTCATGGGTCTTCCGAAGGTTCGCTTGTTCCCTTGCGGTGCAGGAGATGCACTTGCTGCAGAGAGAGAGCAGTGGAACGATGGTTCAAATACCTTGACTATTGCTCCCGGAAAGATTATTGTTTACAAGCGAAACTACGTTACGAACAAGTATCTGAAAGAGAATGGATTTACCGTATTGGAGCTTGAAGCATCTAACCTTTGTGTAGGACGTGGCGGCCCCAGATGTATGTCCATGCCGCTTATTCGTGAAGACTAAGTAGTGTGATAATGTAGAAGAGAAAGGGAATTAACTATGGGCGTTAATGTAAGAGGAAGAAGCTTCTTGACTTTGCTGGATTATACACCGGATGAGATTAGATATTTCTTAGAGCTCTCTGCCGAGTTCAAGAGATTAAAAGCAAACGGTGTAGACCACAGTTATCTGAAAGGCAAGCAGGTTGTATTGCTTTTTGAGAAGACTTCTACCAGAACACGTTGTGCATTTGAAGTGGGAGCTCGTGATTTGGGAATGGGTGTTACCTTCCTTGATTCGGGATCATCCCAGATGGGTAAGAAAGAGTCTCTGGAAGATACCGCTAAGGTATTGGGTCGTATGTATGACGGTATCGAGTACCGCGGATATGAGCAGAAGGTAGTAGAGGAACTTGCAAAGTATTCCGGTGTTCCTGTATGGAACGGATTAACCGATTTGTATCATCCGACACAGATGCTTGCGGATATTCTTACTGTAAAGGAAGAGTTTGGCGATGTAAGAGGCCGTAAGTTAACATTCTTTGGAGACGCAAGAAATAACGTAGCTAACTCTTTAATGATCGTTTGTGCTAAGCTCGGAATGCACTTCTGTGCATGCGGACCAAAGGATTTGATGCCTTCCGACGACCTCGTTGCAAAATGCAGAGAAGTAGCGAAAGATACAGGCGCAGAGATTGAATTAACGGATGATGTGAAGATTGGTGCAAAGGGCGCTGATGTACTTTATACCGATATCTGGCTTTCTATGGGTGAGCCGGAAGAACTGTGGGAGAGCAGAATCAAGCTTCTTCGTCCGTATCAGGTAAATAAAGAAGTTATGGCTATGGCTAATCAGCATGCTATTTTCCTGCATTGCTTACCTTCCTTCCATGACCGCAATACCACCATTGGTGAAAATATTTACCAGAAGTATGGCTTAGAGGCTATGGAAGTAACGGATGATGTCTTCCTGGGAACACAGGCAAGACAGTTTGATGAAGCAGAAAATCGTATGCATACCATTAAAGCAGTAATGTATGCAACCTTAAAGTAGGAGAGTAGAGCATGGCAAAACGTATTGTTGTAGCTCTCGGGGGAAATGCCTTAGGCAACACCCCCGAAGAGCAACTTGACTTAGTTCGTCACACTGCAAAGACAATTGTAGATTTGTCTGAAGCAGGATACGAGGTGATTGTAGGACATGGTAATGGACCACAGGTCGGCATGATTAACTTGGCTATGGAATTTTCCAGTACTAAGGGAGGAAATACTCCGTTCATGCCGTTCCCGGAGTGTGGTGCAATGTCTCAGGGATACATCGGATATCATTTACAGCAGGCTATTCAAAAGGAATTAAAAGCACGTCATCTGGACAAGGAATGTGCTTCCGTTATTACCCAGGTTGTTGTAGATGAGAAGGATCCCGGATTTGCAAAGCCGACAAAGCCGGTAGGAAGCTTCTATACGAAAGAAGAAGCGGATAAGATTGCGGCAGAAAAGGGCTTTACCTTTGTAGAGGATGCAGGACGCGGATATCGTCGTGTTGTTCCTTCTCCAATCCCGCAGCGCATCGTTGAGCTCAAGGTTGTTGAGCAGCTTGTAAAGGCAGGTGATATTGTCATTACTGTCGGTGGTGGCGGAATTCCGGTTGTAGAAACAGCGGAAGGCTTAAAGGGAGTTGCAGCGGTTATTGATAAGGATAGATCCAGTGCATTACTGGCTGAGTCAATTGGAGCAGATATGTTGATTATCCTGACTGCAGTTGATCGCGTATGCATCAATTACAATAAACCGGATCAGAAGGAACTTCCAACCATGAGTCTTTCCGAGGCTGAACAGTATATTGCTGAAAAGCAGTTTGCGCCGGGCAGTATGCTGCCTAAGGTTCAGTCTTGCATGGAATTTGTCAAGAATAATACAAACGGAGGAACTGCTCTTATTACTTCCTTACAGAAGGCTGCTCTTGCTTTAAAAGGGTGAAACAGGCACCATTATTACTAAATAAAAAAAGCAGAAGGGATAGTGTTTCTGTGAAAGCGAAAAACAATCTCTAACAGCATTTAGTATTTTATTTATTATTTTAGCAGTTTTATGTATTATTTCCGTTCTTTTGAACGGACAACCAATCAGCAATGATCTTATTGCAGGTTTGAATCCCGATAAGTATGGGGACTTGGTTCAGACCGTTGCTGACGGTGGTACCGTAACCGTGGTAGGAGCCAAATTAAGCAACTTCTTCATGGCATATCCTAATGGATTTGTGGATGCGGCTGACTTAATTGTGTTTATCGTATCTATCGGCGGTTTTATCGGCGTTGTGATGAAGACCGGTGCTCTTGAAGCCGGTGTATATCATCTGGTTAAAAAGATGCACGGTAGGGAAGAAGTTTTAATTGTTATTTTGATGATTCTTTTCTCTATCGGCGGTTCTACCTACGGAATGGCAGAAGAGACCATCGGTTTCTACGCTTTGATTACTACAGCTTTGGTTGCGGCAGGATTTGATACTATCGTGGCTGTGGCAACAGTTCTTCTTGGAGCAGGATGCGGAGTTTTGGGATCCACCATTAACCCCTTTGCGACAGGCGCTGCAACCTCTGCATTACAGAGCGTAAACGTTCCCTATAGCAGCACAACCATCATGATTCTTGGTTTTGCTCTTTGGATAACCTCACTCCTTATTGCTATTTTCTTCGTACTCGCTTACGCAAGAAAAGTAAAGGCTGATAAAGGCTCCACCATTCTTTCCTTACAGGAACAGCAGGACATGAAGGAGTACTTCACCAAGGATGGCGGACAGGTTTTAGAGTTTACCGGAAAGCATAAGGCAGTGCTGATTGTATTTGCAATTTCCTTTGCAGTTATGATTGCTTCTCTGATTTCTTATCAGGATATTACCTTTGGAGGTAGTGAAGAAGCTTATCTTGCGGCACTGGGCTGGTCGGATTTCTTAACCGGATTACCTCTCGGACAGTGGTACTTTGCGGAATTGGCTGCTTGGTTTACTTTTGCCAGCGTTATCATTGCTGTTATGGCAAGAATGTCGGAAAACGAATTCATCAATACTTTCCTTGATGGGGCGAAAGATCTTCTTTCCGTAGCTATAGTTATTGCGGTAGCACGTGGTATTACGGTAGTGATGAAAGCAACGCATATGGATTTCTGGATTTTGGACAAGTCTGCAGGTATGCTTAGAGGAGTTCCGGGCTTCGTATTTGCTCCGCTTTCCTACATCATTTACTTAGTGCTCAGCTTCCTGGTTCCCTCTACTTCCGGTTTGGCAGGTTTCTCCATCCCGGTAATGGGCGGACTGGCAAATGCTCTTGGATTTAATGCATCCGTTATGGTTGCCGTATTCTCTGCAGGTTGCGGTTTGATTAACCTTTTCACTCCGACTTCCGGTGTTGTTATGGGAGGACTTGGTGCAGCTAAGGTAGAGTTAAAGACCTATATGAAGTGGGGATTAAAGCTCTTTATTGCAATTGGTATTGCGAATATCGTCGTATTGTCTTTGGCAATGATGATGATGAAGTAATTGTTTATGTAAGTATTTTTAATAGGTGCTGAAACGACTCTGAACAGGATTTCGCGCGCAAGGAGCGTGGTACTTATTTAAAAAGAAAGGACTTTTGGGACTTGTTTCCAAAAGTCCTTTTTTGTGAGCAATATATTCAAAATCATGGTATAATAAGACAACATTGAGTTAGAGTTAGATGTTATAAAAGAGGGGATTTTTCTTTATTTGCTATTCCGTTCCTATTTTAGGGATAAGAAATTTTATAATCTTGGGGAATAAGGATATATGAATAAAAAGCCGTTATACAGGAAAGTTGGACGTCCGATATCAATCCGATTTCTCTGTGTGCCTTTGACTATGAGGCGATAGAGAAGCCGACAAAAGCATTGATGCATCAGGCTGCCCGATTTATGTATTTTAACAAGGGAATCGGGAAAATCAAAATCGACGGGGTGGAGTATGATATTCGCCCGCATACTCTTTGTGCAATTACGCCATGGAGAGTGACGGATATCATCGATGTTAGAGACACATTACATCTAAGTCTCATTGTTTACGATTATCAATTTTTAAATACAGTTTTGAAGTTTACGCCGGGCTTGGAAGAGGAGAGCGTGAGTTTATTAAACTTTCTCTTGTCACACCCTGTGCTATATTTGGATAAAGAACAGGTATCATGTATAGATCAGATTATGTCTTCTTTACAGGGTGAGCTGGGGGTTGATTCGGCGGTTATGAGCCAAAGCACTAAACCGGTAACATTTTTATATACTCTGGTGAAAATTATTGAACTCATGATCGAGTACCGACGATGTTTCCAGGCAAGAGAGGAACTCCATAAAAAAACAGCAAACGGCCTACAGAATTCGATTTTGAGCTATATCTATTTTCATTCCGCAGAACATTTGACTTTGGAAAAAGTGGCGGATGTGTTTTATATTTCTGAATCCTCTTTATCAAAGAAGCTGAGTGATTTAACCGGTACGACTTTCACCAAATTATTGAATGATATTCGAATTAAAAAAGCTTCCGACTATTTAATCTACACAGCTTTAACTCTGGAAGAAATAGCTGGACTTCTCGGCTTCTCGGATGCCTCACATCTTTCTAAACACTTTGTGGAAAAAATTGGTTTAACACCTCATAAATACCGTAAAACATATGGAAAAGAAGGTGCGTCTTACAGTTCTTCAGAAAAAATGTTGCTCTGGAAATAACAGATTATTTGTATCAGAATTATGAAATTGAAAAATTACACGCCGGAAAAGTAGCAGAAAAAAATATGATATAAAGCCTTTTCTGAATTGAACCGTTCTTTACTGTATTATACCGAATGAATTTTTCTACTTTATTGAATTTTTATACGTGTAAATAAGGCAAGTGAAATGCTGCTTTCCTCATCGTATTCTATCTTGGATATATCCGTTTCTGTCGGATATAGCAATATAAAAACCTTTAATTTGAATTTTTACAAGTTTAAAGGTATGACACCGACGGAATTTCGTGAGTCGATAACCTTACAACGGATGGATGGGGGAGAAAAGCATTATAAAAATAAAGTAAAAGAAAAAGGACTGTAAACAGTCCTTTTTTTGACTCTTGACAAGACGGCTAAATGCGAATCAGTTGAAATGGAATATTCAGGGTGCGTAAGATTTCCGATTCCCGTTTGTGGCAGGTAAAAAGAAGAATCTGCGACGGGTATTCTTTGCTTACGAAAGAAAGCGCCTGAGTTAATCTCTTTTCGTCATACATGGCAAAGCTGTCATCAAAGAGAAGCGGAAGGTACTCTTTTTTCTCCTTTTGCAATAGTTTTGCAGTAGCAAGACGGAGAGAAAGGTAAAGCTGGTCTATAGTTCCGGTAGAAGCCTGTTCCAAGGGGAGTAATTTTTCTTCTGTATTGACAAAGATACGCAGATTCTGATCAATAAAAAGAGAATCATAACGTTCTTTTGTAATGCGGGAAAGTATTTTTCCGCTTTCCTTATTTAAGTAGAAGGCAAAGCTCCGGTAGATTTCTTGAGATAGGGCTTCAATGCGTTCCCTGGCTTCTTCAATGGCCTCCAGCTTTTCTTTAAGTCTCTCATTTTCATAAATACTGGGACGAATCTGCTCGGCCCTTTTTTGCAGGGCGGAAACCTGACGTAAACTGTCTTCTAATGAATTTTCTATCTCCTGAATCCTGCTTTCTTCTTCCTTCTTTTTTCTTTCCTCTTCTTTCAAAATGGAAATTTCCTGATTTACAACTTCCATTTCCTTTTTATTCTTGGCAACTTCTTCGAAACTCCTTTTAATCTCGGAATAATAGGCTTTGATAATATAGGGACTGAAGAATTCGTTGGCTGAAGTACTTTCTACTTCTTCTTTACTGCTATTCATGTGAGAGGCATAGTCGGCAATTCTTCTTTTTTGTAAAATCTCAGTAAAAAACTTCTCTTTCTGCTTTTTCCAACTCTGCTTTTTTCTTTCCTTCACTGTATACCGTAAAAGAGAAGACAAAGAAAAAAACAGTAAAGCAAAGGCAGGGATAGAGCAGCGGTATTCCGTTTATTCTGAAGGAAAAAAGCTCTGAAACGGATAAATTGCTGTAAAAATAGAGAGCACTAAAAATTGCATAAACAAGAAAGACCAGACCAAAAAGGAAGAGGAGGAGAGGATATACAAGACTGTGTTTTTTCTTTCCCTCTTCATCTTGCAGCTCCGCTATCAGCTTTTCCAGCTGATTCTCTTCCGATTCTGCTTCTTCCATGGAAGTAAAAGATTCTCTGGCAAGACTTCCTTCTAAAGAATTTATTTCGCTTTGCAGGCGTGCAATTTCGGATATTTTTTCATCCAATTCCGCTGTAATGTTTCTGCTGTTTCGTTTTATTTCATAGGCAAACTGATTTTTACTGCTTTCGACATCTTCCCATTTTTGGTATAAATCTGTGCTCTCTTCTACTATACTTTTTTTGCGCATTTTTTGCTTCTCCGAGGAGAGAAGAGTATTCCTTTTCTGCATGAGCATAAATCTGTTCCTTCAGTCTTCTTTCTTCCTCTTCTAATAGGGAAATAGCGTGTTCCGGACTGATATTCATATTTCCGCTATACTCCATATTGGAGAAAATATTTTGCAACTCCTTCACCATTTCCGCTCTGTGGTAGATTTTAGCTGACGAATAGAAACTGTGTTTTTGAAACTCTCTAAAGAAAAGGAAGAGAGAACTTCCTCTAAAAAAGATTCCGGATTGTGCATGGGTTTTTGAGAGCCTAAATGAATGATCTTTTGCTTCTCCGCCATTTAAAAAATCACGACTTTAAACAGTAGTCTCTCATTTTGGTAGAGAAATAGAGACTTGCCTCCCAAAAACACGCTTTGTGTCGATTGAACACTTTGAAGACGGAGATATGCTGTTTTTCTGAGAAAGGCGATATCGGAAGAACTCTTCTTTTTACTTGGAGAGCTTGGGAATGCCGTATAGCATAGCTTGAATAAAAGCTATGGAGAGTGGATTTATCGACCTCATTTTCTCCATAAATCACATTGCATTGAGGAGAAAAGTCCAGGGAAAAATTTCGGAATTTTCCAAAAGCTAAAATCTCCAATTTCTTAATCTGCATTATTTTCCTCCCTGAAGAAGTGCTGAAACTCCATAAAACAGGGCATCTTGCTCTTTCCTGGAAAGTTCATTTAGTCCTTTATGTAGATAAGAGCGAATATAGAGCCCGATAAGGTCGTTGCTGTGCTCCTTGTAAAGTGAGTAAAAGTTATAGAGAGGATAGCTGGTGTCTATCCATTCAATCACCCTTGCTCCTTTGGGAAGCAGATCTTCCGTGATTTGGTTTCAGGATCCCGGTCTCCGCTAAACTTGATACGGTAAATATGTTCTATCCCTCTTTTTTGGATTTCTTCATGAAGACGGGAACGCAGTGCTTCTGTCCCTGTCTCTGTATCCAGATGAAAATGCAGGGGAATATATTGAGCCGTTGCAATCGGGATAAAATCCAAGGCATCTACTTTTCTTTGTAAAGGATGAATATTTCCAAGATAAATGCCATGCTTGCCAAGCTGTTCTTTACCCAGTGGTTCCGGAGAACCGGAATAGACAACTTTATTTTCCAAAAGAACTCTTTTGCTGCATTCTCCACCCAAGGCTATATAGGAAAAAGGAAGTTCTTCCAGTTCCGCTTTATTGTACGGAAATAGATGCTCTTTTCCTGTATTGCAGAGCAGGAGGGGAATTGCATCGCTGTGTATCAAGGAAAATTCCCTGATAGCCTTATCCTGTTCTTTGAACCTTTGTAGGGCAAGCACTTCCATATTTAAATCTTCAATATAAAACTGTTCTTGTTCTTCTCTGACAAGATGCACATTTCTGGGGAGGATTGCATTGTTTAAAAAATGGTAATCAGGAGTATCTTTGGAAAAAAGGAGGATATGACAAAAAGGAATCCGGGCAAAAATCTGCCGGATTCTTTCTACATCTTCCTTTAAAGGTGAAAAATGGAAGCTTTGTCCCGTAAGAAACAAAGCATCCACATTTTCCTGTATAACCAAATCTACAATTTTATCCAAAGAGGAGAGGATTGCATTTCCCGCGTTCTCTTCCCCATGATTTTTGCCCATCCGGAATCATTCCCAGATTTAGATCGGAGGCATGAATAAAACGCATAGGATTCCCTTCCTTTACAGTTCACAATTTCCTACGGTTCTTGGGAACGGAAGTACATCACGAATATTGCTCATACCGGTAATGTACATTACGGCTCTTTCAAAACCTAAACCGAATCCGCCGTGTCTGGTGCTTCCGTATTTTCTAAGATCCAAATAGAACTGATATTCTTCCAGGTTCATGTTTAATTCTTCCATACGCTTACTCAGCTTTTCGAGATCATCCTCTCTTTGCGAACCGCCGATGATTTCTCCGATACCGGGAACCAGGCAGTCCACAGCGGCAACGGTTTTACCGTCCTCGTTCAGCTTCATATAGAAGGCCTTAATATCTTTCGGGTAGTCCGTTACAAAGACCGGTCGCCGGAAAACTTCCTCGGTCAGATAACGCTCGTGCTCTGTTTGGAGGTCACATCCCCACTCAACTTTGTAATCAAAGCGGTCATTTACCTTGGATAAAAGCTCGACAGCCTCTGTATAACTTACTCTTGCAAAGTCGGACTTTACGATGCTTTGCAGGCGGGCAAGGAGACCCTTGTCTACAAATTGATTTAAAAATTCAAGTTCTTCCGGTGCGTTGATCAGAACATACTGAATAATGTACTTCAACATATCTTCCGCGATGAACATCACATCTTCAAGATCGGCAAATGCCATTTCCGGCTCAATCATCCAAAACTCCGCGGCGTGTCTTTGTGTGTTTGAGTTTTCTGCACGGAAAGTCGGACCAAAGGTATAAATATCTCTAAAGGCCTGAGCAAAGGTCTCTCCGTTTAACTGTCCGGAAACGGTCAGACTGGTTTTCTTTCCAAAGAAATCCTCTTTATAATCCGGATGTCCCTCGCTCATCGGAAGACTCTCCATGGGAAGAGTGGTTACCTGGAACATTTCTCCGGCGCCCTCTGCATCGGATGCTGTAATAATCGGGGTATGAACGTAGACAAAGCCTCTTTCCTGGAAGAAGGAATGGATTGCAAAAGCAATCTGCGAACGAATCCGGAAAACCGCCTGGAAGGTATTGGTTCTTGGGCGAAGATGGGGGATGGTTCGAAGATATTCTAAACTATGTCTTTTCTTTTGGAGCGGATAGTCCGGAAGAGTATCTCCCTCAATAGAAACTACACTCGCCTGCAGTTCAAATTCCTGCTTTGCATCGGGAGTGGCAAGCAAACGGCCGGTTACAATAACGGCAGCTCCAACACCAAGCTTTGCAATTTCACTAAAGTTTTCCATATTGTCATGGTAAACGACCTGGAGCGGTGTGAAAAAAGGTTCCGTCGGAGATGGTTAAGGAAAGCCGAAATTTTTAGAATCTCTATTACTTCTTACCCAACCGCTGACGGTCACTTCCGTATCAAAAATTCTTCCTTTGGAAAGGAAATATGTCCCGAAGTCCAGTGATTTCCATAAATCCCCTTTTATAGTGCTTATTCCGTAGAATGGATACGCTCAGTTCACCGGATGAAATTATACACTATAATGATCAGATGATTCTTTGAATAAATATGAGAACTGTATTTATCTAAAAGATTATCTTAACATCCATGTAGTATACTGAAGGAACGCTGTTTTTCAAGGCTATTTCCGCTTTGTGAAAGTTGATTGAAGTGCAGATAAAAATTAACAAATATATGTTTTATTATTTATATAAAATTATTTATAATTACCATAGAAAAATACTATTAAAAAGAGAAAATTATTGTAAAATATTAAGAAATAGAAAAAAAGAGAGCTATCGTCTTGGGTATTTCTTTTGATTCTTAGAGAAAAAAACGAAAAAAACAGGAAAATAAGATTTTATACATGACACATACAAACATTTATACAAAATTACTAGGAATTTCACTCGTTTTATAGTGAATATTTTGATTTACCTGTTTTCAATGTATTCCAATCGTGCTATAATTCAATTACCAGACTTAGGAGATTTTTTTGACTCATTACAATTTTCTATAATCTGGACTTAGCCAGAGCGACAAAATCCTAGGAGCGATGAGGTGCAGACTATGATCAAGAAGGAAATGATCGCCATGCTTTTTAGCTGGTGGCCAAGGCTCTCGTCTTGGTGTTCTAACAAAGAATGTGGCAAAGCCGGCAGTAGCTTTTGGAGGAAAGTACTCAATTATTGATTTTCCTTTGAGTAATTGTATCAATTCCGGTGTTGACACGGTAGGCGTCTTGACACAGTATCAACCTCTACGTTTGAATGCACACATAGGAATCGGCATACCATGGGATTTGGACAGAAACAGAGGTGGCGTGACGGTACTGCAAACCCTATGAGTCCTCAAAAAAAGGACACAGGCTTTTACTCTGGTACGGCAAATGCCATCTATCAAAATATCGCCTATATCGAAAACTATGATCCCGAATATGTTTTGATTTTGTCCGGAGACCATGTGTATAAGATGGATTATGAGGTGATGCTGGAATACCATAAAGCGATGAAGTCGGATTTAACCATTGCTTCCATGCCGGTACCCATGGAAGAGGCCAGTCGTTTCGGTATTACCGTGACGGATGAGCAGGGAAGGATTATAGATTTCCAAGAAAAACCAAAAAATCCGAAGAGCAATTTGGCATCCATGGGAATCTACATCTTCAATTGGAAAGTATTAAAGGAGGCTTTGCTCAGGAACAAAGATGTTCCTGACTGTGATTTTGGAAAGCATATTATTCCCTACCTTTTCCAAAATCAAGGGAAGATTTATGCGTATGAGTTCAATGGATACTGGAAGGATGTTGGAACTCTTTTATCCTACTGGGAGTCCAATATGGAACTGATTGCATTAATTCCTGAGTTTAATTTGTACGAAGAGTACTGGAAGATTTACACTCAGACTGACAATGCCGCACCGCAGTATGTCTCTACGAATTCACATGTAGAACGTTCGATTATTGCGGAAGGATGTGAGATTCACGGAGAGATATATAATTCTGTGATAGGACCGGGTGTTACAGTGGAACACGGGGCAGTCATAGTAAACAGTATTATCATGGAAAACACGGTTATTGGTGAAAATACCCACATTGACCAAGCTGTGGTGGCAGAAAATGTGACAATCGGAAACGCCTGCACTATCGGTACTGGAGAGTACCAAGAGTCAGGTTATGACAGCAGGGTTTATTGCTCGAACCTTGTAACCATCGGGGAAAACTCCCGGATACCGGATGGGGTCAGAGTGGGGAGAAATACAGCTATCTTTGGAACAACAGTGCTATCCGACTATCCGGATGGGCTTCTTTCTAGCGGAGGAGCGATTATCAGGGAGGAGGAAAGAGCATGAGAGCGATTGGTATAATTTTAGCAGGTGGAAACAATAAAAGAATGCATGAGCTTTCCAACAAGAGAGCTATCTCTGCTATGCCTGTAGCAGGAACATTCCGGGCGATTGATTTCTCCCTTTCGAATATGTCCAATTCGCATATTCAGAAGGTGGCGGTACTGACACAGTACAATTCCCCGCTCGTTAAACCAACATCTATCATCTTCCAAGTGGTGGGACTTCGGAAGAAAACAGGGAGGGCTTTATGTCTTCACACCGACCATAACCGCTGAACACGGGGACTGGTTCCGTGGGACGGCAGATGCACTCTACCAGAACCTTGTTTTTACAGTCTTCTCATGAGCCTTATGTGATTGTTGCAGCAGGAGATGGGGTATATAAACTTGACTATAACAAGGTACTAGAATATCATATCGAGAAGAGAGCGGACATTACCGTCGTATGCAAGTCTATTGATGCGGAAGACGATGTATCTCGCTTTGGCTGTCTGAAGATGAATGAAGACAGCAGAATCGTGGAATTTGAAGAAAAGCCCGTATCGACGGACGCAAATTTGATTTCTTGCGGAGTTTATATTATCCGCAGAAGACTGCTTATTGAGCTTTTGGAAAAAGCCCACGACGAAGATCGTTATGATTTTGTAAAAGATATTCTGGTTCGCTATAAGAATTTGAAGCGAATCTACGGTTATAGACTGAATACTTATTGGAGCAATATTGCTTCTTTGGAGTCCTATTACAAGACAAATATGGACTTCTTAAAGAGAAATATTCGGGATTATTTCTTTCAGCAGGCACCAAGGATATACACAAAATTAGCGGACAACCCGCCTGCGAAATACAATCCGGATTGCAGTGTGCAAAACTCCATAGTAGCCAGCGGCTGTATTATCAAACGGAACAGTGGAAAATTCTGTTCTTTGCCGTAATGTTTATGTGGGTAACAACTGCATTATTCGGAATTCGGTAATCCTGAATGATGTGTATATCGGAGATAACAGCGTTATTGAGAATTGCATCGTGGAGAGCCGGGACACCATTCGCGCCAATACAACCTACATTGGAACACCGGAGAATATCAGAATCGTCATCGAGAAAAATGAAAGGTATACCATGTAAAAAGGAAGGAGCATCATGGAGGTTACAGATGTACGGGTTCGTAAGGTTGACAAAGAAGGTAAAATGAAGGCCATTGTTTCCATCACTTTTGATGAGGAATTTGTGATTCATGACATCAAGGTCATCGAAGGTGAAAAAGGTTTGTTTATTGCAATGCCTTCCAGAAAAACAACGGACGGGGAGTATAGAGACATAGCTCACCCCTATCCGCTCCACCACGAGAGAACTACTTCAGCAGACTATTTTGGAGAAATACCAAGAGGACACCGAGGGAGAGGAAGAAGAGGATCTTTAATCTCGAGGGGAGGAATAGAATCTATGTACGAGGATAAACTGTTTGGCATAAGTTTGACTCGTCTCAAAACGCTACCAAGAGATTGACCCTCTCTTGGTAGCGTTTTTTTATATCAGCTTTTTATATATCAATTTATTTAGGTCGATGGATATGTATGTTTTAATTGATTTTTTTGAAGGGGCAACAGTATAACTTCCTCAATTTATTTACTATATTAGGGGGAATTGATTTTTGAAGC